>ENA-UPSB01000038-UPSB01000038.1-bioreactor-metagenome-genome-assembly--contig:-NODE-38-length-246805-cov-344.196243_pt1 | contig 246805 bp, 223 predicted proteins | sample MGYA00238182_ERZ773286 | MGnify/ENA primary metagenome ERZ773286 (study PRJEB29026, sample SAMN07631240) | bioreactor metagenome | isolation source: Switchgrass digestor | place: USA: Dartmouth...
TAATATAGTTCAATGCTAAAATATATCCATCAAAACCAAATCCTGAAATTACTCCATTGCAGCATGCTGCAGTAACAGACCTATGACGAAAATCTTCTCTTGCTAAAATGTTAGTAAGATGAACTTCAATTTTTGGAACAGTTGCTATTTCAAGTGCATCTCTGATAGCATATGAATAATGGGTGTAGGCGCCAGGATTTATGATCAATGCTTTGTAATCTAATCTTTGAATTCTATCAATTATTTCGCCTTCTGAATTGGAATGAAAGATCTCTATCGCTAGTTTATTTTCTTCTGCGAAATTATAGATTTTTTTCTCAAGTTCATCATAGCTTTCAGTACCATATATATCTTTTGGCCTTTTTCCGAGCATGTTTATATTAGGTCCATTAATTATTAAAATCATTTTTCTCTCCTCTTTTTAGAAATCTTCATTTTCAAATTACTTATCCTTTAGAAAACGGTTAAAAAAGTGTATTAACTAACTCATGATAGTCAATCTCTTTAATTATAACTTCACCTGGTTCCTTTAAGAGGGGAAGTTTAATGATATTAGATCCTTCCATTTTCTTGTCGTTACTCAAATAATTCATCAATGCATTTTTTTCAACTTTTATATTTTTAATACTACTGGGAAGAAGTACATCTAGAATGCTAATGATATCATATAATGTCCTATCGTCAATGTGATTTTTATTTTGAGAGTACATTAATTCTTGGTATAACCCCCATCCAACTGACAAGCCATGAGCAATACCTGTTACTGCTTCAAAAGCGTGCCCAAGACTATGTCCTAAATTTAGGTAACTTCTTAAACCAGTATCTTTAAAATCTTGTTGAACAATCCTCAACTTCTCTTCGACAGATCTTTTTATAAACCAAGTTAATGTATCTAAATTTCGATTTAGTAAATCATACAAATGATCTTTAAAAAAAGTATAAAACTCTCCACCTGAGATAAGAGAGATTTTAAAACCTTCTATGAGTCCTTCTCTGAATCTTATATCGTCAAGGGATAAAGTTGTTATAGGATCTATAATGACTTCATTTGGTAAATTTATTGTGCCAATAACATTTTTGTATTTTTTGAAATCTATACCATTTTTTCCACCAATAGCAGCGTCAATTTGTCCTAATAGAGTAGTAGGATAGAAAATGAAATTCATTCCTCTTTTATAAGTCGAACCCACAAAACCTGTAAAATCAGTTATAGTTCCTCCACCAACTCCACAAAGTAGATCCTTTCGTGTGACATTGTTTTCAAGTAAATACTCCCATGCTTTTGTGACATAAACTATATCTTTAACTTCTTCTCCATTTGGGAAAACGAGTTTTTTGTTAGTGAAAAATTCTCCGTATAAACTATCAACTTTTTCACTTGTAAATACTATAGCATTTTTTGGTATGTTTTTTAAACTGCCTGCCTCTATATGGATTTTTTGAAATGAGGAATCAATACATAAATTTTTTTTATAATCAACCTTTTGAAGAATTATAGCAACTGCTTCCCATTCATTTAAGTAAGTAATGTCAACTGATTCAAACAATTCATATAAATTTATTCTTTCATCGTAGATGGTAAATATATTGTCGATATTATTAGACAAAAGGGGTCTGTTATCTGTTGATACTCTCTTTTTTAATTCTTGTGGAGATACTTTTAGGTAAATTGTTGTCTCTTTTTTTAACAATTCTCTATTATCTGGTCTTAAGACTATTCCTCCACCCGTAGCAACAACGACAGAGTCAGGTTGCTTTACTAAAGATTTAAGAAGGGAGCTTTCTAGATCTCTAAAATACGATTCTCCATTTTTTTCAAATATTTCTTTAATTGTTTTATTTTCTCTTGCTTCTATTTCTTCATCCATATCCAAATATGGAATTGATAAAACTTTAGAAATCATTTTAGCCAAAGTGCTTTTTCCAGAGCCCATCATTCCAACTAAAAAAATTTTCATTTATATTGTATGTAAATTCTTTGTATTTTTCAGAAGGATAAAGAATTTACACGCAGACCTCCTTTCAAAATTGGTAAGTTAATTGTTTTTGGAATATTTTGAAAAATATCTTTCTTTAATTAATTCGATATTATCATTTCCGAAACCATCTATAATTTCTTCCATTAAGATTAAGGCTAATGTGCATTCAGTAATAACTGTAGCAGCTGGAAGAATAACGGAATCAGATCTTATGTATGGAGCTTTTACGTTTTCCTTAGTTTCAAGATTAATAGAATCTAAAGGTTTAGCTAAAGTAGAAATTGGTTTAAAATACGTAGTAACTATGATATTTTCTCCGTTAGTAATTCCTGCCTCTATTCCTCCTGCATGATTTGAGGTTCTATTTATTTTACCATTCTGAAGGATGAATGGATCGTGATATTGATTTCCTGGTAAGCTTACATCTTCAAGACCGATAAAAACACCTTTAACAGATGGAATAGACATAAAATATTTTCCAATTTTGGAATCTACTCTGTTAAGAACATTTGCGTAACTTCCAAGTCCTGGTTGAACATTTATAGCAAAAGTTTTTATGCTTCCCCCTAAGGTAGTATCTTGTTTCAAAGCTTTTTCATTTATTTCTTCTATCATTCTTTCTGAAACGTCATCAAAAGGACATTGAACAGGAGATGCATCTCTTTTTTGTATATAAAAATCAAAATTTCTTTGTATCTCCTCAAACATTGAATTTTCAACACAAATGCTTCCGATTGAACTGACAAAACTCATTATTTCAATGCTAAAATGATCTAAAAATTGTTCTGCAATGCTTCCTAATGCAGTAAGAACACATGTCCAACGTGCACTATTTCTTTCAGTATATATGTTTAAATCTGTGAGTCTATATTTACTCCAGCCAGTATAGTCTCCGTGTCCTGGCCTTGGGACATGTCTTTGGTCATTAGTGTTTATTGGATTTCTCGCTTTGTTTTCTATTTCTATAACTACAGGTGCGCCAGTAGTGACTCCGTTCCATGTTCCTGCAATTACTTGGACTTGATCGGTTTCTATTTTCATTCTTTCTCCACGTCCGTATCCTAACTGGCGTCTTCTAAGATTATCATTTATTTTTTGTTCGTCAATTTTTAGACCTGCAGGAATTTCTTCAATAAATCCAATCATTTTTGTCCCGTGGGAATCACCAGCAATCTTTATTTCCATTAAACAACCTCCTCAACAAATTTAACTATATTCTCTTTAGAAATTCCAAAATTCTTATTATATATGTTGTAGGTTTTTAGAGAAGCATTTATTTGTGCTGCAGTAGAGATTTAACCTAAACCTAATCGAGTTTAAAAACTGATTTTGAAAATTTGTTAATTGCTTATCTTTAGCAAATTAGGTTCTTATATCTATTATCTATATGAAAGAACCTCACTAGGGAAGCATAACAAAGATATATATATATATATACTAATTAAATTTACTATTTACAAAAGTTTCATAAAATTTAACTTCATCGTATACGCCCCAAATTTTTAGATTTTCTACAGCTTGGTAGTACCAGAAGGTTTTTCCGTCTATTAATTTAATACCGTTTTTCAAAGCTTGTTTTTGAAGTGCGGTTGAATTGTAGACTATGTCGTAAATTAAACTAAGATTTGAAAGCTCTTCACTTGAAAAGTTGAAAGATTCACCAAACATACCAATTGAAGTTGCATTGATGAAAGTTTTAGAACTTTTCATAACCTCCTTTAAGTTCTCAAAAGATTCTACGGTAATGTCTATTTTTGTTGTAAAAAAATCTTTTAATTTGAAAGCTTTTTCAATTGTTCTGTTTACTAAGATTAAATGTTTTATGCCTAATTTGTAAAGTCCATATATAATCGCTTTACTTGCTCCACCTGCTCCAACTAAAAGAATAGGTAGCTTTAAGTCGGTATCTAACAACGAATTATAAAAACCTTTCCAATCGGTATTGTAACCTTTATTTTGATATATACAATTAACAGCATTGATTTCACGTGCGTCTTCTACTGGAGATATAAATTTAATAATGTCTTCTTTAAAAGGAACGGTAACATTGAGTCCATCATAGGACTCAAGATATTCAGTAACTTTTGTATCAAATTTTCTAGGCTCGATGACTATATCATCGTATTTTGCATTTATGCTTGATAGCTTAAAATATTGATTAAATATCTTTTTAGACAGACTTTCTTTTTCTGGGTACTGTAGTAACCCAAATCTTCTCATTTTTTCTCCTTCCTTATCTTAATGTATTAAGGGTGTCCAAAAATCGAGGATACGAAATATTTACACAATCAAAATCATTTATGTTTATGGGGTTTTCTGCTATTAAGCCAGCTATGGCTAAAGACATCGCAATCCTATGATCATTATAACTTTCACAAGTACAATTTCCTTTTATTTTTTGTTTTCCACTAATTTCAAATCCATCTTCTCTTTCAAAAATTTCTATCCCCATTTTTGTGAATTCGTTAACTATTGCTTTTATTCTATCGGTTTCCTTGTATCTAAGCTCGTTTGCATCTTTTATCAGGGTTTTCCCATCAGCTTGGGATGCTGCTACAGCGAGGATAGGTATTTCATCTATCAAGGTAGGAATTATATCTCCTTTTATCTCAACACCCTTTAAATTACTGCTTTTTACTAATAAATCACAGACTGGTTCATTGTTTAGGTATCTTAAATTAAGAGTTGTGATTTCTGCACCCATCATTTTTAATATCTTAATGGCACCAGATCTAGTAGGATTAATTCCAACATCTTTTATGAGTAGAGTTGAATTTTCCATTATTAATGCTGCAACTATAAAGAAAGAAGCAGAAGAAATATCGCTAGGTACAAACACTTCTTTTCCCTTTAAATCATCGCCACCATTTATAGTTACAGTAGTACCTTTTTCTTCAATGTTTGCACCAAAATATTTTAACATTCTTTCAGTATGATCTCTTGATTTGTATGGTTCTGTAATTTGTGAGGTTCCTTTGGCATACAATGCATTTAATAGGATAGCAGATTTAACTTGTGCGCTAGCTACAGGAGTTGAGTAAAATATTGGGAAAATATCGTCGGTTCCTAAAATAGTTATAGGTGCATAATTACCTTGCTTTCTTCCAAAAAAAAGACCTCCCATCTTACTTAAAGGATCGATTACGCGTTTCATAGGTCTCTTTTTGAGTGAATCATCTCCGGTGAGAACGCTATAGAAGTTTTGAGCAGCTAAAACTCCCATTATTAAACGCATAGTAGTTCCAGAATTTTTTGCGTCAAGGATGTCTTCTGGTTCTTGAAAACTATGTAATCCATTTCCTTCAATAACTACTTCTTTTGCATTCGTTAACTCTATATTAGCCCCAATAGCTTTTAAAATATTCAGTGTGGCTAATGTATCTTCTGAACGTAAGAAGTTGGTGATTTTAGTTGTACCGTGTGCCAGTGAGCCTATGATAAGCGCACGATGAGATATAGATTTATCACCGGGAATAGCTACTTCACCGTTGATGCTTTTTAAAGGTTTGATCTTTGTTTTCATTTTTCTCTCCTTATCTGATAATCTATTCAATCAATCTATCTATGGAGGATCTAAATTTAGATATATTCTCAAGCTCAATTAATAGTTCATCGTATAAGCCATTTTCTAATTTTATCTTAAATTCTTCAATTCCTTCTTCAAACTTATCTAAGGCATTTATAATGTTATCTTTGTTTAATTTAAAAATAGAAAGCCACATGTTAGCATCACTTTTGGCGATTCTGGTAGTATCTTTAAATCCACTTCCTACGAGTTTTATATAGTCGGAATTGTTTTCTTGAAAGATTTGTAGAGTTTTTACTAGATAGAAGGCAACCACTTGAGGTAAATGGCTTGTTACTGAGACAATCTTATCATGAGTTTTTGCATCCATCTCGATAATTTGTGTTCCAATTTTTTCAATCAAATTTTTAAAATTTTCAAAATAAATTGAAGAACAGTACTTGGACTTTATTAATATATATGGTTTGCCCTTGAAAAGGTCTTTTTGTGCATAGAGGGGTCCGGATTTCTCTAAACCAGCCATAGGATGGCCTCCTATGAAGTTGATATTTGAATTTTCAAACGATTCCACAGTTTTTATTATCTCATATTTTGTACTTCCTACATCTGTTATTAGAGTATTTTTGTTGAGGCGTGGGATTATGTTATTTAACAAATTGATTATATCTTCAACAGGTGTGGCTAAAATAATTAAATCATAAAATAACACGTCATCGAGATTAGTTTTTTTATCAATGGCGCCTATTTTTAAGGCCTCATTTAGATTTTTATCACTTTTATCGTATCCATATATTAATTTTACTTCTTTTGTTTCTTTAAGGGCTAACGTAAGAGAACATCCAATTAAGCCACAACCAATTAGTAACACATTTTTAAAAGGCATTTTATATCCTCCAATTAAAGATTTATTTAGATAGTATTAATTAATTATTTTGTGTTCAACCTCTGCTAGTGCCCTTATTTGTTTCATTAGATCGCTAAAGTGTTGTAAATTTAGAGATTGCTCTCCATCAGATAAAGCGTTTTGTGGATTAGGGTGCACTTCAACAATTAGTCCATCTGCTCCTGCGGCGATAGCAGCCTTTGAAAGAGGAATTATGTATCTCCAATTACCACAGGCATGACTAGGATCTACAATAATTGGCAAGTGACTGTATCTTTTTATTACAGGAATGGCACTAATATCTAAGGTATTGCGAGTTTCATCAGTAAAAGTTCTTATTCCTCTTTCACATAAAATAACTTGATAGTTTCCTTCGGACATTATATATTCTGCAGCCATTAAAAATTCTTTGTAAGTAGCGGACAATCCTCGTTTTAACAAAACCGGTTTGTTTGTTCTTCCAACTTCTTTTAAAAGTGAAAAGTTTTGCATATTTCGTGCGCCTATTTGTAATACATCAGCATATTTAGCTACCAATTCAACTTCTTTGGTGTCCATAACCTCTGTGACAATTTTTAGATCGAGTTCTTCTCCTACTTCTTTTAATATTTTTAGGCCATCTTCTTTTAATCCTTGAAATGAGTATGGAGATGTTCTTGGCTTATAAGCTCCGCCTCTTAAGAAATGAATACCTTCTTGTTTTAGAGATTTAGCAGTTTGAAATACTTGTTCCCGACTTTCTACAGCACACGGTCCAGCTATCACTAAGAAATGATCTTTTCCTATTTTTATCCCCCCTATATCAAAATATGAAGGTTCAGGTCTAAAAGTTCTGCTTGCCAATTTAAAAGGTTGAGTGATTTCTACAACCCTTTCTACACCGGGAAAAGTTCCAATGTTATGTAATATATAGTCTCTGTCTCCCTCTCCAACTACTCCGATAATAGTGTGTTTATCTCCAGTATCAGGATGAGCTTTAAATCCAACTTCTTTAACTTTTTGAATTACTCTTTTAATATCTTCTTCTGAAGCATTTTCTTCCATTAAAATGATCATATGAAACACCTCCCAAAAGAATTTGTATATAAAAAAAGGGTGCCTACTATAAAGTAGACACCCACTTTGGAATCCTTGTTGTTACGAGGAACGACACAACAAAGGCACCAAAACGGGTGTCTTTCTAAACCAATAATAATATTCATTTATTGATAATATATAGGTTTTGTAGTCTTTTTTAGAAATCATATTTAATTCTCCTATATTATTAAAATCTTAAATTGAATATATTGTACCAATAAAAAAATATTTGTCAATAATATTTTTAAATACTTTATTAATATTAAATTATACATCATTGTAAAATTAAATAAATAAATAAATGTTAAAATCACTGTGAAATTTATATAATTTAAGTGTTTGATAAACATTTATAATATAGTTGTCTTCGTAAAACAATGTTGAGAACCAGTTATGAAAAGTATTGAATATTTTGGAGGTGAAGATTATGTATTCTACTATTTGGTTACTTATACCGCCGTTGTTGCTTGCATTATATGCACAGATTAAAGTAAGTAGTACTTTTAATAAGTATTCAAGAGTAAAATCTTCAGTTGGAGAACCTGGTTATCTTTTTGCAAGAAGGTTACTTGACTCGGTTGGATTATATGATGTAAGAATTGAGAGAACAAGAGGAATGTTAACTGATCATTATGATCCAACTCAAAAAATCTTAAGGCTTTCTGATGCCACATATAATAGTTCATCTGTAGCTGCATTAGGAGTTGTCGCACATGAAGCGGGACATGCTATTCAACATGCTAAAGGTTATAAACCATTAATTTTAAGGAATCTTAGTGTTCCGTTAGCAAGTTTTGGTTCAAATCTTTCCTGGATTATTTTTTTCATTGGATTGATTTTTTCTGCACCATTTTTGATTAATGCAGGTATTTTCCTATTCATTTTTGTTGTTTTATTTTCTATTATTACTTTACCTGTTGAATTTAATGCAAGTAAAAGGGCAATCAAATTGTTACCAGTTATGGGAATGTCCAAAAGTGAAGTAGCCGCTGCTCAAAAGGTATTAACTGCAGCTGCATTAACTTATGTTGCATCAGCATTAATGGCTATAGCTCAACTATTGAGAATGATAGTATTAGCTGGAGATAGAAGATAGTATAAAATGTTTAGTATTTTAAATTTCATCCAAGTTATAGTATAATCATATAATCCCTAGTTAAAGTAATTTGTGTGTAGTAAACTAGGGATTATTATTTATATAAATCTTACAATACAAAAAATTTTAGTAATTTGTATTTATATTTGAAATATAGTATAATTATGTACATAAGCCCATTATAATGTTAGTATTATATAATTTACTAATTTTTATTAATAGAATAAAAAAAGAAGCGTAAGTGAGGAAAAGATATGATTATGAAGAACATTTTAGATTTTGACTATGAAGGACTACAAAAATATTTGACAGAAAATTATCAAATAGAAAAGTATAGAACCGATCAAATTTGTGATTGGATATATAAAAAACGTATTTTTAATTTTGATAATATGACTAATTTGTCTAAAGAGATAAGAAAGATATTGAATGAAAATATGTTAATATTATTGCCTAACATCGTACAAAAGCAAATATCTAAAATTGATGGAACTACTAAATATCTTTTTGAATTAACCGATGGAAATCTAATCGAATCAGTTTTGATCTATTATCCTTCTAGGACGATTGCATGTATTTCCACCCAAGTAGGTTGTCCTTTAAAATGTGCATTTTGTTCTACTGGAAAAAGTGGTTTTGTCAGGAATTTATCAGTAGGAGAGATAGTTGGACAATTGTTAGCCATAGAAAAAGATAATAATATAGATATAAATAATTTGGTATATATGGGAATGGGAGAACCGCTTTTGAATTTTGAAAATGTTATACAAAGCGTGAATATTTTCAACGACCCAAAAATGAAAAAGTTGGGTGCTAGGCATATAACTATTTCTACTGCAGGAATTCCACATAAGATTGAAGAACTTGCTAATTTAAATAAAGAAATTAGATTATCTGTTTCGTTACATGCGACTACCAATTCACAGAGAGATAAAATTATGCCCATTAACCATGCATATCCAATAGAAGAAGTAATTCAATCTTGTAGAATATATCAACATAAGACAAATAAAAGAGTGACGTTTGAATACATATTAATTAAAGGTTTTAATGATTCTCCAGAAGACGCACTAAGATTGGTAGATATTTTTAAAGATATGAAGGTTATGGTTAATCTTATTCCGATAAATGCCAATCCATCGGGTTTTGAAAAACCATCAAAAAGATTTATTGATCAATTTTTAGATGTTCTTTTGAAAAAAGGTATAGATGCGGTAGTAAGAGCTGAAAAAGGTAGCGATATTTCTGCTGCATGTGGACAACTCAGACTAAGAAAATTAAAGGATATTTCATAAGAAGGGAAAATATGGACAAAGCAAAAAAAATAGTAAAAAATATCTTTTTTTTATTTTTGGGATTGATTACTGCAGCTATTTTCGCATTCTTTTTTTTATCTATCTTTGTTAATAGTTCATCTGTTGTTGAGATTCCCTATTTGGTTGGAGAAGATAAAAATGTTGCTTTAGCATCTTTAAAAGAATTAAATCTAATCCCAAATTTAATTGGAAATGGCGATAAGGTTTTATATACAGATCCATCTGCTGGTACTAAGGTTAAAGAAGGACATCATGTTATTGTTCAGCTAAGAAATCTTGAACCTATGAAAGTACCAGATTTAATTGGGCTTCCGCTTCAGGTTGGTGAACAATTTTTATTAGAATATAAAATTGCTTATGAAAAACGATATGTCATCACATATTCTTCTGAAGAAAATGAAGTTGTTCTTGATATGTTTCCGGAACCTGGTAAATCTTATTCTGAAGAAAAACTTATTTTGTATGTTGGTAAATATGGAGGAAATAATTGATGAACTGGAGAAAAGGAATAGTTATAAGATTTCATTCTAATACTCTTACAGTTCGAGATCTAGAAACCAACATCAATATAGAATGTTATTTACCTGGCAAATTTAAGCTTCAAAAAATTCGTCCAATTGTTGGAGACTATGTTGAATATGTTGTCGAAAAAAATCATGAGTTTGGAGTGATAAAAAATATTTTACCAAGAAAAAATGAGCTATATAGACCAAAAGTTGCCAATGTTGATCAAGTTATTTTGGTGACTTCTTTAAAAGAACCCAAAGTTGATTACATAATTGTAGACAAGTTTTTGGTTCTTGTTGAAAAAGAACAATTAGATGTTGTTATAATATTGAATAAAATTGATTTATTAACTTCTTCTGAAGAAAAAAAAGACATGCAAGACTTTTTAAATATTTACAATCCTCTTTATCCTGTTATTCCTACTTCTAAGATTACAAAGGACAATATTCAATTAATAAAAGAAGTATTAAAAGATAGGGTTTCAACTTTGGCTGGATTGTCAGGAGTAGGAAAAACAAGTTTACTTAATATGTTGGATCCTGATTTAAAACTTAGAGAAGGTGACATTTCTCCAAAGCTCGGAAGGGGAAGGCATACAACAACTTTTGCTCAATTATTACCTTTAAAATTTGGAGGATTTGTTGTAGATACACCTGGGTTTGCAGATCTTACATTATTAGGGATAGACAAAGATGAAATAAAATTATATTTTCCTGAATTTTTGCCTTATCAATCATATTGTTCCTTTTCTAACTGCTCTCATGTTTATGAGCCAGAATGTGCTGTGAAAGAAGCTGTTGAAGAAGGTAAAATATCCTATATACGATATAATAATTATTGTGTAATTTATAAAGAAATGGAACAATAAATATTTTTTTGATATTTCTCACGAATAATCGAGGTGATTTTTTTGCCCAAAATATATCCATCAATTTTAGCAGCAAACTTTATTACGTTAGGCACCGAAATAGACAAAGTATTAAAAAACGCCGATGGTATTCATCTTGACATAATGGATGGAGTATTTGTTCCTAATATATCTTTCGGTTTTCCCATTATAGAATCAATTAGAAAATATACGGACGCTTATTTAGATGCTCATTTGATGATAGTTGAACCTGATAGATATTTAGAAAAATTTGCTATGTATGTAAATAGTATTACTGTTCACTATGAAACTGTGATACATTTACACAGGACAGTAACTTGGATTAAAAAGTTAGGGTGTGATGCAGGAGTTTCACTTAACCCTCACACTCCAATTTTTATGCTGGAAGAAATTTTACCTTTTTTGGATAAAGTTCTTATTATGTCTGTAAATCCTGGTTTCACTGGGCAACAATTTATTGAATCGACATTTGAAAAAGTTAAAAAGCTACGTCAATTGGCTAATAAGATTAATCCTAAACTTGATATAATGGTTGATGGTGGAGTAAATAAAGATAATATAGGGAAACTTGCTTCAGCTGGTGCTACTACTTTTATAATCGGAGCAAGTATTTTTCATAAAGAAGATCCATATGTAGAGATAAAAGAATTAAAAGAGGCGGCGAAAAGTATTGATTGATATATATTTAGGTACATCTAATAAAGAAAAGATAAAAGAAGTCGATAAAATCCTAGAAAAATTAAATATTAAACATAAAGTGAAACTTAGAAGCATATTTGATAAAATTGAAAGTAAAAGTATATATATTGAGGAGAATGGAGAAACATTTTTAGAAAATTCGGTAATAAAAGCCTGGAAATATGGTAAAGTAATAAATAAATGTGTGATAACCGATGATTCAGGTTTGAACATTGTAGCACTTGACAATTTTCCTGGTGTTCATTCTTCAAGGTTTATGTCAAATTCGCCTTATGAGGTAAGAATGAAAGCAATTTTGGCCATGATGAAAGACCTAGAAGATAGGAGAGCTTATTTTGCTTGTGCTGCAACGTATTATGACATAGAAAATAATATTTTAGTTTCAATAGAAGAGAGAGTTTATGGTACAATAGCTTATGAGATTAGAGGAAGTAATGGTTTTGGTTATGATCCTTTTTTTATACCTGACGGATACAATCAAACTTTTGGTGAGCTTCCTCCAGAAGTTAAAAACGAGATAAGCCATAGAGCAAAAGCTTTTAGCAGATTATTCAATCATCTTTTAGAGAGTTCATTGATATAATTCATTCAAGTAATTTGAGAAAATTTAGGTTATATATAGATTTTTTGAAAAATATATGATATAATTGCGTTGAAGTTGGCAGCTAAGAGGTTTTAATGATTTTCATCTTTGAAAGGGGGAATGCATGTGAACAAAAAAGAGTTAGTAGATGCTTTAGCAAAGAAGGCTTCTATTACTAAGAAGGATGCAGAAGCTTTTTTAGATGCTTTTGTTGATGTAGTATCTGAAACATTAAGTAAAGGGGAAGAAGTTAAGTTAGTTGGTTTTGGAACATTTAAAGTTCAAGAAAGAGCTGCAAGGAAGGGAGTCAATCCTCAAACTGGTAAACCACTTAAAATTCCAGCTAAGAAAGTACCTAAATTCGTACCTGGTAAAGAATTGAAAGAATTAGTAAAATGATAGAGATTAAGGAATAGGGCAGTCAACTGCCCTATTTTTTTATTAAAAAGCTTAAAAAGGTGATACTTAGATGGTATGGGTAATTTCAGATATTCATGGAATGTATGATCAATTAGTAATGTTATTAAGAAAAATTGATCTTAACGATCAGGTTATATTTTTAGGTGACTACATAGATAGGGGACCGGATTCTAAGAAGGTTCTTGATTTACTAATAGCATTAAAACAGGATCGGAATTATATATTTTTAATGGGCAATCATGAAGATATGATGTTAGATTATTTTGATAAAACGAACAAATATATGGAGGGTATTTGGTTTTACAACGGTTCCTCTTCTACTCTAAAAAGTTTTAATTATAATGTAGGAAAAGAATATCTAGATTTTATTAGGGACCTTTTATTATACTACGAATTGGAAATAAAGGGTCAGAAATATCTTTATGTTCATGCTGGTGTTAAACCAGGGAAATCACTTAATCACCAAGATAAACACGATTTATTATGGATCCGAGATGAATTTCTTTTAATGAAAGAACAATATTATGATTATACGATAATTCATGGTCATACACCCACACAATTTATTAATGGTGAAGATAAAATATTTATTAAAAAAGGAATAAATAATAAGATAATTAGTGTTGATATAGATACAGGATGTGTTTATGGCGGAAAATTAACTGCTTTTGGGATATCTGAAGATAATAAATATATAATTTATCAAGTTTAGATTAATCAGATAAATGTCTATAAACTCTCGTAAACTTATTTAAATTCTTTTTATAGTTAATTAGACTTTTTTTGAAATTAATAAAAAATGATATAATTTTAACGAATGATAAAATAATTATACTTTAATGTTAAACGAAGAATTATTTGAAACAGTTAGTAAACTAATCGATATTACTGAGGTGTTAGAGGAATGTTAAAGAAATTAAGAGAATACGTTGAATATATGAGAACACAATTTATCAAGCAAATATTAGAAGGTGAAGGTATACAGGTGCTTTTGAAATCTTCTTCTGGAATAGGCCAAGAATATTTTGGTTCAGGAGTTATGTATGATATTTATGTTTCAGAAGAAGAGTATGAAATTGCTAATTCGATTGTCGAAAAATTTGAGAAGGGAGGAATTATTTTGGATGAATTAAAGAAGACCCCACTGTATGAAAAACATAAAGAATTAGGGGCTAAGATGGGAGAGTTTGCAGGGTGGGAACTTCCTCTTTGGTACACATCTATAATTGATGAGCATAAAGCAGTTAGAGAAAATGTTGGTATTTTTGATGTCTCTCATATGGGTGAGCTTTTTGTAGAAGGAAGAGAAGCAGAATCTTGCTTAAATTATCTCATAACAAACAATGTTAGTAAATTGGAGGTTGGCGATATCCTATATTCTCCCATGTGTAACGAGCAAGGCGGTATAATTGATGATCTGCTTGTATATAGAATTTCAACAGATTCATTTATGCTTGTAGTTAATGCATCTAATACAGATAAAGATTTCAATTGGGTTGTGAACAATTCAAAAACCTTTGATGTTGAAGTTTCAAATAAAAGCCATGAATATAGTTTGATATCTTTTCAAGGGCCAAAAGTTCAAGAGCAGCTTCAGAAATATTTAAAAGAAATTGATTTAGAAAAATTTAATTATTTTACTTTCAAAGAAATAGAATTAGAGGGAGAAAATGTGCTCATTTCTAGAACAGGTTACACTGGAGAGGATGGATTTGAAATATATCTATCTCCAAAAATTGTTGTTAAAGTTTGGGATAATCTGATAAATTTGACAAGAGAAGTCGATGGGAAACCTTGTGGTTTAGGGAGCAGAGATACTTTAAGATTCGAAGCTAAATTACTTCTTTATGGAAATGATATTGATGAAACTACTACACCTTTAGAAGCAAATATTAAATGGACCATAGATTTTAGTAAGGATTTTATTGGAAAAGGGGCTTTGCTTAGTCAGATGGAAGAAGGAATAAAAAGAAAACTTGTAGGAATAGAAATATTTGATAAAATGCCTGTAAGGCACGGAAATGAAATATATAATAATAATGATGAAAATATTGGATACGTTACAAGTGGATTAAAATCTCCTACTTTAAATAAAAATTTAGCTTTAGGTTACGTAAGTATACCATATTCTTCCATAGGAAGTAAATTAACAATAATTAACAGAAATAAGCGCTTATCTGCCCAAGTTGTTAAAACACCTTTTTATAGAGGAAGTGTCAAAAGCAACAAATAACAAGAAAAATATAATTGAATTTTTGAAGAGGTGACAGAAAACATGAGTGATTTTCCTTATTTGCCACATACTGAAAGAGATATTGATGAAATGATGAATTATTTAAATATTAAAGACATTAATGAGTTATATCAAGATGTTCCTCAACTTTTTAACAAAGATCTTAATCTTCCTTCTTCTTTAAGCGAGTTAGAAGTAAAAGAAAAATTATTTGATTTATCTGATTTCAATAAAAATATACAAGAATTCGGTATTTTTAGGGGTGCAGGCGTATATAATCATTATATTCCAACAGTTGTTTATTCGATAGCTTCTAATCGTAATTTTTTAACTGCTTATACACCGTATCAAGCTGAAGTTTCACAAGGTACTTTGCAAATACTCTTTGAATATCAAACTTTGATTTGTGAGCTCACCGGAATGGAAGTCGCAAACTCTTCAATGTATGATGGAGCTTCTGCTTTAGCTGAAGCAATTTTAATGGCTAAAAGAATAAATGGAAGAAACAAGGTTCTAATTTCAGATTTGATACATCCGGAATATTATGAGGTGACGAAAACCTATATTGAAGCTCAAGATATAGAATTAATAGAAATAATACATAATCATCAAACAGCGCAAATTGATATTCAAGATTTAAAAAACAAGATATCAAAAGAAGTTAGTTGTGTGGTAGTTTCTTACCCTAATTTTTTTGGAGTTATAGAAGATTTACAAGAAATAAGAGAAAATGTTCCTGAAGATATTATATTAATTGTTTCAACTTATCCAATTTCTCTTGGACTATTAGAATCTCCTGGATGTTTTGGGGTAGATATAGTTGTTGGAGAAGGACAATCTTTAGGGAATTTACCTTCGTTTGGTGGACCTGGTTTGGGTTTTTTTGCTTCAAAAGAAAAATATATAAGAAAAATGCCCGGAAGAATAATTGGCGAAACAGTTGATAAAGACGGAAAAAGAGGATTTGTAATGGTTCTTCAAACTAGGGAGCAACACATAAGAAGAGAAAGATCAACTTCTAATATATGCTCTAATCAAGCGCATAATGCTCTTTTAGCTTCAATATATTTAAACGTTATGGGAGAAAAAGGGTTAAAAGAAGTTGCTCTCCAATGTTATCATAAGGCCCATTATTTAGCTAATAAATTATTAGAAACGGATAAATTTGAAATGGTATATCAAGGTCCTTTTTTTAATGAGTTTGTGATGAAATCAAAAATAGATCCTGTTTATATGAACAAGAAACTCATAGAACAACGCTATTTTGGTCCATTACCTTTAAAAAAATTCTTCCCACAAAAAGGAGATCAAATATTATTTAGCGTTACTGAATTAAATAAGAAAAGAGATATCGACTTTTTATGTTCATTTTTGGAGGGATTATCATGAAATTAATTTTTGAGAAATCTTCGAAAGGAAGAACTGCTTATACACTTCCTAAATTAGATGTACCTGAGTCAAATATTGATATTCCAACTCATTTAATTAGAAAAACACATCTTAATTTTCCTGAGGTTTATGAAACAGAAGTGGTGAGACATTATAATGAATTAGCTAGTTTAAACTATTCTGTAGACAGGGGCTTTTATCCATTGGGTTCTTGTACTATGAAATATAATCCAGTATTAAACGAAGAAGCAGCTTCGCTTGAAGGGTTTAAAATGTTGCATCCTTATCAAGAAGAAGAAACCATTCAAGGTGCATTGGAGCTTATGTATGAATTACAAAATTTTCTTGTGGAAATAACTGGCATGGATAATATAACTTTGCAACCTGCTGCTGGAGCACATGGAGAACTGACTGGAATGCTCATTATTAGAAAATATTTGCATGATAACAACTTTAATCACAAAAATGAAGTAATTGTACCTGATTCTGCTCACGGTACTAACCCAGCTTCTGCTGCAATGGCTGGATTTAAGGTCATAGAAGTTAAATCTAATTCTGAAGGAAGAGTTGATCTAAAAAATCTAAAAGAATTGGTTAATGAAAATACTGCAGCGATAATGTTGACTAACCCTAACACTTTAGGAATATTTGAAAAAGATATTTTAGAAATTTCTCAAATTGCTCATCAAAATAATGCATTATTATATTATGATGGGGCAAATTTAAATGCCATTATGGGAAAAAGCAGACCAGGAGATAACGGATTTGATGTAGTTCATTTGAATCTACACAAGACATTTTCTACTCCTCATGGAATGGGAGGACCAGGAAGTGGTCCTGTTGCTGTTAAATCATATTTAAAAGCATATCTTCCAAAACCCATTGTATCAAGAAGAGAAAATGGTATGTATTTCTTTGATTATAATATTCCAAAGAGTATTGGGAGGGTTAGAAGTTTTTATGGAAACTTTTTGGTATTAGTGAAGGCATATACTTATATTCTTTCTATGGGAAAAGAAGGACTTAAAAAAGCTAGTGAATTAGCTACTCTTAATGCTAATTATTTAAAGGAAAAATTGTCAAAATCGTTTGAAATAGCTTATTCAAGCCTATGTAAACATGAATTTGTGTTAAAAGGGACTATGCTTAAAAATTATGGTGTAAACACTTTAGATTTTGTAAAAAGGCTATTAGATTATGGTATACATCCCCCTACAATATATTTTCCTTTAATTGTTGATGAAGCTATGATGATAGAACCTACTGAAACTGAAAGTAAAGAAACCTTAGATTTTGTAATAGATGTATATGAAAAAGTATTAGATGAAGCTATAAATTCTCCAGAAGTTTTAAAAGAAGCACCACATAGTACTCCTGTAAAAAGACTTGATGAAGTTAAAGCTAATAAAGAATTAAAAGTTAGATATATAAATAATGAAGAACAAGGCTTAGATTAATCCGAGCCTTGTTCTTCATTTTTACAGTTTTCACATATTCCATATAAGTTTAACTCAAAATTGTCGACGTCATATTTTGTATAATGCAAAATAAGATTGTTTATTAGAAGCTGTAGATTCTCACGATCAGTTTCAAAAATGTTCAGATCAGTCACATTTCCACATTCGTTACATATAAAATGAATATGTGGTATAACATTGGGATCATAGTGACTTTTATTACCAACTTTAATTTCTTTTACCAATCCTGCGCTTTCAAATAGTTTAACAATGTTATATATTGAGGTAAAAGAGATTCTTTCACCGTTTTTTAAAAGTCTTTGATGAATTTCTTCAATCGACGAATGATCATCTGAGTTAAAAAGTTCACATGCTATTTTTATTCTATTAGGAGTTAGTTTAATTTTTTTGTTTTTTAGTAATTTAACTATTTCATCTTGATCTAATTTCATTTTTACCACCTATTTAAAAAGTCTATGAACGTAAAGATGCTTATAAGATATTATATCATACTTTAGTTGGTAAGTATTATGATTTTATAAGGTTCTTAACAGTACTTTCATATTATTAGTGATATAATTAAAAAGTATTTTGATTCGTTGAATTTAATCCTAAAATCAAAATAGTTGCATCAAACTACCAAACATCAAAAATGAAAAGATATATATAATTTTTGAATTAATATTTGATAATTTTTAGGAGGGATAAAGTGGCTACCATAAAAAAAATAGGAATACTAACAAGTGGTGGGGATGCCCCTGGAATGAATGCTGTTATTAGATCTGTAACAAGATGTGCAGTCACTGAAGGAATCGAAGTTTATGGATTTTTACGTGGATTTGCTGGTATTTTAGATAAAGATTATAAAAAACTCTCCTATTCAGATGTTGGAGGAATAATGGAGAGAGGTGGCACTATTTTAAGAACATCAAGAGTACCTGAGTTTAAACTACCAGAAGTTAGAAAAGTTGCAGGTGATATCTTAAAAGAGCTGGGTATAGATGCACTTGTTATAATAGGTGGAGAAGGCAGCTTAACAGGCGGAAATCTTTTAGCTCAAGAGCAAGGTATACCATTCATTGGAATTCCTGGGTCTATAGATAATGATATAGCTCATACTGATATGAGTATAGGTGTAGATACATGTTTAAATACGGTGGTTGATGCTATGCAAAAATTAAAGGATACTGCTTCTTCTCATGAAAGGGCCTTTATAGTAGAAGTTATGGGAAGAACCTCAGGATATATTGCTTTAATGTCAGGTTTAGCTATAGGTGCTGAAGCCATAATAATCCCAGAAGTGCCTGTTGATTATGATTCTTTGGCAGAAAAAATGTGGTCTGAAAGAAAAAGAGGTAAAATTAATTCTATAGTGGTTGTTGCAGAAGGTTCTGCCAGCGCATATACAGTTGCAAGACATCTGGAAAATAGAATTGGTTTTGAAACCAGAATAACAATATTAGGTCATATTCAAAGAGGAGGTTCGCCAACAGCTTTTGATAGAATATTAGCTTCGAGAATGGGCTATGAAGCGGTAAAATCTCTTTTAGATGGCAACTTTAATGTAATGATAGGGTTAAGCAGAAATGATTTAGCGAGGATTTCAATTGATCAAGTGCTTTCTGAAAAAAAATCAATAGATATGAATATTGTAAAGCTAGCGGGGATTCTATCATAGAGGTACGAATCATTTTTAAAAAGTTTTAGGGGGAAATATTATCATGAATGAAAATATAAAAAATAAAAAAACACGTGTTGTTTGTACTATTGGACCTTCAACAGACGACGAAGATATTTTGAGAAAGTTAGTAGAAAATGGGATGAATGTTGCTAGACTCAACACCTCCCATGATACAATGTCTCAACATGAAAAAAGGGTAGAGACATTGGTAAAAATTCGAAAAGAGATGAATATACCTCTTGCAATACTGCTAGATTTAGAAGGTCCTAAAATAAGAACTGGAAATTTTGAGACAGATGAAGTAAGTTTAGTAGAGGGGCAGATTTTTATTCTTACCTCTCAAGAGATTATAGGAAATAATGAAAGAGTTAGCATTAATTACAAGGAGCTTCCAAAAGATGTAAAAAAAGGTGATGTAATACTAATAGATGATGGAAAAATAAAATTAGAAGTCATTAAAACTGATGGCAAAGAAATAACAACTAATGTAATTGTTGGGGGAATTATTACCCATCACAGAGGTATTAATGTACCAGGTGTAGATATTAACCTTCCTCCTTTAACGCAGAAAGATAAAGAATTTCTTACCAAAGCAGTTGATTGGAATATTGAATATGTTGCCCAATCTTTTGTAAGGAAACCAGATGATATAATAAAAACTAAGAGAATTTTGACGGAAATTGGAATTCCTGATTTACCCGTTATTGCAAAAATAGAAACTCTTCAAGCTATTGATAATTTAGAAGCAATAATTGAAGAGGCAGACGGGGTTATGGTTGCAAGAGGAGACTTAGGGGTGGAAGTTGCGGTAGAAAAAATTCCTTTACTACAAAAAAGAATAATAGAAATAGCTAATACAATGGCAAAACCCGTAATTACTGCGACACAAATGTTGGAAAGTATGATCAACAATCCATTTCCAACACGAGCAGAAGCCACAGACATTGCAAACGCAATATTAGACGGAACTGATGCTGTAATGTTGTCTGGTGAAACTGCTGTTGGGAAATATCCTGTACAAGCTGTTAAAGTTATGAGTAGTATTGCTTGTGAAACAGAAAAATATCTTGATGATTATTCTTATAAATTTGATTATTCAACATATGGTGGTGGAGATCAAGATACAAATGCGATTTCTCAGTCTGCAATAAAAGTAGCTGAACAATTAGGAATAAAAGTAATAGTTGCAACAACTTATAGTGGATACACTGCCAGAGCACTATCTCGATTTAGAAGAAATATTAAAATTATAGCAGCATCCCCAAGATATAAAACATATAATAGGTTGGCTTTAGTATGGGGAGTTACTCCTGTAATAATGCATAAATTTGTTGATACGGATAATATGTTAGAAAACGTTTCTAATATAGTTAAATCATTGGACTTAGTTTCACCAGGAGAAAGTATTATTGTCACTGCAGGCATTCCTTATGGTTTTTCAAGTAAAACCAATTTTCTTAAAATTCATGAAATATAAACGAGTAATTTGAGGTGATTTTAGTGAAATTTATTATTGAAAATGAGTTAACTCCAAAAAAAATTGTGTCAGAATTAGATAAATACATAGTTGGTCAAACCGAAGCTAAAAAACTAGTTGCTATAGCTTTAAGAAACAGGATTAGGAGATTATCGTTAGATGAAGAAATTAGAAAGGACGTCATTCCCAAAAATATATTGATGATAGGTCCCACGGGCGTTGGTAAAACCGAAATTGCAAGAAGATTGGCCGAGATTGCTAACGCACCATTTGTGAAAGTTGAAGCAACACGATTCACTGAGGTAGGATATGTAGGAAAAAATGTTGAAAGTATGATACGAGAATTAGTAGATAATTCTATAAACATGGTAAAAAAAGAGATGATGGAAGAAGTTAAAGAAAAGGCACAAAGGGCTGTTGAAGAAAGAATTGTAGAAGCTCTTGTTCCATCTAAAAAGAAAAAAACTCAAACATCTTTTACTGATATGTTTCAAGTGTTCACTCAACCAAATCAATATGAACAAGATAAAAATATTCGGGAAGAAGACGAAGCGATATTAAAGAAAAGAAAAGAAGTTTTAGAAAAACTACGTAATAAAGAATTAGAAGATGTAGAAATTGAAATAGAATTGGAAGAGCAGGCAAGCCCGTTATTTTTGGGAATGGGTCCTGAATTTGAAGATATGGGAATGCAATTTGGAGAGATGTTTGAGAGTTTAATGCCTAAAAAAAAGAAAAAGAGACGGATGAAAGTTTCTGAGGCTAGAAGAGTTTTAGAACCAATTGAAGCAGAACAATTCATAGATCAAGATAGACTTTATCAAGAAGGATTAGACAGAGCACAAAATCAAGGAATAGTATTTATTGATGAAATTGATAAGGTTGTTTCAAAAGGTTCATCTTCTGGTCCGGATGTATCTAGAGAAGGTGTACAAAGAGACCTGCTACCTATTGTAGAAGGAACAACTGTTTTGACAAAATACGGCTCTATCAAAACTGATTACATATTATTTATAGCTGCGGGTGCGTTTAGTGATTCTAAACCATCAGATTTGATCCCTGAGCTGCAGGGAAGATTCCCCATTCGTGCAGAGCTTTCTTCTTTAACCAAAGAAGATTTTGTTAGAATTTTAACTCAGCCGAAAAATGCGCTTTTAATACAATATCAGTTCCTGCTCAAAGCAGATGGAGTAGTTGTAGAATTTACTGACGATGGAATTGATAGAATGGCAGACATAGCTTATGAAGTTAACGAAAAAGTTGAAAACATAGGAGCTAGAAGACTGTATACTATTGTAGAAAAAGTTCTTGAGGAAATATCTTATGAAGCTCCCGCATCTGGAGAATGGGAAGTTAGAGTTGATAAAAATTATGTTGATTTAAGGTTAGGAGATATTGTCCTTAACGAAGACTTACGCGAGTTTATATTATAATTTATTGATTTTTTATTTGAAAAAATAGAAATAATTTGAAAAAATAGAAATACACATTTCTTGAAATACAACATTATAAATTTAGAAGGGACAACAAATTCCCTTCTATTTTTGTGGTAAATATTGACTACTTTTATATTTTTATTATAGACATTTTCCTTAATATTTTGTTATAAAAAATAAAATTTGGAAGTGAGGAAGAATGGCTAATAGAGTAAAGGTTATTATCATAATTGGTTGCGGTCGGATGGGTTCAGAGTTAGCGCTTAAATTATGCAAAGATCATAACGTTATTGTAATAGATAAAGATGAAAAATCTTTTGAAAGGTTAACTAAAAATAATTTTGTAGGTTTTACGAAAATACTAGATACAAATGATATGGCTGCATTAATGGACTTAAATTTAGAAACTGCAGATATGGTATACATAGTAACCCCGGATGATAATTTAAATTTTATGTTGTCATATGGGATAAAAAAAATTAACGATAAAATCAATCTAGTATCAAGAGTTAATGATCCTGAAAAAAAGGCTATTTTTACAAAAGCTAATCTAGACTTCTTTTGCCCAATTGAAGATTCTGTTAACAACCTAGTTAAAGATTTGGAGAGGAATCAATATGAATAGGACATTTTATATAATAGAGGGTTCAGGGTTAGCTTATTCGCTAGCCAAAAAGTTATTGTTATTAGGTAATAAAGTATTCTATGTGAGTAATAAAAAATCTAATTTAGAAATATTAGATGGTTTAAAGGTCAATTTTCCATCTTTAGAGCTTATTAATCAAGATCCTACAGACATCAATTGGATAGAGAATTTAGATTTAGATAGAAAAGTAGAAGCAATGATAATTATATCTGAGGATGATGCCTTTAATTTTGTTGTATCTTGGTTATTAAAACAATTTTTTGAAGAGATAAAGATAATTGCTTTAGTCAATTCACCAGAAGATGAGATTGTGTTTCAATCTATTAAAGTTGAAACTATAGTTCCAATTAAATGGATGGAGAAACTGATTGAATCATCTTTAATTTATGAGGATGTTACAGAATTTTTTAATCCTTATGTTGACAAACTGTCAGTTTTAGAAATTACAATTGATCCTGGAGACAAAGCTGATAGTAAAAAGTTAAAAGAGGTCAAATTACCCCAAAATGCTATCATAGGGGTCTTGATAAGGAAAAATGGTGAAATTATGGTACCAAACGGAGAAACCTCTATTCTTTTGGGTGATAGATTAATAGTGTTAGCACTTAAAGATAAAGTTGATGAAGTGGTAAATGCTTTAAAATAGAAGGTGAAAATGTGTCTTCATATCGTGAATTTCTTATCTTAAGATATAAAGCAATTTTTAGAAACGTAGGAAACATAACTATAGGCTTGTCTCTATTAATACTAGCAATTTCTTTTTTTGCCCTCATAAATGATGGAAATAAGTTATTTTTCTCTTTTTTTATTCCAGCAATCTTAACATTTTTAACTGGATTATTCTTTAGAATAATAAGTAGAGGAGAAAGAAAGAAAGAATTAAGTATTCATGATGCTACTGTTACCGTCTTTTTAGTTTGGAGTCTTGCAATATTTTTATCTTCTCTTCCTTTCATTTTTGCAAATTATTTAAATTTTACTCAAGCTATTTTTGAATCTACAAGCGGATGGACCGGTACAGGTCTTTCAATGTTTTTAGATGTTGAAATATTACCTAAATCTATTTTATTGTGGAGATCAGTTACTCAATATGTAGGTGGTGCTGGTTTTGCAATTATTACTGTAATTATAGCAGGATCTGTAGGTGCAGGAATTTATCAAGCTGAAGGGCGAAGCGATAATTTGGTTCCAAATTTAAGGGAGTCTGCAAAAATTATATTGAGAATATATATTATTTGGGCAATTATAGGAACAATTTTATTAATGACAATAGGTAAGCTACCTTTTTTTGATTCATTTAATCACACACTAACTGCTTTGGCAACAGGTGGATTTTCAACAAAGAATTTAAGTATAGGTGCTTATAATAGTTTAAGTGTAGAAATAATTATTATGATACTAATGATAATGGGAGCAACAGGATTTGGAATTCATTATGCTGCGATTTTAATGGTTAAAAATTTTTTTAGATATAGAAAAGAATTGAAAAAAGGAGTACTCACCAAACTCGAATTTAAAGAAAAAATAAGATCTGAACCTTTTCTAAAAAATCCTGAACCCAGACTAATGTTTGTTATACTATTAATATTTTCAACCCTACTTTTTTTGTTTTCTCTTTTACAAATGTATGGCATAAAAGAAGGGATAATCAACTCAATATTTCAAAGTATTTCTTCACTAACGGGAACCGGTTTTTCAACCGTATCATTTATTAATTGGAATTCTTTTGGCTTACTTATCCTTACATTGTTAATGATTTTTGGCGGTATGATGGATTCCACCTCTAGTGGTTTGAAGTTATACCGTATTTATATAGCTTTTGAACTAGTACTTAATCAAATTAAATCTTTTTTCAAACCTAGTGGAACAACTTTTTATTTGGAAGTTTACAAGGGAATTTCCCGTAAAAAGATAGATGTTGATGCTATTAAAAATGTGATAGTTGTGTTTACTGCATATTTTGTAACTTATTTTGTAGGGGTATTCGTTCTGCTAGGCTATGGATATTCTCTACCTAATGTCTTGTTTGAATTGGCTTCAACTGTTTCAAATGTTGGATTATCTGTTGGAATAACAGGCCCTCAAGCCCCACTAGGAGTTTTGTGGACTGAAATAATTGTAATGTATCTAGGAAGATTAGAATTTTTTGTAATTATTAATTCATGCATAAAAATTATTCGAGATTTAAGAGAGGTAACAACATTTTAGTTTATTATATAATACTTGAACGACTAATTAGTTTTCATATAAAAAACTAATTTTAGAAAATTATGTTTACGTACACTTATATCAACCAATATAAGTTAGACATGATCGATTTTTTCTAATTTATAAAAAATATATTAAACACATAAAGTTTGTAGAAGATTTATTTATATAAAAACTTTTGAAATAAAATTATGTTTTCTTTAGTAAAATTAATCATTGTTCACAAAGTCTATAAATTCGTTAGTTAAAATTATTTTTTCATTTCATTGACTTATAGAATCATTTAATTAAAATTTTCGTATATTATCAATTCATAAGTGCTATCGACATTATCCTTTAACTGATCCAGCAAGTAGACCTCTAACAAAATATCTACCTAGGAGTATGTAGACTATCAAAGTAGGAAGTGCAGCTAATAATGCTCCTGCCATTTGTACATTCCATTCGACCACTTGGCTTCCTGCTAAATTAACTAGAGCTACAGTAATAGGTTGTTTAGTAGGATCACTTGTAACTGTTACTGCAAATAAGAATTCATTCCAAATATTTGTGAATTGCCAGATTATAACAACGACAAAACCTGGCATTGAAATTGGAAGAAGAATTTTTGTATATGATTGCCATATATTTGCACCATCTACGGAAGCAGCTTCTATTAGTTCATCTGGTATTTCTTCGTAGTAATTTTTAAACATTAAGGTGGTAATTGGAATTCCATATATAACATGAGCAATGATTAATGCAGGAATAGTACCATACAATCCGGTTTTTTGAAAGAATTGTATAAGAGGGAATAAGACACTTTGATAAGGTATGAACATTCCAAACAATAATAATGCAAAAATTAAATTTGAAAATTTAAATTTTAGTTTGGATAATGCAAAACCATTTATTGACCCAATCATTGCAGAAATTAGTGTTGCAGGAATTGTAAGATATAAACTATTTTTAAGATTTGGACTTAGTCTAGCGAAAGCCACTTTAAAACCATCTAAAGATATTTTCTTTGGTAAATTCCACATTGTGGCAATAGATACTTCTTCAAATGGTTTAAAAGAAGTACTTATTGTTACATAGAATGGAATAATATAAAATATTGTAAAAATAATTAAAATGATATAATATACAATTGTTGAAGTTTTACTCGTTCTTTCAGCCATTATTTTGACCCCCTAAAAGAATAGTAAAGATAAGGAATTATTACTACCGCAACCATAACTAACATTATTATTGCTATTGCTGAAGCAATGGCATATCTGTTAGACCTAAACATTTGTTCAAACATATAAATAGCAGGCATATCTGTAACATTATTTGGACCACTTCCTGTCATTGCATATATTAAGTCAAATATCTTCAATGACATGTGTCCTATAACTATCATTGCACTCAAAGTAATAGGTCTTAACATAGGCATTTTTATTCTCCAAAAGACTTGAGTTCCTGTTGCTCCATCGACTTGAGATGCCTCGATCAATTCTTCAGGAATTGCTCTTAACCCTGCTAAATACATTGCCATGACGTAACCAGACATTTGCCAAACAGCAGCAATTATAACCGGGATAAGGGCTAAATTAAACTTACCAATTGATTGGGTGCTTGTATACCACATCCATTGGAATTTTGATAAGCCGATTTTTTGAAGTAAAAGATTAATACCCTGAGGATCTGAAGGAAGATTTCCAGGTGCAAATATCCAACCCCAAACAGTTCCTGTAACCACATAGGAAATCGCCATTGGAAATAAAAATAGATTTTGGAAAAAATTAGAACCTTTTAACTTTTTATCAATTATATTAGCAAGAAATAGTCCAAGTATTACACATCCTGCGAGAAAAAATAATGTAAAAAATAAAGTATTCCACATATCAGTTTGAAATCTAGGATCTTGGAAAAGTCTTTGATAATTTCTTAATCCTACAAAATTATACTCGCCCTTAACTAAAGCAGAAAAACTATTCCAATTTGAGGTAGAAGTCCTTATAGTTAGAAATATGAAATAATAAACAAATATGCCAATAAAAATTAATGATGGTAGAATTATAAAAAATCCTGCTCTGGATTTCTTTTTTTGAACAGACATTATATCACCTCTTCACAGATTTTTAAAAAGACCCGGTTCACATGAACCGAGTCTTTTACTAATTTCTTTGAGCAAGATTAATCTGTTAATAAACCTACATCTTCAGCTGCCCAAAGAATCATTTGTTTCGCCTGAGTAATATTTTTTGTAGTAACAAGAGCATTCACTGCGTCGTTAAAGGAAGTTACAAATGCTTCTGGTGCAGCAGAACCATGTACTATTGAAGGGCTAATCGCTAATGTTCTGAAGTCTTCAGCAGTTTCTATTAGATAGGGATCATCTCCAGGATTTGCATCAACTCTGCCTGGAATAGAACCTTTTATAGGATTAAATATTTCTTGTGCTCTTGGAGAGGCTAAATATTCTAAGAAAATAAGTGCATTATTTCTGTGAGGTGCATTTTTAGGTAATCCAAATGTATCTGATATTAAAACAAATACTGCTTGAGTCCCAGGAAGTTCAAACCAACCAAAGTCTTCGCCAGGGGTCCATCCTAATTCTTTAAAATAACCTTCTGCCCAGTCTCCCATTAAATTGAAAACTGCTTTGTTATCATACAAAAGTCTTGCGGCTTCTTGCCATGCTAAGGCAGCGTGATCAACATTAACATAGTTCATGAGTTGAACCATTTTCTGAAGTGCACTATCAAGTCTATTGTCGTTAAAAGATAATTCTCCATTAAATAGAGCATTGTAATTTGCAGCACCAAATTCTGCAACCATTAGATTTTCTACAATTTGACCAGCTTCCCATTTCTCTTTATCACCCATTGCTAAAGGAATGTATCCAGAAGCTTTTGCCTTATCTAATGCAGCTATAAATTCTTGCCATGTTTCAGGTTCTTTTGTTAAACCAATCTCGTTAAACAATTTCTTGTTGTAGAAAATAACATTGCTTCTATGAATAGTTAATGGAATTGAATATACTTCCCCTTCATAACTAACTATGTCTATTAAACCACTTGGAAATTTATCGTATGCACCCCAAAGTTTGAGGTAATCAGTTAAAGGTTCCATCAGTCCTGGAATAACATACGTGTCTGTTAATTCCCAACCTGCGTGTACTTGGAATGTATCAGGAGGGTTGCCACCCAGCATTCTTGTTTTCAATACAGCTTTTGCATTGGTACCTGCACCGCCAGCTACAGTTGCGTTGATGACTTTAATGTTTGGATATAACTGTTCAAAATCTGCAATCGTTGCTAATAATGCAGCTTCTTCACCTCCACCGGTCCACCAACTGAAAATTTCTATTTCTCCACTTTGAGCAAATACAGTCATCAAAGTTACAAAACTTAACAAGATTAATACAAGCCACTTTTTCATACCTTCATACCTCCTTTTTAAAATGATTACATGTAACACCGACACTTGTGTAAAAAAGAAGAAGGTGCATAAAGGTGCATAAATATATTAAATCGATATGCGCTAGTATTAAGTTTAGTGTTTCAATAGAAATTGATATGGAGAAGACACTATTTGCTCAATAGCAATTGAAGCGGCACCAGCTAAAATTGCACTTTCTTTTTTTGAAGCGACTAAAATCTTTGGAGATTCTAAAGAAAAACTATATTCTTCAACAATTCGTTTTATTTCTCTAATTAGATGATATCCTCCATTTAGTATTCTTCCACCAATTATTACAGCTTCTGGACTAATCGTATTAACTAAATTTACAATACCAATAGCAAAAGCCTGATTTATTTCACAAAGTGTTTCATAAATATCTGCATTATTTTTAGAAAGTTTGAGTAATTCTTCAATAGGAAGTTTATATTTTTCAGTTAGTTTATAAAGACCTCCTTCATTTTCTAATTGAATAAAATCCCTAGAAAATAGAGTATGACCAATTTCACCAGCTGAATTAAAAGCTCCTCTGTATAATTGTCCATTGATAATTATTCCTGCACCAATTCCTGCATCTCCAACAACAAATACATAATTTTGATAATTTTTTCCATGTCCAAACCATTTTTCACCAAGTGCAGCACCATTTGCGTCATTTTCTAGCCATACAGGTATTTTATAGTGTTTTTCGATTTGTTTACATAAAGGATAATTTTTCAATAGTGGAAAAGGATGAACGGATTCTAGTACCTTTTTGTCACTATCAATTATTCCAGGCATTACAACCCCTATACCTTTTATTCTATCAACATCAAATTTAAAATTTGAAATTGTTTCATCCACAATATAATATATATTTTCTAAAATATCGTTGGGTTTTGCATAAGAATTAATTTCTTTTTCTGAAAAAGATATATTCTTTCCATTAAGATTATAAACCCCTGTCCGTACAATATTTACTCCAAATTCAATTCCAACAACATAAAAAGCGTCTTCATTAATTTTTATCAATTTTCTTTTTCTACCTACTTTACCGTCTATAGTGCCAACTTCTTCTATTAAGTTTACTTCTAAAAACTCATTAATTATATTTGTAATAGTTGCTCGTGTGAGGCCAGTAATGTTTGCAAGCTCAGTTCGCGTTGTGGTCCCTAGTGAATTTAATATTTCTATTACCATTGTTCTATTTTGTTCTTTAACAAGTTCTAAATTATAAGTATTATTTGGCATTAATATCTACCCTCTATTATTTGTCTTTCAAACTTTTTAACCATTCCTTTCTATAAAATTAAAATATATTTTATAGAGAAAGTCAAATTCTCTTACAGTGAATTAAAGGTGAATAAATCCTTTAGGCGTTAAATATTATTGAAAAAGTAAAAAAATCATAGTTTTTTAATTTATTTAACAAATAAAAAAAATAAAATAATTGAATACGAAACCAACAATACTTGAACGACTATTTTGTTTATCATAAACAAAATACCTATAACAAATTGAAAAAACTAATCTTATAACTATAATTCTTATATATTGTTATTTGTTTTCTTGTTCCTCTCTAACTATATTGATAATTTCCTTTCCTATTTCTATGTATACAAGTTCTTCGCATAAATTAGTTGCATGGTCTGCAATTCTTTCAATGTCTCTAGCTAATAAGATATAAGGAACGACTAGTTCTTGACTGAAATCCGGATCAGATAGTCTATTTATAGCTTTTTTTCTAACTTCAATTTCTAACTCGTCTACAATGTCATCTTTCTTCCAGATTTTTATTGCGGAATCTACATCACGTTCTTCAAAAGCCTTATAAGCTCCTTTTATCATCTCAATAGCAACTTTTAACATTTGATTAATTTCTTTTGCTTCTAATATTTCATATATATCAAAATTTTGATATTGCTGTGTTTTTTCAGCAATATTACATGATAAATCGCCTATTCTTTCTAAATCGTTGGATAGTTTTATCATAGTAATTGCATACCTTAAATCTTTTCCCATAGGTCTGAATCTGGCAAGAATTTGATAAACAGATTCTTCAATTTGGCGGTTCATTTCGTCAATTTCTTCATCTGAATCAAGAATCATTTGGGCTAAAACTAAATCTTTATTTTTTAATGAAGAGATTGAGTCTTCAAGCATCTTTAATACGTCAGATAATAATTTGGATAATGTTCCTCGTAATAGAGTTAGTTCAGTTTCAAACCTTGTAAAATCCATTATTCCACCTTCTTTTTTATCATAATTTATTAAATTTTTTCAAACAATCAATATTAGCTAATTCTTCCATTCAAGTAATCTTCTGTAAGCTGTTTCTTAGGATTTCTTACCATATTTCTAGTTGGCCCCCATTCAATTAATTCGCCTTGATACATGAAATACATATAATCAGATATTCTTGTAGCTTGTGCTAAATTGTGAGTAACTATTATTATAGAATAATCTTCTGATAAATGTTCAATTAAATTTTCTATTTTTTGTGTAGCAATGGGATCTAATGCTGAAGTAGGTTCATCTAATAATAAAATTTCTGGATCTACAGCTAATGCCCTCGCAATACAAAGTCTTTGCTGTTGACCTCCAGATAAGTTTCTCGCTGGTTTGTTTAATTCATCTTTTACCTCATCCCACAAGGCAGCTCTTTTTAAAGCTAACCTTACAATTTCATCTATCCTTCTTTTATCTTTTAAACCATGTATTTTCAAACCGAAAGCGACATTTTCATATATTGACATTGGAAATGGAACAGGTTTTTGAAATACCATACCTATTTTTTTTCTTAGCATAGTAATGTCAATATCTTTGTCATAGATGTTTTTCCCGTCATAAATAATTTCTCCTGATGCCCTATAATCAGGAATTTCATCATTGATTCTGTTAATACTTCTAAGTAATGTGGTTTTTCCACAACCAGAAGGTCCTATGATAGCGCTAATTTTATTTTTAAACATGTCCATGTTAATATTTTTTAATATTTGTTTTTGGTCGTACCATCCATTAAAGTTTATTATTTTTAATATTGTTTTTTCTGTTGTAATTTGTTCAAACATTTTTTTCCTCCTTCCTTATTTGAAATGCAATTAAATAAATTATTAAGATCAGAATCAATAAAAATGAAGATGTTGCTTTTGCCATCCATTGAGCTTCAACTCCATATGACATTGTTATAAAATAAATATGTGTTGGTAGAGTCATAACAGGGTCTAATAAGGAAGTTGGAAGTTTTGTTGAGTAAAAAACAGCACCTGTTAATAAGACTGGGGCAGTTTCACCTATTACTCTACCTGAACCAATTAATATAGCTGTGATTATTCTTTTCTTCCCCGCTGGTATTAAAATTTTAAAAATAGTTTCAGTTTTTTTTGCTCCTAAGGCGAATGCAGATTCTCTTAATTCTCTAGGCAGTGCTACCAATGCTTCTCTTACTGAAGATGCAATAACTGGTAATGTCATAATAGACAACGTTAAACTTCCACTTAATATTGATGTTCCAAATCCTAAAGTGATTGAAAATAAAGTTAACCCGAATAATCCATAAACTATTGATGGAACACCTGAAAGAGAGGTTACAGCGATATCTATTATTTTACCAATTAATGATTTTGAGCCATATTCAGAAAGAAAAACACCGGTCAATAATCCTAATGGAATGGATATAAGTAAGATGAGGGCAATCATTATTAAGCTTCCCAATATGGCAGGTCCAATTCCCCCTTGCGTCATGGCTTTTTTTGGGTATTCAAAGAAAAAAGAAGGTTTAAAAAATCTAGCGCCATCAATTATAACTATTGAGATTATTAATATTATTGAAAAAAAAGTTATATAACTAATTGTTCTAAATATTAAAGAGACTAGAGAGTCTACAGATTGTTTTTTCTTCATTTTGTTTTACCCCCTATAACTGTTTTTGAAATTAAAGTAAGAATAAAAGAAATTGTTAATAAGATAAGACCTGCAGTGAATAAAGCTGAATAATGTAAACTTCCAACAGATACTTCTCCCATTTCACTAGCTATGGCAGCAGTTAAAGGTCTGACTGGATCAAAGATTGATTTAGGTATAATAGCGGCACCACCAGCTACCATTAACACAACTATTGTTTCCCCAATTATTCTATTAACAGTTAAAATGATTGAATTTAGAATTCCAGACGATGCCTCTTTAGTAACTATTTTAAATCCAGCTGTGAATTTACTCGCACCTAGAGCTAAAGCGCTTTCTTTTAAGCTTTGATCTACAGAAGACAGGGATTCTTCCATTAATGAAGCTGCATAAGGTAATGATAATATTGTTAAACCAATTGATGCGGTAAGCAAATTGCCAGGAGACCATGCTCCTAACTTCATTACTATTGGTGAAACGTAAAAAAATAAAAATGTACCAATAATAACAGATGGTATTCCAGATAACAAATCAATTGTAGATTTTATTATTTTTCTTTCAAATGTGTTTGCGTAATTGTATAAGAAGAAAGAAATAATATAACCAAGAGGCAGGACAAATAGCGATGATAAACCGGTTAATATTAGTGATCCTATTATCATAGCTAGCATTCCAAATTCTGGTGGGTCATATGTAGGATACCAGTAAATACTAAAAAATATTTCTTTACCGACCTGCGTTAATGCAGGAATAGATTCTTTAATAATGAAAACGAACAAACCAACTACAACCAATATTCCAACAAAAGCGAATAAAAAGATGACAGTTTTATTAACCCCGTCTTTAACATCTCTCCAATTCATTTTTAACACTCCTTGGCTTGAGATTTATTATTAATTTAATGATGTACGTGTTATTGATTAACATAATCAATAACCATAAGCAGCTATATATCCGGCTTCCTCTAAAAGGTCTTGTCCCCTTTGCGATAGAGCAAAGGTTATATACTCTTTTATGGGTCCAGAACTTGGATATCCATGGGTGGCGTCTAAAAACATGAATAAAGGTCTAGAAATTGGATAAGAGCCCTTCAGAATGTTGATTTTATTTGGTATAATTCCGTTAACAGAGAGAATTTTAACATCACCAGTTACATAGCCTACCCCCATGTAAGCAATAGCATATTTACTGGTGGCTATTGCTTGAATTTCCGCACTTGTAGACTCAAGCATTAGTACGTTTGGAGACATTCTTTGTCCTTTTAGAACTTTCTCAACAAATGTTTCATAAGTTCCAGAAGCGCTGTTTCTAGAGTAAGCTACTATTCTTTGATTAGGCAAATTCGGATTTATTTGATTCCATCTAGTAATTTTACCGGTATAAATTCCTGCAAGTTGTTCAATTGAAATATCATTTATTCCGAGTTCAGGACTTACGATTATTGCCAAACCATCATATCCAATTACAATTGGAATAAAATACTTTTCTTCTTTATGCATTTGTTTTATTTCTGAATCTTTCAACCATCTACTGGAATTAGCAATATCAGTTGTTCCACTGAATAAAGCAGTAATTCCTGTAGAAGATCCTGCACCTTCTACAGTTATATGTAATTCAGGAGATATTTTGTTTAATTCTTCTACCCACAGTTGTACAATTGGAAAAATAGTGTTTGATCCTTTAATAACTAATGTTTGAGAAAATGAAAGCAAAATACTAGTTACAATAAAAATAATTAAGAAAATTTTTTTCATCTTTCTAACCTCCTCGTATAATAGTACTACCCACTTTAGAAATTCTAAAATCTGCACTACATAAGTTTCGTATTTGTTTTTTATACAAAATACCTTCCAACTTCTAATCCTCACTAATTCTTAATTTTTGACTTTTTTGGTACTTGTACCGAAGGAGGGGAAGGGCTCCTCGCTGGACCTGTTATAAATTCAAATGCTTACTTTTAGAAAATATTCATTTCTATCGTCACTATAATAGTATCGCTTTTTTATAAATTATGATATTTATATCTTAATAAGATGGTGTAGAAATTTTTCATCTTTATTATTTAACCATAAAATTATAAAATAGTAAATAAAGAAAGTTTAACATCTCTAAAAAGTCTTATTATTTAGGCTTTTGAGAATAATAATTATATTATGATTATGATATAATATATATAAGAATGAAATATATAATTTGATTTGTTTGTAACCTAAAAGAGGTGTCTTAAATGTTAGTAGAACCGAAGACATACGAAAAGGAAATAGAAAGATGTTTGAATCGAAAACTTTCTAAAAAGGAACGAGATAAATTAAAGGATGCTTATGAATTTGCCGAAAAGGCTCATGAAGGCCAGAAAAGAGATTCTGGAGAGATTTTTTTTGAGCATCCTAAGGCCGTAGGTTTGATTTTGGCTGAATTGAAGATGGATATCGATACTATAGTAGCTGGACTTCTACATGATGTTGTTGAGGATTGTGGTATTCAGATCGAAGAAATAAATAATAAGTTTGGTGTGGGTGTTGCTAGAATTGTTTCTGGTGTCACAAAAATTAGCAATTTAAAACTTAATGAAAAGTTGAACGAAACAGATACTAAGTCTTTAGAAAAAATAGAGACGATTAGAAAAATGCTTTTTGCTATGTCGGAAGATGTTCGTGTCATAATAGTGAAACTTGCAGATAGGCTGCATAATATGAGAACTTTGGAGTATGTTGATAGAAATAAACAAGTAACTAAATCTGAAGAAACTTTAAAAATATATGCCCCTATTGCCCATCGACTTGGTATGTTCAAAATAAAAGAGGAGCTTGAAGATCTCTCTTTTAAGTATTTATATCCTGATAAATACTTTAGTTTGAAAAGTAAAGTAGAAGAGAAAATTAAGTTCAGTGAGGATAGACTAAATGAATATGCAGAAATTATTAAAAAAGAATTATATAAACATAAGATAAAAGCTGTTGTTGAAGGAAGGACAAAACATCTTTATAGTATATGGCAAAAAATGATAAGAAAAGGAAAGACTCTTGATGAAATTTATGATTATATAGCTTTAAGGATAATTACAGAAGATACTAGCAGTTGTTATGCAACATTAGGTATCATTCATTCTATTTGGTCTCCTATTCCAGGCAGAATTAAAGATTATATAGCTACTCCAAAATTTAATGGTTATAAGTCTTTACACACCACAATAATTACTCATAGAGGTGAACCTCTAGAAATTCAAATTAGGGACTGGGAAATGCATGAAGAAGCGGAATATGGTTTGGCTGCACATTGGATTTACAAAGAAGGAGTTAGTCCTGAAAAATTGAAGTTTTTAAAAAATCTTATGGAATTACATAAAGATATAGCACAAAATGCTTTTGAAATGAAAGATATAGAAACTGATTTACTTTTCCAGGAAATATTCGTTTTTACTCCAAAAGGTGAGATTATTCATTTGCCAAAAGATTCAACACCTATCGATTTTGCATATGCAGTTCATACTGAGATTGGGAATCATTTTGCCGGTGCGAAAGTTAATGGCAAGCTAGTTCCAATATCTTACAAGCTTCAAACAGCTGATATAGTTGAAATTTTAATCAATCGTAATTTTCAAGGTCCAAGCATAGATTGGCTTAAGTATGCAAATTCTCCAAGGACCAAAGCCAAAATCAAAAAATTTTATAGACAAAAAAACGAACAAGAACTTCTTGAAAGAGGAAAAGATAAATTTAGAGAGATTTCTAAAAAAGTAAATATATCTATGGATGAAATGATCGAGACCCTCAAAAATGCAGGGTTTTATATTAAATATAGTATAAAAAGTGAAGATGAATTATTTATAAAACTTGCTTTAGAAGAGATAAGTTCTATTACAATTAAAAATATGTTTACTCCAAGTAAGTCAGAGGATAAAAGTAAGAAAGTTGAGAAAAAGGCACCTAAAAGTAGCAGTATATCACTTTTAATAGATGGAGAAGAAGGTGTAGAAAGCTATTTTGCTAAATGTTGTATGCCTGTTCCGGGAGATGATATTGTTGGTGTCATTAGTAGAAGAGGCATAGGTATTCATAGAACAGATTGTAAAAATATAGAAGAATTAAGTGAATCTAAAAAAGTGTCTGTTCAGTGGAATGAAATTGGCAGAAACGATTTTTCTGCTATGCTCAAGATTGAGGTAGAAGATAAAGATATTATTAATAATATAAGAAATATAATTAATAATGAAGGTGCTCATATTGAAAAGTTTGAGATGCACAGAGATGGAAATTTCTTCACTCTAAAAATATATTTGTTGGTTCATAATTTAAAGCATCTTGAATTAATTAATACTAAATTGAAAAATGCAAATGGGATATATTCTGTAAGGAGGGTGTAATTTTTTGCGCGCTGTTGTTCAAAGAGTTAAACAATCGTCAGTTATTGTAGATGATGAAATTGTAGCAGAGATTGGAAAAGGCTTATTAGTCCTCTTGGGTATAAGTAAAGATGATGGTATTAATGATATTAAATGGCTTGCTGATAAGATTGTTCATCTTCGTATTTTCGAAGATGAACTAGGAAAAATGAATAAATCTGTTCTTGAGGTTGGAGGAGAGTTGTTGGTTGTTTCTCAATTTACTCTTTATGGAGATTGTAGGAAGGGACGAAGGCCTTCTTTTAGTGAATCGGCCACTCCTGATATTGCTCAATCGTTGTATAATAATTTTCTTTCATTTTTGACAGAAAATTATAATATTAATGTAAAAAATGGTATTTTTCAAGCCCAGATGATAGTTAATATTGTTAATGATGGTCCGGTTACTTTACTTTTAGATTCAAAAAAACAATTTTAGAGGAGGGTTCATTTAATGAAAGAAAAAGTAGTTACAGTTTTTGTATATAAAGAAGACCCGTTTGAAGCACATATTTCCGTTGAAGGTGCTGAATGTGGAGTAAATGAAAAAAATGTACGTAAAATATTTTTTGGCTATGAAAAACCAGCCAGGGGAGTAGTTGTAAAATTTAAACTTCCTAATGGCGAAAAAAAATTTGTTAAAGGTGAATAGAAGAACTATCTTCTATCTCTTTTAGAATTTCTGAAACGTCTAACGGTGAAATATCGTTTATTTCTTCTTTCAATTTTTTGAACGAATTTACAAAATATGAATTTTGATTTCCAGTGCTTATTTCCAAATAGCATTCTATTAATGCAGCAAGTAAATCTGCTGTTCTTACAAATTTACCGTAATTATCCTTGAAAGGATAATATATATATTTTTCAAACTTCAAAGTTTTTTCTCTCAAAATTAATTTGCTATTGTACCATTCTTGAACAAATTCTTTTTCTATTTCGCTAATAATTTCTTCTAAACCTTCAACTTTTCTTTTTGTTGGGCTAATAACGTCTCCAGTAAATGCCTCGGGAAGGTCATGTAGTATTGCGCAAGCCATTATTTCATAAATTTCATTTTTATCTAAATTAACTGATAAAGCCAATATGTAGGCTATGAGAAAGACAAGAAAAGAGTGAGAAGAAACTGAACTTTTTATGTTTCTATGATTTTTATTCCAACGGATCATAGTTACAAGTCTACATGATATTTTTAGTAATTCATCTGCAAGCTCTTCAATCATTTCTTTATCTTTGACGTTTATCTTTTGAATCTTTTTTTCATTTTTTAATCTTGGTTCTTCATAATATTCTGGAAATACCCTTTCATTGATTAATGCTTCTTTTTTTGATGCAAGTAAATTAATTAAACGAATAATATTTTGAGTTTCTTCATCAAACTCGTATTTTACTAATAACTTTTCACTTAAATTAATATCTAGAGTATTTTCTAATTCTTTATAAGTTTGGTCTATTGTTTTTTCCCAAATATCTTTTCCTTTTTTTTCTATTTGATTTTTTGTTTCTAACGAAATATCAGATAAAATTATTTTTGGTATAGCTTCATAAATTTTATTGTGTAAAATATTTACCACCTTTGTTTTATCTTCATCAGAAAAAATAAATAATGAAAGAAGCAATGTATTATATATGTTGTCGGATTCTGTGAATCTAATAATTGCAGGAGTATTATTCCAGCGAAAAACTGTGAACAAGTTCGCACTTTCAATTAGAAAATTACCATAACTCATAATTAACACCTCATATTATTTAAAATGTTAACATTTTAATTGTATCACAGATTAATTATAATTTTTTAGTTTTTGGTATAATTATTTTGCATTTAATCAATACTATATGAGAAAATATGAAAGGAGTATATAATTGAAAACATTATTTATAGCCGGTATCTCAGGTTCTATAGGAGAACAAGCTCTAGAAGTGTTAAATACGGAATGGTTTAAAGAGAACGTAAAATTAATTGGAGGAAGTGTTTATTCAAATTGGAACAAATTAAAAATAGATATAGATAAATATAAATTAAAAGCAGTTGCCATTGTTAATGCTCAACAAAATTTGCCAAATGATTATAATGATTGTAAAATTTTTCAGGGAGAAGATTCTGTTGAAAAGGCTATTCAATACTGTGATTCGGATATTTCTTTGATAGCCACTTCAGGGTTTTCTGGTTTGAAACATACTATCTCTGCGATCAATTTTTCTGAAAGAATTTGTTTGGCTAATAAAGAGTCTATAGTCTGTGGAGGAAATTATGTTTTGAATTTAGCTAAGAAGTTTAAAAAATTAATTATCCCTGTTGACAGTGAACATAGTGCTATTTATCAATTATTATTGGGTGAGGTTACGATACCTGAAAAAATTATTTTAACTGCAAGCGGTGGATCGGTACGTGATATTCCGATAGATAGCCTTGAGAATGTTACACCAAAAGAGGTATTAAATCATCCTGTTTGGTCTATGGGAGCAAGAATAACAGTTGATTCTGCAACTATGGTTAATAAAGGGCTTGAAGTTTTCGAGGCATACCATCTATTTGGTGTTAAAAATATTGATGTATTGATTAATAGGGATAGTCATGTTCATTCGATAGTTCAATTTAGTGATGGAGTTTTCAAAATGCACTTCGGTCTTCCAAATATGAAGGTTCCTATTGCTTTCTCTATTTCATATCCTGAAAGAAAATTTAATTTTAATAAGCCTTTATTATCCAATACAAAAATTGAATTTCAAAAGGTTGATTATAATAGATACCCATCTCTTCAATTGGCTTTTAATATTTTAGGTAATCCAATCTTACAAAACGCATTTAATGCGGCAGACGAAGTTGCCGTAGAAAGTTTTTTGAGTGGGGGAATAAAGTTTACTGATATTTATTACATTATATATAAAACCATTAACAAAATTCAACAAGAGTTTTCAAATTCAACTGAAAGAGAATTTATTTCTTTAGAGGAAATATTAGAAGTGGATCAAATTAGTAGAACAATTGCAAAACAATTTATTTTACAAAGCAGATAGTTTATGATACCTATTGTATAATACTTGAACGACTTGTATTTTTTCATCTATACACCAAAAAATTTCTCTATTCATCCTTAAACATTATTCTAAACGTTGTTCCTACCATCCATTTTGATTCACATTCGATTCTATAATTTGATAAGTTACAAAGATACTTAACAACGGCTAATCCTAAACCGGAGCCTTTTGCATATTTAATTGCTTCTGGGCTTCTATAAAACCTTTCAAAAATGCGTGGAATTTCTTCTTGTCTTATCCCAATCCCTTCATCTTTAACTTCTATCATCTGTTCGTCAAATTGTATATATATTTTTGAGTTATTGAATGAATATTTTATAGCATTTGATATCAAATTTTTTAATATAGTATACAGAACAAACTTATCTCCTTCTTTTATTTCTAAACAGCTTCTAAAGTCCAGTTCAATTTCCTTTTCTTTTATTTTATCCTCCAAATCTTTTAAAACTTCTTTGTATAAATTATTTATATAGATTATTTCTTTTTTCAACACATAATCACCAAACTCAGCTATTGATAATAGAGTTAATTTAGAAATAATGTCTTCAATTTTGTCCAAAGATTCTTGTATTTTATTTATCTGCGGGATGAATTCCTCATTTTTCATGAAATCATGTAATAGTTGTACATTTCCCTTAGCTACTGTTAAAGGTGTCCTTAATTCATGAGATACAGAAGAAACAAAATCTTCCTTAACTTTTTTTAGTAATTCAAATTGTGTTTTATCCCGAAATAATAAAAGTTTATATTCATTTTTATATATTATTTTACAAAATTTGCTAAACCCCTTAATAAAATAGATTATATCTTCTGTATCATAATCTTTTTCAGATAAGATACATTCTGTTAATTGGTCTATTTTATTGAAACTAATACAACTTAGCAAGTCCTTATTCTCAGTAATGCCCCAATCTTTTGCTTTTAAATTAGCTTTTGATATGGAGGTTTTGTTTGAAAGTAGTACTATTCCATCATCTAAAGTATCAAAAATATTGAATATTACACTGTCATTATTCATTATTATCTTCTTCTTTATTTGGCACAAACATAGCCTCTGCATTTTTATTAAATTTGTAACCAATATTTCTTATTGTTTTAATCCACTCTTTCCCGATTTTTGATCTTAACATACTTATATGTACATCAATAACTCTATCAGTAATATATTCATCACCAAACCATATTTCATCAATTATTTGATCTCTAGAAAATATTTTATCAGGATTTCTAGATAATAAACTCAATATCTCAAATTCTTTAGCTGTTAATTCTATAGGTTCATTTTTATAGATTACAGTATAACTGTCATGATATATTTCCAAAGATCCAAATACCAATTTGTCATTTTCTTCCTTTTTAATTCGTTTTAATAGGGCTCGAACCCTTGCAGTTACTTCGCGAGGATTAAAGGGCTTTGTTATATAGTCGTCTGCCCCAGATTCTATTCCTAAAATTATTTCTCTATCTGCATTTAATGCTGATATTATTATAATTCCTAAGTCTTTATTTGAGGAGCGTATCTTTGGAATTTCGTCTACAGCATTTCCATCCGGAAGCATAAGATCTAATAACAAAATATCTATATTTTTTTCTTGATGTAGGATATTTCTCAAACTTGTTAAGGATTCCGCCTCAACTATTTCAAAATTTTCGATTTTAAGATATGTTTTTAATATTTCACGTATATCTTTATCATCTTCGACTATCAAAATAGTGTACAATGATTTGACCTCCTTTTCCGTTAGTTAGAGAAAATATTTAATTGTTTTTCCTTTTTCTATATATACTATTTCTTCACATAGATTTGTAGCATGATCTGCAATTCTTTCTATATCACGAGCAAGTAATATATAGGGTATTATTAAATCTCGATTAAAATTTGGGTCTTTAATTTTGTTTGTTACATTTTTTCTAACCTGTTGTTCTAAAAAATCTACCTCATCGTCTTTTTTCCATATTTTTATTGCTTCTTCAACATTTTTTTCTGCAAAAGCTTTATATGCTCCTTTAATCATATCTAAAGAAATCCCAAACATTTTTTTTAATTCTTTATTTGTTAAAATCTCCTTAATTTCAATGCTTTCACATGTTTTAGTTTTTTCTGCAATATTACAAGATAAATCTCCGATTCTTTCAAGATTATTTGCAAACTTAATTATAGAAACCATATATCTTAAATCTTTACCTGTAGGCCTAAATTTTGACACTATCTGATATACGCTTTCTTCAATAATATGATTAAGTTCATCAATATTATAGTCGCTTTCCAGGACCTGTTGAGCTAAATTGATGTTTTTGTCTTCTAATGATTTTAATGAATCTTCAAAGGATCTTAAAACAATTGTAAGAAGCTTAGATATTTGACTATTGAGCAAGGTAATTTCATATTCAAAATGTGTATAGCTCATTTTTAAACCTTCTTTTCCCTATCTGGATAATTTAAAGTTCAACTAATTTTACCATTTATGTTTGTTTTTTGTCTTAAAAAATTTCAGCCTTATGTAAACAAGGCTGAAATTAAGTAGTTGAGAATATTTAATGTTATCAAGTTTAATGTATTAATTAAAAACCATAAGCAGCAACATAACCTGCTTCTTCTACAAGTTCTTGCCCTCTCTTTGAAAGTCCAAAAGATATATATTGTTTTACAGGACCTTTTTGGGGATAACCATTTGTAGCATCTATGAACATATAAAGTGGTCTTGAAATTGGATAAATGGAGTTTAAAATGTTAAGTTTAGTTGGCATTATTCCTTCGACACTAAGCACTTTTACATCATTTGTAACATATCCAATACCTGTGTATGCGATCGCATATTTATTTCTTGAGACCGCATTTATTTCTGCCTGTGAGGATTCAAGCATTTGAATATTTGGCGACATTTTTTCTCCTTTGAGGACATTTTCAGAAAAGGTTTCAAAAGTTCCAGATGCTGTATTTCGTGAATAAGCTACAATTCTTTGGTTTGGTAAGTTTGGATTGAGCTGGTTCCATTGTGATATTTTTCCAGTATATATATCTGCTAGTTCTTGTATGGTTATACTATCTAACGGTAGTTCTTTATTTACAATAATTGCTATTCCATCGTATGCTAAAACAATTGGAATGAAATATTTTTCTTCTTTAGCCATTTGAGTTATTTCCTCTTTTTTTAACCATCTACTAGAATTAGCTATGTCTGCAGTCCCATTAAACAAAGATGCAATTCCTGTTGAAGAGCCTGCTCCTTCTAAAGTAATTATTAAATCAGGATATAACGTTTTAATTTCTTCAATCCACAACTGGGAAACTGGGAAAATAGTGTTTGATCCTTTTATGACCAAAGTATCAGAAAAAGCCAATGCGATAATACTCAATATAAATCCTACAATAAGCAATTTTTTCATCTTTGTTCCCTCCTTCAATGATTTTCAATTTGATTATATCAATCATTTTTTTAGTGAATATCAAGAGTTATTAAGAAATATTAAGCATCATACTATTCTTATAAATTGTTTTTATCAACTAATACTTTTTATTAATTTGATTAGTTGTATATTAAACACATAAATTACTTAGAATAAAGGTATTTATGATATAATTTTACACAAAGCACATATAATTTTTTTATGGAGATTTTTATGATAAATTATGTAGAAGCTATATACAGAATACAAAAAATTATTGGAGGTTAAATATGACAGTATTCTTGTCGATAATATGGTTTTTAATTGTTATTTCAGTTATAGTTATTGTTCATGAGTTTGGTCATTTTCTATTTGCAAAATTGTTCAAAACAAAAGTTGAAGAGTTTGCTATAGGATTTGGTCCAGCTATCTTCAAAATCGCTGGTAAAGAGACTTTATTTCGCTTCAATTGTATCCCTTTGGGAGGATATGTTAGATTAGGTGGAGAAGAAATTTTTGATGAAGAAGATAAAAAAGACGATCCTTCATTGTTTTACAATAAAAAACCGTGGCAAAAACTACTTATAACTGCAGCAGGTCCAATTTTTTCTTTCTTACTTGGATATTTTATTTTTATAGGAATTGCTGGATTGTATGGTTTTCCTCAAGTTGTTATTGGAGACGTAAATCCAGGAAGTCCCGCAGAAATTGCAGGATTAATGCCAGGGGATATTATTAGAAAAGTTAATGGTAAATATGTTTTTAATCAAGGAATTTTGAGTATGGAAATAACTTCTGGTGATCCGTTAGAATTAACTGTTATCAGAAACAACGAAAAAATAGTCACTAATGTGGTTCCTGTTCTTGTAGGAGAAAGGGCAGTTTTTATGTTGAACAATGTTGCCAATTTGGAACAACTCCATATACAAGAAGAAGAAATTCTATCTATCAATGGAGAGAGAGATATTTTTTCTGTAATGAAGCTTATGGAAGTTGGTGATCCCATTGAAATAGAATTAAAAGGCGGACAGATTTTAAAAGGTAATTTGACCTATTTTTCATATACCCCACCTACCTATATAATTGGTATAACCTATACTTATTTTTCTAATGAAATCAAACAAGATTTAGAGTACTTTAAAAAAGGAGATAAAATAGTAAGCATAAATGGTGTATTGATTGAAAAACCAGTAGATTTGGAAAAATTTATAACTAGTATTCAATTGAATTCAGACGAACTTATTTTTAGTGTAACAGAAAATTTTATTGATAATGCTTATAGACCCATCTTTAATGATATTTTACACGTTGAAATTGAAAGAAACAACGAACTTATAGAAATTCAAATTTCTAAAGCTGATTTCTTAAATGATATATCTAAACCTGGTGCTTTAGTTTCAGCATATCCTAATTGGAAACCAAAAGGCGTTGACTTTTTATCTGTTCCAATTCATTGGGCTAATTATTTAATTAAGCTTACATTCCAATCTTTAGGTCAATTATTTACGGGACAACTTAGCAGCGATGACGTTATGGGTGTTGTTGGATTAACAGTAGTAATAGGCGAAGCCGCTAAATTTGGTCTAGAAGCTATTTTGGAATTAATGGCATTAATAACGATAAGCTTAGGCGCGTTTAATCTTATTCCTATCCCAGGGTTAGATGGAGGAAGAATTATATTTTCAATTTATGAAATGATTGCTAGAAAGCCGGTTAGTCCAAAGGTTGAAGCAATTATAAATACAATAGGATTTTTGTTTTTAATTCTCTTAATTGTTTTTGTAACTTATAATGACATAGTAAGATTTTTTTAAAAGGTGAGAAAAAATGTTTTCAGAAAGAGTAGTGAATGTAGGGAATGTGATTATAGGTGGGAATCATCCTATAGTTATTCAAAGTATGACTAATACTGATACTAAAAATTTTGAAGGAACTTTGCGTCAAATAAATGATTTGGCAGATGCTGGAGCTAAAATTGTTAGAGTATCAGTAAGAGATATGGAAGATATTTCATCATTTTCCAAGATAGTGACCTATTCAAAAGTTCCTGTAGTTGCAGATATTCATTTCGATTATAGACTTGCTATAGAAGCAATAAAAGCTGGGGCTGCTAAGATCAGAATTAATCCTGGAAATATAGGTTCTGAAGAGAAAATAAAAAAAATAGTGGAAGTTGCAAAGGAATACAAAGTTCCTATTAGAATTGGATCAAATTCCGGATCCATAGGTAAAGAATTTAGAAATCTACCTAGATATCAAGCCTTAGCCGAAAGTGTATTAAAAGATGTTAGATTATTGGAAAAAGAGGGTTTCTATGATATAGTGATATCTATGAAGTCTGTAGAAGTTAAAGAAAATTTTCTAGCTAATAAATATCTTTCTGAAATGGTTCCGTATCCTTTTCATATTGGTATTACTGAGGCTGGAGTTTTTGAGGATGCTGCAATATTATCTTCTGTTGGTATAGGTTCTTTACTTATCAATGGAATAGGTGATACTATTAGAGTTTCTATAAGTGGGAACCCACTAAAAGAAATTGAGATTGCAAAAAGTCTTTTGGTATTGTTAGGATTTGAAAATGGTATTAGAGTTGTTGCATGTCCTACATGTGCTAGAACTGAAATAAATGTTGAACGTCTGGCTTATGATGTAAAATCTTGGATAGAAGGAAAAACTGTAAACAGATCTATTACTATTTCAGTGATGGGGTGTATTGTAAATGGACCTGGTGAAGCTAAACATTCTGATCTAGCTATTGTTGGAACAAAGAATTCTTCTGCAGCAGTTTTTTTGAAGGGGAAATTATACGGAACATTTAAAAATTGTGAATTGAAAGATGTTTTATTGAAATTAATAGATACTATTTAAATTCGTTTGTCTAATTTTTTAAGGAGACATTTTATGGAAATTAATCCTTTAGATAATAGAAAAAAAAGTGAAAAAGAAGTAAAACGTAAAAAAGGTAAATCATCAAATGCTCAGAAGCTTGATTCTTCTGAAAAAAAACAAGTAGTAGGATTTTTTGACGTACTTGTGGATACAGAAAATCAAGTATCTGAAAAAGAATTGAAATTATTAATTGATGATATACTTGAAAAAGGGAATAGATTTGTTAAATCACCTACTCTTTCTAATCTAAGAGATTATAAGGAAGCTATAAAAAGTTTTTTAAAGAGATTAGAAAAATCTTGGTATATAATAAAAAGTGAGGTTGATTTTCAAAATTCTATCCCAAAGTTACATATAGTTGCAGAAGTAGTAGACGAAAAAATGAAAGAGTTGACCGATGTATTATTAAAAAAAGAAAAAAGTACTCTTATTTACGCTTCTACTATTGAACAAATCAATGGTTTAATCCTTGATTTGTATAAATAGATTTTTTAATATAATTTTAGAGGTGTAGCTATTGTCTGACATATATTATAATAAATCTTTAGAAATCATTTTGAGGGCTAAAGATAAACTTAAAGGTTCTTCTATTTGTTTTGTATCAGAAAATATTTTTGTATCTCAGATCTTTTTAAAAGAGCTTTTAAAAAGCATTCCTCATTTAAACAAATTAGATATTTTGTATATTAAACCAGAAAGTGGAAATATTAAAATAGATAAAATAAGGGAAATTGAAGATTTTATTTTATATAAGCCGAATTATTCAGAAGAAAGAATTATTGTGATTGAAGAAATTGATAAATTAACTCAAGAAGCTGCTAATGCAGCCTTAAAAATATTCGAGGAACCTCCATATTATTCAATTATTTTTACTACTACAACCAAGTGGAATTATTTATTACCGACAATTAAAAGTAGATTGATTAGATTTGATATACCGTTTATTAGTTCGGTTGTTGATGAAGTAAACAAAAAATTTGAAGATCTTTTTTTTATCCTTGATTTTTTTAAATATAAAGATATGGATGTGTTTTTTTACCTCAATAGCGAACAAAATAATGCGGATGAAATCAACAAAGAAATTTCTAAAATATCCAATTTTGATGAAAATAATTTAGGTGACATTATTAATATTATGAAAATTCCTATAAGTTATCCGGAAAACAAAATAAAGGTTTCTTTCACCTATTTTAAAATGTGGGATATTATTATTAAAATATCTGAAAAAGACTTTTTCGTTTTTTTGAAAAAAATAGCAACGATTAAAAGCGATATTGAAACTTATCCATTTTTAAAATATATTAGTTATCTAGGTACGGTATTAATAAGAGACTTGCTAGTTTCTCAGCTTTCCTCAAAGTGGAAATTCTTTTGGAATAAGCCTTTAGTATATCTATTTGGGTTTAACAACATTGAAGCAAACTATGAAGAATCAGTATTAACTTTAGATTATTTGAATAACATAATGAGTTCAAAGGTATCTAATTTTAATTTTGAAATGGAAATTATTAATCATTTTTTAAGAATTAAAAGATGTTTTATAATCTAAAAATATTAATAATGGGAGTGACATAAATGATAGATTTAGAAGCTCAAGTTTATGGAGTAGAGGTAGAAAGATTAGGAGATATTTATTATTGTACTTCATTGGGCTTAGAGAACATAGCTATAATGGATTATGTATTAGTTCAGACAGAAAATGGAATTGAGGTAGGTAAGATAATATTAGGACCAAAAATGATGAAGTTTGAGGAACTTGGTTATGAACCAAAAGCAATACTTCGAAAATTAAACGAGGAAGATAAAAATGTATGGCTTCAAAATGAAGAAAAAGCTAAAGAAGTTACAGAGTACGCATCTCAAGTAGCTAAAGAGTTAGGACTTAAAATGAGAATTCTCGAATCTCGTTTTACTTTTGATGGAACAAAATTAATAATCTTTTTTGGAGCAGATATAAGGGTAGACTTTAGGGAACTTGTTAAAATATTAGCAAAAAAGTATAAAGTTAGAATAGAACTAAAGCAAGTAGGGATTAGAGACGAGGTAAAAAAAATTGGTTCTTTAGGTTTATGTGGACAGGAAGCATGTTGCTGTAGATTCCTTAGAGATTTTTCTTCTATAAAAATGGAGCTTGCTAAAACTCAACAAATGATGATTAATACTGCAAAAATTTCCGGAAGATGTGGAAAATTAATTTGTTGCTTAAAATACGAAAATGAATTTTATCAAGAAGTACTGAAAAATGTTCCGAATGAAAACTCAATTATTGAATATGAAGGTGGACCTGCAAAGGTTGTAACCGTTAATGTTTTTCTTAAAGAAGTAACTTTACAGGTGATCGAGGAAAATCAGCCTATATTAATTAAAGTTCCTTTTTCATACTTTAATAATTATTCGTTAAAAAAGATTTCTGACGAAGCTGATAATGATGAGTTATATGATGAGAATACTTTCAATGATGATGATTTTAATTAATGGTGAAAGCAGTGAGAAAAGTTGGTTGTTTTTTAATAATAACTGGTATTTTATTGATAATAATAGGTGTCTTCTTGACAACAAAAATAAAGCTTGGGAAATTGCCAGGAGACATTATAATAAAGAAAGATAATTTTGTTATTTATATACCAATCACTACCATGTTGATAATCAGTTGTATTATAAGTTTTATTTTATATCTAATAAATAAATTTTGTTAATTTTCTTTTATGCTGTTGAATTAATGTAAATGAAAGGGAGGTTTTTATTGATGAAAAAAAGTTTAATCGAATTAAAAGACTTAGCTAGAATAGCCAGAGGGGATATACTAAAAATGACAACTGTTGCTGATTCCGGGCATCCTGGTGGTTCGATGTCGTCAATTGATATGTATCTTTCCGTATTAAATAGAGCAAATCTTTTTCCTGACAATCCTTATGATCCGGATAGGGATAGAATTATTGTAAGTCATGGACATACTTCGCCGGGTTATTATGTGGCTTTGGCAAGAATGGGTTTTGTGAATATTGAAGACGTAATTACTGGATTTAGGCATGTTGGAAGTGTTTACGAAGGACATGTTACACGAGGTATACCGGGTGTAGAGTGGTCTACAGGTAATTTAGGCCAAGGTTTATCAGCAGGAGTAGGTATGGCATTAGCTGCCAAATTAACTAATAAAAATTACAAAGTTTATGTCTTTTCTAGTGACGGTGAAAGCGCGAAAGGTCAAATTGCTGAAGCAAGGAGGACAGCTAGAAAAGAAAATCTTAATAACCTTATAGTATTGCTTGATTATAATGATATTCAAATCTCTGGAAGAGCAAGAGATATTTTATATGTAAATATAGCCGCTGAATATCGTGCTGCAGGATGGAATGTAATAGAAATTGATGGTCATGATTTAAAACAGATTAATGATGCCTTGGAAATTGCAGAAAATCAAAAGATAGGACCGTCTGTTATAGTTGCTAAGACCATAATTGGTAAAGGAGTTTCTTTTATGGAGAATACTCCCTCATACCACGGAAAAGCTTTATCTTTAGAAGAACTAGATAAGGCTTTGAAAGAGTTAGGTTTGGAAAATGATGTTCATAAATATATTGAAAAAAGAAAACAATTATCTCTGAAAAGAGAAGAAAATAACTATCCTAATATTGAATTAGATGTTGAAGTTGGAGAAGGAAAAAATTATAAAAAAGGTGAAAAAGTTGCAAACAGAAATGCTTTTGGAAACGCAATAGCAGATCTTGCAGTTTTAAATAAAGATAAATTTCCGGTTGTTGCAGTTGATTGTGATCTAAAACCTTCTGTTAAACTAGAAAAGTTTGAAAAAGTTAATCCTGACGGTTATATTCAAATAGGTATAGAAGAACACAACGCTGCTACTATTGCCGGGGCTTTATCTATTAGTGGAGTATTAACTTTTTTTGCAGATTTCGGAGTTTTCGGATTAGACGAGGTATTTAATCAACAAAGGTTAAACGATATCAATCGCACTAATCTAAAAACTGTTGTAACTCATTGTGGGACAGATGTTGGAGAAGATGGTAAAACTCACCATGAAATTAATTATATCGGTATTGTACGAAATTATTATCATACCAAATTAATTGTTCCTTGCGATGCAAATCAAACAGATAAAGTAGTTCGATATGCTGCAAAAACCCCAGGTAATATTATAATAGCAGTTGGTAGATCTAATTTACCTGTTTTATTAGATGAAGAGGGTGAGGTTTTTTATGATGAAAATTACGAATTTAGATATGGAGAAGTTGATCTACTAAGAAAAGGTGAAGAATTAACTATTATGACTTATGGAAGTTTTACTCACATAGCTGTTGAAGCTTCGGATATTCTAAGAAAAGATGGTATAAAAATATCCGTTATTGGTGTTCCTTCTCCTCTATGTTTTGATATAAAATCATTTAGAAAATATATTGAAGGAAAAATTGTTTTAACGTTAGAAGATCATAATGTTAATAGTGGATTAGCAAACGAACTCTCTAGAGCTATGATCGAAAATTCTATATATCCCAAATCTTTTCAACCATTAGGTTTAAAAGATTATGCACCATCTGGTACCAATAAAGATATATTAAAATTGTCTGGGCTTGATGTTGATTCTTTAATTATAAAAATAAAAGATCTTATTGTTAAAAAATGAGTTCTCAAGAAGGTGTTTATATCCAGTTGTTAGTTCAAGAAGAGAAAAATGTTTTGAATGCCATCAGTTTTTTAAAGTTGCCAGGATGTATTGGCAAAGATACTTTATTTGTTGCTCTAGTTCACAAATCTTATGCCTATGAGAATAGTGGTGAAAATAGAAAATTAATTTCTAATGAACGTTTAGAATTTTTGGGTGATGCAGTTTTAGAACTAGTAATTTCTGAATTTTTATTTAATAATTATGATTTGACGGAAGGAGAAATGTCAAAAGCAAGAGCCGTCATTGGGAGTGAAACTATTCTATCTAAAGTAGCTCAAAATATTGGGTTAAACAATTTTTTATTCTTAGGAAAGGGTGAAGAAATGCAAGGGGGTAGAAAAAAAAGCTCAATATTATCGGATGCTTTAGAAGCGTTGTTTGCAGCTATTTATTTATGTTGTGGTTATGAAAAGGTAAAAGAATACATTATAAATAATATGAAAGAATATATAGAAGACGCGGTTGAAGGCAATCTTTTCTTGGATTATAAGACAAAATTGCAAGAAATTACCCAAGATTATGCAAAAAAATTACCAGAATATATATTATTGAATGTTTCAGGCCCACCACATTCTCGAAAATATAAGGTTGCAGTGAAATTGGAAGATAAAATTCTCGGCATTGGAGAGGGTTTTTCAAAGAAATTTGCTGAACAATTAGCGGCCAAGGCTGCGTGTGAAAAGATTATAGAAGATAAAAAAGAGGGCAAAGAAAGGAACTTCAAAAATGGGCAATCAAAGAAAGATTGAATTTGTGAAACTTAGAAAAACTTCGTCAATATCTTTGACTGGTTCCTATTGCTCCTTTAATTGCAATCATTGCAATGGACATTACCTTAAAAGTATGTCAAAATTTCCTGAAATGCATTCTTTGATAAATCAAGGTATAAAATCATTTTTGATTAGTGGTGGATTACTGAACGACGGCAAGATTCCTTTAAGATACTTTCAAGACAATTTATACACATTAAAAAAAACTTATGATCTTAAGTATAATTTTCATACTGGATATATTGATTATGAAGATATTTCTTATTTAAAGAAAATAGCTGATGTAGTTTCTTATGATTTAATTGGAGATAAAGAAACTATGATTAATGTTTATGGTCATGATTTTTTTGATAGAAGTTGGGATACATTTTTCAAATTGTTAGAAAAAGGTCTTATTGTTAAACCACATATTATTATTGGTTTGAATATGGGACAAATCTCACACGAATATAAAGTAATTGAAAGATTATCTATTTTGAATATAAAAAATAGTAACACCAATAAAGTAAACGAGCTTATTTTTTTAGTATTTATTCCAACGAAAGGAACTAAATTTTGTAACGAACAACCACCAAGTGTCGAAGAAGTTAAATCTTTTTTGGCCTATGTTAAAAACAAATTACCAAATAATAAGTTAACTCTTGGTTGTATGCATCCAGGAGGAAATTATAGGGTAAACTTACAAGAAAATTTGCTGGAGATTGTAGACAAAATAGTGCAACCCGTAAATAATGTTGTTAAAATAGCTAAAGATATGGATTTTAATATTGAATATTCATATGAATGTTGTGCATTTTGAAAAAAGAGGTGTTGTAAGATAGTAGATTTTGTTCCTTCTTATATAAATCAATATAGAACAGGTGAACTTCATAAAAAGAGGGATCAATTATTCAAAAAGCTTGAATGCTGTGATTTATGTCCTAGAGAATGTAGAGTTAATAGAAATAAACATGTCGGAAGTTGTAGAGTTGGAAATACTATAAAAGTTTCTGAATATGTTTTATATCCTGGGGAAGAACCTGTTTTACAAGGAAAAAATGGAGCAGGGGCTGTTTTTTTTAGTAATTGCACGATGCGATGTGTCTATTGTCAAAATTTTCAATTTAGTCAACTGGGAAAAGGCAGAGAAATGTCATCAAAAGAATTGGGAGAAGTTTTTCTGGATTTACAATTTAATAAAGATGCTTCAAATTTAGATTTGGTTACAGCCACACCTTATTTGCCATTTATTTTTGAGGCATTAATATACGCAATTGAAAGGGGATTTAATCTTCCAATAATATGGAATACTTCATCATACGAAAAGATTGAAACTTTAACTTTTTTGGAAGGTATAGTTGATATTTATTTACCAGATATAAGATATACAAGTAATATTGTTGGTAAAAAATATTCAGGTGTAAATGATTATTGGTCCAAAGCACGGCTAGCTGTAAAAGAAATGTATCGACAAATTGGAGATACATTTCTTTTGAAAGAAGATAAAGATACAATAGAACTGAAAAGAGGTATAATTATTAGATTATTAGTTCTTCCAAATTATTTAAACCAAGCAAAAGAAGCCCTTAAATTTATTAAATATGAAATTTCTGAAAATGTTCATATTAGTTTAATGGATCAATATGTCCCTGTTTATAAGGCAAAACAATATGAAAAAATATCTCGTTATTTATCTAAATCTGAATATATTGAAGTTATAAATTATATGAACAATCTTGGTTTTAAAAATGGTTGGATACAAACTCATTTGTTAGATAAAAGTTACTAATTAATTGTTGGGGTGATATCAATGACAGAAGTAGAATTGATGAAGTCTATTTTAGACCAGTTACAGGAAGGCATCATGATTATGGATGAAAGAGAAACGATAATATATATCAATGATGCTGCCTGTAGAATTTTCGAAGTAGATAAAGAAGAAATTTTAGGACAGAGTGTAGTTGAAACCGTTCCTAATACAAGACTCCATATAGTCTTGAGAACAGGTGAACCAGAGTATGATAAATTGCAAAATTTGGGTAATAAAGTTATATTAACTTCTAGAATGCCAATAAAGAACAGTAAAAATGAGACTATTGCAGTAGCCGCAGTTTTTAGAGATATAACTACTATACAAAAGTTGGCAGAAGAAATAACTAATTTAAGAGAAATGGAAGCTTTGTTGACTTCCATAATTGATTCTACTTCAGATGCTATATCGGTTGCTGATGAAGAAGGAAGAGTTACAATGGTTAATAGAGCTTATACAAAGATTACCGGATTAACTCCAAGAGAAGTTATAGGAAAACCTGCTACTGTAGATCTAGCAGAAGGAGAAAGCTTACATATTTTATGTGCAAAAGAGAAAAAACCTATTTTTAATGTTCGGAAAAGATTAGCTACGAATAAAAAAGAGGTTGTTGCCAGTGTTACTCCAATATTTGTAAAAAATGAATTTAAGGGTAGTGTTGCAGTAATTCATGACATTTCTGAAATTCAAAGATTAATTAATGAATTAGAAGCAACCAAAAGAATGCTTAAAAAACAAAGTGCCAGATATACTTTTCATGATATAGTTGCTCATTCTGATTCTATGAAAAATGTAATTACCCAGGCAACAAAGGTAGCTTCTGTGGATGTTGATATTCTTTTAGTTGGTGAATTTGGAGTTGGAAAAGAAGTATTGGCACAAGCAATACATAATGCTAGTCAAAGAAAAAACGAACCTTATTTAAGGTTAAACCTATCATTACTTTCTAAAGAGAGACAACATGAATACCTATTCGGAGAAAATAGTTATTTGCTTAAAGGTGAAAAAGGAACCGTTTTTTTGGAAAATGTTCATGCTATGGATTTAGAAGTTCAAGATAAATTTCTTAAATTTTTGATTGAAAGAACTATAGAAAATGATTCTTATAGTTGTAGTTCAGGTGTCAGATTAATTTTTGCCACTACAGAAGATTTAAAAATGTTAGTTGGTTTGGGGAAGTTTTCTAAAGAACTGTATTATAAAATTTCAGTAGTTACTATAGAAGTTCCAGCTCTTAGAGAAAGAAAAGAAGACATACCAGAACTTGCAAAACAATTACTACATGGTTTAAATCAGAAATATGGGAGAATAGTGTATGGTTTTACTGATGATGCTATTGAGAAGTTAATTAATTATTCATGGCCAGGTAACATAAGAGAGCTAGAAAATGTTTTGGATAGAGCTATGCTTACATTAGGTGAAGATGACGTGGTTATCACTTCAGCACATATTCCTGATCTACTTGAGTCAAATGAAAATATTAAAGGTTCTTTAAAAGAAATGACCGAAGAATACGAAAAAAAGATTATTTTAGAGCTTTTAGAAGTTTGTCATGGAAATAAAACTGAGGTTGCAAGAAGATTAGGCTTGACTGTTCGTAATTTATATTACAAACTTGATAGATATGGTATTAAATGAATAGATAATATAGATAGGGGACTAAAAATATGGGGTTCAAATACAGATTGGGTAGATTACAAAACTTAAAAGAAAAGTTTGAAGATTCTGCGAGACTCGAACTTGGGAAAAAAGTTGAAGAAAGAAAAAAAGTTGAAGAAGACATAAGAGATTTAAATAAAAAAATAGAAAGCTTTTCTCTTGAATTTAGAAATGAAATTAAGGGAACTGTTTCAGTGACCAAATTGACTAACATGATAGAATATAAAAAATATCTTAATGATCAGTTAAACAGTCTTTTTAAAAAATTAAACGAGAAAATAAAAGAAGAAGAAGAGGCTTTAGAGAATTATCTACAAGCAAAAAGAGAAAAAGATATATTGCAGAAACTCAAAGATAAAAGATTAGAGGATTACAGAATAGAAGAGAAAAGGCAAGAAATAAAAGATTTAGATGAAGTTGCTAGGATTAATTATATAATAAATAATGAAAAATAAGCAATTTATATATGAAATTTAATATTATCATTATATTAACAATAATAAACCCTTTTCCTGTTAAAATAATATTATAAAACATATAAAACAAGTGAATATTATTTTGGACCTCTTTCTGTATAATGCTGATAATATGGTTCAGCAGTCTCTACCAAACAACCGTAAACTGTTTGGCTACAGTAAGGGGGGTAAACTGATTAAAATCCTACCTCTCTTCTGTAAACATTTTGTATAGAAAGGTAGGATTTTTTCTTTTTATTTCAAAAGTCAAAAGAGATGAAAGGAGATTTGTATGGCTAAAAAAGTTTTAATAATTTCAGGTAGTAAATCAGACGATATTTTTGTGAATCAAGCTATAGATCTTTTTGAAGAATGGGAAATAAATCATGAATATGTTGTATTAAGTGCTCATAGAAACTTAAAGGAACTAGTTAATTTCATAGAAAACCTAGATAATGATCAATATTGTGCGATAATAACTGTTGCTGGCCTTTCCGCCGCCTTACCAGGTGTAGTTGCCTCATTAACAAATCTGCCCGTCATTGGTGTGCCAATAAATGTTGGCCCTTTAAATGGTGTGGACGCTCTCTTATCAATGATCCAAATGCCAACAGGTGTACCTGTAGCTACGATGGGTATTGGAAATTCGGGAGTAAAAAATGCAGCTTATTTTGTCAAAAGATTGATTGAAATGGAAGGTGAAAAATAATGGTAAATAATTACGAACTTGAATTATTATACGAAGGTAAAGCAAAAAGGGTTTATAAATACAATAACTATAAACTTCTTATTGAGTTTAAAGACGATGTTACTGCATTTAACGGATTGAAAAAAAACAATATAATTAACAAAGGTAAAATAAATAAACAAATTTCTTCACATTTCTTTGAATTATTAAACAAAAAAGGAATCAACACTCATTTTGTAAGAGACTATGACGATAAGTCTTTTATAGCTAAATGGACTAACTTAATTCCATTAGAAGTTATAGTAAGAAATTATGCAGCTGGAAGTTTTTGCAAAAGATATGGGGTAAAAAAAGGTTATAAATTTGAATTTCCTTTGGTTGAATTCTCACTAAAAAATGACGAATTAGGAGATCCAATGATTACAAGCGAAGCTATTTTACTTTTAAAGTTGACTTCTGAAGAAATATTAAACGAAATTATTTCTATTTCTAAGAAAGTCAATGAAATTCTTTCTAGATATTTGGCTGAAGTAGGAATTATATTGGTTGATTTTAAACTAGAATTTGGTCTATCTAAAGAAGATAATCAGTTGTTGTTGATTGATGAAATATCACCCGATACTTGTAGATTTTGGGATGCTCATACTATGGAATCTTTTGACAAAGATGTTTATAGAGAAGATAAAGGAGACTTAATTACTGCATACACTGAAATTTTAGGGAGGTTAAAGATATGAAAAAAGACACGCCAAATAAAGAATTTGTTTTTGAGATAAAAATTAAGCTCAGAGAAGGTATATTAGATCCACAAGGAAATGTAACTTATAAGATTCTTAAGAAGTTAAATTATCCAATCGAGCAAGTAAATTTTGATAAAAGTATAAGATTAACAATTCAAGAGAGTGATTTTCAAAAAGCCAATACAATTGCAGAAGAGATAGCTTCTAACATATTAGTAAATCCGGTTTTAGAGTATTATCAAATCTCCCAAATACAAGAGGAGTGATTTTTAGTGAAAATAATAAAAACAGCAGTATTAGTTTTCCCGGGAACTAGTGGAGAAAGAGATGCCCATTTTGCACTACAGCGGAACAACTTTTCAGTTGATTATTTATGGCATGATTTTGACCAATCCTTAGAATACGATTTAATTTTTTTGCCAGGAGGTTCTTCTTTTGGAGATTATTTAAGGCCTGGTGCTTTTGCAAAATATTCTAATGTAATAAAAAGCATTGAAAAATACGTTTTACAAAATCGAGGTTTAGTGGTTGGGATAGGAAATGGCTTTCAGATATTAACAGAGGTTGGTTTATTGCCAGGAGGTTTAGCTTTAAATGAATCTAATACTTTTATTTGTAAAGATGTCTTGGTTGAAGCTATAAATCTCGAAACTCCATTTTCTAATTCAATAAATCCTGACAATAATACATTTAGATTTTCGATTGCTAGCAGATATGGTAGATATGTGGTTAATAATAATGAAATTGATGAAAATCAAATTATTTTTAAGTTTCTTCATAATCCTAATGGATCTAGTGAGAATATTGCCGGTATTGTTAATAAAGATATGAACGTATTTGGGACTATGCTTCATATAGAAAGATCTTGTCATCCGTTTTTAGGTTATGATGAATTTAATCCAATTTTTGAATCTATTAGGAGGTATTTAACTCGTGAATAACTCGGTGAATATTCAACAATTAGCCTTAAATTTAGGACTCTCAATATTAGAATATAATTTAATTGTCGATAAATTAGGAAGAGAACCAAACGAATTTGAAACCTATCTTTTTTCTGCTCAATGGTCTGAACATTGTGGTTACAAGCATTCAAAATATTATTTAAAAAAATTAAACAGTAGTTTTGAAAGTGAAAATGCAGGCTATGTTGAAATTGGTGACAATGCTATAGTATTTAAGGTTGAAAGTCATAATCATCCAAGTGCAGTAGAGCAATATCAAGGAGCTGCAACAGGTATTGGGGGAATTGTAAGAGATATTTTAGCTATGGGAGCAAGACCAGTTGCTTTACTTAATTCTTTAAAATTTGGAGATCTTAAAGAATCCAAAGTCAAAAAGATATTTAATGGCGTTGTTTCTGGAATTAGTGGTTATGGAAATACTATAGGGATTCCAACTGTTGCTGGTGAAATATCGTTTCATGAAACTTACAATAATAATCCTTTAGCTAACGTTATGTGTATCGGAGTTTCTAAAAAAGACGAGTTAATGTCATCTCATGCTGATGGTCCTGATAGGTTAATGGCCTATGTTGGTTCTAAAACTGGTCCTGATGGTGTTCATGGTGCTTCTTTTGCTTCTAAGGAATTTGGAAAGGAAGAATCGCCAGAAAGACCTTCTGTACAAGTTGGAGACCCATTTGCAGAAAAAAACTTGATCGAAGCTTCTTTGGAAATAATGAAAATTAAAGGTGTAGAGGCATGTCAAGATATGGGAGCTGCGGGCATCTTAAGTTCTACTTCAGAAATGGCTTATAAAGGTAAATTGGGGTGTGAATTATATTTAGACAAAGTTCCAATTCGACAAAATGATATAAAACCCTGGGAAATAATGCTTTCTGAGTCACAAGAAAGAATGCTTTTTCTAATTGAAAAAGGTTGTGAGGAACAAATAAAAAAAATCTGTGATAAATACATGCTTGAATTTGCAATAATAGGAAAAACAATTCAAACGTCATTATACAGAGTATTTGAAAAAGAACAAGGAAAAATTCTTGCAGAATTAGATATAGATGTGTTGGTTAATGCCCCTGAGTTTTATAAAAATAACGTAGTACCCACATCTTTTTATATAAATAGGGGAAGAAAAATACCATCAATAGAAGAAAGTGCAGATTCTATTTTAAAAAGAATTTTAGCTCATCCAACTTTTGGAAGTAAGAGATGGGTTTATGAACAATTTGATTATCAAGTAGGCACAAATACTTTGATAATTCCAGGCTATGCAGATTCTTCTGCTATATGGTTAAAAGGTACTCAAAATGCAATAGCTCTTACCATTGATAGCAATGAGATTTATACATATTTAGATCCATATGAAGGAACCAAAAATGTTGTTTACGAAGCAGCGAGAAATTTAATTTCTATTGGAGCGAAACCTTTAGCAATTACTGATAATTTAAATTTTGGAAATCCAGAAGAGAATGAAATTTCTTGGCAATTTGAACAAACTATTGAAGGCCTAATTAGTGCAAGCAGAGAATTAAACACACCGGTTGTAAGCGGAAATGTTAGTTTTTATAATTCATATAAAGATAAATCAATATATCCAACGCCTATTATTGGTATGGTAGGAGAAATCGAAGATATTACTAAAATTATCAATAAAAAGTTCAAAGAAACAAACGATGAAATATATCTAATTGGAAAACAGCAGATAAATTTAGAAAAAATAGGAGGTAGTCTTTTTTTATACATATTAAAAGATTTTATTGGCGGAGAAATAGATACTGTGGATCCTTTAAGTGAATTACAACTACATAAATTCATTCTTGAGCTAATTGATAAACGCTTAGTAAAAAGTGTACATGATGTTTCAAAAGGTGGATTATTGTTTTCAATTGTTGAAACTTGTATTTGTAGTAATTTGGGATTTGAAGGCAATGTAGGGTCAACTATCGAGGAGTTATTTGGTGAGAATCAGGGTATGTTTATCGTATCCATTTCACCCACTGATAGTTCGAAGTTGGAAGAATTTGCTACGACTAAAAAAATTGAATTTAAAAAGCTCGGAAAAGTTGTAAGTAAAGAAAAAGGGATAGATATTGGAACACATAAATTTGATTTAGAGGAATTAAATAATATATATTTTAATAGCATTCCAAACATTTTGGAGGATAATAGATGTTAAAAGAAAATTGTGGATTATTCGCTGTATATTCAAAAGACCCATCTTATAACATAACTTCATATATTATTGAAGGTCTAATCGCTTTACAACATAGAGGACAAGAATCAGCTGGTATAGCTGTATCTGATGGAGAAAAGATTCAAACATACAAAGGAATGGGTATAGTAAACGAAGTATTTACAAAAGAAGTAGTTAAAAAAATGGAAGGTTTTTTTGGGATTGGACATGTTAGATATTCCACAAATGGTTTTTCAAATTATACAAACGCTGAACCATTAACTGTTAAATATAAGGGAGAATATTTTAGTGTAGCCCATAACGGGCAAATAGGAAATAGTGATTATTTAAGGAATCAATTTGAGGAAAAAGGAACGATTTTTATTACAACTTCAGACACAGAATTAATCCCTCATCTGTTGGTTACCAATTTAAATGGTTTACCTTCGAGTTGGAATACTGAAGAAATAACTAAATTAATTGATGAAAATATTTCACCTTCTTATTCTTTGCTTTTGTTGTTTAAAAATAAAATTGTTGCATTTAGAGATAGATTTGGCTATAGGCCATTAGCTATTTGCGAAACAAAGAATGGTATATATATAGCCTCAGAAGATAGCGCATTCAAGTTTTTTAATTTAAATGGAGCAAAGATAAGAGAAATAGAACCCGGAGAAATGGTACAAATAGATTCAAATGGAATTAAAAGTTTTATAGTAAACAAAAATAAAGACTATAAATACTGTTTTTTTGAACATATCTATTTTGCAAGGCCCGATTCTAATATTTTTGGAGATAACGTTCATTTAATGAGGGAACAGCTAGGAGAATTAGTAGCAAAAGAACATCCTGTCATGGCAGACATAGTTGTTCCCGTTATGGATAGTGGTTTTTCAGCAGCTTTAGGATATTCTAAGGCCTCGGGAATTCCTATGGAACTAGGTTTAATGAGAAATAAATATATTGGAAGAACATTTATAGACCCTGATGTTAAGGATAGAAAATTAAGTGTAAAAAGAAAGCTTTCACCAGTAAATGCTGTTATTGAAAATAAAAAGATTGTTTTGATTGATGATTCAATGGTTAGGGGAACGACAATGAAACATATAGTTAAGATGTTGAAGGAAAATGGTGCTAAGGAAGTACACATTAGAATAGCTTCTCCTATGGTAGTTAATTCATGTTTTTGGGGAATTGACATTCCCGATAAGTCTGAGATAATTGGTGCTAATAGAACAAAAACTGATATAAAAATACTTTTAGATGCTGATTCTTTAGAGTTTATATCTTTAGAATTTCTCTTAAACTATTTGGGGAAAAAAGGCAAAAACTATTGTTTTCATTGTTTTCAAGTAACATAAATTTCTATAATGGAGGAATAAAATGTTATACAAAGATTCTGGAGTTGACATAAATAAGGCGAATGAAAGCATATCCTCAATAAAGAATATTATAGGAGATAATATTGGCGCATACGCAGGTTTATTTTCATTAAAAGAAATATTATTAGAATATAATGATCCAATATTAGTTGCTAGCACTGATGGAATTGGTACAAAACTCCAGTTACTTAGAGATTATAAAATGTGGAATACAGCTGCAGTAGACCTCGTAGCTATGAATTTAAATGATTTAGTATGTATGACTGCAAAACCATTATTTTTCTTAGATTATTATGCTACATCTTCATTAAATAAAGAAGAATTTGTAAGTTTTATAAAACATTTAAATGAAACGCTGAATGAATTTGATTGCAAATTATTGGGCGGAGAAACTGCAGAATTACCAGGTGTTTTCTACAATAACAATGAGGATGTTGCAGGTTTTGCGGTAGGGATAGCAGAAAAGAATAGGATCTTCGATTATTCAAAGATAGAAGTTGGAGATAAAATAATTGGATTAACTTCTTCAGGGGTTCATTCGAATGGGTTTTCACTTGTAAGAAAATTGTTGAGTGAAAAAAAGATTAAGGTCACTGATGATTTATTGAATCCTACTAAATTATATGTTAATCAAACCTTACAAATAATAGATCTCATCAAAGGTGCTGCACACATTACCGGTGGAGGCTTAATTGATAACTTACCGAGAATAATACCTAATGGTTTGTGTGCTTGTTTAGAATTTAATTGGAAAATCCCAAAAGTTTTTGAAGATATTTTGAATGCCGGTGTAGACATTAAAGAAATGTTTCATGTCTTTAATATGGGTATAGGGATGGTATATATAGTTTCAAAAGATAATTTAAAAATTGTGTCGGATATATTAAACAAAGAGTTTTCAGAAGAAGTCCAAGTTATTGGAGAAGTTTTAGCGGCAGAAAAAAATAATATTGATAAAAAAATATTAATTAAAATATAGAAGTTTTTCAGGAAATAATTAAAATAAAAAAATTGAGGAGTATGTTTCTGAATGAAAGAGATTATTATATTAGCTTCTGGGAACGGATCTAACTTTGAATCTATTTGTGTTTATTTTTCCAAATCGAAATCCATACGAGTTAAACAATTAATTACTGATAATAAAGATGCTTTTGTTATTCAAAGAGCCAAAAAATTAAACGTAGATTATAAGATTATAGACTATCATTGTTTTAATAATAAAAGCGAATATAATCATACTCTTTTTGAACATTTAAAATCGTTCAACTTCGATTTAATAGTTCTGGCTGGATATATGCGTATTTTACCCGATTACATAGTAAATTATTATAAAGGTAAAATAATAAATATACACCCTTCTTTACTTCCAAATTATAAGGGAATTAATGCCATTGCTAGGGCTTTTGAAAACAAAGAAAAATATACTGGTATTACTATTCATTACGTTGATGAGGGTGTAGATACTGGAAAGATTATATTTCAAAAGAAAGTTAGAATAAAGAAGAGCGATACTATCGAATCGTTAGAGAAAAGAATTCACAAAATTGAACACAAAACATATCCTAAAATCATTAAGAGAGTTTTAGCAAAAAATAATTAATGTTTATATACAGATATTTTAAATATAAAAAGTGAAAGGAGTGTAAGTTAATTGTTAAAAAGAGCTTTAATTAGTACATTCAAAAAAGATAAAGTTGTAGGTATTGCCAAAAGTTTAGAAGAACTTGGCTTAGAGATTATTTCAACTGGGGGAACAGCTAGTAAATTAATTGAAAATGGGATAAAAGTTACATCTGTGGAAGAAGTAACAAATTTTCCAGAAATATTAGGAGGTAGAGTTAAAACTTTAAACCCACTTATACATGGAGCCATTTTAGCCAGAAGGGATAACAAAGAAGATATGAAAACATTGGAAAGTTTTAAAATCGAACCAATAGATTTAGTTTATGTTAATTTATACCCCTTTCTTGAGGTAACTCAGAAACCTGAAATAACGTTAGAGGAAATTGTAGAGTATATTGATATAGGTGGCCCCACTATGATTAGGGCTGCAGCAAAAAACTATAAACATGTGTTTGTACTTGTAGATGACGCTGATGCTGAAGAATTAATCAAAAAATTAAAAAATCAAGAAGAAATAACTTTAGATTATCGTTTGTATCTAGCATTAAAAGCCTTTCAACTAACAGCTTTTTATGATTCCTGTATTTGTAGATATTTAGAAGATGTTGTTCCTCAAACACAAGATGTGTTTGGAAAATATATTACTCTTCCTTTAGAACAATTGCAAGAAATGAGATATGGAGAAAATCCTCATCAAAAAGCATCTTTTTATCAGGATCCAGTTAAAAAAGGCAGTATGACAACTTTTAAACAATTAAATGGAAAAGAACTATCTTATAATAACTTAAGAGATGCACAAGCAGCTTGGAGAGCTGTGAATGAATATGAAGAAATAGCTTGTTGTGCTGTAAAACATAATACTCCTTGCGGAATCGCTCTTGGAAATAGCATTGTTGAATCATATAAAAAAGCTTATGAGTGTGATCCCGTATCAATATTTGGAGGTATAGTTGCTTTTAATAGAAAAGTTGATGTTCAAACTGCAAATTTATTGAAAGAAATTTTTATTGAGATAGTAATGGCACCAGATTTTGATGATGAGGCATTAAAAATATTACAAAAAAAGAAAAATTTACGAATTTTAAAAATGATAACTAAACCTTTAGACAAATATGAATATATCTCTGTAGACGGTGGAATGTTAGTTCAAGAAATAGATAGAGGATTTATTAATGATTTTAGAGTTGTTACAGAAGCTCAAGTCCCTGAAGATTTAAAAGAAGAGCTTTTTTTTGCATGGAGAGCAGTGAAACATGTTAAATCTAATGCCATTGTTGTCTCTAAAAACAAGGCAACTACTGGAATAGGAGCAGGTCAAACAAATAGAATATGGGCTGCTATTGATGCATTAGAAAGAAGTAAAGGTAAAGGTGCGGATGTTTTAGCTTCTGACGCTTTTTTTCCATTTAGCGATGTTGTAGAAAAAGCTGCAGAATTTGGAATAAAGGCTATTATTCAGCCTGGTGGTTCAATTAGGGATAATGAGTCAATTGAGGCATGTAATAAGTATGGTATTGCAATGGTGTTTACAGACATGAGACATTTTAAGCATTAATAAATGAAGCTAATAGTTCTTTAGGAGGTTTGTAATTATTATGAAGGTACTAATTGTTGGAAAAGGCGGACGTGAACATGCCCTTGCATGGAAATTTGCACAAAGTGATTTAGTTGAACAAGTATTTGTTGCACCCGGAAATGAAGGAATTTCTTTAGAAAAGAAGTGTATATTAGTAAATGCTATTACTATAGAGCAAATATTCAATTTTGCTAAAGATGAAAAAATTGATTTGACTTTTGTCGGATCAGAAGATTATCTAGCAAATGGAATAGTAGATAAGTTCCAAGAAGCTAACTTAACAATTATTGGACCTGAAAAAAAGTCAGCTCGTCTAGAAAGTAGTAAAATTTTTTCAAAACAGTTTATGAAAAGAAATAATATTCAAACAGCTAATTTTGAGATCTATGAAAATTCAAATGAAGCAATTAATTATGCAAAAACGATTAATTATCCAGTAGTTATAAAAGCTGATGGTTTAGCCTCTGGAAAAGGTGTATTTATATGTAACCATTTCAATGAAGCTTGTGATGCTGTAAAAAGTCTGATGGAAGAGTCTAAATTTCTTGAAGCAGGAAAAAAAATCGTGATAGAAGATTATTTAAACGGGTTTGAAGCATCTTTATTTTTAGTTTTAGATGGAAACAACTATAAAATATTAACTTATTCAAAAGATCATAAAAAATTACTAAACGGAGATAAAGGGCCTAATACAGGCGGGTTAGGTGCTATAACTCCGCATCCAGATATCAATGAAAGAATGAAGAAATTAATCAATGAAAAAATTATTATACCGACAGTTGAAGGTTTAAGGAAGGAAGATTTATTTTATAAAGGAATTCTATATATTGGTTTGCTTATTGAAAATGGAGAACCCTATGTATTGGAGTATAATGTAAGGTTAGGTGATCCTGAAGCTCAATCCATATTATACCTTTTGAAAAGTGATTTAGTAGACTTATGTAAAGGTATAATTGAAACAAAAATTATTAATTCTGAAATAGAATGGCACAATGGATATTCTTTATGTTTAGTTCTTTGTAGCAAAGGCTATCCTTTGTCCTACAAAAAAGGTGAAAAAATTACATTTCAATCCAATATCAATTCGAAAATATTTTTTTCAGGAGTAAAAAAAGAAGGAATGGATCTTTTAACAGACGGAGGAAGAGTATTAAGTATAGTAAATAGATCAGAAACATTAGAAAAAGTAAGAGAAGTAATCTATGAAGATGCCCAAAAGATCGATTTTGAATCAAAATATTACAGATCTGATTTATAATATTTGACTAAAGAAGGAAGTTTAACCACTTTTATTTATATTATGTCTTCTCATTCCTTCTTCAACTTTTAAATAACCATTTTTCATGGCTTTTTTGCTTTTTTGTATTTGTAACTGATTAACCTTTAGTTTATTTATTTGATCTATTATTAAATCATGTCTAGCAGAATCCTTTTTTAAAATACTGTTGACAACCTCTAAAACCCTAGGATCTGTTTTATAGTATTCCAATTGTTTTAATAGCAAGTACCTTTCTTCTAGCGATTTTGAAAATCCTTCAAAATCGCTATTTTTTAATGAATTATCCAAATTATTTTCTATGTTTCCTATTTCTGATAAAAGAAACTCAATTTTTTCTTCACTCATCTTTAATTCTCCTTTTTATTGAATTAAGATAATTATATCAAAAGAACTCATAAATTTCTATGTCGTTATTAACAATTATATCTAATTATAGTAGATTATAGATGAATATAGTCATTTATTTTACTTTTACTCCTTTTTTTTGTATAATATTAGTAGTAAAGATATTTTTTACTATATAAAAATCTTACAAAATTGAGAGGATGATATTTAATGAAAACTTTAGAAACGATTATACTAGAAATAGATCCTTTTAATATTGAGGAAGAAAAAATAAAAGAAGCTGCTAAGGCAATTTGCGAGAATAAAACAGTTGTTTTTCCTACCGAAACTGTATATGGATTGGGTGCCAATGGGCTTTCAGAGCAAGCAGTAAAAAAAATATTTATTGCAAAAGGAAGGCCTTTTGACAATCCTTTAATTCTACATATTGCAAATATAAAATCATTTTTAGAGTATGCATATGTTTCTTATTCTTTATTAGAAAAGATTGAAAAATTAATTCCTGGACCAGTTACTTTTGTACTGAAAAAAAAGAAAATAGTACCCGACATCGTTACCGCTGGAAAAGACACAGTCGCAATTAGAATGCCTGCTCATCCAATTGCGTCAAAACTAATTGAATATTCTGGTGTCCCTATTGCAGCACCCAGTGCAAATATTTCTGGGAAACCTAGTGCTACTTTGGCAGAACATGTTATACAGGATATGAAAGATAAAGTAGATTATATTATTGTTGGAGGAAAAGTTGAATTTGGAATTGAATCTACAGTTATAGATTTAACTACCGGGGAAAAACCAGTTTTACTTAGACCCGGTCCTATTCCTCCACAAAAGATTGCAGAAATTTTTGGTGATATAGAAATTCCAGACTTTGCATACGGACATGTAGAAGCAGATTATATTAAGGCCCCAGGTATGAAGTATAGACATTATTCTCCTGATACACCCGTTGTTTTAATAGAACATCAAGTCAATGAAAAAATGATTTATAAAGTAATAGAAGAATATAAAAAATATTCTAATCCTATAATTCTTTGTTTACGCGAACATTGTAATTTTTATAAAGAAAATAATATGAATTGTGATATCATCGGCAGTGAAGATAATTATTATGAGTTTGCAATAAAATTATTTGAGATGTTGCGTAAGTATGATGGACAGTCAGAGATCATTATAGTAGAAGGTATTGAGGATAAAGGAATAGGAATTGCCGTTATGAATAGATTGAGGAAGGCTGCTCATAAAATAATTCAGTAAGGAGAGACTTTCATGGAGCTTTTATTGGACATAGGAAATTCATACACTACAGTAGGTTTTCATGAAAATGGGAATTTCACTTTATGGAGATTAGGACCTAGTAGCTTTGATTCTGAAGACGTTTTGTTTTCGAATTTGATAACGCTTAGTACTTACGCAAATTTAAACCTATTAGGGATTTCAAAACTTGGTATATCTTCGGTGGTTCCTAAAAATAATTTTATTGTGTCCCAATTTTCTCGTAAATTTCTTAAAATTGAACCAATTTTTGTAAGTTCTGATAAAAAGATTAATAATATTGCCTATCTAGTTGACTATCCTAAACAAGTCGGTGCAGATAGGATATCAAATGTTATTGCTTCAAAAAAAGATTATGGCGATAACGTGATAGCAATTGATTTTGGTACTGCTATTACAGTTGACGTTCTAGAGAGTGGAAATTTTGTCGGAGGAGCAATAGTTCCAGGATTTAATACTGCTATAAATTCTTTATTTTCTAAAACAGCTAATCTTCCTCAAGTTGAAATAGCATTGCTAGATTACAACATAGGAAAAAATACTATTGATAATATACAGATTGGAACAATAAAAACCATATTATTTGGTTTAGATAGATTAATCAAAGAAATTAAAAATGAAAGAAAGAAAAATTTTTATGTGGTCACAACTGGTGGAGATGCAAAATTTATATCAAACAAATTTTTAAATTATAATAAATATGACCCCTATCTTACTTTAAAAGGAATTTTATATTTTTTAGAAGAAATTAATGTATAAATTTTGATAGTAATTTTTATTTAAAAAGCAAATTCTATATTAAACTTTATATTAGAAATAGTATATTTAAAGAGTTTATTTATTGTCTAAGGAGGAGTTTGCTTGAATTTTTTAGTAGTAAATCCATGGATATATGATTCCGCCGCATATGACTTTTGGTTGAAACCATTAGGTTTGCTATACAATGCTGAAATTTTAAAGTTACTAGGACATAACGTTATTTTTTTAGATTTATTAAATAGGTATGACATAGATTTAGTAAAGTTCAAGATACCAAAAAGTAAGAAATATGGTACGGGTAAATTTTATAATGAAATAGTTGATAAGCCCCCGATATTAAAAAAAGTTCCTAGAGCGTTTAAAAGATATGGAATCCCCTTAAAAATAGTAAGAAATAAACTAGAGGCTATAAAAAGTGATCATAAGATTGATGCAATTTTGGTTGGTGTAACGTTAACTTATTGGTATTATGGAGGATTAAAAACAATAGAATTGTTGAGAGAATATTTTCCTTCAGTTCCAATCTTTTTGGGTGGAATATATTCCTCGATATATCCGAAACATGCCCAAGAAACTTTTTCTAAATATGGTGTGGATGTATTTTCTGGAACAGGTATTAAACCATTGGAACAAGTACTTCAAAAACTTGGCTTATCCACAGATGCTTTAGATAATTTTAATTGGTTTGAAGAGATCGACTTGAGTTATGATTTTTATGATTCAGATCTTTCTTATGTAGTGCTAATTAGTTCGATTGGTTGTACCTTTAATTGCTCTTATTGTATTACCCCTAATATGTGGAAGTTTCAAAGTCGAACTATCCCTGCAATTTTAAACAATATAAGTTATATATTAAAAAAAAGACCAAATATTCAAGATATTGTTTTTTTTGATGATGCATTCTTATTAAGAAAAGATATTTATGATCTATTGAAAGAATTGTCTAAATTTAAGGTAAGATATCATCTTCCTAACGGTATACATGCAAGAAGGGTTACTCCCGAGATTGCTTCATTATTGAAGAAGGCTAATTTCAAAACCATTAAACTTGGATATGAGAGTCATGATTTTAATGTACAAAAAGAAACAGGGTTTAAAGTAACTAATGCTGATCTTGCTAGAGCTGTAGCAAATTTAAAAAAACAAGGGTTTACTAAGGATGAAATTTCTGCATATATACTTCTTAATCTTCCTGAACAAAGCAAAACGGATGTAATAGAAGCCATAGATTTTTGTTATGAATTAGAAATTAGTATAAATCTAAATGAATTTACCCCTATACCTGGAACACAAGAATATTTAAAATTAGTGGCTGAAGGGTATATAGAAAAAGATACTGATCCTCTTATTCTAAACAATACTTACTTACCATATTTGTTTGATTTTGGCCTATCAATCGAAGAAATAAAAGAAATTAAACAATATGCTCAATTAAAATATCAACATTAGTTCTAATTATTCATATTTAATTCGATTTAACACCATTTATTGAAGAATTACTTTAATTTACTCAGGTTGACAAAATAATAAAAAATGACTATAATTATAGTCAAGGGGTGTTGAAAAAATGAATCTAAGCGATGCTGAATTTTATAGTATTGCTGAAGCAAAAGCAAAGTTTTCTAAAGTTATTGATGATTCAAAAGACCACGATATTATCATCACAAAAAATGGTATACCAATCAGTGTGGTAATTAATTATGATAAATTTGTAAAGATAATGGAATTTGTTGAAGAAATAAAAGATCTATCTCTTTTTGATGTAGAAGATTTTGATAAATTTAAAGATATACAGAAATTTTTTAAAGATTTTGACTATTAAAGTTGGAGGTGCATTTAAGTGGCAGAAGTTCAATTAGAAAAAGTTAACAAGATATTCCCTAATGGGTTTCATGCAGTAAAAGACGCCGATTTTGTTATTCAAGATAAAGAGTTTTTGGTTTTGTTAGGACCATCAGGTTGTGGAAAAACAACTACACTTAGAATGATAGCAGGATTGGAAGACATAACAAGTGGAGTTGTAAAAATTGATGGAAAAGTAGTCAATGATGTAGAACCAAAAGATAGAGATATAGCCATGGTTTTTCAGAATTATGCTTTATATCCTCATATGACTGTATATGATAATATGGCTTTCGGTTTAAAATTAAGAAAAACTCCCAAAAATGAGATAGAAAAAAGAGTAAGAGAAGCAGCAAAAATTTTGGGGATTGAACACTTATTAGATAGAAAACCAAAGCAGCTTTCTGGAGGTCAAAGGCAAAGGGTTGCAGTAGGAAGAGCAATTGTTAGAAATCCTAAAGTATTCTTATTTGATGAGCCTCTTTCAAACCTAGACGCAAAATTAAGGGTTCAAATGAGATCTGAATTAAAGAAGTTGCACCAAAGATTAGAAGCTACCATTGCTTATGTTACACACGACCAAGTTGAAGCTATGACTATGGCAGATAAAATAGTTATTATGCATGAAGGAATTATTCAGCAAGTGGGAGATCCTTTTGATGTATACGATCATCCTGCAAATCTTTTTGTTGCTGGATTTATCGGTACACCACCTATGAATTTCCTACCTGCTCGTGTTGTTAAGCAGAATGGTTTTTGGCTAAAAGGCGATGGATTTTCTATTAAAGTTCCAGATGATAAAGCGCATCTTTTAGAGAATTATGTTGATAAAGATGTTGTTTTTGGAGTAAGACCTGAAGACTTAACTGAGAAGTCTCAAAGTAAGGTTGCTGACGAAACTAATACAATTATCACTACAGTTGATGTTGTTGAACCATTAGGAAGTGAAACTTTGTTACATGTTACTGTAGGTTCTAATCAATTTATAACAGCAAAAGTAAGTCCACAAACTAGAGCAAAAGTAGGAGAAAAATTTAATATTGTAATAGATTTAGAAATGATACATGTTTTTGATAAAGAAACTGAAAAAGCTATTTTTTAATCATTTTTTTGTAACTTCCCATCGTACAAGCGATGGGAAGTATGTTTATATACAGATTATAATTCAATAAAAGTTGGGGGGATTTTATTGGTGATAGAACTGGTGTTAGGCTCATTGGATGGTAAAGATGTTAACTTGCCTGTTCATTACAACAGGCCTCTTCAAGGACTTTTTTATAGTTTGATGTCTGAATCTATGCCATATTATCACGATAAAGGAACAAAATCTGATGATAAAAAGCTAAAACTTTTCACTTACTCTAGAATTTATCCTCATAACTCATTTAAAGTATACAATAAAAGAATGCAGTTTGAAGGAACGTTCAGTATTTTTTTTGCTTCACCTATGGACGAATTAGTCGAAGCTGTTTTAAAAAGTTTAGATGATCAAAAGATTTTAAGAATCGAAAAAAACTATTTTACTTTGTTAAAGTATGAAAAAATTATAAGCGAGGTAAAAAGTGAGGAATTATTGGTAAAAACATTGTCTCCAATAACAGCTTATTCTACTATTCTTTTGCCCAATGGTAGCAGGTATACACATTATTTTTCTCCTTACTCAAGCGATTTCAAAAAACTTGTAGAAGACAATCTAAAAAGAAAGGCTAAAGCTTTAAAAATAGAAGCTAACAGTAGTAACTTTTCTATAGAACCATATGGTATTACTGAAAAGAACGAGAAGTTATTATTTTACAAAGATATTATTATCAAAGGATGGACTGGATATTTTATTTTAAGAGGTGATGCTTCTTTAATCCAGCTTGCTCTTAATTCTGGATTAGGCGCAAAAAATGCTCAAGGATTTGGTATGGTTTTTCCTGTTAAACACAAAGTAAAAAACAGAGAACTAGAATACACTGATAATCAAAAACATAAAAATGAATTTATACCTTAAACTTTAACATGGTGGGGGTGGATTTTTTGAAAAGTAAGAATATCCTTTACGCTCAATCGGGAGGAGTTACAAGTGTTATAAACGCAAGTGCTTATGGGCTCATTTCGAAAGCTCTAAAATCTGAAGAAATAAATAAAATATATGCTGGAATTTATGGCATTTCTGGTATTCTAGAAGGAAATTTATTAGATATAAAAGAAGAACCAATTGAAAAGATTCATGCGTTAAGCTACACACCTTCAAGTGCTTTTGGTTCATGTAGACGCAGATTAAAGGATGATGATAATGAAGGTTTTAATAGATTATTTCAAATATTTGATGAGTATAACGTAGGTTATTTCTTTTATAACGGCGGAAACGATTCTATGGATACAGCACACAAAATTGACCAATATGCCATAAAAATAGGTTATGATTTAAAAGTAATTGGAATTCCTAAAACTATTGACAACGATCTATACGGAACAGATCATTCACCAGGATACGGTTCTGCAGCTAAATACCTTGCAATATCTATGCTTGAGTCTAGCATAGATACAAGGAGCATGTCAAAAGACTCTACCAAAATATTCATAATGGAAACAATGGGACGACACGCTGGTTGGCTGGCAGCATCTACTTCTTTAGCAAAATTAAATGCAGATTTTGGTCCACATATAATTCTCCTTCCTGAACGAATATTTGATGAAGACAACTTTGTTAATAAAGTTAAATATGAAGTTGAGAAGAATGGATACTGCACCATTGCGGTATCAGAAGGGATAAGATATAAAAGTGGTTCTTTTGTATCAGATATGGGATATACAGACAGCTTTGGAAACAGACAATTAGGAGATGCAGGAAGGGTAGTAGCTAATATTATATTAACAAGGTTGGGTTTAAAAGTACACGTTGCAGTGCCAGATTACCTACAAAGAAGTTCAGGTCATATTGTAAGCAAAACTGATCGTGAGGAAGCTATAAAAGTTGGTGAAGTAGCTTTAGATTTGGCTTTAAGTGGTATTTCAGGATTTATGGTTACTATTAATAGAGTCTCTAACGAACCATATCAAGTTCAATATGGGAAAGTTCCTTTATTTGAGGTAGCAAATAATACTAAGTATATGCCTGAGGAATTTATTGCAGATGATGGGTATGGTGTTAATGATAAATTTATTAAATATGCTAAACCATTGATTTTTGGTGAAAGTTACCCAGATTATAAAGACGGTATTCCTGATTACGTTTATTTTCCTTTAAATGAAAAATAAAAAGATAAGATAATAATAAATGACTCAGATTATATAATCTGAGTCATTTATTATATTCAATCTCAATTACTTAAAGAGCACTATAAATCATATTTATAATAGTATTTTCAAATTCTTTTACACTTTGTCTAGATGAAGAAAAATTATTTTCAATAAGAGTGAGTAAATATAAATTGCCTTTTTTTGTTCTAATAATCGCTGATATAGCAGAATCATAGTATAAAGTGCCAGTTTTTGCATATATTTCAAAATTGAATCTGTTGTTAATAGTACTTTCTTCATTAGGTGCAGCTAGCCAATCGAGTAAACTTGAACTATAATTTTTATATAGATACAACACTGCGTCATTTATCATTTTAGGTGAAAGAAGATTGTACTTTGATAAACCGCAACCATCCTTTAGTACATATTGACTAGGTTTATATCCTAAAATTTCATCAATTTTTTGTTTAAAATATTTTTCAGAATCGGATATTGTTCCTTTTCCATATATTGCTCCTAGATTTCTAAATAGTTGTTCAGCTATTTGATTGTCACTAGTTTCCAACATAGTTTTAATTATTTCTTTTAATGGAACGGAATAATGTGTATAAATTGAAGAAGCGCTGAAGGGAACCACATCATACTCTATAGCCCCTAAAAATGAAACTCCCAATTCCTGCAAATAAACAGTGGTTAGAAAATTCAAATAATCTTTTATTTCACCATTAGTTTTGTATTTTAAAGATTCATGACTACTCATCCAAATGTTAATCGAAGCTATTTGGGGTTGAGGATCATCCCACATCCAGCCTCTGCCAAATCCTTCTTCTGTCAAAAAAGAGTAATCAAATACAATATTTCCATATAATTTTGTAATTCCTTGATCTACGGTAGCTTTTTTTAATATATACTTGTATTCATCAGAAGATAACACAGGATTTCCAAAACCTTTTATATAAATATTTCCGTTATAATTAGATGTAATTGGCGAAGATCTAAATACTTGAGTTTCGAATCGATAATTAGTCCCTAGAGATTCTAAAGAAATTAATGCGGTAATTATTTTTGATAATGAAGCTGGTGTAAATAGTTTGTCTTCATTAAAAGATAGTAAGACTTGGTTTGATGAAAGATTTCTTAATTCCATTCCAACAAATCCTTCAAAGGAATTAAGCAGATTAAGTATCGAATCCATAGTATTTTCAAAGCTTGGTTGTTGTACAGTTGGATATTCAATTGGAGTTTGATAAACTTTAGAAGGATCAATAACTTCGATTCTATCTAAATAATCAGATGATTCTCCGTCTCTAGAAAGTGGTGTTCTACTTGAAAGTGGTACACCAAAAGAAATAGAAATAAATATTAGAAGAATAAAAAAGATCAATAAAGCTTGAGAAATAATTTTGTTATTTTTCACCTAAATTAGCATCTCCTTTTACAATGATAATCTTTTCAATTGGTTTAAGAGCGTTTTCAATTAATTTTCTATAATTTGTTACAACTTCTTTAAAGTTTCGATTTTTTAATAAAAATCCCATACCTTTGGTAACGGAAATTAAGAATTCCAAAATATATATTGCATCAATATCATTTCTAACTTCATTTTGTTTTTGAAATTCGATTATTTTATTTACAATCACCTGCCCATATGTTTGATAAAAATAGTTATTCACAAATGTGGAAATTCTTTTATTAGTAAAAAAATCATCAATAGGATATTCTTTTAAGATTGATTCAATATCAAAGTTTAAATTAGAAATGTATTCTAATATCTCATCAAAATTTTTTAACTCATCCACATATTTTTTAAAGGATATATATAGCTCATCTAAAATAGATTTAATTAGGAAAATTATAAAATCTTCCTTTTTACCATATTTTTCATACACAGTAGATTTACTTAGTCCTGCTGATTTAATTACTTTTTCATAATTAAATCGAGAGATTCCTTTATTTAATAATTCCACTTTTGCTATATCAATTAGTACTTGGATCTTAGAAGAAGTAGTTTTTCGAGTTTTATTTTTTTTAGACATAAACCACCTTAACTATAAATCAATTTATATTATAAAAATAGTATATACATATACATTTATCTTGTGCTTTTATAGTCATTTTAATAGTTTATAAATTGTATTTATTGTATAAATAACTTTGTATTTTATCATATAATATACATTATATAATATTAAAAGGGGAGTTTTTATTTCAAGTGACATTTTATCACATAAATATCAAGTTTGTTTTTATAGCATAATCTTAAAAGATACCTCTTTGTAGAATCGCTTATTTTATGTTTTATTAATAAAGGATATGATTTTATATTCAGAAGAAAAAAGAACGCCTTAAAAACGATTTAAAAGAGAACCATTGATTTTAGGAATATAAAAAAGCAAAAAGTAGAGTGTTTTTACCTTTTGTCGGAAAACTTAGGTTTTCCGACACTACTTTTATATTTTATAAGATTGTTCTTATAGATTGATTAATTGCTAAACCCTCATTAACAAAAGGATATAGAAAAAAATAAGATCTCACACCTAAATAAATATTAATATAAACATAAAAATAGCTCTTCAAAAGTTTGTACAGCGTATATACATTATAAAGTTGCAAATAAAACACCTATTTATATAACAATAAATCAATATGTTTATAACATAAACTTGCACATTGTAAATGCATTAAATACCTATGAGTATATTTTAAATATTATTGATTGAACTCTACTCTTAAATCTCTAAGAACTTTATCTGCCAAAAAATCAAATAGTCAAATAGTACATTAACTGTTATCACAGTATTTTAAAATTCGTCTGAACATAAAATTTTGGTCTGGAGCCATTAAACTTTTTCTCACTAATTAGGATAGGGCTTCTCTAATTTACTAAGAAATATAAGTCAGGTTTGGCGTAATTCTCATCATAAATTGAAAGTAAGTCGATTATATATGTTGTTAATTAGTATTTATTATACCGCATTTTCAAATATTTTCATAAATATTTTTTTGGAATTTTTCGTTCTTATAATTATATATACTGTATATGTAATGATATTTTTTAAAAATAATCTGCAATATGTTTATACTTTATATTTATATAATTAGTAAATAATGTATATACTAATCTGAAATTTATAGAATTTTATACATTTTATATATATTGATAATATTGATTAAAGTTAAAATTAAACGATGTATTATTAAATTTTATGGTAAAATAGTTATATAATAAACTGAATAATAATAATACTAAAGGAGATCTAAAATGGCATATGATTTTGATGAAATAATTGACAGAAGAAATACTGAATCTGAGAAATGGTGTAATCTTCTTAATATTTATGGAAGAAACGATATAATACCAATGTGGGTTGCAGATATGGATTTCAAATCACCACCTGAAGTTATTGATGTTTTAGAAGATAGGGTTAAGCATGGTGTCTTTGGATATCCTATGTTAAAAGATGAGTATATTGAACCTTTTATTAAATGGGTATTCAAGAAGCACACTTGGAAAATCGATAAAAACTGGGTAATAATGAACAGTTGTGTTGTAGATTCACTTAAAACTGCTGTATTAACTTTTTCAAGACCTGGAGATAGTATTGTAATTCAACCACCAGTTTATCGTCCATTTTTTAATTTAGTTACTTCTAATGGAAGAACTCTTTTAACCAATCCTTTGAAAATTGAAAATGGAAGATATAAAATTGATTTTAACGATCTTGAGAAAAAACTGTCAGAAAAAAGAACAAAATTACTTCTATTTTGTAGTCCTCATAATCCAGTTGGTAGAGTTTGGGAAGAAAACGAACTTAGAATGTTAGGAGAATTGTGTTTAAAATATGATGTTTTGATACTTTCAGATGAAATTCATAGTGACATCATCTATAACAATAAACACTTGCCAATTGCCTCACTTTCAAAAGAACTTCAAGATTCAACTTTATCTTTTTATGCTCCAAGTAAAACATTTAATTTAGCTGGGCTTAGAACTTCATTTGTTGTGATTCCTAATGAAAGAATAAGGACAGAATATGAAACTGTTTTATCTAGTATTTCAAGTATGAGCATTAATATATTTGGGTTATTAGCTGCTTCAGCTGCTTATCAATATGGTGAAAAATGGCTCGATGAATTGATTGATTATTTGAAAGGAAATATTGATTATGTGATCGAATTTTTTAAACATAAACTTCCGAAGGTGACAATAAATCCTCCAGAAGGAACTTTCTTACTTTGGCTAGATTTTAGAAGATATGGAAGCGAATCTTTTGTAAAAAATATTTTAATTAATGAAGCACATGTTGGATTAGAAGAAGGAAGTATTTTTGGGCAAGAAGGCCAAGGATTTTTTAGAATGAATATAGGTTGTCCAAGAAAAATTTTAGTCAAAGCTTGTGACAACATTTATAATGCTTTTAAAAGTTTAATATAAATATCAACTTATTTATCTTTAAGATTTTTTAAAACCCTTATCCAAAACATATTTTAAAAATAGAATTTTGAATTTATAATGGGTCTAGGGTGGAGCCCACTTCCTTTTTTCTTGGTACAAGTACGAAAAATGTAAAAAATTAAGAGTCGGCAAAAATTAGAAGTGGGGAGGTATTTTGTAAAAAATCAAACCTAAAAAATATATATAATGACGTTTTTAGGATTTCTGAAGACATTACTAAATCATAATAGGGAGGTTGGTCAAATGTTGACAGATATAGAAATTGCTCGTTCAGCGAAAATGAGAAAGATCGTCAGCATAGCAAATGAATTAGACATTCCAGAAGAATATTATAATCTTCATGGAAAATATATTGCAAAGGTATCTCATCAATATTTAAATGAGTTAGATTTTAAAAAAGATGGGAAACTAATAATGGTTACAGCTATTACCCCTACACCTGCAGGAGAAGGAAAAACAACTACTAGCATAGGCCTTTCAATGGCAATAAATAAACTACAGAAAAATTCGATAGTTACATTAAGAGAACCTTCTTTAGGACCAGTTATGGGAATTAAGGGAGGAGCTGCAGGTGGGGGCTACGCTCAAGTTCTGCCCATGGAAGATATTAATCTTCATTTTACTGGAGATATTCATGCTGTTACAACTGCTCATAATCTTATTTCAGCTATAGTTGATACATATATAAAATATGATAAGTTAAACATAGATTCTACTAGGGTACTATGGCCTAGAGCTATGGATATGAATGATAGATCTTTAAGAGACATAGTTGTGGGTTTAGGAGGAAAGAATAACGGCTATCCTCGAGAGGATAGTTTTGTCATAACTACTGCTTCAGAAATAATGGCTATTTTATGTTTATCAAAAGACCTAGAAGATCTTAAAGAACGGCTTTCAAGAATTGTTGTTGCAAGAAATAAGGAAGGAGACCCAATTACAGTTAAGGATTTAGAAATATCAGGTGCGCTTGCGGTTCTACTAAAAGACGCGATTAACCCAAACCTTGTTCAAACGATAGAAAATACACCTGCATTCGTTCACGGCGGTCCTTTTGCTAATATTGCACATGGTACAAATGCAATTACGTCAACTAAACTAGCGTTAAAGCTTTCTGATTATGTTGTAACAGAGAGCGGGTTTGGTTCTGATTTAGGTGCTGAAAAATTTTATGATTTTGTATGCCCTACTTTTGGATTACATCCTTCAGCAACTGTTCTAGTTGCTACTATAAGAGCTTTAAAGTACCATGGAGGGCAAAGTAAATCTGCTCTTTCTATTCCTGATTTAGATAGTCTTAAAAAAGGTCTTCCCAATTTACAAGTTCATATAGAAAATTTGAAAAAATTTAATTTACCAGTAATAGTAGCTATTAATAAGTTTGAAACTGATTCACAAGAAGAAATTAAATTGGTTCTTGATTTTGTTAAAGATTTAGGAGTCGAATGTAGTGTAAATGAATCTTACGAAAAAGGTTCTGAAGGAGCCGTCGATTTAGCAGAAAAAGTAATAAAATCATGTGAAAAAGATTCAGAATTAAAAACAATATACAACTTTGAAGACGAATTAGAAATAAAAATTGATAAATTGGTTAAAAATATATATAGAGCTGGAAGAGTTGAGTATACTAGTGAAGCAATTCAATCCATGAAATTTTTGAAAAAGTATGGGTACGATAAGCTTCCAATAATAATGGCTAAAACGCAATATTCCATATCTGACGATCCACACAAACTTGGATTTCCAAAAGATTATACTTTTACTATAAGAGATTTTGAGTTATCAGCTGGAGCCGGTTTTATTGTTGGATTAGCTGGAGACATGCTTAGAATGCCAGGATTGTCAAAGGTTCCAAATGCAGTTAATATTGATATAGATAAAAATGGAAATATAATAGGACTTTATTAATTTAATGTTTACTAATGACTTTAGAAATGAGAATTTCTAAGAGTTAGCATTTGAATTTATAACAAGTCCAGATCAAGCCCTCTACGTTCCTAGAGTTCAAGTACCAAAAAAGTTTAAAAATTCAAAATTAGTGCGGATTAGAACTGAGGAGGTCTTTTGTTAAAAATTGAATTCTAAAACATATATATAATAAGGATTTTGGAATTTCTAAAGACTGTATAATGTCTATCAATGGGAGGATCTAAGTATGTATATTGATGTTAAAAATATATTACATGAGTTAAATGAAGAAATAGAGTTACTCAAGAGTAAAGTTAGTCATGAACCTAAGTTAATAAGTTTAGTAGTTGAACCAGATCCTTCAACTTTATCATATTTAAAAACTCAAAAAAAAACCACTAAGAAATATGGAGTAAATTTAGAAATAATTGAGAGTCATAATTTAGAAGAAGACTTAAATTACTATAACGAAGATAAATCAGTTGATGGTATATTTGTTTCAAGACCTTTACCAAAAAGATATTCGGAATTAGATATAGCAAGAAATATTAATCCTAAAAAAGATGTTGAAGGAGTTAGTTTCTTTAACATAGGATCTATGTATTATGAAGAAGAGTTGTTTGTGCCATGTACAGCCGAAGCAGTTGTAAAAATAATTGAGGAGAACACAAAGATTCAAGGTAAAAATGTGGTGGTTGTTGGACGAAGTACTACTGTTGGTAAACCAGTAGCCATATTGCTACTAAAAAGAGGAAGAGATGCTACCGTCACAGTTGCCCATTCAAAAACCATAGATCTAAACGAAATAACCCAAAAAGCTGATATTCTAGTAGTTGCCATTGGAAGAGCTAATTATATAAAGCAAAACTTTGTTAAAGAAGGAGCAACAATAATAGATGTTGGAATTAATGTTGTAGATGGAAAAATAGTTGGAGATGTGTCAAGTGAGGTAGTAGAAAAGTGTGAAGTCACCCCAGTACCAGGAGGAGTAGGAAGTGTTACTTCCCTAATATTGATAAGAAATGTGTTTAGAGCTGCCATAAATAATAGTATTTAAATACAATATTAATTAGGTAGAGGGCTAATAAACTACTATTTGCCCTCTGCCTAATTTTCTATGATTCGTAAGAAATTATATTTCATCCAGTAAAGAACTGTGATTATCAGCTCGAACATATATTCCAGTTGTGGAAATTGTTGTGTGACCAAGAATATATCTAACTTCTTCTATATTTTTGCCCGAATTTAAAAGTCTTTTAGCACAAGTGTGTCTTAAAGCATGAGGTGTTGCATTAATATAGTTAATATTCATTTTTTTATCTGTGATTAATTTTTCTATTTTTTTATTAGCTTTTATAACATAATTTTTGAATCTTCTCTCCATGGTCCGAGAAGTAAAAGGAAAATCTTCCTTATTTGAAAAAAGATATTCTTTTCCGTTTGCAAATTTCACAAGTTCTTCAGCATATTCTTTGGAGATTTTGAGAATTCTTTGCTTATTACCTTTTCCATAAATAATTAATTCAGCATAATTTTTATGAAAGATTATATCATCTACTCTAAGATGCAAAGCTTCTGAAATTCTAAGACCTACAGTTGCGAGCAAATTAAAAAAGATTTTATCAAATTCATTATCAATAACAGAAAACAAAATTTCTAATTGTTCCTCTGTTAATCCCTTAGGAATTTCACTTGGTACACTCGCATTTGCATCTTTCCAATACCTATTACCTGATATTTCTCCGTTCTCATAGAGATAATTCAAAAAAGATCTTAAAACTACGATTCTTAACTTTATAGTTCTTTGAGATAAATTTGATATATGTTCTAAATATTTTAAAAAACAAGTCCTTGTAAGTCCGTATTTTAATACAAATTTTTTGTATTTATTTAATATTTTTCTATATTCATAGATTGTTGAATCTGCTCTACGTTTAATAAACTTTAGATAAGATAAAAATTCATCGATATATTCATCAATTTCATTTTCTTGGATATTATTAAGTTTATCTAAACTTGAATCTTTCATCATAAGTCCCCCATTTAATTCACTTCGTACAATATAAAATATTTAATGAATTATATAATTTTTGAAATGATATCATCTATAGTCTTTTTTATTAGATTTTTCTTCATTTCACATTGTTTTTTTTCTTTATCAAATGCATAAACATAAATCTTTAATTTTGGTTCTGTACCAGATGGTCTAATAGCATACCACGAACCATCATTGAACCAAAATCTAAGTACATCAGACTTAGGTAGATCTACAATATCTTCAATTTTAGAGATATTATTATCATCAGTAAAGTAATAAATTTTTTTCTCTAAATAATCGGCATATTTTTGCAATTTTAACTCTGATATATTTTTAGGGAACTCATTTCTAAAATGTTTCATTATTCTTTTAATTCGTTCCTGACCTGAAATGCCTTCTAAAATTAAAGAATAATTGTTTTCTAGTTCATATCCAAATTCCTGATAAATATTCTCTAATACATCTAGTAAATTTTTATTCAAACTTTTGTAGTAAGCATTCATCTCAGTAATTAACATGGAAGAAATTACTCCATCTTTGTCTCGAACAAAATTTCCCATAACATATCCTATACTTTCTTCAAAACCAAATAAAAATTCATATATTCCTTCTTCTTCCAATTCATTTTCTTTACCACATATATTTTTAAAACCAGTTAATGTTTCAAAAACAGTTAATCCATATTTTTGAGCAATTCTACTTGCCAAATCTCCTGTAACTATAGACTTAATAATAACATGATTGTTTTTTAGCGTTCCCTTCTCTTTCATACTTTCTAAAATATAATTAACTAAAAGTGCTCCTGTGATATTTCCTGAGAGCATAATATATTTATTGTTGTCATCTAAAACTTCCAGCGAAACTCTGTCACAATCAGGATCCGTAGCCAGTAGAAGTTCTGCATTTTTTTCTGCACCTAGTCTTTTAGCTAATTCAAAGGCTACTTCATACTCAGGGTTTGGATTGGCTACACTCTTAAAATCAGGATCAGGATGTTCTTGTTCTTTAACAACAAATACATTTTTAAATCCTCTATCTTTAAGAACGCGTCTTACAAAATAATTACCTGTTCCATTTAGTGGTGTATAGACTAAACATATACTTTTATCTATTTCTTTGTCCCTCAAAGCTAGACCTTTAACTCGTCTAATATATTCTTCATCTACTTCTTTAGAAATATATTGAAGTAAACCTTTATTTAGGGCTTCATCTTCACTTATTTTTTTAATTTTTTCAAAGTCATAGCCTATCTGTTCAATTTTTTTGACTATTCCATTGGCAATATCATCTTGAATTTGTGAACCTTTATCCCAATAAACTTTATAACCATTATATTCTTTTGGATTATGACTAGCAGTAATTACAATTCCTGCAGTTGTTTTTAGAAATCTTACAGCAAATGATAAAACAGGTGTGGGTCTAATATCTTCAAATAAATAAGCTTTTATACCATTTGCTGCTAAAATTAAAGCAGATAGTTTAGCAAATTCCTTAGACATATGTCTCACATCGTAGGCAATAGCTACGCCCATTTTGCATCTTTCTATACCATAATCTTTTATATAATCTGCTAAGGCTTGTGTAGTTCTGCCTACAGTGTACACATTCATCATATTACTGCCTATACCTATCTTTCCTCTCAATCCTGCAGTTCCAAATTCAAGATCTTTATAAAATCGCTCTTTAATCTCATCTATATTATTTTTTATAGCTTCCAGTTCACTCTTTGCAATTTCATCAATATATGGACTTGATAACCAAGTTTTATAAACTGCTAAATAGTCTCTCAATTGCAATATTCCTCCTTAGAATATCATTATGATGTTAAATAAAATACATCTAAATAAAATTATTTACCTATAAGAACTATAGAACTTTTTGATTGCACCAAATAAGAATCTTCTAAAACTGGGTCAGGTTTATCAAGAAAATCATTCGGAAAATCTTGTGAAGTATCTATAACTCTATACCATTTTTTATTACTAGGCAATATAGGGAGCTTGAAAGTTAAATCATTTATCCAACTATTTAAAGCTACATAAATATCATTATCTCCTTGCTCACAACCTGTGATAACATCTTCTCCACTAATCATAAAGGCAAGACTATGAGAAAAATAACTAAAATCTGGTTGGAAAGGATTGATACCGTGCCAAGTAATATCCGCCATTCCATTTCCAGAGATGTCTCTTCCAGTGAAAAATCTATCTCTTCTCAATGCGCAATGATGTTTCCTGAATTCAATAAGTTTCTTTACAAAAACAAAAATATCTTGAAATTTTTCCTTTCTTTTCCAATCAACCCACGAAATGTAATTATCTTGACAATAGGCGTTATTATTGCCATATTGAGTTCTACAAAACTCATCACCCATTAAAATCATAGGAATACCTTGAGATACCATTAAAATAGTAAAAAAGTTTTTGATTTGCTTTTTCCTTAAGTGTATAATGTTAGGATCTTCAGTTTCTCCCTCAAATCCATAATTATAACTGTAATTTTCGTTAACCCCATCAAGATTATTTTCTCCGTTTGCCTCATTATGTTTTGAGTTATAGGATACTAGATCCCACATAGTAAAACCATCATGAGAGGTTATCAGATTTACACTGTGATAAGGTTTTCTTCCTCTCTTTTCAAAAAGGTCAGGACTTCCAGCAATTCGTGTTGCAAGATCCGCAACAGTTCCTTGGTCACCCCTAACAAATCTTCTTACTGTATCGCGATATTTTCCGTTCCATTCAGCCCATCCTGTTGGAAAATTGCCAACATAATAGCCACCTGCTGCATCCCAGCCTTCAGCGATTAATTTAGTTCCTGCTAGCAAAGGATCGTCAGCTATATCTTTTAACAATGAAAGATCCCCTATCCAATTTCCTTTTGAATCTCTTCCTAAAATAGAAGCTAAATCAAATCTAAAACCATCCACATGCATTTCAGAGACCCAGAACCTTAAACTTTCGATTATCATTTCTTTAACAACATAGTGGCTAGAATTAATGGTATTACCAGTACCAGAAAAATTTTCATAATATCGTTTGTTATCTTTTAACATATAATAGACATCATTTTCTAAACCTTTAAAGTTGAGGGTTGGGCCTAATTCATTTCCTTCTGCAGTATGATTATATACAACATCTAAAATAACCTCCATACCATTTTTATGAAGTTCCTTAACTAGATCTTGAAATTGAATTACTTCTTCTCCAATTTTCAAACCATACCGATAGTTACTAGTCACTGAAAAAAAGCTTATTGGATTATAACCCCAGACATTTTTAAGTTTTTCACCTGTTATAGGATTTATATTACTATTATCTTTCATGCTAAAAGCGAATATAGGCATTAATTCAATAGCATTTACACCGAGTTCTTTCAAATAATTGATTTTATCTATTATTCCATAAAAGGTTCCCCGATGATTAACTTGAGAATTAGGATTTATGGTAAATAATCTTACGTGCATTTCATAGATAATTAAATCGTTTAAAGAATGTCTGGGATGCTCATCATCTCCCCAATTATAGTTACTAGTATCCCAAATTACAGTCTTGCAATTAGAACTAGCAGAATCTATTAAAGAAAAACTGAGGTCTAGTTGAGGATTATTTTTTTCGTATCCATAAATCGAGACATCTAAAGGATCAAATTCTCCTGATAAGACTTTAGCATATGGATCCAATAAAAGTTTGTTGCGATTAAATCTAAATCCTTTATAAGGTTCATATGGTCCATCTACTCTCCATCCATATGTAAATCCCGGTCCAATTCCTTCAATAAAAACATGCCATATATCTCCCGTGCGATTAACTTTCTTATCCAAAATATAACTAAACGAAGGTTTATCCTCGAAATAATGATCATATAATTCAATTATAACAGACGAACCATTTCTAGTATAGACCCCAAAATTTACTCCTTTTTGATTTATAGTAGCGCCTAATATAGGCTTACCTTTTGAAACTTTGAATTTAGTGGATTTATTTTCCATTATAATGCACCTACTCAAAATAATTATGTAAAATATTAAAAATCACTTATTTATAACCATATAAAATATAGAATAAATAAGACGCATAATAAATAAACCATCCAATGAACTTCTTTTCCTTTTCCAGTAAATAGTTTCAATATTGGATAGGTTATAAAACCAAGTGCTATACCATTTGATACTGAATAAGTTAAAGGCATAGTAATCATTGCTATAAATGCTGGAATTACTTCGGTAAAATCATCCCATTGAATTTTTAGAATATTCGATAACATCATTACTCCTACAATAATTAAAGCAGGTGCAGTAGCAGCAGAGGGAACAGTAGCAATAATAGGCCTGAAAAATAAAGATAGAAAAAATAAAATTGATACAACTACTCCAGTTAGACCTGTTCTTCCTCCAGCAGAAACACCTGAAGCAGATTCTACATAAGTTGTAACAGTGCTAGTTCCAAAAAGGGCTCCTCCAGTAGTTGCTATGGCATCTGCAAGCATAGCTTTGTCTGCTTTTGGAAGCGTTCCGTCTTCTTTTAAATAACCTGCCTGTTGACTAACACCAATTAAAGTACCTGCAGTATCAAAAATGTCTACGAATAAAAAAGAAATCATTACACCAATCATTTCGAAGCTGAATGCAGAATGTAAATCAAGTTTAAATAAAACAGTAGACCAGTCAGACATTTTAGGAAGGGCGATAATACCTTCAGGAATAGGCGTTACACCGTTAAATAAACCAAGAATTGTTGATATGATAATACCCAACAAAAGAGCACCTTTGATTTTAAGAGAAAATAAAATTGCAGTGATAATCAATCCTAAAATCGCAATTAGAGAAGGACCTGAAAATAATTGTCCCATAGTTACTAAGGTAGAAGGATCGGCAACTACAATTTTGGCATTTTGTAAACCAATAAACGCTATAAATAAACCAATACCAGCACTAATTGCCGTTTTTAAAGACATTGGAATTGAATTAACCAAGGTTTTTCTTATTGGAGTTAAACTTAATATAATAAAGATAATACCCTCAATAAAGACTAAACCTAGTGCCGTTTTCCAGCTAACTCCCATTCCAATAACAACAGAATAAGCAAAAAAAGCATTTAGTCCCATGCCAGGAGCTAAAGCAAACGGGTAGTTTGTTAGAAAAGCCATCGATAACGTTCCTAAAATAGACGAAACGATTGTGGCAATAAAAACTCCATTATATGGCATACCTGTTTCGCTCAGTATAGCGGGATTAACAAAAATAATATAAGACATTGTGATAAATGTAGTAATACCTGCCAAAATTTCCGTTTTAACATTAGTTTGGTTTTCTTCTAATTTAAACAGCCTTTCAAAGATGCTTTTTTCTTTATTAGCGCTCATGTAATTCCTCCTTTTAGATTAAAATTAGATAGAATTGATTAATTTTGAAATTAATACAATAACTATTCTATATTTTATCATCTTTTTTGTTTTTTAGTATGATAAAAAAACTATCGTTCAAGTATTATTCAAATATTAGAGAATATATTTCTTTAAAAATGTATGTTATAATTAAATTAATAATTTCAAAAACAAAGAACAAAGGAGGTTCTCTATGTTTAATTTTTTCAAAAAAAAGGTTCAAAAAAATAATTCAGAACATAGAAATATATTCTATGAAGAAAAAAATGCACTTATAGTATATTTTAAATGCAATAAATGTGGAGAAACTTTTAAAAGCTATCTTAGAAAAGGATATGATATTATCAATGATTATGACAATGATGGTTTTATAGTAGATAAAGAATATATTGGTTCTAAATGTCCTACTCGTATACATTTGCATGCCTCTTTCGATCGAAATTACAATTTAATTAATTATACATTAGATAACGGAAAGATTATAACCAAAGAAGAATGGGAGAATGAAAAAAATGAATCAAAAAAAAGATAAAAATATTAATGTATTTGAGTATAGACCAGTTAGACCTTTTCTTCAAATACCCGAAAAAGTTTTAATGTATATTTTGCAATTAACACCCTCTTCATTTGCAAAAGTATACTTGTATTTATACAACATAAGTTATGGTATGGGTCATGATTACACAATCACTCATACTAGTGTTAGAGAAATAGCTTCAAATTTAAACATTAGTATTGGAAGAACACAAAACGCCATTACATACTTTAAGAAAATTGGCGCCATAGAAAAAATTGAATCTCGTGCTGTTATAGGTACTAAATTTAGGGTAAATGTTCCTGAATATTCATCAAACAGTGGTAATTGGTTCTTTACTACACCTGATAAGGTAAGATATTTAATGATGAAAGAAAAATTATTGACTTCGGAAAAAATAGTAACTTCCAAAATTAAAAGATATAAATCAGTTAAAAAGTCTTTAGATCAACAACTTTTTGATGAATTTAAGGAGTAATGTCACCACCCACCTCTTAAACTCTGACGAATTTTGAAGTGGGAACTTCTAAAAAGCACTAGTTGATTAGGCTAAATGCTTAGAGTATTATCTTATCCACGAATGTATAGAAACCTCAGAATGTACAACCAAGTCTCATGCTCTGCCGGTAGTGAACAAACAGTTCTATGGGTAAGAACAATTGTTGCTACCAAGAAACCGTGGATAGTGGATATTTTGATTTAAGAAAGTTAGAAGGTACTATAATTCATAGAAATGTCAGTTATAAGAAATTGACATTGATTAGTAAAGTCAAAACACTTTTATTTGAAAGGAGTGAGTAGCACATTCATCTCCACCCTATAAAGGATGGAGTATCCTGTGCTTAAAATGGATGAATCAGCCAACTATCAATTTAGTAATAGATAAATCAAACCAAAATATGGTATTGCCATTTTTATCTAAGGAAACCTCTATAGATAAAATGCTAACGAATGTTGGAGAAATAATATATATAAAAAATGGTGTGGCTATAATAGAATATGATGATTCATTTCTATTTTTAAAATATGATGAAAGGCTTCCCCTTCATGAAGGTTCTAAAGTTAAACTAAATTTCACTGATAATTTAAAAAATGCAAAAACAAATATTCAGATGAAGCTTCTTGGCGAATTTTTCAAAAATGAAATCAACATAAATATAAAATTTCTTCAAAATAGTAATTGTAATATTATAAGAATATATGATAGAAACATAACCAATACGCAAAAATTAAGGATTGTAAATTGGCTGAATGATTTCTTATCTGAATTCGATAAAAAATGTAATGAACTTATGTTTGATAAATTTCAGAAGGATGATATAAATTCGTGTGGACTATTTGTAAAAAAAGTTTTAGAAAAATTAATCAATTCAATATATTTAAATTCTTTTACTTTTCCCTCACCTACTGAAATAGCAAAAAAAATTACTAATTACATTAAATTTTTTCTCTTTAATGAACAAGATTATACATCTGAAAATAATTCTTTTAAAAAATTTATAGAAGATGAAACGCAAGATATTCAAGAAGGAATAATTAGACAGAAAAAAATAAACATTAATAAAGAAAAAATATCTTTTGAAAATATCAAAATTGATAAAAATATAGACTCATACCTTAAAATAAAAAATCTAGTAAATCAAGAACAACATACGGTTATTTTTACTATAATATTTAACCTTCCTATATATTTACATATTGATCAAGACTACAATCAAGATTCATATAAAAAAAACAATGAACATGTATATAAATTCTCAATCGTTTTACTAACTAAAAAATTTGGCGTTGTTGAAAGTAATATCAACTTAATAAATAATACTATCTATATTACTTTTGAACTAGAGAAAAACAAAGAATACTTTTTATCTAAGATACCTGATTTAAAACAAAGTTTATTAGAAAATAAATTTAATATTGAAAATATTAATGTTTTATGATAATTTATTATTAATATGATAAATAACAATTATCGTTCAAGTATTAGCTTAATAATTTACCTACCATATAAAATTTATAAAAAAGTCGGCTAATTTATGCCGACTTTTTTACTGAGAAAATTATTTATTTTTTATAGAATAAAATGCCTTCAAACCTCTAAATTCTCCAACCTCTCCAAGATTTTCTTCAATCCTTAATAATCGGTTATATTTCGCAATTCTATCAGTTCTTGATAAAGAACCAGTTTTGATGAAACCAGCGTTAGTTCCAACTGAAAAATCTGCAATAAATGTATCTTCTGATTCTCCTGACCTATGAGAAACAACTGCGGTCATTCCATTTTTATATGCTAACTCGATAGCGTCTAAAGTTTCAGTAACAGTTCCAATTTGATTTAACTTAATTAGAATAGAATTTGTTGCATTAACTTCAATACCCTTCTGTAATCTTTTTACATTAGTTACATATAAATCATCACCGACTACTTGTATTTTGTTTCTTACCTTTGCTGTAAAGTTAGAATAAGTATCCCAATCTTCTTGGTCAAATGGATCTTCTATAGATTTTATAGGATATTTATTGATTAAATTGATATAATATTCAGAAAGTTCATTTCCACTCATTTCTTTTCCATCTATAGAATACTTTTTGGTTTCTTCATTATAAAACTCAGAAGCAGCAGCATCTAAAGCAATAAACACTTGTTCCCCAGGCTTATATCCGGCAAGTTGAATTGCTTTAATTATGTATTCAATAGCTTCTTCGTTTGAATTAAGATTAGGTGCAAATCCACCTTCATCACCCACGGATGTAATATGACCTTCTTTTTTCAATAACTTTTTTAAATGTTGAAATATTTCAGCTCCTGCTCTAAGTGCATCTTTAAAATTAGAAAAACCAGCAGGCATAATCATGAACTCTTGAATATCTAAGTTATTATCTGCATGCTCTCCACCATTAATTATATTCATCATAGGAACGGGCAGTACCTTAGCATTCACACCCCCTATATATTTATAGAGAGGTATACCTAAAGATTTCGCAGCCGCTCGAGCTACAGCCATTGAAACTGCTAAAATTGCATTTGCCCCTAGATTTTGTTTATTTTCTGTTCCATCCAATTCTAACATTGTTTTGTCAACTTTCACTTGATCAAAAGCATTAAGTCCAACAACTTCCTCAGCTATAATTTCATTAACATTTTTTACTGCTTTGGTTACTCCTTTTCCAAGAAAATAATTGGGATCTCCATCTCTTAATTCTAAAGCTTCAAATTTTCCTGTAGACGCACCTGACGGAACAATGGCTGATGCTTTTGTTCCACTTGACAAAAGAACCATCGCTTCAACCGTTGGATTGCCTCTTGAATCCAAAACTTCTCTAGCTTGAACAGCGAATATTTCGTTATAATAACCACCGAACAATAAAAACACCTCCTGTTTGAAAATAAAAATAAAAAATAATTTTATTCAATAAATATTTAATCTTCTGGATAAACAAGAGTACCTATTTCTTCACCTTTCACCGCTTTTAATAAGCTTCCTTTATCAAAAAAATTGATAATTATTATAGGAAGTTTATTTCTTTGACAAATAGAAAAAGCCTCTGTATCCATTACTTTTATATCTTGACTTATAGCATCACTAAAAGAAATTTTATCAATTTTATATGAATCAGGAAATTCTTTAGGGTCTTTGTTATATATACCATTTACCTTCGTAGCTTTAATTAAAATTTCTGCATCCATTTCAACCGCTCTAAGAGCAGCAGCAGTATCAGTAGTAAAAAGCGGGTTCGAGGTACCTCCAGCAAAAATGACAATATATTCTTGTTCAAAATAGAAATCAACCAAATCATATTTAAATGGCATAACAGAAGGTAAATTAACAGTGTTTGAAAAAACAATACTTTTAAAACCATTTTTATCCAGAAAATGTTTTAAATAAATAGAATTCATAACGGTACCCAGCATGCCTAACTGATCAGCCATCTTTGTTTTAAATCCTTCAAGTTCAAGTTCTTTACCTCTAAAAACATTACCTGCACCTATGACAATACCTATTTTGACATTTAAATCGTAAACCTTTTTTAATTCACTAACTAAATAATTAGAAAAATTTGTGTCAAATCCTTTTTTTCCTTCACCGGATAGAGCTTCTCCACTCAATTTTAACAATATTTTTTTATACATAGATTAGACAAGCTCCTTTCAACAATAGTTTATACACAAAAAGGTGTGTATTAAAAAATCAAAAAGAGTGGAAATTCCGCTCTTTTTGATTTTGATCTTATTCACCCACAGCAAATCTAGCAAATTTTGCTATAGTAATATTTTCTCCAACTTTTGCAACTAATTCAGTAATTAAATCTTTGATTTTTTCCCCTTCTCCAAAAACATATTCTTGTTCTAATAAACATTGTTCTTGAAAAAATTTCTCTAATTTATTTTCAATTATTTTTTCTCTAACATTTTCTGGTTTATTTGAATCTTTAAGTTCCTCAGCATATATTTCTTTTTCTTTATTTATCACTTCTTCTGGTACTTCTTCTCTTGAAATCCATTGAGGGTTCATTGAAGCGATTTGGAAACAAATTTTCTTAGCTAATTCATGAAACTCATCTGTTCTCGCAACAAAATCTGTTTCACATCCCAAAAGGAGCAATACACCTATCTTTTCATTATGGTGGATATAAGAATATACTATACCTTCTTTAGTGGCCCTATCTGCTTTTTTTGCAGCTTTTATTGCACCTCTTTTTCTTAATATCTCTACTGCCTTATCAACATCTCCATCAGCCTCTTCTAAGGCACTTTTACAATCTAGCATTCCTGCTCCAGTAGTACTTCTTAATATTTTAATTTTTTCAATAGATACTTCCATTAACTCAACCTCCTATTTATATTCATTTTTACTGTCTTCAAAAATTCTAAAATCCTCATTATATGTATGTTTCAGATTTAATCGTTTATACAAACTATCTCCTTAATTCTAATACTCACTAAATCGTAATTTCATTAACCTTTTAGGTACTTGTAGCAAGAGAAGGAGAAGGATTACAACCTGAACCCATTATAAATTCTTTAAAATATATCTAATATATAACTCTGATTCTGCTTGTTTGCTTTTTCTTTCACTAATTAAGTTTACTTTCATGCTTAAATGTTAATAAATATCTTTTATAGAGCATTCATTTATATATTTATAACATAAATTTTTACTTATTTATTCTAACACAACAAATATTAATTTGCAATAAAAAACTGACTCAGTATATTGTTATTTTAGTAATTTTTCTTTTAATCTATCTTCTACGAACTTGGATACCCATTTACTAACATCACCACCATATTGGGCAATTTCTTTAATCATCGAAGACGATATAAAAGAATATTTAGTATCAGCCATTAAAAAAAATACTTCTAACTGAGGTAATAAAGATTTGTTTGCATGTGCCATCTGTAATTCATATTCAAAATCGCTTACTGCTCTGAGACCTCTTATTAAGTTATAAATTCTGTGGTTTTTTAAGTAATCAACTAATAAACCATCATATACATCTACAACAACATTTTGCATATGCTCAAAATCTCTCTTCACCATTTCTACACGCTCTGAAAGGGAAAAAAGATATTTTTTCTGAGGGTTGTTCATAACAATAACATAAATTTTATCAAATCTATCTCCAACTCTCTCTACAATATTGACATGTCCATTAGTAATAGGATCAAAACTTCCAGGATAAGCTGCATCTTGTTTTGGCATTATTATATCCCCAATCTATATTAATCAGTTATTATTCCAGAAGCTAATATCACTCCGTCTTCATCATAAATAGTTGCAAACTGACCTGGTGTTACTGCAAAAATTGGTTCTTTAAAATTAACTTTAATAACATCATCTGCAATCTTTGTAACAGTTGCAGGTTTTTCTTCACTTTTTTTTCGTACTCTACACAATCCATCAATAGTTTTAAAATCGATTAAAAAATTCACTTTAGTAGCAATAAGTTCCTTTGAATATAATTTTTCAGTAGGAGCCATCACCAAAATATTCTTTTCAGGTATAATTTTATATACATGCAATTTAATCTGAGGAGATTTATAATATTTTATGCCGGACCGCTGACCAATTGTATAATTTATATATCCATCATGAACACCTATTTCATTGCCTTCTAGATCCAAAACTTTTCCTTCTTGCACATTAATTCCATTTTCTCTTAAAAATCTTCTATAATCATTATCCGAAATAAAACAAAGTTCTTGACTATCTTTTTTGTCAGCTACACTTAAACCCAAATTGTGTGCCATTTCTCTAATTTCCGACTTATACATTTTTCCCAAAGGGAAAAGAAGATAAGAAATTATGTCTTTTTTTATATAAGACAAAAAATAAGATTGATCTTTATAATTATCCACACCTTTTTTTAATACTTCTGTTCTATAGTTCCTTGAATATTCTCTAATTATATAATGGCCACTAGAAATGTAATCTGCTCCAATTTTCTTGGATATTTCTATAGCTTTTCCAAATTTAAAATATCTATTACATAAAATGCATGGATTTGGAGTTTTTCCCGATTTGTATGTTTCTATAAAATATTTGATTATTTTATCCTTAAATTCTTCTTTTATATCAACTATGTGAAAATCGTCCAATTTTAACCTTTCAGCAACCTTAATTGCATCTGTTGTGTCTGAGGAACTAGGGCACACATTTTGTTTTTCAGGATATAAGGAAAAAAGAATGTCGTTTACTGTTTTAAAATGAAGACCATATACTTTATAATTTTGGGACTTTAATAAGTGAGCAGCTATTGAACTATCAACACCACCACTCATTAGAACAACTACCTTTTTTATATCAGCTGTCAATCTCTACTTTACTCTCCTTGTCTAAAGTTTTTGCTCTTTCTAAATTTGCTACAGCAGTGCCATAATCTATAATATCCTGTAATGTCAATTTATCCAATTCCAAAATCATCGCATTATGTACTCTTTTCCACACAAACTCTACTGCACAGTTTATTTCTAATTTACATTCACCTGTAATGCAATCATAAGATTGTAATGGATTGTCAAGTACCTTCACTATTTCACTCAATTTGAGATTTTTTGGGTCTTTAGCTAAAACATAACCTCCATATTTTCCTCTTATTGATTTTAATATGCCCGCTTCTCTTAACTCACTAAATATTTTTTCAAGAAAATCTTTGGGAATATTTTGTCTTTCAGACAATTCAGAAATAGTTACACGTTCTTTTCCTTCATCTTTAGTTAGCACTGCCAATTCAAATAAAGCTCTTAATGCATAACTACTTTTAACTGTAAGAGCCATTTTAAACTCACCTCATTTTTAAACATCTAAATTCTTAACCTTGATTATGATTGTGAATTAACAACATACACTGTTAATTTTTCTTCTGTTTTATTTGCTAATCGAACATCATTAACATAAATATCTATTTTGTTACCAACTATTTGTGAACCAGTATCTTGAACAATAAAATATCCATTGTTTGGCAAAGAGGATAATTCCGGAATATACACCACAGTTCCTAAGGGTAATACTTTTGGATCCGCTGCAATTGTTTGATAAGAAATAGGTTTATCCCCAGATCTTGTTAATCTAAAAGTTGGAGAATACACTATTTTATCATCCCATTCAGTATAATATGTGGCTTTGAAATCTCCTATTTTCTTATAAAATAATCTTAAAGGATCTTTTGGTTCACCATTTTTCCATAACTCAATATTAACTATTTCACCATTTTTAGCTGTTCCCAGTGCTTTTGAGTTTTCAACCCAAGAATTTTGTGAGACATATAAAGTTCTAATATTACTCGTGACGGTGATAATACCATTTCCATGATCGATTTTTAAATAATAATTATTGTTAGCTAGTTTTCCAAGCTCAATTACTCTTCCAGGTAGTATAGAATAAATTTGTTCATCTTGAGCCAGAACACCTATACCACTTGATACCCCATTAACGTTTCTTTCACCAAATCTAATCACTATTCTATCATAATTCGAAGGACGGGTCTTTTCAAACGGCCAATTTATTAGTTCTTCAATATTACCAACAGGTATTTTAAGCTCTTGTCCAACTCTTATATTAGTTGATTGCAAATTATTTGCTTGCATAATAATTTGGACACCTTTATTTCCTAAGCTAAAGGCATTAGAAATACTTATTAGTGTATCTCCTGATTTTACTACATATTTAATTTCGTTAGATGAGCCTAGCAATTGAGTTACTTCCTTTTCTCCAAGAGTATAATATAACTCATTTATTTTAGAATTAATATCCTGTATTTGACCTAAATAAATTTCACTTAACGAATTTGGAGGTTGAATAATCGTTTTTTGTAACTCATTATTTAGGTTTTTAATTTGGTTTTCCAAATTTACAACGATATCTTCTAAAGATTTAATTTTTAATATATTTTCCGATTGATTTTGATAATATAATTTAGAAACTGCTTCCTCTGTTTTATAATCAACAATACTTTCAACATAACCTTCAAGATCGGCTTCTGTAATTTGCTTTTCTATCAATTCTTTTATGTTTCCGTTTTGAAGAAAATAAAACTCGGAATCTTGAAAACTTTTCTCCAAATAATTAACTTTTTCATTTAATTCATTAATATTATCAAAAATTAGCTTTTGGTCCATTTTTGGAATATTAACCAAAAGATTTTCTAATTCAGCAATTTGATTTTCTAGATTAATTATTCTCGCTTCTAACCCAGAAGTTTCATTAGTATTATTTGAATTCATTAAATTCAAATTAGAAGCACTTTCAAGTTTTTGTACCCTAAGATCTAAATCTAATAATTTATCGATATCTTCATAACTTCTTCCCTCATACAAATAATCTTCTAGCGTAACTATTCTTTTTTCTATATAATTATATTGATCTTTTACACTTTTTACCATATCATAATCATAACTATAGTTCATTGAATTTTGATAAATTTTGTCGGATAAACTGTTAACTTGACTTTCCATTTGGGTTAATCGATATTCTATTGCATATAATTGATTTTTAATAGCCTCCAATTCACTGTTAGGCAAAGTGGAAGTAGCTTGTTGTGGTTGAAAAAAAGAACATCCTGATAAGAGTAAAACAATTACTACACTCAAAGTCAATAGAATCATTTTCTGGAAACTCTTCACCTTAGCTCACCCCTCAGATTTTTTGCTGCCTTTAAATAAGGATTTGAGGAATTTTTATAATCTTTTAATAAGTAGTCTAAATATCGAGCAGCCTCTTTTTTACGATTAAAACGATAATTAATATATCCTAAATAAAATAAAGCAAAAATAAAATCATCTTCTTTAGAGAAATTTTGATATTCTTTCTCTAATAATTTTTCACAATAATATAAAATCCCCAATTCTTTTTCTTCATCATTTTTTTCGCGATAATACCAGCTTAATTTTATCATAATTTTTATTACTTCAAGCGTTTGGCCTAAAATAGAATATATCTCTGTAGCAATAAAAAGTTGGTCTCTATAAAATTCATCGGATTTTTCAAATGAATTATCAACTTCAGAGTTATAAATCGTTTTAATATATTCAAGAAATTGAGTTATTTTTATAAAATTATCATTTTTATTTACATAATCTACAATATTCTGCTTATCTTTTTCTTGAAAGGTAAATAAACAGTTTGGACAGGTAATTAAACTATACAGCGAAACATTTATCTCTCTATATTCAGGTTTTAAATCAAGGTCATAAGAGCTTACTTTTATAGACGTTGACGAAACTTTATCATAAGTAAATTCATTACCACAAATTGGACATTGAACAAAATCTTTTATAAAATCATCCATAATCTATTCCTCTATTCCTAGCAAAGCATTGCAATATTTAACAGGATCAAAAATTTGTAAATCGTCTTCTTTTTCTCCTAATCCAACTAATTTTATAGGTATATTTAGTTCATGATTAATTGCAAATGCTATACCTCCTTTAGCTGTGCCATCAAGTTTTGTTATTGCAACTCCAGTAATATCTATTGCTTCTTTAAAAGCCTTTGCTTGAATAATCCCATTTTGCCCAGTGGTACCGTCAAGTACCAATAATATTTCTTGCGGTGCGCCCTCTATTTCTCTTTGAACAACTCTTTTTATCTTTTTTAATTCGTCCATTAAATTGCTTTTAGTATGAAGCCTCCCGGCAGTATCAATGATAATGACGTCTTTGCTCTTTGCTTTAGCATGGCTAATTGCATCAAAAACTACTGCAGCAGGGTCTGAACCTTTTTGATGAGCAATAACGGTTGCATTTAATCTATTTCCCCATTCTTTCAGTTGTTCTATTGCAGCAGCGCGAAACGTATCTGCAGCTGCTAATACTACGTCTTTACCATAATTCATATATATTTTAGCTAATTTAGCAGCAGTTGTGGTTTTTCCACTTCCATTAACCCCAACTAATAAAACTACCAAGGGAGCGTTTGAGGTGTCTAAAATTAGTGGACTAGTACTCAAATGGCTGACCATTATATCTCTTAATATAAGTAAAGGATCTTCTTGATCTGTTATTTTATTGTGATATTTATCTTTTAATTCTTCTAAAATTTTTTCTACCACATCAACACCCATATCAGACATTATGAGAATTTCTTCAAGTTCTTCTAATGTATCTTCATCTAAAGTTCTTCCAGAAAAAATAGTCTTGATGTTATGAAATAGAGTTTTTCTTGTTTTAGTAAGTCCTTTCATAAATTTATCTAAGACACTCAATTCTTACATCCTCCTTATACTTTCATTTTACTGTCTTTACAAATTCTAAATCGGTATTATATATATGTTTTGCATTCATTTATTTACAAAATATCTATCAACTTCTAATCCTTACCAATTCTTAATTTCTTTAATCTTTTAATACTTGTACCGAGAAAAAAGGGGAAGGACTACGCCCTGGATCCATTATAAATTCGAAATTCCATTTTTAGAAAATCTTCATTGTTAAAGTCCTACTTTCAACTCTTAGGACTATTCTTAGGAATATTAAAATTATTTTAATTTAAAGATAAGGGGTAACTTTCTAATTTTGAATATTTTTTCAATCTTTACTATTTCATTAGTCAATAGATCAGAAGCATATAACGTAAAATCAACTGGAATTTCACCAAATCTGTCTTCCAAATTCAAAATTGCTAAATATTCGCTACTTTCGCCCTTCCATTTTAGTTCAATTATCCCTTTTGCTAACTCTCGCGCTGAAAATAAATCACACTGTGATTTAATTTCTTTTGAAAGCTTAATAACCTTTTTAAAATAATTAAGGAATTCATAATCTCCTTTATTCCATTTGATAGGATCTTTATCAAAAAGGCTTGGAAGTTTATCTAACATTAATTCCTGCCCAGCATATACAAGCGTAGCTCCAGGAAGCAATGAATAAAACATTGTCCAATTCTTTATTTTATTTTTTCCATTTAATAGAAAAGAAATTCTTGGATTGTCATGATTTTCTAAAAATCTCATCTTAACTGAGTTATTCGGTAACATGGTTTTTTGTAAATAAATTTGATTTAAAAAATAATCTAACCCTTTTTCTCCTCTAAAAAAAGAGTGTAGATACTCATAACCATCATAATCATAGGTTAAATCAAAAACATCATATAACTCAGCATCACAAGATACTTCAAATCCCCTATTTCTTAAACTATTCAAAAAATTAAGATCTAAACTTTCAGCAAGCCATATTAATTCTTTTTTTTGAGATATATATTCTTTAGCTCTTCTCCAGAAATCCAAGGGTATTAATGAAGCTACATCGCATCGAAAACCATCAACTCCAAGTTCTACCCACATTTCAAGAACACTTATTAAATATTCCCATAATTCCTTGTTGTTAAAATCTAAATCATATACATCATTCCACTCACTAACTTTCCTCGTAAAATTTCCTTTTTCATCCTTTAAAAACCATTCTGGATGTTTTTCAATCAAATATGAATCCATGGAAGTATGATTAAATACAATATCTATCATTATTTTCAGATCAATAGAATGAGCTTTATCTATTAGTTTTTTGAAAAAATCTTTATTTCCATATTCTAAAGATATCTCTTCATAATTTTTAATAGAATAAGGACTTCCATGTGTGCCCTTTCTTCCAACTTTACCCACCGGATAAAAAGGCATTAACCAAACAATATCAACTCCTAAGGCTTTTATCCTTTCTAGATCATTATATACATCATTAAAAGTTCCAGCATTTGCAAAATTTCTTGTAAACACTTCATAAATCACACAATTTTTTAACCATTTGGGTGTGTCTTTTGCCATGAAAAAATCCTCCTTCATTTTTTAATCGATTACAGCTGAAGTAGTTGCATATAATAATATAATATAAAAATTATAAATAGCAACCTTCAACAAAATGAATTATTTTTGCTACTGAATAATTATACCATTGATTATATCAAATCTGCTAGTATTTTCTTTTTTACAAAATTATTTATATATTGAATCTATTTTCAAAAAAATCAATTGAGCTTCTAAAAAGTTATAAGAAATTTAATCTTTATTTTGGAACATTCTCAGATAAAATTTAACTAAATCTGGAATCTTTTTTATTCTTCGTGGTTCTTTTATCATTCTATATAACCATTCTAATCCTAGCTTTTGATAGAATTGAGGAGCTCTCTTTACTTCGCCAGCAAGAACATCAAAACTACCCCCCACGCCCATTAGTAACTTTGCATTAATAGATTCTATATTTCTCTTTATAAAAATTTCTTGCTTTGGAATACCCATTCCTACAAAAACAAGATCTGCTTTTTTATTATTAATATCTTCCACAATTTCTGATTCCATGTTCCAATCAAAATATCCATGATGATAACCTACTATTTCTGTTCCGAATTTATTTACAATATTTTCAGAGGCTTTCTTTACAGCTTCTTCTGTTGATCCTAAAAGATATACCTTATAATTTTGTTTTGTAGATAAACGCAACAAAAATTCCATCGTATCATAACCTGGGCATCTTTCCGTTTCAATACCTTTTTTCTTTAATAATTTGACTATCCCTACCCCATCTGGAATAGAAAAGGATGCCTCTTTTAAGGCTACAGAATACTCATTTCCTTTTATATATTCCATGTACATTAAAGCATTTAAAGTTACAATCCATAATTTATCTTCTAAAAATAATTTTTCTGCTATAAAATTATATATTTCTTTTTTTTCCCCACATAGAATAGTTAAACTATTCAATAAATATTCTATTGGCAAAATATTCACCTCATAAATATCTTTTTAATTGCTAGAAAACAATTTTTGGTTTACTATTCTTTTCAGAAAATATTTTAACATAATTACTAATAAATAAAGAATCTTTTTGTTAAATATTTCAAGTTTGCTTTTCTAAAATAATAAAAAAGAAATAATTTAACATTTTACAGATGAAAAATAAAATTTGACCTAAAATTAACCAAATTCATTTACTTAAATTGTATAATACTTGAAGGTTGATTTTATAAAAATTGAATTAAATTAATTAGAAATAATTTTTAATCCTAGAAGGAGGAAATTAAACATGGAAAAAAGCCTAATATACCAAGATAAAAACGTTAAGAAATATTTAGTGAAGTTTGATAAAGAAGAAATTGATAAATTAGAAAATCGTATTGCAAAGTATATTAATAGCAATTATACTTTTGAAGGATTTAGAAAAGGTAAAGTTCCAAAAGATATCGTCAAATTACGTTTAGGTAATGAATTTCAAGAAATGCTTTTAGAAGAGGCAGAACATGAATTGGAACATAAAATATCTGAAGAAGAAAAGATTTTATTTCCAATTATCATAGAATCGAGTTCAATAGATAATGACATCATTGAGTTTGAAATAATTTTACATACATACCCAAATATAATTTCAACAAACTTTGAGGATATGGTTGTTAAAGTACCAGACTCAAAAGGTATCGTAGAAGAATACATAAATCAAAGATTAAATGAACTTTTGGAAAGCAATGTTATCTTAGAACCAAAAAAAGGACCAATTGAATATGGTGATTTTGTTAGATTAGAATATTATGTTATAGATAGCCAAGGCAATATAATTGAAGAAAAAAATGAACTTGAAGTTGTTGTAAGAGAGCAAGATCCTAGGCCATTAATTAAAGCTCTTATTGGCAAATCTAATGGTGATGAATTTGAAGTAGAAATTCCTCAAAATGAAACCGAGAATGAAGAAAATAAAGAAACATTAATTACAAAAGCTAAAGTTGTCCAAATTTATTCGAGAAAAATGCCTGAACTAAACGACAATTTTGTAAAAGAACTTAATATTGAGGTGGAAACACTTTCTGATTTAAAAGAAAAGATTAGAAAAGAAGGGGAAGAGGCTGTTAAAGATTGGCAAGAACAATTTATCATCAACTATATTTTATCAGAAATACCCAATTATGTTGAAATAGATATATCCCCAGAAACATTAAATTATTACGTTGAATCATCCATCAATGACCTAAAAACTAAAGGAAATTATGAAAGTCAATTAGAGAAATTTAATAATGACGAAAACAAACTCATCGAAGATATAAAGAATAGCGCATTAAAATGGATAAAAGAAATAATTGTTATAGAAAATATTGCTAATGAGAATAACATTACGGTCACTGAGGAAGAACTTAATCAAGCAATCAAAAATTTTGGTAGTATGTATGGACTTTCTTATGCAAGAGCATTAGAAATTGTTAATTCTAATCATCAAATTTTAGAAGAACTAGCATGGAATGAATTACGAATCAAAGTTGCTAAGTTTATTAAGGAAATGGTTAAGATTGAAGAAATTGAAGACACCGAAAAATCTAATGAAGATAAAGAAGCCAACGAACTAATTAATCAAGATCAGGAAAATCAGATATCAGAAGAAACTAATGAACAAAATATGAAAGACTCTACTCAGGAGTAGACAAAAACCTTTTTTTTTGGTAGAATATACATGTCAGTAAAGTGGGGACGTGGTGAAGCTGGTTATCATGCCGGTCTGTCACACCGGTGGCCGCGGGTTCGAGTCCCGTCGTCCCCGCCAGTATTATATATAACAATGGCAACGTAGCCAAGGGGCCTAAGGCGGCGGTCTGCAAAATCGCTATTCGAGGGTTCAAATCCCTCCGTTGCCTCCATATTTATAAATTAATTTCACCTTGAATTTCAAAGAGTTCAAGAAAATGTTAAAAGCGGGTAATAATAATTACCCGCTTTTCTTTCTTAACAATAAGTTTATATGTAAATATAATTAAAATACTGAATAAGCATAGAAACTTCGCTAAAGAAATAATTCTTCTTTTGATTTTTAAAACCTGTAGTTTTTCTTCATTGAATATTCTAACAATTTAAAATTCTTTTTCTATTACCATATTATCCCTATGAATTATCTCTTCAGGTCCAAATTTTTCGTTAAATAAATGTATTTCTTCTGTTTTTTTACCAATTATCAATTTTATTTCTTCAGATGAGTAATTAACTAAACCTTTGCCAATATTTTCTCTTTTTTCATTAAGAATTCTAACCAAATCTCCAGCAATAAAAACACCTTTTACTTCATTAATTCCAACAGCAAGAAGACTTTTACCACTTAAAAGAGCCTTTTGTGCACCTTCATCTACTATTACTTCACCTTTTGGTTTTAAACTGAAGTTTATCCATCTTTTCCTCTTACTTAATTTTTTTCCTTTTGGAATAAACGTTGTTCCAATATTAAACATGTTAGATTCTATACTATCTATAACTCGAATAATTACATCTTTCTCATAGCTTGGGGCAATAACCATGGGGATCCCCGCACTCAACGAGATTTTAGCAGCTTTTATCTTTGAATTCATCCCACCAGTCCCTAACTTTCCAGCTTTTCCATTTGCCAAGTTCTCAATTTCTAAATTGACTTCCTCCACAACTCTAATTATTGAATTAGGATCGTTTAAATTCTTTAATAAACCTGATACATCAGAAAGTATAATAAGCAAATCGGCTTCAATTAAACTTGCTACTTGAGCAGATAAAACATCATTATCGCCAAATTTAATTTCTAAAGTAGCTGTAGTGTCGTTTTCATTTATGATTGGAATTATATTAAACTTTAAAAGCTGATTAATTGTGTTATAAGCATTAAGATATCGTCTCCTATTAGCAAAATCTTCTCCTGTTATTAATATTTGAGCACATTTTAAATTATTTTCATTAAAATACTTATTATAGGTAGATATCAAAAGGCCTTGACCTATAGCAGCGCATGCCTGTTTTTCAATTAGTAAACTTGGTTTCTTTTTATAGCCTAATTCTGCCATACCAGCAGCAATTGCCCCGGAAGAAACAATAACGATATCTTTACCAACTTTTTTTAACGTACTAACTTGTTCGACTATGTTTCTGATTTTGTCTTCATCTATTCCATTTTCATTGCTTAAAGAACTACTTCCAACTTTTATTACAATTTTAGAGATATTTTCATTCAAATAGATCACCAACCATTTTTCATAGATCTAACATACTGATAATTTTATTTTTTAATGACTCAGTAGTACCTTTTCCTTTTAGATCTGGTGTGAGAATATTTTTATCTTCTACAGCTTTTTCAATTGCAAATTCCAACTTTTTCGCAAGTTGATACTCTTCCAAATATTCCAAAAGCATAACGGATGAACGTAATAAGGCAATAGGATTAGCAATTCCTTTACCCGCAATATCTGGAGCTGAACCATGAACTGCTTCGAATACTGCTATCTCATCCCCAATATTTGCCCCAGGGGCTAATCCCAAGCCTCCTATAAGTCCAGCGGCAAGATCAGATAAAATGTCTCCATATAAATTTGGACAAACTATCACATCATACTTTTCTGGATTTAAAACAAGTTGCATACTCATATTATCAACTATTTTTTCTTCATATTCTACTTCTGGGTAGTTATTCGAAATATTTCGGATAGATTGTAAAAATAATCCGTCAGTTAATTTTTGAATGTTTGCTTTATGGACAGCTGTTACTTTTTTTCTATCGTGCCTCCGAGCATAATCAAAAGCATATTTTGCTATTTTTTCGCTCGCAGCCCTAGTAATAACTCTTACAGCGCAAGAAGTAGACTCATCAATTGAATATTCAATTCCTTTATAAAGACATTCTGTATTTTCTCTAATTATCACTAAATCAATTTTTTCAAATTTATTATTGATTCCAGGTAAACTTTTAACTGGTCTAAGGTTGGCGTACAAATTTAATTTTTCTCTTAGAGTAACGTTTACACTTCGAAATCCTTCTCCTACCGGTGTTGTAATAGGACCTTTTAAAGCAACTTTGTTTCTCTTTATAGATTCTAAAACAACCTCTGGCAAAGGTGTCCCATATTTCTTTATAGCTTTAGCACCTGCGTCAACCATTTCCCAAGATATCGGTGCTTTTAGTTTATCAAAAACTTCTACAACAACTTGCGTTATTTCTGGACCAATTCCATCACCAGGTATCAACGTTACCTTATGCATTAAATCACCTACTTATTTTAATTAAAAATTTTTTAATCAATCTTTCTGAATTCTAAAGAACCATATTTTTTATAGAAGTTCACAAGTCCACCTGAATTCAAAATTTCTAACATCTCATTAGAAAGAGGGTGTATCTCTAAAATCTTATTTTTTGTAATGTTTTCTACAATTCCTTTTTGTAAATCCACTTTTATGTAATCACCTTCTTCGATATTATCGGTTGAAACTTCTATAACAGGTAAACCTATATTTATAGCATTTCTAAAAAAAATACGAGCAAATGATTTAGCTAAAACCGCACCAATTCCTGCTTGCTTTATCACTAGAGGAGCTTGTTCTCTAGAGGAACCACATCCAAAGTTTTCTCCTGCAACAATAAAATCTCCTTTTTTAATTTCATAATAAAAATTAGGCCTTAAATCCTCCATTAAATGAACTGCCAATTCATTCATATCTATTGTGGCAAATTTATATTTTCCAGATATTATATAATCAGTATTTACATTGTCTCCAAACTTATGTGCATGCCCTGTCAACTGCATAACAGCTAAACCTCCTTTGAATCTATTTAGTTATTTTAGTCATAAGTATTTTCTAGGATCTGTAATTTTTCCCTCAATACAAGATGCCGCAACTGTTGCGGGTGAAGCAAGATAAATGAAAGCTTTATTATTCCCCATTCGTCCTTTAAAATTTCTATTAGCTGTTGAAATAACATTTTCTCCATCTGACGGGACACCATTATGTGTTCCAACACAAGGTCCACATCCTGGAGCAACAATAGTCGCACCTGCTTTGATCAAAGTTTGAATGACACCTTCGTCTATTGCTTCAAGAAGTATTTTTCTAGATGCCGGAGCTACTATTAGTCGAACTTGCGAACCAATCTTCTTGCCTTTTAGTATTTTCGCAGCTATTCTCAAGTCTTCAAGTCTACCGTTTGTACAAGTTCCTAGTAAGCCTTGCTGAATTGGAATACCTTCTACCTCGCTAATAGAACTTACATTGTCAACAGTATGTGGTTTAGCGACTTGAGGCTCCAAATAACTAACATCAAAATTATAAATTTTTTCATATTTGGCTCCATCATCTGATTGGTATGTTTTAAACTCCTTATATGTACGGTTTTTTAGCCATTCTAAAACTTTATCGTCAGCTTTCATTAATCCAACTTTTGCTCCCATTTCTACAGCCATATTAGATATAGTAAATCTTGCGTCAACTGACAACTCATCTATGACATTTCCTTCAAACTCAATTGCTTTATATGTTGCACCATTAGCAGTCAATTCCTTAATAATATACAAAATAATATCTTTTGAGTAAACACCAAAAGGTAAATCACCATTTATAAATATTTTGATAGTCTCTGGGACTTTAAACCATAGTTTACCACTTGCCATAGCTATCGCCAAATCAGTTGAACCTACACCAGTAGAAAAACAGTTAATTGCCCCATATGTACAAGTATGTGAATCTGCACCAATTACAATTTGACCTGGAAGAGCATGACCTTGTTCTGGCACAAGTTGATGACAAATACCGTCTCCTATATCATAAAAAAATATGTTATTTTGATTTCTAAAGTTTCTCATTAACTTATGCAATGCGGATACTTTTTCTGAAGGACTAGGTGAGTTGTGATCAATAACCATTGCAATTCTATTTGAATCAAAAACAGAGTTAGCTCCTAATTCTTCAAAAGTCTTGATTGCCAATGGGGAAGTACCATCTTGTCCCATCATAAAATCCACGTCAACTATTACTAACTCTCCTGCTTCTACGTCTCTTTTCAAGTGATCACTAAAAATTTTCTCAGAAATTGTTTTAGCTTTTGGCATTATTCCCTTTTTCCTCCTTCATTTCTTTATATAAATACATTAGTTCTTTATCAAACAAAGATCTTTTTAATTGTACGGAAAGAGCTCTAACTTTCTCTAACATTTTTTCACTTTCTTCAGCTGTTAGCTCAATTCCATACTCTTTAAACTTGGCTATGATTGCATGTTTTCCGGAATGTTTTCCAATTAAAATTTGTCTTTGTAGCCCAACTTCTTCAGGACTAAAAGATTCATATGTATTAGAATCTTTTAAGACTCCATCAGTGTGTATTCCAGATTCATGAGTAAACACATTGTGACCTACGATGGCTTTTGATAACGGAAGTGGCCTTCCAGAAGCAGAAGAAACATACTCACAAATTTCTCTTAGCATCTCTGTTTTTATGCCCAAATCTAATTTATATATATACTTTAATGCCATAATAACTTCTTCTAATGCCGCATTACCTGCCCTTTCACCTAAACCATTAACCGTCACTCCTGCATATTTTGCACCAGCTTTAATACCCGCTAATGTATTTGCTGTAGCCATACCAAAATCATCGTGTGTATGTGTTTCAACATCTATTCCAACTTCTTCTATAATTATTTTTATTCGTTCATAAATAGAAAAAGGATCTTCCATCCCTACCGTATCACAATATCTTAACCTATCTGCACCTGCTTCCTTTGCTTCTTTAGCAAATTTTAGTAGAAATTTCATATCACTTCTTGAAGCATCTTCTGCATTAACCGATACATACAATTTGGATTTTTTAGCATATTGTGTTGCCTTAACCATGCTTTGTAAAACCCATTCTCTATCTTTCTTTAATTTATGTTTAATATGAATATCTGAAGTAGATATAGAAATAGCAACCGCATCAACACCACAGTCAAGCGATTCATCGATATCACTTATAACTGCTCTATTCCATCCCATAACGCTTACTCCAAGGTCCAGACTGCATATCTTTTTTATAGCTTCTTTTTCATCTCCACCCATTGTTGGTATTCCAGCTTCAATTTGGTAAACGCCTAGTTCAGCTAACATTTTTGCAATCTGAACTTTCTCTTCATTAGCAAAAACTACCCCGGCAGTTTGTTCTCCATCTCTTAAAGTGGTATCAACTATAAAAACGTTTTTCATAATTAACGGTACACCTTTTTCAATCATCTAGAGTGTACCCACCCTCCTTTTTGTAAAAAATGAACAACATAAAATTTTTTCTATTATATATTAAAGCGCTAAAATTATCAAGTAGAAGGTAAACACTTTTGTAATATTAAGGATAAACAGGAACAATATCCAAAGCAGTATTTTCTGGAATACCTAATAAAATATTCATATTTTGTACAGCTTGGCCACTAGCTCCCTTAACCAAATTATCTATAGCAGACATTATTATTAAAGTATTAGTTTTTTTATCAAATTCAAAACCTATCTCGCAAAAATTCGAACCGTAAACATCTTTGGTTGAAGGATATAATCCAGGTTTAAGAATTCTAATAAATTGCTCTTCTTTGTAGTAATTTTTATAGAGAATGTATAATTCTTCAATTGTTATATTTATATCACATTTACAATAAATAGTACTTAATATTCCTCTAGTCATAGGTACAAGATGAGGCGTAAAAACTATATTGACACTACCTTCTTGCATTTTTGATAATTCCTGCTCCATTTCTGGAACGTGCCTATGCTTTGCTACATTATAAGGTTTCAAATTCTCATTACATTCTGAAAATAGGTTTCCGTATTTTGGTTCATGTCCTGAACCAGAGACACCAGATTTTGAGTCAATAATTATTGTATTATCTTTTATAAGTTTGTTCTTCATTACCGGCATTAATCCTAATAAAACACTTGTTGGATAACATCCCGGATTTCCAACTATTTGGGCATATTGTATCTTATCTCGATATATTTCAGGTAATCCATAAATTCTGTTGAATTTTTCATATAATGTAACTTCTTCTTTTGGAAAATACCATTGCTTATAGATTTCATAATCGTCAAACCTAAAAGACGATCCTAAATCAATTATTTTCTTTTGAGAGCCAGTGATCATTTTTGCCAATTTAAACGCATACTCAGAAGGCAAAGTATTAAATATTAAGTCGCATAATCCTACGGCCTTTTCTAAATTTAATTTTTCAAGAGGTATTTTACAAAAATTTTCTAAACTGGGGTACACATCTGAAATTGTATTTTCATCAAAACTCCTGGAAGTTAAATACACAATATTCACATATGGATGTTTTGATAGTAAACGAATTAGTTCTAAACCTGTATATCCAGTTGCACCAAGAATTCCTACATTCATCATATTTCCTCCCATTTTGCAGACCCTATAGTTTTTCTATTTTTTAAAATATTCTCAAGATCTAAAATTTCGTATACATCCTCGTTTATTAAATTGCTGAATTTCTTGAATTCTTCTAAACTTAATTTTTCTAAAGGACTATTTTTCTCAATTGCATACCTAACAATTTTTCCAACAACTTCATGAGCATCTCTAAATGGCAATCCTTTTTTTACAAGATAATCTGCAAGATCTGTAGCATTCATATATCCACTTTTTGTTGCCTTTTCCATATTTTTATTTTTTATCTTCATGCTTTTTATCATACCAATAAATATTTTCAAACATCCTTTAAGAGTATCGATTGTATCAAACATAGGTTCTTTATCTTCTTGCATATCTTTATTGTATGCAAGAGGTAATCCTTTCATAACGGTAAGTAAAGTTATTAAGTTTCCATATACTCGTCCGGTTTTTCCCCTAATCAGCTCTGCGGAATCCGGGTTTTTCTTTTGGGGCATAATACTACTTCCAGTTGAATAATTTTCATCAAGCTCAATGAAGTTAAATTCCTGTGTTGACCATAGTATGATCTCTTCACAAAATCTACTTAAATGCATCATTATTAATGAAGAAGATGAGAGAAATTCAATTATAAAGTCTCTATCACTAACAGCATCAATACTGTTATTAGAAATTTCCTTGAAACCTAGTAAAGAAGCAACATATGTACGATCTATGTCAAAAGATGTACCTGCCAAGGCACCAGATCCCAAAGGCATAACGTCTATTCTCTTATATAAATCATTCAGTCTAGATATATCTCTATCAAACATTTCTACATAAGCTAATAAATGATGAGAAAAGGTAATGGGTTGCGCTCTTTGCAAATGCGTATAACCTGGAAATAGTGTATTTCTATATTTCTCAGATAAATCATTTAAAACATCGTTGACTTCTTCTAAAAGGCCGATTATTTCTTTAACTTCTTTTTTTAAATATAACCTTTCATCAGTAGCTATGAGATCATTTCTACTTCTTCCTGTATGCAATTTTTTCGCTGTACTTCCTATCTTTTCAAATAAAAGTTCTTCAATTAGAGTATGAACATCTTCTATATCTGGAATATTTTCAAATTTAATTTTCTTAATTTCTTCCAATCCTGTTTTTATAATATTGAATTCTTGATCGTTTAATACGCCTGCTTTGTTTAAACCAGCCGCATGAGCTATTGAAACATCTACTTCATAAGGTAAAAGCCTTATATCGACTGATATAGAAGAATTAAAAATCTCCATTTCCGGATTTGTTCCTTTATCAAACCTACCTCCCCAAAGCTTCATCTTACTCCTCCTAAACATTTTAGTTTATTTCATTCAGAAATTCTAAAATCTGTACTATATATAAGTTTTTGATTTGGTTATTTTTGCAAAATACCTCCCTACTTCTAATCCTCGCTAACTCGTAATTTCTTTGATTTTTTGTTACTTGTACCCAAGCAAGGGAAAAAGCTTTGCCCTGACCCGATTTTATATTCAAAACATCATTCTTAAAAAATAATCTTTTCTAAAGTCGCTAATTTTAGTGTGTATGAACGAATTGAAAAATACGATAATTTACCTTCACATATTCTATAATTAATTTTTTATTAATTAATTAGACACTTAAGTAATAGATTCTTTCTCTTCTTTTTTGTTAATTATTTTATCTTTATTTATTTTAAGTAATTGATAGGCTCTCATTTTTAATGGGAGACCAAACAAATTGATAAATCCTTCTGCATCTTTCTGATCGTACACTGAATCTTTTCCAAAAGTAGCTAATTCTTCATTATACAATGAATAAGGAGATTCAATTCCAGAAGTAATGATATTACCTTTGTACAGTTTTAATTTTACTTTTCCAGTTACTACACTTTGAGTTTCTTCAACAAAAGCATCTAAAGCTTCTCTTAATTGTGAAAACCACAATCCATTATAAACTAAATCGGCATATTTTTGTGCAACAATATCTTTAAATCTAGCTGTTTCTTTATCAATAACCAACGATTCAAGCTCTTTATGAGCATAATATAAAATTGTTCCTCCTGGAGTTTCGTAGACACCACGTGATTTCATTCCTACTAGTCTATTTTCTACTATATCTGCAATTCCTATACCGTTTCTGGCTCCAATCGTATTAATTTCTTCTATAAGTTCTACTGGATCAAATTCCTTATCATTCACTTTTACCGGAATTCCCTTCTTGAATTCAATTGTAATATATTCAGGACAATCAGGGGCTTTTTCTGGAGGAACAACCATTTCAAAAAGAGTATCTTTTGGTTCATTTTTTGGATCTTCTAGATCTCCTCCTTCATGACTGATATGCCACAAATTTTTATCAACACTGTAAATTTTTTCTTTAGAAACACTTATAGGTATCCCTTTTTTTATTGCATATTCAATTTCTTCTTCCCTTGACTTAATATTCCAAACTCTCCATGGAGCAATAATTTTAATTGTTGGATCCAAAGCTTTTATAGATACTTCAAATCTTACTTGATCATTTCCTTTTCCTGTACAACCATGCGCTATATATTTCGCATTCTCCTTATGAGCAATTTCAACTAACTTCTTTGCTATCAAAGGTCTTGCAAAAGATGTTCCTAATAAATATTTACCCTCATAAATTGCTCCTGATTTTAATGTAGGATATATATAATTAACAACAAACTCTTCTTTCACATCTTCCAAATATACCTTGCTTGCTCCACTTTTTATAGCTTTCTCTTTTATCATTTGTGTTTCTGAACCCTGCCCAACATCTATGCATGCTGCAATAACTTCACATTTATAATTCTCCTTTAGCCAAGGTACAATAATTGAAGTATCTAATCCTCCCGAATAAGCTAAAATTACCTTTTCTCCTTCTAATATCATTTATATTCCTCCTTTATTAAATTATTAATACCACTTTAGAAATTCCAAAACTTGTACTTTATATAAATTTCGTTTTTGATTTTTTTACAAAATACTTTCCTACTTTTAATCCTCACTAACTCTTAATTTCTTTAAATTTTTCGCTACTTATAGCTAGCAATGCAGAAAGGACTCCTCACTAAACCCATTAAAATTTTAAAATCCAATTTTTAGAAAATCTACATTTCTAAAATCATAATAAATTATTAAAACTTTCTTTAATAGCATGCATCTTAAACACATAAAATTACATTTTATTTTTTTCAATAGACTTCTTGAAAAGTCTCATCTAAAATATCAACTGCCACTGAGATATCTTTTTTTGTTACAATGAGAGGAGGAACAAACCTTAATATATTGTTGCTAACGGCATTTATAAGAAGTCCCTTTTCTAGCGCAACTTGAACAACATTATATGCTTTATCCACATTCAATTCACAACCTATCATTAAACCTTTACCTTTAATTTTTTCAATACAATGGTACTTTTCTTTTAGTCTCAAAAGTTCGGATTTAAAATAATTTCCCTGTATTTGTACGTTTTCTAAAAACGAATCTTCTGAAACTATGTTCATTACTGTTTTCCCCACTGCACAAGCTAACGGATTACCTCCAAAAGTTGATGCATGATCCCCAGGAGAAAAGACATTAGCCTTTTTATTGGCCACTACTGCTCCAATCGGAAACCCTCCTCCTAACCCTTTAGCTAACGTCATAATGTCTGGCTCAACACCATAATGTTCGTATGCAAAAAGTTTTCCAGTTCTTGCTATACCAGTCTGAACTTCATCAAAAATCAAAAGGATATCGTACTCATCACACAACTTTCTCACTTCTGTTAAATACGTTTGGTCTGCTTCATTGATTCCACCTTCCCCCTGAATTACCTCTAAAATTATTGCACAAGTAGAATCGTTGATTGCATTTTTTAAATCATCAATATCGTTATAATTAACATACTTAAATCCTCCAACTAAAGGTTTAAAATATTTTTGATATTTTTCCTGACCTGTTGCAGTAAGCGCTCCATATGTTCTACCATGAAATGAATTGTGCGCAGCAATAACTTCATTCCTTTTTTCTCCATATTTTAGATAACTATACTTTCTAGATAATTTCAATGCTCCTTCATTTGCTTCAGCACCACTATTACAAAAAAACACACAATCTCCAAATGATTTTTCACACAAGATATTTGCTAAATCAATTTGATTTTCGTTCCAATATAGATTAGAACAGTGCATTAATTTATTTGCTTGACTAACAATTGTTGAAACGATTTTTGGATGAGCATGACCTAAGCAATTTACTGCAATACCTGCAACAAAATCAAGATATTCTTTTCCTTCATTATCAAATACTTTAATTCCCTCGCCTTTTACTAATTCAATAGGATTTCTTGAATAAGTATTCATCAGATATTTACTACTCTCATTAATTTTCTTCATAACTATTCTCCTTTACAATCATTGTCCCAATACCTTCTTTGGTAAATATCTCCAAAATTAATGAATGGGGTATCCTTCCATCAATTATGTGGGCACTTTCTACCCCTTCTTCAATAGCCTTGACACAACATTTCAATTTGGGTATCATCCCCTCGGTAATAAAATGTGAATTTAAAAGTTCTTTTGATTCTTGATAGTTAATTTTTGAAATAATACTTCTCTCATCATTTCTATCTTTTAAAACACCTGAAACATCTGTTAATAAAACAAACTTTTCTGCTTTCAATATAGATGCAATCTTGCCAGCTGCCGTATCAGCGTTTACATTATAGGTGTTTCCATCCCTTCCAATGGCACATGGAGCAATTACTGGAATGTATCCATTTTCTAAAATCATCATAAGAAAATCTTTGTTAATGTCAATAATTTCCCCCACATAGCCAATATCTCCATTCGATATATCTTTCTCAGCGATTAATAAGTTTGCATCTTTACCACTTAACCCAACAGCATTTCCTCCATGTTTATTTATCAAAGAAGTTATTTCTTTATTTATTTTTCCTACTAAGACCATTTCTACAATTTCCATTGTTTCTCTATCAGTTACCCTTAATCCATTAACAAAATTTGATTCGATATTTACCCTTTTCAACATTTTATTAATTTCTGGCCCCCCACCATGAACAACAACAGGATGTAAACCAACATATTTCATTAATACTATATCTTGCATTATTAAGGTTTTAATTTGTTCATTCTCCATAGCCTTACCTCCATACTTAATGACAACTATTTTTCCAGAAAAATGTTTAATATATGGTAAGGCTTCAACTAAAACATTTGCTTTTTCAATTTCATCATTATACATACGTCCAAAATTCATGTTCTATATCCTCCATTAATCTTGACATAGTCATAGGTTAAATCGCATCCCCAAGCAACTGCATTACTTTTTCCCTCATTCAAATCCAAAATTATTGTAATATCCTTACAACTTAATATATCCTTTGCTTTTTCTTCGTTAAAGAAAATATAGCTTCCGTTTTTACAAACTTGCACCTCCCCTTTTAAACTTTTAAACCATATATCAACTTTGCTTTGATCAAATTCTGCACCAGAATAACCTGCTGCTGCCATAATTCTTCCCCAATTAGCGTCTTGACCAAATATCGCTGTTTTCACTAAATTTGAACTAGTAATTGATCTAGCAATTAAATTAGCACTTTTTTGAGATATGGCATTTATTACTTGAACCTCTAAGAATTTAGTTGCTCCTTCGCCATCCATTGCTATCATTTTTGCTAAATTTCTATTTACCTCATCTACAGCACTTTGAAAAATATCAAATGTTGCAGTGTCTGTGAGTATTTCTTCATTCTTTGCTTCGCCATTTGCTAAAATTATTGCAGTATCGTTGGTGCTTGTATCTCTATCTACCGAAATCATATTATAAGTTTTACTAACAGATTCTTTCAAAGAAGTACATAAAGCTGATTTTGAAATATTTGCATCAGTTAGTATAAATGAAAGCATTGTAGCCATATTGGGATGTATCATTCCTGAACCTTTTGCAACACCCATCAAAGTAATTATTGATTCACCAATCTGTATTTTTTTTGAATATATTTTAGGAAAAGTATCGGTAGTCATTATTGAATTCGCAAAATCAAATATATCAGAACTATTATTTAGATTTTGGTAAATTTCTTCAATTCCATGTAAGATTTTTTCTAATGGCAAAGGAACTCCTATTACACCTGTTGAACAAATTAACACATTATTAAAATCAATATTTAATAATGATGCAACCTTTTCCACTATTTTCACTGCATGCATATATCCTTCCTCACCCGTACATGCATTAGCGTTTCCACTATTTACGATTACTGCTTGAGCTTCATTGTTTATAATATTATTCATACTCAAAAGAACAGGTGCGGCTTTAACTTTATTTGTAGTGAAAACTGCAGCAGCATTTGCTTTAGATTCAGAATAAATTAATCCCAAATCTTTTTTTGCTTTCTTTACGCCACAATGAATTCCGTGGATTTTAAATCCTAAAGGTAAAGAAACAGAATCATCAATAACTTTAGTTTTTTCCATATTCGTAAATGCCTCCCTTTTTTTGATTAATCTTTAATATCATCTATAACTTTATTACTTAGATAATGGTTTTAATCTTTAAAAAATGCTTATAAAACACCAGCCTCAACTAAAAATACTTTCCCTTTAAACAATTGAATGTTTTGTACAGAAGGATAAGAGAAAACAAAGTTCTATACAAATAAAAAAACGGCCACATCTATAAAGATGCAGCCGCATGGATTACTAAAAGGAATTGTCCTTTTAATTAGTGAGTAAGCACCAAGCTCCGGTGCTTACAATCCACCGGCTGTCTTGGCGCCTCCTATTATTATTTAAATTAGTTAATTGGAAAAAAATATTTTTGCATAAAAAGACCTTTAATAAATTAATAAAAATTTCGTTCATGTAAAGGAAAAACTCCTTTGTTGTAAAATTGAATTTATTATATCAAATAAAAAAATATTTGTCAAATGAAAAATTAAATTAATTTTAATTAATTTTATCAAATCTATCCTAATAATTATTTTTGTAAAATAAATAAAATATATAATATACTTTGAATATGATAATTAATTATAGTATAATCACAAAAAATAATCACAAAAAAGGGGATATGAGAAATTGTGAGTAAAAATAATTCTATTAAGTGCTCATATTTAGGTCCTGCAGGCACATACAGTGAAATAGCTGCAAAAAAGTTTTTTGGAGAGAATAACGTATTTATAGCAAAAAATACCATTGCCGATGTATTTGATAGTGTTACAACTGCCGAAGCCGATTATGGAGTAGTCCCCATTGAAAATTCTATTGAAGGATCAGTAAATATGACTATGGATCTTCTTTTCGAAATACCAAATATACGAGTTGTAGGGGAATGTGTTATTCCTATACGCCATTTTCTTTTATCTTATGAAAAAATCGAATTGGATAAAATACGAACATTATGCTCGCATCAACAAGCTATAGGTCAATGTAGTAAATTTATTAGAAGTTATTTAAAAGATCCTGAAATAATATTTACTGCAAGTACATCTAATGCATGCCATATAATCAAAAGTATTCCAAACAGCGCTGCCATTGCCTCTGAGAATGTAATTCAAATTTATAACTTATATACAATAGCAAAAGATATTCAAGATTCTTTAGTTAACGCTACCAGATTCTTCATAATCTCTAAGATAAATAATAATAATATATATAATTTTGATGATTACTATAGTTTTGAGTCCTACAAAACATCTATAATTTGTTGTCCTAAATTTAATAAAGCAGGCGTTTTATATTCTATATTAAAAAACTTTACAAGAAAAAATATTAATTTAACTAGAATAGAATCTCGTCCAACAAAAAAACAACTGGGAGAATACTCTTTTTACATAGATTTTGAGGGGTCTATTGCAGATAATAAAGTTAAAAGAGCATTAATAAAAATAGAACAAATGAGCTCTTTTTTTAAAATATTGGGAAGTTATAAAAAATGGATTGAATAACATTGTTAATATGTACTATATTAGATAATTTAATTTATGTATTAATCTCCTAACTTTCTTCAAGATTTTGCTTTCATCAAAACAATTTACTCGCAACTTTATGGTAACATTTTTGTTAATAGAGTAAATATTAGTTTACTTATTTATGAATTTTTTATCCAATTCCTCATAGCATAATATTTATACACCTATTAAGCTTAATCATGATTTTTTGTATAAATCTTTGCAAAATTAAAGATTTTGTTGTATAATCACAAATAATTACAATTAATCTCGAATAGTTACCAATAATTTGCCATAATGAAAAATTTTTCAACATTGTCTTAACTATGAAGAATTTTACATTATTTTTGTTTATATTTATTTAATTTCTATTTTATTTGAAATGAATTCTACCGGGGTTTTTTCTATTTATTTTTCTAAATATGGGAGGTGTAAAGTTGAATAGTGATCAAATCAAAAAAGGGGTTGAAAAGGCTCCTCATAGGTCCTTATTATATGCCTTAGGACTAACAAAAAACGATCTGAACAAGCCGATAATAGGAATAGCTCATGCATCAAACGACATTATTCCGGGACATAAACACTTAAATGAATTGTGCGAATTTGTTAAAAAAGGTGTTTCTTCTGCAGGTGGCATTCCACTTGCATTTTCGACTATTGGAATATGTGATGGTATAGCTATGGGACATATCGGAATGAAGTATTCTCTTCCTAGCAGGGACTTAATAGCTGATTCTATCGAATCTGTTGTTAGAGCTTATCAATTCGATGGGCTTGTTTTAATTCCTAATTGTGACAAAATAGTCCCGGGGATGTTGATGGCCGCATTAAGATTAAATCTTCCAACAATTATTATTAGCGGAGGGCCAATGCTTGCAGGAAATTACCAAGGTAAAAAGATTGATTTACATGATATGTTTGAAGCAGTAGGATTAATAAAGGCCAATAAAATCTCTTTGGAAGAATTGGAAGAGTTGGAAAAGTCTGCCTGTCCAGGATATGGTTCGTGTGCTGGCATGTTCACTGCAAATTCCATGAACTGTATTACTGAGGCTTTAGGAATATCTCTACCTGGAAACGGAACTATTCCAGCGGTTTTTTCTGAAAGAAGAAGACTAGCTACAGAAAGTGGAGAAATAATTGTGGAACTTGTAAATAAAAACATTAAAATTTCAGATATTATTTCAAAAGAATCTTTTGAAAATGCTTTAACTTTAGACATGGCTCTAGGTTGTTCAACCAATACAGCTTTACATTTACCTGCTATTGCTCATGAAGCAGGGATAGATTTCAACTTAGACGTAATCAATGAAGTTAGTGAAAGAACTCCACATCTTTGCAGTTTAACTCCTGCTGGAATTAATCATATTGAGGATCTCTACTTTGCAGGGGGCATACCAGCTGTAATGAAAGAATTATCTAAAAATGATTTACTTCATTTAGAGTGTTTAACAGTTACCGGTAAGACACTCAAAGAAACTATTGATTCTGTAAAATACGTGAATCATGATGTAATAAGACCCATTCAAAATCCATATCATAAAGATGGAGGAATAGCTGTCTTAAAGGGAAATATTGCTCCTCAAGGAGCTGTTGTAAAACAAATAGCAGTAGCAGATGAAATGCTAATTCATAAAGGTCCTGCTAAAGTTTTTAAGAAAGAAGAAGAGGCTATTAAAGCTATATTCGAAGGAAAAATCAAAGAAGGAGACGTCATCGTTATTTTATACGAAGGTCCAAAAGGGGGACCAGGTATGAGAGAAATGCTTGCGGCTACTTCAGCTTTAGCTGGAATGGGATTAGATAAAAGTGTAGCCTTGATAACAGACGGAAGATTTTCTGGAGCTACCAGAGGAGCAGCTATTGGTCATGTTTCTCCAGAAGCAGCTGCTGGTGGCCCGATAGGGATAGTAAGAGACGGAGACATTATATGCATAAACATTCCAGAGAAAACTCTTAATTTGGAAATTTCATCAGAAGAATTAGAAGAAAGAATTACAAAGTTTCATCCAACTAATCCAATTGTTGACGGTTATCTAGGACGATATAGTAAAATGGTTCAACCTTCAGATAAGGGAGCTTTTTTAATGTAAATAAGTGGAGGTGTTCTTATGGCTAAACTCTCAGGAGCTAGGATTCTAATTGAATCTTTATTGAGAGAAGATGTTGATATCATATTTGGCTACCCTGGAGGAAAAGTAATTCCTCTATATGATGAGTTGTATGATGCTCCGATTAAACATGTGTTAGTTAGACATGAACAAGCAGCTGTTCACGCAGCTGATGGATATTCCAGAAGCACCGGAAAGGTAGGAGTATGTATAGCTACTTCCGGCCCAGGAGCTACGAATTTAGTTACTGGACTCGCTAATGCCTATATGGATTCAGTTCCAGTTATTGCCTTTACTGGACAAGCTCCTACACATTTAATTGGAACCGATTCATTCCAAGAAATAGACATTAGAGGAATAACTCTTCCTATCACTAAACATAATTATATGGTATCTAATATAAAAGATTTAGCAAAAGTAATAAAGGAAGCCTTTTATATAGCAAGAACAGGAAGACCAGGCCCCGTACTCATTGATTTACCTGTTGACATTATAAAATCACAATATGACTATAACTATCCAGATAAAGTTAGTTTACCTGGATACCAGCCAACTTATGAAGGAAATTATATGCAAATAAAAACTGCTGCTGAATTTATCAATAATGCTCGTCGACCGTTAATTTTTGCTGGGGGTGGAGTATTAAGTTCAAATGCTTCTAATGAATTAGTTACCCTAGCTAAGAAAGGAAGAATTCCTGTAACTAATTCTTTAATGGGTCTTGGTTCATTCCCATTAACTGATGAGTTTTCTTTAGGAATGGTCGGAATGCATGGTACAAAATATGCAAATTTTGCCATTTCCGAATGCGATTTACTCATTGCCATTGGAGTTCGCTTTGACGATAGGGTAACAGGTAGAGTAGATAAATTTGCACCCAAGGCAACAATAATTCACATTGATATTGATCCTGCTGAAATAAACAAAAATATCAAAGTTGATATCCCCATAGTCGGAGATGCAAAAAATATTTTGAATAAATTAATTCCTTTTATAAAAACTGAAGAAAGAACGGAATGGTTAAATACAATTCAAGAGTGGAAAAAAGAATTTCCTTTATCTTATAATCATGGAGAGTCAAATATTAAACCGCAATTCATTCTAGAAAAATTAAACGAAATAGTAAAGAAAAATTCAATAATTGTAACGGATGTAGGACAGCATCAAATGTGGGCTGCTCAATATCTAACTTTTTTAAAGCCCCGATCCTTCATATCTTCTGGTGGCTTGGGAACTATGGGATTTGGTCTACCTGCCAGTATAGGAGCTCAGTTAGGAAATCCTGATTTACCAGTTATCTGTATATCAGGAGATGGCGGTTTTCAAATGAATATACAAGAATTAGCAACTATTAGCAACAACAATCTTCCTATTAAAATTATAATTTTCAACAATGGTACATTAGGAATGGTAAGACAATGGCAAGAACTTTTCTTTAATGAAAGGTATTCACATACTTTAATCCACAACCCCGATTTCGTAAAAATAGCTCAAGCATACGATATTAAAGCAATCAAAATAAATCAAAAAAAAGATGTTGAAAAAGCTATCAAAGAAGCACTAAATTTTCCTGGACCAATGTTACTTGACTTCGCTATTCCTCAAGATGAGAATGTATTTCCTATGGTACCTGAAGGAGCGTCTTTGGAGGAAATGTTAGATTATAAAAATGTTCTTAAAGAAACAGAAATTTGAGGTGATTGAGGATGAAACATATACTATCCGTAACTGTTTCTAATCAACCTGCTGTACTTGCTAGAATTTCCGGACTTTTTAGTCGAAGAAACTTTAATATTCTAAGTTTAAATGTTGGAGAAACTGAAAAACCAGAATTTTCAAGAATGACCATAGTAGTTGAAGGAGATGATCGAACACTTGAGCAAGTTAAAAAGCAACTATATAAATTAATCGACGTTATAAAAGTTACTGAATTAAATCAATCTAATATGGTTGAAAGAGATATGGCGTTAATTAAGGTAAATTGTAATAAAAACATGCGTACACAATTAATTCAAGTCGTAAATGTATTTAGAGGAAAAATAGTGGATCTATCCCCAGAAACTGTAACAATTGAAGTTACAGGTGACGAAAGTAAGATAAATGCACTAATAGAGTTATTAAAAGATTTTGGAATAAAAGAAGTAGTACGTACAGGTATAGTAGCTTTAGATAGAGAACTATCGTCTTCGAGTACTACTAAAGTAAAAAATTAACTTATATGTTCTTATAAAAAAATTACATAAAAAGGAGAGGATAAGAATGTTAGAAATTTTTTATGAAAAAGATGCAGATTTAAGTATTTTAAAAGATAAAACAATTGCTGTACTAGGATATGGAAGTCAAGGTCATGCTCAAGCACAAAATCTTAAAGATAGCGGTTTAAAAGTTATTATTGGCCTAAAAAAAGACAGCAAAAGTAAAATCATTGCGCAAAAAGATGGTTTTGAAGTATATGAAACATCAGAAGCAGTCAAACGGGCAGATATTATTCAAATACTTATTCCCGATGAAGTACAAAGTGAGGTTTACAAAAAAGATATAGAACCCAATCTTAAAGAGGGTGATTCAATTGGCTTTTCGCATGGATTCAATATTCATTTTGGACAAATAGTCCCTCCAACAAATGTAGACGTTTTTATGGTAGCTCCAAAAGGCCCTGGGCATTTAGTTAGAAGAATGTATGTTGAAAATAAGGGTGTTCCCGGTTTATTAGCTGTAGAACAAGATTTTAGTGGAAAAGCTAAAGAAATAGGATTAGCCTATGCTAAAGGTATTGGATGTACGAGAGCAGGTGTAATTAAAACGACCTTTAAGGAAGAAACTGAAACTGATTTATTTGGAGAACAGGCAGTATTATGTGGAGGTTTGACTTCACTAATAAAAGCAGGTTTTGAAACCTTAGTGGAAGCAGGTTATCAACCAGAAATAGCTTATTTTGAATGTTTGAATGAAATGAAATTAATTGTTGATTTAATTTACGAAGGTGGACTTAAAAAGATGAGATATTCAATAAGTGATACAGCACAATATGGTGATTTGACAGTAGGACCAAAAGTAATAGATGACAATGTTAAAAAAACAATGAAAGAAGTATTAAAAAACATTCAAAATGGGAATTTTGCAAGAGATTGGATATTAGAAAATCATGCAAATAGGCCTGTATTTAACTCTTTAACAAAAAAAGACAATGAATCTCTTTTAGAACAAGTTGGAGATAAATTACGAGCTATGATGCCTTGGATTGAAAAATAGGAGTGTGATATCTCTTGAGAAAAATAAAGGTTTTTGATACAACATTAAGAGATGGGGAACAATCCCCTGGTGTAAACTTGACTAAAGAAGAAAAATTAGCTATTGCTGAACAACTATCCATGCTTAAAGTAGATGTAATTGAAGCTGGGTTTCCTATATCCTCACAGGGAGATTTCGAAAGTGTTAAAACAATAGCAGAAAAAATTAGGGATGTCGAAATTGCAGCTTTAGCACGTGCAAATTATAAAGATATAGATTGTGCGTGGGAAGCAATTCAAGATGCAGAAAATCCAAGAATTCACGTATTTATTGCTACATCTCCAATTCATATGAAATATAAACTCAATATGACACCGAATCAAGTAATTGAAAGAGCTGTTGATGCAGTTAAATATGCTTCAAAATACACTCAAAACATAGAATTTTCTGCTGAAGACGCTTCAAGAAGCGATTTAGAATTTTTATATCTGATTTTTGAAAAAGTCATCCAAGCTGGTGCCACCGTAATTAATGTTCCAGATACTGTGGGATATGCTATCCCCCAAGAATTTGGTACTTTTATTAAAAAAATCAAAGAAAATACAAAAGGAATAGATAAAGTAGAACTCAGTGTACACTGTCACAATGATCTTGGAATGGCAACTGCAAACACTGTTGCTGCAGTAATAAATGGTGCGGATCAAGTTGAAGTAGCAGTAAATGGTATTGGAGAAAGAGCTGGAAATAGTGCATTAGAAGAAGTTATAATGACTTTTGTCACTAGAAAGGACTTCTTTAAAGACATCATTGTAACTCAAGATACTAGTCAAATTATTAAATTGAGCACTATGGTATCTAATTTTACTGGAATGCCTGTACAACCAAATAAAGCTATTGTAGGTAAGAACGCTTTTGCTCATGAATCAGGAATTCATCAAGATGGACTCATTAAAGAAAGAACAACTTATGAAATTATGGATGCTAAAAGTATAGGTCTAAAAAATAATTCGCTAGTTCTTGGAAAACATTCTGGAAGACATGCTTTTAAAGAATACTTAAATGCTTCGGGATATAAAGTCGACGAGGATACTTTTGAAAAATTGTTTAACAAATTTAAGAATCTTGCAGACAAAAAAAAGAATTTATCAAACGCCGATATAGACGCTTTGATTAGCGATGAAATATATAAAGTTGAAGATTATTATGTTCTAGATTATGTATCTGTTAATACAGGAAATACAGTATTGCCTACCGCAACAATAAAAATTAAAGTTGGAGATCAGGTTATTCAAAAAGCAGCTTGTAGTGGTGACGGACCAATAGATGCTATTTTCAAGACAATCAATGAGGTTGTTGACATCCCAAGCATTTCATTAGTATCTTATAAAATCGAGGCTATTACTGAGGGAACTGATGCTCTTGGTGAAGCCATAGTGAAACTTAAAATTGAGGATGAGATATATACCGGAAGATCAGTCGAATCAGACGTTACTTATGCTAGTAGTTTAGCATATATAAACGCATTAAATAAATATATTTCAAAAAAACAAAAAAAGGTTAGAAATGTTTAGGAAAGAGAGGAATAAAAATGACAATTGTAGAAAAAATTTTAGCCTCACATTCTAATAAAAGTAAACTCAACCCTGGTGAGATAGTTAACGCTAAAGTTGACTTAATATTGGGAAATGATGTTACAGCGCCTGTTGCCATTAACGAATTTAGAAAAATTGGAATTAATAAAGTCTTTGATATAGATAAAATAGCGCTTGTTCCAGACCACTTTACTCCAAATAAAGATATTAAGTCTGCTGAAAATTCTCTTCTTATAAGAAATTTTGCAAAAGAGATGCAAATAACTAATTACTTTGAAGTTGGGAGAGTTGGAATTGAACATTGTTTACTTCCTGAAAAAGGGTTGGTAGCTCCAGGTGAAATTATAATTGGTGCCGACTCTCACACCTGTACTTATGGAGCATTAAACGCCTTAGCTACGGGTGTGGGAAGTACCGACATTGCTGCTGCTATGGCAACAGGATTTTTATGGTTTAGAGTTCCTGAAACAATTAAAATAATATACAAAGGAAAATTAAAACCATGGGTTAGTGGAAAAGACTTGATATTATATACTATTGGACAAATTGGTGTTGATGGTGCTCTATATAAGTCTATAGAATTTAGCGGTGAAACTATTAAAAATCTATCTATAGATTCAAGAATGACAATGGCAAATATGGCAATTGAAGCAGGAGCTAAATGTGGTTTATTTGAATATGACGACAAAACTAAAGAATATTTAGAGGCACGAGTCACTCGAGATTATTCACCTATAGCAAGTGATAAAGATTCAATTTATGACAAGATTCTTGAATTTGATGTTTCAAATATAGAACCTCAAATTGCATTTCCTCATCTTCCTGAAAATACAAGACCTGTACAAGAAGCCAAAAATATTAAAATTGATCAAGCAGTTATAGGATCATGTACAAATGGAAGAATTGAAGATTTAAGAATCGCAGCACAGATATTCAAAGATCATAAAGTACATCCAGATGTAAGATGTATTATTTTTCCAGGAACACAAGAAATTTATATAAATGCACTAAAAGAAGGCCTTATAGAAATTTTCATAAATGCTGGCGCTGCGGTAAGTACTCCAACCTGTGGACCATGTCTAGGTGGTCACATGGGAGTTTTAGCAAAAGGAGAAAAAGCTATTTCCACTACAAATAGAAACTTTGTTGGAAGAATGGGACACCCTCAAAGTGAAGTGTACTTATCAAATCCAGCCGTCGCAGCCGCCTCTGCTATTAAAGGTTATATTGCTCATCCTGAGGAGGTCTTATAATGAAATTAAAAGGAAAAGTTTTTAAATATGGAGACAATGTTGATACAGATGTCATCATACCTGCACGATATTTAAATAATCCAGATCCTGCTGTTTTAGCTCAACATTGTATGGAAGATATCGATAAAAATTTTGTTAAAGAAGTAAAAAATGGTGACATAATTGTAGCAGGCAAAAATTTTGGTTCAGGAAGTTCAAGAGAACATGCTCCACTTGCTATAAAAGCTGCTGGGATATCATGCGTTATTGCAGAGAGTTTTGCAAGAATTTTTTATAGAAATGCTATAAATATTGGTTTACCAATTTTAATATCTAAAGAAGCTTCACAAAATATTAAAAATGGTTCTATAGTTGAAATAGATTTATCTACAGGTCTCATAAGAGATCTTAACTCCAATAAAGAATACAAAGCTGAGCCATATCCAGCATTTTTACAGGAAATAATAGAAGCTGGAGGTCTAATTGAAAAAATTAAAAGGGAGGTTAATTAATTTGCCATCAATTGCAGTAATACCCGGAGACGGAATTGGACCAGAAGTCGTTAATGAAGGGCTTAAAATATTTAATTATTTCAATAATGAATACAATTTAAACTTTAAATTTGAAGAATTCAATTTGGGAGCAAAAAGATACTTAAAGAACGGGGAATTAATTCCAGAATCTATCTTAAAAAAATTGGAAACATTTGATGCCATATATCTTGGAGCAGTTGGAGATCCTCAAGTACCAGCTGGAATTTTAGAACATGGAATACTTTTGAAACTTCGATTCCATTTTGATCAATATGTCAATCTTAGACCAATTAAATTATTAAATAATCGTTTTTCCCCCTTAAAAAATAAAGGAGTAGAAGAAATTAATTTTACGGTTGTTCGTGAAAATACAGAAGGACTTTATGCAGGAATTGGAGGATTCCTAAAAAAAGGAACTGCTGATGAAGTTGCTATACAAGAAATGGTTTCTACAAGAAAAGGGGTAGAAAGAATTATTAGATACGCATTTGAATATGCAAATAAAACAAATGGGAAAGTTACTTTATGTGACAAGAGTAATGTTTTAACTTATTCTCATAATCTTTGGTTAAGAGTATTCGAAGAAGTAAAAACCGAATATCCAAATATTAAAACAGACCATTATTACGTTGATGCTATAACCATGAAAATGGTTAGAAATCCAGAACTATTTGATGTCATCGTAACTTGTAATATGTTTGGAGACATTATTACCGATTTAGGAGCAGAGCTACAAGGAGGTATGGGATTAGCTGCATCTGCAAACATAAACCCTGACACAGTATCTATGTTCGAACCAATTCATGGTTCTGCACCAGATATTGCTGGTAAAGGAATTGCTAATCCTATAGCGGCTATTTTAGCTGTTTCTATGATGCTTGAATATTTCCATAGAGATGATTTATCTGAAAAAATTGAAAATGCAATAAAAATCATTATTGAAGAAAATAAATTAACGCCTGACATGGGAGGAAAACTCACAACACAAGAAGTTGGGGATGAGATATTAAAAGTTTTAAAAAGAGGGTGATTCATATTTTTGAACCTATACTTTTTGATACAACACTAAGAGATGGGAGTCAAAGCGAAGGAGTTTCATTTTCAATTGGTGATAAAATTAAAATTGCTCAAAGATTAGACGATTACGGAATTCACTATATTGAAGGTGGATGGCCCGGATCTAATCCAAAAGACGAAGAATTTTTTGTAAAAGCTCAAAATTTAAATTTAAAAAACACTGAACTAGTAGCCTTCAGCTCTACAAAAAAGATTGGAATTAATGTTGAAAACGATGTCAACATTAATAAACTTATTACTGCTGGGGTAAAAACTGTAACAATATTTGCAAAAAGCTGGGACTTTCACGTGATTGAAGCTTTAAATATCTCTTGTGAGGAAAATTTAAAACTTATTGAAGACACAATAAAATATTTAAAATATAACGGAATGAATGTTTTTTTTGATGCAGAACATTTTTTTGATGGGTTCAATCATAATGCAAAGTATGCAATGAAAACTCTTCAGGTTGCTCAAGATTCTGGTGCATCTACAATTATACTATGTGACACTAATGGAGGACAAATTCCCTCAAGAGTTCGAGAAATAATTAAAACCGTTAAAAAGGAGATTAATGTTCCATTAGGAATACACGCCCACAACGATTCCGGTTTAGCTGTAGCAAATAGTTTAGTTGCTCTTGAAGAAGGTGTAGAACAAATTCAAGGGACCATCGGTGGGTTAGGAGAAAGGTGTGGAAATACCGATCTTTCAATCCTTATTCCCATTTTAAAGTTCAAATATAATTTACCATTAACTTCTATAAAGATCGATAAAACAACCTCTATTTATAATTTTGTTATGGAAATTGCAAACTTAACTCCAGAAAATAGGAAACCTTTTGTTGGAAGAAGTGCCTTTACACACAAAGGGGGTGTTCATGTTAGTGCAATCATTAAAAATCCACTTACTTATGAACATATACCTCCAGAAGCCGTTGGAAACGAAAGAAGGATACTAGTATCAGAATTGTCTGGAAAAAGTAATTTAAAATCTAAAATAGAAGAATTAGGTTTTGATGCTTCTAAATTTTCCGAAAGCCAAATTAAAAGTTTGACCTCAAAAATAAAAGAATATGAACATCAAGGATACCAATTTGAAGGTGCTGACGCCTCTTTAAAATTGCTAATTATGCGGGAATTTTATGATTATGTTCCAGATTTTCAAGTTGAAAATTTCAAGATTCTTAGCTACAATTTTGGCGAGGAAACAAGCACTGAAGCAGTGATTAAATTAAAAGTTAAGGACAAAGTAGTACATGCGGTTTCTGAAGGAGATGGACCCGTAAATGCTTTGGACTACGCATTAAGAAAAGCATTAGAAGATTTCTTCCCTATTTTAAAAGATATAAAACTTATAGATTATAAAGTACGTGTTTTGGATAGTTCTTCAGGTACCGCTTCAAAAGTACGTGTACTAATTGAAACTAAAGATTCTGAAAGAACTTGGACAACTGTTGGCGTTTCATCAAATATTATTGAAGCAAGTTGGGATGCCTTAATTGATAGTATTGAATATGGTTTATATATTAACAATTGTTCCGAAACAAAAAGTTATTCTAACATTAAAATGTAGATAAAATTAGCTAAGAAGGGCGGATTAAGATGGTAGAAAATATTTTTGCTGATCGAATGAATAATGTCCCTAAATCGTTCATTCGTGAAATTCTTAAGGTAATAGACGATCCAGAAATTATTTCATTTGCTGGAGGATTACCAAATAAAGAACTATTCCCTATTGATGAAATTAGGAATGCATCTAATTATCAATTTGAATTTTACGGAAGTGAAGTCTTGCAATACAGCACGACGGAGGGATATCTTCCTTTAAGAGAGTTTATTGCAGAAAGGTATAACAAAAATAAAGGATTAAATATTTCTGCTGATAATGTATTAATCACCCATGGTTCTCAGCAAGCACTTGATCTTATTGGAAAAGTTTTTCTTAACGATAACGACCCAGTAGCAATAGAAGAACCTGGTTATCTTGGGGCAATCCAATGCTTATCGGTTTTTTCCAAAAAATTTGTTCCTATAACTCTTGACGAGGATGGTCTAAATTGCAACGAACTAAGAACTGCTTGTGAACAATTCTCACCCAAAATAATTTACACCGTACCTAATTTTCAGAATCCAACAGGTATTTCTTACTCTATTGAAAAAAGAGAAACAATTGTTAATATATTGAAAAAACATCGTACCTTTATAATTGAAGATGATCCTTATGGAGAGTTAAGATATGAAGGAAAAGAAGCAGACTCCTTTGGAAAATTATTACCAAATCAAACAATACTTCTTAGTTCATTCTCGAAAATTATTGCTCCGGGATTTAGAATCGGATGGTTAATTGCACCTGATAATATAATGGATAAATTAGTAATTGCCAAACAAGCAGCTGATCTACACTCAAATTATGTTGGTCAAAGAATAATATATCAATATTTGAAAGACACAGATCTAGATAAACACATTTCTGATATAAAGAAAACTTACAACTCCCAAAGAGTGGCAATGATTGAAAGCATTGAAAAATTTTTCCCAAAATCTGTGAAATACACAAAACCTGTAGGCGGTATGTTTTTATGGGTTACTTTACCCAATAATATTGCTGCTACCGAGCTATTAAATCATTCTATAAAACAAAAGGTAGCTTTTGTCCCTGGTAATCCTTTTTATGTAGGAAAATCTAATGTAAATACCCTAAGATTAAATTATTCTTGCTCAGATGAAAAAACTATTAAAGAAGGAATTAAAAGACTATCTGTTTGTATAAAACAATTAACTACAATTTAGATACTGTTCAATTACGCTTATTTACTTTTTTTGTGTAGACATCTTTTAATCCCAGAAAAAATATAATAACTCCAAATATGATTCCTAAGGTTATGTTTCTTAAACTGGATATTAAATACCCAAACGAAAGAGCATTCAGAATCCATGAAATCAATAAAAATATGTCTATACCGTACAGACTTTTTAAAGTAGCAAAAATTGCTGAAAAATTCATTGAAACATAAAAAATAGATGGATTAAATGAATTTAAATAACTAAAAAATGAAAAAATTATAGATATTAACAACAAAACATTACTAAGCTTATTATAATGCTTTTTTATATAACAAAATATTAGCATAAGAACAAGGAAAACTGTTGAAAAAATCCAATAAGAAAGGTTAACAAAAAAATATCCGATGACGATATTTACAAAACAAAAAATTAATAAGGATGTCACTTTTTTCACCTCTTTTTCCTAAAAAACTATCTTATGAATTATATCAAAAATTACTAATTAATTAAATCAAATTATCCCTTTCTTTTTTATGAAGAAAGGGATAATTTGATATCAACTGTACTTTAGTACTTTATTCTTATCAGGGGTAAATACCTCTCAATTTAGTAGCAGTCGCAACTCTATCTATAGCCTTAATATATGCAGCTGTTCTCATATCAATCTCATATTTTTCCATTGTTTTAATAACATCGTAAAAAGCGCTAGTCATCTTCTTATGTAGGGCTTTTCTGACATCTTCTAATTCCCAAAAATCCCACTGCATACCCTGCAGCCATTCAAAATATGAAACAGTGACTCCACCAGAATTAGCTAGAAAATCAGGAACTATAAAAACATTTTTGGATAATAAAATTTCATCAGCTTCAGGAGTTAAAGGACCATTTGCACCTTCTACTATTAATTTTGCTTGAATATCTTTACTGTTATCAATTGTAATTGCGTTTTCCATAGCACAAGGAGAAAGTATATCTACATTCAACATTAGTAATTCTTCATTTGATATTTCTTTATATCCTTCTTCGTTAACTTCTAATAATAATTTTTTTCTATTTTTTGTTCTTTCCATTAAAGCTCTAATTTCAGCAGCTGTAAATCCATGTTCTTTATATAATCCACCACTAACATCTGAAATAGCAATTAACCTCATCTTGGATTCCTCAGTTAATGTCAAAGCTAGATTAGAACCAACATTTCCAAAACCTTGAATAGCAACTGTAATTTCTTCATCTTTCTTATTTAATTTACCTTTATCTCTTAAATAATTCACTGCTTCTTGCAGACAAATATTAATACCCCTTCCAGTGGCTTCTGTTCGTCCAACCGACCCACCTATTTCCACTGGCTTACCAGTAACAATTCCTAAAGAAGTATGCCCTTTACTCATCGAATAGGTATCCATATACCATGACATTACTTGTCCATCTGTATTTACATCAGGAGCAGGAATGTCAATTTCTTCTCCTAAAATTACTTGTATTTCATAAAAAAATCTTCTTGACAATCTCTCAAGTTCTGAAAATGATAACTGACTAGGCTCGACAGTAACTCCACCTTTAGCCCCACCATAAGGAATATTTACAACTGCCGATTTCCAAGTCATCCAAAAAGCTAAAGCCTTTACCTCATCTAACGTAACATTTTGATGATATCTGATTCCCCCTTTGGCGGGTCCCAAAGTCATATTGTGTTGAACCCTATATCCTGTAAAAACCTTAGTAGTTCCATCATCCATACGCACTGGGAAATTGACAATTAACTCCCTTTTAGGTTTTACTAAAACTTCTCTAAGATTTGGATCTAAACCCATAATACTAGCAGCTCTGTCAAATTGCTTAACTGCATTGTCAAACATACTTACTCTTTTTTCTTCCTGCATACTACTACCTCCCTTTTAAAAACCTATTTTATCCACTTTAGAAATTCTAAAACCTACATTTTATAAGTGTTTTTGAATTGAATTTTTTCAAAAACATCCTCACAGTTCTACAGCTCACTAATTCTTAATTTTTTAAATTTTTTGGTACTTGTACCAAAAAAGTGGGAGGGTTCCACCCCGAACCCATTATAAATTCAAAAACCTATTATTGATTACATAAAAATATAATATAAATTCTATTTATATTTTGACTTATAATTTATTTAGATATAAAACTCCAACTCTAAATTTAAAAAACGAAATAATTCGTTTGTTTTATTTCTAACTGCTACTATTTTATCATTTTTAAACAAAGATTTATTATAATTTTCAATATTTAATTAATTTTCTTGACGAGATTTTTTAATCAAAAAACTATGCTATAATTATTTTAGATCTCATTAATGTGGAGTTGATTATTTTGAACGACGAAAAATTTATTGAAGCTTTAAAAAATAAAGATCAAAAAGCTTTTAAAATCTTATATGATGAATATGCACCAAAAATTTATGGTATATTGAAAAATTACGTAAGGCCTAATGAAATAGAAGATGCTCTTCAAGAGGTTTTTTTAAGAATAATTCGTGGAATTAATAATTTTGAAGGACGTTCAAAATTATCTACCTGGATCTATAGAATAGCTGTAAATGTTGGAAAAAATTATTCTAGGAGTTATAGTAAAGAAGTTGAAAAACCTATGGATTTAGATAGTGATGAACCAGAAAATTTTAGCGTACAACCTATTTCTGAAACAAACGTTAAAAAAGAAGCTTTCAACGACATTAATTATCAAATTATCTTAAATATAATGGAACAACTTGATAAAGACGAAAGGTTACTTATTAAATTACGTGACATAGATGGCTTAAGCTACAATGAAATTGCCGAAATAACTGATCTTCCTCTAGGCACCGTAAAAAGTAAACTTCATTATGCAAGAAAAAAACTTAAAAAACTAATTGAGGAGGCGAATTTAATATGAATGAAAAAAATGAACAGATGTGGCTTGATTATCTTGATGGTCTATTGAAAGAAAATCAACTAAATGACTATTGCAAAAAATTAGCTAATCTATATTATAGATTAATTAACTGTTATTTTTCATGTGAATCTAATACAGTAGAAAAGGTAAAACATAAACTAGTTTCACAAAAATATGGAAGGTGAATATTGTGAAAGAAATAATGGATGTTATAGATATAGATGATGAATATATTTACTTAAAAACTTTAAGGACAGAGGCGTGTAATAGTTGTTCAGTAAGAAGCGGATGTTATATATTGGGTGGTTCTAATGAACTCAAGTTAAAAGCTAAGAGAATAGAAAATATTGACTTTCAAATTGGTGACAAAGTTATCGTGGAGTTACCAAATGTTCCAGTTGTCAAATTGTCTTTCTTAGCATATGGACTACCTTTAATAACTTTTTTAACCATAGTTATAATTCTATATTTATTAAATTTTTCTGACTTAATGTCTTTTTTAATAGGTTTAGCTGGAACATGCATAACTTATTTATTTGTAAAATTTTATGATAATAAAAAGATACAAAATAAGTATCTTCCCACAATTATTGAAAAATATGACAAAAATCAAAATATAAATAATACTATTTTATAAAAATACTCTGGCAACGATTATAGCCAGAGTATTTTTATAATTAAATAAAACAATAATTAAATTTTAAATTGACCAGGAAAAAAACATGAAACATAATGATTTTCTTCAACTTCATTCAATGGTGGTTCTTCTTTTGAACAAACTTCTTTTGCAATAGGACATCGAGGATGAAATCTACAACCTTTTGGAGGATTTAATGGACTAGGAACATCTCCTTCCAAAACCACTCTTTTCTTCTTAACTTCCGGATCAGGAATAGGTATAGCAGACATTAAAGACACAGTATACGGATGTAATGGATTATCAAAAAGATCCTTCTTAGTTGATAATTCCGCGATTTTCCCTAAATACATTACTGCAATTTTGTCGCTAATATGCTTAACAACAGCCAAGTCATGAGCTATAAATACAAAAGTTAAGCCATATTCTTTCTTTAAATCAACCAATAAATTTATAATTTGTGATTGGATAGACACATCTAATGCAGAAACTGCTTCATCTGAAATTATTAGTTTAGGATTAACTGCAAGGGCTCGAGCAATTCCGATTCTTTGTCTTTGACCACCCGAAAACTGATGTGGATAACGATAAATATAATCTTTAGATAAACCCACAATTTCCATTAAATGTGCAACTCGATCACGTATTTCATTGTTTGAACCCATTTTGTTCACTTTCATTCCTTCACCAATAATTTCAATAATTCTAAGTCTAGGATTCAATGAAGAATAGGGATCTTGAAAAATTACTTGGGCATTTTTTCTAAAATATCTTCTTTTTTCAGTAAGATTATTCAACAAATTTTGCCTTATACCAGTTGCTCCCTGCTTAAAATAAATATCGGCGTACTTTCTATCAATTTCTTTATCAAGATGATTTATCACTTCTTCACTAGAACCAAACTTTTTTTGCATTTTATCAAATCTTTCTACATACATCTTATTTATGTATCGTTTTGCTTCATTATTGCTCATAAACCAAGGAGTTGTATCTTCTTCTCCTAAAATGATTCTTCCAAAAGTAGGTTCATATAGTCTTAAAATAGTCATCCCAGTGGTACTTTTTCCACAACCTGATTCACCTACTAATCCCAAAGTTTCACCCTCGTGAACTTTGAAAGAAATATCATCTACTGCTTGAACCTGCGCCACAACTTTTTTAAATATCCCAGCCCTGACAGGAAAGTATTTCTTTAGGTGTTCTACTTCTAAAATAATTTTTTCATTTTTAGACATTATTTTCACCTTCTTTTACCTTATGCATTTCTTTCAACATCCTGTCAATATGCCAACATCTAGAAAAATGATTGGCCTCAATTTCTTCTAAATTTGGATTTTGATCAAAACATTTCTGGTCTGCAAAAAAACATCTATTAGAAAATTTACATCCTTTGGGAAAATTTAAAGGATTTGGTACAACTCCTGGTATTGATAACAATCGTTCTTCGTCTCTATCAATACGTGGAATTGAATTCATAAGACCCCAAGTATAAGGATGTCTAGGTTTCTTAAATATAGTAATAATGTCTGCACTTTCTACAACCTCTCCTCCATACATAACGATAGCTCTATCTGCCATTTCAGCGACAACTCCAAGATCATGTGTAATAAAAATTATTGACATCTGAAATTCTTTTTGTAATTCTTTCATTAATTCTAATATTTGAGCCTGTATTGTAACATCTAAAGCTGTCGTAGGTTCATCTGCAATCAAAATCGAAGGATTGCAGGATAATGCCATAGCAATCATAGCCCTTTGCCTCATTCCACCAGATAATTCATGTGGATATTGATCAATTCTTCTTTCAGGTTCCGGTATTCCAACTTTTGTAAGCAATTCAATAGCACGTTTTCTTGCCTCTTGTTTACCCATATTTAGATGCAATTCTAAGGATTCAACTATTTGATCTCCAATGGTAAAAACTGGATTCAAGGCAGTCATTGGTTCTTGAAATATCATTGAAATTTCTTTACCTCTAATCTTTCTTAATTGATTGTCAGATAAAGCTAAAACATCTATATCTTTATAATGAATTTTACCCTCATCAATCCAGCCATTTTCATCTAATAATCTAATTGTACTTAAAGCGGTAACAGTTTTTCCCGATCCAGATTCTCCAACTATTGCGAGAGTCTCGCCAGAAAATAATTCAAAATTTACTCCATTAACAGCTTTAATTATTCCATCTTCAGTTTTAAAATGAACATGCAGATTTTCAACTTTAAGTAAGGGTTTCTTATTATTGTTCAAAACTTATCCTCCCTTCACGTTAGTGTCTCATTCTAGGATCAAAGATATCTCGTAGGGCGTCACCTAAAAGGTTCCAACCAATAACAAAAAGTATCATAGCTATACCCGGATACAATATAGTAAACCAATATTGAGTCGGATTAGTTCCTCCTATTATCCAATCTCTCGAATATGATAAAATCGATCCCCAGTCTGCATATCCTTGAGGCGCTCCTAAACCCAAAAAACTCAAGGCAGCTGCTGTAATAACCATAGAACCAATCCTCATAGTAGCATTTATCAACACTGGAAAAATTGTATTAGGTAAAATGTGCTTAACTATTACAAAAAAATCACTAACTCCTAAGGCTTTTGCCGCCATAACGTATTGTTCGTTTTTTGCTTGAAGTATATTACCTCTTATAAGTCTTGCAGTAACCATCCATCCAAATACAATAAGAGCTATCATCATATTTTTTACACCTAAGCCTAATATAGTTGTCAATACCATTGCAGCTAACATAAAAGGGATTGACATAAATATATCAGTTATTCTCATTAATACTTCTTCTAACCATCCTCCAAAATATGCGGCAACAGATCCAATAAAGAGACCAATAGCAGTAGAAATAGCTACAACAATTAGACCAATTTCAAAAGCTGTTCTAGTTCCCCAAATAACACCATAAAAAATATCCTTTTGATTAACTATCCCAAAAGGATGCTCTCGTGAAGGCGGAATAGGGGTTCTAGTGGTTGTAACATTAGGCATGATGAAAGGATCAAAATTTATAGATTTTTTAAAATATTTGTTAAACTCATCAACTAAATCATTTGCATACTTGATAAATTTATCATTATCATCCATTATTTCTAGGTTTTTTATCATGTTTGAATAATTAATTGAATCTTTATATTTTTTTTCTGATTTTACAAACTCTTGTTTTAATTGTTTTATAACTTTATTAGTTTCCTCATCAAATTTATTATAATATTGCTCATTTAAAATATAAATGTCTGTTAATTCTTTTATATAAGCTTTTAACTCTTCATCAGTTACTTCTTTTTTTTGATAACTTTTGATCATATCCATCAACGCAGATAGTTCAATATAGTCATCCTCTGCAAATGAATAGGTATCATCCCAAAAATTCTTTAATTCAAGAATTATAAGATCTTTATTATCTTCAGAATAATTATCTAAAAGATCCTGAGCCTTTTCTAAATTCCTATTATGAGGCACTTTGGGAGGTGCTATTAAAGGAGCGAAAATAGCTATTATTATAAAAAATATTAATATAGTAACTCCTATCACAGCAGAGGGATTAGTAAAAAAACGTTTTATAGTTCTCTTAAATTCTTCACTCACAATTTGTCACCTCACCCTAGCCTGATTCTTGGATCAATTATGGCATATGAAATATCTATTATCAAATTCCCTATTATTAACAATAGAGAAGTGAATAAAAGCACTCCCATTATAGAAGCATAATCAAGTTGCTGAGCAGCAGTAGCTGCAAATGAACCTAAACCTGTTCTTACAAAAACCATTTCTACTATAACAACTCCTGTCAATAGGCCTATAACCATTTGTCCCGCAGTAGTTACTACAGGAATTAATGCATTCTTTCTAGCGTGTTTGTTAATAACAACTTTCTCAGAAAGACCTTTAGAACGAGCAGTTCTTACATAATCCTTTCTTAATACCTCTAACATGGAAGATCTTGTTATCCTAAGTAAATTAGCCCACCAAAGCCAAGATATTGCAATAACTGGGCCAATGATATGTCTAAGAGCATCCCAAAATATATCTATTCTTCCGTTTAGTAAAGCATCAATTGTTAATAAATTAGTATAATTATGAAATGAAGGACTTTTAACAATTTGATCTGCCCAAATACTTAAATTTCCAGGTGGAAACCAACCAAGCCCAATATAAAATATTAATAATACAAGAATAGCCCAAACAAAATCAGGAAGGGACCAACCAATTAGAGCAAATATTCTAATAAATTGATCAATAAAAGAATTATGATGAACAGCTGCTGTAACCCCTAACCATATTCCAACTCCTATAATAGGAAATAAGGCGTATAAAGCTAATTCTACAGTAAATGGAAATCTGTGAATTAATGCATTTAAAACAGGTTCTTTTCCTACAACTGACCAACCAAGATCTCCTTTAAATAAACTTTTAAGCCATTTGCCATACCTAATTGGAAGAGGATCAGTTAATCCATACTGTTGCATTAAAATCTGTATATCTCTTTCTGACATTTTTGCATAAGTGTTAGGATCAACATAGGTTGATAACAGTTTTAGAGGGCCAAGCAATTGAGACATTGAAAACACAATCAATGTAACCCCTAAAATTATTAATGGCAATAGTAAAAGTCTTCTGATAATATACGTCGTCAAAACTTAACACCTCCGATATTCTAATGAATCATATAAATATCTATCATACTTAAAAAGTATTTACCTAAAAAGAGAGGGGAAATTCCCCTCTCCATAAAGTTACTACTGAAACATTCCAAATAATTGCATTAAAATATTATTCAAAATATTTATTTAGAATATATATAATAATAATCTCCTGGCCAAATTGGGTTGTACACATATCCTTTTAACCAATCTCTATGAACTCGTATAGCCAATGGTTGATACAACGGCAATGTTAAAGCATAATCAATAACAAACTTCTGAATATCTATATACATTTGCTCTCTCTTAACAGGATCCGTTTCTAAAGATGCATCTTCTATCATTTTATTCAAAGATTTTCCACCAAATTCTGGTATTGGTTGTGTTGCAAATTCTTCAAACTTTGTACCATAATAATGTCCATAATCACCTTGACTGTGATAATAAGTGAAAATAAAGTTATGAGGATCAGGAAAATCTGCTAGCCAACCAATAATATACACAGGAAGAATCATATTTTCTCTTGCATCTAAGTATGTTGGCCACTGAACTCCTCTAACTTCTACCTGAAATTTAGGATTAATCTTTGCTAAATTATCTCTTAAAATTTCTGCTGCAACTCTTCTTTCTTCGTTTCCAATATTATAGAGAACATCCATCTTAAATCCCTGCTGCCATAATCTTCCTCTAAAAGCTCTTCTAAAATAATTTTCGGCCTTCTCAAGATCTAAAGTATATTTTGGAAGAGTACCATCAAATCCTAAAAATCCTTCTGGTAATGCAGTAGGAACATGAATACCTAACCCTTTTAGTATCTCTTTAATCATACCTTCATAATCAAAGGCATAGGCAAAGCCTAATCTAACATTTACATCTTCAAAGAAGTTAGTAGGTATACCATTACCATCTAATTGTCCGCTACCAATATATGGAGATTCTGACTTTATTTCCCAGTTAAATCCCATAGATGTTATTTGAACCGTTGGAAGACCTTCTAGCACTTCAACACCTTGCATAGATTTAACTACATCTAAATATTGTACTGGACAGTCAATTATATCTGCATCTCCTTTTTCAAGCATAGCTCTTCTTGTAGACCATTCATCTATTCCTTGAATAACTACTGTCTTAACAGGTGCTGGACCCTTCCAATATCCATCAAATCTTTCTAGAACAATTCTTTGCTGGGCATGATCCCATTCAACAAGTTTATATGGCCCGCTTCCCATAGCATGATCAAACAATGGTGATTGTTCTTTTGTCCAGCCGTGATATTTCCACCAACCTTCTGCTTTGCCATCCCATAATCCTAATTGTACGGAATATTCTTTATCTAGTATTGCACCCCAACCTCCACCACTAGCAATAATATTAAGGAAAGGCGCATATGGTCTCACCAAATGAATATGAACTTCGTCTCCAACAACCTCTATCGAAGGATCTACTACCTCATGATAAAAGTTAATAAGAGCAGTTTCATATTCCTTTGAAATCGGATTCATATTACTGTCAAATATTTTATCCCAAGAAACTCCTATATATTCTTCCACGAGATCCCTAACAGAAACTGCTCCAAATATTGGTTCTATTATCATCCACATTGGCCCAGCTGCTGGATCATATAAAATTCCTCTTTCAAAAGTGTACTCGACATCTTCTGGGGTTAGATCATTTCCGTTTTGAAACTTTACACCTTTTCTAATTGGAAATACGTAAGTTGTTCCATCATCTCTGAGATAACCATTTTCTACACTTGGAACAACTGTTGAAATCATAGGAACAAAGTCAGTCATGCTTCCACCATCATAAGCTATAAGGTTATCATATACATTAAAAATAACCTCTGCGCTCGCTGTATCATAAGCATGATGTATATCTAATGTGTCTGGTTCCGATAAAGTTGCATCAAAAATCATATCGGGATTCTTTACTTGTGAAAAAGCAAAAACTGACAATAACCCTATTAACAAAATAAAAACAGACTTTTTCATGCCAATACCTCCCTTACAAGTTGAAAAATACAAAATTTTTTCACTTAACTAAATTCACCGGATGTTTGAATTATATCATATTTGTCTGTAATATTCAAGTAATACATTTTATAATTTTAAATCACTTTCAAACAAACGATTTGAAGATATTATATATATAATATGCATGATTTAATCAAGATAAAAGTTAATTCTTTTCATTTTTTTAGTTACATAGTTACTAAAATTGTTATAAGAAAATATTATGTAAATATGAAAAATATTTCAGAAGTATAAAATTATGAATTTTTTTTCATATAAATGTTATTTCAATAAGCTGTGATTTTCTAAAAAACGTTATTTCAGAAACTATTAATAATTATTTTGAGAGAATCTTTGGCATCTCCTAATAATAAAATTACATGTTCATCATTATAAAGAGGATTTTCAACTCCTGCATAACCAGGCTTAGTATCTTTATTACAAATAAATATGTTTTTTGCTTTTTTTACTTCTAAAATAGGCATGCCGTAAATAGGTGTTCCTTCTGCTGTATTTGCCGCAGGATTGATAACATCGTTTGCACCGACTACTATTACTAAATCAGTTTTCGACAATTTAGCGTTTGATTCGTCTAACTCTAATAATTTATCATAAGGAATTCCTACTTCAGCCAATAGTACATTCATGTGACCAGGCATTCTTCCAGCAACTGGATGAATTGCAAAGTTTACTTCCTTACCGACTGAAACAAATTTATCATATAATTCTTTTATTATATATTGAGCCTGGGCTAGGGCCATTCCATATCCTGGTACTATCATTACGCTCTGAGCTTCTTCTAATATTTGACTAATTAAGGATTTTATGATTTTAATTTGCTCGTCATCAGATTCAGATATGTTAAAAGATTTGCTTTTTTTAATAGCAACTTCTTTATTTGCATAGCCTTTTTCAATTATTTTATCAGAATTCAAAGCTATTGTCCTTCCTGTTATTACATCTCTTAAACTCCTATTCATTGCATTACACATAATTTGAGTTAATATTAATCCAGAAGCGCCTACTATTGCTCCAACAACTACAAGAAGAGGATCATATAGGGCAAAACCCGCTACTGAGGCTGCTAATCCTGAAAAAGAGTTAAGTAATGAAATAGTAATAGGCATATCGGCTCCGCCTACTCGAATAGAAAAAGCCACTCCATAAAAAATTGATACTAAAAAAATCATTATTGAAAAAGTAAAATAAACTACTCTAGAAATGTTTGGTAGAGAAACAACTATAATGGAAAAAATGATAAAACATATAGAAATAGTATTTAATAAGGTATGAGCTTTAAAAACTATTGGTTGTTGTTTCATTTTTCCACTAAGCTTTGCAACCGCAATTAAACTTCCACTGAAAGTAATTGCTCCTATCGTTAAAGCTAAACTAGATGATAATCTGCTGACTAAATTCATATCACCATAATTATTGAAAAGAATAATCAATGCGACAATAGCTGAAGAAGCGCCTCCTAAACCGTTTAATAAAGCAACCATTTGAGGCATTTGAACCATAGTTACTTTTATTGCTAAAATAGCTCCTATTATTCCTCCTAGTATTAAAGCTATCCATAATAAAGATACATTTAAAATATTATTATAGGCCAACGTTAATATAATGGCGCAAAGCATCGAGATAGAGCCAATTAAGTTACCTAAAACAGCTGTTTTGGGTGAACTCAGCAATTTAATACCGAAAAGTACTCCTAAAGTTAAAATTAAGCCAACAACAGTATAAATTGTGATCATACTTTCTCAAATCAGCTCCCCTCAAAAGTTATTTGTCTTTCTTAAACATTTTAAGCATTTTATGAGTAACCATGAAACCACCAACAATATTTATAGTTGCTAGTACGATAGCTATAAAACCTAAAATTTTATAACCAGTATTCACAGCTGCAGCAGTTGCAACCAGAGAACCCAAAACAGTGACACCTGATAGAGCATTCATTCCAGACATTAAAGGTGTGTGTAACAAACTTGGGACGTCACTTATAAGTTTATAACCAATAAACATAGATATTACAAACAAAATTAGTAAAAATATGATATTCATTTGGCAATTACCTCCCTACCTTTTATAAATCCCCATAGCTTCTAATGCCCCTGCATGAACTATTTTATTGCCATTGGTGACAATAGTTGCTGATATAATCTCATCATCACTGTTAACATTTATTTTTGAATCTTGAGTTATATAACTCAAGAAATTGTAAATGTTTTTTGAAAACAACCAAGTTGAACTCAATGGAAGCATACCAGGAATATTTTTCGTGCCAATAATTGTTATTACATTCTTTTGAACTATTTTACCAGGCTCGGTTAATTCACAATTTCCCCCTTGATCAATTGATATATCAACGATTACTGAACCACTCTTTAAAGCTTTCACCATGTCTTGTGTAATTAATATTGGAGCAACTCTACCAGGAACAAGAGCTGATAAAATAATAATATCAAAAGTTGATATATGCTCTTTAATTATACTTCTTTCTTTATTTAACCACTCATCTGGTAAGTTGTTTGCATAACCACCACTTCCAACTGCTATTTCTTCGGGTATACCAACATCAATTATTTTTGCTCCTATACTTTGAGCTTGCTCTCTTGCATCAGCTCGAATATCTATTGCATAAACTGCAGCTCCTAATCTTTTCGCAGTGGCCAAAGCTTGTAAGCCTGCGACACCTGTACCAATTACCAAAACATTTGATGGTTTAATTGTTCCCACAGCTGTAGTTATTAATGGAATAAATTTTGGTAAATAATTTGCAGCCATAAGAAATCCTTTATATCCTGCAACTGTACTCATGGATGTTAAAGCATCCATTTGTTGAGCCTTTGAAATTCTAGGAATACTATCTAAAGTAAAACTCACAACACCTTTTTCAGCAAGTTTTTTTATAGTCTCATGATTTTGCGGAGAAGCAGGATGAAGAAAAGTAATTAAATACTGACCATTTTTCATCATATCTACTTCATGCTTACCTACTTCTTCATTAAATAATGGTTCTTTAACTTTTAAAATAATATCTGAACGTTGATATATTTCCTCAACATCTTTTACTATTTCTGCACCAACTTGCTTATAATCATTGTCTTCAATATGTGATCCTTTTCCTGCATTAGATTGAATAAATACCTTTGCTCCTTGCTCAACCATTTTTGCAACTGTTTCAGGTATTGCAGCAACTCTATTTTCACCTTCCATAATTTCTTTGGGTATTCCAATAGTCATATTTTTAAATTTCAAACTTACCACCTCCCTGAATGTTAATATTACTCAATTTATAAATTCTCAAACATTAATTTAGAACTTTGTTTGGTTCCTTATAGCAAAAGAATGAAGAATTTTGCTCAAAACGTAATTTATACATAGATTTTCAGAACTAATTTTTCTGCTTTCTATTCGAAACTTGATTAACAGTAAATTAATAAAATGATTATGTGAAACCCATAAAGGTTTACATTACTATTTTACACTGTTTTTATCAATTTTCAGAACTTGATAAAAATTCTTTCATACAAACTAGAACTGATTAGATGATTTTATTACTGATTATAGATGATTTTCACAATTATGAAAAAAATTTCATAGTTAGTGTAACTAATAAACATATATATCATATTGACACATTGCAGAATATATGTTATACTTAATTTGGTAATTAGAAACGGGTGCGTAGCTCAGTGGGAGAGCGCTTCCTTGACGCGGAAGAGGCCGTAGGTTCAATCCCTACCGCACCCACCATTCATCAATTAAAAAACAGGAGGTTCAAAAACGAACCTCCTGTTTTTTAATTATTAATTATCCGATAGATTTTATCGCGATATTTTTCGTTCACTTTTATATAATCCTCTTCTTTAAATATCAGTTTTTCCTTATCATTTGGAGCATTTCTTGCTACAGCACTAACTAAGGCTGATACAGACTTTTTACTTTTTAACTGAAGATCGTTGATAATAGCCTCCGTTTTTATCTTTCCTTTTTCAGTTATTAATCTTAAGAAATCTTTAGTCAAGGGTGTCAAATTATTTATAAAACTGACTAATTCTTCATCTCTCCATTGCTTTTTTGATCGATCCTTTAATAAACTTTTTAATACAGAGATTCTTTTTATCAAATTGTCAGATAAAAAATAAAATAAGGTTTGTGCATCAATTTCAACTTCATCCAATAGTTCTATCAACGAATCGAAAGTATCACTATCAATATCAAGTTTTATTTTATCCTCTCCATATTGTAAAACGTTACTTTCATACACTAAATTAAATCTATCAAAATAACTCTTTATTAATTTTGAAAATAGAAACTTACGTAAACTATAATTTTCTATAGATTTAAGATATTGATTAATGTAGTAAAAATCATCTTTATTTTCAATTCTACTGAAAATAAGTTCTTCAAGCTTCTCTTGATTATCTTTCTTTAGTAAATTTGTCCCCATAAACTCTACTAACATTTTTAGTTCATCACTCAACATAGCGTTTCGTCAATTTGTTGACAGTCCTCCCTTCTTGTAAAATAGAAGATTTAAGAATTATAGTTTTTTATGCATATTATTAGTTTGATAAATAAAAGCAATTATTTGTATTTATTTCACTCTTTAATATAATTTATATTCAATTGAGACTACTATAAGTATATTTTAACAGAAAATATTCTATTTACAACTCAAATCAAAAGTAACCAATAAAATTATAAATCTTGTCACTTAAGGTGTTATATCCCCTAGTATTACACTATACTTTGCCCCGGTTATTTGAGGAACGTTATTACAACGCCTTTTAAAAGTTTGATAAGCAAGAATAGCAAACGCAACAGCTTCTTTAGCGTCACTAGAATATCCTAATTGTTCTAGGATCATAACAACTACATTTTCTCCTAAAAGCATTTTTACATAAGATTTTATCATCAGAATCAATGTTGGATTATAGCTACCTCCACCTGAAATAATAATCTGATCTATTTTATTTCTAATAAATCTCTGATATGCATCAACAATAGTAAATGCAGTAAAATTTGTAACAGTAGCTATGATATCTTCATTGGACAAATGTAATTCTTTCCCTATATTGACAATTTTCCTTGCATAATTTAACCCGAAAGCCTCTCTTCCCGTAGTTTTAGGGGCTTTTTTACTTATAAATGGATGTTTTTTTAATTCATTAAGTAGTTCTGTCGATACTGTTCCTTTTATTGCCATTTCTCCATCTTTATCAAAAGTTTTCTCCCCATTAGTTAAAATTTGAATAACTCCGTCAATTAACATATTACCAGGCCCAGTATCAGTTCCTTGAATATCTTCTATTTTTCCGTTTTTTGGAATATAAGTATAATTTCCAATACCTCCTATATTTTGCAAAACTCTATTATACTGATTGCTTTTAAATAATATATAGTCTACATATGGCACTAGGGGAGCTCCTTGGCCACCTGCTGCTATATCTCTTGCACGAAAATTACTTATGGTTGTAATCCCTGTACGCTGTGCAATTACCCCAGCTTCTCCTATTTGAAGACTTGAGACGTAATCATTTTCAACATCATGATAAATAGTCTGACCATGTGAACCAATTAACTCTATATTACTTAGTTTTATATTTGTTAAAGAAGCTATTTTTTCTACACTTTTAGCAAATAGCTCTCCAAGTTCAAAATTCAATCGACATATTTTATCAACACTTCCTGTTTTTGGATCACAACATTCTAATATTTTATTTCTAGTTAAATTATCATAAGGTGTATTTATAAAATTAATAACTTTTACGTCGAAATCGTTAGAACTTATTTCACTGATATCTATTAAAGCAGTGTCGATTCCATCAAGAGATGTACCGGACATTAATCCAACAACATACATATTTATAATCTCCTTATTAAAAAGTTGAAAAAATTATTTGATTAACTCCAAATTATTAATTTTAGGCAAATACAATATTATTTATCTTATTTCTTATTACATTCAATTCAGGTTTTTTAAGGTATCTATCATAAAAGACAGCATTTGTTAAAAATATAGAAAACATGCCATCTTTTCTAATCCAGATAGACGTTCCTGTAAAACCATTGTGGCCAAATCCCGAACTATCCAGTGAATATTGGCAACCAGCAACTGGTGGAGCCATCCAAGCTATATGAGTTATATTTTCACCTCTTTTTACAATCGTTGTTGTAAATAAATCAAAAGTTTTCTCAGAAACAATTTTACCACTGAGTAAGTTATAAATAAAAATTCTTAAATCATCTACATTTGAAAATAGACCTGCATTACCACTTACTCCTCCAAGGTAATAGGCTAATTCATCATCAGGATCACCTTTAAGTCTTTTTCCGTCTCTTATAGAAGTGGCGACTGCTCTCTCTTTATCTATAGGATTATAACAAGTATTTTTCATACCTAAATCTATAAAAACTTTTTCTATATAATCTTTAAAATTCACTTGAGTAACTACTTCAACTATCTTCATTAAAGTAATAAAATTTAAGCAAGAGTATTCATAGCATTTATTTGGGCCTTTTTGAGGTTGTATTTCTATAAGTTTTTCAAAAAGTTCTTTGTTTTTATATTCCTTCCAAAGAGTTGAATAAGAAGGCATTAATGAAGTATGAGTTAGTAATTCAAAGATTGTTATTTCTCCTTTTTGCCCTGAAACATTTAAATAATTTCCTATTTTATCTTTTAAATGCAATTGACCGCTATCAATAAGTTTCATAACAGCAGTAGCTGTGGCAACAACTTTAGTAACACTAGCTAAATCAAAAATATCGTTCTCGGTTAATTTCTCAATCCCATCCTTTGTACCAAAAAAATCTCTGTATAAAATATTTTCTTCATCCCCAATTAAAAGAGAAGCTGCTGTATATACGTTATTTAAACCAGATACTATTATTTCATCTAATATTTTGATATCTAAACCTTTCAAATCATTCACCTTTCTTTAACAAAATTATATGATAAAATTATTTATATTTCTTTAATAAATATATCTAAAATATCATCACATACAGAAATATTTTCATATTCTTTGATTCTTATTTCACCTTCCCTTTTTATAAGATCTTTTTCTGATTCAGGAGAGGTAATTAGCTTTATCACTATCCTTGAAAGTTCTGAGAGTTTAGCAACCCATGGCTTAATATCTTCATAAAACCCCTTAAAACCAATTTTACTTAACTCTTCATCAAGATTTGATAATTCTTCTAGATAACTTACAAGTTCTTTGCTAGCATTTAAAGAATCTTCTTTATAATTTTTTAACAGCCTTTTTAATTTGAAAGATGTTCCTTCAAATAAGCGTGATTTAAGAAAATTTTCACTGAATAATTCTAACTCTCTCGAAAAATTTTCGCCCGCGATGTTAAATATTGCTTTCTCCCACGAAGTCCAAGGATTATAAGATTCAGAATTCCAAAGATAATCAGATATAGTCTGCAAAGCAATCATTGAAGCATAAGCCTGATTCATTGGATTAGCTATAACTCCTTCTATCGATTTGTAAAGATCAACTTCTCTGTTCGTTAATGGCCCCAAAAATAATTTTCCTTCATCCGCATCATTAACCGGATAATTATCCCACAATACTAACTTATGTCCAAACTGACTTGAAATCTCATTTGCATTTTTTATAGAAACTCTTTTAGACCAAACTCCATTTCCAGTCCAAATTACTACTATTTCAGAGTGTAAATTTTCTTTTAGAGTTCTTCTATAAGGGGAATCTTCTTTTTGCCAATATTCAGTAGGACAAAAATACAATTTTGCTTTAGAATCCTTCTTCTTTAAAAAATCATACAATTTGTTTGCTATGTATGTCTGGGCCAAACCATAATTATTATTAAACTTTCTAACATCTTCTTCGTATTCTAATTTATGAGGTATATCATCAAACAAAATTGCTACATTTGTAACTCCCCGCCTCAATACTTCATCATACTTATTGCATAACAATGAAAATTCCGTTTCATCGCTAAACTTCATACTTAAACCAGGACTAATACAAAATACAAAATCTACATAATTTTTCTTTGCCTCTTCTATCAAATCATATATTTTTTTCTTTTCTTCAAATGGATATGGTTCCCTCCATTTTTCTCTATGGTATGGATCATCCTTTGGAGCATACCAATATGCATTCATTTTATTTTTTCTACAAAATCTTATTATGTCTTTTCTATTTTCATTACTCCAGGGTTTACCATAAAAACCTTCTATAATCCCTCTTATATTAAAAGAAGAAAAATCAATAATTTCAACTATTGGAAGTATTTTATTTTTGCTATCAATCAATTGTTTTAGGGTCTGCGATGCATAAAAAAATCCACGTTTTGTGGAAGAGCCTATACTAATTTCCCTTTTATCTTCATGAATTTTCAACAGGTACCCATCTTCGCTTAATTCTTCTAAACTCAATTCAAAATCGTTTTTATTTAAAAAGTTTTCTAGCTCCTTCATTGAAAAAGAAATGAGTCCTTTAACTGTTAAATCCGCCTTTTCAGGTTCATCAACTAGAACAAAACAATCATCAGAAAAAAAATCGTTATAATCATTACAACAAATTCTTATTTTAGAACCATTATATTCTATGTTTTTTCCTTCGTAAAATATTTTCTTTGGCGAGGGATTTAAATTTTTTAACACAAATTCCATTATAAAAATCCTCCTTTAATACAGTTTATATTTTTAAATTGTCTCAGAAATTCCAAGACCTGGGGTACTTGACATATGAATCATTCCTAAATCATAAGCAATCCCATCAGGAATAAAATCAGATTCAAAAAATAAAGGTGAATCCAAATCTGCCTTTGTGATATTTTTAAAAGCAGCTGCAAAATGAGCTGCAGCAGTTACAGAAATTTTAGATTCAACCATGCAACCAATCATACATTCAATACCAGCAGCTTCAGCAATTTTATTTATTTTAATCGCATTATATATACCACCACATTTCATTAGTTTAATATTAATCATATCTGCAGCATCAAGTCTAATAATATTCAATGCATCATGCACGCTAAAAACACTTTCATCTGCGACGATTGGCAAAGATAGATAATTCCTTAAATATTTTAACCCTTCAATATTCCAATTTAGCACAGGTTGTTCTAAAAGTTCTATATCATATTTCTCCAATTTTTTCATAAGAGATAAAGTTTCTTTTATGTTCCATCCCTGGTTAGCATCTAGCCTAATTTTAATGTCATTTTCAATGTTTTCCCTAATCATTTTTACCCTTTGAAAATCTTTGCTAGGATCAACACCAACCTTTATTTTCAATATCTTGAAACCTTTTTTTACAGCTTCTTTAGCATCATTTACCATCTTCTCTGGCTCGTTTAGACTTATAGTAATATCTGTCTCAACAGAATTTTTATAACCACCTAGGAGCTTATATAAGGGAACATTATAATATTTACCTAAAATATCAATAAAGCAATATCAACTCCTGCTTTAGCACTTTCATTACCATATATGGCTTTTGAGATTTTTTCTTCAACTCTTTCTATATCTCTAGGATCTTCACCAATTATAGACGGTTTTATATAATTATTGATAGCACTCATAATACTTTCTTGAGTTTCACCTGTAACCCTCGGTTCAAAAGCAGATTCCCCTATTCCAATTAATGAATTATTAGTATGAATTTCGACATAAACATTCTTTACTTCATTTAATGGACCTGCTGCAGTTACAAAAGGACTTGTTAACTTTAAATTTAATGGTTTAACTTTGATATCAACTATTCTCAAATGAATTTCACTCCTTTAAAAGTTATAGCTGAGCTTAATGATTCAAGATAGGTTAAATTAGAATTCATGGTGTAGCTTGATAAATCCATAACAAATGTTCCATGAATATCGAATATCTTAAAAACTCCATTTTCATCTTTTCTTCTAAAACCAGATCCTTGATGAATTACATAATATTTATCTTTTAGTTTTCCTAAATACATCATAACATGACCTTTCATAAAAAGAAGATCTCCAGCTAATAATTTATCTAAAATAGTTTTTCTTTCAGAAATGTCAGAGCTAAATTGAAAGCTACTAGGAAAAACCATTGTTTCTTGATATTTAGAATCTCTCGGAAGAAATAAACCAAAAGTCTTAAATATATCCATTATAAATCGTGAGCAATCCCTGTTATCATTGCTTCCACCCCAACCATATCTTTCTCCAAGCATTTTAAAAGCTTGTTTAATTATATTTTCTCTGGTAAAAGCTAAAAAATCTCTCTTAACTTCCTTAGAACCTGAAAGAGGATAAACTGCAAAACCATCTTCACATTTATAACTTTTATCTACACTCCTATCAAAAAGAATCTTAAGAGGATAGCACCCTTCAGGAAAACAATAACCTAATTTACTATAAAATTGTTGAGTTTCAATCTCAGTCGCTAAAATAATTTTATCGCCCATTTGAAACTTTAACTTACTAAAATGTGCAAGGTCTTCTGTTTCTACTTTGCTTTCAGTTACCACTAAGAATGAATCAGATGAAAGATAATTTATAAACGTTTCTCTTGAGACTGTTATAAAATCATCTACTTTTATCCACCCAGAGTAAAAATAGCTTTGAACAAAATACCATCTTGAATCAAAAGATTTTTGATAAACTAAAATAGGTTCTCCTGGAGAAAGAGTTGTTAGAGCTAACAGATCTTGAAATGGAAAGTTAGGAGAGTTAGATATTTTTTTAGCAATAGGTAACGATTTTACAGAACATTTTTTAGTTGTAAATCCAAAACTTATTTGAATATAAGCTGGTAATTTTTTCTTGTAATTCTCAAAATTTGAAAGGTATTTGTATAGACTTTCTATATTTAATGTACTAATTTTACGTCCCCAACTTGTATAAAGATCTTTAGTGGAGAGTTCCATAAGATTTTGTAAAGTATTAATCTTTTCCATTTCTTTTACAAACAAATCCTTTTCGACTTTTCTCTCTTTCTCTAAAAAGTATGAGGAATTAAAATTAAAATAATAATTTTCTAATTGATGTTCTTGCATTCTGCTTGCAATTTTATGATTTAAATTACCTATTTCTACTGGCTCCATTAAAACACTGGATGCCTCTTCTAATCTATCTATCCAAAATGTAGGATCAAACACTGCTTTATTATCAACATTTAAAATAGAGTAAATACTATTACATATTGAATCCTCGTTCATTTTGTTTTACTCCTTTGTAAATACAGATCTTTTCGAACTAATCAAAAATGTGCCAATCATTCTTAGTAATATCTCTTGATAGTAAATCATCATAAGTTTCTCTTCGTGTAATCAGTTTATTTTTTCCGTTATTAACCAATACAATAGCAGGTCTGAGAAATCCATTATAGTTACTTGACATAGAATAAGTATAATCACCAGTAAAAGGAATTGCTAATAAATCACCTATGGACAATCTTGGAAGGAATATTTCGTCTATTAAAATATCCCCTGATTCACATGCGCGTCCTGCTATTGTAACTTTTTCAAAATCTTCAGTTTCTTTCATTTTATTTGCCACATAAGCTTGATACTTTGCGTTGTATAACGATGGTCTTATATTATCAGCCATACCGCCATCTACTATAGCATACTTTTTACTTGCACTCTTTTTGATCGCACCTACTGTATATAAAGTAGTACCCGCTGTTGAAATTATTGATCTTCCTGGCTCTATACTTATTTTTGGTTTAGGATAATTGTGTTTTTTTGATATAACTTCTACTTGGTTGACAATCTTATTAATTACATCAAAAATATCCATTGATTGCTCGTTTGAAGAGTGTGCAACACCGAATCCTCCACCAATGTCAATCTCACCCAATATGATATTTTCTTTCTTCCTAAGACTTACCAACAACTCAAACAAAGTTTCTATAAGATTTACATAATACATAGGTTCGCTTATTTGAGAACCAATATGTGCATGAATTCCACATAATTCAAGTCCATTAAAGCTTTTAATTTTTTTTACTATACTATCTAAATTTTCTAAATGAATGCCAAATTTAGAATCAACTTGTCCTGTTGATATATATTTATGAGTATTAGGATTAATCCCAGGAACAATTCTTAATAAAATACGTGTCTTTTTTCCAAATCTTTTTGAAATTCTATTTATTTTATACAATTCCTCTTCATTGTCAACTATAATTGTAGATACATCATTTTTTATTGCCATTTCAATTTCTTCATTGAACTTGTTATTTCCATTAAAATAAATCTTTTCAACTGGAAAATTATTTTTAAGTGCAATATATAGCTCTCCACCAGAAACAACCTCTATGCCTATTTTTTCCTCGTTGATAATTTTACACAATTCCGAATTTAAAAAGGATTTAGAAGCATATGCTATAAAAAATGATTCAGATCCGCTTTTGAAAAAAGCTTCCTTAAATTTATTAATATTGTTTTTTATTTCAATTTCATCTAATACTAGAAGAGGCGTGCCATAATTTTTTGCTAAATCAAAACAACTTACTCCACTAATTTTCAAAATTCCTTGTTCGTCAATACTCATATTTTCTGGTAAATCTTGTAGATGCATTTTTGATTTATCCCCCTTTTAAAATAAAGATAATCATTTAAAAACTCTGTAAATAGTCTTTTACATGAAAGCATATGTCGAAGCTTTCCTTCAAAGTATAAGAATACTCATAATTTTAATTCTCATATAAAAAACATCTTATTTTTCTTTCATTAATTTCAAAATATGGTGGGATAATATTCTTACACTTTTCCATTGAATAATTACACCTAGGCTCAAATGGACATCCTTTTGGTGGGGTTATTAAATTTGGAACTTCGCCTGTATTTCCAAGCTTCTCAGAAACTAATCTATCAGGATCTGGTGCCGCCTTTCTAAGAAGTTGTGTATGTGGATGGAGCGGTTCTAAAACTACATCATCAGTTGAACCTACTTCTAAAAACATTCCTGCATACATAACTGCAATCCTATCTGAAATATATCTTGCTGCAGCTAAATCATGCGTCACATGTAAATATGTAGTGTTAAAATCGTCACGAATTTTTAACATAAGTTTCATAAATGAATCCACGAGCTGAATAGTTTGTACCTCCTGAAAAAAATGGATTGAAATTCTGGGAAAATGGTCCTGTCACATCCATGATCATTGATAAAGTACTTGCTAATGAGAAAACATATAATACCATTACACACAGAAGTAATACATTTCTTTTCACCATACATCCCTCCTATGAATTTGTTTGAAAAATCTTTTGTTTTTAAAACAACTTACCAGGATTCATAATATTGTTTGGGTCTAATATCTTTTTTATTTCTTTCATTCTAGTATACTCTTTCTCTTTAGTTTGTTTAAGTAACTCTTTCTTTATGAATCCTATTCCATGCTCCCCACTTATTGCTCCTCCCATTTCCGCTGCTTTTATCGCTATCTTACCTAATATCTCTTCTGATACGTCTTTCCATTCGCCAGGGGATATTTTATCTGGTTTTAAGGGTGCTGGATGCAGGTTTCCATCCCCTGCATGTCCGGCTACCGGTATATCTACCTTGTATTCTTTTGATACCTCGTTTATGTATCCCATTATTTCAGGTATCTTTGACGTTGGTACTACCACATCCCCTGTTGGTACGTATGTATCTACCGCTTTTAAACTTTCTAACCAGTTCCTCCTCATACGCCATATCTTTTCTGAATTCGTCCTGTTATCAGCTATGAATACATCTTTTGCTCCATTCTTTTGTAACGTTAATCCGCTCTTTTCATATATATCTTCTAGCTCTCTTAAATTGTTCCCTTCATATTGGATTATTAAATACGATTCTACTTCATCTTGATATGGCAACTTCATCCCTGTGTATTTCGATGCATATCTTATCGATTCTTTGTCTATAAACTCTATAGCTGATGGTAATACCTTTGTCTCTGTCATTAATGGTGCTACATTCTCTATCGCCTTTTCTATACTTTCAAACGGTACTAGTAAATCTACTACTTTCCCAGGTTGAGGGATTAGGTTTACATATATCTTCGTGAAAATACCTAATGTCCCTTCTGATCCTATGAATAAGTGAAGAAGATTGTAACCACTTGAGTCTTTTCTCCTTTTCCCTCCATATTCTATTATTTCTCCATCTGGCATTACTACCTCTAATCCTAATATGTGATGTCCTGTATTCCCATATTTTATTACTTTACTTCCTCCTGCGTTTGTAGCTACGTTCCCTCCTATGAAACTCGTTTCTACACTCATCGGGTATCCAGCGTAATACAACCCTTTTTCTGATACTATCCGGCATAAGTCGTTGGTTACTACACCTGGTTCTACCACCGCTACTAGGTTTTTTGTGTCTATTTCTATTATGTTGTTCATCCTTTCAAGGGAGATGACTATCCCTCCATATATTGGTATGTTCGCTCCAGCTAATCCACTTCCTGCTCCCCTTGGTGTTATTGGTATATGTTCTTCGTTGCATAGTTTTACTATTTCTGATATTTGTTCTTTCGTTTCTGGTTTTACTACTAAATCTGGCATATGAGCGTAGTATTCTCCTCCTGATTCGTCGTTTGAGTAGCTTTTTAAGTTTTCTTCGTCTTGATATATCACGAGGTTTTCATTCTTTAGTATCTTTTTTATCTTTTCTACTGTTTTTGGTGTCACTTTATTGTATTCTTTCATTTTTTATCACCTTGTTTTATCTCTTTTGCAAGTAGCGGTACTATTTCTGTGGCATCGCCTACTATCCCTAAGTCTGATACTTTGAATATCGGTGCTTCTGGGTCTTTGTTTATAGAAATTATGTATTTTGATGTCGACATCCCTGCTATGTGTTGTACTGCGCCTGATATGCCTACTGCTATGTATAGTTTTGGACTGACTGTCTTTCCTGATAGTCCTATTTGGTGTGAGTAATCTATCCAGCCCATATCAACTACCGCTCGTGTCGCTCCTACTGCCCCGTTTAATCTTTCTGCTATTTCTTTTAGATATTTGAAGTTTTCTTGTTTTCTTATCCCTTTTCCTCCTGCTATTATTACGTCTGATTGTTGAAGCGGTTGTTCTATGCTTTCATCTCTTTTGTAGTTTATCCATTCGTATCTGCTTTGGTACATTTCTTCATTAAACTCTTTTTTTATTATTTCTCCTGTTCTGCTTTCGTCTTTTGGTAATGGTAGTTTGGATTTGGGCCTTACTGTCGCCATTTGTGGATTTGTCATTGTTTTTATCTTCGCCATTACATTTCCGCCTATTGCAGGCCTTATTTGTATCAGTCTCCTTGTTTCTTCTTCTATTTCAAAGTCTGTACAATCAGCTGTTAATCCTGTCTTTAAACTCGCTGCTAGACAGGGCATCAGTGTCCTTCCTTTGGTTGTGGCTGATGCTAGTATTATTTCTGGCTTCATTTCTTCTACCATCTGTTGGAGTATATTTGTGTACGTATCTGGATAGAAATGTTCTAGTTTGTCGTTTTCTACATAGTAGACTTTGTCCGCTCCGTAGTGTATCAGACTTTCTATGTCTTTTATTTTGTTTGTGAGTACTATACTTGTTAATTCAACTTTTAATCTTTCTGATAATCCTTTTCCCCAAGCTAATAGTTCATATGACACTGGGTTTATACTTCCATCTTCTATTTCTGCTATCGTCCATACTCCTGTGTGTGTTTGTTTCATTAAATCACACCTTTTTCTTTTATGAAGTTTTTTATCTTTGATACAGCTTCTTGTGGTGTTTTTATTGTTATCTTTTCTCCTTGCCTTGATATCTTTGGATAGAATACTTTTACTACCCTTGTAGGTGATCCTTTTAATCCTATCTTGTCTTCTTCTATCTTTAATTCTTCATTGGTTATTGTGTGTATTTTACTTTTCTTTGCCCTTAGTTTGTTTTCTAGATTTGGTAGTCTGGGGTCGTTTATTTCTTTTACTACAGTTATTAATGAGGGTAATGTCGTTTGTATGACTTCGTTTCCACCTTCTATGGCTCTTTGTACTTTTATGGCGGATTTAGTTATTTCTATTATCTTGTTTACATAGGTTAATACTGGTATCCCAAGTAACGTGGCAACCATTGGTCCTACTTGTCCTGTTTCTCCATCTGTCGCCCTTTCTCCAGCAAAGATTAGATCAAATTCTTTTCCTTTCAAAAACTGTGATAGTGTGTATGCTGTAGCACGTGTATCTGCGCCTGCATATCTCCTGTCTGTTAGTAATACCCCTTCATCGCATCCCATTGAGATCGCTTCTTTTATGGCATATTCTGCGGATAAAGGGCCCATCGATATTACTGTGATTTTTGTGCCGGTTTCCTTTTCTTTTATCCTTACAGCTTCTTCTACCGCATACATGTCTAACGGGTTCATCTCAGATTCTAATTCACTTCTTATCATCGTCCCTGTCTTTTCATCTATCTTGACATTGTCTGTTGATGGCACTTGTTTTACTAATACCACTATGTTCATTCATTAACGCTCCTTTGCCTGTGTAATGTTGAACTTCGTACTCCAAATAATCTATAATACATAATTTTTTAAGCTCGTTATTTAGATAGCTATATTTGGTAAGTAAATATATTATTTATAAAAGCTTTATAGTAATAACAATGTTATTATTTTTCAAATTATCTCATAATGTTTTTATTAAAAGCAAATTGGAAAAATAAAGAAATATGTGAATAAAGAAGTCTAATTTCCTATAATAAGAGAAGAATAATTAATACCAAGATTTTTAAATTAGATATATTGTTATTACCTATATCCAATTACTTTATTATTTAAGATATGAAATGTATTAAAAGAAGCAAATAATAAAGTGTATGGTGTACAATTTTTATTTTCCTATAATCTTTTTAATATAAGTATGCATCGATGATATTACTGATAATGCTTCTTTCTTTGAAGGCATTTCTGTAGAAAGTCTTAAAAGAGGTTCGGTGCCCGAAAATCTAAATACTGCCCATCCATCATTTTGAAAATATATTTTAACTCCATCCAAGTAGCTAATTTTATCAACTATGAATTTAAAAGATGGGAGTTTTTTTTCATGAAATAGTATTTTTGTTAAAATTGATTTATCCTCATGAGTTAGAGGAATATTAAATTCTTCGTAATATAAGGTTCCAAATTTCAAATGTAATTCTTTTCTCAAATCTCCTATCAACTTATTTGTATTACAAATCATCTCAATAATATAACATGATGTCACTGTTGCATCCTTTCCTTTTAAATGTCCCCTAATCGCAACTCCGCCACTACTTTCTCCTCCCATAAGAGCTTTAGTTTCTTCCATTTTTTGACTTATATGTTTAAAACCAACCGGAACTTCGTGACAATCTTGCCCATAATAATTTGCTATCCTGTCTAACAAATGAGTTGTAGTTATATTTCTGACAATTCCCCCATCCAGTTTTTTATATTCTAAAAAGTAGTAATACAAAAGACATAATATTTCGTTTGGATGAATGAACTCTCCCTTTTCATCTATTATTCCTAACCTATCTCCATCCCCATCAGTCCCTAATCCTAAATCATATCCTTTTTCAGGAACTAAATTCATTAGTGTTTTCAAAGTTAAAAAACTAGGGGAAGGGATTCTCCCCCCAAAAAGCGGATCATGTCTAGCGTTTATAAGTTCAACTTGACACCGCAATATATTGAAAACTGTATTTAAAGTTATCGTTGAAGCACCGAACATTGGATCAAAAAGAATTTTCAATCTTTTCTTTTTAATAGAATCTAGATCAATTTTAGAAATAACATTATCTATGTAATTATTAAATGGATCAATAAATTTGATTAATCCATTTTTAATTCCTTTTTCAAAAGGGAATATTTTTATTTGTTCTTTCCTTAAAAATTTTATCTTTTCTTCAATTTTCTGTGTTACATTTTCATTAGCATCTCGACCTTCGTAAGTAATTATCTTAACTCCATTATAATCATATGGATTATGACTAGCTGTAACAGCTGCTCCATAATAAGTTTGATATTGATTTACAGCATGCATAACCATCGGTGTAGGAACATATTGCTCAATAAAATATACATTAATATTATTCCCTGCGAGAACTTCAGCTATCCAGCAAGCTGCTTTATCTGACAAAAACCTCCTATCAAAACCTATAACAATACCAAATTTATCAACTTTTTCCTCTATAATCAAATCTGATAAACCTTGGGCCAAACATATCACATTTTCCTTTATAAAATCTTCCCCAATTATTGCTCTCCAACCACCTGTCCCAAACTTAATCATATTTTTTCCTTCCTTTAAATTGCCTTAGTAAATTTATTCTTTACCACCTGTATATACATTAGAACCCCCTATAAAATATTTAGTTAATGACAGAAATAAAATTAGCATTGGTACACTAGCAATAACTGCAGCTGCCATAAGTGCTCCCTCATTGGTGAATTTTTCCTCTGCAAATTGAACTATATATAGAGGAATAGTTTTCATTTTTGGCGATTGAATAACAAGAAGTGGCCATAGCAAACTATCCCATTGAGATCTAAAAGTTAAAATTGCTAAAGTAGCTATAGGAGGTAGACTGTTTGGTAAAACTACTCTAAAAAATATCCCTATTTCTGAAGCACCATCTATTCTTGCAGCATCTAATAGTTCATCTGGAAAAGTGAGTAAAAATTGTCTCATTAAAAACACGCCAAATGCACTCATCAGGAAAGGTACTATCAATGCCCAATAGGTATCTTGCCATCCAAAATTTGTTACAATTAGGTAAAGTGGAATCATTATCGCTTCAAATGGAATCATCATTGTACTCAATATCATCATTAATATGAAATTTCTTCCTTTGAATCGAAACTTTGCTAACCCATATCCAGTAATTGAACATAATAATATTGTACCTAAAGAAGTAACACTTGCTACTAAAAAAGAATTCAGTATATTTCTTACAAAAATAAAGCTTCCATCGTTTCCTCTTAATGCCTGCCAGTAATTCTCTATGTATAAAGTCTTGGGTATCCAAGGATAAGGTATAGACATTATATCTTTTGCGGGCATGAAAGAAGCAGTAAACATAAAAATAAGAGGAACTAAGACTATGATGGCAAAAACTATAAGAAATATCCAAATTAATATATCAGCTACAGTTGAAAATAAAAAACTTTTTTGTTTTGACATAATATCACCTCAATTTATCCTTAATACTCTACTTCTTCTGATTTTGACACTCTAAACTGAACTATTGTTAATGTTAATATAATAACAAATAAAATGATACTCATAGCACTTGCACGTCCTATTTGATGATCCCTGATTGCTGTATTATAAATATTTAGAGTAATTACGTCAATTGGTTTCAAAGGAGCACCCGACTGCGTAAAAAGATATTGTGTACTAAATGTCTTTAAGCACTGTGTCATTGCCATTATTGAAACTAATAGTGTAGTTGGTTTTATAAGTGGCAGGGTAATACGAGTAAACACTTGCCATCTATTAGCTCCGTCTATTCTTGCGGCTTCATTAATTGATTGAGGAATACTTGCAATTCCTGTAACAAAAATTACTGTAAAATATCCTATATATTTCCAAAAATATACTATTATAGTAGACAATCTAAGCATTCCAGAACTTGTCAACCATTTATAATCTCTTCCTGAAGTATTAAGTATAAAATTAAGAAACTGGTTTGCTAAACCTCTTGGATCAAACATTAATAACCAAATTGTTGCAGCGACAACAGAGGACAAAAGGGCTGGTGAATAATAAGACATTTGAAAAAACTTTTGAAATCTTTTCCTTGAGGAAATAAATACTGCGAGAATCAAACTTACAACAACCAATGGAATAAATGTCCCTGCGGTAAAGATAGCTGTAGCCTTTACAGAATTCCAAAATGATTCTGAATGTAGTAAATATTTGTAATTTCCTAAGCCTATAAACTTGGGTTTGGAAAGCGACAGCAAATCTTTTTTGTAAAAACTTGTTATAAAAGCATTAATAATTGGATAAAAACTAAAAACTGCAAAAAAAATGATAGCTGGTATCGTAAAAATAAAACCCCATAGAGACTTTTTTCTTTCTATTCCTGCTTTCTTCTTCATAAATATCTCACTCCTTAAAAAGTAGGCGAGCATCTGCTCGCCTACATACGCATTCACAAATAATTTTAGTCCTCTTTTAATAATTCATTAGCTTTCTTTTTAAGAGTGGCCAAAGCTTGTTCTGGTGTGGTATTTGTTAGCATCACAGATTCTATTGCTTCCTTTAACAATTGTTCTAGTTGAGGGCCTTTTGGATGCAAAGGAACTGGATGAGATTTTGCCAAATCTGACATAAAAACATTAGCATATGGGTAATTTTTAAATACATCAGAATCTAGCAAAGTTTTCTTAGGCTGTATTAAACCAACCTTTAATAAATAATCCTCTGGATGGGTTAACATAAAATTAATAAACTTCCAGGCATATTCTTGTTTTTCTTTAGAACTTTCTGCATTTACCATATAATAATGACCATAATAATTACATCTTACATCATTTACAGCGTTTTCAAAAACTGGAAAAGGAACAACCATCCATTCTCCACTTTCATAAAATTCGGGATTTTGCGCTTTAATTCTATCTATCTGGTATAATCCTGACATACACATTGTTACAGAATTATTATCTCTATTAAAATCATTCCTTGCAGGTTGATAAGTTGGAGATCCTAAGTTCTTTCCCTGTGGCCCCCAATCTTTCATAAATTGAAGTGCTTTTAACCATGCTCCATCATTTATTATTGCAGTTTTTCCATCTTCACTTAGTAAACTTCCACCCAATTGTTCAACAAGCGGTAACCATTCAGTGAAATAATAAGGATATCTAAAATCAAACCCTCTTCTCAATATTATTTCTCCATCTCTAATGACTAACTTCTCGCTAATTCTCATAACATCTTCCCAAGTTTTTGGATAATCTTTTTCTGGATCCAAACCAACTTCCCTAAAATATTTTTTATTAAGATACATACACCAATTGGTAACTTCTAATGGTAATCCATACACTTTATCATTATAAATAACTGGATCCATAGTTCCTTCAATATATAGAGAAAGTAAATCGTCATAGCTTTTTAATCCTAGGGCTTTTAAATCAACAGGTGCTACTCTTTCATTAACGACATATGGATAAGCGTCTTGTATCTCCATGTTAAAAATATCAGGGCCTTTTCTTGCAGAAAATGCTGTTAACACAACTTCTCTAATTTTTGAAGAAGGATAAGTAACTCTTGTAATTTTTACTTCAGGATACATCTTTTGAAATTCTGCTATATATGCCTCCTCTAAAGGAGTCCTGTTTGGGTCTTCATGTGTCCAAAAAATTAATTCAACTGTTTTTCCAAAAAGTCCAACAATCATACACATAAAAATAATAATAAATATTGTAACTTTCTTGTCTTTTAACATAATACTTAACACCTCCTCATAAAATAAAGAATTTACTCACTTTGAGAATCCCAAAATCCTTATTATACCTATGTTTTGGATTTAATTATTTTTTCAAAATACCTCACTACTTCTAACCTTCACTAACTCATAATTTCTTTAACCTTTTTGGTACTTGTACCGATGAAGGAAGGAGGGTTTTGCACTGAACTCATTATAAATTCAATTATTAAAAAATCTACTTTCTAAAGTCCCTAAAATATTAACATAATCATTTGATTTCAGTTCTTAGAAACTGAATAGTGACTAGAAGAACATAAAATAGTTTTACAATTATGGATAAAAGATTGAATAGAAAATTTATCATTTTGGTAAGAAGTTCTATCTTAGAAAAATAAACAATAGTTATTTTAATAGAAGAAAATCATCTTTGAGAATAAAATTAATTAATACCACTATTAATTTTCAATTAATTATTAAAACATAATGCAAACGTTTTCATACATTGTTATAAATTATAGGCATAAATTACAGAAAGTTACTAAGTTGCATATAATATTACCTTATCTTTTCTATACTATCATAAAACTTTACTATTTTCAAATCTAATAAACGACGATATTTACATCTAATTCGTTGTAATCTCCAACATTTGTTATTAAATTCATTATTTGGTTATTTTTTATATTTAACAAATAAAAAGCTTTCTTAATAATCTGAATTTATTTAAGAAGGTATTATGTACTGGCTCCAGGCTTTTCTGCCCTTATAATCCATACATTCTATTCTTATCCAATTATCTCTTTCGCTAAATTTATAACTTGCGCTGGTAAGGTATTTACCTCGTTTTTTTACTACACGCTTTTCATTATAAAAATCGTCGCTCATAAAAGAAATTCGAACAACTGGAGATGTTTCTACAAAAATTTCATTATCTTCTAAAATGATCTGGCGTATTATAGGACCTTGACTAGCATAGAAATTTCCATTTTTTATATTTTGAATAATATTTGTTCTATCTAAATTAGGACTGTTAACCATAATATAACCTCCAAATAAATCTTCTGAATACTGATGAGTATCATCTACTGCAAAAATAAGTTTAATAAGACCTTTTGAAGCTACCGTATCAATATATTCAACCGAACTTCCTCTATTGGATTTGGTTTCTGAAATTGTGTTAAATATTTCAATACCATGGTAATCATGCAATTTGAGTGCATCTTCATGTGTTAATAAAGACCATGAAGGATGAGCTAAAATAGCTAACCCTTTTCTTTGAGTTATCATGTCTATTAAATCTTGCGCAGTTAAACCTTCTTGATATTCTATATTTCCTTCAAAACCTATTCCAACTATATGAAAAGCTCTTCTTGATACATAATCATTAACGTCTAACTCTATTCCACTTAAAACTAAAAAATCATTGTGTTGCTCTGATTTAGAAGCTCTTCTATGATCTGTTATCGAAATAAAATCATAATGTTCATTTTTGTAAATGAGTACTGCTTCATCAGGAGTTAATAAACCATCAGACAAATGTGTGTGCGTATGAAGATTTCCTTTGTACCATTTGTTTTCTTCGTTAAATAGCTTCACTAAATATCCTCCTTATAAGAAAGTAGTTATACGAGATATAATTTTCTATAAAGTAATATTAAAAAACGTAGGCATTTAATTTGCCTACAATATTTTATCATCTATTGCCATTTATAAAACCAATCTTAACTTACAAATATATTCATTTTTTTATACGAACTGTTATATGTGTTCATTGTTTAATTAATATTAGACTTTTTCCGATATAAAATAGGTTAACTTATTCTAATTCTTGGATCAAGTATCGCAAGTGCTATGTCTGCAAGCAGATTCCCTATTTGAGTCATAAAAGCTATGAACATCAAAAAAGTCATTACTAAGTATTGATCATGATTTAATAATGCATTATAAAAAAAAGGACCCATTGTTGGTAAATTTAATACTATCGATGTAATTATTGTTCCGCTAAATATCTCCGGCAACTGCATACCAGCTATGCTTACCAAAGGATTAATTGCATTTTTTATTACATGGCGTCTAACTACCTGGTCTTCTAAACCTCGGGCTTTTAAAGAAGTTACAAACGGAGCATTAATAACGTCAAGCATGTTACCCCTCATTACTCTCATTAAACCTGCAAGTCCTGAAAATCCTATTACTACTATAGGTAACCAAATATGTTTTAGTAAATCTAACAATTTTGCCCAACTCCATGGAGCTCCCATATATTCAGCGGAAAATAAACCTCCTAATGATGTTGCTCCCATTTGTAAAGCCAACCACATAAAAACTAAAGCAAGAAAGAAAACTGGTACTGAAATTCCTAAAAATCCTATAAAGGTAAGAATATAATCACTAACAGAATATTGATGAAGCGATGTATAAATTCCAGCAGGAATTGCTATAATCCATTGAAATATAATAGTTAAAAGCGCAATCGAAACTGTCCAACCCATTCTTTCCCAGATTAATTCTCCTACAGGTCTTTTATATGCAAATGAATATCCAAAATCTCCTCTTGTAATTATACCTTTTATCCACATAAAATATCTTTGCACAGGTGGTTTATCAAGTCCTAAAGATTTTTGTAATTCAATCACCTGCTCTGGAGATACGCGAGGATTATTAAGATATTGTGTAGCAAAATCTCCAGGTTGAAGTTCAGTAATTATAAAACATATTACAGAAATTAAAAACATCATTGGAATCATAATGAGTAATCTTCTGATTATGAATGTTGTCATCTTTAATTCCTCCAATGTAAAAAAATATCTTTCTACTTTCTACCTATAATTTGAATATTATCAACAAAGAGAGGGAAAAATCCCTCTCTTCTATTAATTAATATTATTTTTAAATATTGTTTCGTTAGAATAGACAATAACACCTTCATCATTCAAAAAATAATTTGCTATATTTGATTGTTTTGCTGATAATTCCATACCTTTGCAAACAAATATAAAAGGAACATAATAAGCATAGAGAGCTTGCCAATCATCATAATAAATCTTTCTTAATATTTGATCCATAGTAATCTGTGCTTTTTCAAAATCTTCATAAATTCTCAATTCCCATTCCAGCATTTCTTCAAATACAGCCTCACCTGTCTCCTTTTTCATAGTTGAAAGGTGATTGTAATACAAATGATTTCCTGGCTGCCATATGGCTTTTCTTAATTGAGGATCTGGTTGATTACCAAATGCACCTAAGGCTGCTTCAAAATCTCCTGATTGTGTAATTTGAGAGACTAAGGTTGGATCAAGTATTTGTAAATAAACTTTAACCCCTATGTCTTCTAGATCCTGAGAATATATGTAAGCAATATCCTGAAATTCTTGAGCACTTGATGCAGTTAAAACAAATTCGAACCTTTTTCCGTTAGGCAATTCTCTCCAACCGTCACCATCTCGATCTTTTATACCTACTGAGTCGAGCATTTGTCCGGCCATTTCTAAATCGTACTTTCTCCTTATATTTTCTATGTTTGGATTGTAAAAAGACTTATTACTAGGAAGAACTGGTGTTCCACCATAAACTGCTAGTGTATTGTATACTTCTTCAATTATTCTGTCTCTATTTAAAGCATATTCCATCGCAAATCTAAACCTTTCATTCCTGAATACTTCTTTAAGCTCGGGATCTTTGGCATCAAAATTAAAAGTTACATGAACAGGACTTGGTGTTGGTTTTATTGGTTGCCCTTTAAAAACTTGTATCTTTCCTTTAGATAATTCCTCTTGTTTTAAATACGGATAATCTTTCGGGGACACAGACATGTAATCAATTTTACCGGCCAAAAATTGTGCATTGGCAACCTCATCATCTTGAATTATTAAATAAACTAATTCATCAACGTAAGGAAGTTTATTTCCCCATTTATCAACTTTCCAATAGTAAGGATTTTTTTCTAAAACTACTTTTTGCTCAGTTACATATTCTTTTAATATAAATGGACCAGTTCCTGCAAATTCGTTGGGTGGGGTATTTGTTAGCCATAAACGGTTAACAGATCCCATATCGTTTTTGTCTATTTTTGACTCTAGTTTGTGTTGTGGATATATATATGCATGGCTTAACACATTAAAAAATGCACCATAAGGTTCTGGTAGAAAGGCTTTTACAGTTCTCTCATCTACTTTTTCCCATCTAACAAGTTCACCACCAATTGTAAATCTAGCAATTTCATTTCCTTCTGCAAATCTATTCATTATATAATATTTCATTGAAAAAATTACGTCATCTGCAGTAAACGGGTGACCATCACTCCACTTAATATCCCTTAAATGGAAAATTACCTCTTTACCGTCTTCAGATGTTTCCCAAGATTCAGCTAAAGCCGGCTCAATTACATTTGTGATTGGATTAAGATCAACAAGTCCTCTTAAAAATTGACCTGCTATTGTATAAGCTACATTATCCAATGTACCATAATAGTTAAATGATTGAGGTGCACTTGCAATTCTTATCGCAATAGTACCTCCAAACTTAGGTTTTTCAGGTGTAAACATTTCATTAACTACAAAATTTACTGCAAATATACTAAAAGACAGAACAACCACAACTAACAAAGTAAAAAACTTTTTCATACCTAAGAGCCTCCCTTTCATTTTATAAGAAACACTTGTTACAATTTAAATGAAACAAAAGATAAATAAAACTATTTTTTGATGAAATAATTATATTAATAACAAAATATTTATTTCATATTATTTTACTTTTCATAAAAATTCTTCTTTAACCTATTTGAAATAATTTTTAATATGTTATCTATTCATATAAGTGGCATGCTATTTTATGTTCTTTTCCAATTAATTTAGGTTTTATCTTATCACAAACGTCCATTTTATATGGACATCTAGGGTGAAATGGGCATCCAAGGGGCGGATTTATAGGACTAGGCGGCTCTCCTGTAACTGAAACTTTGCCCAATTTTCTATTTGTTGGATCCCAACTTGGCATAGAACTCATTAAAACTTTTGTGTAAGGATGCATAGGATTTTCAAATAATTCTTCAGCAGGTGCTTCTTCTATAGCATTTCCCAAATAAATAACCACAATTCTATCACTTACATGATGAATTAGATCTAAATTATGTGATATGAAAAGGTATGAAATTTTAAACTCATTTTGAATTTCTTTCAATATTTCTATTATTTGATTTTGAACTGAGACATCCAGAGCAGAAGTAGGTTCATCACATATAATTAATCTGGGTCTTAATGTTAAAGCTCTTGCAATCGCTATTCGTTGTCTTTGACCACCACTAAATTCATGTGGATACCTAGTAGTATAGGTAGCACTCAAACCAACTCTTTCTAATAACTCATTAACATAATCATCTTCTTCTTTTTTATTTTTGAAAACTCTATGTATTTGAAGGGGCTCTTTGATTATTTCACCAACCGTTAGCCTAGGATCTAATGAATCATAAGGATTTTGAAAAATCATTTGAATATTTTTTCTAAAAATACCTCTTATCGATTTATCAAGTTTATGTGATATATCAAACTCATTTCCTTTCTCATCATAAAAATATAGTGAACCTTCAGTTGGATCGTATATTTTTGTAATTATTCTCCCCAAAGTTGTTTTCCCACATCCTGATTCTCCAACAACTCCTATACTCTCGAAATCATTGATTTCAATATCTATATTTTCTAGCGCTTTAACATAACCAGTTACTTTTAAAAAAACTCCCCCTCTAATTGGAAAATATTTTTTTATATTATTAGCCTTAATTATTTTCAAGTTGATTACCTCCATTTCCATACAACCAACAGGATACTAAGTGTTCGTTTCCTAATTCATTTTCCTTTGGTTCTTCTTCTTTACAAATGTCTTTAACAAAATTACAACGAGGATTAAATCGACATCCTTTAGGAAAATTTTGTGGGCTAGGAACGGTTCCTGGAATAAATGGTAAGGTTTTTGATTTATACTCCCTTCTTATTTTTGATTCCATTAATCCCTGAGTATATGGATGCAACGGTTTATTAAATATTTCCTCTGTAGTTCCTTTCTCAACAATTTTACCAGCATACATAACATGAACTCTATCAGCGATTTCTGATATTACGCCTAAATCATGAGTGATGAAAATTATTGAATTTCCAAATTCATCTTGAATTGATTTCATTAAATTGAGAACTTGAGCTTGAACAGTTACATCCAGGGCAGTTGTAGGTTCATCAGCAATCAATATTTTGGGGTTTGTAAGAAGATTTAAAGCAATCATAGTTCTTTGAAGCATTCCTCCACTCATTTCATGAGGATATTGATCGTATCTTTTTTCTGGTTCTGGAATTCCAACTCTTCTCATCATATCTATACTTTTATATCTACTTTCACTTTTGGTTAATTTTAAATGTGTTTTACAGACTTCATGCATTTGTTCTCCAATTGTGTACAGTGGATCAAATGAAGACATAGGCTCTTGAAAAATCATTCCAATTTCTTTTCCTCGAACCTTTTTAAATTCTTCTTCTTCAATTTCCAAAATGTTTTTCTTATCATATAATATTTTTCCTGAAAGAATTGTAGATTTAGGATTTAGCAATTTCATTATTGCTAAATTAGTAACTGTCTTTCCACAGCCTGATTCCCCTACCAATCCTAAAGTTTCCTTTTCTTTTAACACAAAACTAATATTGTCAACAGCTTTAGATATACCTTCAAAAGTTTTAAAATATATTTTTAAATTGTTTACTTCTAAAATATTTTCTATATTTTTCATGCTCTTTCACCTACTTTATATGGATCAGCAACATCTCTAAGAGATTCTCCCACAAAATTAAAAGAGAGAACTGCAAGAACAATAAAAACACCTGGTATTAACAGCCAAGGGTAAGAAGAAAGAGCAGAAAGCGATTGTGCTTGGCCAAGCAATAAACCCCAGCTAGTCATTGGCTCTTTAATACCTAGTCCCAAAAAGCTCATAGAACTTTCTCCCAAAATCATTCCAGGAATTGACAGTGTAGAAACAACAATTAAATATGACATAGTATTTGGAATAAGATGTTTAATAATTATCCTAAAACCTGAAGCACCCATTGTTTTAGATGCAATTACAAATTCTTTCTCTCGCAGGCTTAGAACCATTCCCCTAACTACTCTTGCTACACCCATCCAACCTATAAAAGATAAAACCATTACAATAGCAAAGTATACCATTGTGCTTGGCCATTGAGGAGGAATAATCATAGCCAAAGCTAACCAAAGTGGTATTTGTGGAAAAGAACGAAGTAATTCCGTTAATCTTTGTATAACTACATCTATCCATCCCCCAAAGTATCCTGAAATTGCTCCCATTATGGCTCCAATAATAACACTTATGAATGTACCTACAAGTCCAATTGTCATAGATACTCTAGAACCATAAATAATTCGCGATAACAAATCTCTACCAAACTTATCAGTACCAAATAAACATAACAAAGCATCTGAATCTTTTGGAATCCCAAATAAATGTACATCACTTTCAAATACGCCCCATAATTTATAAGTATCACCATGTACAAATAATTTTATTGGAACTATTTTAGTTGTATCTTCTACATAAGTTAATTGAAGAGTAACTGGATGTCTTTCCCTTTTTAATGGATGTATATATGGACCTATAAATTTACCATCATTAATCCACCTAACTTTACTTGGAGGAGCATAAGTATAATTTCTATTAGAAGTCATATAACTATAAGGCGCTATAAATTCTGAAAAAATTACAGTAATATACAATAAAATTAATATTATTAACCCAACTACACCTAATTTATTTTTAAAGAAAGCATTCACCATTCTTTTGGTTTGTTCTTTCACACAAAGTCGCCTCCTAACTTTTCCGATATAAAATAGGTTAACTTATTCTAATTCTTGGATCAAGTATCGCAAGTGCTATGTCTGCAAGCAGATTCCCTATTTGAGTCATAAAAGCTATGAACATCAAAAAAGTCATTACTAAGTATTGATCATGATTTAATAATGCATTATAAAAAAAAGGACCCATTGTTGGTAAATTTAATACTATCGATGTAATTATTGTTCCGCTAAATATCTCCGGCAACTGCATACCAGCTATGCTTACCAAAGGATTAATTGCATTTTTTATTACATGGCGTCTAACTACCTGGTCTTCTAAACCTCGGGCTTTTAAAGAAGTTACAAACGGAGCATTAATAACGTCAAGCATGTTACCCCTCATTACTCTCATTAAACCTGCAAGTCCTGAAAATCCTATTACTACTATAGGTAACCAAATATGTTTTAGTAAATCTAACAATTTTGCCCAACTCCATGGAGCTCCCATATATTCAGCGGAAAATAAACCTCCTAATGATGTTGCTCCCATTTGTAAAGCCAACCACATAAAAACTAAAGCAAGAAAGAAAACTGGTACTGAAATTCCTAAAAATCCTATAAAGGTAAGAATATAATCACTAACAGAATATTGATGAAGCGATGTATAAATTCCAGCAGGAATTGCTATAATCCATTGAAATATAATAGTTAAAAGCGCAATCGAAACTGTCCAACCCATTCTTTCCCAGATTAATTCTCCTACAGGTCTTTTATATGCAAATGAATATCCAAAATCTCCTCTTGTAACTATACCTTTTATCCACATAAAATATCTTTGCACAGGTGGTTTATCAAGTCCTAACATTTCATTAAGTCTTACTAAATGCTCAGGTGAAATATTTGGATTTTCCATAAATTGAGAAGCAAAGCTACCAGGTTGCAATTCAGTAATAATAAAACATAACACAGAAATCAAGAACATCATTGGAATCATAATTAAAACTCTTCTTGTAATGAATGACCACATTTTAACTTCCTCCGATTCAAGAAATTAATATATAACATTTATTATAAGTGGAGTTTCATACAATGATAAAAATACTATTACAAAAAGGGATTTTTAATTAGCTTATATGTACGAAACTCCAAACAATATATTGGAAATATGTTCAGAAAACTATCTTACTAAAATTTATTATTTCACAAAAATAGTTTGATAACTATAAACTACGGGACCATTTCCATTTAATTGATATACATTACCAATTCTTTTATTCCAACCCCATATATCCATAGGTTTACATACAAATATATAAGGAACTTTATCCGCATATATTTCTTGCCATCTGTCGTAATATTTCTTTCTTTCTTGTGGATCCATTGTAGTTTGACCTTTTTCAAAGAGTTCATAAACTTCTAACTCCCAATCTAACATATTTTCAAAGACAGGTTTCCCGGTTTTTGGATCTTTAGTCGATATATGATTGTAATATAATGGACCACTAGGCTGCCATATCTCTTTTCTCAATTGAGGATCAGGCTGATTCCCAAAAGCATACATTGACATTTCAAAATTACCTGCTAACAAAGTTTCCATTATAACAGAAGTATCTAAAAACTGTAAATGAAGTTTTATCCCAATCTTTTTTACATCCTCTGAAAAAATATAGGCTATTTCTTGAGCTTGTTGAGCTGTAGTTGTCAAAAATACTACTTCAAAATTTTTACCACTTGGTAAATTCCTTATTCCATCTTTATCTGTATCTTTTAATCCTAGTTTATCTAATAATTCTGAAGCCTTATCGAGATCATAAGGTCTTCTAATCTCTTCGATTTTTGGGTTATAAAAGAAATTTGAAGGTAAAGTTGGTGTTCCACCATAAACAGCTAATGTATTGTAAACTTCCTCTATGATTCTATCTCTATCTAATGCATATTCTATCGCTCTTCTAAAATCATCTTCTCTAAATAGTTTCCGTAATTCGGGATCTTTTGCATCTAAATTGAAGGTAATATGAAAAGGACTAGGTGTAGGATTAACAGGTTCTGCAGCAAAAATAGTAAACGGAGCACCGGATAATTCCTTACTTTTTAAGGTTGGATAATCTTTTGGATCTAACACTGCAAAATCTACTTCTCCTGTCATAAATTTCGCCATAGTTACTTCTGCATCAGGAATAACTATAAAATTTATCCTCTCAATATATGGTAAACGATTTCCCCATTTATCAACTTTCCAATAATTAGGATTTTTCTTGAGTACAACTTTTTGATCAGTAACATATTGTTCAATCATAAATGGCCCTGTACCAACTATTTGATTTACTGGGGTGTTAGTGGTCCAGATGAAATTTACAGAACTCAAATCATTCTTATCAATTAAAGGTTCGAGTACATGTTCAGGAAATATTTTTACGTGAGAAAGTGTCATAAGGAATGGTCCGAAGGGTTCGGGGAGTATAGCTTTAACAGTCATATCATCAATTTTTTCCCATTTAACTAATTCTCCGCCGATTGTTAATCTAGGAATGGCGTTGTTAATTGCCTTTTCATTCATTGCAAAATATTTCAATGTAAACATGACATCATCTGCACTAAATGGATGTCCATCACTCCATTTAACATCTCTTAAATGAAAAATTACTTCTTTACCGTCTTCAGATATATCCCACGATTCCGCTAATGCTGGTTCTGGCTGTTGATAAACTGCTTGTAAATCAATCAAAGGATTTAAAACATGCACCATTACACTAAACGCAGGCGTAAAAAAAGTTCCATAAAGATTAAAAGAATCTGGCGCTCCACTTAAAGCCAAATTCACTTCTCCACCCATTTTTGGCTTTTCTGGAGTTAGCCAATCCGCTACTACAAAATCTTCAGCAAACATGATAAATGCAAGTATCATAACAAACAATAGCATAAAAAACTTTTTCATTTCTTAAAACCTCCTTTACATAATTAAAAAATACTTAAAAATTCCACACAAGTAAAATTAATAATCTGATATAATAATAATAAAAACATTACATATGTGATAAAGTTATTACATTATGAATAATCTTATAAGTTTATTTTTCTTATTATCCCATAATTTTTATATGATTGCAAATCCAAAAAAACGACTTTTTCTAATTTATTCAATAATAATTTAGTATATTCGTATGAAAAGACCTACTATCAATAAAAATCAATTTGACATATTGTTATTACTTAATGTACAATAATAATAAATAGAAAAAGGTGATGATTATTATTATGATATTTCAAGGAATTGATGTAATAGAAAATAATAGTTTTAACAAGCTTCAAAATAAAAAAATTGCACTAATAACCAACTATTCTTTTGTAAATAAGAAGATGGATGATGGAATTGATTTAATGTTCAAAAATCAAGTTAATGTTGTTAAAATATTTACCCCCGAACATGGATTATATGGCTTACCTGATGGAGAAGAATTTGATGACCAAATTCATCCTATTTACAAAATACCAATTATTAGCTTATATGGAAAAAATAAGAAACCAACGGCTGAACAGCTAAAAGACATTGATGTACTTGTTTATGATATTCAAGATGTTGGATTAAGATTCTACACCTTCATATATACTTTGGCTTATTCTTTAATTGCAGCAAGTGAAAACTATAAGAAATTTATAGTTCTAGATAGAATAAATCCCCTAGGAAGAGTAGTTTTTGGACCAAGAATTAAAAAAGAATTTTCCACATTTGTCGGTAATTATGAACTTCCTTTGAGATATGGTCTCACTCCTGGGGAACTTGCAAGATATTACAAAAAATATCTTAAGTTGGATGTCGACTTAGAAGTTGTTAAAATAGAAGGATGGAAAGGTGAAACTTTTGACAAACTAAAGTTAAAATGGAATATTCCTTCTCCTGCTCTACCTACCTTTGAAAGCACTCTTGCATATACTGGAATGTGTTTAATTGAAGGAACAAATCTAAGCGAAGGTAGAGGAACACCAAAACCTTTTTGTTTTGTAGGTGCGCCATGGGTAAACGAAAACGAATTGTATGATTTCTTATGTAAAAAATTCTCTGATTTGATTTTAAGAAAAAGACACTTTATACCAAATTTTTCTAAATTTCAAGGTCAACTCTGTAATGGAATAGAATTTTTTTCAGAGACAAAAGATAATTTTGTAATAGTAGCGATCGAGATGATTAGATATCTAGCTCAGAAAGAAGATTTTGAATTCAGAAAATATTTAGATAGAGAAAATCATCTTCAAAGAGATCACATTGAAAATTTACTGGGGGTAGAAAAAAAAGTTTTTTTTGAAAACGATCTTTCATACTTAGAAGATTGGAACAATAGTGCTCAAGAATTTATTAATTTTTGTGATGATATTTTATTATATGGAGGAATAAACCTATGGACTATCTAGAAAAAACATTGGGAAAATTATTTTTAATAGGCATACATGGTACTAGTTTAAACAAAGAAAACATGGAAGCATTAAACGTTATTAAACCTGGAGCAATCATCTTCTTTTCAAGAAACATACAAGACAAGTATCAATTAAGTAAATTTATTGATGATATAAAAAATTTTCTTAATTATGAACCTCTTTTTGCCATCGATCAAGAGGGTGGAATGGTGACTCGTTTAGATAAAGGTTTTTCTATTGCTCCAAGCCCTATGGCAATTGCTGCTACATGTAATAGTGAAAATGCGTATATAGTATCCAATATTCTAGCCAAGGAAATGTTATCAGTCGGAATTGATTGGGATTATGCTCCTGTAGTTGATATAAATAACAATCCTTTAAATTCCGCAATTGGTATTAGAAGCTTTTCAGATAATAAAAACATTGTAGTTGAATTTGCATCTAAATTTGTTGAGGGTTTACATGATGGTGGCGTTATTTCATGTTTAAAACATTTTCCTGGAATAGGAAATGTAAATATCGATCCACACATAGATCTCCCCCTATCTAATTTAAGTAAAGAAGACTTAACAATGAACGAATTATACCCGTTTTTAAAAATAAAATCTCCATCTTGGATGCCTACCCACGTTTTTTTGCCAAAGATACAAAGTAAAAAAGAACCAGTAACACTTTCTAAAGAAATTCTCACCGATTTTATTAGAAAAGAATTAGACTTTAAAGAAGTTCTTGTTGCTGATGATTTGCAAATGGGGGGTGTTAACAACTTCTACAATATAGAAGACGCCACAATCAAAGCTATAAATGCTGGTATGGACATAGTAACTATATGTCATTCTTTTGAAGAACAAGTAAAAGCCAAAGAAGCAGTTATTTATGAATATAATAACAATAGAAATTTTAAAAGGAAAGTTTTGGAAGCTTTAGAAAGAATAAACAAATTGTATGATTTTTCCCGTAATATAAAGAAAAAAGTTAATTCCAAAATTACTCTTGAAGAAATTGGGGGCAAAAGACACAACGATATTATGCAAGACGTTTGTGATCGCTCTATAACCTCTACTGTCGAAGAGCAATTCTCACCAATTAAAGAAATCGATAATATTTTTTACTTTTTAAAAAATAAAAACAAGGTTGGGGTTGAAGATAAAGAGAATAAAAACTTATGGTTAATAAATCAAATTTCATCGGATTTTAATATTAATCCCATAGATGTTAATCAATTTCCAAAAGAGAAAATTATCGACTTTTCAAAAAATAAAATTAATATAATTTTTACTGAAAATGCTTATTTAAATCAAGAGATATCAGATCTAATTGTTAAAATGTCTAATTCCTCTAACGAAACATATTTAGTAGCCCTAAGAAATCCGTATGATGCTTTTTTACCTACAATAAAGTATGGATTATGTTCATATGGCTATCAAATTAATTCACAACAATCGTTGTATAAAATTTTAAAAGGTGAAATAAATCCGCTTGGAAAACTACCTATTGATCGGAGGCTTAAATATGCTTGATTATTTAGAAACTGAAAAAAGTAATCAAAAAACAACCAACTTAGATGAACTAAATATATATGATATTTTAAGGGTAATTAATCAAGAAGATGCTACTGTTCCGTTAGCTATTACCGAAAATTTATCAAAAATTGTTTCAATCGTTGATATATGTATTTCCACCATCAAAAAAAATGGAAGAATCATATATGTTGGCGCTGGAACAAGCGGTCGGGTAGCTGTTATAGATGCTGTTGAAACAGTTCCTACTTTTGATGTAGAACCTGGAACATTCTTACCAATAATAGCTGGAGGAGAAAAAGCTTTTTTCAGTGCAACAGAAAATGTAGAAGATTACGAAGAAGGTGGAATGAACGATCTGGAAAAAAACAATATAAAAGAACAAGACTATGTAATAGGTATAACTGCAAGTGGTAGAACTCCATATGTAAAAGGTGCTTTACTAAAAGCTAGAGAAAAAGGTTGTAAAACTGCATTGATTTGTAATGTAAAAGATCCTGAACTTCAAGATTATTGCGATATTGTTATATCTTTAAGAACAGGCCCTGAAGTAATTACTGGAAGTACTAGAATGAAAGCGGGTTCCGCTCAAAAAATGGTTTTGAATATGATAAGCACAACAACTATGATAAAATTAGGTAAGACGTATAAAAACTATATGGTCGATGTTAAAGTTATGAATAAGAAGTTAGAAGAAAGAGCAATAAGAATTATTTCTGAAATTACTGGTTTGGATAGAAATACAAGTAGAAATTATTTATTAAAGGCTAATATGAAACCAAAATTAGCCATTTTAATGATTTTGTCTGGTAAAGATAAAACATCTTGCGAAAATGTACTTAAAGAAACAAATATACTTAATGAAGCTTTGAAAAAACTTGGGGGGTGAGGGAATCATGGAAAAAGTACCAATACCACTTTATTATCAACTGTATTTAGAACTCAAAAATAAACTAATCGAGGAATATAAAAAAGGAGAAAAATTCTTAACTGAACTAGAGATTTGCGAGAAATATGGTGTTTCTAGACCAACTGTAAGAAAAGCCTTAGATGAATTGGAAAGAGAAGGATTAATTGAAAGGAAAAGAGGACAAGGTACTTTTTATACAGGTATTAAACAAGAAGAAGAATTAAGTAAATTAACAGGCTTTACTGAAGAAGCTATGAAACAAGGCCATAAAACTTACTCATTAGTTCTAGAGAATAAGTTAGTAGAAATTCCTACAGACTTAATAAAAGAATTCGGACTTCCAAAAAAAGCTAGAGTAGTCTTATTGAAAAGGGTAAGATACTTAGACAACGAACCATATGCTCTTGAAACAGCTTATCTAAACCCTGGTGCAGATATAAGGGTTTTAAATATAATTGAAAAAGATATGGGAAAAGAATCCTTATACCAAATTTTAACCAGCGAATATGGAATACGGTTTTCAAAAGCAATCGAGACTCTTGAAGTTACTAGACTAACAAAAGAAGAATCAAAATATCTTTCTCAAAAAGAAGGAGAACCTGCAGCTCTCAGAACACGTTACACTTATACAGACACCAATCAATGCATTGAATATGTAATTTCAATCTATCGGGGCGATAAATATAAATTTAGAGTGGTGAGACAAGTTTGAGATTTCTGGGAATGGATGGAGGAGGAACGCATATTGCAGTTTCTCTAGTTGATGAAAATGAAAACCTCAAAATGAAATTTGAAATTAACACTGGAGTGAATCTTACCTCCGTTAACCAAAAAAGATTACAAGAGATTTTTAAAGAAATTTATTCAAAAACAGGTAAGGTTAGAGGGATTGTTGTTAGTTTTTCAGGTGCTGGAACTCAAAGTAGAAAAATAAAGTTACAAAGTATTATAAAAGAAATTTTTTGTAGTAATAATGTCACAGTATATAATGATGGAGAATCAATTCTATTTTCTATATACACTGGGTCAAATTCCGCATTAACAATAGCTGGAACTGGTACTATAGTAATGGGAATAACCTCAGAAAAGCAAATAATAAGAAGTGGAGGATGGGGCCAGCTTTTTGATGATATTGGTGGCGGCTTTTGGATCTCCACAAGGATCATTCAAGAAGCTTTCAGATATCGAGATGGTTTAAGAGAATACGATCCAATTTTTGATAATCTTAAATTGTTTTATGGTTATAACACAATTGAAGATCTGACAAGTTTACAAGCAATGGAAGATTTCAAAACAATTATTTCCTCTTTTACAAAAGTCGCTTTAAATGAGCCCACACCTTTGGTTAAAATAATAGTTGAAGAAGGAATACAAGATCTTACTTTTAGGTGTAAAATAGTATTAGACAAACTTGAAATTAAAGAATTATACATGCATGGTGGATTGTTCAATTCTCCATATTATAATTCCCTTTTTAGACAATATCTGCATTCATATTCTTTATTTCCTTTGGAAATAGATGTTAGCCACCAAATGGCCTTACTGGCTAAAAAATTATATTATTAAAGGAGTGATTACGTGTCATATACATTAGATGAAATTATAAGAATACCGGGGATGTTAGAAAATTTAAAGAACGTAAAGTTTAATTTTTTAAAAGATACAAATTATTTATTTGTAGGTTGCGGTTCGTCTTATAATTTGGGTTTTATAACAAAAACATTATTAAATTTGAATGGTTATAAAGCAGATGTTGTAACAAGTGGACATGTGATGTTATTTAACAAAGTCCCAAAAAGTGATATAGCAATTTTAATCACAAGGACAGGAGAAACTACAGAAACAGTAAAAGCTGCTCAAATTATAAAAAACGCAGGAATTAAAACTATTGGAATCACTTGTACAAAAAATTCTACAATTAGCAAGATATGTGATGATAGTATCATATTAGACTTTGCTGAAGAAAAAAGTGTTGTCATGACAGGATCTTTCGTACTTATTCTAGCAATGTTTGTAAATGGTATTAAATATCATGATTTTTCTGAAGAAAGTCAAAAGGTGCTAGATTTATCAGATAAAATTATTAACACGATAAATTTAGGTAAATATGAACATTTTGTTTTCCTTGGTTATGATGAAAATTTAGGTGTCTCAAAAGAGGGAGCTTTAAAATTACAAGAAATGGCTTTACAATATGTTGAATACCATGAACCTCTTGAATATAGACATGGACCAATATCAAGACTAACAGAAAAAACACTCGTTGTTATTAACTCAAAAGATACAGCTGAGGAAAAGAAATTAATAAAAGATATCAAAAAATTAGGTGCCACCACATTAGAAATTTCTTTCGAAGGAGATATCAGTGTTCCAAATCTAAATGGTTTTGAAGTTCCTCTCAGATTAATACCCATTCAATATTTAGGTTATAAAAAAGCTATACAGATGGGATATAACCCAGATACACCAAAAAATTTATCCAAATCTGTAAAGCTAGAATAGGAGGTTCAAATAATGAAATTGGAACGAGTTTTAATAGTCGACCCTATAAAAGGCGAATTCACAGGAGATATAGAAATTAACAATAAAATAATTTCTAAAGTTACCCTAAAAGGCTATAATGACTATAAATATATTGTAATGCCTGGATTTGTCGATGTTCATACTCATGGACAAAAAGGTATTAATGTTATGAATGCCTCAAACAAAGATTTTAAAATATGGGCTGAAAACAATTTTGCTTATGGTGTTACCTCTTTTTTCCCATCGACAGTTTCTGCTTCGAAAGAACAAATTTTAAATGTCTTAATGAATTCAAAAGATGTAGGACTATCTATAGAAGGAATTCATCTGGAAGGTCCATTTATAAATCTTGAAAAAAAAGGTGCACAAAACCCTGAATATATTAGAAATCCAACTATTCAAGAGATTGAAGAAATAATCAATGAACAAGTTAAATTAATAACTATGGCTCCCGAAATTGATAACTTTTATGATGTAATTGATTATTTAAAAGAAAAAAGAGTAGTAATATCATTAGGTCATTCTAGTGGAGGATTTGAACATTTTAAACGTGCTTTTCAATCAGGAGTTAACAGAATTACTCACTTTTCTAACGCATTAACTCCTCTACATCATAGAAATATAGGAGGAACAGGGTCGGCTCTTTATCTCGATTTCTATCTAGAAATGATTTGTGACGGTATACATCTGAGCCCTGAATTTGTAGATTTGACTTATAAAATCAAAGGTCCTGACAAAATAATCTTAATTACTGATTCTTTTGAAGGAGCTGCTCTAGAAGATGGATATTATACATTAGGAGGACTAGAAGTTACTGTAAGAGATAGAAAAGCTTTCTTAGCAGATGGAACAATAGCCAGTAGCACTCTTGTTTTTAATGAAGGAGTCAAAAATTTCAAAAGCTTTACAAATTGCTCTCTTCAAGAACTAGCCAAAGTGTCTTCATATAATGCACTTAGGAATCTTTATATATTTAATAAAGGAAGAATTGAAACAGGATATATAGCTAATCTTGTAGTTTTAAATAATAATTTAGATTTGGTTCAAACAATATTCGAGGGCAAAAGAGTATATTAAAATTATTACAACTTATTAATTTGATTTCAATGATCAAAGATATATGTTATAATTGTTAATGATGAAAATAGGGGGAGGCTGACCGAGCCTCCCACTTGTTTTGTTAATTGGAGGTGTCTCTGTTGATAAAAACTGATAATTACTTTGATGTAATTGTTGTAGGAGCTGGTCATGCTGGTATTGAGGCTTCTTTAGCTTCTTCTAAAATGGGGATGAATACATTAATTCTAAACATAAACTTAGATACCGTTGGTTGGACACCATGTAATCCCGCTATTGGTGGACCAGCTAAAGGTATAGTCACTCGTGAAATTGATGCTTTAGGTGGTGAACAAGCAAAAGTAGCTGATGATACGGTAATTAATATTCGCATGTTAAATACAAGTAAAGGCATAGCAGTAAGAGCCTTAAGGGCACAGGTTGACAAGTATGAATATTCAAGAAATATGAAAGAGATTTTAGAAAATACCAAAAATTTAGTCTTAAGGCATGGAATCGTAAAAAGAATATTAGTAGATGATAAGAAAATCGTTGGTGTAGAAACTGAGTTAGGCATGAAATACTTTGCTAAAACTGTAGTTCTTACTACAGGTACCTTTTTAAGAGGTAAGATTTTCATTGGCAGAGAATCGTTTGAGGCAGGAAGGATAGGTGAATTACCAGCTAACTCTTTAACTTTATCCTTAATTGAAAATGGTTTGAAAGTTGGAAGATTTAAAACTGATACTCCTCCTAGAGTCAGAAGTGATTCAATTGACTTTACGAAATTTGAAGTTCAAAATACTGCCGATGAACCTCTGGCTTTTTCGTACTGGAAAGAACCTAAATTACTTTCAAAAGAATATCCTTGTTATCTTGGTAGAACCAATACTAAAACTCATGAAATTATTATGAAATACATTGATTACTCTCCATGGTACGGAAAAATAAAATTACTATCTGGTAAAGGTCCACGATATTGTCCTTCCATTGAAGATAAGGTAATGAAATTTCACAAGGATTCTCATCAATTTTTCTTAGAACCTGAATCACGGTATTCAAAAGAGATTTATTTAAATGGTTTGAGTACAAGTTTACCTTTTGAGGCTCAATTAGAAATGTTAAGAACTATTCCTGGTCTTGAAAATGCAATAATTGTTAGACCTGCTTATGCTATAGAATATGACTTCGTTTTTCCTAATCAATTGAAACAAAATCTAGAAACAAAAGAAATCGAAGGATTGTTTCTAGCTGGACAAATAAATGGAACTAGTGGTTATGAAGAAGCAGCAGGTCAAGGACTCATGGCAGGGATAAATGCTGCGTTAAAAGTTAGAAATGAAGAGCCTTTTGTCTTAGATCGATCCGAGGCTTATTTAGGAGTATTAATTGATGATTTGATAACAAAAGGTGTTGATGAACCTTATAGACTTCTTACATCACGCGCAGAATATAGATTATTATTAAGACACGATAATGCTCATCTAAGATTATACAAATATGGTTATAAATTTGGTTTGCTTAATCGAGAACAATATGAAAAGGTATCAAAACTTGAAATGCACATAGAAAATCATATTTCAAGATTAAATAAGGTTAATGTTAATCCAGGAGAAGTTAATAATATTTTACTTCAAAAAGGATCTTCAAAAATAAGTAATAGTGTTAAGTTTGGGGATTTATTAAGAAGAACGGAGATCACTTATAACGATATTAAACATTTAGACCCTGAAGAAATAGTTGAAAAAGAAGAGATAGAACAAGTCGATATATTTTTTAAGTACGAAGGCTATTTTAAAAGAATGAACGAAGAAATTGCTAGGATGAAACAACTAGAAAAAGAGATAATTCCTAAAGACATCAACTATGATGAAATACCAAATTTGGCATTTGAAGCTAAGGAAAAACTAAAACAAATAAAGCCAGAAACGCTTGGACAAATGTCCAGAATCCCTGGAATCAATCCTGCAGATTTAATTAACCTAAACATCTATTTAAAACAGAAACACAAGTCAAATTAAAATAACTGCCTGTTTTATGCAGGCAGTTATTTTTATAAATCAAAAATTACTATTTTATAGAATATTTTAAAACAAAAGCATCTCTCATATCATCGGCACCTAAATCAGGTGATTCGGAAAATCCACCAAGATATAGATTCCCGTTTTTATCTATATCTATTGAGAAAGCAACATCATCTCCGTACCCACCGATAATTCTTTCGCTAAGTAAATTCCCATTTACATCATACTCTAAAATAATAATATCTTTATCTTGATAATCTTTATTTGGATTTGTAACATAGCCTGTTACAAAAATATTTCCATTTGGAGCTACAGCTAATGAATATCCGTGGTCACCTTCCACATCTCCATAGGATCTTTCCCATACAATATTGCCATTGTAGTCGACTTTTACAACATATATATCTGACCATTTTGTTTTCCAAGAACCTTCATACCCAACAGCAACATATCCACCTGGAACTTCTTTAACGTCAAAGCCTCTCGCATATTCTCTTGGAGAAAATACTTTAGTCCAAATCTCTTCTCCGTTTTTATCAACTTTAGTTAAATAAAATTTCGTTAAATTATCGAAAATTTGAACTACTGTACCAGCAATAATGAAATTACCATCAGTTGTTTGTTCAATACTTAACGGCTTAGTATCAGAACCCGGAACAAAGTAAGGTAACCATTTTTGATAAACGACATTTCCTGATTTATCCAGTTTTGCAATAATACCTCTCATATTCAATGTGTCTGGATCTGAACCATAACCAATAACTATGAATCCATCATTTACTTCAATGTAATCTGAACCTTTATCTTGTCCTAGTTTGGTTAAATTCTTACTAAATTTGTTTTTTCCAATTTTATTAAAGTATATATCAAAATCGCTACCATAAGAACCTGATGTACCAATAATTACTAAATCACCATCTGAAGCCACACCACCACTGTTCACCCAATCATTATAAATTCCACCTAGTGAATTTTCATAAACCAAATTTCCTTGTAGATCAAACTTTAAAATGAGCATATCTTCATTAATGCCCTTTTCATCGGTGTATCCAAAAGCATATACACCATCTTCAACAGCAGAAACTTTGAATATTTCTTGAGCGCCTGGAAGCGAATAAACCCTTCCCCAATCTAATGTGACAGAAGCCATGGAAATGATAGAAACAGCTAAGAGCAACACTAACAATATTTTGGTCTTCACCACAATCCCTCCTATCTTTTATAATTTTTAAAAATATTAATTACTTACAATTATAATTAATATTACACGCTATTTTAAAGTTAATTAAAATTCAAATTCTAAATAATTATAACATAAATAAACAAAAAAATACAACATATTATTTAAAAATAATAACTTAGATAATATTAAGATTTTTTCCTATTTTTTCAAATATAGAAAGTGCGAAATCCAAATCTTCTTTCGAATGAGCGGCACTTATCATTACTCTTATTCTTGCTTTCCCCCGTGGAACAGTAGGAAATACTATAGCTGATGCAAAAATTCCTTCTTCATATAGTTGAGCGCTAAAATCCCAAGTCTTTTTCTCATCATATATCATAACAGGTGTAATAGGTGTTTCTGTTTTTCCAATATCATAACCAATCTTTCTAATCTTATCTTGAAAATAATGTGTATTATTCCATAATTTAATAACTAACTCTTCCGAACGTGATAGTATTCTAGTTGCCTCTAGCGCAGCAGCTGTTTCTGAAGGTGATAAAGAACTTGAAAATAAGAAAGGCCTAGCCTTCTGTTTTAGATAATCAATTAATACTTTTTTACCAGCAATAAAACCTCCAACCACTCCAAATGCCTTTGAAAGAGTTCCTATTTCAATATCTATCTCTTCGGTTAAATTAAAATGATCCGCAACTCCTCGCCCGTTCTCACCAAGTACTCCTTCACCATGAGCATCATCAACCATAACTAAAGCTTCATATTTTTTTGCTAAATTAACAATTCCTGGAAGCGGTGCAATATCTCCATCCATACTGAATACTCCATCAGTTATTATTAATTTCCTCCTAAAATTCTCATGAGATGCGCTTATCAACTGTTGTTCTAAAGAGTGTAAATTTTTGTGTTCCCAAATATATCTTTTGGCTTTTGATAGTCTAATACCATCTATAATACTAGCATGATTTAATTCATCAGAAAAAATAGCATCATTCTCATTAGTAATCATTGGAATAACTGCTTGATTAGCATTAAAACCTGATTGAACAACTAGAGTAGCTTCTACTTTTTTAAACTCTGCAAGTGTTTGTTCTAATTCTTTATGTATTGCCATTGTTCCAGCAATTGATCTAACTGCTCCTGGACCAACTCCCCATCGTTGAATTGCTTTGATAGCAGCATCTTTTATTCTTTGGTCATTTGCTAAACCCAAATAATTATTAGAGCACAGATTTAACACTTTTTTACCATCTACAACTAGCCAAGGTCCTTGGGGACTTTCAAGAGTCCTAATATTAACAAGTAAACCCGAATCTTTTAATTCTTTCATTTCTTTTTCTAGTTGAAGATAAAAATCCATGATAACCACTCCTTTTGAATAAATAAATACTTGTTACTCACTTACTTTAGAAATTCTAAAATCTCCATTATATATATATCTTTTATATTTATTTATTTTTACAAAAAACCTCCTCAATTTTAATCCACACTGATTCTGAATTTATTTAACTTTTTCAGTACTTGTACAGAAGGAGGAAGGACTCCACCCTTGATCGATTATAAATTGAAAATTTCATTTTTTGAAAATCTTCATTTCTAAAGTCCATAATAAATGCTACATTTAATTACCTAAAATATATATTTAATAAATGTTCTAGAAATTTTTTCAAAATAACATCCCGCTATGATCTTTACAAATTATAAATTTCTTTAACTTCAGTATTATAACCAAATATAAAGTAAGGGTTCTTGCCTGAACCCACTATAAATTAAAACAAAACTTTTCATTTATAAAATTATTTAGTTAATAATCTGATACGTTTAAAACAATTTTGCCGCTTTCCCCACTTTCCATCAATTCAAAAGCCTTTTCAAAATCATACAAATGAAAATTGTGAGTTACAATTTTACTTAAATCTAATTTTTTGTACTTCAGCCAGGAAGATGCTAAATACCAAGTATCAAACATTTTCCTTCCAGTTATTGTATGAATAGTTATGTTTTTGAATACTGCGGCATTCATTTCAAAATTGATTTTATCTTCAGAAAAGACTCCTAAAATTGAAGCTATCCCTGTATTTTTTAGAGAAAGAATTCCATCGTTTAAAGCACTTTCGTTTCCAGACATCTCCAAAAAAACATCTGCACCTAATCCATTGGTAAGTTCCATCATTTTTTCAACAACAGAGGTCTTTAATGGATTAATTACCAAATCAGCCCCTACATCCTTTGCCATTTTGGACCTATACTCAGATATTTCGCTTACAACAATAAAGGATGCTCCTGATATCTTGGATACTGCTAATGCCATTAAACCAATTGGTCCAGCTCCAGCGATCAACACAACACTTCCTCTCAAATCTGCAGCAGTTGTGGTAAATATTGCATTGCCTAAGGGTTCCATAACAGATGCGTACTCCAAGGGAATACTTTCATCTATCTTCAACAAAACAACATCTGGAAGAACAATGAATTCGGAAAAAACTCCGTTCGTATCAACACCTAAAATCTTAAGATTTTGACAGACATGCATGTTTCCATTTCTACAATGATAACAATAACCACAGGGGATATGACTATCCCCTACAACTAAATCACCGGGTTGAACATTTTTTACCTCTTTTCCTATCTCAACAACTTTTCCAACAAATTCATGCCCATCTATTTGAGGTAATGATTTTATTCGATTTTTAGCCCAATTATCCCATCTGTAAATGTGAATATCAGTTCCACATATAGATACCTTTAAAACTTTTATTTTAACATCATGAGAAGATTTTAATTCTGGTTCATCAACATCGATTAACGAAAAACCTTTTTTAGGTGCATCTTTTACTATAGCTTTCATTTTCTTCACTCTCCTAATCTTTCTAAATTATTATATCTATTTCAAGTTTAACGCATTATGAAATTTTTTTCAAATATTAGGAGAGCTATTGATACCTAAAAACTAGCAATAAGAAGTAAATAAAGCAAAATAAATAGTAATAAATGAAAAAATGATCGTATACTTTTTATCATCTCTCATAGACAATTTCGCCATTAATTATTGTCTTGATTACATAACTCCTAAAATCAAATGGATGTCCACTCCAAATAACTAAATCAGCATCTTTACCAACATCTATACTTCCCACCTTATTATATATTTTCAATATTTTAGCTGGATTAATAGTAAGCATTTTTATCAAATCTTCCTCTTTTGCACCATATCTCAATGCTGTTGCTGCCTGAATTGATGCATGTTCTAGTGGTATAACAGAATGATCACAAGTTAATGAAGCTAAAATACCTTTTTCCTTTATTATTGAAATTGATTGATAGGTTCTATTTTTAGTTTCTAGTTTGGTTCTAAAACCTAGTAGCGGACCTAATACGAGAGGTATATTTTTATTTTTTATGTAATCTGCAATCATATAAGCTTCTGTACCATGTTCTATCACTAACTCAAATCCGAATTCTTCAGAAAGTCTGACTGCAGTAAGAATATCATCTTTTCTATGAGCGTGAATGCGTGCAGTTATTTCTCCTTTTAATACTTTTTCTCCAATTTCATACTTAATATTAATATCGGTAAAATTTGTTTCGTCTTTTTTTGATAATTCCTTTTTCTCAATATAATTTTGAACTTGAAAAAAATACTCTCTAATTATCGCAGCATTCCCTAATCTTGTAGATGGAGTTCTATTTAAAGTACCATAAGTTCTTTTTGGATTTTCACCCAGAGCCATTTTAAGACCGGCTGGCTCCTTTATGATTGATTCATCAGTAATTTGAGAATTTAGTTTAATAATAGCGCTTTGACCGCCGATAGGGTTAGCACTACCAGGAACAATCATTACTGTAGTTACTCCTCCTGATAAAGCTCTTTTAATCGCAATATCATCAGGATAATAAGCATCTATAGCTCTGACATGTGGAGTTACTGGATCTGTAGCTTCATTTCCATCTTGATAATAATTGCCTACACCTTCTTCAAATAATCCAATATGTGAATGGGGATCTATAAATCCAGGAAAAACATATTTCCCAGTTATGTCAATTTCATCCACATTTTTTTCTTCTATTCGTTCAGATATTCCAACTATTTTTTTATCCTCAATTAAAATATCTCCAACAAACGGTTTTCTGGAAACAGGATATATTGTTCCATGTTTTAAAAGAAACTTTTTCATTTTTAAGCACAAGATACTCCATCCTCTATAGGGTGGAGATCAACGTGCATTCCCTCCTTTCAAATATAAATGTTTTAACTTTGCTAATCAATGTCAATTTCTTATAACCGGAACTTCTATGAATTACAGTACCTTCTAACTTTCTTAAATCAAAATATCCACTTAAATATCTACCAAATATAAAACTTTCTTGTCCTTTGAATATTACCTTGTCAAACAATCTGAATCCTTTTACCAAATATGGAGCCTGATTTAATTTCTTTTTACCACCTTTCAAGATATTCGCTTTGTGTATCTGCCTATTGTGCTTCCTCACCTGTTTGTGGATAACGTAATGCTCTAAGCACTTAGCCTAATCAACTAAAGCTTTTACAAGCTCCCACTTCAAAACTTCGTCAGAATTTAAGTGGTAGATGGTTAACGATATCTCCTCCGTAAACTGATTTCTAGATCTTGTGATTAAAAAACAACGACTCTTAAATACACAATAGAAACTATAATATTCACAATCAATATTAGAAATCCATACTTAAATAATTCAGTAAATGATATTTTTTTACCTGTTGATTTAAACATAAGATTTAGGGCTATCATATTTGGTAGGGAAGCTATGGGGGTAGCAATTCCTCCTAAACATGTTCCAAGCGATAAAGCATACCAAACAGGATTTAGGTTAGAGAACACAAGCGGATTTAAAGTTGGTAAATAACTAACTAAAGGAATAAATGCTGCAGTAATAGCAATATTATTCATAAATGCCGAGGTAAATGCAGATATCAATAGAACAGTAATGCTAAGCAATATTAGAGATTCACCGCTTACATTAAATAATAACTGAGCCATATAACTTATGGCGCCTGTTTCAATTAAAGCACCAACAATAACAAAAAGAGCAAAAATAAACAAAATAATATCCCATTCTATTTTAGATAAAATTTCCTCTACTTCCTTTGGACTAATTAAAAGCAAAGAAACAAACCCTGCAGCCAAAGCAACTGTTGAACTTTCAATGTTAAGTTCGTGGTGAAAAATAAAAGCTATTACTACTATTATGAATAAGATAATAGCTACAGACAACTTTTTTTTGTCTTTTGAGGAATCACTACTAAAATTTTTTAACTTTGACCTGTCCAATTTGATTGAAAAATCACTTTTAAAAAAAAGAAGAATTAATAAATTTGATATTACTAAACTTATAATAGCAATAGGGTACATAACTCCGGAAAACTCTGAAAACGAAAACATGGTAGCTGAAGAAATCATTATATTAGGTGGCTGACCCATCATAGTTGCCATACCACCTATTTGAGATGCAAAAATTACCCCAAGTGTAAATGGCATATGATTTACATTTAAAAATTCTGTAATTGAAAGTGTGATGGGAATAAAAATCAAAATAGTTGCAATAACTTCAATGTACCCAGCGATTATTGCAACAAAAATTGTAAGACCCCAGAACAATGCATAAATGTTACTCCCGAACAATTTCAAAATCAATGCAGCAAACGATTCAAACAATCCAGTGTTTTTTAACACATCTACAAACAACATAATACCTACTAGAAAAAGAAGTGTGTTAAAATCTACATAATTTCTAATAGCTAGCATCGGATGAGAAAAAGTTCCTATTATTAAAAGAAAAACTGCTCCTAACATGGAAATCAAAGTCTTATCAATTTTCTGAGATAAGATTCCAATTACAACAATAACAAATACGATCAACGAAATTATCGCACTTAAACCCATCTATATCACCTCTTTTTTGATTAAAATACAATAAATATTGTATCATTAAAATATTGAAGTACAAATAGTTATTTTGTGTATCTTTTAATAAAGAGTTACTTATTTACTATTATAAGAGGAGATAAACATGTCTTATCTAAAACTGATTTTATTTATTGTATTATACTATGCTTCAATACTTATTATTGGTAAATTGGTCTCTACACAAGGAAAACTAAATATATATAAATCCAACATTTTGATTGGAATATTCAGTATTATAATCTCACTAATATTGATATATTTCTCTGACATTGATTTCAAAGAAGCTGGATTTAAAATTGGAAATATAAAAAACGGTCTAATAATGATAGGAATTTCATTTTTAATAATCCTTATATCAATTTACAGCATGAGAAAAATGAATTATTCTGATCTCGCAAAAATTCCATACACCAGTTTTAAGAAAAATAAATTGCTTTTATTGTATATGTGGGTTTTAGTTGGTCCTATAGAAGAAATATTTTATAGAGGTTTTGTTCAAGGGAACTTGGAAAAATTAATTTTTGGCTCTATTTTTACAATAAGATATTCAACTTTAATTTCGATGCTAATTTTTATACTTGCTCATTTGAATAACGTTTTTTTTGGCAAAGAAAATATAAAGCAATTTCTTAATCTCTTGCCTGGTAGAGTAATTATGTCATTTATTCTTAGCTATACATTTCAAATAAGTGGAAGCATCTTGTATCCAATAATAATTCACAATTTTACAGACGGAATGACTATTAGTTACCTTATTTATTTAAAACAAAAATTCATAAATAATTATCAGTCATAGTTTACAATTGCTAAAATATTAATTTACTTTTATATTTATATAAGTTATTTAACCTTTAAATAAATTATTATAATGGTTTATCCATTTTTCTTGTTACCCTTGATTTTTTATTTTTTTTATAGTATAATAAAAATGGATGAAAAATACAGGGGGTGATGAATATGCTACCAAGAAGAAGAGAAGAACGCGATGATTGGTTAATTCCAAGAGATTTTTTTGAAAGAGAACTTGAAGATTTTTTCAGAACATTTTCATTAGGGTACGATGCCTTTTCTAAAGGCGTAATGGATGTATACGAAACAGACGATGATTTTATTATTGAATGTGACTTACCAGGACTCGACAAAAAAGATATTAGATTAGACCTGGAAAACGATACCCTAAGAATTACCGCCGAAAAGAAAGTATCTGATGAATCGAAAAAAGGGCGATTTTTCAGGCAAGAAAGATATTATGGAAGAATTGAAAGAACCGTTAGATTACCAGATTATGTAGACAAAAATAAAATTCAAGCAAAATATGAAGATGGGGTTCTTAAAATTACAGTTCCCAAAAAGGAAAGTGCTAGAGGCGAAACAAAAAAGATTCCTATCGAATAATCATTTTAGCAAAAGAGCAGGCAATTGCCTGCTCTTTTTCGTTTTTTTTGGTATTATCCTTCTTTAATACAATTTATTCATACATAAACGCGTGTAATTAGGATATTTCTCCTTTTTTTGAAAACTAATAATATGCTATAATCTAAGTTGATTATTAGTAATTATTAATGTTGTTTTTATAAACAGCCATTTACACAAATGCAATAACAAGAGGGAGGAGATTAATATGCAGAAGCTTGTCAGAATCGCCTTTGATGATAATATTATCGACATTACAGATTTAACCCCTTTTCCTTTTCTACTATGTGAATTTTTATATGAAGGCGATTTCGAGCTAATGAAACAAGATTTAAAGTCTAACTCAAAATTTATACAAGAAGCAAATAAGATTGAGGAACTTATAAAATTCTTGCCAGCATTAACTTCTAATTTTGTAGTTTCCCCTTTCATTCTCAGCGAGTTTTTATCTTATCTTGAAGAATTTAAGATCAGTTTTTCAGACTTAGCTCATATATCTTTAAATGGAATATTTGATACTGTATTATTAGAGTGCGAAAATAGAAATTACAAAGTTGCTGAAGATTTGATAGATTTTATTTTAAAAATTGATCCGGGTTTTGCTCCAGCATATGAACTTATGGGATCTATATACATAGAAAAAGGGAATTTAGAGGAAGGAAAACTATATTTAGAAAACGCTTTAAAAATAGATCCTTGGAATGTTGCAGCACTTTCAGAACTAGGTCAATTATATTTTAACCAAGGTAATTTTGAAAAAGCCGCTGAGATGTGGAAAAAAGAACTAGAACTTTCTCCAAACAATTATGTTACTTATTTTATGATTACTAATGCATATATTCAAAATCAAGATTACACAAAAGCAGCCAAAATTTTAGAAAAATTTTTAAATCGATTTCCAAAGAGTATACTTGGAAAGTATCAGTTATCTTCAATATACAAATGCTTAGGTAGATTTATAGAAGCAGAAGGCTTACAAGAAGATATTCTTAGATCAACTCCAGAATATTCAAGCGATATAGAGGTATGGGTAAAAATTATGTTCGAAAATGGAAAATATCAGGATGTTCAAACTTTTTTGGAAAAATTTATTTCTGAAAATCCACAAAGTGAACATTTCAAATTGCTTTTGATTGTTCCATATATAAAATATGGAGAACTAAACAAAGCAAAAGAGATTTATAAACAAATGCAAGAAAAATACAAATGGTATATCTATGGTCTAAAAGAGATGTTGAAGGTGAATTTTACACCTGATGAAATTAAAAGTATCGAAAAGGTGCTTCAATAACTAATAGATATTTAAAATTTGTTTTAGTTACAGTTATTGCTTTTTTCATAAACTATCTTTCGATTAATTTCTATTTAAACTTGAAAATAATTATTTTTTTAAATAGTCTTCTATTAATAGGAATTATTGATTATTTTACTTTTTTGATTCCTGATACTTGTCTAATTATTTTAATTATATTGATAATTTTTAACTTTAATTATTATAATTTGTTTTACTCATTTTTATTATTTATAATTTCTTACAGTTATTGGAAAAAAGATAAAATGGGTTTTGGTGATGTGAAATTATTGTCAATTCTTTCTCTCCTTTTAGGTAAAAGTATATTCTCAATAATTATTTGTTCTTTATTTATTGTAATTTTGGTTAATCTAATAAAAAAAACTGATAAAATCCCTTTAGGTTTCTATTTATCTTTTAGTACTATAGCATTATTTTTTTTGGGGGTACTACAAATTGATTTATGATTTTTTTGTATCTTTTATTCAAATACCAGGTTTATTTATTTCTATTCTTTTTATATTTATAATTATTAGTTTGTTTCGTACTAAAAAAGTTTCTATTCCATTATTTTTAATCACAGTTCTTTTATACATCTTTTCTTGCGGATGGTTTGCAAGATTATTTGTTTCACCTTTAGAAAATAACTATTTACCTCCATCATCTCCAAGTTCAACCTTTCAAGTTGATGACAATGCTGTAATTGTTATACTTGGAGGTGGAATAATTCCAAATACACCAAAAAACTTTAAAGGAGAATTATCAGATAGCGCCTTTAAAAGGGTAATAGAAGGGTATTTAATACATAAACGAACTCAACTTCCTATTATTGTCACAGGTGGAAAACTTCAAGGAACCCAAACGCCAGAAGCAGAAGTTATGAAAGAAGAATTGCAGAAATTAGGTGTATGTAATGAAGATATTTATGTAGAACCTTATGCAAAAAACACCAAACAAAACGCTCAATATGTAAAAGAAATTGTTGAGAATGAAGGTTTCAAAACTATCATATTAGTTACTAGTGCAGTACATATGACAAGATCATTAAATTATTTCAATAAATATTTGAACGATAAAAAAATATGCCCAATTCCAACTGGCTATTTAATCTCACTCGATAAAATAAAAATGTATGATTTTTTACCACAAATCGAATTCCTAAAGGCAAATGCGTCTGCTTTGCATGAATATCTTGGAATAATAAAGATGAGAATTTTTGAAAATTCACCATAAATCTACAAAATTAGGAGGATTTACCAGTATGTACAAAAAAGGTGACCTTACAAAATTATTTAATGCTTTCGAAAATATCAAATTATCTCCTCAGAATACTGCAATAATTTGTGTCGACTGTCAAAATGGATTTACTGAAAGATGTCCTAATGAACTCCCTGTCGAGGGTACTAATGAACTGTGGATTAAGGAAATAAACGAATTTTTACATATTGCAAAAAGTAAAGGTTATAAAATATTTGCAAGTATAGACGATCATCCGGAAAACCATATCTCTTTTAAAATATGGCCACCACATTGCGTACAAGGAAGCTATGGTCATGATTTATTCATATCTACTTACGATATAATCATTAGAAAAGGCTTTAATCATGATGCTGACAGTTATTCAGCCTTTTATTCAGATATTGATAATAAAATTGAATCAGAATTAGATTCATTATTAAAGAAGGATGGGATTAAGAACTTGATTGTTTTAGGACTAGCTGGAGATGTATGTGTTATTTCAACCATACAGGATGCTATAAAGAGGGAATACAGAGTCTTTCCTATTGAAAGATATATTAAATCAGTTAATAAAAAAGGAATTCGAGAAATTATAGTGGATAAATTCGGGAAAGTAATCTAATGAAAAAAGGGGCTATTTCACAGCCCCTTCTTTTTTTGGTCGGAGCGACTGGATTTGAACCAGCGACCTTCAACACCCCATGCTGACGCGCTACCAACTGCGCTACGCTCCGTTTGTCCACAAAAATTATACCACATATTTATATTTACGTCAAATTTTTATAGTAAACTTGAATTTCGAGGTGAGAATTATGGAAGATAAATTAATTCTAGCTCCTATGGCTGATTATACAGATTACCCATTTAGAGAAACATGCAGAAAATTTGGTGCCAAATATACTTTCACTGAGATGATTTCAGTTGATTCCATTGTAATGAATAATCAAAAGATTCACTTAATGCTTCCTCAAAAAGGTGAAAAAAACATAGGAATTCAACTTTTTGGTAATGATCCTATAAAATTTATGGAAGCTGCAAAAATAGTTGAGAATCTAGCAAGTTGGATAGACATAAACGCTGCTTGTCCCGTTAATAAAGTTATAAAAAAAGGTGCTGGCGCTGCTTTGCTTGATACACCAGAGTTATTAGCCGAAATTATTTATTCACTTAAAAATTCAGTAAATGTACCTGTGGGTGTAAAAATGAGATTGGGATTCAATAAAATAAATATCGAAGAAAATGCAACCTTAGCAGAATCTGCTGGTGCAGATTATATTATAATTCATGGGCGAACAAGGAATCAATTCTATTCAGGCAAAACGGATAAATCTATCTTCAAAAAAATTAAAAAGATTGTTAAAATACCAGTTGGAGCTAGTGGAGATGTGTTTACTCTAAAAGATTATGAAGAATATATTAATAATTATTGTGCAGACTTTGTTTTAGTAGCTAGAGGTGCAATAGGTAACCCTTGGATTTTTTTGAAAAGAAATTATATACCTTCTCTTGAAGAACGAATTAAGACTTGTTTAGAACATTTACAACTTTCTATTGAATTTTACAAAAATGAAGTTTATGCTGTAAAAAAATTCAGAAAAATATTGATAAAATACTTTACGGGAATAGCAGGAGTAACAGAAATAAAAAGAAAGATCTTTACCACAATCTCTTACAAAGAGGTAGAAGATCTTTTATATACCAACCTTCTCAACATAAATATTTCTTTAAGCTCTTTCATCAAAAAGAATTCCTTCTAGTTCGTTCAAAGCCCTAGCAAGTTTTAGGGATACTTCAGGAGGAATTTGCCTAATGATCCTTTCGGTTTCACGTTCAATTATTTTAATAATCAAAATGTCTAAATCTCTATCAATTTCAAAATGCGCCTCACCTTTAAAAATTTGTGACAATTTTTCTAATCTTTGTTCTATAATTTTTGAAATTTGATCTAATTCTTCTGAAGAAACTGTTGCTTCTCTAGTTTGTTCGTCCAAATTTTCAACCATCGGATCTTTCGGATAACCTAATAATAGGTCCCTGTTTTTATTAATAATAAAATCTATGTTTTCATTTTTTAAATTAAAACTTCCCCCTACGTTTGGAATTTCCATAGCCATCTCCCCTCCAACTATGAAGATATCAAATCTATAATTTTTATCGACTATATTTTAATAAACTTTAATATTTATTATTTAATCAAATGATAAACATAGCATCTCCAAAAGAAAAAAAACGATATCTTTTTTCAATCGCAACTTTATAAGCGTTCATTATATAATCATAACCTGCAAAAGCTGAAACTAAAAAAAGTAAAGAAGATTTTGGTAAATGAAAATTTGTTATCAATGAATCAACAATTCTAAATTCAAAAGGAGGATAAATATACAGTTTTGTTTTACCAACTAACTTATCAGGTTCTAAAGCTATAGATTCTAGAGTCCTTACTACTGTAGTTCCTACAGCAATAACTTTCTTTCCTTTAGCCTTTGTTCTAGCAATTTTCTCTAATACATCTTTGGAAACGCTATAATATTCTTCATGTATATTATATTGCCTTATATCGTTTTCTTTTACTGGCCTGAAAGTTCCCAAACCTACATGTAAAGTAATTTCTGCTATATTTACTCCATTTTTTCCTTGCAATTCTTCTAATAAATCTTGAGTAAAATGTAATCCGGCTGTCGGTGCAGCTACAGCACCTTCATATTTTGCGTACTCGGTTTGATATTGATTTGGATCATCTAAATGTTTTTTTATGTATGGAGGTAATGGAATCTGACCGATTTTATAAATTTTAGAATAGAAATTAGAATCTTTAAATTCTAAAATCCTTGTTCCATCTTCTAGATGTTCTAATACTTCACATACTATATTGTCTGGAAATAGAAGTATATTCCCTTTCTTGATTTTAGAACCAGGTTTTACAAGGGCTTTCCATATGTTTTGACTACCATTTCTTTCTAACAAAAGAACCTCTACATTAGCTCCAGTTTCTTTTTTACCTAATAATCTTGCTGGTATAACTTTTGTATTATTTATTACCAAAAGATCTCCAGGTTGCAAATAATTTTTAATATCTTTAAATATTTTGTGGTCTATGCTTCTTTTTGCTCTATCTAAAACCATTAACCTACACATATCCCTTGGTTCAACTGGTTCCTGAGCAATTAATTCTTCAGGTAATTGATAATCATATTTCTCTAGATTGAAAATATTTTCACTCATCTATAAACCTCCGCAAATCTAATAGTTTATTTTCATCGAACTCATATTCTTCAAATTTATCATCAGAAATCATGTAATAATCTAATTTATTACTTAAGTAAACAATTAGTTTATCAGCTGGTGACTCAAAATAAACGCGCTTTTTTTGAGATAATTTGCTTAATACATCTCGATCTTCTTGATCTCTCAAAATATATTCAATATTTCTATCAAAAACTATGAAACAGGGAAAAAATGTTGTATCAACCGTATATAAATTGTCTAACAAATTTAATAAAATATCTATCTTATTTATGTTATTATGCCTTATAACATTGCTTCCATCAACAACAACACCTTTTGTTTTTTTTGAGTTCAAAAGTTTATAGTGATAAAATGAAATGTTTTTTAATTGAATCTCAATTAATTGTTTTTCATAAGGGCTTAAGGCTTGAACAATATCAAATATATTATTGAAAAGTGAAATAGAAGTCTCTAAAGGATCTATACTCAAAATTTCATCTAATAAATTTTGTACAAAGGGTGTTTTTGTATCTAAAGGTATATAAGTCATCAAAGAATATAAATCAATATAATCTCTAAAATTTAATCTTTTTAAAATTACTTTTGGGTCATAAAATTCAACCCCATATTTATTCAGTTTTTTATTATACCCTCCTGGAGGATACTTTTTTGGAAACATTAAAAACTTTAAGTTATCAGTAGTTTCTTCATCTAATTTGTAATATTTTCTAAGATCATCAAACCTATTATCTTTAGGTTTCTCTAAAATATGCAGAACTAGAAATTGAAAGTCATTTATATGTTTTCTTGAAATTTTCATTTCTGCATCATTTCCCAACACTCTATATATCCAAAACATTTTTCTTTCATTTAATTCACGTGGAGTTAAAATAATTTTGTTTGCTTTTTCGATTAATTTTCTCGTTTTCAAACTATGTTTTTTATAATCGCTTTCAGAAATTACATTAATTATTCTTTGCAACGACACTGCTAAACCACCCTAAATTTTTTAGTTATTTCTTGCTCAAACAACTGGTACCGTGGTCCTTTTCCCTCAATAGTTATATCACGAAAATTAATATCTTCATTATATGACAAATATATATTTAAACTTTCATCAGGAGTTAAATAACCTAACTTATCTGCCCATTCTATTATATATACTCCTGTGAGGTCAGAAAAAATGTCTAAATATTCAATCTCGCTTACATCATTAAGTCTGTAAAGATCTATGTGATAGACAGTTGGTTTAGTATCATATACTTTTATTAAAGAAAAAGTAGGACTAGTAACTACAATCTCTTTATTAGCTAAACCATTTATTATTAATGATGCAATAGTAGTTTTTCCAGTGCCTAAATCTCCAAAGAGCAATATTTTAGCACCAGGAAATAAATTTTCAGATATGAACTTTCCCATTTTAGTTAACTCTTCAAGACTAACTTTCTGATAATAAACTATACTCAATTCTCCTCTCTTTCATATTATCGGAAACCAATATTTTGAGATATTCTCTTTTTTGATTAACCATTTTTACGGAAGGATTTATAAAAATATATATCATATCTACTCGCTTTGGATTTCTCCTGCTTTTACCAAAGCAAATTTGGCTAGTGGAGGACCTATCAGTTCATAAATAATTACTGCTGCCAAAATAACGGTTCTTGTCTCATCTCCATAAGGAGCTGGTAAAATTCTTTGAGCAACCATTGATAATCCTATTGCAACCCCAGCTTGGGGCAAAAGCGCAAAACCTAAATAATTTCTTACTGTTTTTGGACTTTTAGCTGCAGCTGCACCCAAATATCCTCCCAACATTTTTCCTACTGCTCTAAGTACTACATATGCAATTCCAATTAATCCAACTGATTTTAAAATTGATAAATTTAGCTCAACTCCTGATATTGTGAAAAACAGTACTAATAAAGGAGGAGTAAAATGTTCGATAACAGTAAAAACCCGTTTATTGTGAGGCAAAATATTTGTTAATGTAGTTCCTAACATCATACAAGATAATAAGGATGAAAAATTAAATTGTATAGATAAGCCCGTTGTTAAGAAAATAAATGCAATAATTACGGACAATAATTCATCTTCACCCTTCACTTTTTTTGATATCCACGCGAGTATAAAACCCATAAAAAACCCTAAAGCTAATGCACCAATGATTTCAAAAATAGGTGAGAGAATTAATGAAGCCAGCGATACAGATTCAACGCCCTCTAATAATATTTTTGCGATCGCTGAAGCAATTCCAAAGATCATAATACAAACAGCATCGTCCATTGCAACAACTGGCAACAATGTATCAACCAATGGGCCTTTAGCATTGTATTGCTTAACAACCATTAAAGTAGCTGCAGGAGCAGTTGCTGAACCTATTGCCCCCAATACTATACTTAAGTGCAGAGGTTGTCTAAAAATGAAAATCATACCTAGTGTTACGCATAGAGTAGCTCCTATAGCCTCCAAAAAAGTTATTAAAACCACACCTTTTCCGATTTTTTTTAAATGTTCTATATTTAATTCACTACCTATACTATAAGCAATGAAAGCCAAAGCTGCCTCGGATATAATAGAAAAACTTCCAACAACATCCCTTGGAATAATGCCTAAGACAGAAGGCCCTATCAACAAACCACCTAGTAAATATCCTGTAACATTAGGTAGTTTGAGCAACCTAATTACTTTTGCCATAACTAATCCAGTCAATAAAATAACTGAGACATAAAATAGCATATGCATAGTTGTTTGATCAACTCCCCTGTATATTCAAACTTTCAAAATGATTTACCGGTATAGTAAACATTACCCCTACGTTTTCTCCGTTGATTTCGCTAGACACTTTTCTAACACATTCCATAGCTAGAGGTACTTTTTCATCTGGCAGTACTATAAAAATAGTTTTATTAAAAGGTCTATTCTCTCCTAAGATTGTCCTTAAAGATCCGAATAATAAAGAATTAGGGTAAAAGTCTACCAATGTCTTTGCCATGCCAGAGCTATCAATAATTGTACCGGTAACAATGTTATTATTACTTAATTCGAGTAATAAATCATTTAATTTCTCTATCCTATTTAAAACGATGACAAGCATCTGCATAAAATTACCTCCCAAACCCTTTTATATAAAAATTACATTGTTTCTGTAAAAAACATTCTGTACAAATAGGTTTATTTTTACACAGTTCCTTTGAATGTTTAACAATAAGGGCGTGAAATTCATTATATAGTTTTTCATCTTGTTCTAACATATTTTCGAAAAAATTTTGTATTTCATCGTAATTATCAGATAATTCAAATCCCAATCTATTAAAAAATCTTTTCGTATACGAATCTACAACAAAAACTGGATAATTAAAAGCATACAATAAAATTGAGTCTGCTGTTTCCTTACCTATTCCTTTAATATTTAACAGTTCTCTACGAAGCTCCGTATAACTTTTCTCCCTAATATTTGAATATTCAAAATCATATGCTTTTAACCATTCCAAAAAATTTTTAATTCTTTCACTTTTTAGGTTATAAAAACCAGATGATTTAATTATTTTAGCTAATTCATTTTTCTCTAATTCATATAATTTGTTTGGATTCATTAGATTATTTTGTTTGATATTATGGATAGACTTTTCAACATTCTTCCAGGTTGTATTTTGAGTTAATATAGCTCCTATAGTAACTTCAAACCAATTGTCTGCAGGCCACCAATGTTGGGGACCATAAAAGTGGTACAATTTTTCATATATTAATAACAGCTTTTCTTTTTTTGTCAATTTTTCTCCCAAACCAGATGGTCTGGTTTCTCTCCATTCAATGATTGAATAACATCTTTTGCAACCATTAATGACATTTTACTACGTGTCTCATAACTTGCACTTCCAATATGTGGAGTTAAGATAACGTTGTTCAATTTAAACAAATCCTCGCAAATTATTGGCTCATTTTCATAAACGTCAAGAGCAGCTCCAGCAATTTCGTTATTTTTAAGTTTTTGGCATAATACCTTCTCATCTATTACAGGACCTCTTGCTGTATTAATTAAATATGCAGTTTTCTTTATAAGAGATAACCTTTTATTATCTATTAAATGATAAGTTTCCTTTGTTAATGGAACATGTAAACTAATAAAATCCGATTTTGTTAAAACTTCTTCTAACGATAAATAAGTGGCGTGTAAACTTTTTTCAATTTCTGGTGCAACTTTATGTCTTTGATAGTAATATACTTTCATGTTAAAACCTATCGCTCTTCTTGCAACTGCTTGTCCAATATTTCCAAAACCAATAATTCCTAGAATTTTACCGTAAACATCATTACCTAAAAAGAGTTCAGGTTTCCAACCTTCAAATTTTCCTGACCTAGTAAAAGCATCTGATTCCACTATTCTTCTAGATATGGCTAACATCAAAGCCCAGGCTAAATCAGCAGTAGTTTCTGTTAAAACCCCGGGTGTATTAGTTACATATATACCTAATTCTTTTGCCTTTTCAAAATCAATATTGTTATATCCAACAGCGTAATTGGCAACAATTTTCAACCTATCCTTCCCACTTTCCAATACATCTTTGTCAATAGTATCTGCTAACATTGTAATTAAGGCATCAAAATTAGAAGCAGCTTTTATCAATTCATCTTTAGTTAACAATCTATCGTACGGATTAATAATAACCTCAAATTTTTCTTTCAATAAATTTAAACCCATATCAGGTATTTTATATGTCACAAAAACTTTTGCCATTTAGTGTCCTCCATTATAATAAAAAATACTCACTTTAAAAATCCCAAAATCTTTATTATATATATGTCTTAGAATTGATTCTTTTTACAAAATACCTCCTCAGTTCTAATCCTTACTAATTCAATTTTTTAACTTTTTTCGGTACTTGTACCGTAGGAAGGAGGAGGGCTTCACCCTGGACCAGTTATTAATTCATAATTCTATTTTTAGAAAATTTTCATTTCTAAAGTCCTTAAATCAGAAAAGATGATTAATATACTGTTCGATAATTCTTAAAACAAAAATTAATTTCAATCAATAAAGTTTTTCGAGAATTTTTTAACTTTTTTGTATTTATCATAGAAGCGATACTACAAATCTTTGAAAAAAACCTCATTAATTCATAAATCGAAAACTCACAAAATACTAATGTAAAATATTTTTTAAATAAAGAACCATGCAGGTATTTGATATAATGTATTATAACAAATATTTTTTATATAATTATTTTATATATTACATTTTAATTTCTTTCTATTTTTATTTTTCTATATATATTAATTGCCCGTTCAGGGTAATTACGCACTCATGTTATTTGTGATATAATTTTTATAACTATAACTTTGTGATAACAAGCATTGTTTTGATAATTAATTGGAGGTGTATTTATTCTTGTATGACCCAAATTTTATTAGAAATGTTGCCATAATTGCACATATAGACCATGGAAAAACTACTCTTATGGATAGAATTTTAGAGCTAACTCATTCTATTGATGAAAGAAATATGAGAGAGCAATTTTTGGATTCGATGGATTTAGAAAGAGAAAAAGGAATTACTATAAAATCCCACCCAGTAAAGGTTTTTTACACATCAAAAAAAGGACAAGATTATGAATTAAATATATTAGATACCCCTGGACATATTGATTTTACTTATGAAGTTTCTAGAAGCTTAGCCGCTTGTGAAGGAGCAATATTGTTAGTAGACGCCACACAAGGAGTGCAAGCTCAAACGGTAACTAATACATATTTAGCTTTGGAAAATGATTTAGAGATTATTGGTGCAATTAATAAGATTGATCTTCCAAGTGCGAATGTTGAAGAAACATTGCTAGAAATAAATGACTTAGTTGGTATTGATTCTGATTCAATAGTAAAAATTAGTGCTAAAACAGGTGAAGGCGTATCTGAACTTTTAGAATTAATAATTGAAAAAGTTCCACCCCCAACATTAAAGGGCTCTATAAATGACAAATTAAAAGCTCTCGTGTTTGATGCAAAATACGATAAATATAGAGGAATCATTGTCTATACCAGAGTATTTGCTGGAACAGTAAAAAAAGAAGATAATATATTGTTCATGGCAAGTGGTAAATCTTACGAAGTAAGTGAAGTTGGTGTATTTCACCCGGAAATGGTTGAAATAGACAATTTATCTGCAGGAGAAATAGGATACATAATAGCAGGAATCAAAGAAATTCAGGAAGCAAAAGTAGGTGACACGATCACAAATGCTCAAGATCCTACTGATAAACCTTTACCTGGATATAAAGAAGTTAAACCTATGGTTTATGCTGGACTTTATCCTGGCTTACCAGAATACTATGAGGACTTAAGAAAAGCCCTTGAAAAATTAAAATTAAACGATGCTTCACTTGTTTTTTTACCTGAGAATTCTCCCGCACTTGGCTATGGTTTTAGGGTAGGATTTTTAGGCCTTTTACATATGGAAATTGTTAAAGAAAGAATTCAAAGGGAGTTTGATCTTGCAGTTATTCTCACAGTTCCAAGCGTTATTTACAATGCTAAATTAAAAAATGGTGAAGTGATTCAAATAACTAATCCTTCGCAATTTCCTGACCAAGAATATATTGAGTCTGTATATGAACCATATTGTAAACTTGATATAATTACTCCTCCTGAATTTATGGGTGACTTAATAAACTTAGCTCAAGTTGAAAAGCGTGGTGAATTTTTATATGTTTCAAATGCTGGGAAGAACAGAGTTGTGCTTCATTTTGAGATTCCGTTAGCAGAAATAATTTTTGATTTTTTTGATAAAATGAAAGCATTAAGTAAAGGATATGCTTCAATGGATTATGAATTAATTGGTTATAGAGAATCAAAATTGGTAAAAATAGAAATTTATATAAATAAAGAAAAAGTCGATGCCTTGTCTTATATTGTACATGAATCAAAGGCATACGAAATTGCAAGAAAATTAGTTGACAAACTTAAAGATTTAATACCTAGACACCAATTTGAAATTCCTATCCAAGCATATTGCAAAGGTAAAATTATTGCAAGATCAACAATAAAAGCCTTAAGAAAAGATGTACTTCAAAAATGTTATGGTGGAGATGTTACAAGAAAGATGAAACTTTTAGAAAAACAAAAAGAAGGCAAAAAACGTATGAGAGAAATTGGAGAAGTAAGTATCCCACAAGAAGCTTTTTTGGCATTGCTTAAAATTGATGAAGACAATAATTAAAAAAAGGTGCTCATGGATCGAGCACCTTTTTTAACTTTGTTGAATATTATACTTTCTTGTTATTCTTTTTATTTCATCCCTATATCTTGCAGCATCTTCATATCTCAGTTCCGAAGCAGCTTCATACATCTTTTCCTCTAAAAGAGCTAAATAGTCCTGAGGAGAAATGTTTTCTTCCACAGCAAAGATGAAGTCATCTTCTTTAATTTCTGATTCTTTAAATGGAGCAAAAATGTCTTCAGGCAATTTTTTTATTATACTTTTTGGAATAATATTATTATCTTGATTATATTTCATTTGAATTTTTCTTCTTCTATTTGTCTCAGAAATAGCAGTTTTCATTGCTTCTGTTATTCTATCAGCATACAATAGAACCTTTCCATTTATGTTACGTGCAGCCCTTCCAATTGTTTGAATAAGTGTAGTCTCAGAACGTAAAAAACCTTCTCTATCCGCATCCATTACTGCAACTAACGAAACCTCGGGTAAATCTAACCCTTCTCTCAATAAATTAACTCCTACAACCACATCTATTTCGCCGTTTCTTAATTTTTTAACTACCTCGGCTCTTTCTATAGTATCTAACTCAGAATGAAGATATAATGACTTTATACCTAACAAATTTAGATGGTCAGATAAAATTTCTGCATCCTTTTTAGTTAAAACGACAGCAAGAGCCCTCTCCCCTTTTTCTACTACATTATTAACTTCGGAAATAAAATCATCAACTTGACCCTCAGTTGGTTTTACAACAACTTCAGGATCAATCAAACCAGTTGGTCTAATGATTTGTTCAACAACTTGCTCTGATATCTCCATTTCAAACGGTCCTGGAGTTGCTGAAACAAAAATAATTTGATTGGTTTTATCTAAAAACTCATCAAAGCGCAATGGACGATTATCTAAAGCTGCAGGTAATCTAAAACCATAATCTACTAAATTCTTTTTTCTAGCATAATCTCCTCGAAACATAGCTCGTAATTGAGGAACTGCTATATGAGATTCATCTATAAAAGTTACAAAATCATCATCAAAATAATCTAAAAGAGTCCATGGAGAATCCTCAGGCTGTCTTCCATCAAAAAATCTTGAATAATTTTCTATTCCTTTACAATAACCCAAAGTCTGGAGAAATTCAATATCTTGCCTGGTTCGTTGTTCTATTCTTTGAGCCTCAAGAAGCTTTCCTTCCCTCTTAAAATAATCTATCTGTTTAATCAACTCTTTTTCAATCTCACTTATTGCTGATAAAATTTTTTCATCACTAGTTACAAATTCTTTTGCAGGGTATATCACAATTTTGTCGAATTCCTCGATAATTGTTCTATTAAAAACGTCAAAAGCCTCAATACGTTCAACTTCATCGTCAAAAAAAGTAATCCTTATGCCAAAGTCTTCGTAAGGTGGAAAAATCTCTAAAAATTCACCTTTCCATCTAAAAGTTCCGCCAATAAAATCTTTCTCTTGACGTGTGTATTGCATTTTCCCTAACTTTAGTAATATGTTTCTTCGAGGATAACTCTCTCCTACTCTCAAATATAAGTTGATATTAGAAAAATCATCGGGATTACCAGATGCGTATATAGCTGAAACACTAGACACTACTATTACATCTCTTCGAGTTAAAACAGATTTCAACGTTGAAAGACGCATTTTAACTAAGATATCGTTAATATCAGCATTTTTTTCTATGTAGATATCTCTTGAAGGTATGTAAGCCTCTGGCTGATAATAATCGTAGTAACTCACAAAAAATTCAACCTTATTTTCAGGAAAAAACTCTTTAAATTCGTTATATAACTGAACTGCTAATATTTTATTTGGAGACAAAACTAGAGTCGGTCTGTTTATTTTAGCAATAACGTTTGCCATAGTGAATGTCTTTCCTGAGCCCGTAACGCCCAAAAGAGTTTGAAATCTATAACTTTTTTCTATCCCTTGAACCAAATCATCAATTGCTTTCGGTTGGTCTCCCTGAGGATCATATTCAGAAAGTAGTTTAAACATGTCAATACCTCCTAAACTCTAAAATCTTAAGGAAATCCCCAAGTCGATAACGATATTGTTCCCTAAATCTATTTCATGTTCTTTGGGTAAAAGAATATTGTAGCCAAATCTGCAAGTCAATCCTACGCTTTTATTTATATAATGAGAATAACCAATTTTTGGTGTTAACTTGAAATATCCATAGGAATTTCCTTCTTTTGTATTTACACTCTTTAAACCAATAGATGCTCCCAATAAAATGTTTGAATCCATCTCTGCTAGATAGTTCAAATATCCTAAATTAAAATCAATATCTAAAGAGAAAAAATTATTATCAAATAAGAATTGAAAATCAGTACCAATATACAAATGTTCGTAATTATCAATTCCTATCTCAAAACCAAATCCATTCCTTTGAAGACTCTCATTTAAATAATATAGGTTAAAAACATTTCTAACAGAAGATAAGAAGGGATTTTCAATAACATAAACATTTTCATTCTTATAATCGAAACTTCTGGGTTTTTCCAATATTTTTAATTTACTCTCAGCTTCCCAAACTTCGTCAGTTATAAGTTTTCCTCCAAATTCGTCGTATGGTTTTCCATTGATTTCAGTAGAGTTAACAAATTCAAACATCATACCTTTGTGTATCCCTATATTTCTTCCCCCATCAATGAAAATATACTTGTCTTCAATTCGTAAAATATTAGCTTTCAATCTAAAAAGATTGTTTAAAGACTTTACAACATAAGCAGTTAGATTATTGATAGCATTTCTTCTTGCATAAAAATAAGCCTCTACATCGCTTTGATTTCTTCCAAGGTAAGATGTACCTTGAGAAGAAATTATTTGAGAATAGAAATTTTCTCCAGTAGACACTTTTATAACTTCACATTTAACTATAATATTATATTCCCACCATGCTTGATCAGGCATAGTTTCTTTGCTTGGAAAGTTTTCAAGTATTTTTAAATAAACCAGAAAATCTACATCTACAGCACTGTTATAATCTTTTCCTAAAATATCACTTATATTCTTTAAAAAAATATCGTCACGAGTCATTACCTTATATTTGCCTTGTTGCACCATTTTTGTTTTTATGTTGTATTCTAACAAAGAAGATATTTCGGAATCTCCTTCTGAATAGATCAGAAAACTCCTTCTTAAATCAAGTTCAGTATTTGAACGAGAAAATCCAAAGGAAAATATAATTATTAAAGGCAAAATTAATAGAATACACTTCTTCAACACAAATACCTCCAGTTTCTATAAATTGGATATCTTCTCTGCTAGCTCTTTTTGTCCCTTTTTTAAAGCGCATTTATAAAGTTGAAGCTTTTCATCCAATATTATACCAGCATCAAATAATAATTGTTCATCCATCTGAATAAAATCATCAAACTCACCCTTAAACAATTCGCGACCTTCTTTTAATAACAGAACCTTTGGTTTAAAATTGGAAAATTCATTTATCCAATGAGTAGAGACAATTATTGTTTTACCTAAATCTTGTAAATTCCTAATTAAAGAAAATATAGATTGTTTGGTGTTAAAGTCGAGTCCTACAGTAGGTTCATCAAAAATTATATAATCAGGATTGTATGAAAGAATAGAAATAATGGCAACTTTTCTCATCTCTCCGCCAGATAATTCAAAAGGATTTTTATCTAGATAATCTATTGGAAGATTAACTAAATCTAAATAATATTTTATTTGCTCGTCTGTTAATTCGATCCCAAAATTGTTCGGACCAAATAAAATTTCTTCTTTTACGGTCGGTAAAAAAAATTGGGATTCTGCATATTGAAAGACTATCCCTATCTTTTTCCTTACGTCCTTAATATTAACTTTCCTGTTTTTTGTTGACATTCCTTCTACTTTTACATCCCCTTTTTGAGGTAAAAGTAATCCATTTATTAAACTAATAAGGGTAGTTTTACCAGATCCAGTATGACCTACTATTAGCCATATATCACCTTTGTTTATTTCCAAATTAATTTCAAATAAGGCCTCTTTTTCAAAAGGGGTATTCAATCCATATGTATATGAAACATTCTCTAGTTTTATTGACATAATTCATCAACCAACTTCTGAAATCTAAAGTGCAATTCTTTCTCGAGCTTAGTTTTAAAAGGCAATTCTACATCGATTATATTTTTTGAATAAAATTCATCTTTTAATCCATCAAAGATTATTTCACCCTTATCCAAAGCTATAATCCTATTTACTTCTTCTAAATCGGATGGTTGGTGAGAGGCTATTATTATTGTCTCTCCCATCTTTATTAATTTTTTTATCACATTATAAATTTCGTTCCTACCCTTAGGATCAAGCATTGAAGTGGGCTCGTCCATTAAAATCACCTCTGGCTCCATAACTAGAATCGAAGCAATTGCAAGCCTTTGCTTTTGTCCCCCAGAAAGAGTGTTTGGATCAGCATGTTCCAGACCCTTTAAATTTACTATCGATAAAGCCCAATTTATTCTATCAATCATTTCTTCGCGGGGTACTCCAATGTTTTCTAAACCAAATGCCACGTCCTCTTCAACAGTAACTCCTATAATTTGATTTTCAGGATTCTGAAAAATATATCCTATTTTGATCCTATTTTTCTCATCTAGCGTTTTATCTTTAAAATAAACGTTTCCAGAATAAGGTTGCAATATTCCAGACATAACTTTAAGTAAAGTTGACTTTCCACTTCCATTATATCCAACTAACCCTATGAATTCACCTTTTTCTATTTCAAGATTCACATTTTTTAAGACTTCAACGTTCCCATATTTAAAGGATAGATTTTCACAACCAAAAAACATGTTATCCCCTCTTCATAGAAAGATATACTCTAAAACCTCCAGACTTTGTAACTTGAATTACATTCCCAAAAACTTCTTTCATATAATTTTCTAAACTACTTCCACCTTTGTTATGATATGCAACTATAAAAAGTTTTCCATTTGAAACTAAAAAATCTTTTGCATGATTAACTAATTCATGCAACACAGCTTTACCGGCTACAATTGGTGGATTGCAAACAATGACATCAAAAAGTTCTCCTTCCCACGGTTCAAATAAATGTCCTTGTTTTACTATAGCTTGAGCATTATTATCTTTTGCATTTATTTTTGAATATTCTACTGCTCTAGAATTAATGTCACTCATGAAAAGAGTAATATTCGGATACTCTTTTTTCAAAGTTATTCCTATAACTCCATATCCACAACCAATATCTAATACTTTTTCATTTGTTAATTTGACATTTTCGATGAGTAAAATAGATGCTCTATCAATTCTTTTCTTTCCATATACACCAGAAGGAGCTTTAAACTTATACTGATGTGCATTCTTTAATTTTAAAATGTGTTCCTTAACACGCAAATCTGATGTCGGATTTTCACTATAATAATGTTCAAACTGCGAAGTAGAAGCTTTAATTGCAGATGTGCCTTTATTTTCTAATAAATCTATATTAACTTTGGCTATAACTTCTTCAACATTAAGATGAGCTATATCTTCAGGACCATAAATTTGAACATCTTCGTATATTTCCTTATTTTTTTTACGAGTCGCCATTACTTTTACCTCCTCAATCACTAAAGATGGCTGGGTTACTCTGCCGCACCTGAGAATCACCGCTTATGGCTGCTCCCTTCCGGGCCTGACCAGTTTCACGGGTTCCCATTGCGCAGGACCCAGCCACATGTATATTGACATATTCATTATAGCATTTTTTTCATTAAAATTCAACTTCTTAATATTGAATCATAAGTAAACACATTTTATTAAATAAATGGTAAAATTAAACTAATCATATATTTTTAGAAAATTTAGAAATGAACTGTCACAAAGTATATTGTATCTTGTTTATATAGGGTAATGGTACGGAGTCCTTTCCCTACACAAAGGGTATCTTACACCCATTTGAAATGTGGATTTTCAAAATATAATGTTTTGAATTAATGTGTTGTAAGTGTATAACCTAATTCTATTGGCTTAATTTCAGAATAATTTAAAGCAAATCAGAAATAGTTAAGATTATGTTTTAGTTTTTAAAATTCCTAAAGCAAGTAAAAACTTTTTGTGGGAGGTCTTTTTTATGGAAATCTTAAAAGAAATTTTAAATCGAAGAAGTATAAGAAAATTTCAGGACAAACAAGTTGAGGATGATGTAATAAAGAAAATTTTACACGCGGCTATGCAGGCTCCTTCTGCAAATAACGAGCAACCTTGGGAATTCATAGTTGTAAAGAATAAAGACACATTGCTAAAGATGACAGAAATTCATCCTTATGCTAAAATGCTAAAAGAGGCAGCAATAGCCATCATAGTTTGTGGAGACTTAAAAAAAGAAATATCAAAGGGTAGATGGGTACAAGATTGTAGCGCAGCTACTGAAAACCTTTTGCTTGAAGTTGTACATCAGGGTTTGGGAGCAGTATGGGTAGGGGTACATCCTAATAAAGAAAGAGAAGAACCCTTGAAAAGGTTATTCAATTTACCTGATAATATTATACCTTTGTGCATAATTCCAATAGGATATCCAGCTGAAGAAAAAGAATATGAAAATAGGTTCAAGGAAGAAAGAATTCACTTTGAAAAGTGGTAAAAGGCACTTAGCCTTTTTACCACTTTTTATATTTACAATATTTACTTTTTAAACTAAAAATCGTCTGGGTCAGCTCCATACCTTTTGTTTTGATCTAAACCATCTATTATTTTCATATCTATCTCACTTAACTCGAAATCAAAAATATTTGCATTTTCTTTGATTCTTTCTTTATGCACTGACTTTGGTATAGTTACTACTTCATGTTGCAAATCCCAACGGAGCACAATTTGTGCAGGTGTTTTATTATACTTTTTAGCAATATTAACAATTTCAGGAATATCATTAATTCTTCCCCTCATTAAAGGACTCCAAGCCTCAACCTGAATTTTATTAATCTTACAAAAATTTAGTAGATCTTTCTGTACCAAATGAGGGTGAAACTCAATCTGATTGACCATAGGTACTATTTCACACTTATCCATGATATTTTGTAAATGATGGATTAAGAAATTGCTTACCCCTATCGCTCGAACCTTACCATCCCTATATAATTTTTCCAAGGCTTTCCAAGTTTCTATATATTTTCCACTTACTGGCCAATGAATTAAATACAAGTCTAAATAATCTATATTCAATCTTTTTAGAGAATTGTTAAAACTTTTCAGAGTATTTTCATATCCTTGATTTGTATTCCATACCTTAGATGTTATAAAAATTTCATTTCGAGGAATTCCGCTTTTTTTAATAGCCTTACCTATTTCTTCTTCATTATCATACATTTCAGCAGTATCAATTAATCTATAACCTATACTTAACGCAAATTGTACACCTTCAATTAATTCTTTTCCTGAAGCCTTGTAAGTTCCATAACCAAGCCAAGGCATACGTATTTTGTTAGACAATTCTGTAGTATCATTGATGCTTGAAATTTTCATATGTATAGACCTCCTTATCAATTAACTTTTAACTTTTTTAAACTTTTAGGTACTTGTAAGCTAGGAAAGGGGAGAGGGCTCCGTCCTGAACCTATTATAAATTAAAATTACATTTTTAAAAAATTTTCATTTTTATAGGCGATTCATTAACTTTACTTCTAAATAATAATGTTTTTCTTTCTTTTTATGATTATAACGTAGGCTTAAAAATAGTTCAACAATAAACCTATAATTCTAAAAATCTTATATTTAGAAAAGCAAAGAAAAATATCTCATTATATACAAGTTCATTCATTTTTTTGCTTTAATTTTAGATAACAATCTCTACACACAGCAATATATTTATCAAAACCTCCTATATCTATCTCATCACCATTTCCAACAAACTTGTATGTCAACGTTCCTCTGTATTCTCCACATTCATGACAAACTGCCTTCTTTTTTATTATATTGTCTGCATGAGCCATAAGAAGAGCCGTAACAATAAATGGATTAGCCTTAAAACTTAAATCTAATCCCGCACAATAAACATCTATTCCAGATTCTATCATTTGAAGAACTACTTCTCTTAAAGTTTCATCTAAAAATTGAACTTCATCAATAAAAACTGCGTTTTCATTTCCTTGGAGATAAGTTAAAATTTCTTTTGGTTTAGTTATTGCTATAGCATCAACCGCCGATTTTGAATGAGAAACTATTTGAGTATTATTATATCTATAATCTATCTTAGGTTTGAAAACTTTTATTTTTTTCTTTCCCAAAGTATATATTTCAATAAAAGAAATTAATTCGGAAGTTTTTCCTGAATACATAGGTCCTACTATAACAACTAAGCTGCCTGAATTCATAAATATCTTTCACTTCCTTGAAAAATAATTGTATTAACTTTAAAATTACTAACAAGATACTAAAAGAAATCTTTTATCAAAGGTACAACCTCTTTAATAGCTTCTTTCCATAAAACTTCTATTCCATAGTCCTTTAATATATTTACGGAAGGAGTTCGAAAAATATAATAATCTTTATAATTGAAATTACCAAACGTTATAAAATACATCATGTATACTAACAGCGCTTTCAGATAATAAAAATCATATAAAAAGCTAAAGTTTTTTAAAAAAGTATGATATACATCCTTTAAATGGATATCGTCAATCCCGTAACTCTTATATAATTCTTCTTCAAATATTCTAACAAAACCTGCTGGGATTCTCTGAGGGAAAAAATTCTTATCCAATTTAGCAACTGATATATTCCATTCTTTCTTCAATAAAGCAGCATCTATTATAGTTTCAATTTTGGTATGTGACTTGTTAGTGGTTCTTTCCAAGGTTGTTATTCTTGGATGTATTTTTTTATCTAGATAATTATGTAGATAAAATCCCAATGCATACTCTTTGCTTTCTTGTTTAAGTTTCATAATTAAATTAGTTGAATCTATTTCATGTAATGTATCTGCAATTATTTTATATTTCGGATCAGATTTTTCGTAATAAAAAATATCTGGTCCCATTAGACCTAAATTATACATCTTAACATTTTTTAAATTTGCCGGAAGAATCTTATGTCCAAAAATAATGTGAGTTAAATAACCAGGCATTTTATTCTCCTACCCCATTAAATTAAAATAATATGTATATTTACATTAATTTTATCACATATTAACCTCAATCAAAATTAAAAAATGATAATTATTTGTTAAAAACTATTTTGTACACCCTCAAAAAGTTTTCTCCTAAAATTTTTTTTATATCTTTTTTCTCATATCCTCTTTCTAAAAGCGCTTCTACGAGTACTGGAATGTTTGATTGATTTTCTAAAATCTCAAAAGATTTTGATATTCGATTGTCCGTGACTATAGGTGGATCAAATTTTTTTAAATGTCCACAAAAATCAAATCCCAAACCAACATGGTCAATTCCTACTAAATTGACTATATAGTCAATATTGTTCACCAAATCATAAACATTAGCATTTTCAGGTGTTGGAGAGGCAAATTTATTTAAAGCATTTATACCAATTACACCTTCAGTCCTAGCTATAGCTTTAATTTGTTCATCCGTCAAATTTCTTTCTATGTTAACAATACTTCTGCAATTTGAATGTGAAGCAATAATAGGTTTGGTGGTTAATTTAATAACATCCCAGAATCCTTTATCGTTGAGATGACTAACATCTATAATCATATTCATTTTTTGCGACTTTTTAACTAATTCAACCCCAAAATCTGATAATCCGTTCAAATATCTGTTAGTGTCAGGTTCAGAAAATCTACTTCCATCACCTGCGTAATTTCTTCTACTCCATGTAAGTCCTACAAACCGTACACCTAGTTCATAAAAAATCTCCAGTAAATTTAAATCATTATACAAAGGTTCTACACCTTCAAAAGATAAAAATACTCCAATTTTATCTTCCTTTTTTGCTCTATATACATCCTCATAAGTTTTACAAAAAATAAAATTATCTCTCGATTCAGAAATCTCTTGGTAAAAAGAACTAATCTGATCCAAAGATTCTCTTAATGATAACTCTGGTATCAAACAGTTTTCAATAAATATAGAAGAAACTACACAGGTTAAGCCACCTTTTTTAAAATTCTCCAAATGGTCGCTTTCCATTACCTTACAAAATCCTAATTTTCGTTGACGAGATAAATCCATCAATAAATCAAAATGACCGTCTATTACAATACTTTCGTTAAGAATTTCATTTGTTATATCACTAAAATAATTCATTAAGATAATCTCCTTCATCTTATTATTTTAAATATAGATTAACCTGTAATATAAAAAACATTCGCCTCTTAAAGACGAATGTTTCAAACACTCTACATGCCAATTTATCTTAATATTTAATATCAAATTTAGGGTCTAATGAAGTTGCATTTAATTGTCTTGCGGTTTGAACATCTTGTTTAACAACTTCTCTCCAAGTTTCATAAAGATCTTTGATTAAAGATTTAACTTCAGTTAAAGTATCTATATCCTTTTTTAAATTCGCCTGAATTAATTGTTCGTAAATATAGTTGTATAACAACCTAAGGTTTTTAGCAACTTCTCCCCCTTTTTCAATATTTAAAGAAACATTTAATTCTAAAATAATTTCTTCAACCCTAATAATTTCATGATTTGCTTCGATCAAGTTATTCTTTTCAATAGCTTTTACTGCTTTTTCAAGTCTTTCAATTGAATTTTTGTACAGCAATTCAACAAGTTTAGTAGGACTTGCGGTCTTTACACTATTCTCAAAATAAACATTTGAATTTTGAAAATTGTTCATTAGATAACCCCCTTAAACGTTACTGTAATGTATTATAAGCTTTATCAAGTAAATTTTCAAATATGTCTAAAACCTTATTAAACTCTGAGCCTATAATATCGGAAAGTTCAAAAAAATCCTCATTTCTCTGGGCATCAATTAGCTTTGAGATAATGTTTTGTATTGTTTCAAGATCTGTAGATTCATAGAAATTAATTCCTGTATAGATTTTCGTTTGCTCAACAATATCCAACAAAGCCTGCATACCTTCAGCAATACTATTTAGTAAATTATGACCTTCCGGAGTATTTAACAAAATTTCTTGAGATACATTTTCTAAATTGTCTCTAACTTTTTTAATGTATTCAAATGATTGCTGTATTAGAGTCAGCAAAACAGAGTCTCTTGAACTAAACTCTAATTCAATTTCCTCTCCACCTTCAAAAAAAGCATCTTTGATTTCATCATAATAGGCTAAAGGAATCTCTTTTTCATTAATCTTAATTTTTGTCAAAACACCTTGCGTGATATTTATATAATCTTTCACCATTTCCTCAAAATTACTGTACTTATCAAAATCAACTTTAGAATCTTCGTTTATCAACCCGCTAATTTTAATTCTAACCTTTTCTTCATCTAACACATTCTTCACTTCCTTTGCAATTTAAAATAATTTTAATTAAAAGAATCTCTAAGCCATTTATTTATCGGATAAAAAAATTCTTTCTTTAGCATAATATAATTTTTTAACTTTTGCTATAAGTTATTAGATGATATAATAAAGTTATAGGAAAATAATTAAAATTAAATTAAATCAACTCACGACTCTTAATTCTATAACTAAAAATTTCGACTTAAAGACGCTTTAGAAATTTCGGTTAAAATACTGAATAAGTTAAAGAAATAGACAATCGTCGAGCAACAGAATTGTGGAATTATTTTTACAAAAAGTTGAAATTAAAAACATTGATAAAGGTTTGGTATTAAAATCTCTAAAGTGCTTAATATAACTTAATTTAGGAGGAAAATATATGTCTGTTGTTAAATCAAGAAGAGAAAGTCTAATAAATTCTTTAGAAGACAATTCTATAGCTATTTTTTATTCTTCTAAAAGTCCCATTAAAAGTGGGGATGAACGTTATCCTTTCTCTCCAAATAGAAATTATCTTTATTTTACCAATCTTGCAATCGAACATTCTTTCTTAGTCTTATATAAAACTGATGATGAAATCTTTGAAAAATTGTTTATTGAAAGAAATGATCCTGTATTAGCAAGGTGGATAGGAGAAAAACTCAGCAAAGAAGAGTGTTCCGAAAAATCTGATATAAATATTGAAAACATTAACTATATAGATGATTTTTATAGTTTTTTAGGAAATACTCTTAGCAAATATTACATAGACTGTGTCTACCTTTATTTAAAGAATGTCGATTGGGAAAACAGTGCAACAGAAAAACAATTAGCAAAGGAAATTACCAAAGATTTTCCATACATAAAAATTAAAGATATATCAAAAATAGTAAATAATTTAAGGGTTAAAAAAGATGATACCGAAATTGAAAATATAAAAAAAGCTATTGCCATTACTAAAGAAGGTATAGTCTTTCTAATAAAAAATGCCAAACCAGGAATGTATGAATATGAATTAGAAGCCTACTTTGATTTTATATTAAGAAAAAATGGGGTAACTGATTTTGCTTTTAAACCTATAATCGCCTCCGGAATAAATTCCACTATTTTACATTATTCTTCTAATAACAGCAAAACTAATCCTGGAGATGTTGTGTTATTGGATGTTGGTGCACAATATAATTATTATAGTGCTGATATTTCAAGAACATTTCCTATTTCTGGTAAATTTACAGAAAGGCAAAATGCCATTTATCAAATCGTTTTAAATACGATGAAAAAAGTTCAAAGTGAAGCAAAACCTGGAATCACTCTCTTTGAGTTAAACGAAGTTGCAAAGAAAAGTTTAGCCGAAGGCTGTAAAGAAATTAAATTAATTAACTCAGATGAAGAATTATCTAAATATTATTTTCATTCTATTTCACACTTTTTAGGTTTAGATACACACGATGTTGGGGGTAAAAAGATTAAACTAGAACCAGGTATGGTAATTACTAACGAACCAGGCCTTTATATACCAGAAGAAAAGATTGGTATACGAATTGAAGATGATTTGTTAATTACGGAAAATGGATGTGAAAACTTATCCAAAGATATTCCTAGAGAGCTATTTGAAATTGAAAATCTGTGGAGAGCGTAAAAATGGTAATATTAGGAATAGATCCAGGATATGGAAAAATAGGATATGGAGTCATTGAAAAAATTGGAAACAGATATAATACAATAGATTATGGAGTAATCTATACTAATAAAGATTTACAATTATCAAGTAGACTTTTAAAAATTAAAGATGAACTTAAAAATTTGATTAAACAATATAAACCAGATGAAGCAGCTGTTGAAGAATTATTCTTTTTTAAAAATGTTGCAACAGCGATCCAGGTTGGGGAGGCTAGAGGAGTTATTTTACTAACCCTTGAAGAAGAAAACATTCCTATATATGAATATACACCATACCAAATTAAACAAGCGGTTACTGGTTATGGACACGCAGAAAAAGGTCAGATTCAAAGAGCCTTAAAATTGATTCTAAAATTAGAAAAGAATCCCACTCCAGATGATGCTGCAGATGCCTTAGCAGCTGCTTTTTGCCATGCTAATTTTAGGAGGAATTTGTTAAAATGAAATATTTGAATGATTTTTTTATGGAATATTTAGGTTTTATTCCTTTCAAGATAGAAGGAAACATTAGTTTCCTAAACAACTATGTTGAAGTTATCTTAAATAAACCTTTAACTGATATTTCAGAAGAAGAATTATCCTTCTTTTTAAAAAGGCTTTTAAAAAAAGATGTCTCGATAAATTTTTTAAGCAACAATAGTCCTGATTTTATTGTAAAAAATTGGGAACAAATTATTCATTCTCATCCACTAAGGGATTATTTACGCTTTCTGACGCCAACTATCAATGAAGAACGTTTAATTTTTAAAACACCATACCCTATGGTTAAAGCAAGAATAGCTAACTTTCAAAATGAATTTGAAGAGTTGTTATACAAGCATTTGGGTAAAAAATTATCATATGATATTTTGATAGATGAAACATTAAAACCTAATTTAAATATTCCCATGAGCAGTTATGAAGCAGTAACACTTTCTCATTCTACTAGTGTAAATTCAGAAGATTTGGAAATCATCTTAGGAAAAGAGTTTAAAAAAATACCTATGCCTTTAAATATACTTCCTATGAACGAAGGGACATCTGTAGTTGTCAGTGGAAAAATTTTTTATATCGAACACAATGAAAGAGGTCCAATCACCTCAATATATATTTCAGATAAAAAAAGTTCAGCTGTGATAAAAGCATTTTCTGAAACTGCAATAACCCTATTTAAAAATCTTGCTTTAAATGATGTTTTACTTTTAGAAGGAACGATTTTTTACGACAATTATATAAAGGAATTTGCAATTAAGCCTATAAACCTCATTAAATTAAAATCTGATCCTTTTGAAAGGAAAGATACTTATCCACAAAAAAGGGTTGAACTTCATCTACATTCAAAATTAAGTTCGATGGAAGGCCTGCTTGATATAGATGAAATAGTTAATACTGCAAAAAAATGGGGTCATAAAGCTATTGCAATTACAGATGTTGGTGTTGTTCAAAGCATCCCAGAATTTTATGATAAAGCAGTTGCAAAAGGTATCAAACCAATATTCGGAATGGAAGCCTTTGTTGTAGATGAATTTATCAACATAGTTACACTATTAAAAGAAGATAAAAATATTGAAGAGGCTGAATATGTTGTTTTTGACCTAGAAACGACAGGGTTAGAACCAGCATTGAATGAAATTATTGAAATTGGTGCAGTAAAATTAAAAGATATGAAAATTGTCTCTAAATTTCACAGCTTAGTAAAACCCAAAAAACCAGTTTCACAATTTACAACAAACCTTACGGGCATAACAAATGAAATGCTTGAAAAAGAAAATCCTATAGAAGTTGTGTTGCCTGAATTTCTAAGTTTCATTGAAAATACAATTTTAGTTGCTCATAATGCAGAATTTGATTACAGATTTTTAAGAGAATGGGTTTCCAAAGTATATAATGAACATTTTGAACAAACATATATAGATACTTTAGCATTATCTAAATCTTTGCTTAATCTAAAAGGATATTCATTGGATAAAGTGGTGGATGAACTAAATTTGGGTAATTTTGAACATCATAGAGCCCATGAAGATGCTAACGTAACAGCCCTAGTTTTTATTAAGCTTATTGAAATGGCAAAAAGTAAGAACATAAAAATGCTTTCTGAACTTGAAAAATTAAAAAAATATATAGATTACAGAAGAATTAGACCTACACAAATGACTATTTTAGTTAAAAATAAAGTGGGTTTAAAAAATCTGTACAAATTAATCTCCAATTCTCATGTCAAATACTTCTACAGAGTTCCTCGAATTTTAAAAAGTGAATTATCAAAAATGAGAGAGGGTCTATTAGTTGGAAGTAATGGCGAAGAAGGAGATATAATTGATGCTTATTTAAGGGGAGCATCTCATGAAGAAATTATTGAGATAGCTAAATTTTATGATTATTTAGAAATTATGCCTATTAATTCACTTGAAATAAGCTCTAAGATATCAAATAAAGAGATAATAAAAATTTATAAATCAATATATAATCTAGGAAAAGAATTAAATATGCCCGTTGTTATGGTTTCTAATGCACACTATCTTGATAAAGAAGACGTTGTCTTTTTAAACACACTAAAATTCGCAGAAAAAAGAAAACCTACAAATTCGCTCAAATACTTAAGAACAACAGATGAAATGATAGAAGAGGCAATGAAAATATTTGACGATAAAGAAATAGCAGAAAATGTGGTTATTAATAACACAAATAATATAGCTGATCAAATTGATATAATTCAACCTCTCAGCAAAAAATTAAATCCACCAACTATTGAAAATGCAGAAGAAGAAGTTAAGGAAACTGCTTTAAAGATGGCGTATGAAATGTATGGTAATCCTTTACCAAAAATTGTTGAAGAAAGACTAAACAAAGAATTAAATTCCATAATTAAACATGGTTATGCAGTCTTATATCTTATTGCACAAAGAATAGTAAATAAATCCATTGAAGATGGGTATTTAGTTGGCTCAAGAGGCTCAGTTGGGTCTTCATTTGTAGCCACATTGCTTGGGATAACAGAAATAAATCCTTTACCTCCTCATTATGTATGTCCTAACTGTAAAAAAAGCGAATTTATAGAAAAAGGAAATTACGGTTCAGGATATGACCTACCAAGAAAAAAGTGTGATGTATGTGGAACAGAAATGATGAAAAATGGACAAAATATCCCTTTTGAGACTTTCATGGGTTTTGAAGGCGATAAAATACCCGATATAGACTTAAATTTCTCTGGAGACTATCAATCAAAAGCCCATAAGTACATTGAACAAATGTTCGGAGAAGATCATGTGTTCAGAGCTGGAACAATATCCACTATTGCTGAAAGAACTGCTTATGAATTTTCTAGAAAATATTGTGAAAATGTTGGTATCTTAAAAAATTCTGAAATTCAAAGAATTGCAAGTTCCATAACAGGTGTAAAAAGAACTACTGGGCAACATCCAGGTGGCTTAATGATTGTTCCAAAAGAACTTGAAATATATGATTTCACACCTATACAATTTCCTGCAAATGATTCTAAATCTGGGGTTCAAACAACACATTTTGATTATCATGTTATACATGACGATCTAGTTAAATTAGATGCATTAGGACATGATGACCCAACGTTTCTTAAAATGTTAAAAGACCTAACTGGTATTGATCCGATGAAAATTCCAATGGATGATAAAAAAACTCTTAGCATTTTCTCTTCTACTAAAGAATTAAATATAGATTTAAAAAATGAACTGGGTACTACAGTTGGAACCTTAGGAATACCGGAATTTGGAACTACTTTTGTAAGAAGAATGCTCGAAGACACTAGACCAAAAAGTTTTGCTGAATTGGTAAGAATTTCTGGACTCTCTCATGGAACAGATGTATGGTCAGGTATAGCAAAAACTTGGATCGACACAAAAGAAGCTACTTTGGAGGAAGTTATTTCATGTAGGGATGACATCATGAACTATTTACTCTTGAAAGGAGCACCTCCAAAAGAGGCTTTTTCAATTATGGAAAAAGTTCGAAAAGGAAAAGGAATTAATGAAAGTGAAGAAGAATTAATGAGAAACTTAGGTGTTCCTGAGTGGTTTATTACATCATGCAAAAAAATCAAGTATCTTTTTCCTAAAGCTCATGCAGCAGCTTATGTAAGCATGGCTTTTAGAATAGCTTGGTATAAAGTCTATTATCCATTAGCGTTTTATGCAACTTATTTTACAATCAAAGGTGATGAATTTAATCTAAAAGTAATTTTTTCGGGTAAGGAAGCTATTAAAAAAAGAATTTATGAACTACGTATGTCAGATTTAGATGTAAAAAAGAAGAGTGAAATGACGAACTTAGAATTAGTGCTAGAAATGATGTTAAGAGGTTTTTCCTTTAAAATGGTTGACCTATATAAATCTGAATCTAAAGAATTTTTGATTGTTGATAATTCTCTTTTAGTACCATTCACAAAAATACCCAACCTTGGAGAAAAGGCAGCAGAAAAAATTATTCGTTCAAGAAGTGAAGAATTTAAATCAATAGAAGATTTTGTTTCAAAAACTGGATGTAACAAGACCAATGTTCAAACCTTAAAAGAACTCGGCGTTCTCAGAGATTTGCCAGAAACAAACCAGATTTCTTTGTTTGGAGGATAAATTAAGTGGAAGGATGGCTTACTTTTTTTGAATTTAAAAAAATTACTAATTTTCTTGATGCTTTTTGTGGAACTGTTGAACCTTCCTTTAGAAATGCTTATTTTTATTATGACAATTCTCTAAGAATTTTTGCTACGGACGGCTGTGCTGAGCTTTATCTAAATGTTACCAAAGAATTTCTACCCTTCGAGGGAGTTGCAATTGTTCCTGTACAGTACCTAAAAGGTATAATTAAAGGTACAAAACTGAATGACGACTCTTTGGTTAAAATTTCTGTCGAAGATAATGAAATATTCTTTGAACTTGAAGGTATGAAATTAAATAGTAAAATTGAGAAATTAGGAGAGGATGAGATTAAGGATTTAAACAAAAATTTCACCCTTTTAAACAGAAACAAATTGGTTTTTTTTATTGATAGTATGGATTTTGTTTCTGCTTCCGCCAGTGAAGGAGACGTGATAGACCTATTTACTGTGGAAAACAATATCTTTTTTGGCTATATATGTAATTTCTATAAATTAAATGCTTTATTTGCTCCTTCAAAAATCGATTTTCACAAAGAAATACCTTTTATTTCTGCTAGGCATATAGTAAAATCTTTAAATCTTTTGAAAAAAAATGTTATTTTGGATTTTGGTATCGATAAGAACCATATAATATTACATACTTCAGGGGTGTTTATTAGAATATGTTCTTCTCAACCTGATTTTAAAAAAGACATTATCATTCAAAAAGATAATTTTGAAGAAAAAGAAATAAATACCCGAGAATTAAAGAATGCTTTAGGAAAACTCTATGTTACTTTCACTGAAAGTAACATAGCTTATCTAGTATTAAAAGAAAATAATAGTTTTATTTATAAAGAAGAAAAAAATTCAAAGATTTCATTCAAATTACCTTATTCTTTTAAAAATCAGTATATAATACCTATACATATTAGAAAGTTAAGATCAATATTATCCAGAATGTCTGAAAACTTAAAAATAGCTTTAAATGATAAAGAGATGATATTAATCGATGGAAAACAAAATAAGATAGCTAGTTTCTTAGTACAAGAGTATAAAAAAGCTTAGGAATCAAAAATTAACATTTATTAAAATAATTAATGTTAATTTGAAAAGAATAAGGAGTATAATTCTTTTAGTTAAAGTTGATAAATTTTGTTAGGATTAATTTCATTCGGGGAGTGTGAGGAGGATGAAGGTAATTAACTTTTTCAAAGATTTTATAAAAATCTTCAAAGATCTATCAGAAGATTTAGACATGTATATCGAAAAGGACCCCACAGCAAAGAATAAATGGAAGGTCTTTTTTACTTCTGTATCTTTCCATGGGTTGATGGCTTATAGATTCGCTAATTTCTTTTATAGATATAAAATATACCCTATTTCATATATTATTTATGTTTTAAGTAAAATAATTCATTCTATGGATATTCATCCAGCAGCTTTTATAGAGCCAGGAATAGTGATTGATCACGGATTTGGAGTTGTTATTGGTGAAACTGCAAGTGTAGGGAGAGGAACTTTAATTTATCAGGGAGTAACGCTTGGTTCTAAAAAAGTAACTTCTGGAAAAAGACACCCTATTGTAGGCAAAAATGTAATGATAGGTGCAGGAGCTAAAATACTTGGTCATATTTATATTGGTGATGATTCAGTAATAGGTGCCAACGCTGTCGTTTTAATGGACGTTCCACCTAAATCATTAGTAGTAGGGGTCCCTGGGAAAATTAAAAAATTGAATTGCCCATCCTCAAACTATTATGATTTAAATAATACGATTAATTCAGATTATATCCTTTAATCTATAAATATCAAATAAGTTAGGGGGAAATTCTATTGATTTATACTTCTATTGGTAACACTCCTATGATTACTTTATCTCGATTAATTGAACCAGGAAGAGTGTTTGTTAAGCTTGAAAAAAACAATCCTGCAGGTAGTATAAAAGACAGACCTGCTTTTTTTATGATTAAGCACGCCGAAATAAACAATGAACTCAACGAAACTCAAAATATAATCGTCGAACCAACTAGTGGAAATACTGGAATAGCCCTAGCAGCGATTGGAAAAAGCAAAGGGTATAGGGTAATATTAACTATGCCTGAAAGTATGAGCGAAGAAAGAAAAAAAATATTAAAAATATTAGGCGCAGAACTAATTTTAACCCCTGCTGAACAAGGAATGAAGGGCGCTATAAGTAAGGCAATAGAAATAGTTGAAAAAACAAAGGGTTTCATGCCAAATCAATTTGCAAATCCCGCAAATCCATATTCACACGAAGTCACTACAGGACCTGAAATAATCAAACAAATGGATTATTCTATGGATGTTTTTGTATCTGGCGTTGGAACAGGAGGGACCATTACAGGCGTTGCAAAAGCATTGAAAAAAACCTTCTCAGATTGTGTACGAATAGTAGCTGTTGAACCAGCTAATTCATCTGTCTTATCTGGAGGAAATCCAGGACCACATATGATTCAAGGCATTGGAGCTGGATTTATACCCGATAATTTGAATATGGATTTAATAGATGAAGTTATGCAAATTACTGATGAAGAAGCTATCAATATGACAAGAGAATTATCAAAACTTGAAGGATTGTTTGTTGGAATATCTTCAGGAGCAAATATTGCAGCAGCACTAAAATTAGCTACTAGGTTTGGAAAAGGAAGACGAATAGTGACAATAGCCCCTGACAGTGGGGATAAATACATGAGTTTGTTATAAACTAGTTAACATAAATATGGTAGAATTCGAATGAATATATTTTAGAAGTAATTTGTTAAATTTGGGAGGAATATTCAATGGCTGAGAAACATTGTTCTTTCTGCGGTAAACCTTACAGTCAAACAGGCGCTTTAGTAGCAGGACCGAATGGGATATATATATGCGACGAATGTATTGACCTTTTTAGTGAACTCGTAGAAGAAAACAAATCAAAAACGACTGAAAACAAAAAAGAAGCTATAAAATCTACTTTAACACCAAAACAACTAAAAAATTATTTAGATAATTATGTGATTGGCCAAGAAAAAGCCAAAAAGATCATTTCCGTGGCTGTTTATAATCATTATAAGAGAATTTTTTCTGCTAATGATATAGACGATGTAGAAATAGACAAATCTAATGTTCTATTAATTGGTCCTACAGGGACTGGAAAAACGTTAATAGCTCAAACTTTAGCCAAAGTCTTAGATGTTCCTTTTGCTATTGCAGATGCTACTACTTTAACAGAAGCAGGATACGTAGGTGAAGATGTAGAAAACGTTATATTAAGACTTCTACAAGCTGCAGATTATGACGTTCAAAAAGCCCAGAAAGGTATTATTTATATAGACGAGATAGATAAGATTGCAAGAAAGTCTCCAAACCCTTCTATTACTCGAGATGTATCTGGTGAAGGTGTACAACAGGGACTTTTAAAAATAGTTGAAGGAACAATCGCAAATGTACCTCCACAAGGAGGTAGAAAACATCCATATCAGGAATTTATACAAATCGATACCTCTAAAATTCTTTTTATTGCCGGAGGAGCATTTGATGGTTTAACTGATATAATTAAACATAGGATAAAAGATTCTTCCTTAGGTTTTGGTGCAGATATAAAAAGCAACAAGGAACAAAGAGTAGGAGAACTTTTGGATAATATTATCCAAGATGATCTAATTAGATATGGTTTAATACCTGAATTTGTTGGAAGGTTTCCTGTTATTGCAACTCTCAATGACTTAAGTGTTGAGGATTTAATAAAAATAGCAACTGAACCTAAAAACGCTTTGTTAAAGCAATATAAAAAGATGTTAGAATTAGAAGGAATTGAATTAGAAGTCACACCCGAAGCTCTAAATTTAATAGCTAAAGAAGCTTTGAAAAGAGGTACAGGTGCTAGAGCCTTAAAAACAATTTTTGAAGAAGTTATGATTGATATAATGTATGAAGCACCCGAGATGAAAAATAAAATAAACAAAATAATAATTGATGATAATGCTATAATTCATAAAAAGCCTGTTTTTAAAAGAAAGGAGACTGCATAAAATAGAACAAGAACCAATTATTTTTGCTATAGAAACATCATGTGATGAAACAGCAGTTGCCATACTGCAAGGGGCAAATAATTTACTTTCAAATATAGTGGTTTCGCAAATTGATATTCATAAAGTTTTTGGTGGTGTAGTACCTGAAGTTGCTGCTAGAAAACATGTTGAATTTTTATATAAGCTAACTCAATTAGCTTTTGAGCAATCTAGAATAGCTCCACATCAAATTAACGCAGTAGCAGTATCTTATGGACCTGGCTTGATTGGTTCCCTATTAGTTGGAACAAGTTTTGCCAAGGGAATGTCACTATCCTTTAATACACCTTTTATAGGTGTAAATCATCTGATAGGACACATATATGCTAATTTTCTTGATTTTCCTGATTTAAAGCCGCCTTTTCTGACACTGTTGGTTTCTGGTGGCCATACCATGCTTCTATTGACAAAAGATTACCTAGAGTTTGAAATTATTGGTCAAACAAGAGATGATGCGGCAGGAGAGGCATTTGATAAAGTAGCACGAATCCTCGGCCTTGGATATCCTGGTGGACCTATAATAGAAGAAACAGCTAAAAATGGAAAACATATTTACGATTTCCCAAAACCTTTGCTTAACGAAGGATACGATTTTTCATTTTCTGGACTAAAAACTTCGGTGTTATACTTTGTTAATGAACATCCAGAGGCTAGAATAGAAGACATAGCAGCATCTTTTCAAGAAGCTATTACTGATACTTTAGTTCACAAGGTAACAAAATATGCTTTAGAAAACAATATACATGATATAGTAATAGCCGGAGGAGTAGCCTCTAATTCAGTATTGAGAACAAAGCTAGACAAATTCAAAAATAAAATAAACATATATTATCCTCGTTTAATATTTTGCACGGACAACGCTGCAATGATAGCAAGAGCAGCTTATGAAAAATATAAACGAGGTTTAATTAATAGTTTAGATTTAGATGTGTCCCCAAATTTAGGTTTATCAGAAATATAAACTAAGTTATGAAAACTTGACCTTATCAGTTGAATATGATATAATATTCTCTAGCAATCTAAGAATGTCAATAAAGAAATAATATTAAGGAGAGGTGGCCGAGCGGCTGAAGGCGCACGCCTGGAGAGCGTGTGACGGTTAAAAGCTGTCCGTGGGTTCAAATCCCACCCTCTCCGCCAGAAGAAGTAAATTTCAAAAGAGTCTAGATTCACAATCTAGACTCTTTTTTATGCCTATTTTCTTCTTGTATATACGTTATGTTCGTTTTTCAAAAAAGATGTGTGTATCTCTTTTATTGCGGCAATTCGTTCTTCTGCCATTCTGTTAGCTGCTTTAGCGGTAGTTATCTTGTCTCTCTTAGCAATTTCAAATACTAAACCAATTTGATTATACAAATTTCCTGCTTTAGACAAAGCTCTTTCTCTATTATAACCACTTAACTCATCTGCAACATTTATTGCTCCACCTGCATTAACTATAAAATCTGGTGCATAAATGATTCCTCTCTCCTCTAGCATTTGTCCGTGCCTCTCTATATCTTCCAACTGGTTATTAGCGCTTCCACATATTGCTTTGACTTTTAATTTGGGTATAGTATTATCATTTAATATACCGCCTAGTGCACAGGGACAAAATATATCAGCTTCTACTTCATATATTTGATCCACATCTACTCTTTCTGCGCCAAATTCATCTACAAATTTTTGTATAGCTTCTTCTAAAATATCAGTTACAATTAGTCTCGCACCTTCTTCTTTTAAATATTTACATAGATAATAAGCAACGTTTCCGCATCCTTGAATAGCTATTGTTTTATCTTTCAAAGATTCTTCACCAAATGCCTCTTTTGCAGTCCTTAACATTGATTTATATACTCCATAAGCTGTTACAGGACTGGGATTTCCAGAAGAGCCATAACTTTCTGAAATTCCGACCACATAGTTGGTTTCTTGATACACAATATCCAAATCTTCGGTTTTTGTACCAACATCTTCTGCAGTAATATACCTTCCATTTAAACTTTCTACAAATCTTCCAAAAGCCCTAAATAAAGCTTCTGATTTATCTTTCCTTGGATCACCTATTATTACAGATTTTCCTCCACCTAAATTTATACCTGCAGCGGCATTTTTGTATGTCATTCCTTTTGCTAATCTCATTACATCTCGCAAAGCCTCTTCTTCTGATTTATAATCCCACATTCTACAACCACCAAGGGCTGGACCAAGAGTTGTGTCATGTATTACTATAATACTTTTTAACCCGGAAGTTTTGTCATAACAATAAACAATTTGTTCATAATCACCGTTTTCCATTCTATCAAAGATCATAATATCCCTCCTATATAGCTTAAAGTACTAATTTTAGAAATTCTAAAATCTGCATTATTTATAAATTTCGTATTTGATTTTTTTACAAAATACCTCCCAACTTCTAATACTCCCTAAATAGCAATTTTTTAACTCTCAGCACTTGTACCGAGAAAATTGGAGGAGTGCTACGTCAAGAACTCATTGTAAATTCAATATTCCATTTTTTAGAAAATCTTCATTTCTAAATCCCTATTTGCAAAAAAAATCTTTATAAATAGTATTTTAATACAAACAGAACTTTTTTCATCTATTTACTATTATAAAACAACTGATATAATTATTTTACTACTTCTTTCATGCCAGCCTTTATCGCTTCTAAATTTATATTAATCATTTCATTCTTCTTTCCTGTTAATCTTTCTTGTAAGGCTTTTTCAACTGATTTAAAGGAAACCGCTTTTGTAGCTTTTAAGTAGGCCCCTAACATTACCATATTTGAAACCTTAATATTTCCCAATTCGTCCGCTATACTATTAGCTGGGATTTTTATTATTTTAATATCTTCTCTATGAGGTCTTTTATCAATAACTGAAGAATTAATAATAAGTATCCCGTTTTCTTTTAAGGTCTTCTCAAATTTTATCATTGATGGAAGATTAAAAGCAACAACTTCACTTGGCTCATCCACAACAGGAGAAGCTATATAATCATCAGAAATTATTATTGTGCAATTCGCAGTTCCTCCTCTCATTTCAGGTCCAAAAGAAGGAAGCCAAGTAGTAAACTTGCCATCAAACATTGCTGCCATTGATAGTATTTGACCAAAAAGCATAACTCCTTGACCTCCAAAACCTGCTGCTATCACACTGTGATACGCCATTTTAAACACCTCCAAGGCTTCTATTTTCCTTCGATTCAATTTACTTATCCAACCTTATCAATAAATACACCAATAGGAAATTCTTTTACCATATTTTCCTCAAGCCATTTCATAGATTCTATGGGGGTTAGTCCCCAATTAGTAGGACAAGTAGATAAGACTTCAACTATTCCATATCCAATCCCTTTTAATTGAGCAATAAAAGCTTTTTTTATCTGTTTCTTTGTTCTTATAACATCTTGTGGAGTACTTACCTTCGTCCTAGACAAAAATGCCACACCCCTAATTTCTTTCAGTATTTCAGACACTCTCAAAGGATAACCTTCGTTTTTTTCGTTTCTTCCATAGGGAGTAGTTGTAGTCTTCATTCCTAATAACGTTGTAGGAGCCATTTGCCCACCCGTCATTCCGTATATAGCGTTATTTATAAAAATGGTTGTGATTTTCTCTCCACGATTAGCCGCATGAATTATTTCTGCAGTTCCTATTGCCGCTAAATCACCATCTCCTTGATAAGTAAAAACTACATTTTCAGGTCTAGCTCGTTTAATACCTGTAGCAACAGCAGGCGCTCTTCCGTGAGCGGCTATAGTTCCGTCTAACTCAAAAAAATCATTCGCAAAAACAGAACATCCAACTGGAGCTACCATAATTGTAATGCCTTGTATGTTAAGTTCATCAATCACCTCTGCTATTATTCTATGAACAAGTCCATGGTGACAACCCGGGCAATATGAGAATTCCTTACCGCTTAAGGATTGAGGAGCTTTGAAGCGTTCAGTGTAAATCATGACTTTTCACCTTCTTATCAGTTAAATAAGTTCCATAAGTTTGGCATAAATTTCGCCAGGAGTAGGAATAATTCCTGCCATTCTTCCATAATATTCCACAGGCTTCCTACCTTCAACAGCAAGCTTTACATCCTCTACAAATTGTCCTGCACTCATTTCAACACAAAAAAAGAAACTAGCCTGGTCTATCCATCTTGCTAATTGAATATAAGGAAAGGGCCATAAACTTATAGGCCTGAATACACCTACTTTAATCCCTTTTTCTCTTGCTTGCTTAACAACAGACTTAACAATTCTTCCCATCGTACCATATGCTACAATAACAACTTCTGCATCATCAAGTTGATATTCCTCATATAATATTTCATTGTTAATAACCTCTTTGTATTTAGCCTGAATGGACATATTCTTTTGTTCTAAACTAACGGGATCCAAGTCAAAAGATGAAACTCTGTGAGCTTTTCGACTCATAGCAGTACCATTAAGCGCCCAATTAGAATGATTGGGTAAAGTATCAAGGTCAACAAATTCTGGAAATCTTACAGGTTCCATCATTTGGCCTAACAGACCATCTGTTAACAATAAAGTTGGATTTCTATATCTATCAGCTACATTGAAAGCATGCATAGTAAGTTCTACCGCTTCTTGAAGAGACTCTGGACTATAAACTATTAATCTGTAATCTCCATGTCCGCCACCTTTTGTTGCTTGAAAGTAATCAGATTGAGCTGGTTGAATATCCCCTAAACCTGGCCCACCTCTAACTACGTTTACAAAAACACAGGGAAGTTCAGCTCCTGCTATATATGAAATACCTTCTTGCATTAATGAGAAACCCGGTGAAGAAGTTGAAGTCATAACCCTTTTTCCTGTAATTGCAGCTCCATAAACCATATTGACAACAGCAACTTCGCTTTCACCTTGTAAAAATACGCCTTCAACTTCTGGCATCCTCTTTGCCATATACTCAGTTAATTCACTTTGGGGCGTAATTGGATATCCAAAATAAAGCCTACAACCAGCTCTAATAGCTGCTTCTGCAATTGCTTCGGCACCTCTAACTAGCACCTTTTCCAATGAAATCAACCCCTTAACTCTTAATTTTCTCTAATACTTTAATACCTATACAAACATCAGGGCACATTTGATAACAAAATCCACAACCAATACAATTTTCTATTTTTGAAACTTTTGCATAATGGTACCCCTTTTCATTATAGTTTCTTGAGAATTCTAAAACTTGCTTTGGACAAAACTCTATGCATAGTCCGCAACCTTTACATCTATTTTCATCTATATTCACTATATACCTCTGTTCAATCATTCTTTTAACCTCCAATCTTACAATTTTATTCACATATTAGATTCAAAATTGAAAAATTTATTTTTGAACTTCAATAATCACCTTCAAAAAAAAGTTTTATAGGTAATTTTTCGAACCTTGTTATAAAATTTTCTGAAATTATTTTTGAGATTGCAGTAAATAAAACAGGAACTCCAGTGTCTTTTGAAACACTTTCTAGAATTCTCTCTCCCTCTTCAATTATTGAATTAGTAGTTTCTTCCTTAAGATGTGTATTACATATCAAAAAATCGATTTTCGTCCGTGTTTTTTTCTCAATTTGAAACATACACTTTTTAATATTATTTTTATCCTGCGTATATGGTCTCCTTGTGTTAACAACAAAATAAACAACTTTTTTTGAATTGTCTAAAAAATTTTTTAATGATCCAAGAACGGTAGCTCCTTTTTCATCTCCACCTACATCTAAAACAGTTTTATAATTCGGATTGACTAGATAACCTCCTACCTCTGCAGGTACTATGGGAAGGTCGACATAAATATATTTTTCTGGCGGAGTAATAACAAAAAGATTCATACTTTTTAGCTCCTCTATTTTATCTCTAACCCTAAAGTATGGAGTTACAACATCTAAATCTACTATAGCAACATTTGGATTTTTCTCCTTCAATTTAATTGCAATATTAATAGCTATTTCAGTCTTTCCAGAACCTCCCATACCTATGAAAATGTGGGATTGATAATCATTAAGAATTTGATCCAGCATTTTCTTTTATCTCCTTAAACCATTATTAAAGGCTATTAATAATCTACAGCCTCTTCTTGCCCTCTTAATACCCTTAAAGCAGCATTTGCCAAAGCTTCTTCCTCTTCTTCCCCTGGAAACACATAAATTGGAGCAATAAAAGCTACTTTTTCTTTTATCCAAGGAATCAAAAATTCATTCTCATTTGCTAAACCACCTGTCAACCCTATTGCATCTACTTCAAAATTCAAAACAGCTGACATTTTTCCTATCCATTTTATAATTTGGTGAGCCATAGCTGAATATATTTTTTTGGCATATTCATCTCCATTTTTAATTTTTTCCACAACTTCTTTGGCATTATTAGTTCCTAAATAAGAAACAAGACCACCTCTTCCTTTTATTAATTTTCTGATATCTGATTCCGGATATACATAATAACAAAGATCTATGAAACCGGTTAACGGTAAAGTTCCAGAACGTTCAGGAGTAAAAGGTCCTTCCCCTTCTAAAGCGTTATTTACATCTACTACCCTGCCTTTTTTGTGAGCGCCAATAGAAATTCCACCTCCAAGATGAACAATAACCAAATTTAACATTTTGTAATCTTTTCCAATCTTTTGACTGATTTTTCTTGCAATAGCTTTTTGATTTAATGCATGAAAAATGGACTTTCTTTTAAAATCTGGCTGCCCGGAAATTCTTGCAATATCTTCCAATTCATCTACAACTACAGGATCAGCAATTAATGCTTGAACACCAATTTTTTCTGCAATACGATACGCTATTAATGCTCCCAAATTAGATTCATGCTCTCCATATTTTGCTGTTCTTAATTCATCTAACATTTTTTCGTTTATTTTAAATATTCCGCTTGGAACAGGTCTTAATAATCCACCTCTTCCAACAACCGCAGAAATACTGTTTAAATTAATATTTTCTTTTTCAAGAAATTCTAAAATAGTATCTTTTCTCATTTCGTACTGATCAACAACATTTCTAAATCTTTTAAGATCAGAAATATCATGAGGAATTACTTCTTTCAATACCTCTTTCTCATCTTCATAAACTGCAATCTTTGTTGAAGTAGAACCAGGATTTATAACTAGTATTTTAAACATAATATTCACTCACCTTTAGGACAATAAAATTGATAATGCTATTGAATTTAACTTTGTTTCACTCGAATCAGCCCTAGAAGTAAGTATTACAGGCTTTTTACCCCCAACAACAGAACAAGCCAATTTTGCCCCAGAAAAATATACCAAAGCTTTATATAAAATATTACCTGCCTCTATATCTGGCACAATTAATATGTCAGCATCGCCTGCAACACTACTTACTAATCCTTTATGTTCAGCTGCCTTTTTAGAAATTGCATTATCAAGCGCAAAAGGACCATCTATTGAACAACCTTTTATTTGACCTCTTCTGTTCATTTGAGTTAATACTGCTGCTTCCATTGTTACTGGCATTTTAGGATTAACCTGCTCTAATGCACCCAATATAGCAACTTTAGGTTCCTTATTTTCCAATATGTGTGCAACAGCTACAGCATTATTTATTGTATCTATCTTTTGCTCAAGTGTTGGGGAAATTACCATTCCTGCGTCTGACAGAATTATAAGTTTAGGATAATTTTGAATTTCAAAAATACAAACTAAATTCATTGTTTTTCCACTCTTTAATCCATATTCTTCTTTTAAATAGGTTGATAAAATCTCAGCTGTTGTTATTCTACCTTTCATTGGAAGATTTGCTTCACCTCTTGCTACACTTTCAATAGCCCCAACAACTGATTCATAATCGTTTTTAGTGTTTCTGATTTCTACTTTACTCAGATCTAATTGATTTTCCTGAGTTATTTGTAGGATTTTATCCTTATTTCCAAACAAAATAAAATCACATAACTCTAACTCTATAGCTTGATGAACAGCTTTTAATACTTCAGAATCCTCTGCTGCTGCTACCGAAACAACTTTTTTATCCTTATAATTTCTTATCATTTCAAAAATTTGATCGATTTTTTTTATCACGTTACTTTCTCTCCTTTCCAAACCAAAAATTCTTCTAACTGGTACAGCACTCTTAATGCACCATAAGCTAATCCCTCTAGTTCATAAGATCCTGGATAAAGCATAACTATACCAAGTTTTGCTATTTTATTTTTAACTAATCTAACAAAACATTCATTATTTATAATTTCACCTGTTAGCAGTACTGCATCTATATCTCCTCCTAACACAGCTGCCATCGCCCCAATCTCTTTAGCTATTTGATATGCCATTGCCTCTACAATCAATTTAGCGTTTTTATCTGTTATTCCTTTTTCAACAGCCTCATCCAGTTCTGATGTACCCAAATAAGCAAGTAAGCCACCATGTTCTATAAATCTTTTTTTTATTTCATTTTCGCTATACTCATTCATATGTTTAAAAATCCAAGTTGTTAAATCAACTAGAGGTAAATCTCCTGTTGTATGAAGGCCGAAAGGTCCTTCGTCAAAAGGATATGTAACATCTATCATTAAACCTTTTCTATGTGCACCTATTGATATATGTTTATCTAAATGTGCAATCACAAAATTACAATCCCAATAATCTTTTTTTAACTTGTTTGATGCATATCGTGCTACTGTTTTCATATTGAGAGCATTGTATCTGCTAATTCTTTCTAATTGAGGTACACCCGCAATTCTGGCCTCTGGAACAAACTCGTCAACAGAGAGAGGATCCGTCATAAAAACTGGGGGTTTTTTATTACTAGTTTCTGAAAGATCAAAAGCTATAAGAGCGCCTAGATTTGCAGGATGTTCTATTGGCGATTTTGTTCTTAAATAATCGACTATAGTTTCATTTACAATATAAGTACCGCTGGGCATTGGTGATAATACACCACCTCTTGCAGCTATAGCATCTAATTCGTTAATTGAAATGCATAATTGATTTAATGAATGTATAACCTGTTTTTTGCGATAATTAAATTGGTCTATAATACTCTCATATGTTAATAAAATTGTTTTATCGTGCGTAATGATTTTTTCAAGAAGCTTGTTTTCGCCTTCAAATAGTGCTATTTTAGTAACATTCCAATCTGGATAAATAACTAATATTTTTTTCATATATGCACCTCCTAAACATATTACACCTTTGGTACTTGTACCGATGCTGGGGAGAGAGCTTCGCCATGGACCTGTTATAAATTCAAATGCTTACTTTTAGAAAATATTCATTTCTAAGTCCTTAATATTACACAAATCTACACCTTATAAATTTTAAATACATACTCATAGGTCATTTTCACAAAGTAAAAAAATTAATAAAAGTTTGTGAATTTTAATTCTTTTGTAATTTTTTCTTATCATTTTAATTATAATTAAATATATCTAAATTGTCAAAGTCATTTATTAGCAATTTGAGGAGATTATGGGCAATTACACACGTTTAAAATCAGTATGAAATAAATTTCATGAAATTTATTTCATACATTTTTTAACTGCTTGATTTAACTTCTTTCTAATAATATTTCGGATTATTCAAAATATCTATCAAACTTTTTAAAATTTTTTGTATCATTTCACAAAGTGACTTTGTTATATTTTAAACATAATATAAAAAGAGCTTGAAAAATTATTCTTCAAGCTCTTAGATTAATAATATACAGATTTCACTAAAAAATTATATTAGATATTACTAGTTATATTTTTTGAATTGATGAAGTGTAATTTTTAAAATCAATCTTTACAATAAACGAATTTTTATCATCTTCTATCAAATATGCTAATTGTTTATCATCGCACTCTAAAAATTCGAAATTTTCTATATCCCCTAAACTTTGTCTAAAATCACATAATTCTTTTACATAATTATAAATAGACATATTCCAACTCTCTTTATTCCAATTAAACGTTCTTCTACAGTCGGGGTCTCTTCCTCCAAACATTCCAATTTCATCACCATAATAGATAACTGGAATTCCAGGAAAAGTAAATTGAAGTGTAAATGCAATTTTGATTTTTTTATCGTTTCTAAGAACGCCCCTGATTCGACTGGTATCATGACTTCCTAACATATTCCAGCATTTATTTAATCTGAGATTTTCCTTATATTTTAGCTGTTTTACAAATGTTTTAGTATCTATTATACCTTTAAGTAAGGTGATCACATTATCCCGAAAAATATAATCCATTGCTCCATCAAACGGGTATTTTTTGAGTAATTCATAAGGTACATCCCAATATTCTCCCACTACAATTATATCTTGGTTTATTCTTTTAGCTTCATTAATTAATTCCGAACAAAAACCAGGTTCAATACACCATGGCATGTCAAATCTCCAACCATCAATTCCTTTAGAAGTCCAAAAATTTACTACCTGTTTTAAATAATTTAATAGATCTTTACTATCATGATTTAATTTTGGTAAATAGTAAATTCCCGCATCTTCGTAATTTGGATGAGGGAATCTTTTTATTGGAAAACCATAGATGTTATACCAATTCCAATATTGTGACTTTTCACCATTAATTTCACAGTCTTTAAAAGCCCAAAAATGGTCCCCTGTATGATTAAAAACTCCATCTAGAAATAATTTAATTTCATTATCGTGTAAAGATTTTAATAGATCCTCAAAATCATACATATTACCAAAGTTTGGGTCAATTTTCATATAATCTTGAGTATCATACTTATGGGGAGATGGAGCTAAAAAAATGGGTGTCAAATAGATGCAATTGACGCCTAATTTTTTCAAATACGGAATTCTATTTTTAATTCCATTCAAGTTACCCCCAAAATGGTCTCTTCTTGTGGGTTTTTCACCCCAATTTTTATATTGTTTGAGATTATTGTTGACTTTATTAAATCGATCAGGAAAAATTTGATAAATTATCATATTATCGTTGTTCAACTCTCTTCACTCCTTTAAACCCGAAGTTGATATTCCCTCTATGAAATATTTTTGAGCTATAATAAAAACAATAAATGAAGGTAAAATAGCAAAAATAGTGGCAGCAGATAATAATTCCCATCTAACACCATATCGCCCTTGAAAGTACGACAAACCTACTTGTATAGTCCTCATTTTTTGAGAATCTGTTATTATTAACGGCCATAGAAAATCATTCCAAGCAAACAAAAACGAAAATAAGATGTTTGTTACCAATACAGGTTTTGATAGTGGTAAAACTATTTGAAAAAATAATCTAAACAAGCCACAGCCTTCCAATCTGGCTGATTCTTCTATACTACTTGGTATCGACAGGAAAAATTGACGAAAAAGAAATATAGCAAAAACACTTGCTGCTCGTGGAACAATCAAAGCTGAGTAGGTATCGTACCATCCTAGATTTTTTATTGTCAGAAAATTAGGAATCATTTTAACAGAATCAGGTATCATCATTGTGATTAAAAAAATTAAAAATAAGGCATCTTTAAACTTAAATTTGATCTTTGCAAATGCATAACCAGCCATCGCTGAAAAGAGAGTCTGACAAATAACTATACCTAAAGACATAATTGTACTATTGATAATGTATCTTGCAAAAGGAACAGAATTCCACGCTTCAATATAATTCTTATAATAAAAATGCGTAGGAATTAACAATGGAGCGGAAAAAATCTTTCCTGGAGGCTTTAAAGAGGTGGTAACGAGCCATAAAAAAGGCATTATAGAGATGAAGGCACCAATTACAAGAAAAATATATATGAATACGTTTTTTACAGAAAAAGATTTCTTATTCAACATTCTTAACCCCTCCACCTGTATATTTCCATTGAACTATCGATAATAAGAAAAGAATAACAAAAATTATTAACGCAACCACAGAAGCATATCCTAAATTGAAATATTTAAAGGCATGCCTATATAGCAAAAATCCCAATACATCAGTCGCTCCTATTGGACCTCCATTAGTCATAGTATATATCAAATCAAAAACTTGAAATGCTTCAATAAAACCTGTGATTATTAAAAACAAAGACGAAGGCAAAAGAAGAGGTAATTTTATATATCTGAAGGCATTCCAACTATTTGCTCCATCAACTTCTGCGGCTTCTAAATAACTTTTTGGAATATCTTGTAAAGCTGCCAAATATATTACCATGCAAAAACCTATCCTCTTCCAAATTCCAACGATAGAAACAGAAAAAAGAGCCCATGAAGTACTATTTAGCCATTGAGGTCCATTAATATTAAAGAAGCCTAATATATTATTTATCACTCCATTATAGGGATCAAATAAATACTTCCAAGTAATCCCTGATGCAACACTGGGTGTCACAACTGGAATAAAGTAAAGTAATCTAAATAAAGACTTTCCTTTAAGGTCCTTATTCAATGCTAATGCAACTAATAAACCAATAAACATTGAAATAAATGTAACTAATAAAGAGTATATTAAAGTTACTATTATCGAGTTTCTCAATTCTGGATCCTTAAAAGCCATAATGTAATTGTTAAATCCTACAAATACTTTACTTTGACTAAACCCATTCCAATCAAAAAAACTCAAAAAAAACGAATAAAACGCAGGAAACAAATTAAAAACAAAAATAATTATAATTGAAGGTAATAAAAAAATTAGCAAAGAGATTCGGTTTCCCTTGAAAAAGTGGTGGGCTTGTGACCCACCAATTTTTTTTGACATCCAATCACTTCCTTCCCAACAATAAATCTACTTGTGAAGCAGCTTCATTGAGCATTTTTTCCGGAGTTCCTTTTTTGTATACTGCACTTATAATAGCTTTTGAAACTATATCAGAAACTTGAGAATATTCTTTGATAGGAGGTCTAGCATGTGCATATTGCTGTACTTCTATAAATGGTAATAACAATCTATTTGTATTTTTTATATAAGCATTATAACCTTCATTTGTTGCCACAGATTTTTTTACTGGAATAAAACCAGTAGCTTTATCCCAATCTATCTGAACTTCTGTACTAGTAAACCATTTTATAAATTCCCAGCAAGCATCTTCTTTTTCTTTAGTAGTTTTAAAAACAAATATCTGTTCTCCACCCATGTTAGTAGCTGGGACTCCATTTTCAGGATAAGGAAAGACAGCACTACCTAATTCAAAATCTACCTGAGCAGGGAAAAATTGTGTCATCCAAGAACCATCCATAACCATAGCGGCTTCTCCACGACCAAATAGTCCCCAAGGAGCTATTGGAGATATTTTATAAGTATTAGTTAAATCAACCCAAAATTGTAGTGCTTGAACTCCAGCTTCTGAGTTGAAAGAAGATTTTCGATAATTAGAATCAGAATCCAAAAATTCTCCCCCAGCTTGCCAAAGAAAAATTTGCCACTGCCAAGTTGTCCCCTCTCCTCCGTCTAAATATAACTCGTAACCAAAATTCCCTGTTTTTTCTTTAATTATTTTCCCATACTCAATGAGTTCATCCCAGGTTTTTGGAGGCTGTTCTGGATCTAGACCTGCTTTTTTAAATAGCTCTTTATTCCAAAACAAACCTAGATTACTAGAACTTACTGGTAAACTAAATAACTTATCTTCAATTTTTCCATAAACTAGTGTGTTTTCATAAAAATCATTTAAATCATAGTTTTCTTTTTTTACATATGGCATTAAATCAATTACTTTTCCAGTATCAAGTATTAAAGGCATCCCAATTATGTCGGAAATTGCAAGTTCTGGTGTTTGTCCCGATAGTACTGAAAGTTGAATCTTTGTTAGCAAATCCGATCCTGGTATAAAAACTGGTTGTACTTCAATGTTAGGATGAGAAGTATTAAATTCTTGTATCAAAGATTCTAGTTTTTTCCCGTTTTCTCCATCCCAATAGTGCCAAAAAACTAACTCTGTTTTAGCGAACATAAACACACTTAAAACTACTATAACTAGACATAAAAAAACTTTTTTCATCTACTTTTTCCTCCTTTTAATTTTTATGTATCTTGCTTCCCTTAAGCTGATGTCCTTCTAATTACCAAAGGATCAAACTTTATGGACTTTCTTGAAGTTAAGGAATATTTTTCATTAATTTTATCCAGAAGGATATTGGTAGCTAGTTGACTCATTTCTTCTATTGGTTGTTTAATGGTTGTTAGCCCTATATTTTCTGTCCAAGGCTGTCCATCAACTCCAACTATGAATATATCTTTCCCAACTTCCAAATTAAGGTTATTAGCTGCCAAAATTAATCCATAACCAAATAAATCTGTAGTTGCGAAAAATCCAACAGGAAATTTTTGAACTTTTTTTAATATCGACATAGCTTCATTTAATGCATAATGCAAATTTAATTCACTATGAAATATTCTTTTTGATGAAATTGAGATATTGTTTTTTATTAATACCTCTTCAAAACCTTTAAACCTCTTTTTAAACACATCTGAGGTAAAAACAGTATCTGGTTCTATAAAAGTCATAACGTATAAATTGTCTGTTTTTTCAAGGAGGATATTCGCTGCAATTCTTCCAATTTGATTGTTATCTATATACACGCAATCATAATTATTAGATTCCATGTCTATCAAAACAACTGGTTTTTCTGTAGGTACAATCCCATCTTTAAATAGTTTCTTAACAGGAAGCGAAGACATTAGAATTCCATCTGAATGGTATAAAATTGAGCTTTTTTCCATAAACTTTTTTAATCTATATTCAGAAAGTAAGGGGAATATAGAGCTTTCATAATTATTTTCTATTAACACACAATCTACCGAATTAATTAACCTATCATAAAAATCGGTTCTTATCATAGGAACTACTATAGAAATAGAATTAGTTTTTCCTGAGACGAGCCCTCTTGCATAAGTATTGGGAACATATCCTAGAGTTTCAATAGCTTTAAGAACTTTTTGCACATTCTCCTTAGAAACATTTTTTTCTCCATTAATTACTCTTGAAACGGTTCCAACTGATACATTAGCCTCTTTTGCTACATCTTTAATGGTAATTCTTGACATAATTGACCTCCTTATTGAAACGTTTCATCGCTCAATTCATTATATCTTTTCTTAATTTTATAGTCAAGCATGAATATTCCTAAATAATAGTCATTATCTTGAAATAAGTTTATTTAGAGTTAAATAAATTTAAATTTCTTTATTTTTGTGCATTTTCTTTAACTTTTTTTAATATTCATACATATTTTTGTGTTAGAATAAATATATTATTATAATCTATTTTCTATAAGACATACATTTAAGAGGTGATTTTTAATGTGGGAAGAAGTAAAAAATATCGATCCAGATGTTTATAACATACTGATTAAAGAACTTAAAAGACAAGAATATGGCTTAGAGCTAATAGCCTCTGAGAATTATGTTTCAAAGGCTGTTTTACAAACTATGGGAAGTATCTTTACTAATAAATATGCTGAAGGATATCCTAGAAAAAGATATTATGGGGGATGCGAATTTGTAGATGAATTAGAAACTTTAGCTATTAATCGAGCAAAAGAGCTTTTCCATGCACAATATGCTAATGTTCAACCGCATTCAGGATCACAAGCAAACATGGCTGTCTACTTTTCTCTTATGAAACCAGGTGACACGTTGATGGGAATGTCTCTAAATCATGGAGGACATTTAACTCATGGGGCCCCTGTAAATTTTTCTGGTGTTTTATACAATGTAGTTACTTATGGTGTAGATGAAGAAACTGAGACAATTAATTACGATGAAGTTGAAAAAATTGCGATTTCTTCAAAACCAAAGGTAATAGTCGCAGGAGGAAGTGCATATTCACGTATTATTGACTTTAAAAGATTTAGAGAAATCGCTGATAAAGTTGGTGCATATCTAGTTGTAGATATGGCCCATTTTGCAGGATTAGTTGCTGCTGGAATTCATCCTAATCCCGTAGAATACGCTCACGCTGTAACTTCTACAACGCATAAAACACTTAGGGGGCCTAGAGGTGGACTAATATTAACTAATGATAAAGATATTTCAAAAGAAATAAATAAAGCAATTTTTCCCTGTATGCAAGGAGGACCTTTGGAGCATATAATAGCAGCAAAAGCTGTAGCGTTTAAGGAAGCAATGAGTGAAGATTTTAAACTATATCAAACTCAGATTGTAAAAAACGCTAAAAAATTAAGCAATGAGCTTTCGAAAAAAGGCATGAAGATTGTTTCTGGTGGAACTGATACACATTTATTTTTGATTGATTTATCAAACCTAAACATTACCGGTAAAGCTTTAGAAAAAGCGTTAGGAGAATGCAATATAACAGTAAATAAAAACACTGTTCCAAAAGAAAAACGTCCTCCCTTTGTAACTAGCGGAATAAGAATTGGTACTCCTGCTGTAACTACCAGAGGAATGAAAGAAAAAGAAATGTCAATAATAGCAGATCTTATAGTAAAGGTAACTATGAATATAAAAGACGAAGATGGTAATCTTGACAAAGATTTGATTGACGAAGTAAAAAGTGAGGTACTATCGCTCTGCCAAGATTATCCTATGTATGTAGATCTATTAAAATAATCAACTTATTTAGTAGTAATTTATAATTAAGTCATCTAGAATTTTACGTGCAACTGGGGCTGCTGTGTCTGACCCCATACCCCCATATTCAATAAAGACAACTATTGAATAATGGGGATTATTTGCTGGCAAAAAACCTGCAAACCATGAATGAGAGTGTTTCTCTCTATCAACTTGTGCAGTTCCTGTTTTTCCTGCTACAGTAATTGGAAAATCTTTAAAAGCAGGAAAAGCAGTACCTTGTTCGTAAGTTGGTCCCTCAAAAGTAGTAACTTCAATCATTCCTTGATAGATATATTTTAAATAATCATTGTTCAATTCATATTTATCTATCAAAATAGGTTCATATTTATTTATAATATTTCCTAAAAAATCTTCTTCTTTCATAAATAAATTAAATTTATAATAAGTGCCTCGTGTAGCTAAAATGTTGTACATCCTTAAAATTTGTATTGGTGTCATAGTAGTTGCACTCTGACCTATATACACTCTAAGAGTTTCTCCAGGGTACCATACCTCTCCCAAATTATCAAGCTTCCACTTTCTTCCAGGAAAATTACCTCTTTTTTCAAAAGGAATATCTATTGAAGTGGGTTCAACTAATTTAAATTTATCCGCATACCCTTCTAAATAATCGATACCTAAGTTTTCACCCAACCAATAGTAGTAACTATTAACAGAAGCTCTTATTGACTTGATCAAATTAGTCTCTCCATGACCCTGGGGGTTCCAATCTTCAAGTTGATCAATAATTACGCCATTAGCATTTTTTAAATAATAGATTCCTGTTGAATTAATTGTTGCATATGGTGATACTCCTGCTTCTAACGCACTATAAGCTATAAAAGGTTTGATTATAGAGCCTGGCGGGTAGCATGATGAAACAGCACGGTTAACTAATATTTTATTTTTATCATTTAAAATCTTTTTATATTCTAAACTGTTCATACCTTCTGAAAACATATTAGGATCGGGTGAAGGATAACTGACAAATACTAATATCTCGCCAGTATTCGGATCTGAAATAAGAATCACACCATTATGATTAGAATCTTTCATATAGTTATAAGCCTTAATTTGTAAGTCCAAATCTAAACTCAAAACAATATTGTTTCCAGGAATTGAATGAGTTTTTTCAACTAATTGTGTACTGCCTTTACTCGAAGACATTATTAACATATTATATCCATAATTTCCTCGTAATTTTTCATCATAGACCATTTCTAAACCTGTTCTAGGATAGCCTTCATTGTCTACATATCCTAAAACATGATATAACGATTCATGAGCATATTTTCTTAAGTATTTTTCCTGTACCACTAGGTTCGAATCAAGATTAGCTATTTTTAAGGCTTGCACAGAGTTTATATTCAAAATAACTTTCTTTTGAAAATTCAATTTATCTATTACAGTATTGGGATTATCTACTGAATCTTTTAAAATCGAGTATAATTTTTTCTCGGTATCTTCTTTTAAAATACCCCCCAAATTGGAAATTTGATAAATTTTTTCATTCCAAGCCAATAATTTACCATTTCTATCATAAATTTTGCCTCTTTCTGGTTGTTCAACTAAAATTCGTGTACTTATATCTTGTACTTTTAAGGTGTACTGTTCCCAATCTACTACTTGAAGTTGAAAAGAACGTAAGAACATTAAACAGAAAGAAATCAGAAATAGTAAAAATAATAATTTAACTCTTTTCTCTTTCATTTATCATCAACCTCATGTTTACAAAATAAGCAATTGTCATTATTATCAATCCAATTATAGACGAAGAAAAAGATTTAGTTATTAAGCTTAAATAGAAAGAAAGAATACTAAAAATAAATATATCTTTAAAATAATTCATTTTAAAATCTTGAAGAAGTAAAATTAATAATAAAAAAATAGAAAAAAAGATAATGGATATAAAATTTAATTCGAATCGTGAACTAAAATAGAGGATTGTATATAAAAAGGTAAAGTATAGAGGGAATAAATTTGTTTTTTCAAATTCAATAGTATAAACAGCAAAAATAGGGAAAATAAAACACAGAGTTTCTCCGAGCCATCTATCAAACGATGCGGTAAATAAGGCTAAAAGCAAATAAATAATGAACTTCATAAATTCATCTCTCTCTTATACTAAATTAATATGGAAAAATATATACAAGATAGCTTTGATTTCTAAAGGGCTTAAAAAGATAAAATTCACCATATTTTGAAACTAGATCTCCAATTAGAAAAGTGTTTTTACTACTTTCTTCACTTATATAAAAAGGTAAATCTAAAAGAAGATTTAAATTATCTTGACTCAAAATATAATTATCAGGTATCTCAACAAGTAAATCTCCATGATTCTCTTTTATTAAAACGTCCAAATTCTCTACTCTTCCAAATAATATTTGATTTCCCCAACCAATTTTTCTAACTAAAATATTGTTTGAATAAACTTTTTCTACAAATCCTAACAAAATACCCTCTTCATTCACTACCAAGTAATTTTCGTCAATGTTATTATCTCTAGTTAGCACTGTAAAATTCCTATTTGTTTCTCTTAAAATTATTCCATAGTATATGCCAATACCTTTATCTTCAACGTTTTTATCTTCAACTATAAAAAAAGGATTCCTTTGAACTGATTGTAAAACACTGTTTAATATTTCTTCACTCACTCTTCTTGATTCTATTTTTGAATAAAGGCGTGAAAACAAATAATTACCTGGAAACATTATAATTTCCACTATGTTTGAAGAAGCATTTATAAATAGATTAAAAAAAATTGTAATAAAGATTAATAACGTTAAAAATAACAAACCTGCATGTCTCATTTTATAGCTTTCAAAGCGTTCTTAAAATATTTATTTTATCTATAACTAATCCTGCACCTCTTGCAACACAGGTTATTGGATCATCCGCCACAATTACCCTAATAAATGTTTCCTTTTCAATAAGTTCTTTCATGCCTTTTATCATGGCACCTCCACCTGCAAGAAATATACCTTTATTTACTATATCATATAATAACTCTGGAGGAGTCTCTTCTATAGCTGATTTAATATTTTCAATTATCTTTCCAACAGAATTTTTAATTGCCTGTCTAACTTCATAACCAGAAACCTGAATAGTTTTTGGTAAACCAGATAATACATCTAGTCCCACTATTTCCATGCTCAACTTATTATTCTCGTCACTATCATATACATTACCTATTTCCATTTTTATCCTTTCGGCTGTTTTTTCGCCGATAACTATGTTATATCTTGTTTTTATATAATCCATTATTTCTTGATCCATTTGATCTCCTGCTACTCGTAGTGATTTAGATAATACGATATTTCCAAGAGAAATAACTGCTATTTCTGTTGTCCCTCCACCAATATCTACAATCATATTACCAGATGGTTCTTCCACATCTAATCCTGCACCAATAGCTGTCGCCATAGCTTCTTCTATTAAAAAAGCCTTACTTGCACCTGCATCTAAAGCAGCCTCTCTCAAAGCACTTTTTTCAACCTCGGTTGCCCCAGTCGGAACTCCAACAACAACAACTGGCTTTAGGATAACAAAGTTACCAACTGCTGCATTAATATAATATTTTAACATAGCAACTGCCACGTTGTAGTCAGCTATCACGCCTTCCTTTAAAGGTCTAATGGCAAAAATATTAGCAGGTGTTTTTCCAATCATCTTTTTAGCTTCGATACCAACACAGATTATCTCGCCATTATCCCGATTAAGAGCAATAACGGAGGGTTCATTTAAAATAACTCCTTTTCCTTTCATATATACAATTGTATTGGCTGTTCCTAGGTCTATGCCAAGGTAACTCCTCATATAAGATTTCATATTCTAAAAAATCCTCCTTAGGTCTTATTGTAATTTTTATTTAATCAGGAAAAAGATAAAAAATTATTTTTTATATCTATATTAGTATAACACAGAAAAAATATATTTGAGATTTTAGCAACATAAATTTAAATAAATGTGATTGACAAAAACATAGAAAAAGTTTATAATATTAAACAGATAGTTTAATATATAATATTTTTAAAAAATGAAATTTGTATAGGAACACCGCATTTGGAGGTATTTTTATGAAAATCGGTGAAAAAATAAAAAGTTTAAGGATTATGAGAAATATGACTCAAGAAGAATTAGCTGTAAGATCAGATTTAACAAAGGGTTTTATTTCTCAAGTTGAAAGAGACTTAACTTCCCCGACTATAGAAAGTTTAGAAATGATTTTAAGGGCTCTTGGAACAGATTTAAAGGAATTCTTTTCAAATCTAGAAAACAAAGAAAAAGTTGTTTATACAAAAGAGGATAGAATTCCTATATATGATACTCCTGAAGGTGTTTATGAAGAACTCTTGTTAACAGCTAGCGATCCAAAAAATATTGAACCTTCTTTTATTATACTTGATCCAAACAAAGCAACGGAAATTGAAAAGCCTCATGAAGGAGTAGAATTCGGGTTTGTTATTGAAGGTACAATTGAGCTTCATTTAAACAAAGAAACATATATAATAGATACTGGAGAATGTTTCTTTTTTACACCAAATAAGAAACACTACATAAAAAATAAAAGTAAAAATCAAAAAGCAAAATTTATTTGGATAGAAATATTTTAAAGGAGGAGTGAGAGATGGCAAAATTTTTAGGTAGGCATTTAATAGCTGAGCTATATGATTGTGACGAAGAAATACTAAACAACGTTACTGAAATTGAATACCAAATGACTAAAGCAGCTATTGAATGTGGGGCAACAATTGTAACATCCACCTTTCACCGTTTTTTACCTCATGGAGTGAGCGGTGCAATAATAATTTCGGAATCCCATCTAGCTATTCATACTTGGCCTGAATATAAATATGCCTCGTTGGATATCTATACATGTGGAGATTCCGTTGATCCCTGGGTAGCTTTTAATTATTTAAAAGATGCTTTTAAATCTGGTAGGCAAGAAGTAATTGAAAATAAACGTGGCATGTTCGAAACTATTGGAGTTCCAAATGATTCATTACATAAAGTTGAGGTGAAATAATGTCAGAAAAGGTTTATCCCCCTTTCATTTTTAATGAGTTTGATAGAATAAACAAATTTGGTTTATTTATGGATGTTGAAAAGGTCATTTATTCTGGGGTCACT
>ENA-UPSB01000040-UPSB01000040.1-bioreactor-metagenome-genome-assembly--contig:-NODE-40-length-234320-cov-191.535321_pt1 | contig 234320 bp, 174 predicted proteins | sample MGYA00238182_ERZ773286 | MGnify/ENA primary metagenome ERZ773286 (study PRJEB29026, sample SAMN07631240) | bioreactor metagenome | isolation source: Switchgrass digestor | place: USA: Dartmouth...
TAGAAAAAACGGTTATGGCCTAAAACCACAACCGTTTTTGTCTACAATCTGAAGCGGGGAATCTTCCCCGCCTCATCGCATTTACAGAGCTTTCGTTTCAACCTCATTAAGTATTTTCTCAAGGAAGCTGTCCAGCGGCATGGAGCCCATATCGCCTTCCTTGCGGGACCTGACCGCCACATGTCCGCTCTCGGCTTCCTTGTCCCCAATGACAAGCATGTAGGGAACCTTCTCCAACTGGGCTTCCCGGATCTTGAAGCCGATTTTTTCGTTTCGGCCGTCCAGCTCAACCCTGATCCCCTTTTCTTCAAGCCTTGCCTTGACTTCCCCGGCATAGGGGATATGCTTTTCAACTATGGTAAGTATCTTTACCTGCACGGGCGAGAGCCATACCGGGAAAGCGCCGGCAAAGTGCTCGGTGAGTATGGCAATGAAACGCTCAATGCTCCCGAACACAACCCTGTGGATCATAACCGGCCTGTGCTTTTCGCCATCGGGACCGATATAGTACAGGTCGAAGCGCTCGGGCATGTTCATATCGAGCTGGATGGTTCCGCATTGCCAGGTACGGCCGATGCAATCCTCCAGGTGGAAGTCGATCTTCGGTCCGTAGAAGGCTCCGTCACCTTCATTGATCTTGTATTCTATACCCCGGTCCTCCAGGGCTTCCTTCAGCGCATTTGTGGATATTTCCCACATCTCGTCCGAACCGATGGATTTCTCAGGACGTGTGGAGAGCTCCACATGGTACTTGAACCCAAAGGTGCTGTAGAAGTCGTCTATGAGCTGGATAACCCCGATAACCTCATCCTTGATCTGTTCAGGAGTCATGAATATATGGGCATCGTCCTGGGTGAAGCAGCGCACCCTCATCAGGCCGTGCAGGGTCCCGGACAGTTCATGCCGGTGTACAAGGCCCAGTTCGCCCATTCTCTGGGGAAGATCCCTGTAGGAGTGGAGCCTGCGCTTGAACACCAGGATGCCTCCCGGGCAGTTCATGGGCTTTACGGCAAACTCCGCATCCTCGATGTTCACAAAGTACATGTTGTCCTTGTAATTGTCCCAGTGCCCTGAACGGAGCCAGAGTTCCTTTGTCAGCATCATCGGCGTCTTGATTTCCTGGTAGCCCCGCTTCACATGCTCCTTGCGCCAATAGTCTTCCAAAAGGTTTCTCAGGATCATACCCTTGGGCATGAAGAACGGGAAGCCCGGACCCTCCTCATAGATGTCAAAAAGGTCAAGTTCCCTGCCCAGCTTGCGATGGTCGCGTTTCCTGGCCTCTTCCAGCCTCTGGAGGTATTCGTCAAGCTGGCTCTTTTTCGGGAAGGCAGTTCCGTAAATCCTCTGGAGCATCTTGTTCTTTTCGCTGCCCCGCCAGTAAGCGCCTGCCAGTTGCATAAGCTTGATGGCCTTTACCTTCCCGGTTGAGGGCAAATGGGGTCCGGCGCACAAGTCGGTAAAATCGCCCTGCCTGTAGAAGGATATCTCGGCATCCTCCGGCAGTTCATTGATGAGTTCCACCTTGTAAGGCTCATCCTTTTCCAGTTCAAGCGCTTTATCCCTCGAGAGGCTAAAGCGTTCAACGGCATGATCCTCCTTGATGATCTTCTTCATTTCTTCTTCTATGGCCTGCAGGTCTTCAGGAGTAAAGGACCTCTCATAATCGAAATCGTAATAGAAGCCGTTATCGATAGCCGGACCGATAGCCAGTTTGACGCCCGGGAATAGGCGCTTTACGGCCTGCGCCATGATATGTGAAGCGGTATGCCAATATGTGTGTTTTCCTCCCTCGCTGTCAAAGGTCAGGATATTCAGACTGCAATCCTCAGTGACAGGAGTGAATAAATCCTTCACCGTGCCGTTGATCTCGCCGGCCACGGCCTCCCTTGCAAGACCTTCGCTGATGCTTTTGGCAATATCCAGTATGGTCGTGCCTTTTTCAACCTGTATTCTGCTTCCGTCTTTCAGTGTTACTTGAATCATTATGCTCATCCCCTTCGGTTTGCTAACCGGTTTATTTTTATATATAAATTAAAAAGCCCTCATCCATCCAAGGATGAGAGCTTTATGCCCACACGGTTCCACCCTGGTTGCAGGACAAAGCAAGAAGCTTATGTCTGCCACTCGATGATTGTAACGTGATCAACGCGGGGGCTTACTTCAGCTTTTCAGCCCACGGGCTCCAGGGTGGTATCATAACCTGAACAGGCCGGGACAGCTTTCAGCCGGCGGCTGTCCCTCTCTTAGGCGTTCGTACGGTTTGACATGTCCCTTTCAATGCCTTTAACGATTATTCTTCATGTTACCATATGCTTAATGCGCTGTCAATGTACATCTGCCACAAGGCATGATATCAGGCGTCAACATAAAACAGCCGTCATATTCCGGCAAGGTTCCAAGTATTTAATAATTGCGAAAACTGGACGGATATCTGCACCACCCGGCCGAAAGAGGTATTTTGATGAGATGTTACAGAAAGCGCATAATTACAGCCCTATTGCTGGGAACAGTTTTCATCCTGGCGGCATGCCGCGGAGACCCGGCGATCAAGATTGCCATCGAAGGATCCACTTCCATGCAGAAAATGATGCAGGAAATGGCAGACGCATATATGGATTCTCATACCCATATTACAGCGGAATATACGGGCAGCGGGTCCAGTTCCGGCATCAGGGCTGTCATATCCGGGACAGCCGATATAGGGGCCGTTTCCAGGGTGGTCAGCGAGGAGGAATTAAGCCAGGGGCTTCAGGCGATCCATATAGCCTGGGACGCGATCGCGGTCATCATTCATCCCTCAAACAGCGTACAGGACCTGACCAGCGAGCAGGTTGCCCGGATTTATAAAAAGGAGATCACAAACTGGTCGGAGGTTGGCGGTCCGGATGCCGGAATCGTGGTGGTCACCCGTGATCCTGCCTCTGGGACAAGGGAGGCTTTTGACAGTCTCTTCGGGATAAGGGATAAGGTACAGGCCGACCAGGAAGCCGCCAAAACCGGTGAAACGCTTATAGCCGTGGCGCAGAACCCCAATGCTGTGGGCTATGTTTCCCTGAGCTATGTAAGGAAAGGGGTAAAAGCCATAAGCATTGACGGCATCGAACCCTCTGCCGAAAATGTTTTGAAAGGCAGCTATGAAATAAGGCGTCCGCTGATTATCGTGACCAGTGTATATCCTGATGATATCGTGCAGGATTTCATCGGTTTCATGCTTTCGGAGGACGGAAAGGTGATTATCGAACGCGAGGCAATACCCATCGAAAGAAGCAGGTAAAGCCGGTTGGGAGAAGGTTGAGATAGTTATGAAAAGGAATATGCAAATGGCAAAGCCTTACCATCAAGGCTTTGAGAAAACCATAGAGCTTGTCTTTGCGGTAAGCGCAGGAGTCAGTATCATATCTGTCGTTCTTATTACAGTTTACATTTTTGCGGCGGGACTCCCGCCCATCATGAAGACCGGTGTTTTCCGGTTTATTCTTGGAACACGGTGGAAGCCTGTCGGAGAGAATCCCCAATTCGGCATCTTTCCAATGATCCTGGCTTCACTCTTCGGAACGGCCGGCGCCATGTTTACAGGCGTTCCGATTGGCTTGTTTACGGCCATTCTTCTTTCCGAACTGGCGCCGAAAAGGATTGCCTGCCTCCTGAGAGGATGCATGGAACTTCTGGCAGGCATCCCGTCGGTTGTTTACGGGTTCTTCGGCCTGACTGTAATCGTGCCCTTTATCAGGACACGCCTGGGAAGCCCCACCGGCAACAGCCTGCTGGCCATGATTGTCATCCTGTCAGCCATGGTCCTCCCAACCATCGTGAACATCTCGGAAACGTCCCTGCGTGCCGTTCCCATGGAGTACAGGGAAGGAGCGCTCGCCCTGGGGGCTTCCAGGATGGAAACCATATTCAAGGTCGTCGTCCCCGCGGCAAAACCGGGAATTGCGGCCTCGGTGGTGCTTGGGACTGGACGGGCTGTGGGCGAAACCATGGCGGTTATCATGGTCTGCGGCAATATCCCGCGCATCCCTCGTTCGCTGCTGGATGCGGTTAGCCCCATGACCGCCGCCATCGCGAAGGATATATCCTACGCCGGTCCGCAGCACCGGTCCGCACTGTTCGGAATAGGCGCTGTGCTTTTTATTTTCATCGTTGTCCTGAACCTTGTCCTGAATGCGGTGGTAAAGCGGTCGGCTGGAGGAAGGGCATGAAATGAACAGGAAACGGAGGGCAAAGGATCTGGCCCTGATCATTGTTATCTGGATGTTTTCCCTTGTCGTCGTTGTGTTCCTAATCTGGATGGTGTTCTCGGTCATCTCAGGGGGGCTTGCCGGCATCAGCCTGGATTTTATTATGGGCGAATACAACCTTCACAAGGGCAGAACGGGCATACTTCCGATGATAGCCGGAACCCTGATCCTTATTCTCTGCACCATGGCCATAGCTGTTCCCGTGGGTATCTTTGCTGCTATTTATCTGACCGAATATGCCAGGCAGGGTTTCCTGGTCCGGGCTGTCAGGTTTGCCACAGAAAGCCTTTCAGGGATTCCTTCCATCATCTATGGGCTTTTCGGCTATATTTTCTTCAGGAACGTCCTCGGGCTTGGATTCTCTGTCCTTTCCGGGGCACTGACGCTGAGCATTATGGTGCTGCCGCTGGTGGTCAGGACCACCGAGGAGGCGCTGAAATCGGTGGACCCCGGCTATCGCGAATCCAGCCTGGCCCTTGGCGCCTCAAGGCTTTATACGACCTTCCGGGTTGTTCTCCCCTGCGCCATTCCTGGCATTCTCACAGCAGTCATCCTCAGCATGGGAAGAGTTATCGGTGAAACGGCGGCGGTCATCTTCACCGCCGGCGCGGTTCCCAGGATTCCCCGGCCTGACCGGGTCTTGAGTTCCAGTGTACGGACCCTTTCGGTGCACCTGTACCTGGCTGCGCTGGAGGAGGCTGATTTCACCGGCGCCTTTGCCACAGGAACCATATTGGTGGTAATTATCGCCGTGCTGAATTTCGCGGCAAAGAGAATCGCAAGGCGTATAGAAAGGCGTTCCGGGCAGGAGTGAGTGCTGCATGGCTTGCCAAAGCGAAGCGCGGCAATCTCCTCAAAGTCCATCATGATATGAGATCTGCAAGGATTTGCAGGGAGACGTGCTGCTTCAGTCTCGAATGACTCCGCAGGAACAGCCGAAGTTGTATGCGAAATGCGCAGGTCGATCGGGAAAAAACAACCGGATGTTGTTTTTAGCCGGCAGTCGCACGGATGCGACATTGCAGGCGGCCCTGCGAGATCAAGCATGAGCATGTACAACTTCCTGAGATTGCCACGCCCGGCTACGCCGGGCTCGCAATGACAGTACAATTCTGTTCTGTCATTCCAGAACGATATAATCCCTGATGCGCTCCAGGGTTTTGGGTCCGATTCCCTTGACATTCAGCAGGTCCTCAATGGAGTTGAACGGGCCGTGCTCCTCCCTGTATTCGATAACAGCCCTGGCCTTGACTTCCCCGATATATGGCAGGGCGACAAGTTCATCCATGCCGGCCTTGTTGATGTTCACCCTAAGCGTCCCGGGCGGTTCCCTGCCGGGCTTGCTTTCCTCGTCATCCACATCGGGAACATCGTAATAACTGTCATCATCGTATGGCATTGACGTTCCTGAAGGCTTCCCGGCTGCCAGAGGCGTTTGCTCAGACATGATGCGTATGGTTTCGCCCCGCTCATGGTTCGCCTTCCACACAAGCAGTATGGTAAGAGCCAGCAGGATAATAAGCAAGGCCGCAAGATACTCCCAAGGTATTTTCAGTTCCAGTTTTCCGATCCGAATACGCATAATATCTCCATCCAGGCAAGTTACTGTTTAAGGATGTATACCCTGTTTATTCCATTATATATGAATCATTCCATCCGCTCAAGGAAAATCTTAACTTGTCCCCCTTATGCCTTGAGTATGTGAGCAACCTAACCTATAATAAAGGTAAGGGATCTCATTTTTCCTGCAAAAAGAACAATCAGATGCAAAAGATGCCGTTCGTAACGGAATGGCACAGGAGTGATAAGTATTGAAAAGGTTATCAGCAGCATATTTCCTTCTTGCTTTCCTGATCTTTTTCCAAATCCGGCTGCCCGTTTTTGCGGATGAAGTTCCAGATATCAAAGCAGAGGCTTTCATCCTTATTGACATGGAAACGGGCGAGGTTCTTTGTGAGAAAGAAGCCGACCAGAAGAGGTCCCCGGCCAGCACCACCAAAATACTCACGGCTATCATCGCCCTGGAGCGGGCTGGTCTTGATACAGAGATGACAGCGTCACAGACAGCCATCAACAGCGTCGATATCTACAACTATGTCACGGCAGGGATAAAGCCCGGCGAGACTATAAAGCTGAAGAATCTGCTTGAACTTATGATGGTCACCTCGGCCAATGAGGTTGGATTCATCATTGCGGAAAATGTTTCTCCCGACGGAACCATCGATGGTTTTGTCCGCCTGATGAACCAAAAGGCCGGCGAACTCGGGCTTACGGGAAGCCATTTTACCAACCCGTGCGGGCTGGAAGACCCTGATCATTATTCCACTGCGAGGGATCTCGCCATATTGGGCCGTGAGGCCATGAAATACGATGCTTTCCGCGAGATAGTCGGGAAAACCGAGATCACCATGCCCGACACAAACTTCAGGAAAAGCAGTGACTGGAATGCAGGTTATCTGACCTTCACCAACAGGCTGCTCACTTCCCGCTCAAAATACTACTCACAGGTTACGGGCATAAAGACAGGCTACACCAATCCGGCAGGCCGCTGCCTGGTGGCTTCGGCAGTCAATCCTGAGGGCATGGAACTTATCAGCGTAGTCCTGGGTGCAGATGTGGAAAACCCGAACGTCGTGTTTGAGGAATCCCAGAAGCTTTTGGAATACGGCTTTGCAAATTACAGCGTTCAGGACGTGGTCAAGGACGGGGAATATGTAGGCCGGGAAGAGGTCGCGGACGCTGTAGAGGCACAAAGGGTTGAGATGATCACACAGGGAAGCATACGATATATCCTGCCCCTTGACAGCGAGAGGCTGAACCAGGAGCTTGTTAAGGAGAAAAAACTGAATGAACCCTTCAAGGCTCCCATTGAAAAAGGACAGGTCCTGGGCACCATAGAATACTTCTATAAGGGAAAATCCCTGGGTACGGTAAATATAGTTGCAAACAACTCCATCGAAAAGACCACCATCGCCCAGATCCGCGACAAGTACATGGAAATCGTAAGCGACGAGCGTTTCATTTTAGGCCTCAAGATAGCCGGGGGCGTCATCGTCTTCCTGATCATTTTAAGAATTATACTCAAGATCGTTTCACGAAGGTCCGGCAGGAGAAGGCGGTATTCTTCCTACTCCTCCTCCAGGAGGAAAAATGTAAGGTTCAAGGATTTCAGATAAGAACGGACTGATTTGCCTGCCGGCCCCAATCAGTCGGAATGAAGAAACCAAGGCTGCCCCGGTGTTGACTTTGGGACAGCCTTTTTTGATCCTATAAGCCAGGGACAGGTCATAAGAACCTGTAAGACTATTAATCAGAATTACATGGGCAGCTGCGGCCTGAAGCTCTCAAGCCTTGCGGACCCCTGGGGCTGGATCTCGACGATTATGGGGATGATCATGGGTCTTCTCTTTATCTTCTTGTAAAGGAATGTACTCAGTTCATCCTTGATGGCATTGCGCATGGACGTCCAGTTGTTTCCTTTCTTGTTCACAGCCTTGACCAGCGCGTCCCGGGCCAGTATTTTAACCTCTTCCATCAGCTCCTCGGACTCCCTGACGTATACAAAGCCCCTTGAAATGACCTCCAGGTTCGCCATCTGGTTGCCGTTGGAATCTATGGCAGCCACCACGATTATAAGGCCGTCTTCGGACAGGATCTTCCTGTCCCTAAGGACGGTTTCTCCCACGTCTCCCACACCCAGGCCGTCCACCAGCACGCTTCCCGACTGGACCGTACCTGTTATTTTCGCGGATCGGGATGTAAGCTCCAGCACTTTCCCGTTCTGCATTATGAATATATTCTTCTCCTGCATGCCCATGGATTCTGCCAGCTTGGCATGCATCTTCAGGTGCCTGTACTCCCCATGGATGGGCATAAAGAACTTGGGTCTGGTAAGCCTGTGCATGAGCTTGAGTTCCTCTTGCCTGGCATGTCCCGAAACATGGATGTCGATGAGGTCGTCGTAGACCACCTCCGCGCCCTTCTTGAACAGCTCGTTGATGACATTGTAGATCATCTTCTCATTGCCGGGAATCGGGCTGGCTGATATGATTACCAGGTCCCCCTCGCTGATTTCCACCTTTTTATGGGTGGAAGCGGCTATGCGTGAAAGGGCGGACATGGGCTCACCCTGGCTTCCCGTGGTAATGATAACCAGTTCCTCGGGTTTGTATCGCTTGATGCGGTCGATATCGATCAATGTGTCTTCCGGGAAGTTCAGGTACCCCAGCCTTATGGCAGCGGTGGCCACATTGACCATGCTGCGGCCGCACAGGGCCACCTTCCTTCCATATTTGACAGCCGAGTTCACCACCTGCTGTATGCGATGGATGTTGGACGAGAATGATGCCACAATGATCCTGGATTTCGCTCCCCTGAAGATGGTGTCGAAGGTATCCCCAACCACTCGCTCGGACATGGTGTATCCGGGCCTTTCCACATTGGTGCTGTCGGACATCAGCAGCAGTATGCCTTTTTTCCCAAGCTCGGCGATCCTGGCAAGGTCCATGGGGTCTCCCTCTATGGGTGTCTGGTCTATCTTGAAATCGCCGGTATGGAAGACAACCCCCACAGGTGTGTCAATAGCCAGCGCCACCGCGTCAGCAATGCTGTGGGTGGATCTTATGAACTCCACCTTGAAGGGTCCAAGCTGGATGGTCTGACCCTGCCTGACAATCCTGAGATCCGCCTTTTCGGTCATCTCATGCTCAAGAAGCTTGTTTTCCACAAGGGCCAGTGTCAGTTCGGTCCCATAGACCGGCACCTTAATGCGGTTCAGTACATATGGCAGGGCGCCGATATGGTCCTCATGCCCGTGGGTTAAAACGATTCCGCGCACTTTTTCCGCGTTCTTTTCAAGGTATGCAATATCCGGTATAACCAGGTCGATGCCCAGCATCTCGTCCTCGGGGAATGCCAGGCCGCAATCAACCACGATGATGTTTTCACCGTATTCAAATACCGTCATGTTCTTTCCAATCTCTTCCATCCCTCCAAGGGGGATGACCTTCAGTTTATTCTTTTTTCTTTCTGTCGCGTTTCTTGTTGTTACGTTTTTCGATGTAACTTTTCCTGTTGTCACAAAAACCTCCACAATTTAATTTTCTGTATTCCTATTAATCCTGATTTTATATCCGCCTTTATTAGTATTGCTCCATCAGCTATAATCTAAGTATATCATCGTCTTTTCGAGCCGGATACATTGATGGAGAAATATACATGAAAATTATTCTGCCCGAAAAAATCCGCTCTATAATCTTTATCCTCAACCATGGCGGTTATTCCGCCCACGTCGTGGGAGGATGCCTCCGTGACATGCTCATGGGCAAGCAGCCCCATGATTGGGATATCACCACCTCCGCCAGGCCGGAACAGGTAAAGAGGCTGTTTGATATCACCCTGGATACCGGTCTGAAGCATGGCACGGTTACCGTAAATTATATGGGACAGTTATGTGAAATAACCACCTGGCGCACGGATATCAACTATTCAGATCATCGGCATCCTGAGCAGGTAAAGTTTACCGATTCTCTCAAATCCGACCTTGCCCGAAGGGACTTTACCATAAACGCCATGGCTTTTCATCCTGATGAAGGGATCATAGACCCTTTTGGCGGCATGGAGGACATCGGCAAAAGGCTCATCCGGCCGGTGGGAGACCCTGTAATTCGCTTCAGCGAAGACGCCCTGCGGATGCTCAGGGCTATCCGTTTCTCCGCACAACTGGGCTTTGATATAGAAAGCAGGACCTATGACGCAATAAAAAAACTCCACGATGACATCGCATATATAAGCTTTGAAAGGATCCGGGCCGAACTTGACAAGATCATGTCATCGGATCACCCTGAAAAGCTTGCCCTTGTCTGGGACACACGGCTGTCGGACCATATTTTCCCCGGCATACCTGCCTTTCCGGAATCATGCATGAAAGCATGCCAGACCTCTCATTCGGCCGGTGATCCGGTATTTATTCTCAGCAGCCTGTTTTACGGGGCATTTGACAGCGACAGGGATAAACATGCCGGAACCCTTCTCAGGCGGCTGAAATATGATAACCGCACCATATCAGGAGTTAAGAACATCCTGTATGCCGCGGAGCTTCTGAAAACGCCCACCGGGCGGAATACCAGGCTCGCATGCCGCATGTACGGCGTAAAAGCCGCAAAGGAGGCCGCAAATATCATGACGCTGTGCGGAGCCTGGCATAATAAGGGTATCCTCGTCATCGACCCCTCTCAGATGGATGAGCCGGAACCGCTTCTCATCTCGGGCGCCGACCTTATAGGGCGGAGTATATGCGAAGGCAGGGAAACCGGCATCATTCTTTCGTTACTGGATCTGTGCCTTTGTGAAAATCCCCGGCTCAATGATCCCGAAACATTGCTCCTTCTTTCCGAAGGCTTTCACAGTATGCTCCACCGGTATAATCTGCTGTGATACCAATATTCTGCCCTGCGAAAAAGGGATTGACCAATAAAGCCAATCCCCTTGTCGTCTTATTTGTTCACTCCTCTGCGAAGGATCATGCCTTTCCGGCGCAGCCAAGAACATTGATCAGCTTATGCTTCACCAGCTTCTTGATCTCTTCGCGTGCAGGGCCGAGGTACTTCCTGGGATCAAACTCAGAGGGGCTCTCGGCAAATACCTTGCGGATGGTGGCGGTCATAGCCAGGCGGAGGTCGGAGTCTATGTTGATCTTGCAAACCGCCATGGAAGCGGCCTTTCTCAGCATATCCTCGGGAACGCCCTTGGCACCGGGCATTTTACCGCCAAACGTGTTGATCTGGTCAACATATTCGGGTATTACCGATGACGCGCCGTGCAGCACGATGGGGAATCCGGGAAGCCTCTTCTGGACTTCTTCAAGGATATCAAAGCGGAGCTTCGCCTCGCCCTTGAACTTGTATGCGCCATGGCTGGTCCCGATGGCAATGGCCAGGGAATCAACACCGGTGCGGCTTACAAACTCCTCAACCTCGTCAGGCCTTGTAAATGCGGCATCCTCTTCGCTGACATTGACGGCATCCTCAATACCGGCAAGCCTGCCCAGTTCGCCCTCAACGGTTATTCCCCTTTCATGGGCATAATCCACGACCTTCTTGGTCAGGGCGATATTCTCTTCGAAGGGAAGATGGGATCCGTCGATCATGACCGAGGTAAAACCTCCGTCTATGCAGGATTTGCAGAGCTCAAAACTATCACCGTGATCCAGGTGTACAGCGATGGGAAGGTCGGTTTCGATAAGGGCAGCCTCAATCAGCTTCATAAGGTAGGTATGCTTCGCATATTTGCGTGCTCCTGCTGAAACCTGCAGAATAAGCGGAGCGTTAACCTCCTTGGCTGCTTCGGTGATCCCCTGAACGATCTCCATGTTGTTGACATTGAAGGCACCTATTGCATAACCGCCTTCATAAGCCTTTTTAAACATCTCGGTAGTGTTAACCAGCGGCATTTTGTCATCTCCTTTGTTATATAAATTTGTGAAAAAATTCACATCATGCCATCACTATTTTACCAGAATATCATAACAAATCAAGACTCTCCGAACCTACAGCTCATCGACAAACTCGGAACTGTACCGGTTCCCGTCCAGGTACCTGATCCTGCAATAACGGTCCTGGCTCGCTTTAATATAGAGGATTCCGGTTTTACGAATATCAATGCGTATCCTGTCAAACACATCAGCCTGGATCAGGTTCACGATCTCAGTGATATAATCAAGGGGATTGTGTTCTGTTTTGGCCTCAATAAGTATAGGTATCCCGCCGTCATTCTCAGGCTGCAGCACTGTAATATGCACGCTTCCGATGTCATTCGCCCTGGATGTCGGATACAGGATATCACGCTCGAACATGGCCTGCTTCATCTGCGTAACCCTCCGGAAAATAACTGCCAAACTTCACTAAACAGTTTATACCATAGATGTTCCCGGTTCAAGTAGAATCGGCAGGATTTTATCGGCGCGCAAATGTTGCCGGCTCCATTGAGTCATGTTATTCTAATAGTAGGCTTGCTTTGCAAGACAGCTTTTATGCGTACAGATCAATTAATGGGGGGCTTGTTCAGTCCGGTATTATTATTTTTAAATATCCGGTCTTTTGTTTCCATGGGTCAAAACATCAGGTAGGTGCTATTATGAAGTACAGGAATTTCGGAAAATGCGGTTTTCAGGTTTCGGCGCTGGGATTCGGAACCATGCGTTTTCCCACAGATGAAAAGGTCAGTGAAAATGTCGGGGACAGGTTCAGCAATAATATAGTCGAGCCCGAGGCCATCCGCATGATCCGTTATGCCATAGATCACGGTGTGAATTATGTTGATACTGCTTACGGCTACCATGGCGGATTCAGTGAGGTTGTTACCGGTAAGGCATTAAAGGACGGCTACAGGGAAAAAGTGCTCCTGGCCACCAAGTCCCCCATATGGTTTATTGAAAAGCCCGAGGATTTTGACAGGCTCCTGGATGAACAGCTTAAAAAACTTCAGACAGATGTTATTGACTGCTACTTGCTCCACAGCCTTTCCGGTGACCGGTGGCGCGATACCGTCCTGAAGCACGACCTTATCCGTAAGGGTGAAGAGGCGAAGAAAGCGGGAAAGATCAGGTATTTCGGGTTCTCCTTCCATGACGGTCCGGCTGCCTTTAAGGAGATTGTGGATTACTATGACAAATGGGATTTCTGCCAGATCCAGTATAACTATATGGACATCAACAACCAGGCCGGCGTCGAAGGCTTGAAATACGCGGCTTCGAAAGGGTTGGCCGTAGTTATAATGGAACCCCTCCTGGGGGGCCGCCTGGCCAATCCGCCAAAGGATGTGCTTGAAGTCTTCAAATCAAGCGGCAAAAAGGATACTCCCGCTTCCTGGGCCCTTAAATGGTTGTGGGACCAGCCCGAGGTATCTGTGGTGCTCAGCGGCATGAGCAATATGCAGCAGGTTATGGAGAACATTGAAACGGCAGAAAACTCCGGAATCGGCCTTTTTACAAAAGATGACCATGAAATCATCGCAAAGGTCCGCGCCTGCTTCGAGGGAAGGGCAAGCATACCCTGCACCAAATGCAGCTACTGTATGCCTTGTCCCAACAATGTGGACATTCCCGGAAACTTTGAACTGTACAACGAGATCGTGATCTATGACGATCCAGGGACACCGCGCAATTCCTATAAGCATTTCTTCGATGAGGATTCCAAGGCATACCATTGCATCGGCTGCAGGGTCTGCGAGGAAAAATGCCCGCAGCACATCCCCATCAGCGAATGGATGCCTGAAGTCCATGCGGCGTTGTCGGACGAATAAAAACACATAAAACAGCAATATGACAGAGGCAGACCACGGGTCTGCCTTTATTTTTGCTTTTGGAAGCATGGGGTTGACAAATCCTGCATATTATTTTAATATCATATTGATATCAAAATGATAGATTACCTTTTGAAAGGGGGATAACGGTTTTGGTGAAAATGAATAACACAGAGCAAAAACAGATGATCTATGAGGAAATACCGGCAAAGCACAAAAGCGGAATGGTCATGCTCGTACTGAATATCCTTCTTATGATTGTATCCGTTGTGATAATCATCTGGGGCGCCTTCATCCTTGGCAGAAAGGGCCCGCCGGCCCTGGGCGCCGTGATGTTGACGGCAGGCACCCTGTATTCCTGCGTAGCAGGACCCATCCTGTTCGCCGGACTCAAGGTGCTAAAGCCCAATGAGGCGTATGTCCTGACCCTGTTCGGAAACTACTACGGTACGCTCAGAGGCCCGGGATTCTTCTTTGTAAACCCGTTTACCACAGCCTTCAACCCATCAGCACCAGCTACTTCCACCGGCAAGCTGGGGGCGGCTGATAACGTGACTCCCATTGCAAAAGCAACCCTGGGGGACGCAGCGATCGCCTTGAATGCCTACAAACCCGGAAGGAAGAAGATATCCCTGAAAGCCATGACGCTGAGCAATGATAAGCAGAAAATCAACGATCAACTGGGAAATCCTATCATTATCAGCATCGTGGTGATATGGAGGGTTGTGAATACCGCAAAGGCGGTCTTTAATGTGGACAACTATACCGAGTACCTGTCCATCCAGGCCGATGCTGCCCTGCGCAACATAGTCAGGCTTTACCCCTACGACATCTCCCTGGAAGACAATAACGAGAAATCACTCCGCGGAAGCAGCCAGGAGGTAGCCGACAGGATCAAGGACGAACTGCAGTCAAAGGTGGATATTGCCGGCCTTGAGATCCTGGAGGCTCGAATCACGCATCTGGCCTATGCCCCCGAGATCGCAGCAGCCATGCTCCAGCGCCAGCAGGCAACGGCCATCATCGACGCAAGGCAGATGATCGTGGAAGGCGCTGTCGGGATGGTGGAAATGGCCCTCTCCAAGCTGAGCGAGAACAATGTTGTCCATCTGGATGAGGAACGAAAGGCGGCGATGGTAAGCAACCTTTTAGTCGTGCTCTGCGGAAACCGTGACGCACAGCCCGTTGTAAACAGCGGATCATTGTATTGACGATGGTTATTCTGTCTGAAAGGATTGGTGAGCATTGGAGGAAAAGGATACCAAAAAGAAACAGTTGCTGCTCCGGCTGTCACCGTCCCTGTGGAATGAGCTTGCGGCCTGGGCCGCGGATGAATTCAGATCCATTAACGGGCAAATAGAATACCTGCTGAACGAATGCGTCAAACAGCGCAGAAGATCCAGGGAAAAGGCCAGGGAAGAGAATCCTGACGGGGGGTCCGGCTTCGATATCCAATAAACACACCGGTGTTATTCCGTATACGCAAAACAGACTGCCTCTTCGGCAGTCTGTTTTGCACAGATATACTAGTTTGGGGTGACAATCTGGTACGAATGATCTACTTTACAGTACCAAGGCTGAATTCCTTCTCAATTCCCTTAACTACGTTGCCTGAAAAATCGGTCAGCTCTGATACCTTGAGCGTATACGCGGTATTGTATTCCAGCGAATCAAACTTGAGTATCACGGTTACAGGATCGATGTAAATTACGCTTACGGGCACTTTTCTGACGCTGACAAAGTTATTTGTGCTGTATTCCAGGACGAAGTTTGCAGGAAGCAGGTTATTGGCGCTGAAACCTATTTCCTGTGAAAGCGTCAGCTTAACTGCGTCGGTGGATATGGCAACAGCTTCCACGATTTCATTGGCAGGACGGTTTTTATCGGTTCCGGCAAACTGCCTGCTTACGGTTTCAATCCTATTTCCAAGGAAATCCTTTATCTTGGTGCTATCAACCCTGACCGTGTATTCATATTGTTTTAGCAGCTTGTCTGAGTTTTGCAGATACAGTTTTACCTTATATGGGCTGCTCGCGTCATAATATGCCTTCACGGGACGTATTCCCGCAGAACTGCCATACCTGGTTATGGTATAATTTGCCGCGTCCGCTGCCGCTTCCGGATTCAGAGGCCTGTTGAAGACGAGCACAACGGTCTGGTTATCCTGTGCTGTGGCCGAAGTCAGCTGGAACTTGGCCGAGGAGCCATAGTCAGCCTTGAAGGTATAGACTTTTTCGGTTATGTATTCCTGCCGAGTAATATCGTTGAGGTTATTGATCGTCAGGAAATATGTGCCGTTTTTGACCATTTCCTTTCCAAGCTTAAGATAGAGGGAATGGCCGTTGGAATCAATTGTAGTACCGGTTATGGGAACAGGCTGTTCTTTATCATCGGTCAGGTAGAAGTTGAATACCTGCCTGGCCAGGAACGGGTTGATCTCCTTGCTAAAGGTAATTATCATGGTGCTTGCGTCAACCGCTGCCATCTCAACCATTTCGAACTTGGTTTTCTGACCGTCCCCGGCAACAAACTTCATGCTGTCGCCTTCCCCGTCGTTGAGCCTGACACCGTAGGCGCTCATCATGTCTCCGTCAATGGACAGGGTATATACTTCCCCCTGTTTAAGCAGATCACTGTCAAGGCTCAATAGAATCCCGGTATTGTCGGAATTCAGAACACCGGCCTTGATCCTGCCCAGCCTGCCGTCGGCGATAACAGTGTTTTCCTGGAGCAGCAGGTAATACAGGGGTACCTCGCTGTTAATGGAAAGAGGATGAGTAAAATAGACCTTAAGGCTTCTCTGGTTGACAGGCTCTATCCTGCTGATGCGGAAGAAGCTGGAAGTCACCTTCTGGACCCCAAAGCCCTGAAACAGTTTCATAAGCTTGCTGGTTACATTGCCCTGCCTGTCCCTTACATCATGCAGTTCGATGATATAATCCGTTCCCTCTTTCAGAGGATCGGTCCTGACAACCACGATATCGCCATCTATGCTATCAACGCTGCATGTAATGTCAGTATCGGCGTCTGAGTAGATCAAGACACCGCCTACCGATTGAACAGGCTCGTTCAGGATTACCTGGATCTTGTTCAGGTCAAGGCTTTCAACGCTTTTTATATCTGTGAATACCGTATCGACAATTATACCCAATGCCATTGCCTGGAGCCGGGTCACAACCCCCTCGTCGATCATTTTCTGGAGGAGGATCTTATCCTTGCCCTTGCATTCCATGGTAAGGGCCCTGTACATAATCTCCACGGCGCTGCCGCGGGTGGCTGTGGGGTTTGCGCTGGCCCGGTCGATGTATTCCGTGATAGTTATCAGGCCTGTCTCCCTTGCCTTATCGTAGGCCGTATCCAGTGTGAAATCGGTACCCGGAACGTAATCCAGGGCTTTAAGAATCATCCCTATGAACTCTTTATCAGTTATAAAGTCAAGGGGTTTGAACTGGCTGGATGTTTGAAGAATGAATCCGTTCTGGTAGCAATAACCGATGAACGGCGCATACCATTCTGTGGAAGGAACATCGGTATAGGGAGTGGAGCTGAAAAAGGACTTGTTCTGGTTGACATAATCTCCTTTTCCGATCAGCCGGACAATGAAAGTTGCCGCTTCATTCCGTCTGAGGGGATTTTCAAGGTAGTATTCTCCGTTGACTCCGCTGATAATCTTCAGACTGCCCAGTACAGCCGCCTTTTCCTGCGTGGTTCTTTCTGTCGTTTGCGCCGCTGCCGGAACGATCGATACCAGCATAACGGCAATAACAAGCATAATGAACGGTAGTTTTTTTACAATTCTCATCATTCGTACGCCCCTTTACCAGTAATCTATTAATATTTTATCATAATTATCTGAAGGAACATATATATTTTCAGCAAAATTTGTCAGCAGGGACATATCTCTGCCGGATCACGACGGTAATCAAAACCGGCCTGGCACAGGCAAGGGACGGACACTGGATGCTGTCCCGGTCCGCCCCTTTATCCCCAGGGCCAATGCATGCCTTACGGCATAAGGCCTGTTATTCCATCATCATTTCCACAAGGCTGAGGAACTCCGTCTTGTAAGGATCAGCTTTCACCGAGGGCAGGTTTGCAATCCTGCCATAGACATTTTCATAGCTCGCATTGCCCTTGTACCGGGAATCTCTCAGCAGCATCCCAAACTCGGCGACCGCGGAGGCAAAAGCGAATGATTCCGAAGGAACAGCGCTTTCTTTTGAAGAATCAACCACAAAGTCAAGAAGCTTGCTCCGGTCCTGGTCAGGCTCCTTGTAGCGGATCTTTATGCTCAGCCATTCATCGCTTTCCACTACCTGGGTCTGCTGATACTTCAAATCAGTGCCTGGCACCTCCGCATCAGAGTCGGCGGGTATGATTTCATACAAGGCTGTAACACGGTGTCCTGCCCCCATTTCGCCGGCGTCCCTGGTATCATCGTCAAAATCCTCATCGTTGAGCATCCTGTTCTCGTAGCCCAGCAGCCGGTATCCCTTAACCATGGCAGGATTGAACTCCACCTGCAGTTTTACGTCCTTGGCAATGGTCAGGAGCGTGCCTCCCATCTCCTCCACCAGCACCTTTCTGGCTTCCAGTATGGTGTCAATGTAGGCATAGTTTCCATTGCCGTTGTCCGCAAGAGCCTCCATCTTGTTGTCCTTTACGTTGCCCGTTCCAAATCCGAGGACAGACAGGAAAATACCTTTATCACGCTCTTTCTCTATGAGGCGGACGAGCTCGCCCTCGCTGGACACACCCACGTTAAAATCACCGTCGGTAGCCAGTATGACCCTGTTGTTCCCGTTTTTAATGAAGTTTTTATGGGCAATCTGATAGGCTGTCTTAATCCCTGCTGCTCCAGCGGTGGAGCCACCTGCCTCCAGTTCCTGGATGGCTTGTGAAATAGCCAGTTTCTCATCGCCGGAGGCGCCGTCCAATACTACGGTGTCATTTCCTGCGTAGGTTACTATTGATATGCGGTCATAGGGCCGCAGGTTTTCAACGAGCATAAGGAAGGCTTCCTTTACCAGCGGCAGTTTGTTTTCGGCCATCATGGACCCTGAAACATCAATCAGGAAGACCAGGTTGGAGGGGGGTATATTCTCCATATCAACCTCTTTGCCCTTAAGGCCGATCAGCAGGAGTTTGTTTTCCTCATTCCAGGGACATGTGCTGATCTCGGTGGTTACCGAAAAGGGAACATCACCTTCGGGCAGCGGGTAGTCATACCCAAAATAGTTGATCATCTCTTCAATGCGTACGGCGTCGGGCGGGACAGTCCCGCTTTGCATGATGTATCTTCTCACATTGGCATAGGAAGCAGTATCCACATCAATCGAGAAGGTTGACAGGGGCTCGGACAGGGGTGAAACAAAACCCCTCTCTGCTATCGGGTTGTATTCTTCGGTGTTGAACTCGGGAAGCTCATACTCAGGAAGTCCATACTCGGGTTTATTTTGCGGAAAGTATTTCATGCCCATGTCACTGTCGGTGCCGGTAAGCATATAGCTATAACCGTCAGTACTTTTGGACATTGATGGCTTCATTGAGACGTCCGCCGTAAGCCCGGATAATTTTCTTTCGGTTCCGCAGGATGCGAACAGAAATGCTGTCACAAGGAGAAAAGCGATCACTGAAGTTATTTTTCTCTTTAACATGACAATTCCTCCTTTTATCTTTTTATTGCTCTCTGCAACATTAGACTGGAGGAATTTTCATGTGGTTCATTATTTTATTCAAATATATCCGGAAAGCAGACCGGCTATCTTTTGCCTCAGGGTTTCCAGGTCGCCATTGTTTTCAATGACCGCATCGGCCAGCCTGATGTATTCTTCCTGGGGAAGCTGCGAACGGATCCGGCTTTCGGCTTCGGCCCGGTCCATTCCGCTCCGCGCCATGATCCGCCTGATCCTTTCCTCCTCGGGGCACACCACCACCCATACGGCATCAACGATATCCAAAAATCCGCGACGTACCGGGATGGGAACATCCAGGACCACAATGCCGTCGTATCCCGCTTCACGCAGGGTGCTGATCCTTTTCTCCATCTCATGTATAACCCGGGCATGAATGATCGCCTCAAGCTTTCGGCGCTTCTCTTCCGAGTTGAAGACCATACTGGCCAGCTTTTTCCGGTCAATGGTTTCATCGGGCAGAACAACCTCCTGCCCGAAATAATCGATGATCTCCTTCCAGGCAGGCTCGCCGGGCTGGGTCACCTTTCTTGATATATGGTCCGCATCGATGACCTCTGCCCCCATCTCCTTCAGGATAGCCGAAACCGTCGTTTTCCCGGCCCCTATGCCGCCGGTCACTCCGATTATCTGCATGATTACCTCCTAGCCAAGGGGACGGTTCCTCTGGTCTGATATCCATGGGGACCGTTTCCCTGGTGTGTCTAGCCACAGGAACCGTCCCTCTGGTTTGCCTGGTTTGTCTAGCCACAGGAACCGTCCCCCTGGTTTGATTTACTTGGCCTCGTACCAGTTGCGGCCGACAGAAATGTCCACGGTTAGCGGCACCGACAGGGCAACCGCTTCCTCCATGCCGACGCGTATGATGTTCTTAACCTCTTCCAGTTCGTCCTCCCAGGTTTCCACGAGAAGCTCGTCGTGAACCTGCAGGATCAGGCGTGACTTAAGCTTTCTCTTCTTAAGCTCCCTCCATACCCTGACCATGGCAATCTTGATGATGTCTGCCGCACTGCCCTGGATGGGTGTGTTCAGGGCAATCCTCTTCCCGAAGGACCGGACGGCGAAATTGGACGACTTGAGCTCGGGTATATGCCTTATCCTGTGGAACATGGTTTCCACATAGCCTTTTTCCTGGCCCATCCTTACAGTGTCGTCCATATATTCCCTGACCTTCGGGTAGGTGTCAAGATATCCCTCTATATATCTCGCCGCTTCTTTCCTGGACACATTTATATCCTTTGCCAGGCTGAAATCGCTTATCCCGTAAATGATTCCAAAATTAACCGCCTTCGCGCTCCGGCGCATCTCGGGGGTTACATGCTCCATGGGCACCCTGAAAACCTGTGACGCCGTCAGGGTGTGTATGTCCGCGCCTTCCAGGAAGGCTTTTTTCAGGGTTTCATCCCCGGTAATATGGGCAAGGACGCGCAGCTCTATCTGGGAGTAATCGGCATCCACCAGGGTAAATCCTTCTTCGGGTATGAAGGCTTTCCTGATCTCGCGGCCCAGTTCGGTGCGGACGGGAATATTCTGGAGATTGGGCTCGGTACTGCTGATCCTGCCTGTGGCGGTGACTGTCTGATTGAACCTGGAATGAATCCTGCCGGTCACCGGATGTATGACCTTCGCCAGCCCTTCCGCATAGGTGGACTTAAGCTTTGCAAGCTGCCGGTATTCAAGGATGCAGGGAATGATCTCATGCTTGTCCGCCAGGGACTCAAGGACCTCCGCATCGGTGGAGTAACCTGTTTTTGTCTTCTTTACCGCCTTAAGGCCGATCTTTTCAAACAGGACGACGCCCAGCTGCTTTGTGGAATTGATGTTGAACTCTTCGCCCGCCAGCATGTAAATGGTCTGCTCCAGGGACCTTATACGCCTTTCCAGCATGTCCCCGTATTCCTCAAGAGCGTTTTTATCCACTTTGAACCCGTAGTACTCCATGCTGCCCAGCACCATGGTAAGGGGCAGCTCCACATCATGGTAAAGGAAATGTTGTCCGCTGTCGTCGAGCCTCTGGCTCTGTTTTTCATAAATTGACCGAAACAGCGATGCCGCCTTTCCGGCTGCGCATACCAGTTCATCCCCGGGAATGTCCGAAAAGCGCTGCCTGCCCGTGCCCATAAATGCTTCGGGCAGATCCGGAGACTGGCCGAGGTGCTTTACGGCAAGCCTGTCGATGCTGTAGGAATCAGCCTGGGCATCCAGGAGGTATTCCGCGATCATAAGATCAAAAAGGCCGCATTCAAGGTCCATCCCATAGCTCAGTATCCATGTATAGAGGGATTTGACATCGTGGCATATCAGCCTGGTATCCGGATTCTCAAATATGGGAGACAGGAGTTTTGCCAGCTCAGGCTCATCGATCCGGTCACCGGTCCTTGCGAAATAAAACCTGTCTACGCTCCCTGTTATCAGGGCTGCCATGTTCCCGCCGATGCGTCCGGTCTGCTCAAGCATGGCATAAAAAACAAGTTCCTTCTCTTTGCCAAGCTGCTTTGCAATTCTTTCGAAGTCTTCCGCGGTTTCAACCACAGTCACCTGGCAGGTGACCGTTTCGGCTGCCGCTTCGGCTTTTGCAAGCCGGTCAAGACCCATGCGTTTTATAAGGCTTCTGAACTCAAGTTCCTGGAACAGTTGATACAAAGCCTCTTCATCCATCTCTTCGCGTTTAAGGGATTCCAGTTCCGCCAGCCCATCACCGGTCCTTACGATGGTTGCAAGTTTCCTGGACAGGAAGGCAGAGTCCTTTCCTTCCTCCAAAAGCGCCCTTACCCTCTCCCTGGGGATTTCATTCAGGTGCTGGTACAGGTTTTCTATGGTCCCGTACTCCCTGATGAGCTCTATGGCCGTCTTTTCACCAATTCCGGGCACTCCCTTTATATTATCCGACGCATCACCCATAAGGGCTTTCACTTCAATCAGCGCGACAGGTTCCACGCCGTATTTTTCCTTTACAAGTTCCGGGCTGAACCGGTTTGTTTCAGTTTTCCCCTTGCTGGTGGAGGGTATGATCACCGTGGTCTTTTCACTGACAAGCTGCAGGGCATCCCGGTCCCCCGTGAGGATGGCCACTTCCATCCCCTTCTCCTCGGCTATCCTTGAATAGATCCCGATGATATCGTCGGCTTCCAGGCCTTCATTCTCCAGGATGGCGATTTTCATGGCCTTCAGCACATCCTTGACAACGGGAAGCTGCCTGGCCAGATCCCTGGGCATGGGCTTTCTTGTAGCCTTATAATCCTCACACATGATATGCCGGAAGGTCTTGGCCTTCAGGTCAAAGGCTACCCCGATATGGTCCGGGTTTTCCTCCTCGATGTACTTGTTCAGGATATTGATAAACCCAAAAACGGCATTTGTCGGGAAGCCTTCGCTGGTGGACAAAAAGCCCGGACCCTTGAAGGCATAAAATGCCCGGTTCAGAATACTGTTTCCGTCAACAATCAGCAGTTTCCCTCTCATTTTTCCCTCCGGCATCCTGTTCAACTGCCGCCGGCAGGGCGCCGGCGGCGCGGCATGATCGTCTTGTACGCCAACTATGATTATTGTATAATATTTAAGTGTTTTATTCCATTAAAATGGAAACAATAGGATCAGTAAAACCGGTAAAAAGAGGCAAAGCCATGATTAACACGGTACTTGTAATCGATGATAACGCGCTGGATAACGCCGTATTGAGGAACTACCTCTACAATGAACGCCTAAACCTGTTATCGGCGCTCAACGGGCGGGAAGCCCTGGACATGCTCGAGGGAAGGAATGTTGACGTAATTGTTCTTGACCTGGTAATGCCCGTCATGGACGGACTTGAGTTCCTGAAAGCGTTCAAAAAGACGAGTTACTATGACTTAATACCTGTTATTATCATCACCAGCCAGGATTCGGAAGAAACCATCAAATCGGTCATCTCCGAGTACGAGGTCTTTGATTATGTCATCAAGCCCCTGGACCAGGTAAGAAGGTTGATCCTGGTCAATAAAATAAAGACCGCCATACGATACAGGAACGCCCTGAAAGAGCTTTATTCGCTGAAAAGGCAGCAATGCGGGGACGGAGAATAATCCGTCCTTATCATATAATGGGTCATTTCAGGGATTCATTTCGGTTCCGCATGAAGCAAGGGATAATTATGAAACAAGGGTTCAGCATGTTAAGGTTCAGAGCGGCAATTCTCACCGCCAAGCTTGCCATTGTCATACTGCGTCTTTTCAGAAGCGGCGGGACAAGCCTTCCGGGCAAACTGGCCCAGAGGCTTTACCCGCAGATACTCGACCATCTTTCCGGGTTGTTCAGGATAACCATGATCACCGGAACCAACGGGAAGACAACCACTTCGAGAATAGTGGCGAGCATGATGGAACAGAAAGGGCTGAAGGTGGTTGCCAACAAATCCGGCGCAAATCTTGCCAGCGGCATTACAACAACCCTTATAAGCGCCCTGACCCCCGGCGGCAGGCCCAGGGTCACCCATGCCCTCCTGGAAACTGATGAGGCCGCATTCAGGACAATGGCGCCCAGGCTGAAGCCTGAAACGGTTATAGTAACAAATTTCTTCCGCGACCAGTTGGATCGATTCGGGGAACTGCACACTACGGTCAATAATGTACGGGAAGGCATCGCCAAAATCCCGGGGGCGGTCCTTATTCTCAATGCAGATGACTCCCTGTGCGCGTCGCTGGGAAGGAATGTGCCCAACAGGGTAATATATTTCGGAATGAAGGAAGGCGTTTATCCGGAAGGCAACGCCAGCATAAACTCCGATGCCGCTTTCTGCATCCAGTGCAAGTCCAGGTATGAATACAGCTCGGTAACCTTCGGCCACCTGGGGCACTTCATCTGCCCTTCCTGCGGTTACGGAAGGCCCCATACCCACGTGGAATGCACCGGCATCCTGTCCTATGACAACCTCGGATCAACCATTGAAGTCTCGGGACCGGATATGGATATTACCGTCAAGCTGGCCCTTCCCGGGCTTTACAATATCTACAACGCGCTTGCCGGGGCGTCCTTCGGGCTTGCCCTCGGCCTGGACGGGAACGGGATAACAGCGGCCCTCACCGGATTTGAATGCGGTTTCGGGCGAATGGAAACCGTCCATATCAACGACAGGGAACTGAAAATGATCCTGGTTAAAAACCCTACGGGCTTCAACCAGGTTCTGCGTTATCTTCTGACCCAGGAAGAGCCCTGTGTGACCGCCTTCGCCATAAACGACAGGCTGGCCGACGGCACCGACATATCCTGGCTCTGGGATGTGGATTTTGAGATCCTTGCCCTCATGGATGACAGGATACGGGCTTACTATGTTTCGGGCATCCGGGCAGAGGACATGGCGGTAAGGCTGAAATACGCCGGTATATCGCCAGACAGGGTCATACTTGAAAAGGACTACCACCAACTGATCCAAAAGGCCCTCCAAAAGACCGGGGCAGGGGAGACCTTCTACATTCTTCCCACCTATACCGCCATGCTGGACATTCGGAAAATCCTGAAAAAGCGTTTCGGTCTGAAGGAGTTCTGGCAATAAAGAGGGAATGAGCCTATGTACGAGTTAACCATATGCCATTTATATCCGGATCTTCTGAACCTCTACGGGGACAGGGGCAACATCATCGCCCTCACAAAACGCTGCGAATGGCGCGGCATCCAGGTACGGGTGAAGCAGGTGTCCCTCAATGATCCGTTCCGCCCCGATGAATTTGATATCCTGTTCATCGGCGGAGGCCAGGATTATGAACAGTCCATCATCCAGGACGATTTGCAGAAGGGCAAGCGTGATGCCGTAAGGGAAGCAGTTGAATCCGGCAGGGTTATCCTGGCTGTTTGCGGCGGACTTCAGCTCCTGGGCCGTTATTACCGGACCCATGACGGAAAGGATATCGAGTGCATCGGCGCTGTGGACCTGTGGACCCACGGCGGTCAGGAAAGGCTTATCGGAAACCTGGTCTTTGAATGCGAATTCCTTAAGAATGAACATTTTGACGGCCTTGTTGCCGGGTTTGAAAACCATTCGGGAAAAACCTGGCTGGGTCCCGGCGTCAAACCCATGGGAAGGGTGCTGAAAGGCTTTGGCCTGAACGGGGAAGACGGTTTTGAGGGCGCGATTTACAGGAATACCTATTGCACATATACCCATGGCAGCCTGCTGCCCAAGAATCCTGCCCTTACCGACCACCTGATCACCCTGGCCCTCAGGAACAGGTATCCCGGATTTGAATCCCTGGAACCCCTTAACGACGCTTTCGAGTCGGCTGCGAGGGATGCCGTCATAAAAAGGCTTATGGGAAAGAATTCCAGCCGGTAAAGATCCAACATAAGAGCCTGTGGTTCCACAGTGCTTCCGGGAATAAACAAAGCTGCCCTGCCAGCCTCTCATGGCCGCGGGCAGCTTCCTTCATTTCAGGTATATATCAGAAATCAGCGTTGTTCACCGTTCTGGGATAGGGGATTACATCCCGGATGTTCTGCATGCCGGTAATATACATCATCATGCGCTCGAAACCGAGCCCGAACCCCGCATGGCGGGCGCCGCCGAAGCGCCGCATATCCAGGTACCACTGGTATTCCTCCTTGTTGAGGCCCATTTCCTCTATCCTCTTCTCGAGGACATCGTAGCGGTCCTCCCTCTGACTGCCCCCGATGATCTCGCCTATTCCCGGAACCAGGAGGTCCATGGCGGCAACAGTCCTGTTATCATCGTTAACGCGCATATAGAACGCCTTGATCTCCTTCGGATAGTTTATTACAAACACCGGCTTCTTCATGACCTGCTCGGTCAGATAGCGCTCATGTTCGGTCTGGAGATCACAGCTCCACTTTACAGGGAACTGGAATTCCTTTCCGCTCTTTTCAAGCAGTTCTATGGCCTCCGTATAGGTGATGCACCCGAATTCGGAGTTCAGCACCTTGTTCAGGCGGTCATAGAGTTCCTTATCCACAAAGCTGTTCAGGAAATCCATCTCGTCTTTGCACTTATCCATGACATCCCCAATAATGTACCGGATCATATCCTCTGCCAGCTTCATGTCGTCAGCCAGGTCAGCAAAGGCAATCTCGGGCTCAATCATCCAGAATTCTGCCGCATGGCGTGTGGTATTGCTGTTTTCAGCCCTGAATGTGGGACCGAAGGTATAGACCTTGCCGAATGCCAGGCAATAGGGTTCAACAGCAAGCTGGCCGCTGACGGTAAGGTTGGTGCGCTTCCCGAAGAAATCCTCGGAATAGTCTATCTCTCCCGACTGGGTACGCGGCGGGTTTCCAATGTCCAGCGTAGTCACCTGGAACATTTCGCCGGCTCCTTCGCAGTCGCTGGAGGTAATGATCGGCGTATGGACATAAACAAAGCCCCTGTCCTGGAAGAACTCGTGGATGGCATGGGCCAGCACCGAACGGATGCGGAAGACCGCCGAGAAGGTGTTGGTTCTCGGCCTCAGGTGGGATATGGTCCTCAGGTATTCAAAGGTGTGCCTTTTCTTCTGCAGCGGATACTCCGGTACCGATGCCCCTTCTATCTCAATCCTGGTTGCCCTGATCTCGTAAGGCTGCTTCGCCTGGGGAGTTTCCACCACTTTCCCTGTAACCCTTATGGCGCTTCCGGCATTCAGTCTGCGAATCTCGTCAAAATTGCCCAAGGTGTCGTCAAATACGACCTGCAAATTTCGAAAGCAGGAACCGTCGTTGATTTCTATAAAACCAAATGTTTTGGAATCACGGATGGTCCTTACCCAGCCGCATACCGCAACTTCTTCCCCCGCAAGCCGGGAATATGTTTCATTCAGTTTGCCGATTTCGATCCTTCCCAAGAAAATCACTCCGTTTCAGCGAGTTTATATATCCTGTTCCGCGTATCACAGGGCATCGCATCCCCGCGGTAAAACACGCAAGATGCCATCACATGAAGGATGCCCGGAAATATACTATTTGGATTGTACCAAAGCTGCCTGCCAAAGGGAAGCCCGGTTCCTCCTGAAATGTTAAAACCGGTTCATGGATTGGACCTTTCCAGGCCTTCAAGGATGGATTCAACGACGCCCTCAGCGTCCCTGCCTCCGCAGTCAATGATGATATCGGCATATTTCTCGTACAGCGGAGTCCTTTCGTTATAAATATCGCCCAGGGTCTGGTCCCTGCCCATGGCTATGCCGCGGGTGGCGATATTGCTTATCCTTCTCTGTATGGTTTCAAGGTCGGCCCTCAGATAGATCACAATTCCCTGCTTTTTCAGGAAGGCCATGGCCTTGTCACTGTATATCGCGCTCCCGCCTGTAGCGATAACGGCATGCTTGTATGATCCTCCGAGGATTGTCCGCTCTTCGGCCCTCAGAAAGCCCTCAATACCATATTCATCAATCATGTCCTGCAGCAGTTTCCCATGAGAGCGCTGGATCTCCAGGTCGGTGTCCACAAAGCCCATGCCAAGAGTCTTTGCCAGTATCACTCCCACCGTGCTCTTGCCCGCTCCGGGCATTCCAACCAGGACGATATTATCCATATTAACACCGCCGTAAGCCGTTTATACCTCTATGGGGGCTTTCATCTTCAAAAGCTCATTGTACTTGTCTTCCATGATGGCCCTCGCACTTGGCATTAACAGGGGCCAGCTTTTTTCGATCAGTTCATAATACCATTTTGAGTTTTCTTCTGCCTGGTTTGCCGGTGAGAATATTTTCAGCCAATAGTCAGGTTTTGCGATAAGTGACATTATGTCGGCATTGGCGAGGCAAGCCTCTTCTGGGGATCCCCCGCATGCCCCGGAGATGGAGGAATGGTTCAAAATGCAGCGTTTTACTCTTTCAAGCTTGTCAGGGGGATAATTGAACTGCCTGAGGAGCTTGTCCGCAATGGCAACCCCCTTTTCTTCATGCTGTTTCATATCCATATCATCAATCACGAAGGAGAAATCATGCAGGTATGCAGCCAGTTCAACAATTTCGGGATCCGCCCCTGTTTCCATGGCCAGTTTAATGCCATAGTGGGCAACAAGGATGAGGTGGTTTTCGTAAAACTCCCTGCCCAGAGCGGAGTTGCCGCACTCCCCCTTGACATATTCCCTGATATAGTCTGCCAGCAAAAAATCACGACCTTCCGAGAATTGTAAAAAATCAAGCTGTTTGCCTGGTGCAAGCGAATTTAAAAAGGGCCATGGCCCTAATAAAATTATAATGCCCGGCCATAGCCCCAAACAAGTATGCAAACTGTCAATATTCCCGCTTAAAATCGTGCTTTCTTCATACAAATTTCTTATGGTTTTATATGCTCCATGGTTAACATTATGTGAAAATGGATTGTTCCTGAAACCTGTTATGTGATATACTACTCAAAAGAAAACGGAGGCAGAATTCATGGTGAACAATACACGGAAATACATCCTTGCAGGGCTGATGACCGCACTGGTGCTCTGCCTTACTTTCTTCATCAAGGTACCCGTTCCCTATACCTCTGGTTACATCCATCTGGGAGACAGCATGATCTATCTCTCGGTAATGATCCTCGGCCCGGCCTACGGCGCCTTTGCAGCCGGCATAGGGTCCATGCTGGCCGACCTCCTGGGAGGGTACGCCCAGTACGCCATTCCCACCCTGATTATCAAATCCCTTATGGCTCTTTGCATGGGCCTTATATTAAAAAGCACCGGCAGAAGAGGAACCATCGCTTCTGTAGTTATTTCCATCCTGGTTTGGGCATCCTTTTGCGCGGGTGCAATCATAAACCTTCAGTTGAGCATCAGCACCCATGGAAAGGGGAAGATCCTGGAGAGCGTCCTGGATCCGGGAGCGGATGCGGAGACTGCCGCAGGCATGGAGAATAAACTGGATAACCTGACCCTTTACCTGGTCCTTGGCGTCGCGGCAGCAATACTTATCCTTTCGGTTTCCGCCTGGCTTATTTCAAGGAAAAACGGAAGCGAAGCCTTCAGCATGAAGGCTGTCATCGGCATGACCGCCGCGGGCATGTGCATGGTCATGGGCTACTTTATCGTGGAATCCTTCATATATGGCCCCATACCCGCCACTTTCAGCATCCCCCCGAACCTTATCCAGTTCTTTGCAGGCATCCTTGCCGCGGGCCTCCTGGCGCCGGCAATAAAAAAGGCCTCGCTGCATAAGAGTTGAGAGGTTAGAGGCAGGAGGTTAGATGTTGGATATTCCACTCAATACATCTTCATTACTATTCCCTTTTCCCACTTCCAACTTCTCATTTCTCACTTTTAATTTTGCGGAGTCACTCGAGACAGAAACAGCACGTTCATGCCTTTGTGGTCCTTAACGCTCATAGAATTTGTATATGAAGAGATTGCCGCGCACGCTTGCATTGACAGCACGGGAATGTAATTACAAGAAACATTGATGAGATTGCCGCGCCCGTCTCTGACGGGCTCGCAATGACATATAGGGGTTCGTTCCGCTCGTAATGACACTCAGGAAGGATGCCGCGACTGCTTGCAAAGACCTTATCTTTCAGCGCAGTCCGGCGGCCTTTAAAACCTCGGTGGTGGACTTCAGCCTGTTCATGGTATAGAGATGGATGCCGGGAGCGCCGCCGTCCAGAAGCTCTCTTATCTGCCTTCCGGCGTATTCTATGCCGGCCTTGCGCAAGTCCTCCGGGCTGTCATGGTATTTATCTATCATGAGCACCAGTTGGGCGGGGATGGAGCATCCGCTCCTGGCGGTCATGGTCTTTATCCTTGAACTGAAGATGGGCATGACGCCCGGAACGATGGGGCAGTTTATGCCTTCCTGGGCAGCCCGGTCAAGGAATTCGAAGTACAGCCTGTTATCAAAGAACAGCTGGGTGACCAGGAAATCCACACCCGCATCCACTTTCTGCCTCAGCCATTTCCTGTCCTCTGCCAGCCTCCTGCTGTCCACATGCCCCTCAAGGTAAGCTGCCGCCGCGATGCAGAAGTCCCCCTGCTTCTTTATGTGGGCTATCAGTTCATTGGCATAACGGAATGCCCCCCTGCTGAAATCAAAATCGGGCTGGTCAATGGGAGGATCTCCCCTCAGGGCAAGTATATTTTCTATATTCTCACGCTTGAGGTTTTCCAGTATCCCGTCTATCTGCTCCATGCTGTGACCTACACAGGTGAGATGGGCCATTGCTTCGATCCCAAAGGTGTTTTTCAGGGTCGAGGCAATTTCCACCGTTCTTCCCCTGGTGCTTCCGCCGGCCCCGTAGGTTACACTGATATAGTCGGGCGACAATTCCCTGAAACCCGGAATGGATTCAAGGAGGGTTTCCAGCGGGACCTCGGGCTTGGGCGGAAAGACTTCAAAAGACAGGATCTGCCTGTTATCCAGGAACAGTTGGGACAGTTTCATTCCGTAATACCTCCTTCTATATCAGGCTTACGATAGCCGGTATGGTTATTATCGAAAGAAGCGTGGATACCGAAACGCATTTCGAAGCGAACAAGGCGTCCTTATCGAACATCTCGGCAAATACGGTGGTGTTGGCTGCCGCGGGCATCGCCAAAGCCGTTACAATTACTGCCCCGGGCAGAGCGGGGATCCCCGGGATCCTGACCAGGGCGAGAGCTATAAGGGGCATCAGGATCAGCCTGACAAAGGATGAAAGATAGACCCGCCAGTCTGAGAATATATCCCTCAGCCTTGCGGAACTGATCACCGCCCCGACTATCAGCATGGAGACCGGCATGGTCATGTCCCCCACAGCCGTTACTGCACTGACAACAGGAGACGGCAAACTTATACCGAAAATGAAAATCGGCATTCCGACATAAACCGCTATGATGCACGGGTTGCCAAAAACCTTTCGCGCGATCTCCCTTTTTGTCCCCCGGCCCCCGAACAGGGCATAGCCATAGGTCCACAGCATTATATTGAACATAACAATATAGAAGGAGCAGTAAAAAACACCATCATCCCCATAAAGGGCATACATTACGGGCAAACCCATGTAGCCGCAGTTGGAAAAAACAGCTGAGAACCTTAATATCGGCGCAGTTTTTTCGTGAAACCTGCCATAGATCAGCTTTGAGAGAAATATGGACAGTATATACATGAATAAGGCCATTCCCACCATCCAGGAGATGTTAATGAGCCTTTCTTCGGTAAAAGTGATAAAGAAGGACTTCAGAACAAGCATTGGCGATGTTACAAAGAGCAAGACCCCGGAAAGCTTTTTGCTCGCGGTCTGGTCAATAACACCTGTCTTGCCTGCTGCAAATCCTATGAGCATTATTATGAAAAGAACCAGGACCTGATTCAGTACCAGCAAAGGATCCATCCATACACCTCCGGCTCCGGCAAAGTCCACGATATATTGTCGGCTGATTAACAGCCTTGAATAACAGTTTACCCGATATGTCCCGATTAGGCAATGGACATGGCGGCAGAAGTCCGGAGGCTTTTTCCCTTCGAAACCGACAATGAGGCAGGATCTGTGTACTGAGAAATCTTCATGGGATCTGATGCGGACCGGCTGCAACTATGGCGTAGTTCAGAACCCCGGCATATATCACCCAAAGCATGTATGGAACCATGAGCCAGCATGCCGTGCTGTCTATTCCTGAGAATTTCAATGTGGTTATGAGAACCAGCACCGCCAGGACCAAAAGATCCAGCAATGCCACTCCCGCAAAGCCGAACCTGAAGAACAGGACAGGCCACATGAAGTTGAAAATGAGCTGGGAGCCATAGTAAAAAAGGGCATCCCTGACCTCCGCCCTGTCATGGCCGGCCCTGAATATCCTGTATGCGGCAATACCCATCAGGATATAGAGAAAAGCCCAGACGGGACCGAAAACCCATCCTGGCGGCGCTATGGCCGGTTTATGCATCATCTCGTATGCCATGCGCATATCAGGAGAAAGCCATGCACTCAGAAAACCCGTTCCCAGGCTGATTGAAACACTGGCCAGAAGTGCCAGGCTGTCCTTCCTTTCATCCTCAAGCGACGGTTTTATGATAACCATCAGCCTCCCGGGGTTGATGCCTGCTGATACAAGTATATGCGGCAATCTCCCCGGAATTTGCCCCAAGAACAGGCGCACACGGATAAAAACCATGGTCCGGAGACACAAAAAGGAGCTGTCGGATCAAGCCCGCGGCCTGATCCGGCAGCTCCTTATGCAAATGGGATTATTGGGGATCACAAACACAATCCTCAGGGTAGTTCTCACGGACGATATAGTGGGTATGCAGGAGTTCGTGAGACTTGTGCCCTCCGGGTTCACCCAGGTATTCCTCATAGAACTTTTGAACAGTGGGATTATGGTGCGAGAACCTCATGGTGCTTGACTCATCCTCCTGGTATATTGCCTTGGCCCTTTCAGTGCGCAAATCTATCTCGTTCCTGACCGAAGCAGGCTGGATGGGCTGGCCGCCGCCTGTTACGCAGCCGCCGGGGCATGCCATGATCTCGATGAAGTGATAGGTTTCCTCGCCGCTGCGCACCTTCTCAAGAAGTTTCCGGGCGTTCCCAAGACCATGGGCAACTGCCGCCCTGATCTTTATACCCGCTACCTCAAGCTCCGCGGTCTTTATGCCGTCTTCACCGCGTACAGCCTTGATTTCGACCTGCTCCGGATCCTTGCCGGTCAGAAGGTACGGAACGCTTCTCAGGGCAGCTTCCATAACACCGCCGGTAGCGCCGAAAATCACACCTGCGCCGGTTGCTTCGCCCATGGGATCGTCAAATTTCTCGTCCTCAAGGTTTACAAAGTCGATACCGGCTTCCTTGATCATCTCGGCCAACTCGCGGGTAGTGATAACCTCGTCAACATCGGGATAACCCGTAGAAGCCAGTTCGGAACGCTTGCTCTCGAACTTCTTGGCCGTGCATGGCATTACCGACACAACGAAGATCTTTGAAGGATCTATGCCCATCTTCTCGGCATAATAGGATTTCAGCATGGCTCCAAACATTTCATGCGGAGATTTGCATGTGGACAGGTTGTCCAGCATATCCGGGAAATTATGCTCGCAGAACTTGATCCAGCCCGGGCTGCAGGAGGTGATAAGCGGGAGCTTGCCGTTGTTCTTTATCCTGTTCACGAGCTCGGTGCCCTCTTCCATGATGGTCAGGTCGGCTGCCGTATCTGTATCAAATACCTTGTCAAACTTCAGTTTCTTCAGTGCGCTTACCATCTTACCGGTAACCGGTGTTCCGATGGGAAGACCGAATTCCTCTCCCAGGGCGGCCCTGACAGCGGGAGCGGTCTGGACGATCACGTACAGATCCTCGTTCCCCAGCGCATCCCAAACCTTTTCGATTGAGCTCTTTTCACGAAGGGCGCCTGTGGGACATGCGACTATACACTGGCCGCAGTTGACGCAGGGGGTGTCCCTGAGCGGCATATGGAACGGTGATGCCACGATGGTTTTATAACCCCTGTCAACGGTTTCAATGGCGGATACTGTCTGTATATACTTGCAAACTGAAACACAGCGGCGGCACAGTATGCACTTGTTGGGATCGCGGACTATTGAATGTGACAGGTCGTCGATCGGGAAGTTCTGCTCTGCTCCCTCAAAGCGGATGTCCTGGATATTCAGGTCGCGTGCCAGCTTCTGCAACTCGCAGTTGCGGCTCCTGACACAGGAAAGGCATTTCTTTTCATGGCTGGACAGGATGAGCTCGAGGGTAACCCTCCTTGACTCCCTGATCTCAGGACTGTTGGTAACCACTTTCAGCCCTTCCGCCACGGGATACATACATGCTGCCTGCAGGCTCTTGGCCCCGACATCGACTACGCACATGCGGCATGCGCCAATCTCATTAACCCCTTTAAGGTAGCAAAGTGTCGGGATATGAATGCCCGCAAGTTTTGCCGCCTCCAGGACCGTGGATCCAACCGGGGCTTTGACTTCCTTGCCGTCTATGGTCAAAGTAACAAAATCAGACATTTACTGCACTCTCCTTTCCTTATTGGGTAATGATGGCTTTGAATTTGCATGACTCCATGCAAACGCCGCACTTGATGCATTTGGATATATCGATGGAGTGGGGTTTCTTCAGCTCGCCGCTGATGGCGCCCACAGGACACTTCTTCGCGCACAGGGTACAGCCCTTGCACTTGTCTTCGAGGATCACATAGTGCACCAGGGCCTTGCAAACGCCGGCAGGGCACTTCTTATCCCTGACATGGGCCAGGTATTCATCCCGGAAGTAGCGCAGCGTGCTGAGTACGGGGTTGGGCGCGGTCTGGCCCAGTCCGCACAGGGCAGATTTCTTGATGTTGTTGGCAAGGGTTTCAAGTTTCTCTATATCCGATTCCTCACCCTTGCCCTGGGTTATCTTTTCAAGGATCTCATACATCCTCTTGGTTCCTATGCGGCATGGCGGACATTTTCCGCAGGACTCGTCAACGGTGAATTCCAGGAAGAACTTGGCGATATCCACCATACAGTTGTCCTCGTCCATTACGATGAGACCGCCGGAACCCATCATGGAACCCAGCGCTGTCAGCGAATCATAGTCTATCGGCGTATCGATATGGCTTGCGGGTATGCATCCGCCCGAAGGACCGCCGGTCTGGGCAGCCTTGAACTTCTTGCCATTGGGAATACCGCCGCCGATATCGTAAATTACCTCGCGCAGGGTGGTGCCCATCGGGATCTCAACCAGGCCCGTGTTATTGATCTTGCCGCCAACAGCGAACACCTTTGTTCCCTTGCTCTTTTCTGTCCCGATGGAAGCAAACCATTCGGGGCCTTTGTTTATGATAACCGGTATATTGGCGTATGTTTCAACATTGTTGAGCAGGGTCGGCTTGCCGAACAGGCCTTTCACAGCCGGGAACGGAGGCCTTGTCCTGGGTTCGCCCCTGTGTCCCTCGATGGAGGTCATAAGGGCGGTTTCCTCACCGCATACGAATGCGCCGGCTCCAAGCCGCAGATCTATATCAAAGGAGAAGTCGGTTCCGAATATATTCTTGCCCAACAGGCCATATTCCCTTGCCTGGCCAATCGCTGTCCTGAGCCTTTGGACGGCTATGGGGTATTCTGCACGAACATAGATGTATCCCTGGCCGGCGCCGATGGCATATCCGGCAATGGTCATGGCTTCCAGCACCGAATGGGGGTCACCCTCCAGCACCGACCTGTCCATAAACGCTCCGGGGTCACCTTCGTCGGCGTTGCAGCATACGAATTTCTCGTCGCCTTCAGCCTGGGCGGCAAACTGCCACTTCAGGCCAGTGGGGAACCCTGCGCCGCCGCGTCCGCGAAGGCCGGATTTCTTGACAAGATCTATAACCTCCTGGGGGGTCATCTCGGTAAGAACCTTGGCCAATGCCCTGTATCCGTCATAGGCGATGTATTCATCGATATTCTCAGGATTGATGACGCCGCAGTTCCTGAGGGCAATCCTCTTCTGCCTGCTGAAGAATCCAACGTTCTCCAGTGACTTGGCCACATCCTGGGCTTCCTTGTCACCAAGCAGCAGACGCTTGACGATACGTCCCTTTACAAGATGTTCATCAACAATCTCGGGAACATCCTTTACAGTTACCTTTGAGTATGTAGCCCCTTCAGGGTACACAACCATTATGGGGCCTTTTTCGCAAAGGCCGAAGCAGCCCGTCTTCACGATCTTGACTTCTTTGTCAATACCGCGCTCAACGAGCAGTTTATGCATTGTTTCTGCTATATCAGCGGATTTTGAAGCGGTACAACCGGTACCGGCGCATATCAGCACATGCGATCTGTAAATCATATTTCCAACCTCCCTGACCTCATACTCTTACTTCTCGGCGGCACCGATTGTGAATTCCAAAACCGGTCTTCCGTTCACGATGTGTTCTGCCACAATCCTTCTTGCCTTCTCAGCATCGAGTTTCACATAGGTTGTTTTCTCTCCGTTGGGCTCAATAACCTCGGCAATAGGTTCAAAACGACAAACGCCAACGCATCCGGTCATTGTTACGTTGACGGTATTAATACCCCGTTTGTTCAATTCCTCAATAAACGCATTCATAACTGGTCTTGCACCGGCTGCAATTCCGCATGTGGCCATTCCGACGACAATCCTCGTTTTGTTTTCATTGTCCCGTATCGCTATCTCCTTGAGGGCTCTCTCGCGAATGGCCTCAAGCTCTTTAATTGACTTCATCCAAAACACCTCCAAATACCGATCTGAATCCTTCACTTAATGTATTCTGTATCCATTCCTGAACATGTTTGTTGGTGATCGAAACACCTTGTAAAGCTTTTTTTATGTCCGCAAGACTGAATTCAAACTGTTGGTCCTCACTTGCGAATCTGATCTCCCAGTCTATTTCGGGATGGGATGCTATCAGCATAACCAGGGTGTCGTCTACATTGCCTGCCGGGATACGATCCACACTGTCCACCGGGAATGTTGCGCTGACCTCCGTCCCCTCATTTACAACCGATTTTATATTGAAAACGCCTCCTGCCAGTTCGGCTGATTGCTTCAACAGCGGTATCCCAAGACCTACCTGTCGGGTTTTCCTGCTGGTAGTGAACGGATCTGTCACTTTTTCAAGAAAGTCAGGATCCATTCCTCTGCCGTTGTCGGATATAACCACTTTCAGTACTGCGGGACGGCCTTCCGCCGTCAGGCTGATTGTTATGAGATCAGCCTTTGCCGCTATGGCGTTTTGCGCGATGTCCAGTATATGCAGCGATAAATCTCTCATGTTCAATTCCCTGCCGGCAGCGGACGCAGCGGGAGATATCCTATACAGCCTCCGCCTCTTTGTCCCTGTAGGACTTGATGATGCCGGGAATATCGTCGGGTGTCAGTCTGCCATAAACATCATCATTGATCATCATAACCGGGGCAAGACCGCAGGCGCCGACACAGCGGCACGCATCCAATGAAAAGAGTCCGTCCTTGGTGCACTGGCCGCTCTTGATTTTAAGAATCTGGCTGAGCTTATCGAGGATAGCGCCGGATCCTTTTACATAACACGCGGTTCCCAGGCAGACATTTATTTTGTACTTACCCTTCGGTTCAAGCGAAAACTGGGTGTAGAACGTAACCACACCATAAACATCTGCCAGGGAAACATTAAGCCCCTCGGCTATCCTTTTCTGAACACTCATGGGCAAATAACCGTAAATTTCCTGTGCCTCATGCAGAACAGGAATCAATGCGCCACGAGTACCCTTATACCTGGCGATTATCTCGTCAAGCTTCTGTTCCTTTGAGTCCTTGCAACAGCAAACGCCCATTTCAAATACCTCCCGATGTTATGCTCATCTATATTGTGAACATATTAACGATCTTTGATATTATTATAGCAGTTATACTGTATACATATCAACAGGAAAGTCAAAGAAGCAATCAATATAGCTAATTCAACAAGCACGGGGTAATTTTACCACATTTTTTTGTTAAAAATGCAGAGATCATTCACATTATTTCCCAGCAGCCGTGTGAGCAGAGCGCGGTGATCTCTGCAAAGAAACAAGAAGCGGGAAGCTGAAAGTCAGCTTCCCGCTTTTACATGCATGAAGGGGGTCGCCAGTCTATTCTTGCAATCCTTCCATCAGGTTTTCATAGGCCTTGCGGATTCCCATGTTGTCCTTGTCCAGTTCCCTTTTCCCTATTACCAGCCCGGTGTATTTGCCGTTTTTCATGCCATAATATCCGTAGCCGTCGGGGGTGGGAACCAGCTCAACCACGGTTACCTCTCCGGCTTTTGAGGTGTAAGTCAGCCTTACTTCAGGCTTTCCTTCGGGATTAGCGTCAAGATCAAGCCTGTCGCCCGATATGGCTATAGCTCCCTGGAAGTACTTCCTGAACAGGCTGCGGTTATCCTTGTCATCAATCGACCTTCCGTTGAAAATATAGACATCATCCTCGGCCAACTGCTGGCTGATGTCCATTTCCAGCACGTCGGTCCGGCCGTCCAGTTCGATCACAAGCTTTGCCGTGTCAAAGATGGACGGGGTATATACCATCATCAGTGCCACGTCTTTGAGCGGCATATCCACATAGTTCAGGTTCTCGGTGCTGACTGTATACACATAGTCCTTGCCTTCCATCATGATATAATAGACCGAACCTTCGCGCTTCCCGACCTTCAGTTCATAGGACTGGCCATCCAGCGTATACTTGAAAACATAGCGGGGTTCATCAAGGCCATACTGGCTGAGGTCGGAAGACACGTCGTCCACTACAGCGGCAGCAGTCAACCCGGACAGTCCCCGGAGGAAAAGGTCCAAATTCTGGAGATTTGCGCCGATCTCCACCGGTTCGGTTATGAGCCAGTCAACCGGAGCCTTTTTCAGATGGGCAGAGAATACAATCTCACCATCCCTGCAGAAGGTTAATTCGGTCATATCTTCAAGGTCCAGGTTGCTCTTATGGTAAAGCTGCCTTGAAACCAGGCTGTACCTGTTCGGCTTCATATATTCGGCAAGGTAGCGGACGAGGGTGTATACCTCTTTCCCATTGCCCTTTTTCACATAGTAGTAATCTCCGGTGGGTGTGGCGTTGCCCACCTCAATGGTCTGCGATTCACCCGCCTCATTGAAGAAGGTTACCGTAAACGGCTTATCCAGGCCATAGACGGACAGGTCCTGCGGATCGGCTTCAATCAGCCTGTTGGTCTTGGCATATACTCCTCCGTAAATGATATCACCGACCACATTCTGTTCAGGCGGGAAGTCATCGCTGTCCCACATCTTCACCTTATTAATCGTGACCGTCTCGGTTCCGTCATCCTCGATAGTCCTGTATTCCACGTCCTTATCCACCTGTTTCAGGACTATCTCCGCATCGTCATACTTCAGAAGGATCTTAACAATATCATCCCGTTCAAAGTCAATCAACTTGATGGCTTCGGGGTTTTCCCCGGCGACTGCGGAGTTTTCAGGATCAGCCGGCGTCTCTTTTTTGCCTTTAAGCAGGAAGTACGCCGCCACCAGAACAGCAAGGACCAGTCCCAGGATGATCACATTCCGCCATCTCTTCATAGGTTCTTCCTCCTGATCCAGACAAATAATCCTGTGCCTATGATGATGATAGGAATAACAGCGATCAGCAGGATGAACACAAGGATCCTGCTCTGCTGTGTCATATTCAGCGGGGGCGTTTCGATGGACTTGGCAGGAATCATGACCTCATCCTTTCGCTCCTGCATCCAGTTCAGGATGGATATGATATAGCGGCTCCCGTTGCTGCCCAGTTCAGACGTGTATTCGTCTGTGATAAAGGTGCAGTTTCCGATGAGGGCGATCCTGCTGTGGTTGGCCGACCCTATCTCCAGCTGGGACAGGGCGCCAAGATAGAACGGACCGAACCGCTGTATGCCGGCATTCAGATCTATGCTTGTTGAATTGTCGGTGGTTCCGAACAGGAGTGAAACTTCCAGGTTCTGCTTCTTGACGTTGAGCACGCTGACACTTCTGCTCATGGGCAGGTAAATAAACAGTTGATCCGGATTCAGGTTCTTTGTCACGTCGCTCATGTATACCATTGGCCTGATCATCCAGTTTTCCTTAAGGTAGTTTGCCTGGGTGAACTCATTGACCAGGTCGTAATTAAGCTGCAGGTTATAGGCACTGAAGACCTCGTTGAAGTTCGACAGGTCCTGCAGGGAACCCTGGACATCAAACAGGAAGATGGCATCGCCGCCATTTTCCAGGTACCTCTTCAGATTCTCCAGTTCGCTTCCCAACAGGTCGTTGGTGGGAGAGGGGAAGAACAGTACATCCGCGTCTTCGGGAACGGGTGCGGTAAGCGTTGTTTCCTTTATTTCATAGTTGTTCAGAGAGAGAGACGACTTGATCTGGGACAGATCATCTACGCCGTATTCTCCGTGGCCGCTGACAAAATAAACGGTATTGACTTTTTCGGCGGTCACGCTTTTAATGGCGCTGGTAAAGGCCTGTTCAACCTTGAGGCCTGTGACGGAGGCTCCGCCGTAGTAGTCATAGCTTATTTCCATGAAGTCACTATTATTCAGCACCCTGAGGTTTTTCCCGCATCGTACGATGATATCGCCTGCGTTGATACCCGCTACCCGGTCAGGATCAAAGTTCTTGCTGATGAAGGTGGGATCCTTGTCCAGGTCCACATACCTGGGGCCGATGATTTTGCCGTTTCCATTCCTGACATACTGGTCAATTATCTCTGTAACGGTCAGGTTCGTATAGCTGTTTTCCGGCGAGAGGATAAATATCTCCACATCCTTTTCAAGGCTCTTTAAAAGGTCAATGCTCTGCTGGCTGATGGAAAATATCTTGTTCTCCGTAATGTCAAACCTCACATATTTCGATATGCCCGACATTCCGATGACAACGTTCACCAGCACGATGACGGCAATAACAACCGTGGTTATAACCAATGAGTAGGACTCATACCTGACGCTCTTTTTACTGAAAAAATCCCTGATCTTCATATCATCACCCCTGACTCCATCTCTTGCGCTCCAGAATCCTGACGGTCAGAAACACGAATACCGCGGCAAAGCTCAGCATGAATATGATGGACGTGATATCGATTATGCCGTAGTAGAATTCATAGTATCTTTCAATGAAGGATAACTGGTCCAGCACCTTGCCTACAAAACCGCCCACATAATTCCCAATAAAGCTGATGGACGTCAGCGCAAAGAGTGAAACAAACGATATTATGGCTGCCACAATCTGGTTCTCGGTAAGGGATGAGGCAAATATGCCCACCGATATGAAAACCATTCCCAGGAGGACAAACCCGAGGTATGAACTGAACAGCGTAGCTCCGTCAGGTTTTCCGTAGATCAGCAGGACAAGCGGAAAAACCAGTGAAACAACGGCCATGACCAGAAAAACCGCAGTTGCGGCCAGGTATTTGCCCAAAACCACCTGGTACACGCGAACAGGCGAGGTCATCAGCAGTACCTCTGTTCCCGACTTCTTATCCTCGGCGAAGGATCTCATGGTAAGTATGGGTACGATGAACAACAGCAGATAGCTCATGCTGCTGATGAAGTTGGTTGTAAAAGAGGCTATGCCTGCGTTCAGGCTATCCACGAAAAACAGCGACATGATGCATATGAACAATCCTATGAGCACATAGGCAATGGGAGAATTGAAGTAGGATCTGAAATCGCGCTTTATAATAGCCAGCATTGTTTATACGACCTCCTTCGCTTCCGTTGTGGTCAGCTGCAGGAACACTTCCTCAAGGGACAGGTTCATTGACCTGAGTTCCAGGATGGGATACCCGGCTGCCGCCAGCTTGTTGAAGATGGGCTTCCGCACATCAATATCCTTGTCAGCCTCTACAATGTAGCTGGCTTCGTCCTCGTTGAACGTCGAGCTGACTTCCACATCCTTAACTCCTTCAACCCCCTGCAGTATCTCCCTGACCTTTTTCTGGGGTCCTGCCACGGTGATGGTAAACCTTGAAAAGTCGCTGAGTTTCCTGGACAGGTTTTCAGGGGTGTCGATGGCGACGATCCTGCCCTTGTTGATGATTATGACGCGGTCGCATATGGCGCTGACTTCGGGAAGTATATGGGTGCTCAGGATGATGGTGTGGTTCTTCCCCAAAGCCTTTATCAGCCTGCGTATCTCTATGATCTGCTTGGGGTCGAGGCCAACGGTGGGCTCGTCGAGAATCAGCACTTCCGGGGAACCCACAAGGGCCTGGGCCAGTCCCACCCTTTGCTTGTATCCCTTGGAAAGGTTTTTAATGAGCCGGTGGCTCACATGGGTGACCTTGACCAGTTCCATAATGTCCTTTTTCTGGCTCTTCCATTCCCTGGGCGCCACCTTCTTAAGACTGGCACAGAAATCCAGGAATTCGCTTACAGTCATGTCCTGATACAGGGGAGGCTGCTCCGGAAGGTAACCGATATGTTTTTTTACCTCCACAGGGTTTTCAAGGATATCATGGCCTGCTACCCGGACAGTTCCGGACGTGGAAGATATAAAACCGGTGATTATGTTCATGGTTGTGCTTTTTCCGGCGCCGTTGGGGCCAAGAAACCCGACAATCTCACCTTTCTCCACCGTAAAGCTGACATCCTCGATCGCCTTTACCTTCCCATAATCCTTGGTCAGGTTTTTAATCTCAATCATGCTGTTCCTCCTTTACGGGATACTGTAAAAGAGCGGGTTTGCCCGATCAATCCGCCGGCAGGTACCCGCGACCAAATGGCTAAATCCATTATGAACCATATAGATGAACAAATTGTGAACAATTTGTAAAAATTACAAGCCCATGTTGTTATATCCCGAATCTACATAAATAATCTCGCCCGTCACACCTGACGACAGGTCGCTCAAAAGGTATACGGCCGTGTTCCCCAGGTCTTCAAGGGTGACGTTCCGCCTGAGCGGCGAACGCTCCTCCACGACTTTCAGCACATCATTGAAGTTTTTTATACCCTTTGCGGAAAGCGTCTTTATGGGACCGGACGAGAGCGAGTTAACACGTATATTCCTGCTGCCCAGTTCATAGGCGGCATAACGCACACTGGCTTCCAGGGCGGCTTTTGCAACACCCATCACATTGTAGCCAGGCACTATCTTCATTGAGCCCCGATAGGTAAGGGTTATTATGCTTCCCCCCTCTGTCATGATCTCAGCCGCATGCCGGCAGACAGCCACAAACGAGTAGGCGCTTACGTCAAGGGCCAGCCTGAAACCGTCACGGCTCGTATTGAGAAAAGATTCCCTGAGGTCCTCGCTTTTTGCAAAGGCAATGGCATGGACCAGGCCGTGGATTACCCCAAACTCGGCCTTTACCCAGTCAAACAGCTTCTCTATGTCTTCATCGGATGTGACGTCGCAAGGATGGGCATGCAGCGTCCCCATACCGGCTGTCAGTTTCTCAAGCTCTTCCTTTTCCCTGTCGCCAAGATAGGTAAAAATAAGGTTGGCGCCTTCCCTGTAAGCCGCCTGGGCAATCCCCCAGGCAATGCTCCATTTGTTCCTTACGCCCATGACCAGTATATTCTTTCCCGATAACATCTCTCCCATTTCTTATCTCCTTTCTCTCCTGATCTCATTAATCCGGGTTCGGCCGGCCGGCCCGGGGGAGTCCCGAAGCCTAAGCCAATTATAAATTATACAGCCTTTTATTGCCAGAGTATATTCCCTGACGGCCATCGCTTCCATATTGCAAAACAGTGTCGGCAAATAGCGAAGAATGTCGAAAACCCGCATCCAGAGCCATTTTTGTTGACTTATGGATCGAAATGTGTTATGATTTAGCAAACACGTAAATAAGTTAATAATGTCTGCTTTTCTGGGGGGGAAACAAATGAAAAGAATTGAAGCCGTGCGCTGCCAGTTGAATAAGGCGCTGGAAAACGGATGTAAAAAGGATGACGTGCTGACCATCAGCCGGTATTTGGATGACCTGATTCTCGAAAAAATGAAAGCGCAATACGAGAAGTACATAATCAAAGGGCGGAACCGTGAATAGGCGGCCCGCCCTTTTTGCATAAACACTTGTATCAGCGGCTGCAAAAGCTTTTACTTCCTTACCCTTTCAACAAAACGGCCAATGCGTGCCAGGGCTTCGCGGATGTTCTCAATGGATGTGGCATATGTAGCCCTGACAAAGCCCTCGCCGCAGGCGCCGAAGGCATTTCCCGGAACAGTGAGAACCTTTTCTTCAATCAACAGCTTTTCACAGAACTCATCGGAGCTGAGGCCTGTTGACCGGATACACGGGAAGCAATAGAAGGCGCCGAAGGGTTCAAAGCAGCTGAGGCCCAGTTTGTTGAAACCGTCGTGCATAACACGCCTTCTCTTGTCGTATTCGTCAACCATCCTCCTTACCTCGGGCTCGCCGTTCCTGAGGGCTTCGATAGCCGCGAACTGCGCGGTGGTCGGGCTGCACATGACAGCATACTGGTGTATCTTCTTCATCTGCTCCATCGCGTCAGGATGTCCGCAGGCAAAGCCTATCCTCCAGCCGGTCATGGCAAATGCTTTTGAAAAGCCATTGATGACGATGGTCTTGTCCTTCATTTCCGGGAACTGGGCTATGGAAACATGTTTGCCCTTATAGTTCAGTTCCGCGTAAAGCTCGTCGGATATAACGATGATATCCTTATCCTTGAGCACTTCGACGATCCTGGCATAATCCTCATATTCCATTATGGCGCCGGTGGGATTATTGGGATACGCGATGATAATGACCGTGGTCCTGTCGGTTATGCACTGCTCCAGCTGTTCGGGCTGGATGCGGAACTGGTGCTCGTCCTTCAGTTCCAGTGGAACAGGGGTAGCTCCGCAGAACATTGCGCATCCCTTGTAAGCCACAAAGGAAGGCTCGGGGATAATCACCTCATCACCAGGTCCGGCGAAGGTGCGAAGGGCAATATCGATAGCCTCGCTGCCGCCTACCGTCACCAGGATCTCCTCGGCCGGATCATAATGCAGATTGTACTTCCTGGCCATGTATGCGGCGATTTCCCTTCTGAGCTCAATAAACCCTGCATTGGAAGAGTAAAAGGTTTTTCCTTTCTCGAGGGAGTAGATGCCTTCCTCGCGGATAATCCAGGGAGTTTCGAAATCGGGCTCTCCGATGCCAAGGGAAATGGCATCCTTCATCTCATTGATAAGATCGAAGTATTTCCGGATTCCCGATGGCGGTGTAGCCAGTATATGGGGCTTGATCCTGTCCTTTATTCTCATAACACCACAGCCTCCCTTTCATCCTTTCCGTTCCGGTCGAAGATAACTCCGTTATCCTTATAGTTTTTCAGTACAAAATGGGTGGAGGTGCTCAATACCGACTCGATGGTGGCAAGCTTTTCGGCCACAAAAAGGGCAACCTCCTTCATATCCTTTCCCTCAACCACTACAAACAGGTCAAATCCGCCCGACATGAGACTGCAGGCCTTTACCTGCGGATACTGGTAGATCCTCTCGGCAACCTTGTCAAATCCCCGGCCTCTCTGGGGGGTGACACGAACTTCTATAAATGCCGTAACCACGCTCTGGTTCGCCTTTTCCCAGTCTATAAGCGTTTTATATCCAGTAATGATCCCTTTTGCCTCCATGTCCTTGATGACCGCCTTGACGGATTCCACATCAGTATCCAGCATGACCGCGAGTTCTTCATCGCTGATCCGGCTGTTGGTCCTCAGAATTTCAAGAATTTCCTGCTGCATGACTATTACCCCTTTCAAAATGCAAATGTTGGTCTCAAACTACAAGAAAACCCTGCTTGCAGAAAGCAGGGATGCAATCATTTCGGTATTCCGGCCTAAGGTTACTGGGATTCCTGGCTGTCTTCCCCGGAATACTCCTGCTCTTTATAATACTCCTGCTCTTTGCTTTCTATGAAAGCTTCCGCTTCGTTCAGGAAGCTCTGGTATTTTGTAAGCGCCTCGACTATCTGGCTTTTCATCATTTTTATATCATGCTTGATATCTATAATCTTCTCCCGCTCGGCCTCAAGGGCCGCGTCAAGCCTGACCTTCTCCTGTTCCGCCCTGCTTCTCGCTTCTTCCATTATGGCTTCTGCTTTTTCCTGCGCGGTAATAAGGGCGCTGGCAATCCTTTCCTTCTCCCGTGCCAGGGATTCGGATTCGCCGACAACAGTTTCAAAGCGCGCCTTCATTTCCCTGATCTGCAGTTTCAGGTTATTGATCTCATCATCCTTCTCCTTCAGGCGCTGGTCAAATTCATGGATTATCTTTTCTATGTAGGCATTGACGTCGGATTTGCTGAACCCAAAAAGCGATGTTCCGAATTTCTTTTCTCCAGGCATTTACGACACTCTCCTTTTGGACTGATATCGAAGCCCGTTTTCAGTTGATAACTGCCCGGGTCTGTTTCCGGGAAGAAGCCTGATTCATGAAAACCTTGAATCAGAGTTAAATATATAATATAGTAAAAGTCGCCAATTTACAACTGTATATTTGTAATATGACGGTTTTCCGCCAACCGGTCTTCCGGGCTCTGGCCGCCCGTGGGCATTGGCGCCTTGAAGCTGTCTTTTTATCACGGTTTTATGTGACCGGGTATTAATAAAAACATAAAAGGGGTATATATAAATCTATACCTTTATATCGGCACACATTGGAGGTTGTTTATGCATAAATTTGGAAGGATCAGAGTTACTACCGCGATCCCCGAAGCATTATCAGGGCTCAGGGATCTGTCCTGCAACCTGTGGTGGACCTGGAACAGCGAAGCTATTGATCTTTTCAGGGATATAGACCTTGTTCTCTGGGAAAAGCTTGACCGCAATCCCGTGCGGCTGCTACAGCAAGTCAGCCTTCGGAAGCTTGAGGAAAAACTGGCTGATCCCGATTTCATGCAACGCTATGAAAAGGTAATGAATGATTTCAACCATTACCTGACCAACCAGGATACATGGTTCAGCCGAACCTTCCCCCAGTACGGCAATGAGCACATAATATACTTCTCTGCGGAGTACGGGTTCCATGAGGTGCTGCCGGTCTACTCGGGCGGCCTTGGGATTCTTGCCGGCGACCACTGCAAATCGGCCAGCGATCTCGGGCTCCCTTTTACGGCAGTAGGCCTGTTCTACAAGCATGGGTATTTCGACCAGCGGATAAACGCCGAAGGATGGCAGGAAACCCAGTTCAGCGTCCTGAACTACTCCCAGCTGCCAGTCACACCTGTAACCGATGAAAACGGAAAGCCGCTCGCCATCAGCATCGAGCTTTCAAACCGCACTGTCTTTGCCAGGATATGGAGGATAGATGTGGGCCGCGTCAAGCTGTATCTCCTGGATACAGATGTCCCGGAGAACAACGCCTACGACCGCTCCCTCACCGAGAGGCTGTACGGCGGGGACAGGGAAACCAGGATTCAGCAGGAGATAATCCTGGGCATCGGCGGCATCCGGGCGCTGGACGCGCTTGGGATCAGGGGCACAGTATACCACATGAATGAAGGGCATTCGGCCTTTATGGGCCTTGAACTCGCCAGGAAGCTGGCGGCGGAAAAGAACATACCTTTTGAAGAAGCCAGGGAGATCGTTTACTCTTCCTCGGTCTTCACCACCCATACACCTGTTCCTGCAGGCAACGACGTGTTCCCCCTGGACATGGTGGACCGATATTTCCACCATTACTGGGAGCAGCTTGGACTCCAGAGGCATGAGTTCATCAGGCTTGGACTGAAGCCCGGAGATCCGGATAACTTCAACATGACGGTCCTGGCCCTGAACATATCGGGCAGGAAAAACGGAGTCAGCGCGCTCCATGGCGCCGTGTCCCGCAACATTTTCAGTTGCATATGGCCAGGCTTCCATGAAGACGAGGTACCCATCACCCATATCACCAACGGAGTACATACCATGACATGGTTGGCTCCGGGTTACAGGCATCTGTTCGATAAATATTTCCCGTCCGACTGGAAATACCGGACGGATGATCCGGAGGTCTGGGAATCGGTGGACAAAATCCCCGACGAGGAGCTCTGGAAAACGCATAAAGCCCTGAAAACCCAGATGATACGTTTCATCCGGGAACGGCTGAAGAAGCAGTACATTGCAAACGGTGTTTCCCTTAACGAGGTGAATGACCTGGACAACCAGCTGGACACCGAGGCGATGACCATAGGCTTCGCGAGAAGGTTTGCCACCTACAAGCGGGCCGGCCTGATATTCCGTGATCTCGCCAGGATAGAGAAGATATTGAACGCAAAGGGAACCCCCGTGCAGGTGATCTTTGCCGGCAAGGCTCATCCTGCAGACCGCCCGGCCCATGAAGTGATAAAAGGAATCCATGACATAGCGAAAAGGGAAGGTTTCAGGGGAAAGATCTTCCTTGTTGAGAACTACAACATGAGCATGGCCCGCTGCCTGGTCCAGGGAGTTGACGTCTGGCTGAACAATCCCAGGAGGCCCCTGGAAGCCAGCGGCACCAGCGGCATGAAAGCAGGCCTCAACGGTGTCATCAATTTCAGCATCATGGACGGATGGTGGTGCGAGGGATATAACGGCAGGAACGGCTGGGTGATAGGCGATGACACGCCCTACAACAACGAGCACCACCAGGATGATGCCGACAGCAAATCCCTTTATGAAACCCTGGAACGGGAAATTATTCCCCTATACTACAACTGCGATGAGCGTGGGATACCAACCGGCTGGATCAGGATGATGAAAGAATCCATCAAATCCGTGGCGCCTGTTTACGGAACCCAGCGCATGGTGAAGGAATACACCCGGGAAATGTATGTCCCGTGCATGGAACGTGTAAGAAGGATAGATGAGTCCAACTGTTCCATTGTCCGGGAGCTGGCGGAATGGAAAGGCCGCGTGGAAGCTGCCTGGCCCCATATAGCCATCATAGCCAGCCAGGATATCCATGGCCTGACGGATTACCAGGTGCTGTCCAACCAGGAGATCAGGCTGTCCGTAACGGTTCAACTGGGGGCGCTTACTCCCGGGGACGTAGCCGTGGAGGTATTCTACGGACCGTTGTCCAACAACCGCATCATCCAGGGGAAATCACAGGAAATGGGCATGGTTCGGCAGACCGATTCGGGCGCCTGGCATTATGAAACCACGCTTCGTCTCTCGGACGGCGGAGAGTACGGCTATGCCTTCAGGGTGATTCCCCGGAACCCAAACCAGATGAACAAGTATGATCTGCCCCTGGTCAAGTGGGCATGAAAATGCGGCAAGTTACGGGATAACCAAAATCAAACCAGGGGGACGGTTCCTCTGGTCTGACCAGAGGAACCGTCCCCCTGGTCAGAAGGCATGAAGTTATGGGATAACCCATTTCAAATCATGCCTTTCATATGCTATAATTCATTTGTGAATGAGGTTTCCGGACTAAGGAAGTATGGGGAATGTTATCGGGTAAAAGAGTACATTTCATCAATAGATTTCTTGTTTGGATCATGACGGCAACCCTTGTTGCCTTTGTTTTTGCCGCCCCGCTGTCATGTGTCACAGCCCTTGCGGCCGACCAGGAAAGCCAGCCTCCACTGGAAGCAATCTCCGCATTGCTTGTGGACGCGAGGCGCGGGCAGGTCATCTATTCCAAAAATGCTGATGAGCATGTAAAGACCCCATTGGCCAACAGGCTTCTGACAGCCCTGATCGCACTGGAGAAATCATCTGCCGATGCCATGGTAACCGCAAGCAGGGAGGCCATCAGCGTGGAAGGCGCCTCCCTTGAGCTTACTATCGGTGAAAAGTACTCTGTGCGGAACCTGATCTATGCTCTTCTCCTTACCGGCGCCAACGACGCGGCCGTAGCCATCGCAGAGCATGTTGGGGGAAGTGAATACGGTTTTGTCCAGCTCATGAACGAATACGCAGTAAAAATCGGCATGACAGGTACACGCTTTTCCAATGTCACAGGACTTTATGATGAAAGCCAGTATACCACCGCCAATGACATAGCCCTGCTCCTTCGGACGGCACTGACCAATACCGAATTCAACAGGGTTTTCTCCACGCAGGCCAAGCCCTGGTATGATAAAAGCAGGACGGTACTGCTCACCAACGCCAATAACATGTTCTGGAGCTATGAGGGAACCGACGGCGGTATCCTGGGTTATTTCGACTCATCGGTCCAGTCCATCGCCACCACCGTCACGAAGAGTTCCATGCGGTTGATCTGCATCCTGATGGATGTCCCTGCCGAAAAGGTTTATGCCGAATCGGTCCAGTTGTTCAATTACGGTTTTGACAATTTCAGATACGGTACGCTGGTTGCAGCGGGAAGCGTCCAGAAGTCAGTCGTCATAGGCGATGAAACCGTGAACCTGGTTCCGACAGCCGATGTCCACTATATCTATCCCAGGGGACAAAACTATATAAAGAACGTGTCCATAAACGTGGATGAAGCCAAGCTCAAGCCACCCGTCACGAAGAACTCCATAGTTGGCATCATGACCTTCACCCTGATGGACGATACGGTTATCACCGTGGAACTGTATCCGGACAAGGAAATCCTTCCCAGAAAGACAGAAGCCCAGATCCTCAGGGAACGCCTTAAGGAAAACATGGAGCTTATCTATGTCATTATCGGGCTGCTGGTGTTGGAATTCATCATGCTGATTTCCAAGGTTGTGAACCTGGCGCGCAATAAACGCTTCAAGGGAAGAAAGGCAAAAAACAGGCGCCTGACTTAAACCCTGACTGAAATAACAATACCGCCCTGCCACGGCTCTTATGCTTTATGGCAGGGCGGTTTTTTCAGCTTCTTGCGTTATTGCTCCTGATCAGGTACTCCTGGATAAACTCGTCGATTTCCCCATCCATCACCTTCTGAATGTTTCCTTCCTCATAGTTTGTCCTGTGGTCCTTGACCAGGGTATACGGGCAGAAAACATAGGACCTGATCTGGCTTCCCCAGGCGATGTCCATTTGCTCCCCCTTGATCTGTGCAAGTTTTTCCTGCTGTTCCCGCTCCTTCATTTCCAGCAGCTTGGCTTTCAGCATCTTCATGGCAGTGTCCCTGTTCTGGAACTGGGACCGTTCATTCTGGCAGGACACGACGATTCCCGTCGGTATATGGGTTAAGCGCACGGCAGACGAAGTCTTGTTCACATGCTGGCCGCCGGCGCCGCTGGCCCGGAACACATCCATCTTGATGTCCTCGGGATTTATATCCACTTCCACCGAATCATCAAGAACCGGCATCACTTCCATGGAAGCAAATGACGTATGCCTCCTGCCCGACGCGTCGAACGGGGAGATCCGTACGAGCCTGTGGACACCCTTCTCGGATTTCAAAAATCCATAGGCATATTCACCGGACACCTCAACGGTTACGCTTTTTATGCCGGCTTCCTCGCCGTCCAGGATATCCAGGATGCGGGTTTCAAAGCCATTCCGCTCGGCCCAGCGCATATACATCCGAAGCAGCATCTGGACCCAGTCCATAGCCTCGGTGCCCCCTGCCCCCGCATGGAGGGTGAATATGGCGTCGCTTGCGTCGTATTCCCCTGTCAGCAGGGTTTCAAGCCTGAGCTTTTCATACCGGCTTTTCAGGCGGCCGGATTCCGCCAGCACCTCATCAAGAACCGTTTCGTCCTGTTCATCCAAACCGAGCTGTGCAAGGGTCAGGGCATCCTCACAATCGCTTAGCAGCTTTTTATATACTTCCTGCTTTGACCTCAGGGCTTTTGTCCGCTTAAGTACCTTCTGGGATTCCTCGGCATCGTTCCAGAAATCCGGATCGGCTGCCTTCTGCTCAAGTTCCTCAAGCTCCTTCTCCAAGGCAGGGAAGTTAAAGTGAATCACCCAATTCCTTTATTCTGTCCAGCAGCTCGTCCAATTCAAGCTTTGCCTGTTCGAGCTCAACCAAACTCACTTCTTCTCAGTCCTTTCGAAGTCAAAATACGCTGTCGCCCGTATTTGCAGTTCGGGACGGCAGCCTTATCATTATACAACATAGAATGCATCAATGGAATAGCCGATTACTTAATCAGCAGCACCCTTACCGGCGAGCCGTCCGAGCCCGCGATCCTCAGCGGCAGGCAGATATAATCATACACACCAGGCTCGATATTCCGTAGATCCAGGTTCTCAATGATGGCCATCTCATGGGAAAGGAGTTTTTTGTGCACGGAATAGCTGTTGTCCCTGCTGAGTTCGATTGAAAAATAGTCCGTTCCCACCGTGAGGATCCCGCTTTGCACCAGGTATTCGGCGCATCCCATGGTTATCGCCGGGTATTCATCCCAGAATGGCGTTTTCTCGTCCCTCATGCTTGCCCTGGTCCTGAAGAAAACAGCCTTGACCCCGGCAAGATCATATGGCCTCAGCAGCCCTTCATCAATCACGTCGGTCTGGGCGGATACCACGAGGACCCGTCCAAAAAGGCGTGATATGTCAACCGAATCTATGTCCTTTCCTCCTTCAATAAAATGGAGCGGAGCGTCCATATGGGTTCCGGAATGAACGCCCAGGCTTAACCGCGACACATTCGCGACTGAGCCATCGCTTATGGAGGAGGTCCGTTCCGCCACAACCCCAGGGTCCCCCGGCCAAACCGTCATGCCGCTGACGATCCTCCTGGTCACATCAATAACCTGTCTGCCTTCAAACATCTTTTCACCCCTTTGCAAACACAACAGAGCAACCTCGCCCATTGCCGAAATCAAAGATTTCGAACGGGTCCCCGAGAACATCGAATCATAAATGAATATAGCATTTTTGGCTATATTCATTTTATGATATAATACCTCACATGGAAAAGCCGGTAGAATGCCTGAAATGCCAGTATTACCAGGTCACATGGGATCCCCGTCATCCGAGAGGATGCAGGTTTTACGGGTTCAAAAGCCTGCATATTCCATCACAGGTAGTACGGGAATCAAGCGGAGAACCCTGCAAGGCTTTCAAACCCCGGGCAACCGGAAGCAACTCATAGCGGGCTGATCTTCCTGTCACAACCCCAGCAGGCCGCGCAGCTCCTTTTCCATGTCGCTGGCCGACATGATGCCAAACCTTTCATACTCGGCCATATGAAACAGGATCATCCTGAAGGCGGCGGCCTTCTGCTCTTCTGAAAGGTCAAACAAATTATCCAGGGCCTTCCTGGCATCCGCCGGCTCCCCGGCAATATAGAACCTTGCTCCGCAAACAGGCAGGACATCCCTGAACGAAGGGCTCTTCCATACCCTGTTGGGAACATAGGCTGCTATCTCATGGGCCTGCAGTTTCTCCTTTTTCCCCATGTTTATTCCAAGAATGACCACAGGGAGTTGGGACGGAACCTTGCGGCTTATATGTTCAAGATTCATTGACTGGATGTCGTTCAGGAATTTCTCGGCACATTTGCCGGGGTCCGTGCCCACTCCGTAAAACAGGTCGGTGCTAAATTCAACGATCAGATCGGAATCCCCAGCCAGGGCCGATACAATATCATACCCGGCCTGGTTTATGTGCCCCTTGACCCTTTTATAGGTCAGGGCGTACTGGTGGAGCCTGCTGCTCCCATCCCTGTTTCTGCGAAGTTTTATTCTGTACTGAGCCAGATCCATGGATCTACCCCTTTCGTACCCGGCAAAACAGCGTTTGCCGGTTCATGGGATTTCTGCCGATTGGCGGCGGCAGGCTGTTCCTGATGGACATTATATCATGTCGTGTTCCATTTCCGAAACCCTGGGGCAGGCAAGCCCTTGCCTTCAAAAATCAAGACCGGAGGCGAAACCTTCCGGTCTTAAGCATTGATGTCTTAACCCTTAGCAGCAATCCTTCCCGAAATGGCATTTGTCATGCCCGCCGAAAATACCAGGGAAGAATATCAGGATAATCAGGATGACTATTATAATCCATTCCCAACCGCCTCCGAAGAAGCCGCCGCAATCTCTGCAATCGCCCATAGGAACACCCCGTTTGCTTTTTGTCTGATTCATACTATGCGCGGGGAATGCTCCATGACACAGGCTTAGTTTCCGTAACGGTCCAGTATCATGTTGTAAAGCTGCATATACTGCAGGGCTGAGCGGTCCCAACTGAAATCCTGGGACATACAGGATTTCACAAGCTTCATCCATTTTTCCCGGTCGCGGTAAACCTCCAGGGCACGCACCACCGCGTCTTTCATCTCGTGGGCGTTATAGTTGGCGAAAGTGAAGCCTGTGCCTTCCCCGGTATATTTATTGTACGGAATCACCGTGTCCTTAAGCCCGCCAGTTTCTCTCACGATGGGCACCGTACCATACCTCATGCCGAAAAGCTGGCTTAAACCGCAGGGTTCAAACAGGGAGGGCATGAGAAACATGTCGCTGCCCGCATAGATCCTCTGTGCCAGTACCGGATCGTAGCATATATTGGCGGAAACCCTGCCGGGATACTGTGACTGGGCCCATCTGAAATAATCCTCGTAACGCTTGTCGCCGGTGCCCAGGACGATGATCTGAAGATCAAGGTCCATAAGTTCGGGCATCATATACTCGATCAGGTCGAAGCCTTTCTGCTGGACCAGGCGGGAAATAATCCCTAAAAGGGGCGTATCGGGCTTTACTTCAAGACCGCAGTCCTCCTGGAGCCTTTTCTTGTTTTCCAGCTTGCCTTCGGGGCTGTGAACCGAATATGTCTTGTAAAGCCGTTTATCATTCTCAGGGTTGTTCAGTTCATAGTCTATGCCGTTCACAATGCCGTACAGATCGGCAGATCTTTTACTTATCAGCCCCTGGAGATTTTCACCGAAGAAATCGTGTTTTATCTCTTCCGCATAGGTCTTGCTTACGGTGGTCAGTACAGTGGAATAGGCCAGCCCGGCTTTCAGGTAGTTGATATCATCATGGAACTCCAGCCCGTCCTGGTTAAAGAACTTCCAGTCAAGACCGATTACATCATCCATGATCTGTTTTGGGAAAATCCCCTGGTATTTCAGGTTATGGATCGTAAACACGGTATGGATATTCTTGTAAAAACCATTCCACCGGTAATCCCTGTAGTGGGCGTCGAGCAGGACGCTCACCAGGCCTGTCTGCCAGTCATTGAGATGGATGATATCGGGTCTGAAGCCGATAGTGGGCAGCACCTCCAGGACAGCCTTTGAGAAAAAGGCGAAACGCTCCCCGTCATCGTACATCCCGTAGTACCAATCCCTGAAGAAGTAATATTCGTTATCCAGAAAATAATAAGTCACTCCCTCATACTCAAGGGAAAAAACACCGCAGTATTGCTTGCGCCAGGTCAGGTCCACCATGGTATAGCCCAGGAATTTCATCTGTTCAGAGAATTCCGTCGGGATCTGCCTGTACTTGGGCATCACAACCCGCACATCGGCGCCCAGTTTTTTCAGGGCCTTCGGCAGCGAACCTGCCACATCTGCCAGACCGCCCGTTTTGGCAAAGGGCGCAACCTCAGAAGACGCGAACCATATCCTGATATCCTTCACGCTGTTACCTCCTTAAGCCGTACGGTTATATAGATTATCCCACATTTTGCTCGCGAAAAACAAACCCATTCAGGAAATACTATGGTAAGAAAAAAATTATATCACGCGAGGTGCAATATGACCGGCAGAAGGAAAAGGATACCGAATTCCGCGGGCACCGCAGCCCAGCAGGATATTGAAAAAACCGACCGGGCAGCAAAGGTTCCCTTAATTACGGAAGAAGGCGTTGAAGAAGCCCGCGACTGGGTAAACGAACATGAGTTATGAAAACGCGGGCTTTAAAGCCCGCGTCATCCCATGTCAGTTCACAAACGTGTAGTTCAGGCCGGAGTTGTTATCCCAGTTTTCCGCGGAGTCCCTGAACGCGAAGTTGACATTCTTGCCCCTTGTGATGGGTATCGTCGCGGTAAAGCTTCCTGTGGCGTCCCTGGACAGGACGACTTCGGATACATCCTCCCAGTTCTGGTTGCTGCCATAGCCGTACACGCCGATAACCCTGTCGGCCCCGGATTTGGACAGCAGGCCCGAATAGCAGATCCTGGCTTCACTTTCGGAAAGCTTGTCAAAGGATACACCCGCATGGGAATAGGTCTGGGTGCCATACTGGGCGACACCGGCCATGTCGGAACCAAACTCGGTGTCGGCATCTTTGCCGGAGGCATTTATGGCAATCCCGCTGTAATCACTGGCGTGGGCTCCTTCTTCGTGATCGGCCGCAAGGTAGGAATCACGGCTTTCTGTGTCTGAATCCGCATCCCGGGCAATCTCTTCATCCTTCCTTTCGGCGAACTCGGAAGCGATTTCAACGTCCCTCTTCCTTCTTGCCGGGCTGCTCTGCCTGTTTGCGGCTTTCTTTGATAAAAAGGAATCCCTTGTCAATTCGTCAAAAATACTCATTGCCTCTTTACCTCCTTTCGAGTTTATTATTTGTTCCGACACATTTTTTTATTTTAGCAATTTTTCATATTAAAACTTGATAAAGGCCTCCAAAAGCCTTGCAGCGTTCTCCACGTCCTTTATGTCAACGATTTCCGAGGCGCTGTGGATGAATCTCGTGGGAATTGACACGCCTCCCGAAGGTATTCCGCCGGCGGTGATGTGTATGCTCCCGGCATCGGTGCCGCCCTTGTCCACGACCTCGAACTGGAAGGGAATACCGTTCTCCCTGGCGCAATCTACAAGTCTTTCCCTTATTCTCGGATGGGCTATGACACTGTTGTCCTTTACCTTTATCGCAGGTCCTTCCCCCAGCGATACAGCCCCGGGTTTGCTCTTCGGCGTGTCACCGGTCCTTGTAACGTCAATGGCAATGGCCAGGTCGGGCCTGATGGCGTAAGCGGCGGTGCGGGCGCCCCTTAAGCCCACTTCCTCCTGGGTGGTAAAGACATAATATATCTCATTATCTGTTGCAGGACATCTCCTGGCAAGCTCAGCCAGTATCGCGCAGCCCACCCTGTCATCCAGGGCCTTGGAAATAATAAGGCCGTTCTGCTCAACCGGCCGGCCCTCAAAGACGGCCATGTCGCCTATCTCAACCAGCTCCCTTGCCTGTTCCCGCGTTTTGGCCCCTATGTCGATGTACATCTTGTCGATTTTGGCATCCTTCATGCTCTCAATGCTCTCTTCATACCAGACAACACCGGTCAGGCCATTCTCAAAGACAACCCGCTGGCCGAGGGAGATAAGGGGCAAAACGCCGCCCACGGTTCCGAACCGCAGGAACCCTTTATCATCGATCGTGGTGATAATCAGGCCGATCTCATCCATGTGGGCGGCCAGCATTATCTTTTTGCCGGAGCCCTTCTTTACAGCTATCAGGTTCCCCATGGCATCCGAGCTGATCTCGTCCACTTTATCCTTTATCATTTGGGTGACAACCTCCGCCACCCGGTTTTCACGGCCCGACGGGCCAAAAGCATTCACCAGCATGCTTATCGTGTCAAACATCGCTTTCCCCTCCTGATTGATTCTGGTCGAACCCGTATGCGCCTGCATTCCCGTCCTCCGAAAACCAGCCTGCCAGGCCTGCAAGAGTCCCCTCAGCCAGTTTCAGGACATTAAAGAAATCCCTCTTGTCCATAATCGACACGGGGGTATGGATATACCTGCAGGGCACCGATATCGTGCATACCTTTACGCCCCTGCCGCTCACCTGAATTCTTCCGGCATCGGTGCCGCCCGATATGGTCCGTTTCACCTGCCACGGGATACCGAGCCTTTCAGCGGTATGGGTTATGAACCTGAACAGGCCCCTGTCCGAGATCACCGACCGGTCCATGACGGTCAGGGCCGGGCCATCGCCAAGCCGGGTGCTCATCATATGCTCATCGGTCCCGGTAAGGTCATAGCATGTGGTCCCTTCCAGGATGATGGCCGCGTCAGGTTCAACCGCATAGGACGCTGCTTTGGCTCCCTTAAGGCCTATCTCTTCCTGGACAGTGAAGCAGCCGTAAACATCAAAGGGATACCTGTCCTTAAGAAGCTCGGCAAGTAATGCGCAACCCACCCGGTTATCCAGTGCCTTGGCCATCAGCTTTTGGTCCCCGAATTCCACAGGATCATAGTCAAACGCAGCCGTATCGCCTACCGATACGCTCGCCTCGGCCTGCTCCCTGTCCTTTGCGCCTATATCGATGGTCAGCCCGCTCTTTTTAACCGTGCTCTTCCTCTCGGAATCATCCTGCAGATGTATGGGCTTGTACCCTATTACACCGGGTACCCTGTCCTTGCCTATCCTGACCCTCTTCCCTACCAGGACGCGGGTTTCGATACCGCCCACGGCCTTGAACTTCAAAAGGCCGTTATCGTTGATCCCGGTTATAAGCAACCCGACCTCATCCATATGGGCAGCCAGCATGACCTTTTTGCCCAGTCCGGTTCCCTTCCTGAAAGCGATCAGGTTTCCGATATTGTCTACATGCCAGGAATCCGCCCGGTCTTTTATAAGTTCGATGATGAAGTCCCTCACGGGCTTTTCATCGCCTGAAACCCCATCCAGCATGGTAAGCTTCTTCAGTGTATCGATAAGGCTTTCGGGATATTCCCCGGAGGCCGTACTTAAGACACCATGTTCAATCATTTGAATCGCCCTCCTGATCCAATTCATCCCTGAAAGCGATATAGCGGGCTGCCAGACGGGCCGCTGCCCCGATATCGTCAAGGCTGACCATCTCCACCGCGGTATGCATATACTTTGCGGGAATGGACAGCAGCAGCGTAGGGATGCCTTCCAATGCCGAAGAATAAACCGCCGCTTCGGTTCCCGTATCCTTCTCCTCGGCATCGATCTGGTATGGAATCTTCTCCTGCCTGGCAAGCTTTATGCACGCCCGTGCATGCTTCCGGCTCAATATTGGGCCTACTGCTATGGCAACCCCTTTACCCAGCGGGAAGCTCTCATCGCTGGGCGCATCCGGCATATCCCCGTGGCAGACGTCTATTGCTATTGCCAGGTCAGGTTTAAGGTTCCAGGATGTCATAAACGCTCCCACCAGGCCGGATTCCTCCTGGACGGTGGCTACCGCATAAACATTGTCCCGGTGCCGGATCCGTTCCAGTTCCTTCAGCATCTCCACCAGGGCGGCCACGCTGCTCCGGTTGTCCATGCTCCTTCCGGCCATCCTGTTGTTTTTCAGTTCAAGAACAGGGAAGCGGAAGGATACCACATCGCCCACGGATACAAGTTCCCGGGCCTGCTCCGCGCCGTATCCTATATCAATGAGCATATCCTCCAGCTTCACAGGCTTGTCGGAATCCTCGGGCGGGATCAGGTGGGGCGGCTTTGAGCCTATTACGCCATGGAGATCCCTCCTGCCATGTACAGTCACTTCCATGGCGGCCAGGGTTTTGGGATCAACTCCCCCCATATTGGTGAACCTGAGAAAACCGTTTTCATCAATGCCCGTGACAATCAGCCCGATCTGATCGTAATGGGCGCTAACAAGGACATTGCGCGGGTTCTCCCCCTGGCCCTTCCTGAGGCCTATCACGTTATAAAAGGCATCCACCCTGACTTCGTCGCAATAGTCCGACAGTATGCCCGATATTGCCTGAGCAGCCGCGTCTTCCCTTCCGATCACGGCATTTATGCTGCAAAGCTTTTTCAACAAGTCGCGGCATTCCATTGAATACACCTCGATTCAGTCCTTTTCATCCCATGGATGCAGGATCTTTTCATTCCGAAAACTCTCGCCATTCTCAAATATTATCCGCACAAGCGGCGGGCTTTATCAGTATTGAATATCATACCATAAAGCTGGCAATGGACGCCATCCCCGCCGCAGGAACCATTTTATGCGCAAAAATTGATAAAGCGGCTGGATTGTTGGTTCCAGCCGCCTGCATTAATTGAGCCTGTTAAATCGTATTTGCGCAGCGATTGCAAAGGGTGGGATGATCATGGCTGTGGCCCACGGTTTCGGAGTACACCCAGCAGCGTTCGCACTTCTGCCCGTCGGCAAGTTTTACGACTGCCTCCAGACCTTTCCCATCCATGAATTCCAGTTCTACCTGTGAGGTGATGAAGACTGTGGGCAGAAGTTCCTTTACGCTTTCAAGGAAGTCGTAAAGCGGCTTGCCAGCCTTCAGGACCACCTTCGCCTGCAGTGACTGTCCGATGAGTTTTTCGTTTCTTGCGTCCTCCAAGGCCTTAAGGACTGTTTCGCGGACCTCCAGGATCCTGTCCCATTTTTCGGCAAGGGCCTGGTCCTCGTATTCGGGCCTGACCTCCGGCCAGTCATTGAGCATGACGCTCTCGGGATTGTCATTTTCGCCATGCGGGATGTACTTCCAGATCTCCTCGCTGGTAAAGACCAGCACGGGAGCCAGGAGCCTGGTCAGGGTGTCCAGGATGATGTACATGGCTGTCTGTCCGGAACGGCGCTCCCTGCTGTCAGCCTTTGAGGCGTACATCCTGTCCTTGGTAACGTCAAGGTAGAAGCTGGACATGTCCACCGTGCAGAAATTGTGGATGGCGTACAACATAACATGGAAATCATATTCGGAATAAGCCTTCTCGATCTTATCCACCAGCCTGTTGAGCTTCATAAGCGCCCAGCGGTCAAGCTCCTCCATCTCGGCAAAGGGTACGCTGTGCTCGCTTGGATTGAAATCATAGATATTCCCGAGCAGGAACCTGGCGGTGTTCCTGATCTTGCGATAACTCTCCGAAAGCTGCTTGAAGCCTTCATTGGAGATGCGGATATCGGTCTTGTAATCGCTGGAAGACACCCAAAGCCTGAGTATATCAGCGCCATACTGCTTGCATACATCCATCGGGTCAATGACATTGCCCAGGGATTTGCTCATCTTCTTGCCCTGCCCGTCCACCACGTATCCATGTGTCAGCACTTCCCTGTACGGGGCGCGGCCTTTTGTGGCAACAGCGGTGAGGAGCGATGACTGGAACCATCCCCTGTGCTGGTCGCTTCCCTCGAGATACATATCCACGGGCCAGCCCATATCAGGATTGGGCTCTGCCACGGCGGCATGGGATGAGCCTGAGTCAAACCATACATCCATGATATCCTGCTCTTTTCTGAAACTGCGGCCTCCGCAGCTGCAGGTATAGCCCTCGGGCAGGATCTCGGAAGCATCATGGGCGAACCAGGCGTCGGAGCCCTCTTTGGCAAAAAGATCCTGTACGGCTTTTATGGTCACGTCGTCAATGATTTCCCTGCCGCAGTCATTGCAGTAGAATATGGGAATGGGAACACCCCAGAGGCGCTGGCGGGAAATACACCAGTCTCCCCTGTCTTCCACCATCTTGGAAATACGCTCCTCACCCCATTTGGGAATCCAGCGGACATCCTTTATGGCTTTCAGTGCCGCGTCCTTGAACTTGTTAATGGAGATGAACCACTGCTCGGTTGCCCTGAAAATGATGGGGTCCTTGCAGCGCCAGCAATGCGGGTACTGGTGAATGATCGTCTCTTCGGCCAGGAGCAGGTTCTTCTCCCTTAAAAGCTGCAGGATCGCCTTGTTCGATTTCTCATAGAAAAGCCCCTCGAAAGGCCCGGCGTCCTTTGTAAGGCAGCCTTTGTCGTCAACGGGCACCAGGGTTTTCAGTTCGGGATAATTCCTGCATACCTCAAAGTCTTCGGCGCCATGGCCGGGCGCGGTATGAACACATCCGGTACCGGCATCCAGGGTTACATGGTCGCCGACGATGACCAGGGAATCCCTGTCAAGGAACGGGTGCCTGCACACCGTATACTCCAGCTCGGAACCCATGATCTCCCCGAGGATCCTGTATTCCTTGATCCCCGCGGCGGCAGCCACGCTTTCAATCAGGTCCTTTGCGATTATATAGCGTTCACCGCCGGTTTCGATGACCGCGTAAACGAAACCGGGGTTAAGGCATATGGCCATGTTGCCCGGCAGGGTCCATGTGGTGGTGGTCCAGATGACCACATACAGGTTATCGAGGGAGTCCACAATGCCCCTGAGCTTTCCCTTGTCGTCGGTCATGGGGAATTTGACATAGATGGAGTTTGTGGTATCCTCGGCATATTCTATCTCAGCTTCGGCAAGGGCGGTTTCGCATGACGGGCACCAGTATACCGGGCGCATGCCTTTATATATGCAGCCCTGCTTGGCCATTTCGCCAAACACGCCGATCTGCCTGGCTTCATACTCGGGCAGGTAGCTGATATACGGGTTATCCCAGTCGCCTATTACCCCGAGGCGCTTGAAGGCGTCCCTTTGAATGTTAATGTACTTCCAGGCGATCTCCTTGCATGCCTTCCTGAAGACCACCGGATCAGTATCGTGACGGTTCAGGCCTCTTTCCTTGATGGCCTGCTGCTCGGTGGGAAGGCCGTGGGTATCCCATCCGGGAACATAGGGCGTATAGTAGCCCTTCATATCGTAATACCGCATGATGATATCCTTCAGGATCTTATTCAATGCGGTTCCCACGTGGATTCCGCCATTGGCGTATGGCGGGCCGTCATGCAGCACGAATTTTTTGCCGGAATTGCGGTTCCTATCAAGCCTTTTATTATAAACATCCTTCTTCTGCCATTCCTCAAGGATCTGCGGCTCCTTCTCGGGAAGCCCGCCCCGCATCGGGAAATCGGTTTTTGGCAGGTTAAGCGTCTTTCCATAGTCAACTGCCATCTTTATACCTCCAAATCTCTTCATTCTCAGGTTTTGTCCGGGATACCGGTCCTGTCTTGATGTATCAATAAAAAAGCCCTTCGTCCCATGGGACGAAAGGCTCTGCTTTCCGCGGTACCACCCAAATTGCCCCATAACCCGCCATGGATTACAGGACCACTTGTCTGAGGATAACGGCCTCATTCCGGCTCGCCTTATTCGGCCCTCCGGGCCTTTCAGGCTGCGGCTCGCGGTTGATTTTCAGATTCCGTATCCTGCGGGGCTCCCACCTTTCCCCCCACTCTCTGAAAGGCCTCAGGAATCCTACTCGTACCGGTCATCGCTTTTTGCAATCTTTTATTGATTATATGCCATGAGGGCTTAAGTGTCAACACCGGCCGGGGGTTGCGCCCCAGTCCCTTTAAGGGTTCCGGCTGAGATGAAATTTATCGTCGGCCGATGGGGACCGTCCCGGAGGATTGCTCCTGTTTCCATTATCGGCCTGCATTTTAGGTTTTATGCGCCATTTGCCAATTTTAGCGCCATTGGGTTAGTTCAAATAATTGCGGGCGGAGCGAATTCCTGTCCTGTCATTACGAGTTCAGCAAAGCCGGGCGCGGTAATCCCTGCATAACGCAAAACGTTGAAGGTTGAAGCTCTGTAATTGTATGCACAAGACGTGCTGTTTCAGTCTCGAGTGACTCCGCAGGAGCAGATGAAGTTGTATGCGAAATGCGCCGATCGAGCGGGAAAAAACAACCGGATGTTGTTTTTAGCCGGCAGTCGCACGGATGCGACGTTGCCGGCGGCCCTGCGAGATCAAGCATGAGCATGTACAACTTCCTGCGACGAGGACTGAAGGAGAGACTGAACAGCACGGCTATAACACGTAATTCTTTGAGAAACGCAGCAGAGATTGCCGCGTACCTCTTGTACTGACAACTTAGTCAAAATGCGGCCTTTAAGCCGCATTGGTTATATCCCGAACCTTATATGTCTCTTCTGATACTTACGCGCGGTCGCGCAGGTCGATAAGCTTCCTCTTGAGATCCTCCTCCATCTGCCTCAGTTCAATCTCGGCCTGCTGCCTCTTCGCGCGGCCTTCCTGCTGGATCCTTATGGTTTCCTCAAGGGTGGTCATCAGGTCTTCATTAACCTTCTTAAGGGTTTCAATCTCCACTATGCCGCGCTCGTTCTCCTTGGCTATTTCAATGGAACTGGTCTTGAGCATCTCGGAGTTCCTGGCCAGAAGATCGTTGGTAGTCTTTGTGACGTCCTTCTGGAGTTGCAGCGCGCTCTGCTGGCGCAGCATGGTGATGGCAATGGCGACCTGGTTCTTCCAGAGGGGTATGGTATTCATTATGGAGCTCTGGATCTTCTCAACAAGGGTCTGGTCATTGTTCTGGATCAGCCTGATCTGGGGTGCGGTCTGGATGGCAATCATCCTGGTCAGCTTCAGATCGTGGATCTTCTTCTCAAACCGGGAAATGAGCTCCGACATATCCTTGACCTTCTGGGCATCCACAGGGTCGCCGGTCCTTTCGGCCTTTTCCCTGAGTTCGGGAAGGACCTTATCATTGAGTTCCTTAAGCTTCAGTGAACCGGCCATGATATAGATGTCCAGTTCCTTAAGGTACTCCAGGTTTTTGGCGTACATGGTATCCAGGGTGGTGATATCCCTGATGAGCTGGAGCTTGGCTCGGTCCAGCTGATCTATGATTTTCTCTATCTGGACGCTCAGCTTTTCGTACCGGGCCATGAACTTTCCGGTTTCTCTCTTGATGTTTCCGAACAGCCTGTCAAAGAAACCCTGCTTGTTGGGATCCAGGCTGTCAATGTCCACTTCCTGCACCTTTGTCAGCAGGTCGGTCAGGACAGTGCCTACCTCTCCGCTGTCCTTGGCCCTGATCTGGCCGAGGATGGCATCAGAGAACTTGGACACCTCGCTTTGTGCCAGGGTGCCATATTGTATCACCGACTGGGAATCGCTTATATCGATTTTTTTGGAGAGTTCAATAACCTTTTGCTGCTCTTCAGGGGTCATTTCATTCCATCTGTTTACATCATAGTTATCTATTGCGGCAGCCGACTGGACCGGGGAGGTTTGAATCTGTGCATCCATAGCCTATCCAACCTTTCCTGATGATAAGTAACATACTCATTTTACCAAATTACCATACTGATTAACAATCCCTACTTCTGCCCGCTTGTGGAAACCGGAGGCGGGTTTTTATCCTTTCCCGATTCCCCGCTGGTTGTCATGTTCCTTGAAATGGTTTCAAAGACTTTTATCTCGGTGTCCAGATCCATCACATCATTTGCGAGCATCTTCTCCTTTTGCTGGAGGAAAGAGGCGCGAATGCTCTTGAAGGATTTCTCGGTCTTGTCCAGTATGCCGACGGCATCGGCAGGCATAGGCCTGGTTGTGGCCAGTTCAACGTATTTCATGACGATCTTGTGGGTGGGTTCAAGGTAATATGTTATAAACTGCTTGACAACCCGCAGGTCGTTGGGGTCCTTCCTGAGCATGTCAAATATGGATTCTGCAATCTTGCAAAGATCCTCAATCTCTTTTTTAACCTCAACCTGCATGAGCCGGTAGGAAGCCTGCCGCATGGCCAGTGTCAGCCTTCTGCCGGCTTTTATGGTGCTGTCGATCTCCTGCCGGGTCGCGCTGTCTACATTGACAAAATCGTCCTTCCTCCTTATTGAGGCAATAATGATCACGGCAAGCAACGCGATCAGCAGGACCACAATGCCCCCTACCCCAAACAATAGAGTTATTAAGCTCAAATTATCTCACCACCAATATATGATCGGACGTAACATGTCCGCTGCTTTTACAAATATGATCAACGGTCCCTGCAGGACCCTGTAAGTTCATTCTACACATACGGAATTTTAATGTAAAGGGCTTGGCCTATGGTCACCATGGCTCTCCCGGTCACCGGGTCGACCGTTTTTGTATCCACCACTGCCCTACTTCTCATATATTCAGTCCTAACCCCGTTTATCACAGGGCAGTATCCCTCAAGGCCGATAAATCTCCTTCTGAACTGGTTCCTCCCGACAGATTCTATCCATTCCCTGTCGGCGAAATCCGCCGGTTCCAGGATGACCGTTCCTGCTTTTCGTTCTCCGGGCGTCAGAAGGTGTTCGGGTATGGCCGTGGTCCTGAGGGAACAGCAATAGTCCAGGCACAGCAGGCCCTCCAGGATCTCCGGGTCAGCCCCTGCATCCAGGGAGAAATCCCGGAACAGTTCATAAAGCCTTATAGCCGAGAGCGGCATGAACAGCAGCTTTCTCTCCTTCAGCCACCGGCTCAGGCTGAGATACATGTCAAAGGCCGAAGGGAAAAGGGTCTCTGCATATTCCAGCGTGAAAGTAAGCCTTCCCGTATTGTAGAACCTGTCCAGCGCCTCCTCGACACCCTTGAGCATCGTGATTTCCCGCGCCGTCATGTACCGGTTGGACAAAACTTCATAGGGCGGGCAGCTCCTGTACCGGTAATTGTGCTGCTCGGCCTCAATCCTGATCCTGGTGCCGGGGAGCAGCTTCAGGAAACCAAGTTGGAGGTGGTGTGCCTTCACCCCATAAACAGCGTTGAAGGATTTCCTGAAGGAGTCCAAGTCCTCATGGGGCAAACCAGCGATCAAATCGGTATGGACATGGATATTTCCCCAGGCAGTTATTATCTTAAGGTTATCAAGGGCCAGGTCTGCATCCATGGTCCTGGACACAGCCCTCAGCGTTTCCGGGTTGGTGGACTGGATTCCTGCCTCGACCTGCACCAGACCCTTGGGCATTGATGACAGGATCTCCATCTGTTCATCACTCAGCCGGTCAGGGTTGATCTCGAAATGGAAGGTTACATCTTCAGGCGAAAACCTTCTGATATACTCCCATATCTCCATGGAATGCCGCCTGTTCACGCTGAAAGAACGGTCAACAAACTTGATGACCCTTGCTCCCGCGCCGACAAGTGCGTCGATGCCCGCAAACACTTCCTCCAGCGGAAAGCAGCGCACTCCCCTGTCTATGGAGGACAGGCAATAGGAGCAATTGTAGGGGCAACCCCTGGACGACTCAATATAGGCTATCCTGTCCCTGATACGCTCCAGGTATCCGGGGATGAACGGTGAAACGTAATTTGAAACAGTTTCGTCCGCCATCCGGCCATCAAGCTCCAGCAGCAGCCGGGGAAGCCGGTCTTCCCCTTCCCCCCGGATGACATAATCGGCGCCGCAGGACCTGAAATCATCTCCCGAACCGTCATAACATACCTCGGGACCGCCCACCACTATTATGGTATCCGGCCGGACCTTTTTAAGGTCTGATATGAGGTTCTGCACCAGCACACGGTTCCAGATATAGCAGGAAAAGCACGCCACATCAGGCTCTTCATCCATTATCTCCGACCATATCTTCTGGAGGGAATCGTTGATGGAGTACTGGAGAACAGTAACATCCACCCCTCTTTTCAGACAGGCGGCTTTCAGGCACCAGGCCGCCAGGCCTTCATGATCGTATTTGGCGTTTATGGCGACAATTACTGTTTTCATCCTTATCCCGCTTCAAGGTTATCTCTCATGTCCATGGCCCCGGCTTAGCCCGATGTTCCCGGGAAGCATATCCTGCCAGGCTTTTCACCCTCTCCGGATACCGCTTCTTATTTAATTCTATACTCCAATCATAAAGGGGAGATATAAGGAAGATTAGAATTTGATTAGAGGGCAGGCCTGTATTCGAAAAGGTCGAAATCAGCGATATTATGGCTCTCCCTGCCATTGCCGGAGGCATAAAGGCCTATGGTGGTTCCAACGAATCCTCCGGCCACATCGGTGCTCAGGATCCTGCCGTCAACATTTTGGGCCAGTTGGAGTACCTGTTCCCCATCCCCGAAGAAGAAGCTGTAATCCTGGCCTTGCGCCGATATTTGCATAACAAAGCGCTCGGAACTCCATGGAACAGAGTTCATTATCGTCTCAATACCGTCGCTGCACCGGACAAGACGGACCACGGTCTGGCCGCCCTCATGGGTATACTCCATCCTGTAATGATAGCGGTCGCTCTGGAGCAGAACCATTCCGGCCGCTTCACTTGGCCCCGGCACAAACTCCAGGACTGTCCTCGCGGTAAAGCTCATATGCTGCTGACGCCTGCATACCAGGCTTGGATTCGCAAGCTCAGTCAGTTTGGGAGGTCTGACCCTGAGCCGTAAATAACCGGGGCGTTCTGTCAGGCTGCAGAACTCTTCCCTCGGGGTGCGCAGGAACATCCAGCAGGGATCAAGGCTGCTTTTGTCGAAATGGTCGATGGGCGCTGGAGGCTCAACCTCCCACCGGGGAAGGTCGGGACATGGATAGGAGAATTCGACCTTGCCGGTTCCGGGGCTTACCACCGGCCATCCGTCCTCCCAGGTCACGGGAACAAGGAAGGTTTCACGGCCCAGGTTCCGGTAGTATCCTCCATAGGGCCTTGACGCAAGGAGTACCATCCACCATTCCCCGTTCTGGGTCTCCACCAGGTCGCCGTGGCCAGCGTTTACGATGGGATAATTGCGTCCCAGGTGGCGGTGAGTCAGGATCGGATTGCACCGACAACCTTCATAAGGCCCTGTTATATTGCGGCTTCTGGCAATGGCAACCGAATGGTGGAAATCTGTTCCGCCTTCGGCTATCATGAGGTAGTAATACCCGTCCTTCTTGTATATATGCGGAGCTTCGGGCCATACGGCCTTCTTCAGAGCCCCGCGCCAGAGTCCGAAGCGCTCGCCTTTCAGGGTCATGGTATCGAGATCCAGTTCCCTCATCCATATCTCATTGTCACCGTTATAGGCAGGTCCCTCGGGAACCTCCCAGGTGGCTACCAGGTAGCATCGGCCATCATCGTCAAAGAACAGGGAAGGGTCAATCCCCGGAGCATCAGTCAGCCAGTACGGATCGGACCAGGGACCTTCAGGCCTTTCCGCAGTAACAATGAAGTTCCCGCCTTTTGTCACATTGGTAGTGATCATATAGAACCGTCTATCATGGTAGCGTATGGTGGGAGCGAAGATCCCCTGGGAATGTCCCGCGCCGTCCAGGTCCAGTTGGGATGGCCTGTCCAGGACGTGGCCTATCTGCTTCCAGTGAACCAGGTCACGGCTGTGGAAAATCGGGACTCCGGGAAAATAGGCAAAACTTGAGGTTACCAGGTAATAGTCCTCGCCTGCGCGGCATATGGACGGATCGGGATAAAATCCTGGAAGAATGGGATTTTCAAAGTAACCTTGATTCTTCATACCTACCACCTCGCTTGAAGGCTGTGCAGCCCTCATTTATTCATAGCTTTGTGTCGTTCCATAAGGGCATGGATCTTTTCTGTGGGATCCAGCAGTGAGCTGAGGGAGTCGTCGTGGTTGAGGGTATTGATCAGCAGCGCAAGGAACTTGGACATGTCGACTTCCACATACCAGGGCGCCTTTCTCAGTTCATTCTGCCTGTAGGTCAGGTTTGTGGAGAATACCCTGTTAAGCATGCCCCGTTCATACAGGTCATGGAACTTGTCCAGCCCTTCGGTGAACAGGGCGAAGGTAACGCCTACGTATATTTTATCGGCCTTTCGCTGCTTGAGTTCATGTACGATGTCAATTATGGAGTCCCCGGAGGACAGTATGTCATCTATGATCAGGACGCTCTTTCCTTCAACCGAATCTCCCAGGAACTCATGGCTTATGATGGGGTTCTTCCCATTTACCATCCTGGTCAGGTCGCGGCGTTTATAGAACATGCCCAGGTCCAGCCCCAGCACGTTGGCATAGTAGATGTTTCTGGTAAGGCCTCCCTCGTCGGGGCTCACCACCATCATGCACGATCTGTCTATCTTAAGATCGGGCTCACTGTTTACAAGGGCTTTTATTATCTGGTATGTGGGAAGTATATTCTCAAAACCCTTTATGGGAATGGCATTCTGAACCCTTGGATCATGGGCATCGAAGGTGATGATATTCTCCACTCCCAGGGCCTCAAGCTCCTGCAGTGCTATGGCGCAGTCCAAGGACTCCCTGGAAACTCGTTTATGCTGCCTTCCTGCGTACAGCAGCGGCATAATCAGGTTGATCCTCCTGGCTTTCCCGCCAATAGCGGAAATAATCCTTTTAATGTCCTGGAAATGGTCATCCGGGCTCATGCGGCATTCCTGCCCGAACATCTTGTATGTGCAGCTGTAGTTGCCCACATCTGAGATTATATAGAGATCATAGCCGCGCACCGATTCGTGGATGACGCCCTTACCGTCCCCGGTGCTGAACCTGGGACAGGAAGCCGAGATTACATAGGATTCCTTCAGATAATGCTGGGTTAAACTGTTCTCGTCTGAAAACAGGCTTTGCCTCATCGTTACAAGATGGTTGTTCACAAGCGTTGCCAGTTCATGGGTCCCCTGCATGGGTATTATCCCAAGAGGACCTACAGGTAGTTCATGCTCGCCGCCTACAGAATAAATTTTCTGAAACATAACCGGGTGCCCTCCATAGGGTTATTTTTGCCTTTTTATCGCTTAGGCAATCTCATCGTCCTTCACATTATAGACCACATATTCGCTTATGTAAAACACATTTCGTCAAATTACGCAATGTGCCGTTGCAAATTCATCACAACCCCGGTTTTCCACAATCAGTATTCTCTTCCAGCAGGTTCTGTTATAATATTGGCTGGAAGATTTATCAATAATCCGCCAAGGAGGCAAACCACCATGAGAATTACCAAAAAACCCTTTGGAAAGACCGATAGCCAGGATGTTTACCTGTATACCCTGGTCAACAGCAATGGTATGAAAGCCGAAATCACCAACTATGGGGGCATCATAGTATCGATCTTTACGCCCGACAGGGATGGAAACCTTAAAGATATAACGCTGGGTTTTGATACCCTTGAGGAATACACCGGAATCCATCCATTCTTCGGCGCTATAATCGGACGCCATGCCAACCGGCTGGAGGACGCATCGTTCACTCTCAATGGCGTTTTTTACAGGCTCAACCCCAACGAAGGCAGAAATCAGCTCCATGGCGGACTCACAGGTTTTGACAAAAGAGTATGGTCTGGCGAAATAGTAGGCGAATCAGGCCAGGAAAGCCTCAGGCTGACATACCTGAGCCCGGATATGGAAGAGAACTATCCGGGAAATCTTGATGTGACAGTGACCTATACGCTTAATGACCGGAATGAACTGGTTATCGACTACCATGCGGTGTCGGACAAGGACACGGTAGTGAACCTGACCAATCATGCCTATTTCAACTTGTCCGGGCACGATTACGGAACCATTTACAACCACCAGCTCATGATCAATGCCCGAAGGTTCACTCCCATATCCTCCGAATGGCTTCCCACGGGCGAGATCCGTGATGTGGCCGGCACCCCCTTCGATTTCACCAGTATGAAATCCATAGGGAAAGGCCTTCTCGAATGCATGGACGATGAGCAGATGAAGTTCGGATGCGGCTATGACCACAACTTTGTACTGGATGTAAGCGGGAAGGAGCCGGAGAAGGCAGCCGAACTTTATGATCCTCAAAGCGGCCGCTTAATGGAGGTTTATACCACGAAGCCCGGAGTGCAGTTCTATTCGGGTAACCATGTCAATGTGAAAGGCAAGGGCGGCACATATTACGGGAAACATAGCGGGCTGTGCCTGGAAACCCAGTACTTCCCCAATTCCATGAAGCACACCCACTTCCCTTCGCCCATCCTCAGGGCAGGCGATGTCTATCATCATATTACCATCTACAAGTTCGGAGCGAGGTAAAACTAAAGCCAAAGGAAAGACAGGGGGATAGTTTTCAAACCATGGGGACGGTTCCGCTGGTTCGAACCAGCGGAACCGTCCCCATGGTCTTCCCCTGGTTTGCTCCCGGTTTACTCCCTAACCTGCAGCAGCTCCAGAACCTTGCGCCGGGTCACCATTGCCGCCGTAATGGATGAAGCCAATGCGCAACACAGCAGATACAGCCCGCCGCATATGACCAGCGTATCAATTCCCCTCACGAACAGTCCGGCATCGTATATCACAAGTCCAATGGCAGCTATAACAAGACCTGAAAAGCACAGGCCTGTCTGCTCAATGGCCAGCATGCAGCGTGAGCGGCGCTTGGTGGTGCCGAGGATTCTTAAGATTGCCGCTTCCTTTGCCAGTTGCATGATGATCATCACAGGGGCGATGAGACCGATCAAAATCACCGCCGCTGTTGCAATGGGGAACAGCATGTCCAGCATATCCCGCATACGCCTCACGTTGTCCAGTTCAGTGGTGTCCATCTTGAATGTCAGGGTATCGGTATATTTCCTGTCATCCCTGGCCAGCTCCTCCAGGTAGTTTATAAGGCCTTGAGGGTTTTCTTTATCAACCAGCACAAATTCGGCAGACTCCACCGGGAACGGGTATTCGATGTACTGGCTCGCTGCTTCAGCAGCTTTGCTTAATGGTGCTATTATATAGATTTTACTGATACGCTCATCCTCGGTCGTTATTATGCCTGCCACCTGGAACCCGGTGCTTGATTCCTTGATCTTTGTGATAAGCTCCTCATCTTCCGGGTACATCTCCGACAATAACAAAAAGCGGTTCCAGCTTAACAGGGTGATGGTGTCTCCGGCCTTGACCCCATACATTTCCGCCAGTTGATTGCCTATCAGGCACTGGGGTACATTCTCCTGGAAGAATGAATCATCAAAGCCTTCAGAGCGTATTCAACGGTGTACTCAAAGGGCGATGTGCTTTGCATATAACGTTTAAAATCGTTGGTAAAGGCAAAATAATAACCGGCTCCCACGGGCAGGTCATTTAAAATGACCCAATAGCCGCCGTCATAATAGAAATCCTTCATGAGTTCGGACTTTGAAGCCTCCATGATGGCACTTGAGGAATAGTTGCTTAGAGTGCCTTTAATCTCTGTCTGATCAAACAGTTCATGGTAGGACAGCCTTGTAACAGCCAGAAGCCCTATGGCTCCCGTCAGCAGCAGGGCAAGGAACACGGCGATGACGGTTTTCCATCCCGCCCGCCCCATATGGCGCAGGATGTAGCGGGTGACGTGCTTCACCGGCCTGTAGCCTCCCGGCTTTGGCAGATCCGAACCTATCGGGAATGAAAGGGTGAACTCTGGGGGCGGCGCGGTTTGGTCCAGCACGGCCAGTAAAGCTTTCTTTCTTGCTTTCCTGCCCTTGACACGGACCGCATCTCCCTGAAGCAATGCCAGCGGAGGGGTCTTTGCCAGCTTCCTCATAAACAGTGCCGAGAGACCAATCAAAAACAACGTCTCACCCAGCAGGCAAAGAACCATGGCCCCTACCGGAAGGGACGCATCGGGGGTATAATTCTCCATTGTGGCCGCCAGATCCGTAAGTGTGGACAAGAGGGTTCCGGAGGCATAAACCATTCCCGCTATGCCGCCTGCGGGTATGGCCGCGGCAAAAAGCACTGCAAGGGGCAGCGCCAAAGCATTGCGCGCCTTATTGCGCGGCGTGCCCAGTGCCCGCATGATGGCATAGTTTTTCTTCTGACGCCCTATGTACAGATACGCTGTAAGGAGCAGGGCTGCAGCGGCCCCGCCAATATACAGGGCAGTGGTCATCAGGGAAGTGGTCCGGCTGGTGTCGATGCTGTCCTTCACCTTCATCCAACCCCTGTCCGAAAAACGCAGCGTGAGTCCCAATTCTTTTGCGAGAGGTTCTGCCGCGCTCAGGAAGGCATCCATCTCCAGGGCATCATCTATCACAACGCTGAACTCCGCAGGCCTTATCTCATGGTCAGCCGGCGGTTCCACAGGCAGCAGGGATATGGGCACAAACAGGGTATTTGGGGTATAGCACCACCAATTCGCCCCATCCCGTTCATGCTGAGCATCCACATCAAGATAGGAACCCACGATCTCCAGTTCCACGGTCTTAACAGGCTTTCCGTATCGTTCCGGGATAACAGCTGTGGCACCCAGAACACCGTTCTGCAGGGATAGCTTGTCGCAAAGCTCCACCGTGAGCTTATCCCCGATCTTAAGCCCGTTTAGCTCCATGAGGGATGCGTTGACCACACAGGCATTTGTGTCATCTTTTGTCAGGGCACGGCCTTCCTTGATCACCATTTTCCCCTCGTTGAAGCGCGGTATGGCAAATATATCCGAGGTATACACTACATCAAAGGTCTTCAGATCCTGGTTGGTGATCTCTATAATCTCCCGGACCCTTGCAAATTCTTCAGTTTCAAGGTAATTCTCCGGCTTGCCGTTCAGGAGCCAGAAGGAATTGCAGTAGTCCAGGGTATCCAGATCTCCTAAATAAATAACCCCGTTGTCCTGCTTAAAATATCTCGGATCCCATCGTGCTATCACGAGGCAGCGGTCACCTGCCGACAGGCCGTCAACGAAGCTCTGGCCAAAGGGATTGTTCTCCATATGATAAAAAGTACGCATATCACCCCTGGACAGAACCACATCAGCTCCATCCACAGCGAAAGTAATGACCGAAAGGTCGCTTCCCTGTTCTATTGGAAGACCTCCCGCCAACTGTTTGCAGTCAACCAGGCTGATTATGTTGGTTTCCGAGGAACCCAGGGTTTCATGGCTGATACCGGCTATTGTACCCTCAACCACAACCCTGGACGTATAGTTATACTTCACGATATATTGCTCAAAAATCTCAATGCGCCGAAGGCCATCAATAATTCCGGCGGTCATATAGCGTGTTTGGGCTGAACTTACCCCGGGCAGCGCCGAAAAGGCATTCATCTGTTCCCCGGTCAGCCCGGCAGGGGGCCATATCTCATTTTGATAATAATGGTACCGGGCACTGTTGGGCAAAAAACTTCCGAGGATCAACGCCGTGTTGGGCACACCGTTGTCGAGAGCTGCAACACCCCGGTAATAGCTGATTGCACGGGACATCTCCCGTTGGGTTACTGTATAATCCGCTACTCGGTAAAATACCGCGAAGGAAGCCGCGGCAATGAGGAGGAAAGTAACCAGCGTTTTGAACGGCGCCCGAAAGAGTGTCTTCAGCGATAATCCCGGTCGCATGGTAATCATCTCCAGTGGTGGCTGTGTGATTGCATTTTTTGTTTCCAAAATAAGGCTATATCCTTGGAGAACACGTGTCAAGAAAGCAAACCAGCGGAACCGTCCCCCTGGTTTTCCCCCTGGTTTTCCCCTGTTTTTTATGCATTGTATGAGGAGGATGGGGTGCTTCCGCCCCGGCCGGTCCAGTTATGGTGGAAAAACTCGCCCCTTGGCCTGTCGAGGCGCTCGAATGTATGGGCGCCGAAGTAGTCCCTTTGGGCCTGCAAAAGATTGGCCGGAAGCCTGGCAGTCCTGTAGCCGTCAAAATAGGCAAGGGCGCTGGACATGGCAGGCGCCGGAATCCCGTTCAGCACGGCCTTCGCCACCACTTCCCGCCAGCTTTCCCAGGCATTTTCCAATGCCTCCTTAAAGAATCCGTCAAGCATCAGGTTTTCAAGTTCCGGGTTCTTATCGAAGGCATCTTTGATTCTCCCCAGGAATACAGACCGTATGATGCAGCCGCCCCGCCACAGGAGCGCGATACCGCCATAGTTCAGGTTCCAGCCGTAATATTGGGCCGCTGCCCGCATCAGGGCAAACCCCTGGGCATAGGATACTATCTTGGATGCGTAAAGTGCTTTCCTGATGGCCTCGCAAAAAGCATTACGGTCACCCGGAACGGCAACGGCCGGGGCGGTAAACACTCCGGATGCCTTAACCCTTTCATCCTTCAGGGCTGAAAGGTTCCGGGCAAAAACCGCCTCCCCTATCAATGTAAGCGGAACGCCATGGTCCAGGGCAGCCGTCACTGTCCATTTCCCCGTGCCCTTCTGGCCCGCTGCATCCAGGATTTTGTCCACCATCGGTCTGCCATCCTCATCCCTGGCCTTCATTATATCCCGCGTAATCTCGATCAGATAGCTGTTGAGTTCCCCCTGGTTCCACCGGTCGAATACCTCCCCGATGGCATCGGCATCATAACCTAAAAGATCTTTCATGAGATGGTATGACTCGCAGATAAGCTGCATATCACCATACTCGATGCCGTTATGGACCATCTTTACAAAATGACCCGCTCCGTCATCGCCTACCCAGTCACAGCACGGAGTGCCATCTTCCACCCTGGCCGCGATGGCCTGGAAAACAGGCCTGATAAGAGGCCATGCCTCGCGGGAGCCGCCGGGCATGATGCTGGGTCCCTTCAAAGCTCCTTCTTCACCGCCCGAAACGCCGGCGCCGATAAAGAAAATTCCCTTGTCTTCAAGGTATTTCGTCCGCCTTATGGTATCCAAGTAATGGGAATTGCCCCCGTCTATCAGTACATCACCCTTTGAAAGAAAGGGAACGATCTGCTCTATGAGATCATCAACCGGGCTTCCGGCTTTGACCATCATCATGATTATCCTCGGGGTCCTGAGGCTATCAACAAACTCATTAATGCTGTATGTTCCAAGTATGCTCTTTCCCTTTCCCCTGCCCTCAACGAAACGCTTCACCTTGTCGGTGCTCCGGTTGTATACCGATACTGAGAACCCCCTGCTTTCCATGTTCAGTACAAGGTTCTCTCCCATGACGGCCAGCCCGATGAGGCCGATATCACTCTTCTTCATGCTTTCCCTCCTCGTTTTCAGGCGTAAGCCTTTTTATCGTTTCATAAAGGATCATTGCCTTCTCATAGGTTTCCCTGTAAATCCCGCGGTTCTCCGGGTTTGGCTCGATAATCGCCTGGGCTTTCATGGCGGGAAGCGGCTTATCGAGCCCGTCCACAGCCCCGGTTGCGGCCATGGCAAGAAACGCCGCGCCAAGCGCCGATGCCTCGGTCACCCTGGGAACCGCAATCCTTCTCCCAAACAGGTCAGCCTGCATGGAAAGCCAGATCCTTGACCTGGCATAGCCGCCGCTGGCCCTTATTTCATGATCAGGGGCCATCTCCCTTTCCAGTATTTCATATATGGAATACAGCCTGAACAGGATGCCCTCCATGGCAGCCCGGACAAGATGTTTCCTCGAATGGGCATATGTCAGTCCCCACATGATACCGGTCGCCTGGGCGTTCCAGTCGGGACTGCGCTCCCCGGCAAGATGGGGCAGGAAGATCAGGCCCTCGCATCCCGGAGGCACCTCTTCGGCATAACTGTCGAAAAGCCTGTAAACGTCACCTTCAAAGGCTTCGGCTTCTTTTTCAAACTGGTCGGGGAAATTGTCCCTGAACCATTTCAGCACAATACCGCCGTTGCTGATTGCTCCGCCAGCCACCCACCGGTCATCGGTAAAGGAACAACACCAAAGGAACCGTCCTCCTGGCGCCACTGGTGTCAAAGGTCTGTCAACCGTTGTCCTGAGGGCTCCGCTGGTGCCTACGGTGGAAGACATGGCCGATGAATCCATTACACCGCATCCCAGGTTGGCCATTATTCCGTCACCTGAGCCGATGGCAGCAATTATGCTTTCCGGGAGACCCATGGCATCGGCATATTCCCTTTTCATGCCCGTGAGAACATGCAGGCATGGAGCCACGGGACACAGAACGCTCCTGTCGATTCCGAGGATATCTTTAAGGATGTCATCGTCCCAGTCCTGCTTATGGATGTTGTAAAAGCCCTGGACCGATGCCAGGGTATAGTCCGTAACCTGCTGGCCAAACCACTTGAAAAGTATATAGTCCTTGATGGTCATCCACCTGCTGGCCTGCCTTGCCAGTCCGGGATGGCGCCTTTTAAACCACAGGATCTTGCTGATGGGATATAAAGGATGCTGCACCCGGCAGCCTGTTTTCCGGTACAGTTCCTGCACCGGGTAGTTTTTACCGATAAACCCGGCTTCTTCGATGGACCGGTTGTCGGCCCAGGTGATGAGACGTGTAATGGGACGGCCTTCTGCGTTTATGGCCATCAGACTGTGCATCTGGCAACTGAAGCCCATGCCCCTGATCCGGCGCCTTGAAACTCCCGAAAGGGCGACGCATTGCGAAACCGCGGAAACAACAGCATTTAATACCGCATCCGGATCAAGCTCCATCCAACCCGGCTGAGGGCAGATCAGGGTATACTCATGCCGGCTTATGGCTGCTTCATAACCCGAAGCATCGAACAGAACCGCACGGGTACCCGACGTGCCAATATCAATGCCCAAATAATAATCCTGCATGGCCGAACCTCATCGTGCAAGGGCTTCTTTGCTTATCATCATTTTATTGCATCAGGTACAGCAGATCAACACCCGCCGAAACTGCTGCGGTTCACTTTACCAAGCCCTGCTCGTCCAGGCTTGCCTCATGGTACAGTTGGGAATACAGACCGCCTGCATTCAGCAGTTCCTCATGGGTGCCCATCTCCTCAATACCTTTTGAGGTGAGCACCACGATCAGGTCGGCGTTTTTGATGGTTGAGAGCCTGTGGGCGATAATCAGTGTGGTCCTGCCCCTGGTCAGAATGCTCAGCGACTCCTGGATAAGCCTTTCGCTTTCGTTGTCCAGGGCGGATGTAGCCTCATCCAATATCAGGATGGGCGGGTTTTTCAAAAAGGCCCGGGCAATAGAGATCCGCTGTTTCTGGCCACCGGAGAGCTTTACTCCCCTTTCGCCCACAAAGGTGTCGTAACCGTTTTCAAGTTCCATGATAAAGTCATGGGCATTGGCCAGTTTGGCCGCGGCGACCACTTCCTCCTCGCTGGCGTCCGGCCTGCCATAGAGTATGTTCTCTCGGATGGTACCGCCAAACAGGTACACGTCCTGCTGCACAACGCCTATGTTTCTCCTGAGGAATTCCAGCCTGATCTTCCGGATATCCTTGCCATCTACCAGTATCCTGCCTTCATTTACCTCATAGAACCTTGGGATGAGGTTACAGAATGTGGTCTTGCCGCTGCCAGACGGCCCGACCAGAGCAACGGTCCGGCCCGGTTCTATCCTGAGATTGATGTTTTTCAGAACCTCGGTCCTGTCATTATAGCTGAATGATACATCATCAAAAACGATTTCTCCTTTGACAGTCTCAAGTTCCATCGCATCGGGACTGTCGACTATCTCGGGCTTCGTGTTCATCATGCTCAGGAACCGGTCAAATCCCGACATCCCCCTCTGGAAGGACTCGGTGAAATTCACAAGTCTCTCGATGGGATTCAGGAAGACATTTATATACAGGATGAAGGTAACCATCTCGGTGGCGCCGATGGCCCCCTTGGTCACAAATATGCCTCCCGCCACCAGTACAGTTATATACAGGATTCCCTGCAGGAAGGAGTTGCCGCTGAAGAAACGCCCCATGATGGTATAGCTGTCTTCCCTTGTTTTCACGAACTCATGGTTGTCCACATCAAATTTGCTCAGCTCCATGGCCTCATTGGAAAAGGACTTAACCACGCGGATTCCAGCCAGGCTGTCCTGTATCCGGGCATTGACCTGTGCGATCTTCTCCCTGTTCTTTGCGAAAACCGCCCGCATCTTCAGGTTGTAGAATGCGGTAAATGCCGCTATGAAGGCTGTCAGTCCGAGCAGGATCAGGGTAACCTTAATGTCAATGGTCATCATGATCACGACCGAACCGGCTATCTTGAGCAGCGAAATGAACACGTCCTCAGGTCCGTGATGGGCCAGTTCGGATATCTCGAACAGGTCATTGGTTATCCTGGACATGAGCTTGCCGGTATTGCTGTCATCGTAAAAGGAAAAGGACATCTTCTGCAGGTGGCTGAACAGATCCCTTCTCATGTCGGCTTCCATCCTGGCTCCCATGATATGTCCCCAGGAAGTGATGTAAAACTGGCAGAAATACCTTATGACATAAAGGATGAGAAGTCCGGCCGCGGACAGGAGGATGAGCTCCAGCATATTGTCAGGTCTTTTGCCATACACCTCGTCCAGGAGATACCTTATCAGAACAGGAAAAAAGACATCAATCCCCGAAAGGATCGTGGCGCACAGCATATCCAGGAAGAAGATCCCTTTATATGGCTTGTAGTAACTGATGAATGCCTTGATTTTATCCATGTCTATCTACCTCGATGTATAGTCCTTTCATTTTAGATTATTGGCATGGATAATTCAACCCGCATGGTAAACGTACCATGGGATAAAGGCCAGCGCATGGCAGGTGAGGCTGCGGCCCTATTCAAGGATGAACAGGTCTGCCTTTTCCCTGTCCGAAAGCGTTCTTCCCTCAAGCTGCTTTTCCGCCTTCTCGATAAGCATGCGGGTATCATAGAACGGGATCAGCAGCAGTTCATTGACCTGGCTGCTGATCAGCGTTTTGAAATCGGGGGAAACCCCTATCAGACGGTCCAGGTAACCCAGCTTTTTCTTGTTTTCCCATCGCCAGATAATGGCTTCGGCGTTCTCGCCCTGGGTTATAAGAATATCGCGGTTTTCATCAAATATTACTCTTGAGGTCGCCTGTGACATGCCCTTCAGTTCCGCCGCCAGTTTCCCTGATGATGTTTCATAACAGCGGAGGCTGTAATCGTCCATGCAGACAAACAGGTACCTGCCATTGTCATCAAACAGCACATCCTGCGCTTCAATATCAAAATCATTGATTACCAGCCGCTCTTCAAAGCTGTCCGAATCTAAAAGGCGTATGCTGTTGTCCGGATAGATGGCGGATATAATATTGCCCTTGCCGCTTACCGCAATTGCCCTGATATCTTCCTCCGGGAAAGTGAAGAGTTCCTTGCCGGTTTCGGTGCTGTAAACCGTCGTGCCACTGTGCGGTGATGCCAGGATAACCCTTTTGTTCCGGTCATAGAATTGGGCTATCCTGAATACGAAGTTATCTGTTTCGGCAACCAGGCTCAAGTCATTCGTGCGGACAATCCGGGAGCCATCCATGGTTTTAACCATGCAAAGCAAACCATCGGGGCTTATATGGTTTATTTCAACGCTGTAGTCATATGTATCCCGGGCAAGGAGTTCCAACGTCCCGGCATCGTATACCGACAACACTCCTCCCAGGCCGGCGGCAAGTATCTTTCTGCCTTCATCCGTGAAACGGGCATATGTAATAGTCATCCCGGTTTCGATTATACCTTTCTGCTCCCCGGTCTCCCAGTCCCAGACCACGATTTCCCCGGTATTGAAAGTATAGGCCAGGATCATGCTTCCATCAGGGCTGAAGTCGCATCTGTTAATGGTATTACCAAGGCCGGACAGCCTCAGGATGTCCTCATTCTGCAGGTTCCTAAGCAATACAGCCTTGTCCGAGTAACTGTAAGAAGCTGCTACCACGCCCGAACTTATCATGATATTGTTGATGCCCTGGGATAGCTCAACCCTGCCGAGGAAATACTCCCAGCCGATACCATCCATGACCCAGAAACGAATGGTGCCGTCATAGGACGATGATATCACGAACCCGTCCCATATGATGTAATCGCTGACATTGTCGCCGGAGATAAATGTGTACAGCAGTTTATCAACGGAAACATCCAGGACATTGATCTTCTCGCTCTCCGTGAAAACAAGCAGGTTTTTGTCATAGGGCGAGAAAGCCAGGCCGCTTATGCTGGAGTAGTCAAACTGGCGCTCAATACGCCTGTAACCGTCAAAGTCAAAGATATCCAGGGCGCCTTTCCCCTTTGACAGAAGATCTGTCGCTTCCGGGACGAAATCGCTGGACGCCACTGCCACGATACCGTCGGAAACGGCAACATCGGTAATCTCATCATACTCCACCCGGAATTCCCGCAGCAGGCTATTCTTCTTAATATCGAAAAGGAGGGCCCGGCCGGAATTGGTGCCCAGGCACAGGTAGCGTGCAGTGTCGTCCATGCTCATGCTGGTGACATATACAAAACCGTCACCCTTTAGGTAGTCCTCTATGTCATGCCTGAAAAGCACGGCGCCTGTCCCCATATCCAGCAAAGCCACAGTTTCGCTGTTGATAACAGCAACACTGCGACCGTCCGAACTCAGTTCGAAGCGGGTGATATATTCATCATACTCCCAGTTCGCCTTCATGGTTTCAAGATCCAGGCAGGTCAGCCTTCCGTCAGCCATGTAAACTATGGTCCTGTCGTCGGCATATGCCAGGCTGCCCTTCCTGGGATATCTCTCGCCGGTGTAATGCTTGTTGAGCAAATCCCCATGCCGGGTGTCCCAGACATACAGGTAGCCGTCCCTTGCCCATGTCACTGCGGTTTCCCCATCGAAACCCAGGCAGATGAAGTTCACGATATTATCATGCTTGAGCGCTACATCCGGGAGGAACCTGTTATCTGTTTTATAGACATGCAAAGCCTGGCTCAGGGCATACTCGGCTTCCTCAACATATGGACGCTCGGGATTGTCCAGGTCTGCAGGCAGGGCTTCCCTTGCAACCATGATGGCAGTCCTGCGGTCTCCCTCCTCCAGGAGCTGGGTTGATATATTAGCCATGTACAGCGACTGCCCTTCAAGCGTCTTCTGAACCTGCTGCTCAAGAAGAACTGATTTCTGGCGTATCTGCCAGGCCTGCCACGCACTGAAGGATCCAAAGCCCAGGAAAAAGACCGAAAGGGATATGGACAATGATAAAATCCGCTTAATTGCCCGCTCCCTGTGACGCTGCCTCAGGTCGTCGAACCGGCAGTTGAGGATGGGGGCCAAGAGGCGCAGGATTTCCACCTTGAGCTTTTTCTTCATCTTGCCCAGGCTGTCCGCCCGTATATCGGCCGCCAGCGGTTCTACCTCTTCCACAACTTCCCTGACCTCGCCGTCTTCACCCACCACCTGTCGCCTTTTTAAGCGCAATGGTTCGGGAAAAGATTCATCAGGTTCCCCCTCCACCAGGAGTGCCAGGATTCTGTCCTGTCCGTGAAGTTTTGAAAAGGTTTCTATCTCCTGCATCACCCATTTGGACTGGGATGTCCTGGGCGAGCATATGACTATGAGGTGCTCGGAGTTTGCCAGGGCTTCGTTTATACTGTCAGCCAGGTTTGAGGAGGTGGGAAGCTCCTCCCGGTCCCGGAAAACCCTGCCCACTTTCTTCTTTATACCCCTCCTGGTCAGGCTTTTCGGAACCTTGAAGCTTTCCAGCATCCTGTGCAGCTTTTCCGCTATGGATTTATCGGGCTCGGTATGACGGTAGCTGATAAACGCGTCATATTTATAACTCTCATTTTCCCGCATATGCGCACCCCATCGGAAATGTGATATAGCCGGCATCTGGCCTTTATTATTTTAAAACTACATGACAAAACCTGAAAAGTCAATATAAGGTAAGCGCCTCCGGATTTCAGCGGGAAGCTGCGGCAAGCAAAACAGGAAAACCATGGCTTCCCTGTTGTACAATAATCAGATTATTGATTCAGTCCGGCCGGTCGGTGAACATAAGCGGCAGGAGACATCAGCCCTCCAGCCTGCTGTAGACACGCACCGCCGTTTTCCCCAAAGCGATAACTCCCGCCGCCGATAAGGCAGCCAGTATAACAACAATGGCGCCATACAGCAATACCGGGCTTGCCTGGAGCCTGAGCAAACCATAGGAAACAGCGCCCAGTGCCACAATAACGGTCGCTCCAGCAAGCATTCCCAAAACCACGTTCATGTTCTGCTTGATGGCTTCGGTGGGATTGTTCCAGTTAAGTTTCGGCCTTGCAATATCTATGAGTATTCCTGCGAGGCAGACCGGGAAAAGCGCCGCCGCGCTGAGCACGGTGCCTGAAAGCCATACTCCGAAGCTCAGCCGCAGGGAAAGCGCCATGGCCAGCGAGGTGGCAACAGCACACAGCAGCGATATGGAATATCCTGCCATCAGCTTTCCTGCTGCCTGGACCTGGGGTTTGACCGGGATGCTTTTCAGAATCCACAATGAGTTGCCCTCCCGGGAGTATGTGCTGGAAATGGCCGCATTAAAACACCCGAAAAGGGTCAGGACACCCGAAATTATCAACACCCTCGCAGACGATGAACCAAACCTGTCGATGAGCGAGAATAACGCCTGCAGATCAGGGTCCTGGGCAAAAGTGCCCCCGAAGAGCGGCATGGCCATGAGCACAGGGCCGACAATAATGCCGATCAGGGAGTTTAGGGCATAAACAGGTGTTCTCAGAATGATCTTCCATTCATTCTTGAAAATCACCATGACGGGCGAAGAGCCTTTATAGGTCAATTCTTTCCTGACAGTCTTCTTTTCAGCCTCAAGCTGGGCAGTCGCTCCCCTTTGGTAGATCAGTGAGGACAGCATCCAGACAGGTACGAAACATGCAGCCGACAACAGGATAAGATAGCCAAGATTCTTAATCGCTTCGGCGCCGGTATGGGAAAGGGCTTTGGTAATCCAGACAGAGGGCGGGAATATCCTTCCCGACCATTCAACCAGCCCGTCCCTGCTTTGCAGGATTTTGAGGTAAAGCTCCATCTCCGAACTGTTCTCAGGAATCCGGGAAAACAGGAAGTTCTGCCCTGCAAAAAGGGCAAGAAACAGGACGAGGGAGCCAATAATGATGATCAGGTCCCTTCTCCTGGAACGGCTTACAACATTCATCAGGACCATGGACAGCAAAGATGATATAACCAGCGGCACTATGGGCAGAAGCAGGATGCATATCAGTGCCGCGATATAGTAAAGTATGCCCTTCTGTGCCCCCGTCCCGTATATGATGACGGGAGGCAGCATGAAAAACAGGGCTATGGGATATTCCCCCATTAGGACCAGTATGAATTTTGACAGGAACACACTGCTCTGCCTGATGGGCAGAGAAGCCAGAAACTCCGTATCCCTGGCAAGAAACAGGGCGCCCAGGATATAGAATATGCCGAAAAAGAGGATTACCAGTCCGCCGGCTGCCGCTCCCATGGTAAGGATCAGCTGGGGTGAGTTCATTAGCCTTGCTGCCTCATGGAGTTTGCTCATCATGTAGGTATAGAGGAAAACAAACTGTCCCAGGGCAAATATAATGATCAGCGCCATCCCTATGGTCTTCCACAGCTCTTTCCTGTTGTGTCTGAAGTTATACCTTGCCATGGACAGCCCGAACCTGGAATTTATCTGCAGCTTCAGGAGACTCAGAAACTTACTCATGGGTTTCACTTCCTTCACCGGTAAGTTCCAGGAATATGCTCTCCAGCGATTCGTCCCCCGAACTGCGAAGTTCGTCAAGGGTGCCTACGGCAATTATCTTACCCTTGTTTATAATCCCGATGCGGTGGCAGAGCCTTTCCGCAACCTCCAGGATATGAGTGGAGAAGAAAACGGTATATCCCTTTTCGCAATGGCGGTTCATTTCCTCTTTCAGCAGATGGGCCGCTTTGGGATCCAAACCGGTCATTGGCTCGTCCAGGATCCATAGAGGCGGGTTATGGAGGAGAGCCCCGGCAACGATAATCTTCTGCTTCATGCCATGGGAGTAGCTTTTTATGGGCTGGCCGGCAGCCTGCTTCATGTCAAACATATCCAGGTATTTTTCTATGCTCCGCTTCCGTTCCTCGCGGGATACCCCGTAGACATCGGCTATGAAATTCAGGTATTCAATCCCGGTGAGCCGGTCATAGATATCATGGGTGTCAGGAACATAACCCATGCTCAATTTTGCGTTTATGGGATCCTTCTCAATATCACAGCCGTTTATTGTTATGGTTCCCGAATCAATTGGAAGCACTCCGGCGATCATCTTGATGGTAGTTGTTTTTCCCGCGCCATTGGGACCCAGGAATCCAAATATCTCTCCCGGCCTTACCTCGAGAGAAATATCGTCAACTGCCTTGACCTTTCCCCTGGCGTAACTCTTGGAAACATTTTTTATGGAAAGCAAAACAATCGCCCCTTTCTATCCGCTGCTTCCAGTCTATCCAATACTTGATGGGACGTCAACCATGGCCAACGCTATTGCCGGGACTTATCTGCTTTTCCGGAAGGCAGTGAACAGGTTCAGTTCTGCGCCGGTTCCTGCCCCTGGCTCAAACCGGGTTTCCGTGCGCCCACAACTCCAACCAGTATCGGCACCAGCAGGCTTATGCCCCCGGCAATAAGCCATTCGTTCAGCGCAAGGGCGGTGGTTCCGAAGATCGGTGAAAGGAATGGAAGATAGATTATCCCCAACAACATGAGTACCGAGGATAATACTGCCAGGACCAGGTATTTGTTCGAAAGCACCGGAAGCTCAAACAGGCTCTTATGCTCCGATTTGCATTCAAATACGTGGATGAGCTGGGACATTACCAGGGTCACCAGGGCTGCCGTCCTTGCGGCGGCAAGGTTTTTGCTCATGGTATTTACAATCATGAAGCTTGCAATGGTAGATAAAGCAATGAATACGCCTCTTGTCAGGATCATCCTTGCAAGCCCGTGTGAGAATATGCTTTCATCGGGGCTGCGGGGAGGTCGTTCCATGATGTCGGGCTCGCCCGGCTCCATTCCCAGGGCAATGGCGGGCAGGCCGTCGGTTGCCAGGTTCACTGCAAGCACCTGGGCCGGGAGGAGCGGTATGGGCAGGCCAATGAGCATTGAGAGGAACATGGTGAGCACCTCTCCCACATTGCAGGAAAGAAGGTACCTGATAAACTTCCTTATATTTGAATAGATATTGCGGCCTTCTTCCACCGCGGCGACAATGCTGGAAAAATTGTCGTCCATCAGTATCATGGATGCAGCCTGCCTGGTCACATCGGTTCCGGATTTGCCCATAGCAATCCCTATGTCGGCATCCTTTACTGCTGGCGCATCATTCACGCCATCCCCTGTCATTGCGACAATATTCCCGTTGTTTCTGATAGCTCTCACTATCCTCAGTTTATGCTTTGGGTAAACTCTTGCAAAAACAGTTGCTTTTCTGCAGGCCTCCTCCAGTTCCTGGTCCGACATCCTGTCTATCTCGCCGCCATTGACTACCAGGTCACCTTCCCTGTATATATCGAGGGCCTTGGCGATCGCTTCGGCTGTCTTTACATGGTCGCCGGTTATCATGACTGTCTTTATCCCGGCCCGCCTGCATTTGGCCACCGATTCAAAGGCTTCCTTCCTCGGAGGGTCGGTCATACCGGCCAGGCCGATAAAGACCAGTTGGGATTCCAGGTCGTCACGCCATAACTGGGACGGCTCAACGGTTCGATAGGCAAATGCCATGACCCGAAGTGCCCTGGAGGTCATGGCGCTGCATTCGTCCCTGAGCTTTTCCAGGTCTTCAGGGGTTATATCCCTCTCCCTGTCGGCGATCATTATTTTGGAGCATTTTTCCATGATGATTTCCGGGGCGCCTTTGGCAAACAGAAACAGTTCGCCGCTCCGGGACCTGCAGACGACCGACATGAGTTTGCGGTCCGAATCGAAGGGTATTTCCCTTACCCTCCTGTAGGCACTGAAAACCGATTTCTTGTCAAACCCTGCGTCTATAGCGGCCCTTACCAGCGCAACCTCGGTGGGGTCGCCTTCTATATCAAGGCCAGCGTCACTGCTGTCCATGATCCGGGTATTGCCGCATAGCATCCCGATCTTGAGCAGCAGCTTCAGGCCTGTGGTCTTCTCCGCATGCACCTCCCTGCCCCGGCACCAGGCGCTGAACCTGCCGTTGCTGTCCTTGTGCAGCACATACGGGTTCTTGCCCGCATAGGCTTCAACCACAGTCATCCTGTTCTCGGTGAGGGTTCCGGTTTTGTCCGAACAGATAACCGTGGCACAGCCAAGGGTCTCAACGGCGGGCAGACGCCTGATAAGGGCATTTTTCTGAACCATTCTCCTTACTCCGATGGCCAGGGCGATTGTCACAACAGCCGGCAATCCTTCCGGAACCGCCGCCACCGCAAGGCTGATGCCGCCAAGAAGCATCTGGATTACAGGCTCTCCCCTGAGAATTCCCAAAAGCGCAACAATGGCGCAGATGACCAGGCATCCGGTAACCATGTACTCACCGAGCTTTTCAAGCTTCTTCTGGAGTGGTGTTTCCTGGACGCCTGCTGTTTCCATCAATTCTGCAATTCTGCCCATCTCGGTTTCCATGCCGGTGGCCGTGACCAGGGCTTTTCCGGTTCCGCTGGTGATCATGCTGCCCATGTAAACCATATTCCGGGAAGCAATGCCTGCCAGGCTGGCGTTTACCTGGTCTGTCCGCGATTTGGCAACCGGGATGGACTCACCGGTAAGCATGGACTCATCCGAATACAGGTTGTTGGCTTCCAGCAGGACAGCATCAGCGGGGACACGGTTCCCGGCCTCCAGGACGACCAGATCCCCGGGGACTACCTCTTCGGCAGGAATATCCCGTATAACCCCGTCCCTGACCACCCTGGCATGGGGCGCAGCCAGGCTCATGAGGGCCTCCATGGCTTTTTCGGTCCTCATTTCCTGGATGAAACCCATGAGTCCGTTCAATATGATTATGGCCAGGATTGCTATGGCTTCACTGTTTTCACCCATGGTAAACGATATGATAGAGGATGCTATTAGAATAATAATCATAAGGTCTGTGAACTGGGAAAACAGGATTTTGAGCCACCCATGGCGTTTTGCGGTTTTCAGCGCATTTCTTCCATGGATCTCCAGCCTTTTCCGGGCTTCCTCTCCAGTCAGGCCGCATACGGCATTTTTGCTATTGTCCGTTAGGGGGAGCTGCCTTTGCGCTTCCACACCATCACTCCTCGGGTACATTGCAATGGGTCCTCCAGGCGGGACAATGTATCCTATGCTGTTTCCAGCCATAATAGTACAGGCTATGGCTTAACTGCAAACAGCCGGGCTGCATATCATGGAAAGAGAGCTTCACGGGAGCGCCGTTTTATGTGGATACTGATAATGACCCTTATTTCGAGTTTTGACTGTGTCCTGGCGGGCATGTCCTATTCCGCCAGGGGAATCCGGATCCCGCTGGTCTCGAAGCTCCTTGTTTTTATAACTGCCCTGGCCGTCGGCTGCCTTACCGAACTGGTTTCGGTATCACTGACCAGGCTCATTCCTGCAGGTCTTGCGGAGGTCCTGGGACAGGTCGTCCTTGCCATGATGGGATTGTTCATGCTGTTTTCGGCCATATTGGACAGAAAACCGAAGCATAAAAAAAAGAGCCTTCCGGAACATCAATCGCCAAGAACGCTCTTCAAGCTCGTTTTAAAATCGGCCGGCATCACCATCCAGGTTCTTAAACATCCATCCGAAGCCGACATAGACCAGTCAGGCCGGATAGACCCATTGGAATCCATCCTGCTGTCCATCGCACTTACGTTGGACTCGGTGGGTTTAATCCTGTGCAGCGCCCTGATCGGCCAGAATACGATCCTTTTCCCGGTTGCACTGAGCATCGGGCAGCTTGCCGGGCTCATCGCAGGAGGCAAGCTGGGATACTGGCTTGCCGGAAAAGCCCCTTCCCCATTGGCCAGATACCTGCCATCGCTTATCCTGATCCTTATGGCGGGAATCGGGCTTATTCGATAATCAGTTCAACGGGACAATGGTCCGAGCCGTAGACATCGGATAATATGGCAGCGTCCACAAGCCTTGGCTTGAACCTTTCCGAAACGCAGAAATAGTCGATGCGCCATCCCACATTCTTTTCCCTTGCGTTGAACATATATGACCACCAGGTATAGGCGTCGGTCTTATCGGGATAAAAATATCGGAAGGTATCTATGAACCCTGACTCCAGGAGCAGGGTCATCTTGCTTCGCTCCTCAGGTGTGAAGCCCGCGTTGTTCACATTGGATTTGGGATTCTTTATATCGATCTCCCTATGGGCAACATTCAGGTCCCCGCAGAAAATAACAGGCTTATGGGTATCCAGCGACAAAAGATAGTTCCTCATGTCATCCTCCCATATCATCCTGTAAGGAAGCCTTACCAGGCCTCTCTGGGAATTGGGGGTATAGATGTTCACCAGGTAGTAATCTTTATACTCGAGGGTGATCACCCTTCCTTCCCGGTCATGAGCCTCTATTCCCATGCCGTATGATACCTTGAGAGGCTGGATCCTCGTGAAGACAGCGGTTCCCGAATAGCCCTTCTTCTCGGCATAGTTGAAGTAAAGGGTATATCCCTCCAGTTCCAGGTCAAGCTGTCCCTCGCTCAGCTTGGTTTCCTGCAGGCATAGTATATCGGGCGACCTGCTGTCGAGGAAGTCAAAAAAACCCTTGCCTATCGCTGCCCGCAAACCATTTACATTCCATGAAACCAGCCTTGTCATATCCATCCATCCTTCTGGAAATATTCAGCCCTCTTCGATCCTGTCCCATTGCCTTGCGGCTTCAAAACGGGCAACCGCGTCCATGCATTCGGACACAATCCCTTGATCAAAACCCATGATTCTCAGAAGCTTTATGGCATTCCTGGTGGCAGCCCGTCCCTCCCTGAGCCGGTAATCAAAGCTGACCTCGCTGTCGGTAACGGTCTCCTCGAAATGCTTATTCTCGAATATCCCATCAAGTATATCGGCAAGCTCCTGGTCGTGGGTAGCCGCCATAAGGCAGACATTTTCACGGGCAAGTGAATACAGGACCCTTGACGATGCCGCGATCCTCTCTATGGTATTGGTTCCCCTAAGGACCTCATCCACGACGCACAGGCACCTAATATCCGGGTTAACGGCAGAAAAGATCCTCTTTAAGGATTTTATCTCGGCAATGAAATAACTCTCGCCATCAATAACGCTGTCCCTAAGCGCCATGGAGGTTATGGGAAAAAGCGGAACCGATGTCCAGCTTTCGGCCAGGCATGTGCCGGTGGTATGAGCCAAAAGGGTATTGATGGCAACTGTCTTAAGGTATGTGGATTTACCCGACGCATTGGAGCCCGTGACCAGGACAGGTTTTTTCAGCAGGACAGGGTTTCCTACACAGTTTTTGACCATGGGATGCCTGACGTTCAACGCATCAATGCTGTGCATGCTTTGGTCATGCTCCCATGCGATCTTCGGGACGCACCATTCCTCCAGCGTCTTTCTGTACGAAGCGATGCATATGGTGGCATCCAAAAGGCCAATGAGCCCGAACAACCGGGCAAATTCGTCAACCTTTTGCCTGAGCAGAAGAACCGACGCCTGGTAGCTCCATATGTCTATCAGGAAAATCATCTTGGGAATAGTCGTGGGATCGTCGATGACTTCCTTGTTGATAAAAAAACTTGGGGAACCCCTCCTGGCAACCTCCCTGAGGCTCCCTAAAAGCTCGTCAAGCCGGGAAGTCACGTCGGGGATGCCCTGGATATCAAGCCCGGCTATCCTGTCTGCAAGGGATATTATCGCTACGGCAGAATTAACGATGGATATCTTTGAATCAATTTCCTTTATGGCCTTTTCGTGATACAGGACATTTAACCCTATGGAAAGGATCAGCAACAGCATACCCAAACCCACATTCACAAATATCACAGGCAAGGTTAAAAAGGGAATGAAGGTAAGCAGTTTGAACCAGTTCCCCCTCCTGAGCTGCAGACGGTCGGTATCGCCCACCAGTGTTGAGGCGCCCTTATCCCTGTACTTGCCGAACCTCTCCAGGTGCATCTGTACCCTTTCCCTGACCTCCGGGTTCTCTTCCCAGTATTGGATGAGCCGGAGCCTGTCCTCCATGCTTTCCCTGTCATACAGAGGTGTCCTTAAGAGGGAATAGAGGACTTCGTCCCCCATTGAGGAATGGGTGCTGTTAATCAGGGTGTAGAACCTGTCCATATCAAGGTCGTTCCAGGTGGTGTCGTCGATGACGTACCGGGCGTTCTTTTTCCCATACTCCCTGAAAAAGGTTGCAACGCGCCTGAAATCAAAGTCGTCAGGGTTGTTGTCGGGAAGTTTGCCCCACTGTTCCCTCAGGCGTTTCAGTGTCCTTTCATCTCTTTTGCTCCTTTTGATCAGGAAGCTTATAAGCATGAATATTCCGAATATGGCCGCTGCGAATATGAAATCCAAACCTGTACCCCTCCATCCATTGGTTCTTTTTATTATATAATTCATTTGATCATAAGGAAAGGTCTGCCCGATCCATGATTTATCAGGCCTCGGGAAGCAGGCAGCAGGTCCGTAAGGCAAATAATGAAAGAAAATGTGCAAAATTTTTCCGGTTATATATGGACTAATCTTGAGTCTTTGGATATACTTCTCTGAGAGTATGCTGTTGCCTCTTTAAGGGCCCCGGCATTCAAGAAGCTAAACCTAAAGTAGGGGGGAACATTTGTATGCAGCGAAAAATCTATCATGTGGAAGAAAGGGTGCCTTTTCTCATGGGATTGCCCCTGAGCCTGCAGCACCTGTTCGCCATGTTCGGCGCGTCGGTGCTGGTACCCTTCCTTTTCAACAACGCGGCCCGGACCGATTATGTCATCAATGTGCTTAAGACCACGATGGACAAGCTGACACCGGAACAGCTGGCACAGGTCAATTCCATCACTGTTATTGATCCGGCCCTGGTTCTCTTGATGAATGGTTTTGGCACGCTTCTCTACCTTTTCCTCTGCAAGGGAAAATCACCTGCTTTTCTTGGTTCAAGCTTTGCCTACCTGGCGCCGACCTTCGCCATAATCACAAGTTCCACACAATATCAGGCAAATTTCTCGAAAGCACTGGGCGGTTTTGTCGTTTCCGGTGTTATTTTTTGCCTGGTAGCCATCCTGATCAAGCTGGTAGGCACCAAATGGATCGATATAGTGCTGCCGCCCGCGGCCATGGGACCCATCGTGGCGCTTATCGGTCTTGAACTCGCAGGCACGGCGGCAGGCAATGCCGGATTGCTTCCCGACGGCAGCGGCCGGTTCTACTGGCCAAATGTGGTCATCGCCCTGTTTACACTGGCGGTTGTCATACTGGGAACACTGCTGTTCAGGGGATTCCTGTCGGCAATACCCGTACTGATAGCTGTGGTTGCCGGCTATGCCCTCGCTGCAATCCTTAATGTCAGCAACCCCGGAGTTATTAATTTCGATTCGGTAGCCGCGGAACCATGGGCGAGACTTCCGGTATTCACAACGCCCACCTTTGATCTCAATGCAATACTTATCATCTTGCCGGCTACATTGGTTGTGGTTTCCGAGCATATCGGTCATATCATAGTAACCAGCAAGATCGTGGACAGGGATCTTATAAAAGAGCCCGGACTCACACGCTCCATGCTGGGCGACGGTCTTTCCACCGCCATCTCCGGCCTTGCAGGGTCCTGCCCGACCACCACTTATGGCGAGAACATGGGCGTCATGGCCATCACCAAGGTCTACAGCGTATGGGTTATTGGCGGTGCGGCTGTGATATCAATCATTATGGCCTTCATAGGGAAACTGACCGGCATAATCAACAGCATACCCGGCGCTGTCATGGGCGGTATCAGCATCCTGCTCTTTGGAGTTATCGCGGCATCAGGTATCAGGATGATAGTTGAGGCCAAGGTGGACTACAGCAAGTCCAAAAACCTCATACTAACAGCGGTCATCTTTATAGTCGGTCTCAGCGGCATGTCCATCAGGCTGGGAGAGGTGGACCTTACGGGAATGGCCCTCGCGGCTGTCATCGGTGTTGTGCTGAGCCTGCTGTTCTATGTGTTTGAAAAGCTTAAGCTCACCAATGACGCGGAAGAATAGCGGAAACATATATTTCAGTATTCAAGCCGCCGGCGCACGCCGGCGGCTTTTTGTCATAACGGGGATCTGCTATTCCTTGTCCTTCTTCATCTGCTCCTTCATTGTCTTCGCAGCACGGCTGATCAATAGCATGGGATAGATGGAAAGGCCTATGACCATCAGGGTTATGAGAAAAAGCGTCATAATTGTTTTACCGGTTTTGGATGCGTGGGAACCCTGGTTTGACGATGTGTTATTCCTGACGCCGTCCGCAGGCTCTTCCACCTTATTATCGTTCTGAGATGACATCGCAGCTACAGCCAGATTTCCCGGACCATGCCCGGAGATCACAGTTTCGCCCATAACCGCTCCGGCATGGAATTCCATGGCCTGGCTCGCGCTAATACACAGGAAAGTGAATAAACCCACTGATAATATGAATAACGCTGTCCTTTTCATTAATTGTTCCTCCCGGCGGCACAGGTTCGTCTTCCAACAGCCCGCATTTGCAACTTCCGGCATCGGTTTTTATGATTAATCTTTCGGACTGTTTTCTTGCAACCGCCTAGTATTATAACAAATCTTTGGGACCGCTACTTCTACTATCCCCCTGAGTTTTTAAAGGATTATATCCTGGATAAGACCCTTGAAACACAAAAGCTGTTTCTTGAGCGAATCACCATGCTCTTTGAGGAAGGCATCCGGAAGGGCGAGGTGAAAAGGCAGCCTTCGCGGAACCTTGCCCTGGCGTTTTATTACCTGATGATCGGGCTTTCCATGTCGGTAAAGCTCTATGACAAAACCGAACTGGAACGTGTCCCCTGACCCAGGAACAGATGAAAGAGATCGATAGCCTGCTTGCCTCTGTCTGAGGTTCCGGCGGGAAACTTTTTGCCGCGAAATGCCCCTGACAGCTTGACAGGACAAGGGCATTCACGGTATATTATTTAAAGCAGAGATGAGATGAGAATAGAGAGACGAGATGAGAAGAGGCTAATGGCTGAATGATGGTACATATCATGGTCAGGTGTCTCCTGGCCGTTTTTATTTGGCGCCATTCCTTTCATCACACCTCTGCGAAAATCAAATTCAAGGAGGTTTTTTCATGTCACAGGAAACCATGCGCAAAAGGACTATCCAAAACAAATCAAGGAAAGGCATGTCGGTAACCGATATCCTCCTGGTGGGCGTGCTGCTTGCAGCGGGCGCGGTTCTTAAGTTTTTCGTGGGAGCCTTTTTCACAGCAGGGATGAAACCCAATTTCATAATTGCCATGTATTGCCTGGCTATCCTGCTGATCAGGCCCCGCCTGTATGAGGCCCTTATTATAGGCATCCTGGCAGGCGTAATATCCCAGTTCTTCCCCGGAACACCATACCTGAACCTGATAAGCGAGCCCGTAGGAGCAGTTGTTATGTATCTTCTGATGCAGGTTCCCATCAGAATGGAGATAGGCAAAATTACCTTCAAGCCTGTTTTCGCCACCTTTATCGCGACGCTGTGCAGCGGTTTTTCCTTCCTTGGCACCCTTTATCTTTTGTTCTACGCCGGGGCCAATGTTTCGGCCATGCCTGTAGCCGTATTTTTAGGCATTATTCTGGGCACAGCGACAATCAACTCGGTCATAGTCGAGGTATTGTATGTTCCGGTAAAGCTTGCCCTTGGAAGGAAGGTCACCAATGATCCGGTTCAATGATGTTTCCTTTTCCTACGAGAACAGCGATGAGATGGCGGTCAGGAACATCAATGCCCATATAGGCAGGGGCGAGTTCGTGGGCATTATCGGGCCATCCGGTGCGGGCAAGTCCACCCTTCTTTCCATGATTAACGGCGTGATCCCGCATTTCTACAAGGGCGACTTCTATGGCGAGGTTCTTGTATGTGGCAGGGACACGGTGGAAAGCACCTGCGGCAAGCTCTCACATCATGTGGGGAGCGTCTTCCAGGACCCGGAATCCCAGATTGTTTCGACTGTTGTGGAGGATGAAATCGCTTTTGGCCTGGAGAACTTCAATATCCCTGCAGGTGAGATTGAGGCCAGGTTGGCCGAAGCCCTCAGGATGGCCGGTATTGAACACCTGAGGCATGAAAGCACCGCCGCTCTTTCCGGCGGGCAAAAGCAGCGGGTTACCATTGCAGCAGCCATTGCCCTGAGGCCGGAAATACTGGTCCTGGACGAGCCGACCTCACAGCTTGATCCCCGGGGAAGCCGGCAGGTTTTCACGACCCTCAGGCAGTTGAACCGGGAATATGGCATTACCATCATCATAGTGGAGCAGAAGGTCATGCTTCTGTCCGAGTTCTGCAGCCGGCTCATGGTTATGGAGAAGGGACGGATCATCATGGACGGGCCCACGCGCAGCGTACTGGAGCATAATGACAGGCTGTTGGAACTGGGCATCAATTGTCCCAGGATCGTCACCCTGACAAAGCTCCTTAAGAATGCCTCGCTCTGGTCCGGCGGATACCCTGTGGATGTTGACGAGGCAGAAACGGTTGTAAGAGGGATAATGGAGGGAACCCATGATCAGTATCAGGAACCTGAGCTATCGATACAATAAAAAGGCCCCGCTGGTTCTGGACAATATTAGCCTGGAGATAGGGCGCGGCGAGTTTGTGGCGCTGGTGGGACAGAACGGCGCCGGCAAGACCACTTTGCTTAAACAGCTGAACGGTCTTTTAAAGCCGTCTTCCGGAAGCGTCACGATAAACGGCCTGGACACAGCGACAGTAAAAACCAGCGAACTTGCCTGCCACATCGGTTTTCTGTTCCAGAACCCGGACCATCAGATCTTCTGCGGCACAGTCTACGACGAAATCCGCTTTGGCCTGGTCAATACAAGGCGCCAGCAGGAACTGATTGACGGGAGGATCAGGAGGATCGCGGGGCTGCTTGGCCTTGAGGGCATGCTGGACAGGAATCCCTTCACTTTGAGTAAGGGAGAACGGCAAAGGGTAGCCCTTGCATCGGTTCTGGCCCTGGAAACGGAAATACTGGTCCTCGACGAGCCAACCACTGGCCAGGACTACAAGGAATGCGTCGAGATCATGGAAATTGTAAAAAGCCTGAACCAGCAGGGCAAGACAATAATCATGGTATCCCACGACATGGAGGTTGTTGTGGACTACTGCGAAAGGACCATCGTTCTCCATAACGGGCGTGTGCTGGAGGACGATGATACAGGCATCGTCCTTCGCAAAACCGAAAGCCTGGGGATGGCAGGCCTGGAACCGCCCCAGATCATACAGCTTGCCCAGCGTTTCGGACCTCTTTTCCAGGATGTCATCTCGCCCGAGGATATGGCCCGAGCCATTATATCCTGCGCGGTGCCGGGAGGTGTGAGGGCATGAAGCAGATGCTGGAGTATGTCCATGGGAATTCATTAATCCACAGGCTTAACCCGCTGACCAAGCTCATTTTTGCGGTTGTTACCTGCGTCGCATGCTTTATAGGCAGCAACCACCTGTTCCTGTTGGGCATACTGCTCTTCACGATTATAATTGCAGGTGCAAGCGGGATTCTCGGCAGGGCTGCCGGTGTATACAAGGCCCTGTTCATCCTGGGCCTGTTTCTTATGCTGTTTCAGCTTTTGTTCACACCCCAGGGCAGGATCCTGTTTTACATACTGCCAGGGGTTCCCGTAACAGACATTGGCCTTGGCTTTTCATCCCTGTTGATGCTCAGGATGATGGCGGCGCTTGCACCCTTATCGCTGATGCTGATGCTCACCCCCATGAATGAGCTTCTGACAGCCATGACGCACAACCTGAAAGTCCCCTACCGCTATGCCTTTGCGGTGGTTACGGCACTGCGCTTTATACCGGCCTTCTCCCGGGAGATGGACCAGATAATGCAGGCGCAGAGGTCCCGGGGCCATGAAACCGACACCAGGAATCCAATAAAAAAGATCCGGGTCATCATCCCCATGTGCATCCCCCTGTTGATCTCATCTGTCAGAAAGGTTGAGACAATGGCCATTTCCCTGGAAACAAGGGGGTTTTGCACCGGGCCGCGCTCATGCAGGAAAAAGCTTGGATTTACATTATTCGACATATTGGCTATAATCTTAGTCATGGCCGCTTTGCCGGTGAGCATCATCATAGGATGATCCAGGCATGGCGGCGGCAGTTTGATAAGGCAAAAACAACAGCGGCGTTTACTGCTCGAGGTTGCATGATAACGGAAAGCCGGGTGGTTTGCATTGATAAAACTTCTGATGGGCAACGAAGCCATTGCCCTTGGCGCGATAAAAGCGGGCGTCCGTGTGGTTTGCGGATACCCGGGTACACCCTCGTCCGAGGTTCTTGAAACAGTTGCCAAAAATAACGACGGCTCCATATATGTGGAATGGTCGGTAAACGAGAAGACCGCCATGGAAGTGGCCGCCGGCGCGGCCTACTCAGGCGCGAGGGCCATGGTGACCATGAAGCAGGTAGGCCTTAATGTCGCTTCCGACCCCCTCATGAGCCTTGCATATATCGGCGTGAAAGGCGGGCTGGTCATAGTGGCGGCTGACGACCCGGGACCGCTGTCATCTCAAACCGAGCAGGATACCCGTCACTTCGCGAAGTTCGCCAACCTGCCCGTCCTGGACCCCTCTACCCCCGAAGAGGCATATGAGATGATCCAGGCAGCCTTTGACCTGTCGGAACAGGTTGGTCTTCCCGTTATCCTGCGCCCGACCACAAGGATATGCCATGCCTGTTCTTCCATTGATGTTTCCGGCAGCCGCGAAGAACATATCCCTTCAGGCTTTGAAAAAGACCCCCGATGGGTCATCTTCCCGCAGCTTTCTTATAAAAGGCATATCGAGATAGAAAAACTCCAGACAGCCTTATCCCTTATTTTCAGCAAAAGCCCGTTTAACAGGGTTTCGGGCAAGGGTGCCCTTGGCATAGCCGGTTCTGGTATCGCATGGTCCTATGCCCTGGATGTGATCCGCGACCTGGATCTGGATATAAAAACCTTCAAGGTAGGCACACCCTACCCTTTCCCGGCTAAGCTGGCTGAGAGCTTCCTGGACGGTCTCAGTGCGGTGCTGGTATTGGAGGAACTCGACCCGGTGGTAGAGGAAGCCCTTCTCGAGATAGCAGCAAACAAAGGGCTCAAAATCGGCATCCTGGGGAAAAAGACCGGAAACACGCCCTATGCAGGGGAGTTTTCCTACGAGATTGTTCATAAAGCCATTTCGGAATTTTCAGGCCTGCAGAGTCATGATACTGACGAACCTGCAATTTCTCCACTTCCGTCACGGCCCCCTGTGCTTTGTGCCGGATGCCCCCACCGCGCATCCTTCTACGCGGTGAAAAAAGCCATGAAGGGACAGAAGGCCGTTTTTACAGGCGATATCGGCTGTTACACCCTTGGCAACGCCAAACCCCTGAACATGGTGGACACCTGCCTGTGCATGGGTGCTTCCATTAGCGTGGCCCAGGGGATCAAGCGGGTTGAGCCCGATACCAGGCTGTTTGCATTTATCGGGGATTCCACATTCTTCCATACAGGAATACCGGGCGTCATAAACGCCGTATATAACCAGACCGATATTGTCATAGTGGTCCTCGACAACGGAACAACAGCCATGACAGGGCATCAGCCCCATCCCGGCACCGCAAGGACCATGATGGGGAATATATCGGAAAAGATAGATATCGAAGCCCTTTTGAAATCTGTCGGAGTGAAGTGGGTCCGGAAAATCAATCCCTTCGATCATAAAGCCGCCGTCTCAGCGGTTAAGGAAGCGTCTGAAGTTAAAGGTGTTTCGGCCATAATATTTGAATCTCCCTGTATCGCCCTGGCAAAGAAGCCCGGGGCTTTCGAGGCTGATCCCGGCAAATGCAGGGCATGCGGCATGTGCGTCAGGGAGATCGGATGCCCGGCCATGGTCCTTGGGAAAGACAAAAAGGTGCGGATTGAACCGTCCGCCTGCTACGCCTGTGGGCTATGCGTCAGCATATGCCCATTTGGAGCCATTGGAGGGATGAAACATGAAGACTGACATTCTTATAGCAGGAGTCGGCGGACAGGGCCAGATCCTGGCATCCAGGCTCATAGGGGTGGCAGCCATCCTGGAGGGGTATTCCGTAAGGACTGGCGAAACCATCGGAATGGCACAGAGGGGTGGCTCCGTCGTAAGCCATGTCAGGATAGGCGGGGACAGCAGGGCAGCCACTGTTCCATTCGGCAGGGCCGACCTGATGATAGGTTTTGAACTCTGCGAGACCGTAAGAAACATAAAGCGCCTTTCGGAAAACGGCCGGCTTATAGTTAATACCCAGAGGATCAACCCTGTCACGGTATCGCTGGGCATGGAGAAATATGACGCCGCTGCCATGGAAGAATCCCTTAGAAAGGTCACCGGAAGGCTTATCATGATTGACGGTTATTCCCTGGCCGGTGAGGCAGGGTCGGTAAAGGCTGTCAACACAGTCCTGCTTGGCGCTGCTGTGGGTTCAGGGTACCTGCCCATATCAAGGGAATCCTTTATGGAAGCCATAAGAAGTATAATCCCACAGAGGTTTCATAACCTTAATTCTGCCGCGTTTGACAGCGGTTACAGCCTGGCTGGCCGCATTATCGCGGAAAACGCGGAATTGAGTATGAGATAGAATCCAGAACAGTCAAGAGGAGAGATAAGCATGAGAGCAGACCAGTTTTCAGGCATTAAGGCACTCTTGGAAAGGGTATTTGCCAACAGTCCTTTCTATCGAAGGAAATTCCAGGAGGCGGGACTTACTGCAGACAGCATCAAATCCCCCGAAGATTTCCTGAAAATACCCTATTCAGACAAGGAAGAACTACGGCTGGCCTATCCCCTGGGTCTTTTATCGGTCCACCAGGATGAGATCGTACGCATCCATTCTTCCTCCGGGACAACCGGAATGCCTGTTATTATCCCCTACACCCGCCGGGATGTGGAAGACTGGGCAGAGATGTTTGCCCGCTGCTACGAGATAGCTGGAATAACCAGGAGCGATGTGATCCAGATCACGCCGGGTTATGGGTTATGGACAGCGGGCATAGGTTTCCAGGCAGGAGCCGAAAAACTGGGAGCCATGGCCGTACCCATGGGTCCGGGCAATACCGAGAAGCAGCTCCAGATGATGATGGATCTGAAGAGCACCGTGCTTTGCGCTACGTCCTCCTATGCCCTGCTTATCGCCGAGGAAGTGGAAAAGCGCGGAATTAAGGACAGGATTCATCTGAAGAAAGGAATTATCGGTTCGGAGCGCTGGGGGGACCTGATGGGAAAACGCATCAGGGACGGACTGGACATAGAACTCTTCGACATATATGGCCTTACCGAGATCTATGGTCCCGGAATCGCCATAGACTGCGAACATCATAAAGGCATGCACTATTTTGACGATTTTCTCTACTTTGAGATAATCGACAGTGAAACCGGAGAGGTCCTGCCCGACGGCGAATTCGGTGAACTGGTCGTTACCACCCTCAGGAAGGAAGGCGCGCCGCTGGTCCGCTATCGCACCCACGACCTGACACGGATTATACCTGAAAAGTGCCCCTGCGGCAGAAGCTATCCCATGATTGACCGGATTATCGGCAGAACCGACGATATGGTCAAGGTTAAGGGCGTGAACATATACCCGGGCCAGGTAGACAGCATATTAAAGGACATACCGGGCGTAAGCAGCGAATACCAGATTGTAATCGACCACCAGGACGGCAAGGATACGCTCACGCTGCGGGTGGAAAAGGAACCCGGTTGCTGCAGGCCTGACCTGGAAAGCGTTATTATGGATTGCTTCAAGAAAAAGGTCGGTATCAGGATCAATGTTGAGCCGGTTGAATTCGGCCTGCTTCCGAGAAGCGAAAAGAAGAGCAAAAGGGTATTAGATTACAGGGTTAAATAATGGGCTTAAGCCTTTCCCATAAAACCGGCCGTGCCCATTATTGCTTCCATAAAAAAGCCAGGGAAGGCCTTAACTATCGGCCTTTTCTCCCCGGCTTTTTTTCCTTTTGCAGTAAGGCAGGTATCTGCTGTTCAGTCTGTGATGCTCCAGACAGGCTTTGCAATCACCATGCCGGGGGCATTTCTTCCTTTTACAGGTACAGTATTCCTTACCGTTCTCCAGCATGTTCAAACCACCGTCCGCCCTGACTTTTTATTTTGCTTTACAAAACGAAAGCCGGGTTATCCGGCTAATGATAACCTTTCTATTTGTACCAATCATCAAAATGTTCCTGCAAAAATGCTGTAAAGCCGTCTGCTTCATTCTGCCACACTTATGGGCCAATGGCAAGACCATACGAAACTCTTACGGCAGGCACCCCAACATTTGCCGCAGGATCCCAAGCATTCAAAATGGGGAACCGCTTTACGCGATCCCCCATTTCCTTTTCAGGCTTTTAGACCTGTTCTTCGGTTTATTCGTAGAACTGTGCGTATTTCTCTGTACGCTCGTCGATGATTGCCTGTCCGCCGGAGTTCAGGTAGTCCTGCATACCGGCATCGAACACTGCATCAAACTGATCGGGCGGGCAGGATACAGCCTGAACCAGGAAGGTATCACGCTTCTGGGACAGAGCCGGGCCCATACCCTCTTCAGCCTTGATCTCGCCGACGTTGAACTGAGGAATGATACGACCATCCTTCGTGGAAAGCGGCCATGCCTTCTCAATGTACCTGGGATCAACACCAGGATAGTTGAGAGACAGCGACTTCGCGGTCAGTGTAGGATCTCCAAGATCCAGACCATTGATGGTGATGGTGTAGTCGATATTGCTGGGCGAGTTCATGATCTTATCGCCTGTAGCGCTCAACATCTTCACTGCGCCGTCAGCGGTAATTTCATGGTTTACACCCTCTTCGCCGATCTGGAGGAACTTGCGGTTCTCAAGGTTGCTGATCCAGTCGAGGTACAGCAGGGAGGCGAGAGGCTCATCATTGGTGCTGGGGAAGAATACCTTACGGTCGATAGGATTGGAGAGGAACTTCCTGTACACGCCTGCGTCATTCTTAAAGGCTGCAACTGCGATAAATCCGGCCTCAGGACCAACAAGCCTCTGCAGGTTGGCATGGATGCCTTCATCGCCATTACGATAAGGATAGTCCCAGTTATGGATAAAGGATCCTACATAACCGGCCTTCATCAGGTTATCCTCTGTGCTGTCACCCGAGCCGTAGAGGTTGAAGTCCTTCCAGATAAGGCCTTCGTTGTACCACTTGTTAAGTACCCTTACACCCTCTTTGATTCCGGGATACAGGATATGCCTGTCATCGAATCCACGGATGTAGCCTTCCTTATCAGTCATGTCGTTGGGAACGAAGGCAGCCAGCAGATGATCTGCACGCCAGCCAACATCAAAGCTGATGGAGAACGGGATCATCTGGTTTGCTTCGGATCCCAGAAGCACCTGAGCATTGTTCTTGAAGGCATAGAGCATGCTTTCAAATTCCTGGAGGTTTGTGGGTTCCTTAAGGTTCAGCTTATTCAGCCAGTCTTCACGCACGAAGGTGTTGATTCGGGCCTGGTTGAACAGAAGAGCCTCGATAGCCCATACTGTGCCTGTCTGAGGATCCTTGTTCCAGAACAGGTTCCTCTCTCCGAGCAGTCCGTACAGGTTGGGCAGCAAGTCCTTGTACTCTTCCAGGTAGGGTGCCATGTCAAGAACACCGCCCATGTTGGCGTATGTCTGAATGGTAGGATAGCTGTAGGTTACGCAGACATCGGGAGCATCGCCGGCGGCGAGCAGGTTGTTGATCTCCTCAACCTCTGTCCAGCGGCCTACCGGAATGTAGGTTACCTCTACGTTATGATCGCGAAGTACACCCTCTTTGATGAAGTTGGTAAAGAAGTTGTCTTCCGGTGGAGACCCGCCATCATTGTTACGATCATAGATCTCAACCGTGATGGACCTGGTTTTTGTGAACTTCCTGTCAACAATCTCAGGTTCCGGTGTCGGCGCTGATGGTTCGTTGCTTCCAGAAGACGGCGATGTCTGCTGCGCCGGAGTAGGCGTTGTTGAAGCCGGCTCGCTGCCGCAGCCTGCCAGAAGCGCGACCATCATGAAACAAACGAGCAGGATGGAAATCGTTCTCTTCATATTAATCCTCCTATTTGCTATATTTTAGACACATAGTGTCCGGGGCACTGATTTATTCCTTTATGGCGCCAAGGGTTGCGCCTGTGATGAAGTATCTCTGAAGCCACGGGTATACGAACAGGATGGGCACGGTAGCAAACATGACTGTCGCTGATTTGAGGGTCTCGGAAAGTCCCGGAGGTGAAAACCCTTCCTGTGTCGTAACTTCTATATTGCTCATGCTGTTGATAATTAGGTACAGCAGATGCTGAATAACATAATACTCCCTTTTTTTCATGAACATCAGGGAATCCGAAAACCCATTCCAGCGCCCCACCGCATAGAATAGGGCCAGCGTGGCGATAACAGGGGTGGACATCGGCAGGTAGATGCTGACAAGTACCCGCACAGGACCGGCGCCGTCCAGTTCCGCCGATTCCCTGAGGCTTTCAGGTATGCCATAAAAGAAACTGCGCATGATGATCATGTTGAACACGCTCAGGCAATACGGAACGACCAGGACAACCGGTCTGTTCAGAAAGTCCAGCTCCTTGAGCAGGAGATACATGGGGATGGTGCCTGCGCTGAAATACATGGTGAAGATAATAATTGTGTTGATAATGCGGCGCCCCTTAAGTTTATCGTATGTAAGCGGATATGCGCATATAGTGGTCATAAACAGGGACAAACAGGTTCCGATTACGGTCAGGATGGCGGTCCAAACCAGGGACCAGGTATACTTGGTGTCATTGAGTACCAGTTTATAGGCATCAAGATTTAATCCAACAGGCCAGAGCCAGACCTTGTTCTTGATCAATGCTTCCGAGGCGCTTAATGAGCGGGCCAGCACATTAAGCATGGGCAGCAAACAGACCAATATGAGCAGGAAGCAGAAGAAGGCAACAACCAAATCGCCGACTTTTGATTTTTTAGACTTAATCATGCTGTAAACCTCCTAAAACCGTGGTGCAACTCATCCTTACCAGACACCGCGCTCGCCGAATCTCTTTGCTAAGGCGTTTGCCATGAAAAGGAATATGACGCAAACCACGGACTGGAACAGTCCAACCGCTGTTGCCAGCGAAAATTGCAGCGCCTGTATACCATATTTGTAAACAAATATCGAAATAACGTTGGCCACATCGTTCACCATATGGTTCATCAGGGCAAATGGCCGGTCGAACTCGCTTCCCAGTATCCTGCCAAGGCTCAGGATAAGCAGCGTAACAATTGTTGTACGTATGCCCGGCAGCGTAATATGCCACATCTTTCTGAAGCGGCCGGCGCCGTCCATTTCGGCGGCTTCATACAACTCAGGGTTGATGGCCGTGATGGCGGCAAGGTAGATGATGGTGTTCCACCCTACACTCTGCCAGATCCCAAGGAATACATAGGTTACCACCCACCATTTGGGCTCGTTCAGGAAAGGAATAGTATCCAACCCTATCTTGGTAAGGAAGTTATTGACGAGACCGCTGGTGGGAGCGAACAACTGCCTGGCAAGTCCGGCTATGATAACCCATGAAAGGAAGTGAGGCATATAGGCAACGGTCTGCGTTACGCGCTTGTACCTTGGGAACGGCAATTCGTTGAGCAGCAGCGCGAGTATGATGGGAGCCGGGAAACCGAAGATCAGGTCCAGGAAATTAAGCATGATGGTATTGCGCAATGCGTTGATGAAGTCCTTGTTTGAAAATGCCTTGATGAAATACTCCAAACCGTTGTTGGCTGCCCAGGGCATTTCCCAGACGCTCTTAACAATACTGTATTTCTTGAATGCAATCTGTATATATTGCATGGGTATGTACTTGAAAATAATAAAATATGTAAGAGGAAGAAGCAACAGAAGATAAAGAGTCCAGTATCGCTTTATGTAGGCAATGAACTTTTTGCCCCTTCCGGGTGAGCCAGCCAATGCTACGGTTTTCACTGTCGTATCCCCTTTACTCTACATATTCTGATATGCCGGGGCAGAAGATGTCATGTACTCCCAGCCTGACCTGTAACCAAACATATGCACGATCTTCCGGCCTTCCTTGAATAAAGATTACCACGAACCTTCATGCGTGTCAATACTAGGATACTAAAATATCACACATATTCAACAGATAAAAAACATTGAAAAGAAGCCTAATTGCGCATATTGCACAAAACCCGGCTTGACTGTTATCCTATAAATATCAGTACAGGCTAATTATACTTGTATTATAACTTATTAAATCCTATAATGAGTTAGATCTGTTAAAGAAAATTTCTATATGTATAATCCGGGAAGGGGCGGATATTATGAGCATAATGCTTCCAAAGCTTATATCGGATGGAATGGTTCTGCAGCGCGGCACCGCGGCCAGAATCTGGGGAAAGGCCGATGAGCGCGTTACTCTCACCTTTCTGGGAAAGCAGTATGTTACGGCTCCCGACCCGTCAGGATACTGGGAGATCCTTCTTGATAACCTCCCGCCCGGTGGCCCGTACACCATGAGTATCAACGAAATAACCATAAATGATGTATTTGTGGGTGATGTGTGGCTCTGCTCAGGCCAGTCGAACATGCAGATCCCCATGTCAAGGGTAAAGCATATGTACCCGGAGGAAATCGCATCCCCCAATCCGAATATCCGCCAGTTCACTGTGCCCCAGCGTTTCAATTTCCATGGGCCCCAGGACAGCCTTGAAGGAGGGCATTGGTCCGCGGCTTCCACCGACACTATCAGCGACTTCTCAGCAGTGGGTTACTTTTTCGCAAAACGACTTCATGAGCGATATCATGTCCCCATCGGGCTGATTTTGTCGGCAATTGGCGGGACCCCCATCCATGCATGGATGAGCCGGGGGGCTTTGGAGGCTTTTCCAGAACTGATCCGGGAAGCCGACCTATGCGCCGACGACGGCTATGTGGCAAGGATACAGGCTGAGGATATGAGGCAGATAGAGAGTTTCTTCAGCGGGATAGACGCCTCCGATCCGGGACTCCGGGAAAGCTGGCATTCTCCCGACTACAGCGATGAAGGCTGGGAAGAACGGGACCTTCTTGATCCCTGGCCAGGTTCGGGCTCGGTGTGGCTGAGGAAGACCCTTCACATCCCCCCTGAGCTTGCCGGAAAAAAGGCGACACTGTTTTTAGGCACATTGATTGACTGGGACATGGTCTATGTAAATGGACAGGTGGTAGGAAACACCACATACCGGTATCCGCCGCGGGAGTATATTGTGCCCTCGCTGCCTTCGGGGCGCTGTGTGATAGCAATCCGTGTAATCAGCAAGGATGGGGGCTGTTTCACTCCCGGAAAGCAATACCTGCTCTCCACCGATGACGGGGTATTCAACCTGAACGGCAAATGGCTTTTCCGGCGGGGCGCTTCAGCCTTGCCTCCCGCACCGGAAGTCTTTTTTACATACAAGCCTACGGGATTGTACAACGGAATGATAACGCCGCTTAGGCGATTTACCATAAAGGGCGCGCTCTGGTACCAGGGTGAAGCCGATGCTGACAATCCTGAAAGATATGCCGAGAAGCTCCGGGCACTTATTAGCACCTGGCGGTCGGACTGGGGATATGATATTCCCTTCCTGCTGGTGGAACTGCCCCATTGGGAAGGAGGACCCCACTGGCACCTTTTGAGACAACAGCAGTGGCTCGCTCTGGATATGCCGAAAACCGCCATGGCAGCGGCTTTCGACCTGGGAGAGCATAACGACCTGCATCCACTGGGCAAGCAGGCTGTGGGCGACAGGCTGGCGCGCTGCGCCATGCGCCTGGTCTACGGCGAGAAACTCCCCCACTCTCCCTTTGAGATAGTAGGTTATCGCAAATAGGAAAGGCTTTAATGGTCAGCCGATGTATTTGGCAAGTAACAGGCAGGGATTCTCCTCGTTCCAGAAGAGGGGAAAGACCTCCAGCGGGCAGAACCCGTTTTTAAGATAAAATGTCCTGGTCCGTTCGTAGGGTTCGTACTGGGCTGAGGCGTCAAGGGTCTTGACAGTGATGAATCTGTATCCATTTCTCCTGCCATAATCCTCAACAGCCTTAAGGATGGCGCTCCCCACGCCCTGCCTGTGGTATTCCTGCAGCACACCCAGGGTATACATGTCGATCGTGTATTCATTATGTATTTTCAGGGCAACGAAGCCGATGGCCCTGTCCCCGTCGAACGCCGCAAAGAAGGGCATATCCCTGTGTATGGCAGACTTTCTCACAATGTCTTCAGGCGGGCTGAACCAATCGGGCAGCGCGTTCATGATTTCAAGAGTTATACTGGTCTTAAGATCCTTATCGTGGACTTCCCTTACATCGTACAAATCCATATGCCTCCTTCATTTTGCGGCTTCAAACAGCCAGTTCCATGTGGCAGACGGTAAACGGCAGGTGCGGGAACTGCCTGGTTTCAGTTTCGATAAATCCGATGCACTTATACCATTCCTTCAGGACTGTGTTCTCGTTAATGATCCCGATGGAGATCCTCCTGCCGCCGGCTTCCCTGACAGCCTTCACAGCAAAATCCACCAGTTGCCGGCCATACCCCCTGTGCCTGAAGTCGGGCAATACGGCAAGCTTCTCCATATAGTACAGATCATCCTTTGCTTTCCTGACTACGACAAAGCCTACGAGCCGGCCATCGCAGAATCCGCCGTACATTTGCGCCCCTTTCTGCTGCAGGACGGCAAGGGCATCCAGTTCAATGAAGGCCGCGTTTGTAGGAGCATTCTCCCTTGTCAGGCCAAACTCATCGGCAACGGTTCTGAATGAGCTTCTTATGACCATGACACATACTTCATCAACATTATCTATCCTTTTTATCTCAAACATCTTCCAACTTCCCTCATTCATCGTCAGTTCTTTTTTACGGCTATCCTCATCCTGCAGCAGAATTCAATGGTGAACACCTTGTCACCAAAGATGCTGCGGATTTCATGATGATTCTTTTGCAGACAACTCCTCAATCCAGCTAAACAGCATATCTGCGACAGGATTATCATAAAGGAATATGCCGGCGGCCAGGTTGGAGTGGAACATGTTTTTGCTTTTTTCAATATGGCACCGTGCCAGCCCCGGTTTATAGCTGTTTATCCTGTCCGCGAAAATGATTGAATTCCCGGTTTCCAGTAAAGGATCCCTTTCGGCATGAATGCACAATACCGGTACATTCTCATCACCTCTGACAAGGGACCAGGGATCTGCTGATTTTCTGTCATAGTTCCTGGGGAAAAGGCCATTCAAAAGAGCAGCAATCGTTCTGCCCCTGCATTCTTCAAATACCAGGGGACCGCTCAGGGAGATGAAACCTTTGAATATATCACGCTGTATGCCGTATTTCTCCTGCAGGTTCCTGTCATAGACCAGGACTGCCCCCAGGTGGGCGCCGGCTGATGAGCCGGCAACAATAACATCTTTTACGGGATTGCCCGCGCTTCCCCGCAGTTCAATGTACCTTTTTACTCCCGAAAAAACGTCCTCTGCCTGAACCGGGTATTTGTGCCGCGGCGCAAGCCTGTATCCGGGTAAAACGGCATGATAGCCCAGGTCCGCGAATTTTTGCCCGATAAACCTGAATGCGTCGGGCGAGCCCTGCCTCCATCCACCGCCGTGTATGTATATCACAGTTGTATTCCTGCCAGGTTCCTTAGGCGTGAAAGACAGGATATACTGGTTTTTATCATCGCCAAAGTCGTACCTGCTCGCGTTTACGCCCTTATTCGCGGGCAAGAGTTTCCGGAACAGCCCCGGATACGATAAATACTCTCCCAGTATGTTCACTAATCCCATGCTATTCACCCCTTATATCAAACCCACATTATTATATCAGGTATATGGCGGGTAACCAATCTTTTGACATAACATGGGAGCCAATATGGCATAGCAGCCGGAAATTCAACATCTTATTTGTATTACGAAGTGATGGATATCTTCGAACATCCCTCTCCCTTCTGCATATGATGCTAATGAGAAGGAGGCGAGGCGTATGTTGGACCGGATAATCTGTCAGGATAATGAAACAGCATTCTGGGGCTATTTGGTGGTGGCTATAGGATTCTTTATTGTCGCCTGTTCATTCAAGAACGACCGTAATTTCTGCTGTAAGCCTTCATGCGGAAGATAAGCAGCCAGCTGCCGCCCGACAGGCGGCCTAATGCAAAAGCCACCCCACAGGGTGGCCTTTATCAATTCGCTCACGCATTCTCCGCCTGGCGCCTCTGCTTTATGATCACCAGGGCAACGGCAAGGACGGCAACAGCTATGCCCAATTGCATACCCAGGTATCCCAACCGGGGTTTCAGCGAGTCAAAAGTGATGTTTGCCATGCTTATGATCTCATTATTAAACCTCACATACCAGTAGGTGGGAAAGATCCGGGAGAAGGACAGGACCTGCTCCCCTATAAGATACTGGGGAACAAAAGCCCCGCCGGTAAAGCACATGCCGAGGGACAATACATTTGTCACCGCCGACAGGGCATTACGGCTGTTAAGCGCGCTGCCGATCATAAAGCTGATGCTCAGGGAAACAAAGGTAAATACAAGGCCATTGAGGGCTACAAGCATAGCCTGCTTTGCCGGCATGGCTTTCCCATACAAGACAAACCCCATCCCCATCATGATAAGCCAGCATACCACTGCATAGATCAGGTTGCCGAAAAGGATCTGCATGTTCTGCTGCCTTAAGGGAACCGGAGAACAGATGGTTCTTCTGCGAAGGTCCAATTGGTTGAAGACCAGCATGAAAGTCCCCACTCCCAGGATCAAAAGGTTAAGGATCACATATGACATGTAATTATAAAATATACTGAGGGATTCACCGGCATCTGCGTTTACCGCCGTAGGCCTGACCTCCACAGTCGTCTCAACCGCCAGGTCCCTGCTGACCAGGGCAACCAGTTCCCTTTGCGATATTCCAGGGATATTGGCCAGATAGAACCTGGCAGTGTTTAAAAATTTGCTGATATTCATGTCCAGGTACACCGAAGTAGTTGTGCCGGGTCTGCTGATCTTCTCAATCTCAACCGGCCTTTCTGCCATGAAGTCTTCCGTGAATCCCGCAGGGATCCTGAGGATGTAGTGGACCTCTTCAAAGAAAAGCGCATCCTGCAGGGAAGCCTGGTCATGGTTCACGTCAACAAAGTCCGCATACTGTAACAGGTAGTTCTTAAGACCTTCGGTCAGTATGGAGGAATCCGCCTCATCCAGATAGGCCATTTTTGCCCTGGCATCATCAAACTGCACAGTGGATGCAGGGGCGCCGCTGGTCATCAGGATCGCGGCAAATGCAACAAATACAAAAATGTATATCAGCAACTGGGGTATGCATTTCTTAATCACCCTCTTGTATGCTTGGAATACTGGCATATCGATTCCTCCTTACGCTAAGATAGGTCAGCAGGCAGAACACGGCTGCAAAAGCCAGCAGCAGTACGATATTAAGGGCAAAACGCTCGTAGGTGTCATAGTAATACAGGGCATAAAGGGCATCGGTTATCAGGTTTGCCGGGTTGATGTATGCCATAACTGGAACGGCTTTTGTGACCACATACTTGAATGACGCGAAGTAGAGACCTGCGAAACCCGACAATGTCATTGTTATTCCCAGCAGAACACCCGTCTTTATGCCATCGCTCTTCCTGATAAGGCCGCCCACCATGGTTCCAAGCGTTATACCGGTCAGCGAACCAACCAAGCCGGTCAGCAGGATACACCACACCTGATTGCTGAAGGACACCTTCAGGACCATGCTCATATACAGGATCAGGATACTCAGTTCCGCAAACTGGATGATCCAGGCAGCCAGTATACCAGCCAGGAGTGTTTTCATCTTGTGGACAGGAGCCAGGTTGACGCGGGCTCCCTTCATGCTCTGATCCGCCTGCACCTCGTTTACTGTGCGAATTCCCCAGAAGGAGCCGTATAGGGCTGTCATGGCAAGAAGGGCATAGAAGTATGTTACGGTGATATCTGTTTCATTTTTCCCCGGGTTTCTCTCCACGAGGAAATCATAATTTGCCGAGTAATCTTTCAACGCATCCCTGTTGGCCAGCAACTCGGGACTCATTTGAAACAGCGTCGCATACGAGGCGCTGACCTGCTGGTATTGGTCCAGAAAGCTTTTTATGATTGACTGGTTGAACCCTGACTGATTTACCACGAGCTTTATGTCCGGATCCAAAAGAATTATGCCATGCACTTCCCCCTGGTCCAGAAGGGTTTCAGCTTCCTCCAGGGAAACCAGCTCCATGGACAGTAATTGCTCCTCGTCTCCCTGCTTTTCGGTGACCGAGTCCAGAGCTTCCTGGAACATCCTGTTTTCCTGGTAAGCATCATTGTTCACAACAGCAACCTTTATCCCGGTGAAGCTGGTGGCTTTGCTGAAATTGGAAAAAGCCATCAGAAACAGCGTTGAAAGCAGGATCGGGAAGACCATGGTCCAGAAGAGGGTAACCCTGTCACCAAGAAAGCATTTCATCCGGTACTTGAAAACATGAGCAAACATGTCAGTCCTCCTCTCAATCCCTAAGCTGCCTTCCGGTGAACTCCAGGAACACGTCGTTCAGTGTGGGCAGCTTTGAGTAGACGCTGCCATAGCTGATGTTTTCCTTCCTGAGAAGATCCATCAGGTTCAGAAGATTGTTTCTGCCCTTTGTGAAGGTAACAGTCAGGTTGCTGTTTTCATAATCCACCTGGCTGGCATTGGGCAGCCGCCGTATGACATCCAGCAGGTTTTGGTCCAGTTCAACCGATTCCACTGAAACAATCTCTCCCACGTTAATCATGGACTTCAGTTCTTCCTTTGTCCCCGTGGCGATAATCCTGCCCTTGTCAATAATCATGATGCGGCTGCAGATCTGCTCTACTTCCTCCATGTAGTGTGAGGTATATACGATGGTGGCTCCCAGCCGGTTGAGCCTGACTATACCCTCCAGGATATTGTTCCTGCTCTGGGGATCGACGGCCACGGTGGGTTCATCGAGGATGATCAGTTTAGGTTTATGGGCAATCCCGCAGGCAATATTCAGCCTTCTCAATAAGCCGCCGCTGAGCTTCTTGGGATAGAAGGAGCGGAAATCGTTCAGGCCGACAAAATCAATGGCTTCCTCCACCAGCTTTTTTCTTTCTGTTTTGTCTCTTACATACAGGCCGCAGAAGTAATCAATGTTTTCATATACGGTCAGTTCGTTGAACACGGCCACATTCTGCATTATGACACCGATATCCTTCTTGATGTCATAGGCATCCGGCGCCATAGGCTTGCCGAAGACCGAGATACTGCCCTTGTCATACTTTAGAAGCGCTAATATGCAGTTTATAAGGGTTGTCTTGCCTGAACCGTTTGGTCCCAGAAGTCCGAAGATTTCACCCTGCCTGACCTCAAGGCTCAGGTGGTCCACCGCTATCAGATCCCCGTATCTTTTTACGAGATTCTCAACTTTAATAACCATACCGATTCCTCCGCATCGTAAATACCGTCATAAAATATAGCCAGGAGATTCAGCCTTGTCTGAAACGCCGGTCATATTTCTCCGCAGTTTTATTGTAGGCAAAACCAGGGGCCGGATTAAGTGACGGGAGGAATGAATCCATGTGACATATGTCATATTCTCAGCTTCTGTACATTGATGCTCCGTTATGATAAAACAGGAATATGATGGTGGAATCTGGCAAGCCAAAACCCGGGAAAGATATTCCGGTCTCGGCCAACACTTTGTTTGACAAACTGGTCCTGTTCCTGTGCTGTCTTGCCGCCTGCTTCCTTGTAACAGGCAATGTTTTCTATGTCCCTGTTCTTGTTGTTATCACCCTGAGCTCTTTCAACACATATTTTGAGAAAAGGGCACTGACCCGTGTCACCACCGGCACATACCTTTTGGCGAGCCTCTTTTTCCCGGAATGGTTCTATTTTATCCCTGTCATGATGTATGATGCCATCCTCTGGGAAAGCCCCTGGATTCTCCCCCTGGCAATACTTCCGGTTATTACCCATCGTGACAGTCTTCCCATCGTGGGCATTTTTTGCATCGTCCTGTACCTTGGGATGGCGTGGTTCATGAACTGGCGCTCATGGCGGCTGACCCACCTGGAGAAGGAATACCGGAACCTCAGGGATACCACCAAGGAGCTCATGCTTTCACTTGAAGCCAAAAACAGGGAACTCCTGGAGAAGCAGGATTATGAGATCAACCTGGCCACCCTGAACGAACGCAACCGCATCGCGCGGGACATACACGACAATATCGGCCATGTTCTTTCCAGTACCCTGCTCCAGGTGGGCGCCCTGCTGGCTGTAACCCCGGAAGGTCCCATGAGGGAAAACCTTATTACGCTTAAGGAAACCCTCTCCAGCGGGATGGACAGCATACGGCAAAGCATCCATGACCTGCATGACTCTTCCATTGACCTGCATGCAGAGATTTACCGGATAATTAAGGGTTTCACCTTTTGTCCGGTCAGTTTCACAGACGACATTGAGAACAAGCCTGATCTGCCCACCACCTATTGCCTGCTGGCTGTCGTAAAAGAGGCATTGTCAAATATATCAAAACATTCGGACGCCACCGAGGTGAATATTATCCTCCGTGAGCATCCGGTCCTTTATCAATTGATATTACGCGATAATGGCAGCAAACCTGCTCAGGGTCTTGTCCTGTCCCCGGAAGGCGAATATATCCCGGGCAGCCAGGGCATGGGGCTGAAAAGCATATTTGAGCGGGTGGAAAGATTGAACGGTAAAGTCCGTATCAGGACAGACAACGGATTTGAGTTGTTTGTTTCCATACCAAAGGGGTCATGATGCATGAATGTTGTAGTTGTGGATGACGACAGACTGGTTGGCGCTTCCCTTAAAACCATCCTTGAAGCGAGCGGGGAAGTAAATGTTGTGGGAGTGGGTTCAAGCGGACAGGAAGCGATTGCCCTCTATGAGCGCTACAGGCCAGACATTCTCCTGATGGATATCCGCATGTCAGGCATGAGCGGTCTTGATGCAGCCGAGAAGATACTATCCTATGATCCTTCGGCCAGGATCCTTTTCCTCACCACATTCTCCGATGACGAGTACATTATCAGGGCTCTTAAAATGGGAGCCCGCGGCTACCTGCTGAAACAGAACTATGAAAGCATCCTGCCGTCCCTAAAGGCTGTTTATAAAGGGCAGAGCGTATTCGGGGACGATATTGTGTCCCGTATTCCCACCGTGCTTAAGAAAAGCCGAAAGCCGGACTTTTCAAAGTATGGCATTAGCGAGAAGGAAGCCGAGATCATCGCCCTGGTGGCCGAAGGCATGAACAACAAAGAGATAGCCGCCACGCTCTACCTCAGCGAGGGAACGGTGCGCAACTATCTCAGCGTAATCCTGGAAAAGCTGCAGCTTCGGGACAGGACCCAGCTTGCGGTGTTTTATTATAAGAATCAGTAAAGCCTGATGCCTCATTATGTTTCCTTTAATTATATTGACCTTAATGACAGATTAGTATATAATAAAGCCAGCTACTCTGTGATGAAGAGAAAAGTGGCTACCATTTATTTGGGGTCGCTTTTTATTTTTTTATAATTTTTTATTAGGGGGGGTAATATGAAAAAACCGATTTATTTGGATCGCATCAAAGCCTGGATTCAGAGTCCTTTTTAATGTTATCTAATTCTATGACATGTTATTTAATTGAACATCTTGTGTTTGCCAAGCTTAACTTTATAGGTTTCTTTAACTGGTAACATTCATTGACTATGAACCATTACAAAGGGAAATTAACTATTATGGGTTAGGAGGGGGCAAAAACTTATGAGATTTCAGAGCAAAAAAAGTAACGCGATTATAATAGCGTTATGTTTGGCAGTAATCATTATCGCGGGCATTGTAAATGTAGGGGTTAGTACGAACTGGGGTAGTGTTGTTCTCAAAGAGGTCATCATATCACCCTATGGCTCCGACTTGGCCGCTACAATGTACATTCCGCGGTCGGCGCTGAAAACAGACGATAAAGGGAATTTTCTTAATAAATATCCTGCTATCATTGTCTGTGCCGGCTTCACAAACAGCAGGACTTTTCTGGATAACGTGGCTATAGAACTTTCCAGAGCCGGATTTGTCGTCATGAACATCGACCAGTACGGCCACCACAAGAGTGAAGCTACCCATATCCGGGGATTTGGTGTAGAACCAACCCCCATGAGCGATACGTCCCAAATTGGAACGCTCGATGCGTATGCCTATCTGCGTACACTCGGCTTTGTCGACCAGACGAAGATTGGCGCCACAGGCCATTCCCTCGGTGCCGGAGCGGCTGGGAATCTGGCTGTGAATACCGCCGGATTCTACACCCTGCAAGACCGTCTGCTTATGATGCTGAATGATTTATTCGGCGTTGAGATCACGAGGGAAGATGTCGCTGCACAAGATGCTGATGCGCTTGCCGCAAAATACCTCAATGCCGATCAGTTACAGCTTTATAATATTCAAAAAGAGCAAATCACATATGAATATAACAGCGCGGTCAATGATATTTTCCTGATTGATGGCGGTGGCGCTACGAATCCAAAAGTCGTGGAGGTAGCCGGGATTCCCGTATGGCGTGATCTTCAGGCGAACTTCGGACAGGTAAAGTATGTTAGCGGAAACGGATCGGGAGGCCGGAAAAATCCTGATTTTCATCTTTCCTCCGACGCAACCAAACTTTTTATGTCCTCCGATGTCCCCGTAGCAAGGGATTCATGGTACAAGCTTAACATCTCCGGTACGGAGGATCGGGTTTTGAGCACCAAGCTGTCTGACTTCTTTGGCAGCATTACGGACGATATTCGCAGTGCCGCTGACAGCAATACTCTTCGCATGGTTACTACACCTTATGGATGGCATGGAGTCTCTTACTACAACGTGCCGACGGTAAAAGCAGCCGTTCAATTTTTCAGAACCACGATGGATTACAACAATAACGTCCCCTTAAATGGAACAACTTTTATAGTGCGCGATGTCTTTAGCGCAATAGGTGCGATTGCGCTGCTTGTTCTCATTATGTCGCTTGTAAAAGCCATTATGAGTCTTTCATTCTTTGAATCAATGAACGGTACTCCAATCGAACCCGTACAGGATAAGAAATCGCCCGTATTTTGGATTCTCATGATTATTGCTGTTCTGGGTCCTCCGCTGACCTACTCCTCAGGTGTGGGTTGGGTACCCTCTACAGCGCCAAGCCTGATTTCTACTGTCCCAGTGGCCACGAAGATTTCCTTCTGGTCAATTATCATGGCAATAGCCATCCTGGCCTTGCTCATCATAAAGTATTTTGCCTTTGATAAAAAGAATGGCGTTAAGTTCTCCGAACTGTACGGATTAAAGTATAGCTGGAAAAACATCGGTAAATCGATTGTTCTGGCGCTTTCCGTTTTCGTGTGCATCGCCACGCTTCTTGCGGCATACTACAATTTCTTTGCTTTCGGCAATTTAAAAATCACCCTGATTGGCTGTACCATATTCCAGACCCTGTCCACTCCGCAGTTTTACAGCTGCCTGTTGTACTCGATTCTTTTCCTGCCATTCTACTTCGTCAACAGTATGCTGGTAAACTCTGCGCGCCTTAAGGGAATGAGCGAGAGACTAAATATGTTGTTGTTTGCCGGAATCAACTGCTCCGGTATGCTTTTGCTGATCATCACACAGTTCTATATTGGCCTTGACCGGACAGGAAAAGTAATATTCACCATACCTCCGGGATCGTCATCGGTCTTGTATAGTATGGCGGTGCTTATGATAGCGCTGTTCGTTTCGGCAATCTACTCACGCAAACTCTATTTGAAAACCGGTTCCATAATACCTGGAGCAATACTTAACACCGTGGTATTTTCAATTCCAGCAATCCAGCTTTATATGAACTATACGTTCGTGTAACATCACTACAAACTGACACGCAAACACAGGATGTTCGTATTTGATAATGAGGTTCTGTAATAAGTGTTGGGGTACCGAAGGAAAATAACTTCGGTGCTCCGACATTTTTTTGTAAATAAAGAGAACATGGTATTAGAATCTCCAGTAAAGAGGAGTTACAAGGATTAAGTGATTAAACGCAATGCCTATCGGACAAGAAATTTTAAAAGGTTCAGAAACAGAATACTGCACGTTATGGCTTAAACCGTACATAAAAAGGCAGACGACCGAAAATGACCATCTGCCAATAATAACATTTGCTGCTTCATTTTACTTAGTTCAACACCAACATTTGACGCAGAACCTGAATTTTATATCACCAGTACTTCATAGTATTGGTTGACTTTACATATCATTAATTAGCCGCATGCTATATTCTTGCAACACCAGTCTTTTTAGCGGCTTCGATTACTGCCTGGGCAACTACAGGCACGACACGTTTATCAAGAGGATTCGGTATTATGTATTCGGGACTCAGTTCTTCATCAGTTACCAGTGAAGCAATTGCGTAAGACGCAGCTGCTTTCATCTCCTCGTTAATAGTCGTTGCACGGCAGTCCAGCGCGCCGCGGAAGATTCCGGGAAACGCAAGCACATTATTGATCTGATTGGGGAAATCAGAACGGCCGGTACCTATAACATAAGCTCCGGCTTCTTTGGCAATATCGGGCATAATTTCCGGAGTGGGATTAGCCATTGCAAAAATAATCGGTTTGTCCGCCATGGTCTTTATCATTTCCGGAGTAACTATGCCAGGAGCTGATACTCCGATAAAAACATCCGCACCTATCATTGCATCAGCAAGAGTGCCTATTTTATGTTCATGGTTTGTCACATTGGCTATCTCGGCCTGTGCCGGATTTAAACCGGCCATGCCCTCGCAGATGATACCCGAACGATTGAGCATAATAATATCCCTTACCCCTAAATTTAATAAATGCTTTGCAATTGCTATACCTGCTGAACCGGCGCCATTGATTATGACCTTGATTCTGTTCATTTCTTTATTAACGACTTTGAGTGCGTTGAGCAAGGCAGCTGTAGTTACGACAGCAGTACCATGCTGATCATCATGGAAAACCGGAATATCGCAGATTTCTTTAAGCCTTCTCTCTACCTCAAAGCACCTGGGTGCGGAAATATCTTCCAGGTTTATACCGCCAAAGCTTCCTGATATCAAATAGATTGAACGCACAAGTTCTTCAACATCTTTTGTTCGAATGCAAATCGGAAATGCGTCAACATCTGCAAATTCCTTAAATAAGGCGCATTTCCCTTCCATAACAGGCATGCCGGCTTCAGGACCGATATCCCCCAATCCTAACACAGCAGAGCCGTCAGTTATGACAGCAACTAAATTGCTGCGCCTTGTAAGCTCAAATGATTTGCTGTAATCTTTCTGAATCTCCAGGCAAGGTTCCGCAACGCCAGGTGTATATGCCAGGGACAAGTCTTCCCTGCTGTTGATGGATACACGTGATATAACTTCGATTTTTCCCTTCCATTCATAATGTTTTTGCAGAGATTGCATCCTTACGTCCATAAAAACCTCCATATATGTTTAATCTTCGAATGGGAACCTGTATTGCGATAAACATAGCTCATCACGTATTTTAATCAGTTCTTTCTGTACGGATTCATTGATAGGTACACCGCTATTCTTTCTTTCCAGCCATACAAGATACTCTTTTTCACCTGCCGTATATATGCGATCATGTCCAGGTGCTTTTGCAGACTTGCGAAGTTCGCGCAAAATGTTGCCACAGGTCTTTTTAAATGCATCAAGTCCCATAAAAGCTTCCGGATCAATGGCAATAAAGAAATGACCAAGATGATATGGCACCAATTCTCCATTTGGTCCGATACCGGACAATGCATGCAAGAAACTACCCTGCTGCAATGCCGCTGATAATATCTCAACAACAGTAGCATAGCCGTAACCCTTGTAACCGGCCAACTCTTCTCCAATACCGCCAAGGGGTGCCAATGCGGCATCCCCTGATACTAAATCCTTCAGAATCTGGGCCGAGTCCGTTTTTGGTTTACCGTCACGACCTATTACTGTTCCTGCAGGTGTCGGTTTGCCGATACGCGCATAATATTCAATACGCCCGCGCTGTACAATCGAGGTGGCACAATCAAGCACAAACGGAAATTCTTCATCAGTTGGGAAACCAAAAGTAAGCGGGTTGGTGCCAAGCATATTTTCAACACCAAAGGTAGGCGCTATGGACGGTCTTGCATTAGTGCCTGTAATACCTATTAAGCCAGCCTGTGTTGCCATTGTTACATAGTATCCGGCAATACCATAGTGAGTGGAATTTCGCACGGCCACCATACCCATGCCATATTTTTTTGCTTTATTGATTGCCAGGTTCATGGAATGATAACTGATAACCTGGCCCATTCCATCATGACCATCAACAACAGCAGTGGTTGGGGTTTCCTTAACAACCTCGAAAGTGGTTACAGGATTCTGGATTCCAGCTTTAATGCGATCCAAATAAATCGGCTTAAAGCGGTTGACACCATGTGATTCGATGCCGCGTCTGTCAGCTTCCAGCAAAACATCTGCACATATTCCGGCGTCTTCCTCGGGAACACCATATGCTTTGAAGACATCGACAACAAAATTGGTTATGGTTGGCCAATCTACAATGTTTGTTTTGTAACCCATGCTAAGCCCTCCCAGTATTTGCAGAATAACCAAATTAGCATATTTTTGTAAAAATAAAAAGCGGCCACACATTAAATGGTAGTCGCTTTTTCTCTTCATCACAAAGCATCTATTTGATTATAGTTTAATTATATATCAGCTCATCAGAATGGTCAATAAATTCTTTTTGAATAAACACATTATTAGCCATAAACTGATGCAAAACTACAAAGACCATATCTCTTTGCTACTTGTCGATATTGCTACAGCACCGGATTTTAAAGCATTGATAACATCAGATTTATCCTTGATTAATCCGCTTGCTATGAGAGGTACTTTAACCTCTTTACTCAGACTTTTTATAACTTTAAACAAACACCCAGGCAAAATCTCGATTACATCCGGACTATACTCCCGGGATTGCGCTATAAGCTTATCATATGCCAGAGAATCTATCATGAAGGAACGCTGTATCGTGAGTAGTGACAGCTCTTTGGCACGCTTTATCAAAACGGGTTTAATGCTGATAATACCATCTGCGTCAGTGTTTTGCTTAATGTAGTCTACAGCTGCTTCCTTACTATCGAGTCCCATAATCAGATCAATGTCGACGATTACATATTTCCCAATTTCTTTTACTTTATTGACAATATCGCCAATATTGCAGATATCACCGAAAAGAATAAATACGATTTTACAATCGGTTTCTTTACATTTATCCAAATCTTCCATGTTCCTTATCGCAGCAATGATGGGATATTCCTCTGTGCATTGAATCAGGCTTTCTATAGATAATCTCATTTTTCACCTCTTTTATAACATGTCCTTGTTTCTAAACCCAAGAAAATAGATCTTAAATTCATTATACTATATTTGCGGACCAGTTTGCCAATAGCCTGTTAAAATGACAGCACAATGGAAATCCCTGCATTAACATTGACCAAAGGTCTCCCCGATATAAATGGCTGCTTATGTACTTGCCGTGAATACTCCTGTCAGGCCCAGTTTTTCGCCCGGCCTACGGCTTTGCGCCATCCTTCCAGATACCGGCAGCACTCCTCGTGGGGCATCATCGGACTGAACTCACGGTCCAGCGTCCATGTACTGCGTATCTCCTCAGTACTATTCCAGACTCCGACAGCCAACCCCGCCAGGTATGCCGCACCGAGGGCAGTGGTTTCTTTAATGACAGGACGGCTTATGACAGTTTGACAGATATCGGACTGGAACTGCATGAGAAAGTTGTTGGCACATGCCCCGCCATCGACCTTCAGCGCGCGCAATTTTATACCTGTGTCCTGTTCCATGGCGTCGATCACGTCCCTGGATTGGTAGGCGATAGATTCCAGCGCCGCCCTGATGATATGTGCCCTGTTTGAGCCCCTTGTCAAACCCAGTATGGCGCCGCGCGCGTACATATCCCAATGCGGCGCGCCCAGTCCGGTAAAGGCTGGCACGATGTACACGCCCCCGTTGTCCCTGACCTTGTTGGCAAAATACTCAGAATCCTTTGCATCCTGTATCAGCCGCAGCTCGTCGCGTATCCATTGGATAACGGCGCCCCCCACAAACACGCTGCCTTCCATGGCATAGTTAACCTTTTCTCCGTGGGATGCGGCGATGGTAGTCAGGAGGCCGTGGTCGCTGTAGCAAAGTTCTTCTCCCGTGTTCATCAGCAGAAAACATCCGGTGCCATAGGTATTTTTCGCTTCACCTGCGGCAAAACACGCCTGGCCGAACAGCGCTGCCTGCTGATCGCCGGCGCAGCCTGCTATAGGTATCCGGGCGTTACCAAATTCTACGAAACCGTACACTTCGCTGCTGGTACATACCCGGGGAAGCATGCTCATCGGGATGCCCAGCAAATCGCATATTTCTTCATCCCAGCAGAGGTCTTTTATGTTGAACAGCATGGTGCGGCTTGCATTGGTATAATCCGTGACGTGTACCCTGCCATCGGTCAGTTTCCATATCAACCAACTGTCCACAGTTCCAAAGAGCAGCTTTCCCTGCTTGGCCAATTCACGGGCTCCCTCCACATTGTCGAGGATCCATTTAATCTTGGTACCGGAGAAGTATGCGTCTATCAGCAGGCCGGTCTTGGCCTTTATCATCTCCGAGTATCCCTTGGCTTTCAGTTCTTCACAGATTGGGGCTGTGCGGCGGCACTGCCATACGATGGCATTGTATACCGGTCGCCCGGTTTCCTTATTCCACACAATTGTAGTTTCCCGTTGGTTTGTGATGCCTATGGCGGCAATATCCCGGGCAGATAACCCACTATGAGCCAGCACCTCGGACATGACCGAGTATTGGGTGGAGTAAATCTCCATGGGATTGTGCTCGACCCATCCGGGCTGCGGATAGATTTGATTAAATTCCTTCTGGGCTATGGAAACGATATTCTGATTCTCGTCAAAAATGATAGCACGGCTTGAAGTCGTTCCCTGGTCCAATGAAATGATATACTGGCTCATTATAAGAATACCCCCCAATAATCACAATCGGCCGACCCAAAAAAAATAAGTACAAAAAAGCCGTCTGTCACGGAAAAGCTTTTTCATACTTACTCTTTTACTCAAGCATGAAATCTGTATTCTGTTTTCAATATTCAAGATAAGTATAAGCCTATGGCTTTGTTTTGTCAACATACCCCGGCATGACACGGTTCGGGGGTATACAGGCCTATCCATTTAAAGAACCCTGTTTTCTTCTTGACAAAGATTGAATAGCATATGAAAGGCAGTCCGATAAAAATGACGTTTTTCTTCCTGTTATCCGCCTGATAGCGGATAAAGTACAGTCAAGGCCGCCCCATTTTTGGAGCGGCCTTTGTCAGCTTAAGAGCCTGGCTTATTTCATCTCAGCCATTTTCTTATAGGTTTCGTACCTCTCCCTGGCATCGGCTTCAGCCTTTGCAAAGAGCTCGTCGGCGATTTCGGGGAATGTCTGCTTCAGGGAGGTGTAACGTACCTCTGTGTTCAGGAAATCCTGGAAGTTGCCGGTAGGCTCCTTGGAATCCAGAACGAACGGGTTCTTGCCCTGTTCCTTGTTCTCAGGGATATAGCGCCACAGATGCCAGTAACCTGTCTCCACGGCCAGCTTCTCCCTGGTCTGGGTGCGGGACATACCGCCCTTGATGCCGTGGTTGATACAAGGCGCATATGCGATGATGATGGAGGGTCCCTTGTGGGCCTCGGCTTCCATCACGGCCTTCAGGAACTGGTTCGGGTTGGCGCCCATGGCAACCTGCGCCACATATACATAACCGTAGGTAGCGGCGATCATGCCCAGGTCCTTCTTCTTGACCTTCTTGCCGGAAGCGGCGAACTTGGCCACCGCGGCAGTAGGCGTAGCCTTGGAAGACTGGCCGCCGGTGTTGGAGTAAACCTCGGTATCGAATACCAGGATGTTCACATCCTCGCCGGAAGCAAGCACATGGTCCAGTCCGCCGTAACCGATGTCATAAGCCCATCCGTCGCCGCCGACTATCCATATAGACCTCTTCACCAGGTAGTCGCGCTTCTTCAGGACATCCTCAACAAGCTCGGCGCACTTCTCGCAGGGCTTGAAGTTCTCAAGAACCTTTATGAGTTCGGCAGATGCCTTCTTCGAACCTTCGCCGTCATCCTTGCTGGCGATCCAGGCTTCAGCGGCAGCCTTGACCTCGTCACCCACATCGAGTTCAATCAGCTTCTTCAGCGAATCCTCGATCTTGCTGCGGATCTGGTTTACACCAAGAAGCATACCGAGACCGTATTCAGCATTGTCCTCAAAGAGGGAGTTAGCCCATGACGGACCCTTTCCGTCCCTGTTGGTGCAGTATACGGTGCTGGGAGCCGAGCCGCCCCAGATGGACGAACATCCGGTGGCATTGGCGATCATCATCCTGTCACCGAAGAGTTGTGTGATAACCTTGATATAAGGTGTTTCACCGCAGCCTGCGCAAGCGCCCGAGAACTGGAGGAGCGGCTGTGCGAACTGGCTGTTCTTGATGGTGTTGAGTGGCGCCAGGTTATCCTTGTATGTAACATTCTTATTCAGGTATTCCCAGTTCTCCACTTCTGCCATCTGGGTCTCAAGCGGCTTCATTACAAGAGCCTTTTCCTTGGCAGGGCAGACGTCGGCGCAGTTGCCGCATCCGGTACAATCCAGCACTGAAACCTGGATTTTGTATTCCAGTCCCTTGAACTGAGGTCCGGTGGCGGGCTTTGTAACCATTCCGGCAGGAGCGGCCGCCTTTTCTTCCGGCGTCAGAAGGAACGGACGGATAACAGCATGCGGGCATACGAATGAGCACTGGTTACACTGTATACAGTTCTGAGGCTGCCATTCGGGTACGGTAACCGCTATACCGCGCTTCTCATATGCGCTGGTTCCCATCGGGAAGGTTCCGTCTTCACGCCCGGTGAATGCGCTTACCGGCAGTTCGTCGCCCTTCTGGGCGTTCATGGTATCAGCTACCTTCCTGATGAATTCAGGCCTGTCTTCATCAACAGGGGTTTCCTCGCCCTTCGCTGTCTTCCAGCTTTCGGGGACATCAACCTTGACCAGGGATTCAATACCCTTGTCAACAGCCTTGAAGTTCATGTCCAGGATAGCCTGCCCTTTCTTGCCATAGGATTTGACAATCTCATCCTTCAGGTATTTAACAGCATCATCAATGGGAATAACATTGGCCAGCTTGAAGAAGGCTGCCTGCATGACCATGTTGATCCTGTTGCCCAGGCCGATATCCCTGGCAATGCTGGTAGCGTCAATAATGTAGAAATTGATGTCGTTGTTGGCAATCTGCCTCTTGAGATCAGCGGGGATCTTCTCCTCGAGCTCATCCACGCTCCACTGGCAGTTGAGAACAAAGGTTCCACCCTTCTTGAGGCCTGCGATCAGGTCATACTTGCCCACATATGCCTGGTTGTGGCAGGCGATATAGTCAGCCTCGTCGATGAGATATGTGGCACGGATCTTGTTCTTTCCGAAGCGCAGATGCGATACGGTGATACCGCCTGACTTCTTGGAGTCGTAGGAGAAATAGCCCTGGGCGTACATGTCGGTTTCGTCACCGATAATCTTGATGGCACTCTTGTTGGCGCCAACGGTTCCGTCTGAGCCAAGGCCCCAGAACTTGCAGCGGATGGTGCTGGGATCCTCGGTGACAATCCTCTCGTCCACAGGAAGCGACAGATTGGTTACATCGTCCACTATGCCGATTGTGAAGCCGTTCTTGGGATTATCAAGCTTCAGGTTCTTGTATACGGCAAGAATCTGACTCGGTGTGGTGTCCTTCGAGCCAAGACCATAACGGCCGCCAACAATAACCGGAGCGTTCTCGGCCTCATAGTACAGGGACTTGACATCCAGGTAGAGGGGTTCCCCGATGGAGCCGGGTTCCTTTGTCCTGTCGAGAACAGCGATCTTCTTGACGGTCTTGGGCATTTCATTGAAGAAATACCTGGCTGAGAAGGGCCTGTACAGGTGTACCTTCATCACGCCTACCTTTTCGCCCCTGGCCCTGAGGTAATCCACAACCTCTTCGATGGTTTCAGTGACAGAGCCCATGGCTACTATGACATATTCTGCCTCAGGATCACCATAGTAATTGAATGGCTTATAGTCCCTGCCGGTCACTTGGGAGATCTTCTTCATATAGTCGGCAACAACGTCCGGTATGGCTTCATAGTAGGGGTTGCAGGCCTCTCTTGCCTGGAAGAAGATATCCGGGTTCTGGGCTGTTCCCCTTGTAACCGGGCTCTGAGGATTGAGAGCGCGGTTCCTGAACTCGTCAATGGCCTTCCAGTCCACCAGTTTGGCAAGATCATCATAATCTATGACTTCTATCTTCTGGACTTCGTGGGAGGTCCTGAAACCGTCAAAGAAATGCAGGAAAGGCACGCGGCCTTTGATTGCGGAAAGATGCGCTACACAGCCGAGGTCCATAACTTCCTGGACGCTGCCTGAAGCAAGCAGGGCAAAGCCTGTCTGCCTGGTAGCCATAACGTCGGAATGGTCACCGAAAATGGAAAGCGCATGGGAAGCAACAGCACGGGCAGATACGTGGAATACGCCCGGAAGAAGTTCCCCTGCTATCTTGTACATATTCGGTATCATCAGGAGCAATCCCTGAGATGCGGTATATGTAGTGGTCAATGCGCCAGCTTGAAGTGAGCCATGAACCGCGCCGGCCGCACCGGCTTCGGACTGCATCTCAACAACCTTTACAGGCTGCCCGAAAATGTTCTTCTGTCCGCGGGCTGCCCACTCATCGGTTGACTCAGCCATCGGTGAAGACGGAGTGATGGGGTAAATTGCCGCGACTTCGGTAAATGCGTATGCCGCATACGCCGCTGCGGTATTACCGTCCATCGTTTTCATTTTTTTAGCCATGGTTTAACCTCCTTGTATAAGATAAAATATGTACTTTGTATACACGAATTCACGCGAATTTCCTTTTGACTAAAGGACAATTCGTTAATATTATATCATACTTTCAATAGCTAACAACAATATTTTTTACACTATAATAAACCTGCTTTCGGTCCCGGATCAGGCAGGGCAATTGTGTAATCTGCCCCCTGTGCGTTTCGGGTACATTGCGTTCAGGGGCTCTTTATGATATATTAAAGTCTGAATTTTGTACCATTGAAGGTTATGGCAGCCTTATAACTGCGAGCTGTGTTGGGTTCACTATTAATGCGCTTAATATAAACAAACATAAACGATAGGAGGAAGACACATGTCAAAACTGGTAGGAAACGCAATATTCGGTCAATCCGGCGGGCCCACTTCGGTAATCAATGCAAGCGCGGCAGGCGTTATCACCGAAGCTCTCAAGGCAGATGAAATACTCAAGGTATTCGGAGCAGCCCATGGCATCCGCGGCATACTTGAAGAGAAATTCTACAACATGTCTCTTGAGGACTGGAAGGAACTCGAACTGTTAAAGACCACCCCTTCATCGGCTCTGGGTTCGGTACGCTACAAGCTGGCCGATCCGGATAAGGATCCCACCGACTATAACCGCCTCCTGGAGGTTTTCAAAAAGTACGATATCCGCTATTTCTTCTATAACGGCGGAAATGACTCCATGGATACCTGCAACAAGGTAAGCAAGTTTATGCAGAAGGCTGGTTATGAGTGCCGTATTATCGGAGTGCCGAAAACCATTGACAACGATCTTTGGGCCACTGACCATTGTCCCGGCTATGGAAGTGCGGCAAAATATGTGGCAACCGCCACCATGGAGGTATACCATGACGCACGGGTTTACGACACCCCGATGGTCTGTGTCCTGGAGGTTATGGGAAGAAACGCGGGATGGCTCACAGCCGCTACCGCCCTGGCAGCCTACAAGGGCGCCGGCCCGGACCTGATCTATCTTCCCGAGATCGATTTTGACATGGATAAATTCATTGCCGACTGCAAAAAGGTTTATGAAAAGAACAACGGCAAGCTCATCGTCGCAGTTTCGGAAGGCATCCGCGACAAGGACGGAAAATACATCTCAGAGTATGGCTCCGATCTTGCAAAAGAAAAGGATTCCTTCGGCCATGCACAGCTTGGCGGAGTCGGGCAGGTGCTTGCTGCTGTGCTGAAGAAAGAACTCAAATGCAAGGCAAGGGCCATTGAATTCTCCCTGCTCCAGAGATGCGCTGCCCACTGTGCGTCCGCAACCGATGTGGAAGAGGCGTTCACAGCCGGTCAAAAAGCTGTCCAGTTCGCCATTGAGGGTGCAACAGACCGTATGGTGGCTTATGAAAGAACCACTGATGAAAATGGCAATTACAAGTGCAATTACGTACTTGTGGACCTTAATGCTGTGGCGAATGCCGAAAAGAAGATCCCGAGGGAATGGATCAACGAGGACGGCACCGGTCTTACCCAGGCTTTCATCGATTATGCTCTTCCCCTCATCCAGGGCGATTCCCGTCCGCCTCTCGAAGATGGGCTGCCTCGCTTTGCCAAACTGAAGAAAGTGCTTGCGACAGTTTGATGACATCAATAAACAAGGCGGTTGAACGTCGAGGTTCAGCCGCCTTTTTAAACTGTTCTTTATATTCCTGTGCGTCCTGCTTAATGCTTTACAGGCCTGCCCGATTCTATTTCATTTATCCTGAGCCTGGAATAGCGGGCATATTCCGAATTGGGGTAATTCTCAATGATCATGTTGAAAATGTCCAGGGCCTCCTGGATAGCCTCATCCTTGGAGGGGTATTCTGACAAGGCTATGGCCTTCGCACCGTAATAGTAGATCAGGATCGTGTTATTGGGCTTGTTCGCATCGTCAAGCTCTTCTATGATCCTTATAGCCATCTTGAATTCATCCGCCGACTGCTTGTAAACGTCCTTGCTCTTGTTGTTTGCATTGCTGTCGTATATGCTTTTTGCGGACTCATATATCTGGCCGATAGCCTTCGGCTTGCTGGATTCATACAGCAGCATGATCTCCTGCTCGATTTCGGCCGGAATGGGCATCCCTTCCAGTCTTTCAACCTCCACTACCAGATCCCTGTACTTGCCCGCAGCGGCAAGACTGTCCAACTGGCGGAGGGTCCTGCTCCATGCCTGGTACTGCTCCAGTTCGTCACGAAGACTCTTTTCCTTTTGGTTGGATTGCTCAAGGCTTGCTCTCAGTTCATCGATAACCTGATTCAACCGGTCGTTTTCGTCCTTAAGCGCCTGGATCTGCTGGCTGCTGTCCGTCTTTGGGCTGATCTGAATCAGCGGCTTATCGGCAGGCATGAGCAGCCAAAGTACGCCCATGGCGATCACGCCGATAACAAAACCCAGTATGTATTTTAAATAGAAGGGTGTTGTCTTCTCAGGGGACAATCCGCGGCTGAGCCATGAAACAACCGGGTTTTTCTCCCGTTTCTTGCCCCCGGCCGCTCTGCCGTCATCCTTACCGTCCAGCATGTGAAGATACTGCTGGGCCCGGATGCTGCTGTCATCCATTTCAATGACCTTGTTGAACATATATCGGGCGCTTTCCTCATCCCCGAGGCTTTTATAGAGGACGCCCATCAGGTTCATTGCCTCATAGAAAGCAGGATATATGGAAATGGCTTTCTTGAGTGCGATAATGGCCATGTCATCATTTTTCCCGGCCACATCCTCAAGAGCCTTATTATATAATTCAATGGCGTTTTGCATGTCCTCCGGAATCTGACCAAGTTTTTGGCGTATACTGCTCAGATCAATAGGTTTGAATTGCTTCAATTCCGCATTGACATCGAACATAAAATCCCTCCAAAGAACATTATACCCTTTATATGCACAGACTTCCAAAAGATCCTGCGCATTCAACGCCAAAAGACCTGGCTTTCTCCCAATTCTCATTTATTGTATCACTATTCGCAACTTTTTAACAATAGGTGTTAAGGGTTTATTTGGACTTCAGGCACAAATTATGTCCGTGTACTTCCATACCGGGACCGGCAGGTGGGATGGTGTATCAGGAAGCACAGAAACTGTCTCCTGATTCCAGATAAAGGAATATCATGTTATATGTCGAATTATTACATACAAGCAGCATTGTTCAGGAAACAGGGTATGAGTTTATTATGCCGGAGGAGTAAATAAAGAAATGAAAAGAATTTTGTCATTCATATGCATAGTGTCGCTTCTTTTGGTTTCATGCCAGCAAACCGGTACGGATATTTCCCAAAATGAAGCGGCATCCGAAACATCTGCAACACCGGCAGCCACTGCAACACCGACATCTTCTGCGGCGGAAATCGTTGACAATACTTATACATATGATTACGACTCATCCATATACGATATATATACGGCTGAAGATTTTTTAAATGCGCTGGGAAGCGACAGGACCCTGAGGGTTCATAAAGATATTACTATTGCAAGCCGCTTGATGTTTGAAGGATATAAAAACCTGAAAATTGAAGGCGCTGCTGGTGATAAGGAAAAAGTAAAGATAATAATGCCTGAACCTGTCGAGCTTGGTATCCATATGGTTGCATGCAATGATGTAGAATTCTATAACATTGCATTCATTTGCGGCACTGGATCTGCAACACTGAAGGAACCTGTTGCAAGCAGTATCTATATACAGGATTGCAGCGACATAAAACTCGATAACATGGCAATCATCTGCGGCAATGAATCTGCTGTTACCATTTTATTTTCAGACTTATGCAAGAATATGACAATCAGTAATTGTGAACTTATTGGCAGTAACGAGTCAGGTATAAAAATTTCAGGCTGCAAAAACATGGAAATACGCAATTCAATAATCAGGGATTGCAAGAAGGATGCTGTTTATCTTGATGAATCTGAAGTCAGCTTAAAAAACGTGCAGTTTATTAATGCCGGGATAGAAAACTTTACCAGACTGATTGCCTTAAGAACCAATGACGGCATCTTTAAATATTATTGGGGCAGCAAAGATATAGGAATAGAACTGGAAATTCAAAAACCGTCCGACTGGCCGCCGGGAATCGTTATGGAAAACGTTGTCGCAATTAATATAGATAATAATTTGGAAAGATATAAAGAAACGATCGGCGCATCCAGTATCATTATCAGCAAAGGAAAATTAACCATAGAAACAGGGCAGCTGATCAAAGATTACGATAAGCTCAGCACGCTTTTGAATAATATAAGGGAGTTTTTTAATGATCATGCATACCCGGATATATCAAAAGCAGAAATTATCTTCAGTAACCTGAGAATAGACTTGTTTTACTGGGTAAATTGGCTCAGACGCGGAGATAATAGCTTTGATATAACTATTACCGACGATTCTGCGGAAATACCGGATGCTTTTTGGCTGAAGCATGGGATTAACAGCACACCCTCGGAGTCGATAAAATCAGTTTACAGGGTGCTGGGTATGCCTGATGCCGGTCCAACCGGAGATTTTCCAGTCAGTATAAGGTTTGCAGGAGTCAAATTCCTGCCTTCTGACTTATTCTACCAATATGAAGTAAAACGGATACGGCGTTCAGGATCGTATACCCAGGTATATCCTCTCTTTACCCTGAATGTTCAGCCAGAAACAGGACTTGTCGCCGATAATGATTATAAAAACCTCGAATACGTAATTTATCCGCTTGACCCGGAAGTCCGGCAATGCCTTCTGGACCATCCCGAACTTGCAGACGGTTTTGTTATTTCATCTGACTCTGTCATGACGGTACTTGAAAACTATAAATATGAAAAAATTATAAAAGCAGAAGGAATTAAGCACGGTGAGCCGCCTGGGTCCAAATTATTCATCCTGCGGGTTAAGTCTGCCGATGGCAGGTGGGTCGTTGCGGAAGAAAGCATAGTTGCTTTTGAAGAATATAAGAATGATCCGTATATGAAGCATACCCGCTTCGGAGTAAGCCAGGATATCATCCGGAATAACCTTGGCCCCGCGGAAACCTTTGAATACTCCCAGCTGAGTGACGACGAAAAAGACCTTGTGGCAGCTATTGATGAAACCTTGCGGAAGGGTCATATGTATATAGTTGATATAAGCCCTTTCGGGCAGATAAAATATGATTTTAACAGTGATGGCGTATATGAAACCTTATCGTATGATTATTTCAGGGCGGAAAGCATCCCTTCCGGTTACTATGGCAGTGCAGGCTACTACGAGTTTGAAATCAGGTTAGGTTCAGGCGGCGCATACCATTTAGGATACTATGATGGAGTTGAATCGCTGGTTATCTGCGATATCGATAAAAGTGACGGATGTGTCGATTTCTTTGTCCAGGAACGTGACCATGTGTATTCCTACTCAACAGTATACAGGCTGAACGGGACGGGGTTGGAACTGGTGGTAAGCATGCCGCAGATCATGGCTGTTTCAGGTGACGGAAAGATATATTACTGGGGCGGCAACCTGTTTGAAACATATAATGAGGATTTCGATCCCAATGCCGTGCTTAGCTATTATGACATAAAACTGGGAGATTATGCAGGAACCGACCAGATCATCGGAAAGGTATTTACGAATTTTGGATATAAAGTCATCTATGAAAGTAAAGAGTATGCGCCTTGGGGACCGCCTGTCGAAGAAAACCTGTCATTGCCCGGAGCCATCAGGTATGTAAGAGAAGGCGAGAAGATAAAAATACTTGAAGTGGATGGAAATGTGGCTAAGATCGAAGCGGAGGACGGCCTTATCGGCTGGCTTGGAAGCTTTCACATGGTTTGGGATTAAAACCTCTCTTTTTTCAAAAAAACGTTGGAGCGCCGAAGCCGTTATTCCCGGCGCCCCAACATATATTATCAGACCTGTAAAAAACGGGGATCGCTCCCCGTTTTTGCCTGTAATGCACCATAAACTATAAATTGCTGCCGCAGCATTTCTTGTATTTCTTCCCGCTGCCGCAGGGGCAGGGGTCGTTTCTGCCAACCTTGAATGATTCTCGTTTTTGGGGTTGCCTTACCCGTTGTGTTTCGCCGTGGGTAGCGGATGTTTCCCTGGCAACCTGCTGCCTTTGCACCACGATATTTTCCTTCTTGATACGGAACAGCATCTTTACCGTATCCTGCTGGATGCTCCTGACCATCTCGTCAAACATATCGAAGCCTTCCCGCTTGTACTCGACAACAGGATCCTTCTGCCCGTATGCCCGGAGGCTGATGCCATACTTGAGCTGGTCCATGGCGTCGATATGGTCCATCCACTTCTCGTCCACAACCCGCAGAAGCACTCGGCGTTCCAGTTCCCGCATGACATCCTCGCCAAAATCGGCTTCCTTCTGCTCGTATATCTCATGGGCCTTCTGCCGGATCTTTTCCTTCAAGTCGCCGGTTGTAACGGTTTCAAGATCTATGTCTGACAGATTGAGCCAGCCCTTGGGAATCATCACATCCTCGGCATAGGCGATCAAGGCCTTGAGATCCCAATCATCGGGCGGCGTTTCATCACTGCAGTACATGTCCACGATCCTGTCTGCCACGGCGTCAATCATGTTCATTATGTGGTTCTTAAGGTTTTCGCCGTTAAGAACCTTGTAGCGCTCGCCGTAGATGATGTCGCGCTGCGTGTTCATGACATCGTCATACTGGAGGACGGATTTTCTTCTCTGGAAGTTTATGCCCTCAATCCTCTTCTGGGCGCTCTCGATCGCATTGGACAACATCTTGGCCTCGATGGGCTGGTTCTCATCCAGACCCAGCATCTCCACCATCTTCAGCATCCTTTCGGAGCCGAAGAGACGCATCAAATCGTCTTCCAGGGAGATATAGAACCTGGATTCGCCCGGGTCACCCTGGCGCCCTGAACGTCCGCGGAGCTGGTTGTCTATACGGCGGGACTCATGGCGCTCGGTTCCGATGATCTTCAAACCCCCGGCTTTTATAACCAGTTCCTTTTCCCTGTCGGTTTCGACCTTGAACTTGTCGTGCAGTTCCCTGAAGATTTTTCGGGCTTTGAGTATCTCTTCGTCATCGGTTTCGCTGAAGGTTGCCGAAGCCATGATGAGATGCTCTTCCATGCCCATTTTCCGCATCTCCTGCTTGGCAAGAAACTCGGGATTGCCGCCCAGCTTGATGTCGGTGCCGCGGCCGGCCATATTGGTGGATATGGTGACAGCCCCAAGCTTGCCGGCCTGGGCTATGATTTCCGCTTCCTTGTCGTGGTATTTGGCATTGAGCACATTATGCTTTATTCCGTTTTTCCGCAGGATATTGCTGAGCATCTCGGATGTTTCTATGGAAATGGTGCCCACAAGGACAGGCTGGCCCTTCTTGTGGCTTTCGATTATATCCTGCAGCACGGCGTTGAACTTCCCGGCCTTGGTCTTGAATACAACATCGGGGTGGTCGATCCTGATCACCGGGAGGTTAGTGGGTATGGGAATGACGTCCAGTTTGTAAATGGCACGGAATTCCTGCTCCTCGGTAAGGGCCGTGCCGGTCATACCCGCAAGCTTGTGGTACATCCTGAAGAAGTTCTGGAACGTGATGGTGGCAAGGGTCTTGCTCTCACGCTCCACCTTGACGCCTTCCTTGGCTTCTATTGCCTGGTGCAGGCCGTCGCTGTACCTGCGCCCGTACATGAGCCTGCCTGTGAATTCGTCAACAATGATGATCTCCCCATCCTTGATGACGTAATCCACATCCTTCTTCATAAGGCCGTGGGCCTTAAGGGCCTGGTTGATATGGTGGGAGATAGTCAGGTTTTCTATATCGGAAAGGTTTTCAATGTTGAAGTATTCTTCGGCCTTTTTCACGCCCCTGGCTGTAAGGGTTGCAGTATGCGCCTTCTCGTCAACTATATAATCTGCGTCCAGGTCGTCTGCAAACTGCCTGTCGTCGGTTTCCCTGAAAACCACCTTTTTAAACCTTCGCACAAGCCTGTCGGCACGGTCGTACAGCTCGGTTGACTCTTCCCCCTGCCCGGAAATAATCAATGGGGTCCTGGCCTCATCAATGAGGATGGAGTCAACCTCGTCCACGATGGCGTAATGCAGGCCGCGCTGCACCATGTTCTCCTTGTAGACCACCATGTTGTCACGGAGGTAGTCAAATCCCAACTCGTTGTTGGTGCCATAGGTTATATCGCAGTTATATGCCTTTCTCCTGGCTTCGTTGTCCAGCCCGTGGATGATGACTCCCACTGAAAGACCAAGGAAGTTGTAAATCTTGCCCATGAGTTCAGCCTGGTACTTTGCCAGGTAATCGTTCACTGTAACAAGGTGGGCGCCCTTGCCTTCAAGGGCGTTCAAATAAAGAGGAAGGGTTGCCGTAAGGGTTTTCCCTTCACCGGTCTTCATTTCGGCAATTCTTCCCTGGTGAAGAACTACGCCGCCCATCAACTGGACCCTGAAAGGCCGTTCCCCGATAACTCTTACGGCGGCCTCCCTCACCACGGCATAGGCTTCGGGAAGGATATCGTCCAGGGTTTCACCGCTTGCCAGGCGCTGTTTGAACTTGTCGGTCATTCCCCTGAGCTCGGCGTCAGACTTGGCCTTCATCTCAGGTTCCAATGCTTCTATAGCATCCACTATGGGAATTATGCGCTTGAGTTCCCTCTCGGCATAACTCCCGAAAATCTTCTCAAGAATATTTGCCATCTATATGATCCGTCCTTTCAGGAAGGAGCAGTTCTTCATTTGTTTTTCTCCGCTTCTTCCCCTTTATCCTTTTCTCTTTCCTTCATTCGTTCCAGGATCAGCTTGTAGCCATCCGCGCCATAGAACAGGGCCCTGTTGACCCGGCTGATGGTAGCCTCGCTGGCGCCTGTTTTGCTATGGATCTCCTTGTATGTCTTCTTATCCATCAGCATGCCGGCCACCTCAAAGCGCTGTGCAAAAGCCTTGATTTCGGCGACCGTGCCAAGATCTTCAAAGAACCTGTAGCACTCCTCGATGGTTTCCAATAGCAGGATGGCTTCGAAAAGCCTGTCTGTTGATTTATCCTTGAGCTTGGGATTCAAAGGTATCATCTCCGATACACATTTTCGACGGATATCCCGGGGAATATCCCTCAGGCGTGTATTTTGAGTCAGCCCGTCAAATAATTATCTCATCATGCAGGCATAAATGCAAACCATACCCGTGGCCGGGCTGCAGTGTTCTTAATCGTCTACTATATTCTACACTATTTTTTGGTATGTTGTAAGACTGTAATATTCTCCACGAGTTTGATACAATCTTTAAACATAAGCCCGTGCATAGGAACAGAAGGAGGATATCATGCATCCTGACTGGAAGACCGAATCACTGCGCCTGGAAAAAACACTCGCGTTCATCTCTGCGCGTTTGAAAAACAAACTGGCCGAAAAGGAATACCTGATCCACCAGCAGAAGGACATAAACAAGGACATGTGGGAAGAGGTCCGGGCTATGAAAGACCTGGAAAGCATCTCTGATTTCATGCAGTACATCGGTCTTCTGAAACAAAACATCTCCTGGTCGAAACAGACCATGAAGGATATTATCCGACTGGACCGGCAGCTCTCTTCCCCCTATTTTGGCAGGATCGATTTCTCCCAGGCGGGATCAAATCCTCAAACTATTTATATAGGTATCAACTCGCTCACCGATGAGGACACCATGGAGATCCTGGTCCATGACTGGCGCGCTCCCGTCTGCAGCATGTTCTATGACTCCGAAACCGGCCCGGCATCCTATTTATGTCCCGCCGGGCGCATCAGCGGCGAATTGACCCTTAAAAGGCAGTACAAGATCGAGGGCGGGCGCCTTGTCTATTTCTTTGACTCCAGCCTTGCCATAGGCGACGAGATGCTGCGGGAAATGCTGGCGTCAAATGCAGGGACCAAGCTCAGGAATATAGTTTCCACAATACAAAAGGAGCAGAATGCTGCCATACGCAACGAGACATCACGGCTATTAGCCATCCAGGGCGCCGCGGGAAGCGGCAAGACATCGGTGGCCATGCACCGGGCTGCCTACCTCCTTTACCGCCACAAGAAACATATTGAGTCTGAGAACCTTGTCATCATTTCCAGCGCCCTTTCACTTTACAGGAGGCTTTTCGAGAACGATGACGCCTGGAATGCCTGCACGGCAGGCAGTGATTTCCCCGGGAAAGACGTCCTCAGCGAAGCAAGAAGGTATACCCTCGAGAACATTGAAAGCGGTCTTTTGGGCTTTGAGGACGCCGGTCCCGTTCTTTACCTGTCGCTGATGCTTGGAGAAACCGCGCCTGATACGACAATCAGGCACCTTATCGTGGATGAGGCACAGGATTACTCACCGGTTCAGATAAAAGGGATGGCGCATCTTTTCCCTTCCGCGGGGATTACCATACTCGGCGATATCAACCAGAACATAAGCCCTTATGCCTCCGAAAGCAGCCTTGAGGACATTGCCCGGCTGATCTCATCCGATGACTATGAATTCATGCAGTTGAACAAGAGCTACCGCTCCACCATGGAGATCAACCGGTTTGCCTCAGGATTCCTGAAAAAGCCTGAAGGCGAATATTTCGGGCGACATGGCGAGAAGCCGCGGCTGGTCCTTTGCGGCGATTATCAGGGGCTATGCCATGCCCTGGCTGAGGCCATGGCTGCGCTTTCCGAAAGGAAGTATAAAACAGCGGCAGTTATCACCAGGACCCTGGCTGATGCAAGGCTGCTTTATAAAGCGCTCCAGAAGCAGGCAAAAAACATCTCCATGCCATTCAGGCTAATGGATGAGGATTTCGAGTATGCCCTGGAAGGCATCATGGTTATGCCCGCATACCTGGCTAAAGGACTTGAGTTCGACGCGGCCATGATAGTCATTTCCGATGAAAGGGACTATTCCTATCCAGAAGAACTGGGCCTTTTCTATACTGCCGTAACCCGCCCGCTGCATGACCTGTCCATATTCTGTCCCTGTCCCGATCTTCCCCCGGTTCTCCGCAGGGCAGATTCCCGCCATTACACCATAACGAGGATTTAGGCCTGTCCTTTTGATAAACCATGTTCTTGCCTGCCGGTATTGGTTAATGTATAATTTAGCCAATCAAAAAGGCCGATTTTTCAATAAACAGAGATTTGGAGGATGGTATCATGGCTAAAACCGGAGTAACCGCCCCCCTGGGATTCAGGGCATCAGGGGTGGCATGCGGCATCAAGAAAAACGGTGAAAGGGATCTGGCTCTTGTAGTTTCTGATATCCCTGCCACCTGCGCAGGCATCTTCACGAAGAATGTTGTGAAGGGCCATTCCCTGAAATGGACCATGAAGGCTGTCAGCCGCGGCACGGCACGGGCTGTCGCCATAAACAGCGGCTGCGCCAATGCCTGCGTCGGGGAGGATGGAGACCGGGACGCATACGAGATGGCGAGGATGGTTTCCAGACTTGTGGGTTGTGAAGCCGAGGATGTGCTCCTGGGTTCCACAGGCGTCATCGGCTACAGGCTGGACCTGGAAAAGATTAAGAATGGTCTTCAGGAAGCGTTCAGGCTGCTCTCCGGTGACGGCGGCAACGATGCGGCACGGGCTGTGATGACCACCGACACATTCCCGAAGGAGTCTTCCCGGGCTTATGAATATGGCGGGCATACCATAACCATTGGCGGCATGGCAAAGGGTTCGGGCATGATCCACCCTGACATGGCTACGATGATATCTGTCATAACCACCGACGCGAATATCAGCCGCGAGATGCTGGACAGGGCGCTTCGGGACACGGCGGAAGTATCATACAACCGCATTTCGGTTGACGGCGATACCAGCGTATGCGACAAGGTGCTGGTCCTGGCGAACGGCCTTGCCGGGAATCCGGTGATCGAAAGTGACGGGCCTGCCTATGATGCTTTCCTGGGCGCGCTTAAAGAGGTGGCCGTCGAGTTGGCTAAGATGCTGGCCAGGGACGGAGAGGGCGCCACAAAGCTTATTGAAATTGATGTGAAGAACGCCCCGGATAAGGAAATGGCACATTTGGTCCTCAATGCCATAGCCAAATCCCCGCTGGTTAAAACCGCAATCCACGGCTGTGACGCCAACTGGGGCAGAATCATCACGGCGGCTGGCTATTCAGGCGCCGGGTTCGATCCTGAAAAAGTGGATATCAGCCTCGGGGATGTCCTGGTCTGCAAAAGCGGCATGGCAGTTCCATTTGATGAAGCTGCTGCCCTTGAGGTGCTGCGTGCGCCTGAGGTAGTCATAACCCTGGACATGAACCAGGGCGCCGTATCGGACAGGATCTGGACATGTGATCTCACATGCGATTATATAAGGATCAACGGCTCATACAGGACCTGATTTGCTTGTTATTGCAGATGATTAGTGGGTAAATAAAACAAAAGAAGTAAGGAAATTGGAGGTGTCCTGCTATGGCAATCCAGCAGCTTATCAAATTCAGCGTTGCCGATTTGGACTTCGGTATAAACATAAACCAGATATTCCAGATTATTAAGCCCCAGGAAGTATTCAAGGTACCCAACACACCTCCGTTCATAGAAGGCCTGATCAATCTCAGGGGAAAGGTTCTGACCATATTCAACCTCAGAAAAAGGTTCAGCCTGCCCGAAAAGGCTGCGGATGAAGACACGAAGGTGCTAATCGTCAACATGAACGATATGCTCCTGGGCTTTACGGTTGATAACGTAACCGAGATCGTCAGGATTAACGATGAGGAAATCGTGGATACCCCGGCAACTCTTAAAGACTTTGAACACAGATTCCTTTCAGGCGTCGCAAAACTGGGCGAAAAGCTCATACTTCTCCTTGATCTGAAGAAAGTGCTGACACCCGACGAAGAGCTGCAGGTCCAGGAAATAGTGGAACAGAACGCGGCCCAGGTAATCGGTGAAGAAAACTGAGTAAGCAAGCGGGATTTGTTACAGGTTCGGCAAGATGGATTCTATTCCTTCTTGCCGATTATTGTGTTGGCCACGCAAACACGGTTCCTGCCCTGCCGCTTGGCTTCGTAGAGCGCGTCATCGGCGCTCTTGACAAGACTGACCTGGCTGTCGGCAGTTTCAGGGAATGAGGACACGCCGATGCTGATGGTAACAGAGGCGCTGATAACCCTGTCGGAGATGACCAGGGAGCCCACACCCTTTCTGATCTCCTCCGCCTTCTCCACTACCTGGTCCAGCGAGGTATGGGGCATCAGTATAACGAACTCTTCGCCGCCATACCTGGCGAAGATATCTTCCTTTCTGAGCTTTTTCATTATGAAGGCCGCGATATTCTTGAGCACCAGGTCGCCGAAGAGATGGCCGTGGGTATCGTTGAACTTCTTGAAATGGTCAATATCAAAGATAAGGAAGGAAAGGTCGTAGTTGCCTTCCTGGGCTTTCTTGAATTCAATCTGAAGGTTGTCCTGGAAATACAGGCGGTTGTACGCGCCGGTAAGACCGTCCAGTGTGGCCAGATCATGCATCTGCTGGTACAACCGGGCGTTTTCAATGGCTATTCCCACCTGCTGGGATATGATCTCAAGGAGTCTAACATTGTCATTGCTGAAGGCATTGGGCATGCTGTGCTCTATAAGGACGATGCCGAGCACGTTGCCCTTTGCGATGAGAGGAACACAGATAAGGGACCGTATATTCCTTCCCCTTGTAAACGGGTATTCCTCGGGGCTGGCATCATTGTCTATCATGGAATTGCCATCCTTCACCGACGGCTTCAGGACGTCACTGTTAATATAGTCTGAAACCAATGCAAGTTCCTTCTTGTCAAAGATGCTGGAAACCTGCACCTTCAGGAGATTACCGGGACCACGGCACAAGGCGATGGTGGAATGGGAAACGCCCATAACACCGATGATAACGTCATTTACGAATTTCAGGAGTTCGTTCATGTCAAATATGGAGCTGATGGCCTGCGATATCTGCTGGAGTGTGTAGAATTCGGCAAGACTGGCGGTAAGCTTGTTATTGGCCTTCTCAAGCTGCTCGTTGGCCTGGCTGATCTTGTCATACTGGCTTTGGATCTCTTTTTTGGCCTGCTCCAGCTGAACATACTTGTCGCCCAGCCGGTCAATCAGGATCTGGTTCTCCTCCTGGCTGCGGACATACTCCCTGCGGACACTGCCCAATATGTAGCAGTAGAAGGCAAACAGGAGGTATTGTACTGTTACGCTTATGAACAGCTGACCTTCATTGCTGTGGAATCCCTGTCCTGTCACTCCGCTGAAAAACATCCATACGGTATACCGGGAAAGCGCCTGGATCAACCAGCCCGGTACGAGGAACCGGATTGATTCCCTGAAACCCCGTGAGAGGATGATGGATGTTATGGGCAGGAGCACGACAAAATAGAACAGGGGACCATGATACAACAGGCTGATGAAGACAGTCATGATCACTATTTCAGCGATTCTCGCAATCGTGTCAGGCAAAGAGCCCTTGTCCTGGTCCTTTGCATCGCTCTCTTTCAGTTTGAGAGCCCCGGCAAGGATAAATCCGGCATACAGGGCAAGCTGAACCGCCAGCAGAACGAAATCAACCGATGCCTGCGGCGTGATCATCCTTGCGGCCAGGTCCTCGACAACGAGTATCATCAGAATGACATGGCTGAACCTTGTTATGGTTCCTTCGTGCCTGAAATAACTGCCCAATGTTTTCCTTGCAGGGTTTTTATCCAATGTTTCCAATGCGAACCTCCATCAGGATGGATCATATTGTGCGCAGTATTCCGGGATTCCTACCCTTGCCAGTATATATCGATTATATCACCGTCGTTTATTGCATCGGTATAGCCGGCATCCCGGCCGTTCAGCTTCAGAATAATCGTTCCCTTCGGCTGGGAAAGGTCAAAGTCGATATGGTTGAAAACATCCACAAAGATGGTCCTTTCTTTTTTCGGAAGCCGTATCCTTTCCCCGTTAACTGTCACGCTTATCATTTCGCCCGAAGCCGCCGGATCGTCAGGAACGGGTATGCCTGTGCCGGTTTCAGGCTTGTCCTGTTCATTGTCCGTGACCGGTGCGGGCTTCCCAGGTTCCGCAGCGGGCTCATCAGCCTCCGGTGCGGTCTTATCCGGTTCAAGCCCGGTCAAATTCCTGGGGCGGCATTCAATAACCTCTCCGCCCTGGAGCCTGTACGAAAGATCTGCACTCTTACCGTTTATCTCAAATGAGTACTGCGCTGAATCAACCCCAAACTGTTGGGCAACGTCAAAAACAGTGCGGTCCATAGATATATCGACATAATCATTATATTTGATTACTGTGTTCTCATCGGCAGGTTCACCGTTTACCCTTATTACCGGAGGAATGGTATGTATCTCACCGTTGAGCTTCAGGGCAGCAGGCGGGAATTCCGCAAGGAGATCACCGCAGACTGCGCGGGCATCCTCACCGTTCTCCGCGGGGATGACAAACAGTTTGTCGCCCGGCGAAACCTTGCCGTTCAGGGATTCGGGCTCGCCATTCACGGTTATCTCGGCCGGTTTTCCGATTCCGCCCGCCAGTGTTCTGCTTTCACCATTGAGGAAAAACCTGAGCCTTTTGCCGGATTTACATATCAACTGGTCTGGGTTGAAACCCGCCAGGGCCAGGACATCGGCCACACGCATCCTGTGTGTGTTAAATACCTTTACGGACTTGCCGTTGACGGTGACAATAAAGAAATCCGTGCCCCTGAACAGGCCTGTGGTAACCAGGATGCCAAGAGGGGTAATGCTTTCAGGGCCTGCGGGCATATCCGTTTCTATTACAACATTCCTGGCTATACTGCGGTCCCTGACGGCAACGCGTTCCCTCGGAAGACCAATTCTTTCGGCTATGGCATCGGAAAGCCCCGGCGTCTGGCTTCCGCCCCCCACCAGGAAGATGGCATTCGGCGCTTTTCCGCCATTGCATCCGAGGATTCTTTCGGTGATGGTTTCTGCCAGCTGGTCCACAACAGGCCTTATGGCATTACTGACATCCTCGGGCAGGATGGCAACCTGGTTGCCAAGAACATCGGTAAACTGTATGTCGGTTTTGCCGGCGCCCAGGTCCAGCTTGATCCTTTCGGCAGCATTGAAATCCACCAGGAAATTATGCGCGATAGCCTCGGTTATTTCATCGCCCGCGATTGGCGCCATGTCATAGGCTATTACGGTACCGGACTTTGTAACGGCTATATCCGAAGTACCTGCCCCTACATCCACCAGGGCCAGGTTGAGCAGGCGGAGCTCGTTTGGAATGGCCACATTCAACGCTGCAATAGGCTCCAGTGTCAGATAGGTCACCTCGATGCCAGCCCTTTCCATTACGGTATACAGGCTGTCTACCACCATCTCGGGAAGAAAGGTTGCTATTACCTCAACACCGGCTTTTTGGCCCTTATGGCCTGGAAGAGTTGAAATGATATAATCATTGAGATAATAGTTAACTACGCTGTAACCGACGCAATAATACCTGCCGGTCTCATTTCCGGAGGGCGAGTCGTCTATCTGCATCTGTGCCCTCTGAATGGCTTCCATCTCCATGGCGCCAACCAGGTGGGAATCAATCTCCCTTCCTTCTTCAAGTTCCCTTTCCACTTTTATCCTGCAGGTCTTAAGCACACGTCCGGCTGCGGCTACCGATACCTTGTCCAGGGAATAGCCCGTTCTCTGCTCCAGTATATCCCTTACCCTGGAAACTTCAGCAACAACCATGGATATATCATGGATCTGGCCATCCACCATGGCACGGCCTTCATGTTCCAACACCTCAGCCGCCCGGACAACAAAACTGCCGCCTTTCTGAATACCAAACAGACCAGCAATTTTCCTGGTTCCTATATCCAGAACAAATATGGCGTCCTCCGGCATGGCTCTTCTTTTTCTTCTGCGTCTGGGCATCGCAGACCTCCGGCCTTCCCTGAACAACGGGTGTTTATGTGCCTGTCATATTATTGGCAAATATTTGATTGGCAAATTTTATCCTTTTTTAATTCTATATTCTTTTTATAGAATTCGCAATACGCCACAATGCTACAAATTTCGCACTTAGGGTTCCTCGCGGCGCAGGTTCGCCGTCCGTGCCATATGAGCAGGTGATGGGCTTTTATCCATCTGTCCCTGGGGATGAGGTTTGTCAGTTGAGATTCGGTCTGGTCCGGCCGGTCGCTGCGGGCCAGGCCGATCCTGTTGGAAACCCTTAAAACATGCGTATCCACTGCAAGCGCCGGGATATTGAAGGCGTTGCTCAATACAACATTGGCGGTTTTCCGTCCAACTCCGGGCAGGGATGTCAATTCTTCCAGGGTTGCGGGGACCTGGCCTGAAAAACGGGTAACAAGCTCCCTGCACATGGCCAGTATGTTCTTTGCCTTGCTGTGGTACAAACCTATTTCCCTGATCTCCTGCTCCAACTGTTCCCGGGTCAGCGTCAGAAAGCTGTCCAGGTCCGGATACCGTTCAAAAAGGCCTTCTGTAACGCGGTTTACCGTCCTGTCGGTGGACTGGGCGCTCAGCATGGTAGCCACCAGGAGCTGAAAGGGCGTGTTGAACTCAAGCCCGCATTTTGCGTCGGGGTAGGTTTCCTCAAGGATATCAAGTATCTTTATCGCCCGTGTCCCGCCAATTCTGCCTGATTTCAAGCTGCTGTCCTCCTTTGGTCTTTCTGTCATCCTGTTGCCCCGCCCCGCTTTTTCTTTCCCGAAGCACGGCTTGCAACCGCTTCTTCATAGAGTTTCAGATATGATTCAGCCGACCTGTCCCAGGATGAATCAAAGTCCATGGCTCGTCTGACCAGCTTCTTCCATCCCGGCCGGTCGTTCTTGTACATCTTTATGCCTTTTGATATTGCTCTTGTAAATGCGGCCGCGGAGTCTGCGCCAAAGGTAAAACCGGTACCCTCACCGCTGTTTGCCGCCTCATCCCGGACAGTATCCGCAAGTCCGCCAACCCTGTGAACAATGGGGACTGATCCATAGCGCATTGCTATCAACTGGCCGATGCCGCAGGGTTCATATCGGGAAGGCATCAGGAACATATCTGAGGCCGCATAGATTCTCCTGGCCAATACGTCATCGAAACCAATGGAAACCGATATGCGGCCAGGATTCTCCTCTTCAAGCCGTTTCAGCGCACGTTCCAATACAGAACTGCCCCTGCCCAGTACAACAAGCTGACAGCCGCTTTTAGCGATTTTCCCGGCGGCTGGGATCAGAAGGTCGGTTCCCTTGATATCTTCAAGCCGGGAAACCACCCCGAAAAGGGCGGTGTCTTTCCGTTCCAGGCCAAGCTGCTTTTGAAGCTGCTTTTTATTCTCGCGTTTCAGTTCGTGATCATCAACAGAGTAATTCCGGAAGAGCGCCGGGTCAGTTTCAGGATTCCATACATTATGGTCAATCCCGTTGGGAATTCCAGACAGCCGCTGCCTGTGCACCCCGATAAACCCTTCAAGGCCGTATCCGAACTTCCTGGTTGTCATTTCGCGGGCTCCTGCGGCGCTTACGGCGTTAAACCTGTCCGAATATACAATGCCGGCCTTCATGGGGTTGAATGAGCCGTAGAATTCGACGCCGTCCGGGCCGAAGGCGGCATCCCCCACGCCGTACATCTCGAAGATTTCGCGCCCGCAAATTCCCTGGTAGACAAGGCTGTGAATGGTGAAGACCAGGGCGCAGCCTGAAAGATGGGGGACTTCATCCTCCCTCTCCCTGACCAGCATGGCCAGGGGAGCAGTATGCCAGTCGTTGAGATGGATGATGTCGGGCTTGAAGCCGGAATCCCTAATCCACTGGAATACCGCCAGGCAAAAGAAGGCGAAGCGTTCGGCATCATCGCTGTACCCATAAACCGATGGCCTGTCAAAATACCTGTCGTTCCCGACAAGCAGGGCGGGCACCCGGGTATCATCCGTTTCCTTCAGGGCACAGGTCTCTTCCCCGGCGCCCATCTTAACCGTGAACTCGGAGACCACCCTTGCCGCTGCGCCGATTCCCCGGTACGCGGGTATGGCAAGGCGGACATCGGCTCCCATTTCCTTCAGTTTCAGGGGCAGTTCGCCGGCCACGTCGCCGAGGCCGCCCACCTTGACAAGCCCGGCGGCTTCCGCCGCTGCGAAAAGCACCTTCAGCTTCTTCATATGCTCACCAGCCAACTGATATATGGATTATTGCCATTATTTTACCACTGCTGCTTTACCGTCAAACGCAGCGTAAAGACAGATCAGTCCGATGACACCTCACGCCCCGGTTACCGGCCCAGCACCGGCTCAACCCTGAAATACCTGTTGTAAATAGGCAGCAGGAAGGATACCACATAGGCCTGTACGGTCACCACAAAAGCCTCTTTGATGACGCGCGGGATCCAGAATACCAGGAAATCTATCTGCGCCAGTTCGGGAAAAACCAACCTTAAAACAATTGTGTTCAGGGTGGTTACCAGCAATCCCGACAGGCCCACCGCTAACAGGACCCTGAAAAAGCATTCGTTTACATGCCATTTGGCGCCGATGCGCCTTATAAGCATATTCAGAAGATACAAAGCAATCCCGATGCCGGCAAAGATTATCAGTCCAAGCGATGCCAGGTCCCTGTTGTTTCCCAGGCCGGCCAGCAGGCTGCTCCATCCGGATCCGGGCCACTGAAGCAGAACGAGTTGGTTTATTCCTCCGATAAGGCCAATAACGGCAAAGAACAGCAGGTAGTATCTTCCGGCCTGCGAACTTTCAGTTTTTCCGGAAATGCGCCATAAAACACCTGCCAGCACCCCTCCTGTTATGGCGGTCAGGGTCAGCCAGGGAATAAACGGCCCTTCAGGTTTAATAAGGTATCCTATTACGTCCTGGATTCCGGATGCCAGTCCGCCATAGGCAGGACCAAAGAGAATGGCTGCAAGACTGGTAAAGATGCCCGAAAAGCTGATCCGGGCGGCAAGGACACTGCCTATGTAAAACGAGTAGCTAAGGTTCCTGACCACAACGGCAAGGGTAATCAAAAGGCTTACGTGGGCGATCCGTTTGATAGCACTCTGGTTTTTGGACATAAAAAAGTCTCTCCTTTCATGCTACCTATTTAACAGATGGCATCGCACAAATAAGAAAGACTTATTTGCAACAGCGGATGCGGTATTATATCGCAAGCCATGGCCCATGGCTTTTCGTTCAGAGACTCTACTCCCATTCTCTGACACTTGACGCATAATACCTGCTCTGTTAAAGGTATTGAATTGTATTATACATAAACGGCATCCGGGATACCGGGAACAGGATCCCGGGTGCCTCAAATCCTATTGCTGCTGGCTGGTTCTGTCATTGAGCTCATCAAGGAGGACATCTTTCCTGGACAGGTTGATCCTTCCCTGCTTATCGATCTCAATAACCTTAACCTTGATTTCATCGCCTACGTTGACAACGTCTTCAACCCTTTTGACACGCTTGGTGTCAAGCTTGGATATATGGACCAGGCCTTCCTTTCCGGGAAGGAACTCAACAAAAGCGCCGAACTGCATAAGCCTTGTGACGTGGCCGTTGTAAACCTGGCCCGGTTCAACATTGCCTGCGATGCCCTCGATCATCGAAATTGCCCTCTTTCCGAATTCCTCATCCGGGGTTGCGACATAGACAGTACCATCGTCCTCGATGTCGATCTTGACTCCGGTTTCGGCGATTATTCTGTTGATGATCTTTCCTCCGGGGCCGATGACTTCGCGTATCTTGTCCACGTCAATCCTGGTCTTGAATATCTTTGGCGCATAGGGCGACAGATGGTCGCGCGGCTTGTCGATGACGGGAAGCATGCATTCGTCAAGTATCTGGATCCGGCCCTTCCGGGTGATCTCAAAGGCCTGCCTGATGATCTCGTAGCTTAAGCCGTCAACCTTGATATCCACCTGGATCGCGGTGATTCCCTTCTTCGTTCCGGCCACCTTGAAATCCATGTCGCCGAAGAAGTCTTCTATTCCCTGGATATCCATAAAGGTGACAAACCGTTCCGGGTTGTCCTCGTCCACCACAAGCCCGCAGGAAATGCCTGCAACCGGCTCCTTGATGGGAACGCCGGCATCCATGAGCGCCAGTGTGCTGGCACATACGCTGCCCTGGGAGGTTGATCCGTTGGACATCAGGACCTCGGAAACAAGCCTGATGGCATACGGGAATTCCTCCTCGCTGGGGATGACCGGTTCGAGCGCCCGCTCGGCCAGGGCTCCATGCCCGATCTCTCGCCTGCCGGGGCCCCTTGTAGGCCTTGCCTCGCCCACGCTGTAAGGCGGGAAGTTATAGTGGTGCATATATCGTTTTGTTTCTTCAATATCAACGCCGTCAAGGGTTTGTACATCCCCCAAAGGCCCAAGGGTGACGTTGGTGAGCACCTGGGTCTGCCCGCGCTGGAACAGCCCGGAGCCATGGGTCCTGGGAAGAAGGCCTACTTCGCAATGCAGCGGGCGGATCTCCATAAGGTCCCTGCCATCCACACGCTTGCCCTCTTCCAGGATCAGGCTTCTGACTATCTTCCTTTGCAGCTTGTATAGCGCGTCGGCTATCTGCTGCTTCTGTTCCGGGAAGGTATCCGCCAGTTTTTCCTGGACTTCATTGCATATTCTGTCAACGTCAGCGTCCCTGGCATCCTTGTCGGAATTCATCAGGGCTGCCTTTATGTCGTCAAGGGCCATCTCGTAAACCGCGTTCCAGATATCATCGGGAACAACATATGGCTCATACTGCACCTTGGGTTTTCCAGCCTCTTTGACAATGTTTTCGATAAAGCTGATGATGCGCTTTATTTCCTCATGACCCGTTTTTATGGCCTCCAGCATGACATCCTCGGGGACCTGGTTGGCGCCTGCCTCGATCATTATTATTTTTTCCATATCGCCCGAAAGGGTGACATACATATCGCTCTTCATACGCTGCTCGGTGGTTGGGTTGATGACAACCTTGCCGTCGACAAGGCCAAGGATGACACCGGCAATCGGGCCTTTGAACGGTATGTCCGAGATGCAAAGCGCTACAATCGTACCTATAATGGACGCGAATTCGGGGGAGTTGTCCTGGTCAACGGAAAGGACCGTGTTAACAACAGATACATCGTTCCTGAGATCCTTGGGGAAACGGGGACGTATCTGCCTGTCGATGACCCGCGCATTCAGGATGGCCTTTTCGGTCGGCTTGCCTTCCCTCCTTATGAATCCGCCGGGAATCTTTCCCACCGAGTAAAGCCTTTCCTCGTAATCAACACTTAAGGGGAAGAAGTCTATTCCTTCCCTGGGTTCCTTGGCCATGGTGGCCGTAGCCAGAATAGCTGTGTCGCCATAACGCACCATTGCTGCGCCGTTGGCAAGCTGGGCAAACTGCCCGACTTCCACTGAAAGCGTTCTGCCTGCTACTTCCAAGTTAAAAATCTGTTTCATAATCCGTATTCTCCTTCTCTTTTTTCCCGCTTTCCGCAAAGCACATCCCTACCGATCCATCCCCCTGGATGGTTCTTCAGTTATGCTCTGCACTTAATTTAATCAGGGACAAAAGATCAGGGAACAGGATTCCAGGGTATGGAATCATCTTCTCTGAACTTCTGTTGCCCGTGATTAAATTAAGCGTCAGCGGTTTATTTATATTATGTCATAAAAATGGGCGGAAAACCCGCCCATTTTACTTCCTGATTTCCAGCCTGGCAATCAGTTCACGATACCGGGTAATGTCCTTCTTCATCAGGTAGTTCAGAAGCCCTCTCCTCTGACCAACCATCTTAAGCAGACCTCTCCTGGAGTGGTGGTCCTTCTTGTGGGTCTTGAGGTGTTCGGTCAGATGGTTGATCCTCTCGGTAAGAAGAGCGATCTGGACCTCGGGTGAACCGGTATCTCCCTCGTGAATGGCATACTTCGCAATGATTTCCTGTTTCAACTGCTTTTCCATTCCTGAATATCTCCTTTCTTTTCTAACAGCCGAATGCCCAGTAAATGGCCGGAGTTACCAGAAACCGAGCTATCGGTTAATTGTACTGTTGTATTTTAGCATACAAAGGTTGCCATGTAAAGCAAAATCCATGAGGAAAGGACAGTAATTGCTCTCAGCTTCCTCCCTTTTTTATTATGTACGCATTTTTCACGACATAATCAATCCCGGAAACAACAGTGAGGACCACGGCTATGGCCATGCAGATTCTTCCGACGGGAAGCCACGGGAAGATGAGGGAAACCGGGAAGTCACGGATCAGGATGGCCACAATGGCTATGGTCTGGAAGGTTGTTTTCAGCTTGCCCAGTTTTCCCGCGGCTATAACAACGCCCTGGCCTGCTGCCACAACCCGGATTCCGGTTACAATGAACTCGCGGGCGATGATTATTACTACCGCCCAAACCGACAGGTTGTCGGTTGCCACCAGGGCTGTCAGTGCCGTGGTAACCAGCAGCTTGTCCGCAATGGGATCAAGGAACTTTCCCATTTGCGAAACACTGTTCTGCTTTCTTGCTATCATCCCGTCAAGAAGATCGGTGATGGACGCAATAACAAAGACAGCGGCGGCAGCATACCTGCCCCACTGGTCCAGGCCCATAAACTGCCCGAACCAACCCGGAACAAGGAAGAAAAGAAAAACGGGCACAGCCAGTATCCTGGAAAGCGTCAGTTTATTCGGAAGATTCATTTCCTGCTACCTCACCGATCAAGTCGTACTCCTGCCTGCAAAGCATCCTGACCTTAACAACATCTCCCGTTTCAAGCGGATACGGAGAAACCACATATACCACAGGATCGATCTCAGGAGCCTCCATGAAGGTCCGCCCAAGGTAGAAAATGCCGTCCTCGGCCACTCCTTCAATCATTGTATCATAAGTTTTGCCAATGCGGGAATCATTAAACCTGGCCGCGTTTTCCCTCTGTATTTCCATGAGGGCTTTTCTTCTGGCCGTTTTGACCCTTGCGGGCACCTGGTTCTTCATCCTGTATGCGGGCGTATCCTCTTCCCTTGAATACGCAAACACGCCAAGATGCTGGAAATAGCCCTTCTTCACGAAGTCCTCAAGCTGCCGGTGATCCTCTTCGGTTTCGCCGGGAAAGCCTGCTATAAGTGATGTCCTCAGCACAATGTCGGGTATTTCGGTCTTAAGGCGCTTTACGAGGGATTCTATGTATTCGCCCGAACCCCTTCTGCCCATGGCCTTGAGGACCCTGTCAGAAATATGCTGGATGGGAATATCCATATAGTGCACAAGCTTTTCGTTGCTCTTCATTTCCTCAATCAAGGCATCATCGATAAGCTCGGGATAGCAGTAAAGCAGGCGTATCCATTGAATCCCGTCTACGCGGCTTATGGACCGGATAAGTTCCACCAGCTTCTTTTCACCATACAGGTCTGTCCCGTAGCGGGTTACATCCTGGGCAATGAGGATGATTTCCTTCTTGCCCTGTTGTGCAAGGAACTCCGCCTCCTTCAGAAGGCTTTCAACGGGCCTGCTCCTGAACGGTCCGCGGAGCCTGGGGATAATACAGTAGGTGCAGTTGTTGCTGCAGCCCTCGGCAATCTTCAGGTACGCATAAGGCTTACCGTCACTTAACACCCTGTTGTTGTCAAGATAGTCGACGGTATCGGGGATATCGCACCATACATGGCTTTCAAGGCGCTCTCCTTCGAGGAAGGCCCGGGTGCGCTCCGCCACCTGGGGGATGCTTCCGGTTCCGAATACCAGGTCCACCTCGGGAATCTCGCTGATGATCTGGTCACGGTACCTTTCGGCAAGGCAGCCCGTTACCACCAGGGCTTTGAGCCTCCCTTCCTCTTTATGCCTGGCGGCTTCAAGGATTGTGACTATTGCCTCCTCCTTGGCATCTCCCACAAACGCGCATGTATTCACTATTATGGCATCGGCCCGGGACAGGTCCTGAACGGGGACAAACCCTTCTTCCTTAAAGGCTCCGAGCATGATCTCGCTGTCCACCAGGTTCTTGGGACATCCCAGGGAAATAAGCCCTAAGTTGTAACTCAATATATTTCCTCCAGCCGCTATTGGATTTTCTCAGCCCACTGTACCACAGCCCCGAGGAAACAGTCAAGGACTGCTTCGCCGGCAAAGCGTGACCGGGGGGACGGTCCCTCTATCACCGTGTATTGCGTGGCGTATTGCAGGCCGTCATATTGTACGGTATATACCGTATCCCCGGAAGACCAGGTCCCTGCCGCAAGCTGTGTGTAATTCTCGCCGTCCGTGGAAAGGGATACCGTACCGGGTGATGTATCCATGGCCTTATGCGGCACGGCTATCCTTATTTATTATTGCATATTCAGCGAAGCGGAGCGCGGCAATCTCAAAATAGAAGTCGGGGGTTGGATGTTGGAGGTTAGACTTTTGGGGCAAAACTTCGCAGCAGTTTTTATCAAACATCTAACCTCTAACCTCTCACCTCTATATACGCGATTGCTTTGTTGGCTGCGCCCCCTCGCGATGACAACAGAAGTCTCTACTGTATCAATTTCTTGAGGATAATCTTATATAATTCGTCCAGGGCTTCGAAATCCATATGCGGAACATAGCATTGCTCAAGCTTTTTATGGTTTTCCCCGGCCTGCCTGATGCTCTTAACAGCCACCGACATCAGGCCGTCAAACTGAACCCGGTTTTCTTCAAGCTCACTCCGGTAACGTTCCAGCAGGCTTTTATCCATAAGGTCCATCATGTCAATGGTCACGGAAGCGCCTTTATCGTAGTGGTGATAGGCGTTAGAGGTGGTGATGGCCGCATCAAGCCCGGGGATAATAAGATGCTCAGGCCTGCGCGGATTCAGCGCGCAGTAAAAGCATTCCACATCGTAGCCGCTCCAAAGCGCCCTGTCCCGCAGCCTCTCCAGTATCCGCTCCTCACCGGTACCCATATCGCCTTTTATTTCGTATATGGTGCCTGCATTAATCAGGGTATCAAGATAATTAACATACCCGGCAGGGGTAATGGCGCTGGCAAAAAGCGAACGCTCCCGGCCTGCCCTGCCCTCCTGTTCACTGCCGTCGAATAATTCCTTTTCCAGATCTGAAACCAGCCTGTTCAGTTTCCCTTTGTCCAATGCCCGGGCATGGATGGAAGCGCTGTCCTCATATATGTCATGGGCGGCATCCAGGAAACGATAGGCTTTTGAGAAGAGCCGGCTGATTTCACGGCGGATCTTCATGATCTCCTCTTTATGATTCCTTATCCCCTCTTCATCCCAAAACATCCCGAAGTTCAGGATTTCATCCACGGCGCCCGGGTGCCTGGGGTCCACCACATGGGGAGCCGTGCCATCAAGCATGGCCGTCTTCAGTTCCCGTATCACGACACCGTCAAGGGAGTCGCTGTCGGAGGAGCAGTGCATGAATTCCACGGAATACCCCCTGCCCAGCATCTCGCGGCCGATCCTCTTCATGAACGAGGACTTGCCGGTTCCGGGTCCGCCCTTTATCACATATATCCTGTTTACTTCCTCCTGGGGGAGGATATGGTCATAATAGCTGAAAAAGCCCAGGCTGGTATTCCCGCCCAGGAACATGTGCCTTTCCCGGTTCGCAGACATACTATCACTCCAATTTGCTTTAATCAGGCAATCTGCTTCCATTTCCTGTGCCATACCTCTATATTATGCGGCTGCTTCGCCGCCGCGCTCCAATGACATGCCCGAACTGTCAATACTTATACTCCAACTTCCAATCTCACACTTCCAACCTCTATTTTACGAGATTGCTTCGTCGGCTTCGCCTCCTCGCAATGACACAAAGGGGGTTGGTGCAAAAAAAGCCCATGAACCAGGTTCATGAGCTTCCATGCTTTTTTATGTTGTCCCAAAAGCGGTTTTTTAAACCTACAGCAGCGGGATCCCCATCTTCTTGCAGGCTTCCACCATTTCTTCGGGCCAGACAGAGGATTGAACCTCTCCAATATGAGCTTTGCCCAGGAGGAACATGCATATCCTGGATTGCCCGATACCGCCGCCCACGGTTTGCGGAAGCCTCCCCTCAAGCACGTCCCGGTGGTATGGGAGATCCTTCCGGTATTCACAGCCCGCAAGCTTAAGCTGCCTTTCAAGGGACCGGGCATCCACCCTTATCCCCATGGAAGACATCTCCATAGCCCTGTTGAGTACAGGGTACCAGAAAATTATATCCCCGTTGAGTTCCCAGTCGTCGTAGTCTGGCGCCCGACTGTCATGCCTGGTCCCTGACCTCAGTACACCGCCGATCTTCATAATGAATACGGCCTTTTTCTCCCGGGCAATCCTCTCTTCCCGTTCCTTGGGTGCAAGCGCTGGATAAAGATCCTCCAGTTCCTGCGTGGTAATAAAGAATATTTCATCGGGCATCTGCCTTTTCAGGATGGGATATTTTTCGCAGACCCTGTCCTCCACCGTCCTGAACACCGAGAAGATATCCCGGACGATGGCCTTAAGCGTTTCAACATTGCGGTCTTCCGGCCTTATTATCTTCTCCCAGTCCCACTGGTCAACGTATATGGAATGAAGGTTGTCGAATTCTTCGTCTCTCCTGATGGCATTCATATCTGTATAAATGCCTTCCCCCTCGGAAAAACCGTATCTTTTCAGGGCAGTTCTCTTCCATTTGGCCAGGGAATGCACGATCTCAACAACGCTTCCGTTCATATGCTTTACGTCAAAGGAAACCGGCCTCTCAACACCGTTGAGGTTATCGTTCAGACCGGTTTTGGGACAGACAAACAAGGGTGCCGATACACGGGTCAGGTTCAATACCTCGGCCAAAGTAAGCTCGAAAATGTCCTTAATATACTTGATGGCGATTTCTGTTTCCCGTATGTTCATGCACGGCTTGTAATCCTTAAGCGGGAATAAGCCTGAATGCATATCAGTGCCTCCTTAGCAGTACGACTTTTTGCTAATTTACCATACTGTATTCCTTCCAGTCAACCGGGAATTTGCGCAAAAGATTGCCGCTCTCAGCTTCGCTGAGCCCGGAATGACATAATGGTTCACATATCTTCATTCCCCGCTGGCGGGATCGTGACGGGGCGGAACAGGCTTTCAGGGACTGCATCGGGCTTTTCAGGCCCATTGGCAGCGGTTTCATCCATGAAATAGTCCTGGGCACTCAGCCTCATTTCGTCCCCGGAGGGAGGTTTCAGGGTATACTTGCCATCCTTGTGCATGCGCCTTGCCTTGACATTATCCTTAAGATAAATATCCAGGATATGGCGGACCCTCTTTCTGATTTCCTGGTCCTCCAGAGGAATCAGGATTTCAACGCGCCGATCCATATTCCTTTCCATCCAGTCGGCGCTCGAGATAAACACTTCCTCGCTGCCGCCGTTGCAGAAACAGTAGATCCGGCTGTGCTCCAGGTACCGGCCAACTATGCTCCTGACCCTGATATTCTCGCTGACCCCCTCAAGGCCAGGTCTCAGGCAGCACATGCCCCGCACAAGCAAATCAATGCTGACGCCTGCGGCTGACGCCCTGTACAGTCGTTCTATTATATCCGAATCAACCAGGGCGTTCAGCTTTGCCTTAATGTAAGCGGGCTTGCCTTCCAGGGCATTCCGGGTTTCACGGTCAATGAGATAACTGAGGTGCCTGCGAAGCATGATGGGCGCGATAACCAGCTTATTGAACCGCGGTTTCTCGCTGTAGCCTGTAAGGGCATTAAATACCGTTGATGCATCTTCCCCAATGTACTTGTTGCAGCTCAGAAGCCCGATATCGGTATACATCCTTGCGGTTTCATCGTTATAGTTGCCGGTGCTCAGGTGGACATACCGGTTGATGCCGTCATCCTCCATCCTAACGATAAGGGTTATCTTGGCATGGGTTTTAAGGCCGACCAGGCCGTAAATCACGTGGCAGCCCGCTTTTTCAAGGCTTTTCGCCCACTGGATATTATTCTCCTCATCAAACCTGGCCTTCAGTTCAACGAGCACCGTCACCTGCTTGCCATTTTCCGCCGCCTCCGCAAGGGCCCGTACAATGGGCGACTTGCCGCTTACACGATACAGGGTTTGCTTAATAGCCAGGACACGGGGGTCCCTGGCCGCTTTCCGGATCATATCCACAATCGGTTCAAAGGATTCATAGGGATGGTGCAGGAGGATATCCCGTTCCCTGATAGCTTCAAAGATATCCCTGCCATCGGCAAGGCATCCGGGGACCTTCGGGACATAGGGCTTGTACTTCAGTTCTTCAAACCCTGCCATATCATACAGTTCATAAAGAAATGTCAGGTCCAGCGGACCGTCGACAAGGAATACATAGTCCTCCTGGAGTTCCAGCTTCTCCTGCAGGATCTTCACCAGCAGCCGGCTGGATCCCCTGGATACCTCAAGTCTCACCGCCTGGCCCCGTATTCTTTGCTTGAGGGATTTTTCTATCTCGATCAGGAGGTCCTCGGCTTCATCCTCATCAATAGCCAGGTCTCCATTCCGTGTCACCCTGTATGCGCAGGCGGCCTTGATCCTCTTGCCAGCGAAAAGCCTGTCAATAAACATGGATATAACGTCTTCCAGGAGTATGAAGGCCTTTCCCATGGTTCCCTCCAGTTCCACCAGCCTTGGGAAAACCGGCGGCACCTGTACCGTGGCGAAAATATCCTGTTCATTTGGCGCAGTGTTATGTATCAGCACGCCTATATTCAGAGCCTTGTTGTGTATCAGCGGGAATGGCCTTCCCGGGTCCACCGCCATGGGGGTCAATACCGGGTAGACGACGCTGTCGAAATACTCGGAAAGATACGCCGCCTGGTGCCTGTTCAGTTCACCCGGGGACAGAATATGGATGCCTTCCTGCCTGAGTTCGGGAACAACCTTTTCACTCCACAGGCTGTACTCGTCGGATACCATCATGTCAACCCGTTGGGCTATCTTCTCCAGTTGGGCGACAGGGGTCAGCCCGGTCGCATCAGGCCTGACAAAGCCCGCATTGATCTGGTCATTGAGGGACCCTACACGGACCATGAAGAATTCATCAAGGTTTGAACTGACTATGGCAAGAAACTTAAGCCTTTCCATGAGCGGGTTGCTCATGTCGGCAGCCTCGTCAAGCACCCTTTGGTTGAACTCCAGCCAGCTCAGTTCCCTGTTGATCAGGTATTCAGGTTTGAGATAATCCATGGGGCGCATCTCTTCCCAACTACCGGCACCCATATGTTGCATCTCAGTTTCCCCCAACCATCCTGTTCTTGATTACCATCTGCGGGTTAAGTCCAAAAACCTCGGAAAAGAACTCTGATTTCATGTTGAAGGTCCAGTTTTCCAAAACAGCCTCTTCCCACGATTCCACCCTTACGATGAACTGGTCCTCGGATATATCCATGGAACTGATTTTCAGCTTCTGTTTATGGCTTGTATCCATGGCGTCGGCCATCCTTATAATGGCGATCAGCTTCATGGTCTTTATACTCTCGTCCGTTCCCAGTTCGGCAAGTTCACCGCTTTCCAGGTCCGGCGCATCCAGGCTGTGATAGCGCGCGATAAACGCGGTCATGCGCAGTTCATCATCGGAAAGACCCAGGATCTGGGACGCGTTTATAATATTGAAGGAGTATACGCTATGGGGATCTGCGGCAATGAACTTGCCCACGTCATGGAGGATGGACGCTATCTGCAGGATAAAGCGTTCCTTTTCTCCCATGCCGTGGATGCCGGTCAGCCTGTCAAATATCCGGAGCGCCGCGTCTTCAACGTAGTTTATATGCTTTTCATTGGAACGGTAACGGGCGGCCAGTTTACGGACACAGGACAGGATATCTGCCTTGAAGTCCATGCAGAAACCCATGCCGTCACAGCAGTTGAACCTGTCAATTATAAGGCCGTCCACCAGTGAAACGCAGGGAATTATTATCCTGTCGCTGCAGGTTTTATCAAGGAACTTCCTGATCAGGATCAGGGATGGGACAAACAACTCCGCGTCCGCCAGGGAGATGTCGTATTCCTCCTCAAGAGCCCTGGGGGTCTTGTTCATGGCCTTCGAGCATATGCTTTCAAAAAGATCCTTGTCCAGCGAAACAACCTTTTTGCAGGCATGCGGGCCGGCGATGTTCGCAAGAAAATCCAGTTCGCCGCTGACAACGACGAAGTTCTTCACTTCATTGGAGCTTTTAAGGTATTCCACACTTTCAATATGGGCCTCAATATACTCTTCGAGAACCCTTGAAAAGTTGAGGGTATGCTTTTCGATTTTCGCAATGGACTCCTTGATCCTGAGGGCTCCCAGCTTCAGGTTCTGGCTTGATGCCAAAAGGCCGTTCTCCATGAGATGCAGCAGCAGATTGCCGGCTCCTATGTTCAGTATCAGGGTCGGCTCACCGGTATCCATGGCGCCCTCGTTCTCAAGCTGCCATTTGACAGCCTTGTAAGTGAGGAACTTTTCCTGCGAATTATTTATGATCTCCACATCGAAGCCCGTCTGATGCCTGATCCGGTCGATCATACAGTCCCGGTTGGCAGCTTCACGGATGGCGCTGGTAGCCACAGCCCTCCATTCCTGGACGCCGTAATCCGCCATCAGCCTCCTGAATCCCCGGATTGCCTCGCATGTCTTTTTAACCGACTCGAAGGAAAGCTTTCCCTCGTTGAAGGTATCCCTGCCAAGGGGGATCAGATGATCTACAGTCTCCAGATCCTTGATCCTGCCATCCGGTGATGCCTCAATAATCTTCATCTTAAGCCTGTGGGAACCGATATCTATGGCGGCAAAAAGCCTTTTAGGGCAATCCATGAATACACGCTCCTGTCCTTATTATTCCATAAATACTCAAGATGCCCCTGAATAATGCCTGAAGCTTTTACCCGGCGATCAGTAGCCCAGTTCCTCACCGACTATAATCACCTTGATGCGGTCGGGAACAAGCTGGAACCTGGAAACCACAAAACTGCTGCATATCCTGTCCTTGCTCTTGCAGTCCTGGCATTTGCCGGTTTCCACACAGGGCGTTTTGCGGGAAAGGCGCACCGCGTTTGCAGGAGCCGCCAGCTGCCTGACCCGGCTGAAAGCCTCATAAAGATCGGTGACGATTTTATTGCGGCTGGCAATGACGATAACATTATCCGGACCGTATATCATTGCGGCAACCCGGTTCCCCTTTCCGTCCACATTGAAAAGTTCGCCTTCCTCGGTAATGGCATTGGTGCTGGTCAGGTAAGCATTGGCCGTAAAGGCTTTCCGGTGTACATCGGTAAGCTGTTCCGGCGTCAGGCCTTCAGCGTAGCGATCATAGAATATGTACCGCCCTGAGCGCAGATGATCGATAACTCCTGTTTCGAAAAGGGTTACAGATCCGCCGCACGCTACCGTATCACCCTCTTTTATAAGGGTTTCCAGCAAGGGTACGACCCCTTCCCTGGAATCCACATACCAGGCCTGCATCCTGTTTTTCCGAAGATTCTCCATTGTCCTTTCGATTCTTTTCATCGTGACGGATTGTAAATGCTTATCCATGTCGACACCTCCAATAGATGTATAGCAATATTATACCATAACCGGAAATCATGGTTATGCCTGTCTCCACTTCCCGGCATGCCGGTGGGCGATGCCGCAGAGAACAGTTTTACAGGCGCCGCTAATAAAAAACCCGGTTTGGGAACGCCTGCGGCCCCAAACCGGATTTTTCGCTATCATCGATTAAGTCAGAAGTACAGCTTGGAAACTTTCAGTATGCCGTCGGTGGCGCGGAGTTTCTCGATGATGTCATCGGGAACATCGCTGTCCACGCTGACAAAGGATACCGCCTTGCCATCCTTGCTGTTCCGGCTCCACTGCATGGCCGCGATATTGATATTGTTCGCGCCCAGAAGTGTGCCCACCTTGCCGATGATCCCGGGAATATCCCTGTTCTGCAGGGCAATGACATACTGTGTCGGTTCAAAGTCCAACTGGTACCCGAAGAAGTCCACAATCCTTATGCTGTCCCTGGCAAACACGGTTCCCGCTATGGATAAAGTCCTGTCCCTGCGATGGATCTTCACGGTGATCAGGTTGGTGTATTTATCTATGGTGCTGGATTTGCTTTCCACCAGTTCAATGCCCACCTCATCAAGCTTCATCAGGGCGTTTACAAAATTCACGTCTGAATTCATGATGGTGGAAAGCAGCCCTTTCACAACCGAAAGGGTAATGGGCTTTGTATCCACGTTAACAAGGTCGCCGCTGTATATGATCTCAATCTTGTTTATCCTCTCCTTCTCAGCCTGGAAGTAAATGGCTCCAAGCTTCTCGCCAAGGCTGAGGAAAGGCTTGAGTTCGTTCAGATCGCCCGAGATATGGGGCATGTTCACCGCTGATACCAGTTCCCCGTTCAGGACGGCCTCCACCTGTTTTGCAACGCCCAGCGAGCAGTTCACATTTGCCTCCTTTGTGGAAGCGCCGAGATGGGGCGTAAAGATAACCTGGTCCAGGTCAAGAAGCTTGTTCCAATAGTCCTGTTCTTCAGGGGCCTTGTTGAAATTGGGTTCAACCTCCTGCACGTCAAGGGCTGCCCCTGCCACATGGCCGGATACTATGGCGTCATAAAGCGCATCTTCATCAATCATGCCACCGCGGGCCACATTGATAATCCTCACACCCTTCTTGCACAGGGCAAGCTCACGACTGCCGATGAGGTTTTTGCTTTCAGGGGTCTTGGGTATATGGATGGAGATTACGTCGGCAACCTTCAAAAGGTCGTCAAGGGTTTCCATGCGCGAGATGCCCAGTTGCCTGACCCTCTCATCCGAGATATACGGATCGTATCCCACAACGTTCATGCCAACGCCCTTAAGCTTCCTGGCAACAATTGATCCTATCTTACCCAGGCCGATAATGCCTGCGGTTTTTCCTTCCAGTTCCTCACCGACAAACCTGTTCCTTCTGAAGTCCCTGTTCTTGGCAGCGTGATGGGCCTGGGGAATGTTCCTGAACACTGAAAAGATCATGCCGACACTGAACTCAGCCGCCGCATTGGTGTTGCCCTCAGGGGTGTTGACAACCGTTATGCCGCGCCTGGTGCATTCGGCCACATCAATGTTGTCCACTCCGTTGCCTGCCCTGCCGGCAACCTTCAGTTTCACTGCCTTGTCCAGAACTTCGCCCTTTACCTTTGTGGCGCTTCTTACGATGATTGCGTCGTATTCTCCGATAATCCCGCAAAGCTCCTCGTGCGATATCCCAAAAGGAGTGTCAACCTCAAAACCCTTGCTTTTGAGGTATTCAATACCATTGGGAGCCATCTTGTCTGTTACAATGATTTTTGCCATGACAATACCACCTTTTATCCAATAGTTTACACCGGACTATTGCCGGGGTGGAGGATCCCTTGCTGGAACCGTTTCCCTGTCCACAAAAAGGAAAAAGTCAAACGAGCGTTTGACCTGCAGGTTTAAACCGCTATGCAGCAGTTCAACATGATCCGGCCATAAACCTCATTTCCTCTGTCCTTTTGCCTGAGAGATACGTCCCAACGCGGGACTTGCCCCTTCGGCGCCTTATCGGTCTCTCCAGAGTCCCGTCGGGTCGAGGTCTTTTTACCTGAGAGTGTTACTCCTTCGGTGTGCTGAAGCCCAGCATCTCTCCCTCGGCCTTCATCCGGTGTTGGTTCACTGCTTCATCCTGTCCGGAATGATTGTGAAATATATAACTTGATTATACTCCAAGGCTTGGAATTGTCAAGTGCAAGAGACATGCGCCTGACGCGGCTGGAGAGGCTGAATAATCCTGAAGGAGCCGGGGCATGATAATGAAGGCTGGGCGCCGCGACGGTACATGCGGCCGCGTGCCAGCACAGTATGATACCACAGGAGGTTATTCATGCGAAAGATTGCGGTTCAGGAAGGGCTGGACAGGGTCAGCGAGTACCTGTCCGAAAGGGGATACCAGGTGGAAAAGATCGGCTTCGACGCTGCGGCGCAGGTCAGGGGCAAGGATTACGACGCCGTTGTGCTGTCAGGGATGAGCAGCAACTTCCTGGGCATTCATGACACCATAACCCGTGCCCCTGTAATTATCGCAACCGGCATGACTGAAGAGATGATATACCAGCAGCTTGAAAAACGCCTTCAATAAGGCAGGATAATTAATTGTCCCGCCTGCTGCCAACGAGCGGCACATAGTCACTGAAAGCCTTCCTCTCCGCTATGTTGAGCCGCTCGATATAAGGCTTGCCATCGCTGTATTTCCAAAGGGTGATCTGGCTTGGCTCCACCTCCACGACACGTTCTTAACTTTTAATGCTCCATTCCCCTCTAAACAGGGCAGAACGGTCAGCTGCAGCCGCCATTGCGGCGGGGAAAAAGGTTTGTGACATTGCCTGATATCTTTCACAGGGAAAGAGTATTACGATTACACTGTATTAGAAATGCTTTAAGTGGTGATATTCACATGAGCCATATAACAAAGCTTATCCTGGTCATGGTTGCCTTCGGCCTGCTTGGCGGGGTTGTAAACTACATAAACAGCTATTCGGCGAAGAATAAAAAAGCTCCGAAGCCCAAAGTCTCCGATCTGATAAAAACCATGATAACGGGTGTTGCGGCCTCATTCCTGGTTCCGGTTTTCCTTAATACTATATCCAGCAATATCGTCAGGGAATCGGAAACGGATCCGATCAAGCTTGTGGTGTTCGCAGGCTTTTGCGTAATAGCTTCGGTCTCGGCAAAGTCATTTATCAGCGCAATTTCCGGCAAGGTCCTGGAAAAGATGAGCAAGGTGGAAGAGGATGTGCAGGCTGTCAGGACTGTAATCCGGCCGGTGATCCTCAAGCACACCGAACTGGATGATGACGGCGGCAATGGGAAAACAGCGGTTATTGGGAATACTGAAGCCAGCAATGGGACTTCGGACCAGGTTGAAAGCAGCAGGCTGAAGGTATTGCAGGAACTGTCCGGCAGCGAATATGCCTTCCGGACCATCAACGGCCTTGCCAGGGATACCAATATGGAGCCTGAGTTGGTGCAGGAGTGCCTGGAAGATTGCGTGTCCAGCGGCCTTGTCGGAGCAATCGACAATAGCCTTGGGACCCGGTTCTATATAACCGAGGATGGGCAGGCCCATTTATTGAACCATAACGGAAAAACGGATAATGAGAGTTGAACGGGAACTGCCCGTCAATCCCCCAGAAGGGCTTCCGCAAAGTCCTGCGGAATAAAAGGCTGCAGGTCATCCATCTGTTCGCCGACACCCACAAATTTCACGGGCACATTAAGCTCGTCCTTTATGGACAGTATGATCCCGCCCTTGGCCGTACCGTCAAGCTTGGTCAGGATCAGCCCGGTCAGCTGTGAAACCTCCGAGAAGGTCTTGGCCTGGGATACCGCATTCTGGCCCGTGGTAGCATCAAGCACCAGCAGTGTTTCGACGGCAGCACCGGGAAGTTCCCTGTTGATGATTCGGAACAGCTTCTTCAGCTCTTCCATCAGGTTCTTCTTGGTATGGAGCCGCCCGGCGGTATCGCAGATCAGCACGTCCACATCCCTTGATTTGGCTGACTGGATGGCGTCGTAGACCACCGCCGATGGATCGGAACCCTCCGAATGCTTGATGAGCCCTGCGCCGGCGCGTTTTGCCCATATTTCAAGCTGGTCGATAGCCGCGGCGCGGAATGTGTCCGCGGCAGCGACCAGCACCTTTTTACCCTGCATCCTGAGCATATGGGCGATCTTTCCGATGGATGTGGTCTTGCCAACCCCATTGACTCCGATTATCACGATAACCGACGGTTTCGTGGAAAGGTCCAGGCCGGCCTGTTCATGGCTTAATTTTTCTGATATGATTTCCTTTATTGCTTCCCTGACACCCTCGGGGTCAGTAATCTTCTCCTTTTTAACCTTATCCCTCAGCTGGTCAATGATGCCCACCGAGGTTTCGACACCTACGTCTGAAGTTATCAGTATCTCCTCGAGCTCCTCAAACAGTTCCTCATCCACCTTGCCAAGGGATACCAGCACCTCGTCTATCCTTTTGGCAATGGACTCCCTTGTTTTCTTCAGACCGTTCTTCAGTTTATCAAATACACCCATGTTTTCCTCCTGTAGTTTAATGGCTGCGTTTCATTACGCCAGGTCATCCTGCGTTTCGCTCAAGGCCTTCGCCCAGCCTCAGGGAAACCACCTTGGACACCCCGTATTCCTGCATGGTTACGCCATACAGGGTGTCAGCGGCTTCCATGGTGCCCTTGCGGTGGGTGATGATGATGAACTGGGCTTTGTCGGTGTACCGCCGGATATATTCCGCAAACTTGTAGACATTGGCTTCATCGAGGGATGCTTCTATCTCGTCGAGTATGTAGAACGGCGCCGGGCGCATCCTCAAAATGCCGAAGATGAGCGCTATGGCAACCATTGCCTTCTCCCCTCCCGATAGAAGAAGCATGTTCTGAAGCTTCTTGCCCGGCGGCTGTACGATTATATCTATATTGCTCTCAAGCACATTTTCCTCGTCGGCAAGCTGCACCTCTGCATGACCGCCATCGAACAGTTCCCGGAAGACTATGTTGAAATTCCGGTTGATCAGCGCAAACTGCTCGATAAACTGCTTCTTCATTACGCGGGTGATATCCTGGATGACACGGCACAGCTTTTCCTCGGACTTAACCAGGTCATCACGCTGGGTTATCATGAAAGTGCATCGCTCCTTTGTCCTGGCATAGTCCTCTATGGCAGCCACGTTCACCGGGCCGAGGCTCCTGATCTCTTCCTTCAGTTCGGTGATCCTGGCCTGTGTGGCCTTTACATTGGAGATCTCCTGCCTTAGTGGCTCCGCGTTGCCGTAGGTAAGTCCGTATTCATCCCAAAGCCTGTTCTGGATGGTTTCCAGTTCGGCTTCCATCTTGGCCTTCCTGGCTTCCAGCCTTCCAAGCCCGTCCTGCAGGGTCATTATAGTGTTATTATAGCTGGTAACAGCATCAAGCATGCCGGATAATTCTTCCTCCAGCACCCGGATCTCTTCGGCGATACCCTCAGCCTTCAGTTCGAGACCGGTTTTTTCCTCTTTCATGCCGCGTATCTTTTCCTGTACGCCAGCAATTGAAACCTTCAACTCCTCAATGCGCTCCAGGTTGCGTTTCCGGTCAGCCTCACGCTTTTCCAGGCTGCCTGTGATGCTTCCCTGCTCCTCTTTGAGCTGCTCAAGCTGTTCCTTCAGGTTCTGGATGCTCTCTGCTATGGAATTGATGGAAACCCGGTAGTCGTTGATGTCAGTATGCAGCAGGTTTCTCTTGTCCTGCTCGTCCTTGTTCTTTACCTGTTGGGACCGGATCAGATCCTTCAGCTCCTGGATCTCTGCCTCTATCCTGTGGGTGTTTTCAGCCTCCTGGGCAATTTCACCCTCGATCTTCAGGATATTCCCTTCAATCTCTTCCTCCTGCTGTTTCAGCATCTCGGCCCTTGCAGCCAGACGCTTGATATTTTCCAGCAGTCTTGCCACATGACTCTCGTCCCTGAGCCTTACAAGTTCCAGGTCGGAAAGCGTTTTCCGGTTTGCCTCCAGTTGCTCGGTGATCTGCCTGCTTTCCTGCTCAACGGCTGCGATCTCCTCGTCCAATTCCTTCTGGCGTTTTCCGACCGCCCTGATCTTGCTCTCAAGCTCCTTTATAACCCTGTGCCTGCTTATCAGGCTGGACAGCCTGGAAGACTCGCTGCCGCCGGTAATGGATCCGCCGGTGTTCAAAACCTCCCCGTCCCTGGTAACAATGCGGAAGGAATATCCGAATTGCCTTGCCATCTTTATGGCTGAATCCATATTATCAACAATGACAGTTCTGCCAAGGAGGTTCAGTATGATGCCCCTGAACCTGCTGCTGCATGATACCATGTCTGCGGCTATGCCTTCGAATCCTGGCATGCCGCGCACCTGGCCGAGGACTTCCGGTTCCAGTGTACGGGGTTTGACTGAGGAAATGGGCAGGAATGTAGCCCTGCCCAGGCTATTTCTTTTCAGGAATTCAATAGCCCGTTTTGCGGCATACTCATCCTCTGTGACAATATTCTGAAGAGCGCCGCCAAGGCAGACCTCAACGGCCGTCTCATATTCTTCCTTAACATTGATAAGCTGGGCAAGGGCGCCGTAAATGCCTTTGCCGAATTCCCTGTTTTCCCGGCAGGCATTCATGACGGACTTGACGCTGTGGCTGTAGCCCTCCATGGTGGCTTCCATGTCGAGCAGGACCTTGCGCCTTGACTCCAGGCTCTGCAGGTCGCGCGCGACAGCGTCACGCTTTCCTCGCAGGGACTCAAGCCTGCCCACTATTCCGTTTCTCTGTTCCTCCAGGCTATTTACCGTATCCTTCGTGGCGGCTATTTCGTCACGCGTCTTCCTCAAAGAGGCTTCCATGTCCTCTTTCTCCATGTTCTCCCGGTCCTTGTCCAGCAAGGCCTGGCGGATATCCTCGGAAAGCCTTCCTCTAAGCTGTTTGTAGTTCTCCAGGTCATTCCTCAGGTTGTTGGCGCGTATCCTGGAATCGGACAACTGGTCCTGCTTGTCCATCACCGATTGCTTGGCTTCCTCGATGATCCTTTCGCTTTCATCCAGCTTTGCCATGATCTCAGCAAGCTGCTGCTCTGCCTCCGCCAAAAGCCGGGCAAATCTTTCCGAGTCTCCGGTTAGCTGCTGGATCCTTTTTTCCTTGCGCTCAGCCTCGGTTTCAAGAGCCGCCATTCTCTCCCTGATGCTGCGGATGTCTTCGCCGAAACCCTCGATATTGGACTGGAGATGGCTTATCTTTTCCTCAAATATCCGGATATTGCTTTCATTCTTCTCTATGCCGGAATCCAGGGCGTATATGGATTCCCGGATCTTCCCGGCTTCAGCTTTTAGCCGCTCAAGGCTCTCGTTCTTGCTCCTGTTCCTGCAGCGGATATTCTCAATCTTGCTGTTTTCCTCATCAATCTGTTCCTTGAGTCCCGCAGCCTGGTTCTCAACCTCGGCTATCCTGTTCTTCAGCCTGTCAATGGTGTCCAGGAACATGCTGACCTCAATGCCCTTCAGTTCGTTGCTGAGGTCGATGAACCTCCTTGCCGTCTCTGCCTGCTGGGCCAACGGCTCCAGCTGGGACTCCAGTTCCATGATTATATCATTGATGCGAAGAAGGTTCTGCCGGGTATTCTCCAGCTTCCTTTCGGCCTCCTTTTTCCGGGCCTTGTATTTTGTTATGCCTGCCGCTTCCTCAAAGACAAGCCTTCTTTCCTCGGAGCGCGCGCTGAGAATCTCGTCAATGCGGCCCTGGCCGATGATGGAATAGCCCTCGCGGCCTGCGCCTGTATTCATAAACAACTCGTTGATATCCTTCAGGCGGCATGGAGTTTTATTGATGGCATATTCGCTTTCTCCGGAGCGGTACATCCTTCGGGAAATAGTAACCTCGGAAAAATCAATGGGAAGGGCCCTGTCGAAATTATCGATGACCAGGGATACTGAAGCGAAACCCACAGGCTTCCTGTGCTGGGTGCCTGAAAAGATGACATCTTCCATGCGGCTTCCTCTCAGGGTTTTGGCACTTTGTTCGCCAAGGACCCAGCGAACGGCATCGGCAATATTGCTTTTTCCGCTGCCATTAGGCCCCACAACCGATGTCAGCCCGGGGTTGAAATTCAGCACTATTTTTTCCGCGAAAGACTTAAAACCCTGTATCTCAAGGGATTTCAAATACAAAGCCGCACACCTCGGAACGATGAATTAATAAAAGATCTATACCATTTTACCACAGAAAGGTTATTTGAAAAATAGTTCCATGATACCGTAAATGTTTACGGGTCTGTAGGCATATATCCTTCTGTCGGTTTTTGAATGGATATCTTTAATGGCTTTGTTCAGATCAAAACCAATTTCCCCGTTATCGCTTACTTTGACCGTGACTGAACCAACGTCCTCATCAGCCTTTCTGACCACATGGGAAACAAAGGCATCGTAGTCCATGGCAATCATGTCATTGTAGACATAATAGTTGTAATCTGTGGAAACACAGGCAGGATATACTGACTTGTCCCATTTGTGATCCCTGCCGATATCCCCGTCCGGAAGATTGAAATATGTATAGGTCGGATAGCTGCTTCCATCATTCATTACCGGATCATCCCATGTGGTATCAAGGTGATAATACTCGCCCTGGATTTTGACAATATTCCAGGCATGGTTCTGGTACCTGCCAGTATCGATGTTGATAGCCTGCCCGATAATAATTATGCTTTCCACTCCTGCCATATCGAGGAGAAGCTTTGTCGCCTGCGAGTACCCTTCGCAGACCGCTTTTCCAAGGTACAGGGCGCCATAGGCCGTGTAGGACTCGGGAGGCTTGTTTTCCCTCAGGTCATAGGTGCAATTGTTAACAATATAGTCATGAATGGCAAGTTCCTTTTCGTAGTCGGTCATGCCAGGCCTGATCAGCTGTTTGATCACGGATTCGGCCTTCTTTTCAAGAAGGTCCAGGTGTGTTTTTACGGTCTGTACATCCTTGCTGTATTGAAAGGTTAAAAGGCCGATGTCCGCCCGGTATGTAACTGTTGAGTTATACAGGATGCGTGGATCGCTGCATACTACTTCCCGCCATATTTCAAAGACTTCTTCGGCCGTATCGGAAGCCGAGTTGATGGGAATGATGACCGATGTGGAAACCGAAAGGAGCGCTTTTTGGATCGCCTGACGGACTATCTCCCGGTCGGACAGCACAGGCAGAAGTTCCCCGGAGCCGGGGACAGCGCTGTGGTCTATGAACCCGCACTCTGCCGCGATGTCTGCATTTACGAATCCCTTGAGGATCAACATTTCGATCAGGGAGCGCCCATCGGGCAGGACCGCGTTCAGTGCCGCATAGATAATTCCCACCGCTTCATCCCTTCTCAGTTCATCCCTGTTCAGGATGGCGATGGTGGTTTTATCCAGGCCGCTGATTTCGCCCAGGAACTCCAGTGAGCGGAGGTAGGTTTCACGGGAATTCACGGTATATCCCATATTTTTTATAATCATGCAGGCGAAAGAAACGCCGTCAACCCATACCTGGGGGCCCAGGGTAGTCGGGGATGTACCCGCGACCATACCTGTTTTTACCGCATATGCCATATACGGCCGTGCAAATGATGCAATAAGATGGCTGTCGGAAAATCGGGACAGGATCCGGTCAATCTCGCTCTGCGGAAGAGCAAGGGCATCATCCTTTTCGCCAAACATTTTGACAATGAGGATGACCGCTGTCTGTCTCTGGACCTTTGAGCCCAAAGCCGGATCAAATGTTGCGGGATTGCATCCGTCAAGAATGCCCAATCTATTAAGTACAGCCGCTTCTTTCATGAAGCGGTAGGCAAACGCCGGGGAAATAGTAAAAGCTGAAACGACAAGATGAAATATAAGAAGGATCGCTGTTATTCTGCCTGGCTTTTTCATCAGTTTCCTCCATACTTTAGCATAATACTATTATAGAGGCTATTTCCAGAAAACAAAACTAAAATTATGTTACAATTTCATAAAAAATAGAAAAGATAGGATCCATGAAGAATAGAAAAGGAGAGAAGCCTGCTTTGGGAACCCGGTACTTATCCCCCCCAGGCTGGAGCAGGTAAAAGAGAGGCTGTTTTTGTATCAGCCTCTCTCCTGCAGCCTGATATATTCCATGGGTCTCTTTATATTCTTGTAGGCCGGCCTGATGATCCTGCCTCCGTTGAGATGTTCTTCTATGATATGGGCACACCAGCCCACCACACGAGCGACCGCGAAAATGGGAGTATTCATTTCCCTTGGTATGCCAAGCATGTCATATACAAAGCCGGAGTAGAAGTCTATATTGGCGCACATGGGCTTGTCGGATTTCTTTATCTCCCTGAATACTTCGGGTGCAATCCTTTCCACACTTTTATGAAGCTCAAACTCTTCGGTTCTTCCCTTCTGGCGGGCAAGCTCCTCAGCCTGCTTGCGGAGCAGGACGCACCTGGGATCCGACAGCGTATAAACCGCATGTCCCATTCCGTAGATCAGTCCGGTACGGTCAAAGGCTTCCTTCATGACTATCCTGGCAAGATAATCCCTTATCTGGCTATCGTTCCCCCAATCCCTGACCTCTCTTTTCAATTCATCCATCATACCGATGACCTTGCTGTTGGCGCCGCCATGCTTGGGGCCTTTCAGGCTGCCAATGGCAGCGGCAAGCGAGGAATATATGTCGGTGCCCGAAGATGAAACCACATGGGCAGCGAAGGTGGAATTGTTGCCTCCGCCGTGCTCCGCGTGCAGCACAAGGGCCAGGTCAAGTATTTTTGCCTCCAGGGGTGTGTATTCACCCGACGGTCTCAGCAGCATCAGCAGGTTTTCGGCTGCGCTCAGCTCGTACCTGGGTTTATGTATCACAAGGCTCTTCCCGTCGAAGTAATGGGCTTTTGCCTGGTAGCTGTAGGCGGCCATCAGCGGGAACTTGGAAATCAGGTTTACGCTTTGCCTGAGCAGATTTTTCACGCTGGTATCATCCGGGTTTGGATCATAGGAATACCAGATGAGGACCAGCCTGGCAAGCTGGTTCATGACGTCTCTGCTTGGTACGGTGAGAATATTTGACCTTACAAAATCCTCGGGGATGTCCCTGAAGGATGCCAGCACATCCCTGAAAAGATCCAGTTCACGGCAGGTGGGAAGATCACCGTGGAGAAGCAGGTAGGCACACTCCTCAAAACCAAAACGGTCCTCGGACAGAAAGCCCTCCACAAGATCATAGATATCAATGCCCCGGTAGGTGAGCCTTCCTTCCACTGGAACCTTCTCATTTTCATCAACGATATAGGCATGGACATCGCCGATCTTGGTGAGCCCGACAAGCACGCCGGACCCATCTTCGTTCCTCAGGCCTCTCTTTACATTATACTTGCTGTAAACGCCGGGTTTGAACCTGCTTTTTACTTCCGCGGCCTCGCTGAAGATATGGAAGTAATTATCCAGTTCAGCCTTGGACAATCCGGTATTCATTGATGCAGCCTCCTCTCGCGGCAGCTTATGTTCTATCTCCAATACTCCGATGACCCCGCCCATAGCCTGGATGGGCCTGGCTTCTGCAAATAGTTGGTGATAGGAGGTCAGTAACTTTGTATCATTGTATACAATCAGTAACCTTGCGTCAAGAGATTTTGCAATTGCCGGGACAAAATATTGCAAAAAATTACACGCCAACTGCATGATGCGTTTTGTCATAATGCCCAATAAACCATGTCATTAGGTGAATATGGGAGATTTTCCCGGGAGACCGCGGCATCTGAAGATGGAAGATTATATATCACTACTTGCAAAAGAGCGACAAAAAAAAGCATAAAAATGCAGATAACCCTGTGAGATTATCTGCAAATAATTCATATACTGCTTCATTTTACCGGGCGGTTCAATCGCCGGGATTGACGAACGCCCCCTGTCTTCCTTTAATACTCCTTGCTCATGGTGTACTCGGAGGCCGGTTTTTCCATGCTGACGGCTTTTTTGGCTTTTTTCAGGACTGAATCGTAGGTGGTGTCAACAACCATCCACCGGTCCTCATCCGCCAGGTAAACCTCGTTCCATGCGTGATATCCCTTCACATATGTTGTATATCCCTTGATAAGCTTGCAGGGTATGCCCTGGCTTCTCAGCATGGCGGCAAAAACAGCGGAATAATCATAGCATATCCCCTTGCCGGACTTGAGGGTCGCATCGATATTGGGGACATAGGTGGACGGAAGATTGTTCAGTTTGTCATAATCGTAGCTGAAATCATCAACCACGTAGCGGTAAATGGCATTGATCTTTTCCCGGTCCGTCTTAAGCCCTTTCGTGAGTTCCGCAGCCTTCTTGATGGCTGCCATATCCTGGTTCCAGTTTACAGTCTGTATGGAAGCCAGGAAGACCTTCAGGGGATTCTCCAGGTTGGCCGTTACATTCTGGGATTTTGCCACCCTGTACTTCGTTCCCTCCAGGTGCTCGTATATAGTGACCTTGTAATCCCCGTTTCCGAGTTGAAGCGGGAAGTATTCATAATTGTCCCTGCCGAAAAGGTCATAGTCGTAATTGACCTGATCCCTCTGGACGCGGGTTTTGAACCTTTTCTCGGCTGCAGGTATATAACGGGCGCCCACTGATCCGTCGGGAACCCTGGTGTTGTCGAATTCTTTATAAACCTGGGATACCTGGCCTCCAGCCAGCGCAGCGCTGATAATCAGCGCAATCAATATCTTAAACATATTAAATCCCTCTTTTTCATGAAGGCACAATCAATCTGCCTCTTTTACCATTTACCAACTTAGGCGCCTCTATAAACACCGATGAACGCCGGGACGCGAAGAAATCAACCCCGCCGGTCACAGCCGCGTGGCGAAGGCAGCATATCCAGGGTCAGCTGAAATAATCGATTATGTCTTTCTGGCTTGACTGCCTGCAGATGATGAACACAGTGTCATTCTCCTGCAGAACGGTTTGGCCATTGGGGACAAAGGTTTCATTGTCCCTGATAACCGACATCAGAATTGTTCCTTTCGGAAGCTTCATATCCGCTATCTTCCTGTTGCATGCGTGGGATTTTTTAGAAAGTCGCACCTCGCTGATTATAAGGTCGCTCTTTTTCAGTTCTGCCAGGGTTTTTACCGCAGAAAAGTCTATCTCTTTCTCGATCATCTCTGCAATGGTGGAGGTGCTGGAAACCGGAATATCCACTCCCAGTTTTTCAAAGACGACAATGTTCTTGGGATTGTTGACCCTCGCAATGGTCCGCTTTACATGGAAGTTTCGCTTGGCCAACTGGCAGGCTATCAGGTTATCCTGGTCCTTTCCCGTCACCGCTATAAACACATCGGCATGCTGCGTACCGGCCTCGGAAAGCAGGTTTATATCGGTTCCGTCTCCGTGAATCACCGCAACCTCCAGGTCAGCAGCCAGCCTGTCGCAGTATTCCTGGCTCTTTTCAATTATGGTAATCCTGTGCTTTGTGTGTAAAAGCGTTTTCACAAGATAATAGCCTACTTTGCCGGCACCTACAATTACTATATACATAGCATATTCCCTTGTATAAACTCATTGAGCTTCATTAATCCAACTTGCTGGCAATAATAAATTTGCTGTTCTTGTCCACCACCGCGTAGGGGTGGGCGAAGGTAAACCTGCCATCGGTTATTATTCCAAAGATAAATTGGTCATCCTGCGGCCTGATATCCAAGATCTGGCTTCCCACAAGACTTGGGTCGACGTCCTCAATCCTGAAGGAAAATGTGTTGGATCCTATTGTGCAGGTGGCCTCAACAGACTTGCCGGTAAGTATCGCTGCAATGGTTTCGACGCTCAGGTTGGTAGGACATATTGTATCAAGCCCGAACTGATGGAAGATATCCTCCCGGGCAGGGTTGGATATCCTGGCCACAACCCTGGGTATCCCGCAGATATCCTTGGCCACCTGGCTTACCATGATGTTCATGTTGTCATCCGGGGTCACGGCGGCCAGTGCATCGGCCTGGTCAATGCCTGCTTTCTTGAGTACATCCTGATCGACGGGCACACCCACCACCCGGAGTCCTTCAAAGTCATCGTCAAGCCTTTTGAACGATGCTTCATCGCTGTCAATTATGGCAACATCATGGCCTTCCCTGTAAAGCTTGCAGGCCAGTCCGGATCCGACCGTACCGCATCCCGCGATGATTATAAACATAATACTCCACCCCGTCGTTATACAAGCAACTTGTCAAGGCGTTTTTTGATCTCCAGCAGGAAATCGCGTGTGTTGACCTTCCTGATATCGGGCAGGCTTGAAAGCACCGCAAGATCCCCTGTCATAACGCCTTCCTCTATTGTATTCTTTGCGGCTTCCTCCAGTTTGTCGGCAAAGTTGAAAAGCTCTGTGCACCCGTCAAGCTCTCCCCTCTTCCTCAGGGCCCCGGTCCACGCAAACAGGGTCGCCACTGAGTTCGTGGATGTTTCCTCGCCCTTCAGGTGCTTGTAGTAGTGGCGCTGTACCGTGCCATGGGCTGCTTCATATTCATAGAAGCCATCGGGGGATACCAGCACAGATGTCATCATAGCCAGGCTTCCGAACGCGGTGGCTACCATATCGGACATGACATCCCCGTCGTAGTTCTTGCATGCCCATATGAATCCGCCCTCGGAGCGAACCACGCGGGCTACCGCATCATCTATGAGGGTATAGAAATAGCTAATGCCCGCGTCTTCGAACTTCTTCCTGTAATCGGAATCAAAGATTTCCTGGAATATGTCCTTGAACCTGTGGTCGTATTTCTTTGAAATAGTGTCCTTGGCTGCGAACCATAGATCCATCTTCTGGTCCAGGGCATAATTGAAGCAGGCATGGGCAAAGCTCCTTATAGAGGCTTCGGTATTGTGCATGCCCATAAGGATACCGGGTCCCTGGAATTCATGGACTGTCTGGCGCTTTTCGTTGCCTTCTGCGTCGGTAAAGACCAGTTCAGCCTTTCCGGGCCCGTCAACCAGCATCTCGGAGCTCTTGTATATATCTCCGTAGGCGTGACGTGCAATGACTATGGGCTTCTTCCAGGTCCGCACAAACGGATCGATTCCCTTCACCAGTATGGGCGCCCTGAAAACGGTGCCGTCAAGGATGGCCCTGATGGTGCCATTCGGGCTCTTCCACATTTTCTTCAGGTTATACTCCTTCACCCTGTCCGCATTGGGGGTAATGGTGGCGCATTTGACTGCAACACCGTATTTTTTCGTGGCCAGGGCAGCTTCCACCGTTACCTTGTCATCCGTTTCATCCCTGTTTTTCAGTCCAAGGTCATAATACTCGGTCTTCAGTTCCACGTAGGGTTCAATAAGTATTTCCTTAAGCCAGCCCCATATCACACGGGTCATCTCGTCCCCGTCCATCTCTACCAGCGGGGTTTTCATTGCGATTTTTGCCATGTCTGTACCTCCGGTTAAATATGCTTTTTAATCCAGGGGAGCTTACCGCCTGCTTTAAGTATCTCGGCATCCATTGCTGAAAGGGTATGCTCAAGCTCGATAACCTCGCCCGTTGTCCTGTTGGTAAGCGAGCATCCGCCGCTGAGATCGCCGATGGTTATTTCCAGTTCATCCCCTTCGGAAATCCTGTCATAATCCCCAGGATTCCTGAATGTCAGCGGGACAATGCCGAAGTTGATGAGATTGGCCAGATGTATCCTGGCAAAGGACTTGACAACAACGGCCTTCACTCCAAGATACTTGGGAGCCAGAGCCGCATGCTCACGGCTTGAGCCCTGACCATAGTTCTCCCCGCCAACGATAAACCCGCCGCCCCAGGACCTGGCCTTCTCGTAGAAAAAATGATCTACGGCTTCAAAGACATGCTTCGAGATTTCCGGTATATTGCTGCGCAGAGGCAGTATCTTCGCGCCGGCCGGCATGATATGGTCGGTGGTGATATTGTCGCCCACCTTGATCAGGACTTTTCCTGCCAATACATCGCCGACAGGCTCGAAGCTCGGAAGCGGCTTTATATTGGCGCCCCTGACGATCTCGACCTCCCTGGCCTCCTCCTCGGGCAGGGGCTTAATTATCATGTTATCGTTTACCTGGAACTTCTCGGGCATCATGATCTTCGGGGCTTCTCCCAGGTCCCTCGGATCGGTGAGGTATCCGTTTATTGCCGTCGCTGCCGCGGTTTCAGGACTCACCAGGTATACCATGGCATCCTTTGTGCCGCTGCGCCCTTCGAAGTTCCTGTTGAAGGTCCTTACAGAAACCCCTCCGGAACGAGGCGCGCTGCCCATTCCGATGCAGGGGCCGCAGGAATTCTCCAGGATCCTGGCGCCTGCACGGACCAGGTTTGCATAGCCGCCGCTGGAAACAAGATGGTCTACAACCTGTCTTGAACCGGGACTGATGGTAAGATGCAGGTCCTCGGAAATGGAGCGGCCTTCGAGGATCGCGGCAACCATCATGAGGTCCCTCAGGGATGAATTGGTGCATGATCCGATGCACACCTGGTCCACCCTGACAGGGCCAACATCCCGCACCCTCCTGACATTGCCGGGGCTATGGGGCAGCGCCACCATGGGTTCAATCCCGGACAGGTTGATCTCTATGATCTCATCATACGTTGCATCCTCATCGGGGATAATAAGCTGCCAGTCTTCCTCCCTGCCCTGTGCCTTCAGGAATTCCCTTGTTATCTCATCGCTGGGGAAAATGCTGGTGGTACAGCCGGTCTCAGTCCCCATGTTGGTGATAGTCGCACGATCCGGGACGCTCAGGGTCTTCACGCCCTCTCCGAAGTACTCAAAAACCTTGCCAACATTGCCCTTGACATCCACACGCCTCAGCACTTCCAGGATAACGTCCTTGGCGGATACCCAGTCATTGAGGCGGCCGGTCAGCTTGATCCCTACAATCTTCGGATACTTGATCCTGAAGGGGGCGCCTGCCATGGCGCACGCCACATCCAGGCCTCCTGACCCCATGGCAAAGCAGCCAATTCCTCCGGCCGTTGGGGTATGGCTGTCCGAGCCTATCAGGGTATTTCCCGGACGCGCGAAGCGTTCCAGGAATACCTGGTGGCAGATTCCGTTGCCCGGCCTGGAAAAATAGATTCCATACCTTTTGGCAACGCTCTGCAGGTACAGATGGTCGTCAGCGTTTTTGAAATCGGTCTGCAGCGTGTTATGGTCCACAAAGCTGACGCTGAACTGGGTCTTTATACGATCAATGCCGATGGCCTCAAACTGAAGATAGGCCATGGTTCCCGTGGCATCCTGGGTAAGGGTGTTGTCGATCCTCAGGGCCACTTCCTGCCCGGTAACGGGCTCTCCCTCCAGGATATGCCTGGACAGTATCTTTTCCGTAACGGTTCCTGCCATTTATCCTTTCTCCCTTGCCATGTTTTTATATGAATTCAGGAAGTTGCATGACCCCCGAAATAAATCCTGTGATGATTTCTCAGCATCCTGATGATGACGGGCAATGATATGCCCCGCTCCGAAAAACAGCGGGCAGCCCGGTGAATAAACCTTATTATATAATACACCAAATCAGGTGACAAGTTGGATGTGAGATGCGGAAGCCAAAACACTTCACTTTTTGCCGCGGCTCTGATAGAATCCAGAATTGTAAACCACGTATCAGGGAGTTGCCGCCATGGATTACGAGAGTTTTGAAAAAGCGGAAAACAAGGTGCTACTGCTGTACTTCCTCAGGCAAATCCAGATACCTGTAAGCAACATGCAGCTTACCCGGGTAATATTGGAAAACCGCTTTATGAATTATTTCCTGCTGCAGCAGGGTCTGCATGAGCTGATCAGCGACAGGCTTATAAGCAGTGAAACGCGGGATAATATCGACTATTACACAATTTCAGAACAGGGCGTAAAAACACTTGAGATGTTTGAAGGCATCCTTCCCGCGGGCATAAAGACCAGGATCGGGGAGGTCGCCGATGCCATAAGGACTGAATTCAGGCATGAAGCCTCGGTCATCGCCGAATACACCCTTGAAAACGAGAACGAGTATGAAGTGAGATGCAAGATCGTCGAGAACTCCAGGCCCCTTATCGATATACGCCTGTCTGTCGGTTCAAGGGATGACGCCAGGCATATCTGCAGCAACTGGAAGGAACAGGCACAGGAGATCTATCCGCAGGTGATCGGGGTTCTCCTGGGAAGGGGAAGGGAATAAACAGGTTAATAGTCCACCAGCATCGATTTTATGAAAGCGAAGAACTCCCTGAGATAGCTGTTGATCAAGATAACCGATGGCGTAGGAGCGGGTATGGCATAGGCCTCAAACCCGTTTCTTTTTGCGAGGATCCTTGCCCTGAGCACATGGAAATCGCTTGTTACGAACACAAGTTTTACAGGCTCTTCAAGATCCGGAGGCAGCAGGTCGCGGCTGAACCTGAAATTCTCCATGGTGCTGGTGGACCTGGGCTCAGTTATGATGGAGACTTCGGGAATACCCCTTTTCACAAGGTATTCCGCCATGGATTCGGCTTCAGGTATGGGTTCATCGGCTCCCTGTCCGCCTGAAACAATAATCTTCACATGTGGATGTTCGGAGTAATACTCGGCCGCTTTATCCAGCCTGTTTGCAAGTGCAAGGGTCGGGCTGCCGTCAGGCCAGATACGGCATCCCAGGACAAGCAGCCAGTCCACGTTTCCCGCAAGTTCAGCCCTGTGGAGATACGGGTCGGCGATAATTAACCCTTCCGCAACGATAAAGAGCACCAGGCAAGCTATGATGATCCATCTGATAACGGTCCTTATCTGCCTGCTCTTAATTATGGGCCGGTCAGTAAGCGCCATTTTGAGGGCAGCTGTAACCAAAAAAACCCCAGAAAAGGCGGATACAACAATTCCCATGTTGACGCTCCTGGTATAATTCCATGTGTTGATGGAATCCCGGACCAGGATGACCCCCAAAGCCGCGAAAAGTGCAACTGCAACAATTCTCCTTCTGTTCAATGCCAACCTCGCTCTTTCTATTCATATGCCCGCGGCAGCATTGCCGCGAAAGCGGCCGCTCCTACTTTATTTCCTGTATTTCGACAGTATGGATTATGACATTCTTAAGCGGTTTATCCTCTTTATCGGTTTCCACCGCGGCGATCTTGTCCACAACATCCATCCCCTCGTACACCTGGCCGAAAACCGAATGCATGAAATTAAGACCCGGCGTGCCGCCATGTTCCACAAACAATGATAACAGGTCCTCGGGATAACCGGCATCCCTCATGGCATCCACTTCACCTTCGGTAATCTGATCCCGCTGAACGATGAAGAACTGGCTTCCGTTTGTGTTCTTTCCGGCATTGGCCATGCTCAGGGCTCCCCTGTAATGGAGCAGGTTAAGGGAGAACTCGTCCTCAAATGGTTCGCCCCAGATGCTTTCTCCACCTGTTCCATCACCCTTCGGGTCCCCGCCCTGGATCATGAAGTCATCGATGACCCTGTGGAAGGTCGTGTTATCATAATACCCGTTCCTTGAATGGGTAACGAAATTCTCCACCGCTTTGGGGGCCTCATTGGGAAACAGCAGTATCTTTATATCCCCCATGCTGGTTTTTATAATGGCTACGGTATCTCCCGATTTGGGCTGCCTGAACTGGTATCCGGGGATATACTCCAATCCGCCCGTCTCAGTTGGGGTGGGTTCAGGCGTCCCGGTGGGTTTCCGGGTTTCGTCATCCCTCCCCGGCTCGGTTTTTGACGTGCAGCCCGATATCACAAACAGCGCCAATAATGCGGCAACCGCCGCGAGTCTTCTTCTTTTCATCAGTTTGTTCCTCCATTTGCCCGATTTTGTCCATATACCCAATACGGCATTTTCGGCTGCATTCTCATGCTTTTATTATTAAACCTTTTGGATTACCTATTATAACACATATTCCCACTGTGTTTAAACATGGATCGATCTCCGTCATTTCCGCCCGTCCCGGGCTGCCCAGGCCTTTTGCAGTTGAACGGTTGTCTGTGTGACTATGTTACTGTATAATAAATCCAACCTGAGCTATATTATTATCAGAGGAGCCAATAGCAGCCTGACGGAACCGGCAGTCGCAAGCGGTTCTACGAAAGGAGTTTTAGCCATGAATATTACGAAAGCAAATTTTGAATCCGAGGTTTTGAAATCAGACTTACCAGTCCTGGTGGATTTCTGGGCGCCCTGGTGCGGACCCTGCAGAATGCTCAGCCCGATAATTGAGGAACTTGGAAATGAACTGAAGGGCGAAGCAAAGGTAGTTAAAATAAATGTGGACGAGGAACCGGAACTCGCCTCCCAGTTTGGAGTCATGACCATACCGACAGTCATAGCTTTCAAACAGGGCAAGGCCACATCCAAGGTCGTTGGCTTCAGGGCCAAGGAAGACCTTAAAAGTTTATTGCTGAGATAGTTTTGATTACAACATAAAATGACCCGAATCCCATATAAAAACCCGGGTTTCAATTGGCAAGCCGGTTGGAACCCGGGTTTTTTATCGCATTAAAGCTCGTCATTACACCTGACAGCCCGCCAAGCGTTCCTGTTGACCATGAATCTCTACAGTGCTATTATTGGTTAGTATGTCATTATTATGCCATCTTCAGAAGTCCCTTCTTTTTTCATCGTCCCCCCAAGGGCTCAAGGATGAACATAATTGACCTGTCATCCCCTGAACTCAGTTATATAGAAGGAAGTGGTAATAATATGTCTTTAAAGGCAAAGTGTATTTTGTTTTTGCTCATATCTGTCTTAATTATTGGAGGTTGCGGCACATCTGCTATGACGGCCGCCCAGAAAGATATGGCAAATCAGATAGACCAGCTGTTGACCAAAAGAAACTTCAGCGGATCCATTCTTGTGGTCAATAACGGGCGCATCATTCTCGATAAGGGCTATGGCCTTGCCAATCTGGAAGACAAAACGGCAAATGAGCCCGATACGGTTTTCAGGCTCGGCTCCATAACCAAACAATTTACAGCAGCAGCGATCCTGCTTCTTGAGGAAAGAGGCGCCCTGACTGTGGATGACCCTCTCAGCAGGTATATCCCCGATTACCCCAACGTGGATAAAATAACCATACATAACCTGCTCACTCATACATCGGGCATTCCTGAATACCTTCAATATGTCGACCAGTCCGATGACTATCCCTATACACCCGCTGAACTTATCGAACTTTTTAAGCATGAACCCCTCTCTTTCAATCCCGGTGAGAAATTTACCTACAGCAACTCCAACTATATTCTCCTGGGCTATATTATCGAACAGGTTTCCCAAATGACCTATGAGGAGTTTATGAAGGAAAACATCTTTAAACCGCTGGGAATGGATCACACAGGATATGGCAGCAACGGGTATTCCGCCGGAAAGGCTGTCGGCTATGAGAACATGCAGGAGGGCAGAGAATCACCGTATGTGAATATGGCTATTCCCTACGCCGCCGGGGCACTGGAATCAACCACCCGGGATCTTTATAAATGGCTCCAGGCACTTAATGGCGCCACGCTTTTGACCAGGGAATCCCTGGACAAGATGTTTACCCCATACCTCGGCAATTATGGATACGGTTGGGTATTCGATCTTTTTTATAAAAATGAAATGTCCCATTCGGGCAGGATTAACGGGTTTTCAACTTATATTTACCGCGACACAGAGCGGGATAATGCTCTCATAATCCTGAGCAACAAAGCCCTGGCAAGTATGACCATGCTCAGCGAGAAAATCCTCCCGATCCTGAAGGCTGGAGGAGAAAGATAGAAAAGAGGCGTGGCGGGTGACCGCCCCTGATTTGGACAGGCCGTTCCCATATGATATACTACAGGTAAGAATTCTGTTGGCATGCAAACAGCGGGTGATGAGATATGATAGATGCCAGGACACTAAGCGACATGCGGAAGGCTTTCCCGTTTGTAAAGGATTTGGGACCTGCAGAGGAACTGCTCTGCAATTCGGCGAGGCTGCACAGGTTTGAGGCAGGCACGGTTATCATGGACCAGAACCAGAACTGCTCAGGGGTTATCTTTGTCCTGTCGGGCGTAGTCAGGATCCTCAGGCTGTCAGAGGAGGGCAGGGAGATGACCCTGTACCGTATCAGCAGGGGTGAAACCTGTGTCCTCACGGTAGCCTGCCTCCTGGGAACCGGTGATGTTCCTTTCCCTGTTTCCGCATATGCTGAACAGGACACGACCGTGGTGCAGATACCTGTGGATACCTTCAGGCAGCTTTTTTTCGAATCACCGGCCGTCCAGAAGTTCATCTTTTCTTCCATGTCCGCCAAGTTCTACTCGGTGCTGGGGCTGCTGGAGAGCATTACCTTCAAGCGCACCAGCGACCGGCTGATGGATCTCCTGTTAACCAAAACCGCAGGCGGCGCATACCCGTTCTATGCCACCCATGAATCCATAGCATCTGACCTTGGAACAGCGCGTGAAGTGGTAAGCAGATTGCTTAAAGATCTGGAGAGCAAGGGCATTGTAAAGCTGAGCAGGGGCAAAATCCAGTTGCTTAAGCCTTAGTGATTTTTGAATGAATAGATCGGCATACGGGAAAATGCCTTGATGAACAGGGTGAAAGCGGCCGGTTCCTGCCTTCTGCAGGAAGTCTGAGCTTAAAGGGCATCAGATATTAACCCGCTTCCAGGATGAGGGCGAGAACATCACCAGAACGGGCAGGATTTCCAGCCTGCCTATGAGCATGTCAACCGACAGGACGATTTTGCTAAGCAGCGAGAAGCTTGAGAAATTCCCCACAGGTCCTGCCACCCCAAGGCCCGGACCAACATTTCCGATGGTACAGATCACCGCAGTTACCGATGTAACCGGGTCTTTCCCTTCCAGTGCCACGATGAGGGTGGATACCACGAGAACTGCCATATAGAGAAAGAAGTAGGACATAACTGCGCCAAGGGCTTCTTCGCTGACCACCTTGCCTCCAATCTTCACAGTGTGAACCGATCTCGGATGAATGATCTTCACTATTTCACGCCTGGCTGCCTTAAAGAGCAGTACAATACGAATGCACTTCAACGCGCCTCCGGTTGATCCGGCGCACGCCCCCACAAGCATCAGAACAACAAGGATCGCCTTGCTGAACACCGGCCAGAGGTTAAAATCGACAGTAGAGTATCCGGTTGTGGTTATTATGGAGCTTACCTGGAATGATGCGTAGCGCAGGCTGTCCCAGAAACCCTGGTATACCGTCCCCAAGGTGTTGATCACAATCAGTGCTATGGCAATAACCACGGTGCCTGTATAGAACCTAAATTCCTCATCACGCCAGAAAGCTTTGAAGTTTCCTTTCAGCCCCTGGTAATACAGTGAGAAATTCACCCCGAAAATGAACATGAACACGGTTATGATGATCTCCACAGCCACATTGTTATATTCTCCCACACTCCTGTTCATATTGGAGAATCCACCTGTACCTGCAGTACCAAAGGCATGGATGAAGGCATCATACACCGGGAGTCCGGCAATGATAAGCAATATGACCTGAACCAAGGTCATGGCAATATATATTGCGTAGAGTATTTTCGCGGTCTGTCCTACCTTGGGAACCAGTTTTCCCGGCGCTGGCCCGGGGCTTTCAGCCTGCATGATGTGAAGTGATCCTGCCTTTGCGGAGGGCAGGATGGCCAGTGTCAGTACCAGCACACCCATCCCGCCGATCCAATGGGTGAAGCTTCTCCATAAGAGAAGTCCCTTTGGAACACTTTCAATGTCGGTAAGTATTGTCGACCCTGTTGTGGTAAAACCGGAAACACTTTCAAAAAAGGCATCTATGAACCTGGGTATCGCTCCGCTGAACAGGAAGGGAAGCGCCCCAAAGACTGATATCAGCAGCCAACCCAGGGCCACTATGGCAAAGCCGTCCCTGGTATAGAGATCATCATGTTCAACCCTGATCCGTGATATAGCCATACCTGTTGCAATCAACAGCAGTATTGTAATGAGAAACGCGGTAAAATCGGGCTGCCCACAGGCCAGTGACACAAGCAACGAAGGCAGCATGCACGCTGCCTCGATGACAAGCACGTAACCCAGGTTCTTGACGATCAGCCTGATATTCACTCCAGGATCCCTCCAGGCGCCAGTATCTCATTCAAATCAGTAAGACCGCTGTTCATGGTCACCACTATGACGCTGTCACCCAGCCTGATTGAGTCATTGCCATGGGGAATTATTATCTTTCCTTTCCTTGCAATGGCCGCCACAAGAGTGTTTTCTACCAATCTGAGCTTTTTCAGCGGCACATTGAGAAACCTGGTGGAAGTACCGGCAATAAATTCGATAGCTTCCGCTTTTCCGTTGATGATACGGTAAAGCGTTTCAATCGGGTTCCCTATGGCGTTCTTAAGACCCCTGACATAACGCACGATATGATTGGTCGTTATCAGCTTGGGGTTGATAATGTTATCGATACCCATTGTCTTTATCACATGCGGGTAATCGGTCCTGGTGACCTTGGCTACCACCTTGCCTACATTCAGCTGTTTGGCGGTAAAGGCCATCATCAGGTTCACCTCATCGTTGCCTGTTAGGGATATAAAGGCATCCATGTCGCGGACGTTTTCAGAAAGAAGCAGGGATTCGTCAGAACCGTCTCCATGAATGATAAGGGTATCGGGGAGAAGCTCGGTGAGTTCCAGGCATCTTTCCCGGTTATTGTCAACGATCTTTACCTTCATATCGTTTTTCCTGAGAAGCTGCACCAGGTAATAAGCAATCCTGCCGCCTCCAACAACCATGATGTTCCTGATTTTCTGTGTGCATTTCCCAATCTGCCTGCAGAAATTATAAACGCTTGACGGGCTGCCTACCACATAAAGGATATCGCCCTTCTGTATTTCAAAATCGCCGTTCGGGATAACCAGATCTTCGCCTCTTAGCACCGCGCCAATCAGGATATCCGAAGAAATAGCCCTGTGAATGTTTTTAAGCTGCATTCCTACAATCGGTGTATCATCCGCAAGGATTTCCACAATCTCAACCCTGCCCCTGGCAAAGACTTCTATATTGACCGCGGAAGGGAATCTCAGAAGCTGGGCAATTTCGCCGGCAGCAGCCTGCTCCGGGTTGATGACAAGGTCAAGACCAAGCTCATGCTTCAGGATCGATAGTTCATCAGTGTATTCCGGATCCCTGATCCTGGCCACTGTGTGGCCGGCGCCAAGCCTTTTGGCGGTAAGACAGCAGACCATGTTCAATTCATCCCTTGAAGTAGCAGCGATAACGAGGTCCGCCTGCCTGACGCCTGCCTCGATCATGACACGAGCACTTACACCGCTTCCTCTGACGCACATTACATCAAGGTTCTCGCTGGCCTTCCTGAGCGCCTCGTCACTCTTGTCAATAACGATTATATCATTGTCTTCCTGCGACAGGGTTTCAGCCAGGCTATAGCCCACCTTGCCGTCTCCTACGATAATTATCTTCATGGTTCAGACCTTCACATCACTGAAATATCATAATCAGCATATTAAACGGTATCGGTTTTGTCAACACAGCCATCATACCTGTATGGCGCTAAATGCTGCCGGGTGTCATATTAACCCGACAGGGGCAATATAACATGGAAGGTTCCATTGCCCCGGTCTTCTGATTCTTTGGCTGTAAGATCTGTAACATGGTCACCGACCATATGCTCCCGACAATGTATGATATAATTGGCTTGCAGAAATCCCTGCTGCAAGGTATATTTCCCTTTGACCCATGGAAAGGAGTGTTCTTGTTGGGCAGAAAGGTATTGATTGTCGGTGGCGTCGCTGGAGGCGCCACAGCCGCGGCGAGGCTCAGGAGGCTTGATGAGGAAGCCCGGATAATCATGTTTGAAAAGGGTGACTACATATCCTTTGCCAATTGCGGCCTTCCCTACTATATAGGCGATGTAATCAGGGATAAGGACGTTCTGACCCTCCAGACTCCCGAATCCTTTTCACGGCGTTATAACGTGGATGTAAGGATAAAAAGCGAGGTGACCGGCATCAACCGCCGGGACAGGATGGTAACCGTCAGGGATCTTGCCTCGGGCAAAACCTATGATGAATCCTATGACGTGCTGATTCTTTCACCCGGAGCGGAGCCGGTTGTGCCTCCCATTGAGGGGGCGCGCCTTGACGCTGTTTTTACCCTGCGCACCATTCCGGACACATTCAGGATCAAGGAATACATACAAAGGAACAGGCCCCGTCGCGCCGCAGTGGTCGGGGCAGGGTATATCGGCATGGAAATGGCCGAGAACCTCCATAATCTCGGACTTGATGTTTCGGTAATCGAGCTGACCGATCACGTGATTCAGCCGCTGGACCCTGACATGGCCGCAGAGGTTCATCATCACATTATGAGCATGGGTGTTTCCCTGCATCTTGGCAAGGCTGTGGCAGCCATCAGGCCGTCCGGGGATGGTTATGAACTGGCCCTGAGCAGCGGTGAAAGCCTTCCCGCGGATATGGTGATCCTTGCCGTGGGGGTCCGTCCCGAAAGCAGGCTTGCCAGTGAGGCCGGGCTTGAAACCGGGAACCGGGGCTGTATTGTCACCAACAACCGGATGCAGACCTCCGACCCGAATATATACGCAGTGGGCGATGCGGTGGAGGTTATGGATTTTGTAACCGGTGAAAAGGTGTTCGTTCCCCTTGCCTCGCCCGCCAACAAGCAGGGGCGCATAGCCGCCGACAACATATGCGGGATTGACAGCACATACAGCGGCGCCCAGGGCACAGCAATACTGAAAGCCTTTGACATGACCGTGGCCGTTACCGGAAGTAATGAGCGGACCCTTAAGGGCCTGGGAATCGACTATGAGAAATCCTATACATATAGCCCATCCCATGCCGACTATTACCCCGGAGCGGATTACATGACCATAAAGCTCCTGTTTGACAGAAAAACCGGCGTCATACTTGGCGCCCAGATCGTCGGCCGACAGGGAGTGGACAAGCGCATTGATGTTTTGGCCACAGCCATACGGGCCGGGATGAAGGTACAGGACCTGGCGGAGCTTGAGCTTGCCTATGCCCCTCCTTTCGGTTCTGCCAAAGACCCGGTCAACATAGCCGGTTATGTGGCATCCAACATCCAAAACGGCAGCATGCGGGTATTCCACTGGCATGACGTCAGCCGGATCGACCCTGCCAGTTCCATCCTTCTTGACGTGAGGACAAAAAAAGAATTTGAAAGGGGAACCCTGAAAGACGCCATAAATATACCCCTCGACTCCCTCAGGGACCGCATCGATGAACTGGACAGGAACAAGCCGGTATATGTCTTCTGCCAGGTCGGCCAGAGGGGCTATATTGCTTCACGCATACTTATGCAGAATGGGTTCAGCCAGGTCTGCAACCTGTCTGGCGGCTATCGTTTATACAGGATGGTTTCCTCCCCTCCGAGCCTGCGGGAAGCGGGTGCTGCCGGAAGCACTGACCACTGAACAAAAAAAATAACAGCATAAGGTCGGCTTTTGTTGAAAGCCCTTATCCGGTCATGCTATTATAGCAATGGTTTGTTATTCGCAGCAAAAATATGCAGGAGGAAATCCCATGACAATCGGAGAACAATCCCTGAAAAAGCACCTGGAATGGAACGGCAAGATCGAGGTGGTCTGCCGTGCCCCTGTAAACAACAAGGAGGATCTGACCCTTGCCTATACCCCGGGCGTAGCCGAGCCCTGCCTGGATATACAGAAAGACATTGACAAGTCTTATATCTATACCAGGCGCTGGAATCTCATCGCGGTGGTTACCGACGGCACCGCCGTGCTTGGCCTGGGCGATATCGGTCCCGAGGCGGCCATGCCGGTGATGGAAGGCAAATGCGTCCTGTTCAAGTCCTTCGGGAATGTGGACGCATTTCCGATATGCATCCGTTCCAAGGATGTGGATACCATCGTAAACACTGTCAAAATGATAGCCGGAAGCTTCGGCGGAATCAACCTTGAAGACATATCCGCTCCCCGCTGCTTTGAGATCGAGCGCAGGCTGAAGAAAGAATGCGATATACCCATCTTCCACGACGACCAGCATGGGACTGCCGTAGTCACGCTTGCGGCCATGATCAACGCGCTGAAGATCTGCAAAAAGGATATACGGGATATTGAAGTGGTGGTCAATGGCTCAGGTGCGGCGGGTATCGCCGTGACCAGGCTTCTGATGAGCATGGGCCTGAAGAAAGTCATCCTATGCGATACAAAGGGCGCCATTTACAAGGGACGCGAAGGCCTTAACCCGGAAAAGGAACTGATGGCCGAGATCTCCAACCTTGAGATGAAGAAGGGTTTCCTGCGGGATGTGGTCAGGGGCGCAGATGTGTTCATAGGCCTGTCCGGCCCAGGAATAATGGATGAGGAAATGGTAAGAAGCATGGCCTGGGATCCCATTATCTTCGCCATGGCCAACCCGGTTCCGGAAATCATGCCCGATCAGGCTTTGGCTGCAGGAGCCAGGGTCGTGGGAACAGGCCGTTCGGATTTCCCAAACCAGATCAATAATGTATTGGCCTTCCCGGGCATTTTCAGGGGAGCACTTGACGTACGGGCAAGCGATATCAACGACGAGATGAAGATCGCGGCGGCAGAAGCTATCGCATCGTTGATCAGCGATGAGGAACTGGAGCCGGGCTATATACTGCCTGCACCCTTCGACAAGCGCGTTGGTCCTGCAGTCGCCGCCGCCGTAGCGGATGCCGCGAGGAAAACCGGCGTCGCAAGGATCTGAGCGCACGGGCTCCATGTGACAATAAATACTATTCCCCCTGCTTTCCGCGTATAGATAAACCAGGACGCGGGCAAGGCAGGGGATTTTCATGCATGGGAACAGTTCAGTCGTTGAACATGATATAACCGATACTGTAGACCTCCGGTTCGGGTCCGAAGGATATGAAATCTTCAGGGTCAGGGCGGCAGTAAGCTATGTGGGATGCGAAAAGGCTGGGGACAAATACTTCCTGGTGTACGGCGAATACATCCTGTTCCTTATACTGAAGGGCGTTGACAGAAATCATGATTACAGCATAAAGGCCATCCGCTGCCCCTTTATTAAGAGCGTACCCGCAAGCGGGAAGCTGTCAGCCTTTATAAACAGCCCCAGGCTCCAGGTTTCCCTTTCCGGGAACCCCGAGTGCGCCGTTGAGGATATGAAACCTGTCAATAAAAACGCGGTATATCGTATCACTCTGACCTGCCGCATTGAGTTCAGGGAACCGGGGAAAAACAGGAATGACGCCATTCCAGAAAAGCCCGCGGTTATGGAGAGTACCGGCACGGATTCACCCGACAGCGGTACTGTGAGGGTTTGGAGGGTGGACAGTTCAAAAAAACATACCATAGAACAGCTTTTGAGCATGGACAGGGATGCCCTGGAACAACTGGGAAAAAGCCATGACCAGGAGCATGACTGAAAAAGAGGGCTGCTCTGCAGCCCTCAGCCCCCATATTCATTACCAGCGGCTTTTAAATGGAAAAGCGCCGTCCTTCACACAGAACTTGTCGTCCTTGTCCTTATCTTTGTCCTTGCATTTGTCGAAGTCCTTTTCCTTGAACTTATCGAAGTCCTTGCACTTGTCATCCTTAAAGTCGTCCACCATGACATGCTGCACCCTTACGACCTTGAAGGTCACACGTACAACTGACTTCTCGAGGAGTTTTTCAAAGACAGGAACTCCGCAGACAATGGTCTTGCACTGCAGGTCGTCAATCTCGCCTTCCACGAAGGCCTCGATCAGTTCGGGAGTGTCTCCCGGGCAGACCTTTTCGCCTTCGGCGGGGCAGATCGGGACAAAACCGCCGAACGGGATCTTGGTGGTTAAGTGGAACAGAGGCCCGTTGACCGAATCGTCATGTACATGCTCCACGGTTTTGTAGTTAATGTCTTTCCACAGGTAGGCGTTGAAGATAACCTTTCCGGGAATGACCTTAACATCATACACCTCAACCCACTTCTTGATCTCCTTGATCTCAAAAATCGGCGGGCTCGGAGGAGAAACCTTTATCTCTTTCTCGATAAAGAACTGCTCACTGCCGACGCCTACGACAACAGGCACTTGAAGCTCTTTCTTGCCCATTCTTTCATCTCCTTCCTTCTGATGGTTGTTGCGGCTTGCCGGTCAGTCGAACAAGCCCACTACATACTATTCGGGCCCGTCCACTTTTGTTACGGGGTGAAAAACCGCTTATGATCACGCATGCATGTTTTCTCCGCATCTGATCGGCAACAGGATTCAAACAAAACCGACAGGGAGATGATTGGTTCCTTATATGAAAGCCATGCCTTAGGCCTATGGCAAATTTAGGATTAATGCTATAATATGAATCAGATATCCGCATATGGAGGGTATGTCATGAAACAATGCCTTTTTGCAAAGAAGACTCTTCTTTGGGCACTGATTTTTTCGATGGCTCTTATCATCCTGCCCGGGTGCGGCGAGACCCCGCCTGAATTTCTTTTTGCAACACCACCGTCCGGGATAAGCCCAACGCCTTCGGCAACGCCTGAAGCCACTCCCGAGGCAACACCTGAACCAGCCACCCCCACTCCTGACTCCGGTCCTACCTTCGTGGACCTGAACGGGAAACTGAGGGTTGAAGGTTCACAACTGGTGAACGAGGCAGGCCAGCCGATTCAGCTGAAAGGAGTAAGCTCTTCCGAGGTCGCATCCTTCGGCTACCTGGTTACATACGAAATGCTCAAAAGCATGAGGGATGACTGGAACCTGAATGTATTCAGGATAGCCATGTATACCGAGGATGCCACCGGGTATGTCAGGAATCCCGGGGTGATGGAAACCGTTACCCGGATCGTCGACCTCTGTATAGACCTTGGAATTTATGTCATAGTGGACTGGCATATACTCTATGACAATACCCCGTTAAAATACAAGGACCATGCCGTTGAGTTCTTCTCTGAAATATCAGCCCTTTACGGGGATTACCCAAATATTATCTACGAAATCTGCAATGAGCCCAATGGCAGGGACACTACCTGGGAAGGCCATATTAAGCCTTACGCTGATGAGGTCATACCCGGAATCAGGAAGAACGATCCCGACAACATCATCATTGTGGGTACGCCAACATGGAGCCAGGATGTGGATATAGCGGCGGACGACCCGCTGCCATATGACAACGTCATGTATGCCTTTCACTTCTATGCGGGATCCCACGGCCAGGCTCTAAGGGACAAGTTTGACTACGCCCTGTCAAAGGGACTTCCCATATTTGTCAGCGAATGGGGAAGCTGCCTTAATACCGGCGACGGGCCCACATTCCATGAAGAATCCATGGAATGGATCAAATTCATGGATGAGCGCATGATAAGCTATGTGAACTGGGCATTCAGCGTTAAGCTGGAAGGCGCCTCCATCCTGCGCCAGAAGGTTAACGCAAACGCCCCGTTGAGAGATATAGACCTGACAGAAGGCGGCCTGTTCGCAAAGTATGCCATAAAGAGCACAAAGGAAACGGTCCTGTTTGCCGACGGCTTTGAAACGAAAACCTTCAATCATGGCAAATGGAAAAGGACCAACAATAGCACTACATATGAAACCGAAAAACCCTACAAGGGGGACTATGCCGCGTCCATAGGCAAGGATGGCTTCCTTGAGCGGCCTGTAACCACAGTACCCTATGAAAACCTGAAGCTGCATCTCGCCTATGCCATTGACGGCGGAAAACCCGGTGACGTCGTTAAGATCGACTGGTTCAACGGTACGGAATACGTACCTGTCGTTGACCTGCCCTTTGCTGACGGCTGGACCGAACTGGACGTGGAACTGCCCGACAGCGCCTCAGGCGTACGGGAATTCTCTGTCAGGCTCACGGCAGCAGTGGCCGGCGAGGGAACCAGGGTTTTAATAGATGAGATTTGGCTGGCCGCGGAGAAAAGATAATAAGTCGGCATTGTAACTTACAACTATTAAAGTATAACAGGAGGATGCGGATCATGGCAGGCACCATCAGAAAAGCGCATATATCCGGCCTGGGAGCTATAGGCAGTGTTTTTGCGTCAATTCTCTGGGAGCATGACAGGGAATCGGTAAAGGTGATAGTGGACGCCGAAAGAGCGCGCCGGTACCAGGCCCAGGGCGTTACCGTAAACGGCAGAAGGTACGATTTCGATTATGTAATATCCCAGCCCCAGGCGGAACCCGCGGAGTTGATCCTGATCGCGGTCAAAGGCCATCAGCTTGGTGAATCCATTGAAGCCATCAGGCCTTTTGTGGGTGAGGATACCATTATAATATCGCTCCTCAACGGCATCAGCAGCGAGGACATCCTGGCAGCTGAATTCGGGGATTCCCATATCCTCCACGCCTTCGTGGTCGGCACCGATGCCACCCGGGACGGGCTGAACACAAGGTATGGCAACAGGGGAAAGATAGTCTTCGGTCATAAAAGCCAGCCCGATTCACCCGATGTAAAGGCAGTCAAAGACTTTTTCGACCGGACCGGTGTTCCCTGCTCAATTCCATCCGACATCCGCAGGGAGCAGTGGTGGAAGTTTCTTATGAATGTGGGCGTCAACCAGACCTCCGCCGTCCTGAGAGCACCCTACAGCGTCTTCCAGAACATAAAGGAAGCCAGGGACCTCATGATGAGCGCCGCCATGGAAGTCATACCAATCGCGCAAAAGGAAGGGGTCAACCTTAAGGAGGAAGACATCGGGAATTTCATGGACATTATGTACACGATGACTCCCGATGGAAAGACATCAATGCTCCAGGATGTTGATGCCGGAAGAAAAACCGAAGTTGAATTGTTTGCACTGACGGTAATGGAGCTTGGCAGGAAGCATGGCATCCCAACACCGATCAACGAGGTATTGTACAGGATGATCCGCGTCATTGAGCAATCCTATCCTACCCGATCCTGACCTCGGTTTCGGATCCATCCAGTTCAAAACGCCAGGCATGGTCCTCATATACGCAGTATTCCGACGGAAGATCGCCATCCAGCCCATATACGGTCGCGAAAGCTTTCTTAAAGCCCTTCGCATAGCCTTTCTTCAGGTTTTTCAGCGTGAACCTGAAGGCCCTGGGCGAGGGAGAGTACTGTGCAAAACGGCGGAGATTGAAAGCTCCGTATTGATAATCCATGGACAGGCCGTCATCTTCATAAAGGGTGAAGCTGCCTTCCGGCCCGGCATAGATTTCTATCCACAGCGTGCTCAAGTCCATGGACTGGGTGCTGCAGGCGCTCCGTGCCATCGGGATGATCGCGCCTTCGCGGACATAGAGAGGTATCCTGTCCAAAGGGGCATCGGCAATTATATACCTGCCGCCTTCCAGCCTTTCCTTGGTGTGGAAATCATACCAGCCTCCCTGGGGCAGGTAAACCATGCGTTTCCTGTCACCGGGATGCGTAACGGGAGCCGCCATGATGTCCCTTCCAAACATGAACTGATCGTTTATGCCATATACATTCCTGTCATCCTGGAAATCAAGGATCAGGGGTCTCATGACAGGAAGCCCGGTTTCGCAGGCCTGCCTGAACTCGCTGTACAGGTAGGGCAGAAGCTCATACCTCAGCCTTATTGCCTTTTGAGCTATTCTCTCCACCTCGGGGCCGAAGGACCACGGTTCGTGGTCCCGGGTTCCCTTCTCGGAATGGGCTCTGAAGAAAGGCGTGAAGGCTCCCAATTGGATCCAGCGTGCGTAGAGTTCCGGGCTGCAATTTCCCTGGAAACCTCCCACATCCGCTCCCACGAAGGGAATTCCGGACAAACCGATATTCAGATGCATGGGTATGGAAGCCGCCAGGTGCTCCCACCAGCTGTGGTTGTCTCCTGTCCATACCGCGGCATAGCGTTGTATGCCCGCATAAGCCGACCTTGTGACCATGAACGGACGTTCTTTGGGTTTCAGTGCCCTGAAGCCCTCATATGCAGCCCTGCACATGAGGAGTCCGTAGGCATTGTGGCACCTGGAGAAGGGCTGGGGTTTCCCGTCAAAATCCATCATGAGATCATCGGGCACGGTCATTTGAATACGGTTCTCCAATCCCGTCCCCGATGTAAAATCGCTGGGCTCGTTCATGTCGTTCCATATCCCTGAAACGCCTGCATCAAACAGGCTTGCGTGTTTAAGGCCCCACCACTTTCGCGTCCTGTCCCTGGAGAAATCGGGAAACGCCGCCGTGCCCGGCCACACCTTCCCATGGTAGACCTCTCCGGTGGGAAGTTTGCAGAAATGCCCCTCCCGGGCGCCCTCCATATATACGGTATAATCCGAATCCTTCCTGATAGCGGGATCAACTATGGTAACGATCCTGAACCCCTGCTCCCTGAGCTGTGATGTCATCCCTTTGGGGTCCGGGAACCGGTTGGAATCCCAGGTGAATATGCGGAATCCATCCATATAGTCTATATCCAGGTAGATCGCATCACAGGGTATCTGCCTGGTCCTGAAGGTTTCGGCAAGTTCCAGGACCTTCTCCTGGGGATAATAGCTCCAGCGTGACTGCTGGAAGCCAAGGCTCCATATGGGCGGCATCTCCATGCGTCCTGTCAGCATGGTGTACTGCCGTATAACCTGGGAAATGGACTGGCCATCTATGATATACAGGTCCAACTGGGAATCGTAAACCGTGACAGACAGCCTTTCCCTGTCCTCATATCCAAGATCAAACTCCGAGCGGGCCGTGGAATCGACAAAAAGACCATATGCCCTTTTCCCGTCAAAGCCGATCATAAAGGGAATGCTCTTGTAAAGCGGATCCTTGTCCGGCGTGTGCAGGGGATCATCGGTATTCCACATGATGTAGCGGCGTCCCCTTTTATCAAGAAAGCCTGTTTTCTCACCAAGTCCAAAGAACATTTCGGCCTCGCTGATCCTGCCTGAAACCGACAATGCCTTCCCGACTCTATAGAAGGCCTCGTCCATGTCCAGTATTGGATAGCTGTCATGGCCGGTTACGGAAATGAAAGACTTATCCCTTCTAAAGCTGACGGTTAACGGACCGCTCTTCACCGAAACGACGCCTTTCTGATCGGACAGCTTCAGACGGCTGTCGGGCTTTGCGATCACCGCAAGGGATTCCGTATCGGTAAACTCCCCGGCTGTCAGGGTCATCCGCAGGATCCCTTCCCCGAAGGATTCCATCCTTGCACTTCCCCGTTCGAAGCTGATAAAAGCCCGGCCATTATCCATGCGATAGCCGGCAATCTTTCCGGCCGATATTTTTCTTGGTTCTTCCACCGTTTCCCAACTGTTGATCATTCTTAAACTCCCTGTTTTCTCCTATACGATTCTTACCAACCTTTTGTTCTTATGCAGATGTATATTATTCAAAAAGCTATAAACAATCTCATTTATCAGGTCAGGCTCGGCCAGCGGCAGGCTGTGGCCGGCGCCCGAAACCAGGTAACCGGTGCAGTTCCGGTTGGCCCGGACCATATCCTGTGCCGAAGCCCGCATCCTCCTTAATTCTTTCGCGCCTGCCAGTATAAGCGCCCGGATGTTTGAGGCGGAAAACGACTCGGGCAGGATATAGCCCATATTGGCCTCCATCATGCGCATGAAATTGTCCCGTGTCAGTTTCAGAGAGTCCTGGTAATACTGCTCCCGGTATTCCCCCGGGATATGCATGCTCCTGGCCTGCCATTCAGAGAACCACCTGGCACGGGCAAGCCCGAAAGTCCATTTAAGCAGGGAAAGAAGGAAATATTTCCCTGAGTTCACAGGCCGGACCATGGCGCTGATGATAACGGCAGACTCCACCTTTTCGGGCCATCTGCCCATAATCTCCACAGCAACCTGGGCGCCCAGAGAAAACCCCACCAGGTTTACCCTTTCATTTCCCACCGCGCCTTCTACCGCCTCCAGGACCTTTGAAGCCGCATCGCTTATGGATATAAACGGGATTTCTGCGCTTCTACCATGGCCGGGGAGATCGGGTATGATAACATGGTAATCCTTGAAGAACTCAGCCTGCCTGTTCCACATCCAGCCGGCAACGCCGCCGCCGTGCAGGAACACCAGCGGCGGGCCCAGGAATTCGCCCGTACGCCTTACAAAAAGGTCCATGTCCGCTCCTTTCGAGAATCAGGAAACATTCCCCCGAAACGGCTATATAAGCCGACAGTTCCCGGTTTCTACAATACTAATATAGCAAATACCCGGTATAAGTAAAACAGAAAAAACCGGCGGTTCCTGATGCAGGCTGGGCCCTGACCGGATCCATATAGCAAATTAAAAAAGCCAGCCCGTCAGGGCTGACCCTTCAGCATACGGCCCAATCATGCCCGGATCCTTTTGTATGCGTTCACTATTTCCCTGTACCTTCCATAAACCTCATCCACAATTTTCTCCCAGTTCCTGTACAATGCTTCATGGGCCTTATCCCCGATCTTTGAAAGGTCATACATGAGGACGCCATCGTATATTTTCCTTGCTATGGCCTCCGGGCTGTTCTCGCACAACAGGCCATTCACTCCGTCTATGACGCCCTCCGCGGTGTTGGAACCCTTCACGAGGAGCGGCGGGCATTTCTGGGATGCCGCTTCCTGCACAACAATGGAAGCGTTATCATAAACCGATGGGAACAGCAAAAGGTCTGCCCTGCAAAACAGGGATCTCAGGTACTCCCTGTCATAAACCGTCCCGAGGAAGATGACACAGTCAGTAAGGTACAGGTCATTCACCATTTTCTTCAGATCTTCCCCGGCATAACCCATTCCCGCGATAAGCATCCTGTAGTCCAGACCCATATCCCTGAGAAGGGCAAGGGCATTGATAAGCGTCTTCAGGTTTTTCTGCCAGACAAGCTGCCCGACATACAGGAATACCAGTTCATCCTGCTTCAGGTTAAGCCTTGCGTTGACCTTTTGTCCTTCGGCCTTCCTGTCCCTGGCGGGTTCAAATTCCGTTCCGTTATTGACAATCTCAATGTGGCCCTTGTAGCCATACTCCCTCAAGGTCCCCGCGGTCGCGTTATTGACCGTCCAGACAAAGTCCGCCTGGTTATAGAAGTCAACGATCACAGATACCCCGATCCTCGCGGCTCCCTCAAACTTCAGGGATTCCAGCAGGTCATCGTAATACTTGGAATGGAAGGAAGCAATAATTGGTATCCCTCGCCTGTGGGCGATGTTCATTGCTATCCTGCCGGCACTGAAAGGAGAATGGGCATGAACGATATCGAAAGGTATGTTCCTGATCCGGCGCATGAACTGGATATCAAAGGACGGCACACCCGTACGGTACGGAGGTCTTGTGGGCACACTGAACGAGTGGTACCTGAGGACCTCGAACTCCTCTTTATCCTTATAGTTTGGAAAATGGGGCGTTATAACATAACTGATACCGTGTTTCCTGTTCAGCCAGTAAGCATAGTTCCTGACCACGTTGGTCACCCCGTCCATGATGGGGGTGAACGCTTCGTTGAACTGGCCGGTTATCAGACCCATGCATATACCTCCATTATTGTCTTCATAACCTGATACCTTTGCATTTTGCCCGATGAAGCCATGACCATGCAGCCCGACCAATTTCTGCTGATTCCCGGTAAAGACTATTATATACTCATGTCCGGAGTGTCTTCAAGCTTGCACGCTATTTTTAATGATGTTCTAATCCAATTCTTACCCTGTCAGCACCCCTGTCCTGGCTCAATCCTCATATTTCTGGGTCATAAAACCCGTGCCCATATACAGGTAGTACGGCTCCTCGGGCAATGGTATTTCCGGCTTGACACCGGATTTGAATGACTTTGTCCACTCAGGCTGCGGAGGCTGGCTCTTATCCTTAAGCATCTGCTGCCACTCCTCATCGGTAAGCCTTGTTCCGCTCAAGAACTCGTAGTAATCAAAGACCGCACCGCGGGCCAGGTATAACTCTCCCTCGATGGGCACCACAACATAGATCTCGGAAGCCAGTCCCACAGCTTCTTCCAGGTACGATCCGGGCACGGTATGCACATCGGCAATAACCGCCATGTTCCTGTCGGTTTCGGACGTGATCTCGAACCATCTTACGCCTTCATCAGACATCCAGCTTGTCAGGTCTTCCAGGATTGCCCCGTACTCAAAAAGCCTGTAATGCTCATCCTCTGTTAACGGCTCATTATTGAGTTCCTTGATGGAGCATGTGGTCAGGAAATCAAGGAGATCCTCAAATACTTCCATCCGCATCCGAAGGACTTCCGGCAGGATACCCCTCGCCGTCAGGTTCTCTCTTGAATAACGTGTCAGCCACAGCAGTTTCTGGTAGAGTTCCACATTGGGTTCCACATAGCTTTTTACAAGGGGGAGCAAATCGCCGCCGCCTTCCGCGCCTGTCGGCTTGCCGTATAGTATGGTATCATGCCGAAGCTCGCTCCAGCTTGCCAGCGCTGTGCTTAATGACTTATCCTCCCAGGCATCGGTGGTCATAAAGGACGGATATCCTTCACCAAAGGGTTTCAGGAGCGCCTTGAGCGTCCAGAGCCAGCCGTAATACATGTTGGATCGCCATGTTTCCTCGGGAAGTTCCGAGAACTTCTTTCTCACTTCCTGGAACCTTTCAGGGTACTCGGGCCACTGCTCAGCCACGCCATAGTCCCGGACCAGGTAATCATATGCCCTGTCGGATCCCAGCGCCGCCATCACATCAAGGCCTGACGGCATGGGCCTCTGTATTGGTTCAACCAGGGTTTGCAGTATCTCGGAATCAGGGATGCAGCGCTGTCCCATGAACCGGAACTGTTTGCCCGACGGGGCATTAACCGATATCCATTCCTGACGGATCTTCGGTTCAGGAAGCTTTTGGGCTTCCTCCAGGAGCTTCTGCGCTTTGTCATTGTCCAGGAAGGAGTTTGGATCAGGATCATCGCCAAACACCTGAACAAGCAGATCCTTATAATCATAAACCGTCAGGTCGTCGGCACTTCCCACATAGAATACCGTCGGGTCATAGATGTTTTCCCACAGCTCAACATCGGATACCCCGCTGCCACCCATAAAGAGGGCATAGGTCATCAACAGGGCCCGGCAGGTGGCTTCTTCATCAAGGATAACATCATCTCCCTGTTCCTTAAGAAGCGGGAAGGGCACCAGCCCGTACCACATCATGACCCTGAAATATTTCTCAAGCTCCTCGCTCCGGGTATAGTGCCCTCTGGGTTTAAACTGGCTGTAATCCAGATCGAACCCGAAAAGGGGTGATGTTTTGAAACCTGGCGCCTCCAGCATAAGGCCATATTCGGCATTGGCGAAATCAACAGCTTCAGCCGGAACATATTTGGGTATCTCTCCGCCGAGAGCCAGCCAGGCAGCCGAGAAGTAGGCAATGTTCATCAATGCCTGCTCCCTGACCTCTGAATTCTCAATGTTTTCATACAGCCAGACCGATTTGTCAAGCATGCTTTGGGTCAGTTTTTCAAGGTCGCCCAGCAGCATTTTCGCTTCAAGGGTTCTTAAGGAATAGTCAAAAAAGACATGGTACACCTGGAGCACCGAATCGGCTGAAATAAAGCTGGGGATCAAGTAGTACGCATTGAGTTCGTATATATAGAAAAGCTGCTCCCACTGGCTGGAAGTCACAACAAACCCGTTCCTGGCGAGCATTTCCCGCTGTTCCCCTGTAAACTCGCCGAACTGTTCCAGGTTGGCTATATTGGAGAGGTTAATATCGGTACTGTAAGGACGCACCTGGGGTTTACATGCCGGAAGTTCAAAAGGCACCGGCAGGTACTTCCTTTCCGGCACGGCAGTAAATATGGGCTTGGTGTAAGGGCCAGGAGCCTCGCCGGGTTCCTGTTTTCCGCCTGGATCCACCGCGGCAGCAGGGGTTTCGGAAGGAGTTCCGGTGGGTGTTTCCACGGGCGGTGTGTGCACTGAACTATCGGTTTCCCCGGGCTTTTGGGTTTCGTCCGGACCGGCGCGTCCACCGCAGCCTGTGACCAAGACTGTAAACAGGTAAAGGACGCATATCAACAGGGCTATGCTTCTTTTGGAATTCATGAACCTCAACTCCCTTATTCGAGGATCAGGACCCCCTCTTTATAGGAAAGGACAACTCTTTTACGTGTTCCGTCATCAAGGGTTGCCAGGGCAGATGGTTTTGCGCCGCTTTCAGAACCAGCCTCAAGTTCCTTTATATCCTGAAAGCCCTGGCCCTGGCAGAGCCCTTCAAATCCAAAACCCTTCCATTTATAGATATTCAGGACCTTTCTGCCATCTGCCAGGAACTCGACGGCAACAAGCTCGTCCCTGCCATCGCCATCCAGGTCGGAAAACGCATAATCCTCAAATGGCTTCGACAGCCTGGTGCCCAGCCAAACCGGATACAGCCCCTTATCGGTGAGCCGGAAAAGAAAAAGCCTCTTGTTCAGCTCAGGATCTGAGCGGGCCCTGGTATAGACACCCAGGGACACTTCCCGCTTCCCGTCACCGTCAACATCCGCCGTCTGCACCTTCCAGGGGTTTATGTCCGACAGGTCAAAACGCATGATTTCAATACCGCTCTCCGTGATGACAAGATATTTCCCGAATGGGCCATAACCACCCTCAAGTCTTAAGGTCTCCGCCACCCCGTCGTTGTTCAGATCGGCTGTACATCTGCTTACAACGCGTTCGCCGAAAGAGCCGCCCAATAGGAGGCCGGCTGCCGGAATCAGCAGTATCAATAATATAAACCGGCAGGCGTATTTATGCATATTGGCTCCCGTATCGTCATGCAACGATAACCAGTATTATCCGCCCCTAGGATATCACATCCATCCCGGGTGGTCAAAGTTATGATGGAAATAGTATCCAGAATTGACTGTGAGGTCAGCGGCCTTCATTTTCTGCCTATGTCATGCCATCAGCAGCCTGCCCAGATCCTCCACCGTCTTGACAATACAGGTGGGATTCTCTCTTTGCAGGTCGTCAATTGTACCATACCCGTACAGGACGGCAATGGAATCTATGCCGACCTCCCTTGCGCCCACAATATCGAATCTTGTGTCCCCCACCAGAACAACCTCTTCGTGTTGGCTGATGTTAAGGCTGTAAAGGCAGTTTTGAAGAACCTCGGCCTTGGCAGCGCCCGAACCGTCAGGATTGCTGCCCGTTATCACCGTGAAGTAATCAGACAGCTTCAGATTATCCATAATTGTTTTAGCTATAAACTCCGTTTTGGATGTGGCCACGGCAAGTGTCTTCCCCAGGGATTTCAGCCTTTTGAGAAGCCCGGGTATCCCCGGATACACCGTATGCTCATAGATTCCTTTTTCTATATAATACTTGCGGTAAACTTTTATGATCTCTTCGGTCTTCTCTTCATCAAATCCGCAATGGTTCATGAACGATTGCTTCAGAGGGGGACCTACAAATTTCCTGAGGCTGTTCAGGTCATCGACCCCCATCCCGAAAGCTGTAAGCGCATGGTTTACCGAATGCACTACCCCGTCCATCGAATCGATGAGCGTCCCGTCAAGATCAAAGAGAATGGTTTGATACTTTTTAGAATTCTGCACTCTGTTCACTCCTTAAGCAGCATCATGTTATGCCGATGAGCAATGCCGTTTCCTGCACCGCTTTTCCAATTCTCTTCCTAAATATATGGAAGTATCCCTTCGTATTCAACATTCCAGCTCCCGTCCGCGGGGAATCCCGGCGCACGGGTTCCCTGGCCTCCGTCCCAGCCTGCGGCCATCATGCCCGTTGCCAAAAGCAGCGCGCCGTTCCCCGGAAGGTAGATGGGAAGGTCCTCCCTGCCGGCCTGTGCGTTATGGCCATTAGGAAGGTATGTATTCTTCCCTGCATCCATCATGAGAATGTCTATGGCTTTGGATGTCATCCCAAGCCTTGCACAGCACATGGCCATCATGGGGAAGTCCCAGCCCCACATGGAATCCATATCCCAGCATTCAAGGACCCGTTCCACGGTCCGCTTCATAACCAGGGGGTCAACTCCCTCTCCCGGCAATACACCCAAAGCTCCCACCATGGACGGGTGGTCCTGGTTGAATGGGGCTTTTCTGAAAGTATCCGGACAGTTTTCATGGGCGAGGTAAACATCTCCCCCTACGGGAAGCCGCGAGAGATTTTCCGCCACCTGGTCGAAGAGTTCCACAGGCTGTTCCCCGAGACGTTTCAGCCACTGGCTGGCAGTTTTCAGCCCCCACCTGAAATATTCCAGTTCAAAGGCCGGGTTCAGGGTGCCGGTGGGATCATGGGTTTCCTGGACCGGAATAAGCGGAGGTCCCAGCACATACCTGCCTTTCTTGCTGTCGTAATGGGCAAAGTCCGCCATAAAGAGGGCGCTTTCAACCACCAGGTCCCGGTACTTCATGAGCGTGGCCCCCGATGGACAGGCCCGGTAGCACAGTTCGGCCAGCATAATGGGATGGGGCTGCTGCCAGACAAGCAAAACCCCTATGGGAGAGGGCGAATCGCGGCCGCTGCTGTCGCACATTTTGGGCCAGCGAACGCCTGAATAGCCCTGGCTCTCAGCCTTCCGCCGCGCAACGGGCAGGATTTCATGGTACCATTCAAGGCTTTTCTCCAGCATCTGCCGCCTTCCCCATACAGGAAAATGGGCAGCGTGCCAGAAATGCATTTCAAGATGAAATTTGCCGTACCAGCTGTTGAAGGTAAGGCCCGTTTCGGCAGGAGGTGTGCTCCCGCTGCACTGTATGGCAGTCAGGTATTGGGAAAGAACAATCCTTCTCTCCAGTTCGATTGCCCTGGGATCCCGGGAATTGGCCAGTTCTATGGCCCCGCCATCGCTCCAGAACCTTTCCCAGTATTCCGCTGCGCGCTTTTTTATGGCTCCATGGTCCGGCGGGGCGAAGCTAAGGTCCTCTGATGTGAAGCGGCATGCAAAGGCAATCTGTTCCGCGTTATCCCCGGCTGTTATCACAAACGTATGGGGATCTTCCTGCCGCAGTGTACAGTTTTCCTGGAACACAAGATCAGCATAATAAACAGTATCGTCAAGAACACGCCTTATTGTCGCCCGCCCAGCCTGCCTGCGAATGATTTCACTGCTGTGGCGTTCGGGATGATCCCAGTCGGAGGCGTGCTTTTCCGGGCTTCCATAGGGAAATGATATCCTTACCGATACAACCCCGTATCCAACCCATGGTGATGATACCAGCGCGCTGACAGCATCCTGGTCGGGGCTTACGCAGGTTTCCACCGTTACCTCTTTGCCGGAAAGGGTAAACCTTGATCTTAACAGCCCGCTCCACATATCCAGGACCTGTTCCGGGCACTGGATATCCGCAAGCCGTGCCCTCTGCCCCTCCTTCTCCATGTTAAGGCCGATGGAGGCCAGGTTAAGCCTGTGTGGGTTCTGGCGCAGGTCGTTAAACAATTTATGTTGTCCCGCCGGATCATAGGCATACCCAACCTTCCGGCCAAAGGTATCAAAGCATGTCTGTTTCAGACGGCTCTCGTCAAGGCTTACGGGGAATGAGTGCCATCCCCATTGGGACATGGTGCACAGGGGTACAATCCTGTAATCATCCATAAAGGTTTGAAGGCCGGTGATATCGGTAGTAAAGGTAAACTCGCCGTTACCGACAGACAGGGGTGTCCGCGGGTCAGGCTTCCTCAGGACCGGGTTATGCCGCAGAACAAGTTCCTTCCTGTCGATTGCCATGGACTGCTCCTGCCTTTAGTATTCGCTCTCTTTCAGGATTACATCATGGGCCCCGCCTTCAATGAGGCTGGTGGAGGACACGAGGACAAGCCTGGCGTTCTCATGCAGCTCCTTGATGCTTTTGGCGCCGCAACTGGACATGGTTGCCCGCATCTTGCTAAGCGTAACATCAAGGTTGTCCTTCAGCTTACCGGCATAGGGCACATAACTGTCCACACCCTCTTCAAATTTCAGGTAGGCGTTCCCGCCAAGATCGTAGCGCTGCCAGTTTCTCGCGCGGTTGGAGCCTTCACCCCAGTATTCCTTAACGTAGCTGTTGCCCCGTTTCACTTTCTTGGTGGGGCTTTCATCAAACCGGGCAAAATACCTGCCCATCATGACAAAATCAGCGCCCATGGCCAGGGCAAGGGTTATATGATAGTCGTGCACTATGCCGCCGTCGGAACAGATGGGGATATAAATGTCGGTTTTTTCATAATACTCATCCCTGGCTTCAACCACATCAATGATGGCGCTTGCCTGCCCGCGTCCAATACCCTTCTGTTCGCGGGTAATACAAATAGAACCTCCTCCGATGCCCACCTTAACAAAGTCTGCGCCCGATTCAACCAGGTACATGAAGCCTTCGCGGTCAACCACGTTTCCGCCGCCAACCTTTGCTTCAGGATATTTCTTCTTGATTGTCTGGATGGTTTCCCTCTGGAACTCGGTATACCCATCCGATGAGTCCACGCAGAGGATGTCCGCTTCGGCCTCCAGCAGGGCGGGTACCCGTTCGTTATAATCCCTGGTGTTTATGCCCGCGCCGACCATCAACCTCTTCTTGGAGTCCATCAACTGCAACGGGTTCTGTTTATGCTCTTCATAGTCCTTTCTGAATACGAGATATTGGAGCCTTTGGTCCTTATCTATGATGGGAAGGGAGTTGAGTTTATGTTCCCAGATGATATCGTTGGCTTCGCTCAGGGTGATACCCACGTACCCAACTATGAGATCTTCGAATGGAGTCATGAAATCTGCCACTTTTTTGTCCAGGGGGTCACGGCTCAGCCTGTAATCCCTGCCGGTAACAATTCCCAGAAGCTTTCCGTTGGCTGTTCCGTCGTCAGTTACGGCAATCGTGGAGTGCCCGGTCTTTTCCTTGATAGCCAATACATCCCTCAGCGTATGGTGCACCGAAACATTGGAGTCACTAACCACGAATCCGGATTTATGCTTTTTAACCCTTCTGACCATTTCGGCCTGGTCCTCAATGGATTGAGAGGCGTATATAAAGGAAAGTCCGCCGCATTTTGCCAGCGCAATTGCCAGCGTATCATTTGAAACTGCCTGCATGATTGCAGAAACGATCGGGATGTTTAACCTGATGGATGGTTCCTCGCCTTTTGCGAATTTCGTGATGGGTGTTGCCAGGTCGACATTTTCCGGTAAACAATCCCTGGTAGTCAGATTTGGCAGCAGCAGAAATTCGCTGAAGGTTCTTGATACATCCGAAAAAATAGTAGCCATGATAATCTCCTCCCCCATATAATTATTGTTCGTGCTATAAATTTTAAATATTTTATATGACTTTCCTGCCCGTGTCAACCACATTTTATTATCCGGTAATCGCCATCGTCAGTAACCTCATTTGAAAAAGTAAATTCCACTCCAAAAAGTACAAAGCGGAATTTAGTTTTTCAATTGACCCGCCATCGCCAGGTAAAAGAATTAATGCGGGGTGCTTTTCGGCGTTGCAGATCCATCATCCCACGTCTCGCTTCCATATCTTGAAACAGGAAAAAAGTAAGGATATGATTATGATATACTAATATATCATAGATGGAGAAGATTGGCATGGATGGGTGGAAAGCCTTTTGCGGCGAACATTTGCTGGCAGCTGACATCATGGAGCTTCGTAAGCTGGCCAGGGAAGATTTTCGCAACTTCCGTGTGTATCCCGGATCCATTCACAGGAAGGACGGCTGCTGCTTTTTCATGACATGGGATTCGGGCAGGAAGGTTCTCGTGGTGTACGGCAACGGGGATATTGCAAAACGCTTTTCCGGAAGCGAAACTATGGCTGGCGGCGACACGGCAAGGATTTGTCCGCTGACAGACGAAAACTGTGAAACCTTGCGAAAGGAATTCCCTTTTACGGCTCCCATATCCCATAAAGGAAAGAGGATCACCATCGGCCTTGGCGACAGGCTTGGCCTGGCATCCCCCGCCCATCTGCGGCTTATACAAGACAAGGACATTTTTCCGGTATTGGCCCAGCAGTCCATCCGTGAACTGAACCTGACCGGGCGCACGTATCATGATGTTCTGAATGCGGCTTCCTGGGCGGTTTTCCAGGAAGGCTACACCCAGGGCTTCGGGGCAGACGGAGACCATTTAAAGACACCGGAAGAGGTGGACATGGCCCTGGACTGTGGATTTACCATGATTACCCTTGACTGCTCCGACCACATGGACAATAAGGCCGCAGCCTATGATGACCGGACATTGGATGAAAAATATGCCGCAATATCCCTGCCAGTGCGTGAAGCTCTCGAAGGCAGATACCTCAATACTGAAATACCGCTTCATGACGGCTCACGGCTCCTGTTTGAAGATAAGGAATTTAAAAGGATTGTCCTGGTTTATCTCAATGCCATCAGCCATGCAGTGAGTATCTGGCACAATACCATTATGAAACGTGGAAAGCCGGTCGACTTCGAGTTGTCCATCGATGAAACCCTCATCCCTACCACTCCTGAAGCCCATTATTTCGTGGCAGACCAACTCATCGGAAAGGGTGTGGAGATAACAAGCCTGGCTCCAAAGTTCTGCGGGGAGTTTCAGAAGGGCATCGATTATATAGGCGATAAAGAGCAGTTTGAACGGGAGTTCTCCCGTCACGTTGCCATAGCGGAGCATTTTGGGTATAAGATCAGCATCCACTCAGGAAGCGATAAGTTCAGTATATTCCCCATCATAGGGGAGAAAACGCATGGCGGATATCACCTGAAAACAGCGGGAACCAACTGGCTGGAAGCCGTAAGAACTATTGCCTGTAAAAATCCTGCCCTATACAGGGAAATGCACGCGTTCGCCGTTGAACACCTTAATGAGGCCAGAAAGAACTACCATATAAGCGCTGACCTTGCCAAAGTTCCTGATATAAGCAAAATAAGCGATTCCGGGCTTCCCGGTCTCATGGACCAGGACGACGCAAGGCAGGTTCTTCACATCACATACGGGCAGATACTTCAGGCCAAAAAAGCTGACGGCGCCTTCAGGTTCAGGGACCGGATATATGAAACCCTCAACCGGTTTGAGGAAGATTACTGCAAGGCACTGGAAAACCATATTGGCAGGCATTTGTACCGGCTGGGCATTCAATAACCGAAAATTCATTGTAAAAGGAGTAAAAGCGATGCGATTTGTAAACAACCGCGCAGAGGATGTCAACATAGCCTATATAGGCGGAGGATCGAGGGGATGGGCATGGGCTTTTATGGGCGATCTGGCCCTTGAAGAAAGCATGTCTGGTACGGTAAGGCTCTACGATACCAATTTCACAGCGGCAAAGGACAACGAGATCATAGGCAACCGGCTTCTTGATCATCCCGGGTCAAGGGGAAAATGGGTGTACAAGGCCGTGGAAAGCATTCGGGAAGCCCTTACAGGCGCTGATTTCGTAGTAATCTCCATCCTGCCGGGAACCCTGGATGCAATGGCTTTGGATGTCCATGAACCCGAAAGATATGGAATAAGACAGCCGGTGGGCGACACGGTAGGTCCCGGCGGCATTGTCCGGGCTTTGAGGACCATCCCCATATTCGCAGGGTTTGCTGAAGCCATCAGGAAATACTGTCCTGAAGCCTGGGTAATGAACTATACCAATCCCATGGCCCTGTGCACCCGGGCGCTGTATGAGGTCTTTCCCGGTATCCGCGCTTTTGGCTGCTGCCACGAGGTATTCTTCACCCAGAAGCTTTTGTGTGAAGCCCTCAGGGAGATCATGGGCATTGATGGCGTGACCAGGGAAGAAATCAAGACCAATGTGCTGGGAATTAACCATTTTACCTGGATAGACAGGGCCTATTACAGGAATATGGATCTCATGCCCGTTTACAAAACCTTTGTGGACAAACATTACGAGGAAGGCTTTGAAGGGAATGAAAAGGGACACTGGATCAACAGCGTGTTTGGTTCGGCAAACAGGGTCAAGTTCGACCTGTTCAGGCGGTACGGGGTCATCGCAGCTGCCGGGGACAGGCACTTGTCTGAATTCGTACCCGGAGACTGGTACATAGCCAGCCATGAAAAATGGAAATTCAATCTGACACCGGTCAGTTGGCGCAAGAAGAACCAAAAGGACAAGATCGAAAAGGGAAAGCGCCTTCTGTCCGGCGAAGAGAGTTTTGAACTCAGGCCGTCCGGCGAGGAAGGGGTCCGCCAGATGAAGGCCCTGCTGGGTCTTGATGAGCTCTTCACCAACGTTAATCTGCCCAACAGGGGCCAAATGGAGGGTGTTCCCCTGGGCAGCGTTGTGGAAACAAACGCCCACTTCTCAGGTGACAGCGTAAGGCCGGTGATGGCCGGCAGGCTTCCCGACCCGGTCCAGAACCTGGTGGTAAGGCATATCTATAACAATGAAACCGTCCTTAGGGCCGCTTTGAACAGGGACAGGGAGATGGCCCTCAGAGCCTTCGTCAACGATCCGCTCGTAAACCTGAGCCTGGAAGACGCAAGAGCCCTGCTGGACAGTATGATACGGAACACGGCGAAATGGCTCCCGGGATGGGAAATATAGATCCCTACTTCCTGGATGTACCGGTCATCCTGCGGCGTGTATCGTAGGGGCCGAAAAAGGGTATCCTGTGGGATGTTTTCGTCGGAAAAATACCCGCGTGGGCAGTCTTTACCGCTTCTATGGAATAGAAGACCTTAGAATCGGTTCCCTCCACAATTGATACTGCTTTGTCCAGGTCCTTCCGCCGTATCAATGAATACAGCAGGGTGACCTCTCCGATGGATCCTCTTCCTTCAACTACAGTTACGCCAAAGCCCGCTTCAATAAGCTTTGCCATAAGGCTTTCATTAGCGGAGTTCTCCCTCGGAACGAATATTCTGAGCACCAGTAAGCCGATAGCCAGCTTTTCTTCAACCATGATGCCCAGGTAATTGCCTATGGCGAATCCCAGGGCATAGGCAATATAGCAGAGCGGATTGTTCAGGTTCTGCATGATCTGGCTGATGGCCACTATCCAGATAAGCACCTCAAAAAAGCCCAGGATAGGGGCAGCCAGGCGGCTGCCTCTCGATACAAAGATGATCCGCAAGGTTCCCAGGGTTACATCTATCATGCGCGCCAGGATAATGAGTATGGGCAGCACGACCCAGGAAAACAGGTCGCTGGACAAGAATTCTGCCAAATCTTCTCCCCCTCCGGTGATCCCATTGTCAAAAAAGCCTGGATCACCATACCGTATATATTATACTTACCCAGGCAGATGAATTGATTCATATGAAATGATCCCTCCGCGCAGGGAGGCAGCGGGCGGGCATAGACACCGTTTTATTCCTTCGTCTCAACTGCCACGCCCAGAGCTTTGATGACAAGCAGGGCAAGAACTCCGCCTATGACGGCTGTCACAAGCTGAGGCCAACTGAAGGTGGCAATCATGGCCGTCGCTTTCTGAGCGGGAATTCCCATAAGATTAACAAAGATGTTCACACCAAGGAAGAGAAACCCGAACTTCAGGACGGCTCCGACCGCAATACCCAGTATATGGTTCTTCTTTATCAATATATACATCAAAACCAGAATGAAATTGCCAACAGCAATAACAGGGGCAAAGGGCAGCGGCACGGCGGCGCCTGTAAGAATGGCCCCGAAGGGAGCCAGCAGGGCAACAGCCGCTCCTCCCCATAACCCTGTGGCCGCGGCGGCTACCACAAGGCAGGCATTGACCAGCGATCCCGTGATGAACTGGTTGAACTGGCCCAGGGTGATAGCACGCCCGATGGTCTGGAATACGATGGTCAATGCAAGAAGTATGGCTGTTCTGGTAATTAAACGAACTGTTTTTATCCTGGCTGCCATTTATTCGAACCTCCTTGTCCCATGGACAGGTTTCATTTCTTCAATTCCTTGTAGCGCTGGATCTTCCGGGTGGTTGTTTTGGCAAACTCCTCATCCCTCAGCTCAAAATGCCTGATGTACTTATACAGCACCAACTGCCTGTTCACGTTCCTGACCTCGCTGCCTATCACTTCATGGGGGGTGGTTCCGGGAGCAGTGCCGTTTTTAATGTCTTCTTCTATTTTTTCGTAATCGGGCACAATCTGGGCGTGGACTACGATATCATCATCCTCACCGATGTTCCCGTATACCAGGGATTCCTTGATATAAGGGCTCCTGCCCAGCAGGGTTTCAATCTCTTCAGGATAGATGTTCTTTCCGTTCTTGGTGACAATGACATTCTTTTTCCTTCCGGTAATGTGAAGGAAACCGTCCTTATCAAAGTATCCAAGGTCACCCGTATAGAACCAGCCATCCCGTATGGCTTCCCTGGTCGCTTCTTCGTCCTGGTAATATCCCAGCATCACTGATGGCCCCTTGACCTTGATCTCACCAATTCCATCCTGGTCCGGGCTGTCAATCTCTACTTCCAGATTTGGCAGTGGCAACCCTGCGGCGTCGTCCTTATAGCAAACATCACGGTTCAATGCTACTATGGGTGAACACTCGGTAAGGCCGTATCCCTGCACCAGGGCGATTCCGAGATCCCTGAAGCCTTTGGCAACCATGGGATCAATGCCGGCCGCTCCGCTGATGAACAGCCGTATCTTTCCTCCGAAGGCATCATGGACCTGCTTGAACAGTTTATGCCTGATATCGATGCCGATCCTGCGCAGACCGTTGCTGATTTTAACGCCAATTTTAAGCTTCAGCAGCCCGCCCGGCTTTTTGGCAGCCTGGTTCATGATCTGTTTGTACATGGACTCGAAGATCAGCGGAACACCGTTCATGATTGTGCAGCCTGATTCTTTCAGGTTTTTTACGATATGCCGGAGCCCTTCACAGAACGCAACGGTGCTTCCCCGGTACATCTGGCACAAAAAGCCGCAGGTACACTCATAGGTATGGTGGATGGGAAGTATTGAAAGGAACGTGTCCTTATCATCAATGTAGAGCATGGAGCACATGTTCATAAGGTTTTCGCATATGTTTTTCTGTGAAAGCATGACAGCCTTGGCGGTATCGGTGGTTCCCGAGGTAAACAGCAGGATGCTCATGACTTCGGGATCTACAGTTGCGTCAAGGAACAACCTGTTACCCTTTTCAAGAAGTTCCCGTCCCTGCGCCATGAGCCGGGAGAATGACAGAACACTGCCGCTGTCCTGGTCGGCGTCCATATTGATGAAGCGTATCCCTCCATAGGCGGCACGGATGGCATCCATGTGTTCCGCCAGGTTCTGGGAGTAGATAACGGCATCTGCGGCGGAACGTTTTATAAGATTGTCAATCTCGTTGACCGGAAGCTCCTTGTCAAGGGGAACGGCAATCCCTGTGCCGCACAGCACCGCAAGATAGGATACATTCCATTCATAGCGGTTCTCACTGATAATAGCGATCCTTTTATCCTTTAGCCCCAGGTTGACAAGGGCCGTGCCCAGGGCGTCTATGTCCTGTTTGAATTGCCTGTATGAGACAGGTATATAATCCGCACTGCCCCCTCTTTTCACAAGGAAGGCCGCTTTTTCTCCAAACAGCTCGACGCTTGAGGTTATCATGTCCTTAAGGTCACGTATAGGTCTTACTTCGTATAGATTCTCGTACTTCGCCACTATATACCATTCCTCCATATCACAAAGCCTGCGGCAGAAACCTGCCGTTTTTTTATCTCACCGGCCGGATTTACCTTTTTTGCATAACATGATTCTATCAAACACGCCCTAAAAAAGGAAGAAAAAACTGTAACACACAGCGACATTAAAACGGGGACGTCCATCCTCCGCCAAGGGGATACTCCTTTTTTATGTTGTGCATTCCCGTACTTTTTGCTATGCTTATTTGTAGATTTTGTATTTTTCTGGCGAAGATGGCCTGCAGGTGATCGGGTTGCGCAAAATACGCATTGCTCCTCAATTATTTGTATTGACTGCAATTTTCATATGTACGCTGATTATTTTCATTTCTTCAGTGGGTAGTGTCAACCCCATCTCCAGGGATGAGTCTGCAACCATAACTGATGGCTGGACCTGTTCCTGGGTGGACTCCGACGAAGAGATCATTCTGAGCCTTCCCGGAAGGGTACCCGGCGGTCATGCGGGAAGAATCCTTCATATTGCCAATACATTGCCTGAAAGATTTTTTAACAGCCCGAGTCTAATGATCAGAACATCGGAACAGAGCGTTACCGTTCATTTGAACGGTATTTCCATTTATGAGTACATACCGGGAAACCCCCAAAGAGCGCCGGGCAGCATGTATCATTTTATAAGCCTTCCGAACGGGTATGGAGGAGGAAGGCTTGATATCTACCTGTCTTCCCCCCTTGACCAGTTTTCAGGGATAGTCAACGCTGTCCGGATAGGCAGCATCACCTCCCATATCCTGTATATCCTCCAACAGGGCAGTGTTGGCCTCTTCCTTGCCGTGGTGGCCATCATGCTGGGATTCATAATGCTTGCCTTTTTCGTATCCATGTGCGCTTCAGGTTCCAGGCATCCGAACATCCTGTACCTTGCCCTGTTTGTGGTATTATCCGGGTGCTGGATGTCCTCCGAAAGCCGGGCCCTGGAACTTTTCATCAGAAATCCCCTGCTGATTACCTGCGTTGCCTTCATGTCCCAGTATCTTGCGCCAATTCCTCTTCTTGCGTTTGTCATAAGCACCTACAAGCCGAAACATACCAGCTGGCTGGCGGTTTACCTGCATATTTTCGCAGCCCACTTCCTTGTATCCACAACGCTGTACCTGCTGGGTATAATTGAGTTCTATGATACGGTTATCTTCTTCCATTCCCTTCTTGCAAGCTGTGTCGTTGTGTTTCTGTACACGGCCGTTACCGAAATGCGGCGCGGCAAAAAGAGCGCCAAGCTCTTTTTCCTGGGTTGCATAGTGCTTAGCATGTCCATCTGCGCCGATGTCGCGAGATATTACTTCCGGTCCCTGCCATGGACTGTGAAGCCGGTGATATACCAGTACGGTCTTCTTATCTTCATTATTACAACCACTGCATCCCTGGCCCATCACATATTTTTATCCCATGAGGAGAAGATCAGCCATGACATCCTCATGTCCCTTGCCTTTACCGATACCCTTACAGGCTTCAAGAACCGGAGGTCTTTCGATGAAAGAATTACGGCTATCAATGAGAACATTGATTCCTACTCGTCCGTCCACCTGGTCATCCTGGACATAAATGGCCTGAAGAAGGTAAATGACACCTATGGCCACAGGGAAGGCGACCAACTTATCATTGATGGAGCCCGCCTCATCAAGGAAACCCTGGGACAACTTGGGGAGATGTTCCGTATAGGAGGCGACGAGTTTGTTGTGCTTGTCACCAATATCGAGCCCTATTTCATCCAGGTCGAGCTGGATAACCTTAACAAAATGATTGCCGACTTCAATCAGAATGCCTCCACCTTCCAAATCAGCATAGCCTATGGCTTCGCAAGCTTCAACAAGGACCATGACATGGATCTGAATGATGTATTCGAGCGGGCGGATAAGTCCATGTATATCTGCAAGGAGAACCAGAAGGGGCTGCACCAGGCAATCAGGCAAAACAAATCATACTAGGTCCCGGGCTGGGGATAATACTATTCTGCATCCCGGATTAGAAAGCGGTGATCATTCTGACCTTCAGGGAATTGTATAACAGGCTTGTGGACGCCGCACTGAGGAACGATCTCGAACAGGAGGCAAAAAGAATAGCTGATTCAGGCGAATGCAGCAGTGAGGATGTGGACCGGCTGTTGCATCCCATGGAGTATCCCGTTGTGATGAGAGCGGGAGAATGCAAGTGCCCGCCGGATGAAAGCAGCGAGCAATGCGCAGTACAGTGCCTGTTTTCAGCGATAGAACGTGACGAAAACGGCAATGTGGTCGTTTCTCCGGTTGATTGTACCGGCTGCGGCCTATGCATCGAGGATTGCAGGCACCAGGTCCTGACTGACCGCAAGGAGATCATACCTGTCCTTGAGCACCTGAACTCAAGGAAGAACCCTGTCTATGCCATGATAGCACCCGCCTTCAATGGCCAGTTCAGCATGGACGTCACCGCGGGCAAGCTTCGTACCGCTTTTAAACTTGCGGGCTTCTACGGCATGATCGAGGTTGCCCTTTTCGCGGATATTCTGACGCTTAAGGAAGCCCTGGAGTTCGACAGGTCCATCCTTACCCACAAGGATTTTATGCTCACAAGCTGCTGCTGTCCCATTTGGGTCACGATGATCAAAAAAATCTACCATGAGCTTATCCCCCACATGCCGCCATCAGTTTCGCCCATGGTTGCCTGCGGACGTGTTATCAAGCGCATCCATCCCGAAGCCGTAACGGTGTTTATAGGCCCCTGTGTCGCCAAAAAGGCTGAAGCCCGCGAAGCCGACATCTCGGACGCGGTTGACTATGTGCTTACTTTCCAGGAAATCTCGGATGTTTTCCAAAGGATGGGTATAGACCCCGCCTTACTTCCGGAAGACATGCGCGACCACTCTTCCAGGTGCGGCAGGATTTATGCCCGCACCGGCGGTGTAAGCGAGGCGGTCCAGGATGCGCTGAACAGGCTGAAACCCGACCGTGGGATCAAGCTCAGGGCAATGCAGGCCGATGGCGCTGCCGACTGCAAGAGGCTCCTGTCAGAGATCATGGAAGGCAATATCACTGCGAATTTCATTGAGGGCATGGGCTGCAGGGGCGGTTGTGTGGGAGGCCCGAAAGCAATAATAGACAAGGAAGATGGTACCATCCATGCCAACCAGTACGGCGATCGGGCCATCTACGAAACCCCCATAGATAATCCCCACGTTGTTCACCTCCTGGAAAGGCTGGGGTTTCACACCATTGAAAGCCTTCTTGAAACCGATAACCTGTTTACACGCAGGTTCGAAAGTGGTAAGAAGGAATAAGGCAAAAAGCAAAGAGGGAGATGAACCATGGTCAGGACATTATCCATAAGAACAAGCGCAAGAACACAGCTTCTGGACATAACGTCCCAGGTGCGGCGGGTCGTTGAGGAATCCGGCGTGCAGGATGGACTCTGCACGGTATACGTACCCCATACCACAGCCGGTGTGACCATCAACGAAAACGCCGACCCCGACGTGGTTTCCGATATCCTTAAAGAGATAAACAAGGTTATTCCTTTCAATGATGATTACAGGCACATGGAAGGCAATTCGGCCGCCCATATCAAAGCAAGCCTTTTCGGCTTCTCACAACAGGTCATCATAGAGTCAGGCCGGCTGCTCCTCGGAACATGGCAGGACATCTATTTCTGCGAATTTGACGGTCCCAGGAACAGGCAGGTCAAGGTCAAGATCATTGAAGGCTGACCATGGTATCGGCAAGGCGCATAATCCCCTGCTCTATGCGGTTCTCAGGCATATTGGAGAAGTTGAGCCGCATGGTATTCTTCCTTGGTGCGCACGGGAAGAAAGGCGCACCCGGCACGAAGGCCACATCCCTTTTTAAGGCTTCCTTCAACAACTGCGCCGCGTCAATCCCGGCGGGAAGTTCCACCCACGTGAAAAGGCCGCCTTCGGGATAGTTATAGCGTGAATCTTCGGGGAAGTACCGGCCCATTGCGCGGGTAATAGCGTCCCTTCTTTTCCTGTAAACCTGCCGAAGCCTTTGGACATGTGCATCAAAATCCTCTGTTTCAATAAACAGGTTGATCTGCATCTGGCTGATGGTGGAGGTATGAAGATCAGCCCCCTGCTTAACCAGCACGAGCTTCTCTATGAGATGGCGGTTGGCCGCAACCCAGCCAATGCGCATGCCGGGGCACAGCGTCTTGGAGAATGTGCCAAGGTAAACAACCCACCCCTCTGTGTCCAGGGCCTTGATGGCGGGCACCATCTCACCCTCATACCTGAGCTCGCCATAAGGGTTGTCTTCCACCACAATGATACCATATTTGCCGGCCAGCTCCACCAGGGCTTTCCGGCGCTTGACAGACCACGTCCTGCCCGTCGGGTTTTGAAAATCGGGAACCACATAGATGAACTTAGGATGTTTCGCACTCTTCAGCGCTTCCTCAAGGGCTTCCGGTATCATCCCGCAGGAATCGGTTTCCACCTCCACGAATTTCGGCTCATATGCCCGGAAGGCATTGATCGCTCCCAGGTAGGACGGGCTTTCCATGAATACCTCATCCCCGGGGTTGATCAGCACTTTGCCAATAAAGTCAAGGGCCTGCTGCGACCCCGATGTAATCATGATTTCATCCACGGCAGCATTGGCATGGAAGACTTTTTTCATGCGGCTTGAGATCTTTTCCCGCAGCGGTGTATAACCCTCCGTGGCGGAATACTGGAGAGCCTTTTTCCCCTCATCAATGACGAGACGGCTTGCCAACTCGGCCAAAGTCCTGATCGGGAACAACTCCGGCGCGGGAAGACCCCCCGCGAAGGAAATAACCTCCGGCCTTTCAGTTATCTTCAAAAGTTCCCGTATTTCTGACGCCTTAATATATTCCATTCTTTGAGCGAATAACGTCGCAACCATTTTAACCCGCCTTTCCTTATTCACGATCACCTGGATTTCAACAGCGGCCCGGCTGTGACCAGGTTCTTTCAGGAGATAATTTCTGCTTATACAATGGGCTTGATGGATCTTTCCTCTGCCGGGTATTTTTGCGGTGTTTTCTCCAGGGTAGCGGTGATGGCCTCCTTCAGCCGTTCTATACCTGCCGGTATATCCTCCCTGGAAGGGTAGGTGAAGTTCAGGCGCATGTACTGGCCGCCTTTCCCGCCCAGGTAGAAAGCCGTTCCCGGAACATAGCTTACTCCGCGCTCCGCCGCGTTCACCAGGAGGGACATGTTGGGGGTTCCCTCAGGCAGCTTGCACCAGAGATAATAGCCTCCAGCAGGCTTGATCCACTCCATTCCGGGGATCGGCCTGTCCAGCAGCGCATCAAGCATTATATCCCGCTTTACCCGGTACTCTTCGCTGATCCTGCGCACATGGTCTTCATACCTGCCGCTGCGCAGGAAGCGCTCTACAATCCACTGGGAAATGCTGTTGGCATGGAGGTCCTGAAGCTGCTTGATCATGGCAAACTGGTGGATTATGAGCCTGGGAGCCGCCACCCAGCCAATCCTTATCCCCGGGAAGAGTATCTTGGAAAAAGTGCTCAGATAAATGACATAACCATAAGGATCAAGTTCCTTCAGACAGGGCTTCCTTGCTCCCTCAAACCTGATTTCGCTGTAAGGATCATCTTCCATGATCAGGACCTTTCTCCTGAAGGCCAGTTCCAGCAGCCTCCTGCGACGCTCCAGGGCCATGGAAACGCCCGAAGGGTTCTGGTAGGTTGGCATGGTATAGATCAGCTTTGGCCTGTACCTTTGCAGGAGCTGTTCCAATACATCAACCCGCATTCCCTGGTCATCCACAGGAACGCCTATAATCCTGGCGCCCGCGGCGCTGAATATCTGCAGGGCGCTGAAAAAGGACGGCTCCTCGACAATAACCACATCTCCCGGGTCTATGAAAACCCGGGCCGCGATGTCAATCCCCTGCTGTGATCCGGATAAAACCAGGATCTCATCGGGGGAAACGCTGATACCCCTTTTCTGCATGAGGTCCGCTATGGCTTCCCTGAGCGACCAGAACCCTTCTGTAGGTGTATGCTTCAGCGCTTCATGGTTAGGCTGGTTTATAATCTCTTCTTCTATCCCATGGAGGGCTTCAACAGGATCTGTTTCAAAGGCAGATATACCCGCGGAGAAGGAGATCACATCGGCACGGTTGGCCATCACCAGCAGGTCCCGCAGTAAAGGATCATTGGCCCTTTCGGAGATCTGGCTGAAGAACTGGGAATACAGGGGTGGGTCAAATTCATTGTGTGATTCGGATACCTCCGACATGACGGACAGGACCACGGTTCCCCTTCCCACGTGGGAGTCCGCCAGGCCGTCCGCCTTCAGTTCCCGGTAAGCCGTAAGGACAGTGCTTCGGTTAACGCCAAGGCTTTCAGCAAGTTTCCTTTCGGGAGGAAGAAGGCTTCCAGGCGGAAGCCTGCCGTCAAAAATCATGGCGCGGATCTGGTTCCGGATCTGGATGTATATGGGCGTCCGGCTGTTCCGGTCAATTTTTATATGCATGGACCACACCCCTTTTGGATTAATCCAATTTTATAATATATCGGGAGATTCCTAAAATAAACAACCAATTGGATTATTTTTTGCCCATCCAATTTCATTCAGGAGTCAGCCCGGTTTTATCAATACTGCGCACGGGATGCAAAACGGCAAGGGTAATCCCCTTGCCGCAATTCCGCATTATCATGCTGCAACTTCGCAGGAAGGCTTTTCCTGCCAAAGGCCTGTATTATTTTATCAGGGCTGTTACCTCTTTCAAGGTAGGCATAGCCGGAATGGCTCCCTTCCTTGTGGTGGCCAGGGCGCCTACCGCATTGGCAAAATCCACGGCGCCGTGCAGTTCTTCAAAGGTAAGCTCCTGCAGGCGGCCAAAATAGGGCCTTATCCTGTACAGGAATCCTCCGAGGAAAGCATCGCCGGCGCCGGTGGTGTCTATGGTTTTCACATCATAGGTGGGAAGCCTGTCATACCTTCCATCCATGCCGAAGAAACAGCCATCCGGACCCAAGGTGACCAAAAGGATCCTGCCCCTGTACATATCCGCAAGGCGTTCAGCCCCTTTTTTCAGATCGGTTTCCCCGGTCAGGAATGCCAGTTCATCCTCTGAAATCTTCAGGATATCGGCAAACTCCAGGCCCCTGATGATTACCTCCCTGGCCTCTTCCAAACTGCTCCACAGGGCAGGCCTCAGGTTAGGGTCGTAGGAAATAGTCTTGCCCATCTCCCTTGCCAGCCTCGCTGATTCAAGGGTCGCAGTCCTGGAAGGTTCGTGGGTCATGGAAACAGAGCCGAAGTGAAAAGCCTCCGCATCCCTGATGATGTTCCGGTCCACTTCATCGCAGGAAAGCATCATGTCAGCCCCGGGATTCCTGTAAAAACTGAAGCTCCTGTCACCGGTACTGCTGAGATGCACGAAAGCCAGGGTAGTATTCACCTTTTTGTCAAACCTCAGCCCTTTGCTGTCTATTCCATTCTTTTTCAGGGTGTCGGACAGGAATCTGCCGAAGGTATCCGACCCCACCTTGCCGATAAAAGCACCTGTTCCGCCCAGCCGTACAAGAGCGGCAAGAACATTGGCCGGCGCGCCGCCGGGATTGCACTCAAACAGTGGGTTTCCCTGGCCTGATACGCCAGACGGTGTGAAATCGATCAGGAGTTCCCCTAATGCCGCCAAATCCGGCATATGCATCACCATCCCGCAAGAATAGGTATTCAGTCAGATTCATTGTCACAGATATCCAGGTGATTGGCAAGTGGTGGATTTTCTGTTTTCATGCCCAATTCATCTGATTTGCGGGTTTATCCTGTTCTTTTCCTCATCATGGCGGTTAAGGGGAAGGCAGGCCGGTCCTTCCAGCACATTGCCCTTGTAATCGAACCTGGAACCATGGCATGGGCAATCCCATGAGGCTTCCAGTTCATTCCACTTCAGTTCGCATCCCATATGGGTGCATGTAATATCCAGGATATGCTCGTTTCCTTCCTCATCCTTGTAATAACCGCAGCGCTTGCCGCCAAGGTTGACAACCCGGCCGATTCCCGCGGATTCCGGCAGTTCTGTGTCGCCCGATTTCAGTTTTCCGCTGACCAGCTGGGCAGCGACATCGGCGTTTTCAGTGACAAAGGTGGAGGATGCGATATCCTTCAGGGCTGAATGGGAATAGAGTTTCTCATAGGGCGAGCTTCCGTTCAGAATCATGTTGCTGATAACCATGCCGGCTGCGGTGCCGCCCGATATTCCCCATTTATTAAAGCCTGTCGCCACATAGATATTTGGGGTGTCTTTTGTCAGGTATCCCACATACGGGATCTTCCGGGGAGGTTCATAATCCTGGGCCGACCATTGGTACTGGTAATCCTCGATACCGAATACCTCATTGCCGAATTTCTTAAGCTCAAGATAGCAGTCTTTGTTCTGATGGCCCACCTTGTGGCTTTCACCGACAATCAGCAGGGAACCGGCTTCGTGCACATACCTCAATGACCTTGTCGGTTCCTCAGCGCTGATGAAATGACATTCGGGGAAACTCTCGACGTACTTGGCCATGACGGCGTAAGTCCTGAGAGGTTTCAGCCTGGCGAAGTAGAATCCCATCCCGTCATAGCAGGGAAAATGCGTGGCGATCACCACGCGCCCTGCGTCAATGGTTTTTTTGTCCCCCGTTTTGAGGATGCAGCGCTCACCCGGCTGGAGATCAACAATACGGGTATCCTCATATATGGCGCCGCCCTGCCTGACGGCTTCCTCTGCCAGCGCATCAATGTATTTCTTGGGATTGACCTGGGTCTGGTTATTCAGTACCAGGGCGTTCTTCACCCTGATGGGTATGGGAATCTCTTTTTCCAGGCTGCAGTCCAGTTCCAGCTTCATGTACGTCTCATATTCCTGCCTGATTTTATCTGCATACCCTTCATCCTGGGTATACACGCATGCCGCGACCCTCTGGAAATCGCACTGGATGTTGTACCTGGCAATAAGGGTTTCCATCAGTTCCAGGGCTTTATAGTTGATCTCATAATACTGGCGGGCCCTTTCCAGGTCGAATTGGCTCTCGATGTCGTAATAGACCAGGCCATGCTGGGCAGTGATCTTGCCGGTATTCCTGCCGCTGCAGCCATATCCTGTCCTGTCTGCGTCAATCAATACCGCCTCAAGTCCGGCTGAGACCAGGAGATAAAGACAGGTAATTCCCGCCATCCCGCCCCCGACTATGAGGCAGTCCGTTTTGATGTCACTGTTCAGCTTTTCAAAGCGTTTACCCTCCGAACTTTCAATCCAATAAGATTCATTCATGTCCATTCTCCTTCACAGCATCCGTGTGACGCCGGCTTCCAGTCCCCTGCGCAGCACAAAAGCGCCAGGGTCATGGATATCTCCATAACGGGAGAAAGCCACATTTATTGTCTGTTCAGAGGGTAATTTTATGCATGGGAATGGCATTATTTCACCGGAACAAGCTGTCTGAGACCGTACCAAAGCGGGATCATGAGGCTCAGGGCTTCATGGATCCGTCAGTTCCGGATTTCATACGCCGGCTCCTGATAACCGGAATGCAGCACCAGGCGGTAATCACAGCCAGTACCACGGCGCCGCCCGCAAAGGCCATGGTACCGGGTACTTCTCCAATAGTCAGGAATACCAGGACCGGGTTGAGCACCGGTTCAATAACAGGTATAAGGATAATCTCCAGGGCTGTAAGATGTTTGACTGCTTTGACATAAAAAATATACGGCAATCCCAGTTGGAATACACCTAAAAGAACCAGACCGGCCCAGCCCTTTGCATCCGGCAGGTCACCAAAAAGAAAAGGGAGTCCGATCAACGCCGTGAGCAAATTGCCCAGCAGTACTGTCTCAAGGGGTGATCCGTCCTTCTGCATCCTCATGAACACTGCAAAAAGGGCAAAGCTTACACCGCTCAGCAGGGCACAGGCATTGCCCATAAATCCGCTGGTGTCAAGGCTGTCCATAAAAAACAGGATCATACCCCCAATGGTCAATATGATGGCTCCCCAGTCATAGAGCTTTGCCTTCTCTTTCAACAACCAGGCGCCGAATATGGCCACATAAACCGGCGCTGTGTACTGGAGAAGTATGGCGTTGGCAGCAGTAGTCAGCTTGTTGGCTGCAACAAAAAGTATAACCGTCGCCGTATATGCCAGGGCAGCCCCGATTTGGGCGGCTGACCATGTGAACCTGGGCTTTCTGAGATACAGGAATATGATCAGTGCAGCGAAAGCGCTCCTGGTTCCTGCTATGGCAAGCGCGTTTGAGTTCACGAGCTTGATCAGGATACCTCCAAGGCTCCACAATATCGCTGTAATAACAAGGCAAAGGATGGCTTTGGGTCTGTCTCCGATTGTCCCCCTGGTCATTTATAATCAGCCTTTCATGAGAATATTAATGGCCGGATACCTCATGCCCGGCACTGTTTCCGGGCTATTGCATCCGACCTGTTCCCCCGGTTTCCCAGGCACTTAATGCAGCGCCAGCCATTGATTGATAAGCAGCAGGGATGGCAACGCCGATAATACGGCATCGTTTTCCAAATCCGGCATGCTACCCTGGCTTTTTCCCTGCCGGCAGAGAACGAAGGTTTTATATATCGTGATGATTGCCTGCTCCCTGGTCAGGGTGCCTGTGGGATTCATTATACCGCCGCTTCCGACTATGATGTCGTTTGCGTTGCAGAAACTCACAGCTTCCCTGGCCCATGGGGCGATTTGGCTCGCATCATTGAATTGCGGCATAACCGGGACCGATACGGCAAGGTCGGGGCGCAGGACTTTCACGGCCTGGTAGATTATCACGCAGAGTTGCTGCCTGCTGATAAATTCATTGGGACTGAATATACCGTTATACCCTGTTAAAAACTTCATTGATGCGGCTTTCAGCACATCCGGGTCTTCCGTGTCCAGGAAACTTATGCCTGGAGCAGGTATGATCTCGCCCAGAAAGCTTTCAGCCATCCTTACGATCATGGAACTGAATTCCGCGCGGGTTATCCCGGCCTGGTACGCATCCAGCAGTTCCACGGGCACTATATTGGCCTCAATGGCCTTCTGCACGTATGGAACCGCCCAACTGGAGGCGCCGATGCTGTCTATATCCGGAATCGGGATATAGTCGCTTTCAGGAGCGTTCCTGTCGGTAACTCTTATGGTATGCCTGAAGCTTGTGACCCCTCCTGCACCGTCATAGGCCGTGATAACTATCTCGGCATCCTGACCGATCAGATCCCTGTAGAAGAAAAGCCCGTCAACAATCCAGCCCGCCGTTGCGGAGAACTTCAGTTCTGCCTGTTCCCTGTCCGAAAACTCCTCATGAAGGTCAAACACGAACAAATCACCGGGCCTGATATCGGATGTATAGTTGGAGTAGGCAACGGGCGGCGTATTGCCCGGAATATAAGCGGTTCCGTTCAGGATTGTTACCAGGCTGGTCGCAGGTTTTACAGGGAAAGCCAGTTTCGCGTCATCGTTGACAAAGCTGAGCCTGTAAACACCGTCAGGCATTTTTTCCAGCGAATATGCATGTATGTAATCACCGGTATCAACCGATTCGGCACCCTGCAGCCTGTAGGAACTGCCCCGCACATCCACAAGGGACAGGACAGGTATGCATAAATCAGTCCTGCCATTCTCCAGGACCATGACAGAATATCCATTGCCATGTATATCGGTCCATCTGTGCAGTATCCGCTTGGATGCAGTGTCATAAATAAAGTCGTCCACAAGGCCATCCCCGAACCTGAAGTTCTTTGTCTTTCCCCTGAACTCGGTGTGGAACGTGTTAAAAAAGGCGTCCGACGCGATGCCTCCTCCCTTCAGGGATCTTTCCGCAAGGAGGAAAATGTCGAAGAAGCCTGTCATGACATTGACCGAACCGGTTGAACCGTTCAATACGTTTGTTACGGTATTGCCTGTGGGAATATTGAGCAGCATGAATTCGGCTTTATCTACTCCTGACAGGTCTGCCTCCACATTGATTGTCTTCAGGTTTGAGGAGTCAAGCCGCATGATGCTGTTTATATTCTCCAGCTTCCCTGAATGGTACCATATCCCCGCACCCTTTGAGGGGTCCTTTCTCTGGCCTTCCGAATAGGAATAGATATCGATCCAGAGGTCCGCCACGTCATAATACAGAAGGCCGGCATAAATCAGGCTGCCGTCATCATCTTCTATCTCCACAAATGAAATATCCTTTGCGCTTACTACAGCCTCATAAGCGCTGCCGCCCCACTGCCGGACATCACTGAAACCAAGCAGTGAATTTCCGAGTATCCGGGTGGTTACCGTGCAGCCAGAAATCCTTTCCCTGGACGTAAGTCCCAGCACATTACATTCCGACGGCTCAAAAACTTTCTCACCGGTTGTGCCGATGGTCCTTAAATAGAACGGGACATCACGCGGACCGTCATCGGGGAGCGACTCAACGCTTAAGCGGATCTTGTCATACCTGCGGGACAAAAGCTCAAAGTCAAGATTGACCATACATACCCCATTGGATATGACAGGGTTCATATCCAGCTTCGTTATCCTCATGTCCTTAGCTGAAAATCCCATCACGTTAATCCTGGGATTCGTGACAGGTTTACCGTCGGCATCGTACACCCTGACCCTGACATTATAATCCGGAACAATAAAATCACGCCGGAAAGCCTCACCCAAAGTGCCATCGGTGAATACAGGCAATACCTCCAACTGGTGGGCGCCTGTATCAAGCCCTCTGATATCAAGACTCACCTTTACCGTGCCCGGTGTCGTTACATGAATCTGCCTGAAGTATGCCCCATCAATTCTGACTTCAACGGTTTTTACCGACTCACCCGCATAGAAGCCCAGGTTTAAATGGTATTTTTCTTCAAGGTTCTCCTCTTCCCGGGATTCAATCATGTAAAAATCCGGGTTGCTTTTATAGTTTTTAAATGTAAGCTGCCCATATCCGAACAGCTTGTCCTTTCCGGGAACGCCAAGATCGCAGGTATGGCCGAATATGATTTCCTCCAGGTCGGAAATGCTTCGCGACGGATCTTCCAGGATCAGCATGGCGGCTGCCGATGCAACAAGCGAGGCAGCCATGGAAGTTCCTGACTTGCTCCCGGTGGAATCCCCCGGCAGCGCACTCACAATCTTCTCACCAGGAGCGCACACATCGACAGGATCACCGGTATTGGAAAAATAGAGCAGATCACCGTTTATTCCTGTGGCTCCAACAGTCATCACTTCAGGAAATGCGGCAGGATAATAATGGGAGTTGTCCTTTGCCTCGTTGCCGGCCGATGCGATGACCATAACCCCCCTGGAAACTGCATAGTCTATGGCCTTGTCCAGATAAGCGGTAGTCCCGTATCCGCCAAGGGACATATTGATGATATCCGCTCCGTTTCTGACCGCATGGTAGATCCCCTTGACAATCAGCGAATCCGGGGCGTCCCCATCCTTATTGAATACCCGCACAGGCATGATCCTGACGTTTGATGGGGTATTCCGCGCGATAATCCCGGCGATATGGGTTCCATGGCCGAAGAGGTCCTGGGGCTCATAATCATCCTCCGCTGCATCATACGGGAAAACTGTCCTGCCCTGTAACCAGGGGTGCCTAAGGTCAACCCCGGTATCAATAACAGCCACGGTTACTGTACCATCGATACCTTCAACCAACTCCCTCAGGCGGTCCAAACCCATTGCTTCGCCGGCCTCAGAGGCATCCATTTCGTCCGGGGACAGGTTGCTGCCATTGGCTTCAAAGTGCCTTACCAGGTCAGGTTCCATGTAGCGTCCTTTAAGAAGCGTACCATCTGAATAATAGGAAATCCATACCTGTCCTCCCTCTATCCAGGCGCCTGTCAAATCAGCGGTGTCCACACCCATAACACCTGAAGACGTTTCAACGAGAGCACGGGAGGTGCCGGCTTCCTTAAGCTCGATCCCAATACCCCGCAACACACGGGTATCCACCCTGTTATGTAACGTACTGCTGGCTCCAGCCGCATATGACAGCCCTGTAACCTGAACAGCCAATGCGATCAGGAATGCGGTAATTTTTTTCAGCATCTTTCTTCCCCCGACCGGCTTTTCCGAAATTATACAGCCAGTCTATTTCATTATATCCCTTCTGCCCGGGACAGAAAAGAGCGGTCAGCCGCTGTATGATATAATTTTATTAATTCATGACATATACCCGGATTTGTCGATGGCCAAATGTGGTAATATGTAATATAACAGGATTTTCCTAATTCTGCAGCATGGTTTATAATAGCCTACGGGTTGCTATACTCCGGAATCAACAGTCTACACAGGCTTAGATCAGGTCAATCCATTACTTGTCCGGGAGATGGTATCATGCCAGCAAAGAAAAAAAACTATACCTTCGGTATCCTCATCGACTGGATACCAAGCTGGGTAGAAAACCATTACTACCAGTCCCTGCTTCTCTCGGGACTTACAGACTTTGCAAAGGAAAACAACATCAATGTCATCTGTTTTGTCACAGGACGGGTTGATTCTCCCTATGAATGGGACAGGTGCCGCAATATATTGTTGAAATTCATAGACAAGAACAAGGTTGACGGGCTGGTTATTCCTACAACCGCCATCGGTATCTACAGCGATTCCAACTCCATTGTCGAACTGCTTAAGAGCTACGGTGATATACCCATAGTAACCGTAGGCGAGAGGTTTGAGGGTTTCCCGTCTGTGACCATCGACAATTACACCGGTATGCGCCAGGTTGTGGACCACCTGATCGAGGAACACGGATACAGGAGAATAGCCTTTATCAAAGGCCCGCCCTGCAAGGAAGCTTACATCCGTTTCCAGGCGTATTGCGATTCCCTGGCAGCACACCAGGTAGAGTTTGATCCCAGCCTGATATATAACGGCGATTTCCGCTTCGATACCGGCTCCGAAGCAGTGCGTACCTTCAGAAGGGAAAACATACAGTTTGATGCCCTTGTCAGTTCAAACGACAATATGGCAATGGGCGCCCTGCTTGAATATAACAGGCATAATAAGAACTTGATTTTTACGCTTCCGATAACCGGTTTCGACGACACCGAGAGCAGCAGGGTCTACGGTATGACCACCGTACGACAAAATTTTTACGACCAGACCAGGAAGGCCGGCGAAATGCTCCTTAACATCCTGGAAGGGCGTGATATTACCTATCACGTTGAGATTCCGTCAAGGATGATACTTAGGTCGTCCTGCGGCTGCGTGCCTTCAGTTGTCAAGAAGACCTACGTCGTTCCGGACCTTGCCGAGGAAGACGGCAACAACGCTGAAGACCAGATCAATCAGATCATGGCCGAACTGGAGAAATTGAATAATACACTGGATATAAGCGACAGCCCTGTTGTGCAGAGAGGTTTGATAAACCAGGAAAGGCAGGTCCTGGAGTCATTCTTTGAGGAATATACGGAAGGAACCAGGGACAAGTTCGTAATGTCCATCCACAGGCTCATTCTATGGTGTTCTGAAAACAGGATTGACTGGCTGTTTATACAGGACATGCTGCCCGCCATCCGTAAAACAATCATGAAAAACCTTACCGCCAGGGAGGAAATAATACGGGCCGAAAACCTCCTGCACGCCGCAACCATCTACCTGTTTGACACCTTTCAGAATGCGTCCGCCAACCGTTCCATATCCAATCCTCTTCTTGGCGAAAACACGGAGCGTCTCGGAGAAGCCCTCATGGCCAGCCTTGACTATGAAAACCAGCTCAGGACAGCCTGCCAGCTTTTGCCCCTGCTTGATATACATACCTGCTACATAGCCCTGTTTGAAGATGATGAAAACCCGCTGGACAAATCACGCCTCATCCTGGCAATGACTGACAAGTCATGCTACAAGAAGGGCGGCCAGGGCATGGTATTCAACACCCTGGACCTTCTTCCCGAACCTTTCCTTGAAGATCTCTACAAGGACAGGTTCAACCTCGTGGTGCAGGTGCTCCACCAGGGCAACAACAAGATGGGTTACGTCATGCTGGACTTTGATTCCACCATTAACAAGAACTACGAGATCATCCGGTACAGGCTGAGCGTTTCGCTTAAAGGCACCATGCTCATAGAGAGGATCACCAGGCAGGCTGCCGACCTGGAAATACAGGTTAAGGAAAGAACCAGGGAACTCTCGGAAAGCAATATGCACCTCAAGGAAGAGATAGCGCGGAGAAAAGAAGCGGAAAGACGGCTGAAAAAGGCCTTGAGGGATCTCAGCTATTACAATGAGCAGTTGCACCTGCAATCCATCCGTGACGAACTGACCCAGCTATATAACCGCCGCGGATTCATGAAGCTGGGTAACGAATACTTTGAAACCGCCAAAAGGAACAAGGCGGGTTTTCTCCTCCTATACGCCGATCTGGACGGTCTCAAGAAGATAAACGACCAGTTCGGCCACAGTGAAGGAGACTATGCCATCGCAAGCGCTGCCAAAATATTTGCCAAGACCTTCCGCAACACGGATATTATCGGCCGTATGGGCGGGGACGAGTTCACGGTGATCATCTCCGATGCGTCCAGTAACGACGAGGATGATATACGAAACAGGATACAGAGGTATTGCGAACTTCACAACGAACTGTCGAAGAAGCCGTACAAACTGTCCATCAGCATCGGGTTTGCCTATTACGACCCCGAAAGTTCCGATACTTTCGAAGACCTGATGAGGGCAGCCGATAAAGCCCAGTACGAAGACAAGCAGAGAAAACTCAAAAAAGCCGTCAATGATTAATCGCCCCTGCCGGGCCAGCTTCACCTGACTTCGTCCTCGCCGGGATATTTCAGCCCCCATTGGGCACGGATGGCGTCCATGGTGCGCATAATGGCCAGGGTTTCATCAAGGGGCATAATACTGCTCTCCGGCCTGCCTTCCCTCAGGCAGCGCATGGCTTCGGCGGCTTCATAGTTATAACCGTTCCCGTCAAACTTGGGTCCGAACACCTCTTTACCGCCTGAGGACGAGTAAAGAGTCGCCGTCTTCGCGCAGAAGAAATCCGGGATATGGATCATTCCATCTGTTCCCATTATCAGGGCGTCATTTACAAGCCTGGTGCGCACAGCGCCGGAAAGGGAAGCGATTTTCCCGCCTTCATACCCGAAAAGGACAGCAAATTGCTCATCCACATGGGTTTCACCAATATGAGCCATGCTTTTTATGGATTGCGGCTGGCTTCCATAGACCATCGACGCAAATGATACCGGATAAATCCCTACATCCATCAGGGCTCCCCCGGCAAGTTCGGGGTTCAGCAGCCTTCCTTCAGGATCCCATGAACACCTGTAGCCAAAGTCCGCCTTAAGGAAGCGGATCTCGCCTATCGAGCCCTGCTCCAGCCACTCCCTGACCTTTACGATGGCCGGGAGATAACGGGTCCACATGGCCTCCATAAGGAACAGGCCTTTCTTTCTTGCATACCCTATCAGGGTTTCCGCTTCCCTGGCATTCAGGGTAAACGGTTTTTCGCACAGCACAGCCTTTCCGGCTTTCAGGCAGAGCATGGCCCCCTCAAAATGGAAGGGATGAGGAGTCGCGATATAGACGATATCCACCTCCGGATCATTCACAAGCTCTTCATAACTGCCATAGGCATGCTCTATCCCATGCTTCCTGCCAAAATCCCGGGCCTTGTCCAGGGATCTTGACGCCACCGCGACGATCCTGGCATCATCAAGAATCTTCAACCCATCACAGAACTTGTTGGCAATCGTGCCTGTCGCCATAATGCCCCAACCGATCTTTTCCCTCATACGGATTCTCCTTTCGCCCTCATCAACCTTATCTTGGATCCTGCCCGCAAAAAAACAATTTCATGTGTCCGTTTTCCGTATATATCCAATTTACCACAGCCCACTGCCTGCTTTCCATACCGAGTCTGGCAAACTGGATAATATTATGTTACTCACCCCTGTCCGGCGAGGGGAATACATTATTACTGTGTACAACCCTTATACAGGAGGATCTGCAGATGGTAGAAACAGTAATTATGCCCGGACAGCACAGGCTGCCGCCCCTGCCATACCCCTACGACGCGCTGGAACCCGTCATCAGCGCCGAGTCGTTGAGAATCCATCATGACATACTTCACCGGGGTTACGTGGAACGCCTTAACAGGGCAGAGCTGGCCCTGGTCGAAGCCCGAAAAAGAAACAACTATGAGTACATAAAGTACTGGGAGAACCAACTGGCATTTAACGGATCAGGCCATATCCTGCACAGCATATTCTGGACAAATATGGCCCCTGCCGGAACCGGCGGCGAGCCCGGACTCGCTGCCTCCGCCCAGATCAACCTCTATTTCGGGAATTTCAACAATTTCAAAGAGCAGTTCATCAGCGCCACCGAAATGGTCGAGGGCTCTGGCTGGGGAATACTGGTCTGGCATCCTTCATGGCGCAGGATGGAACTTCTGCAATGCGAAAAGCACCAGAATCTGACCCAATGGAGCGGCATACTCATTCTTGTCTGCGATGTGTGGGAGCATGCCTACTACCTGGATTACCAGAACAGGCGAAGAGAATACATCGACAAATGGTGGAGCCTGATCAACTGGGATGATGTGGAGAGGCGGCTTCTGCTCGCCTTCAGGGGCCAGGTTCCCATCGTCCTCTGAGATAAAATAATCTTATCCCGTATCATGGTATATCTATCAGGTCGGCTGTGATCCGCAGGGAAGTACAGGCGTTTTTTTTGTTGCTATAAGAACAGAAAGGCTGGTATAATAATACAGAACATCTGTTTGATTAATTTCGGGGGGAAACAGCATGGATTATCCTGATTGCCTTTCAAGCTTCAGTCCCGTTGTGCGGGACTGGTTTCTCGAAAATGTGGGCATGCCCAGCGAACCCCAGGCCAGGGGATGGCCCGAGATAGCCCTGGAAAGAAATGTGCTCATCTGCGCGCCCACAGGTTCGGGGAAAACATTCTCAGCTTTCTTAAAATGCCTTGACAGGATTTACTCTGATAAGACACCCGGCACCAAAAATACCGGTATCCGAATTGTCTATGTTTCACCCCTGAAGGCATTGAATAACGATATATACAGAAACCTGGAACTCCCGGTGATGGGTATTCGTCAAAAGGCCCATGCCATGGGCATCAATCTTCCCGATATTGATATTGCTGTCCGAACAGGTGACACAACTCAGAAGGAGCGGGCCAGGATGCTGAAGAATCCGCCCGATATACTGATCACAACACCCGAGTCCCTGTTCATCATGCTGACCGCAGCATCTTCAAAAAGCTCTTCGCCGAAGTGGAATATCTCATCGTAGATGAGATTCATTCCATTTGCGCCAACAAGCGCGGCGTTCATCTGTCGGTCAGCCTGGAGCGGCTGGAGCGTCTTTGCGGCAAGCCGCTGAAGCGTATCGGCCTGTCAGCCACCATCAATCCGATTTCAGAAGCCGCCCGTTATCTTGCCGGGGCCCGGAAAACAGCCGATGGGAAGGGTGCTGTGAAATATGTACCCAGAGACATCACCGTCATCAACTGTGACAGGAAAAGGCCCTTTGAACTCACCATCAATCTGCCGGTCAAGGATCTGAAGGTCCTGCCGGAGAACACCATCTGGCCTGCCATATACTCACAGCTTCTTGCACTGGTTCAGTCCCATAAATCCACCCTCATATTTGTGAATAACCGGAAAACGGCTGAGCTTGTGGCTTCTGGCCTTAATCAGCTGGCCGGCGAGCCCTTTGTCAGAACCCATCACGGCAGTGTGTCCAGGGAGATCAGGCATGACCTTGAGAACCAGCTCAAGGAGGGTAAGATCAATTGTCTGGTCGCCACCTCCTCCCTGGAGCTGGGCATCGATATTGGGAGCATTGATCTGATCGTCCAGGTTTCCTCCCCCGGCTCGGTTTCGCAGATGCTTCAGAGAATCGGCAGATCAGGTCACAGGCTGGATCTGACCAGCAAGGGTGTGATCATTCCCAAAACCAGGGGCGATCTTTTGGCATCGGCCTTTATCGCCAACCAATCCAAACAGCGGAACATCGAAAACATCAGGGTACCAAGGAACTGCCTCGACATATTGGCTCAGCAAATCACTTCCATCGCCTGTGAAGGTGAAATCTCCACCGATGAGGCATATGATCTTATCCGTCATGCCTGCCCCTATATGGATCTCCCCCGCAGGCAGTTTGAGGATGTATTGCTCATGTTGTCCGATCCGTCCCCTGAGGAAGCGCCAGGCTCCGTCAAACCCAGAATCATCCTTGACAGGGCCGCCCAAAGAATCCGCGGCACTCCTGCAGGCAGGCGGATGTGCCTGACTTGCGGGGGAACCATTACCGACAAGGGCAATTATACCGTCTATCTGAAGGACACCAATATGAAGCTGGGTGAACTCCAGGAAGAATTCGTGTTTGAGAGCAGGGTCGGCGACCGTTTCTTTTTGGGCAGCTCGGTCTGGCGTGTGGAAAAGGTGGAAAAGGACCGGGTTATCGTAACACCCTCCTCCGCCGCAGGCGCCAGGGTACCCTTCTGGATTGGCGACCGGGTTCTGAGAACCTATGAAACCGGTGTGAGTTACGGCAAGTTTCTGAAAAGGCTGGAAGAGGCTTATGACAGACCAGGTTTTGAGAACTGGGCCTTTGAGGAATGCGGCCTTGATAAAACGGCGGCCGATAATCTCAGGCAGTACATCTCCGACCAGATCACGGAATGCGGAAGGCTCCCCAGTGACCAACTGATCATATGCGAGCATTTCAGTGATGAAGTCGGCGACAGGCGCATTCTGATCCACTCGCCCTTTGGCGGAAAGGTCCACGCGCCGCTGGCTGTCATACTCCATAAGAAATTGACCCGCCTTCTCAATTGCAGAATGGAATATGTCTATAATGATGACGGTATTCTTTTTCACATGATCGGCTATACCGGCAGGCTGTCCAACATCTTCTCCCTGCTGACCCGTGAAAATATTGAGGATGAAGTTTTCGAGCAGCTCCCTGAGGCACCCCTGTTCAATATTAACCTAAGGTACAACCTTATTCGTTCCTTCCTGGTTGAGGGAGGCGGCTTTGGAAAGCGGATGCCCCTGTGGATACAGAGAATACGCTGTGCCGAGGCAGCCGAATCGGTGATCACCAAACCCGACCACCCTGTTATCGTAGAAACCTTCCGGGAATGCATGAATGACATATTTGATATCCAAAACCTGTATCAACTCATAGAAAAAATCTCATACAACAAGATTCAGGTTTTGGATGTGTACCGGGACAACCCTTCCCCGTTTTCCGCCGAGCTGATTTTTAACTTCTGGCAGATCTACCAGTACACCTACGACCTTCCCGCTGCTGAAAGAAGAAACCAGCTTTTGGTCAACGACAGGGATTTTATCCAGCTTGCCGGCGGGATCAACGCCGAATATGAACTGATGGATCCCCGGGCTGTAGCGCTGGTAGAGAAAGAGCTGGCGGCATATAAGTATCATACAAAGATTCGTCATGCGGATGACCTGTACTATTTCCTCCACTCCTTTGGCGAATTGAAGGCGGAACCCTATTCCAGCACACTGCTGAAGACAGTGGATGAAAAAAACTTGGCACAATACCTGGAAGAGCTTGAAAGGCAAAGCAGGATACTGAGGCTGCATATTGATCAAACTCCGGATTACTATTGGATAACCGCGGAAGACTATCCGCTTTACTGCAAGGTTTTCGGAACAGACATGGCCTCTTCCTCTGTTTTATCCGGTCCGCCGGGATCCGAAAGGGAAACCCCGGCGTCAGAATGGCTTAACAGCTATATCTTTAAGCTTGACACCCATGAGCTTGACGCCGCTGTCCACATCCTTAGAAGACATGTCATGTGCAGGGGTCCTTTCACTTCTTCGGACATTGCTGCCCGCTACCGGATGGCTCCGGAACTGATCCTGAAAGCTCTGGAAAAATTGACCGCTTCCGGTGAAGTGATCAGGATCCGGCAGGATCAGGATGAAAGCGGTGTGGTTTATTGTCAGGCCAGGGTCTTTGAACGGATTAAGAAAAAAACCGTCATGCTGGCCAGGAGTGACATGAAGCCCAAAAGCCCGGATGTATACTGTTCCTTTCTCTTCATGCGTCATGGGCTGTATGAGAACGTCCTGCCCCCTGACGAGAAGCTTATCCAGGTTATTGGAAAACTCAGCGGATTATTTCTGCCCGCCTCCTGGTGGGAAGACTTTGTCTTTCCATCACGGGTCAAAAAATACGATGCCCGGCTGCTGGATTATCTCTGCTCATCCGGTGTCATACGCTGGGTTGGCAGGACAACGGGAACCACCAGGGAAACCGCTTTTTACCTTATGGAGGAGCAGGCGGATCTGGAATCCTCCGAACCCGGCCAGTCCGGGAGTCCTACGTTGGATTCCGACGAGCAGAGGATTGTTGAGATACTCACCCACAGGGGGGCCTGCTTTTTAAATGATCTGTCAAAGGCCTCAGGCCTTTCCGCGGGCGATATCCTGTACAAAATGGAGAGACTCGTATGGAACGGTATTGTCACCAATGACGCCTACTCAGTCATACGCTACTACCTGGATATTGCCAGGAAGAATTCATCCTATGCAAAATATCACACCTATCCCAACATGGGAAGGTGGTACCTGGCCGGGAACCTGGAATACCCGTACTGTGCAGAAGGCCTTTTTCGTCAGGTCAACCGGTATCTTGACCGCTATGGGCTCATCTCAAAGGATATTGTCAATGCGGACAGGAGTCTTTACAGTTGGAGCGATATTTACGCCTTTCTGAAGAACAACGAGTATTCCAGCGGCATCAAGCGCGGGTTGTACGTAGCAGGTATGACCGGCATCCAGTTTGCAAGGGACAAGGATCTGGAACTCATACGGATGCAGGATTCGCCAGGTAATGATGAAAGATATGTCACCCTCTGCTATTGTGACCCGGCTAATCCATACAAGGATATTCTGGGCAAGGTTTCTTCCATGAATCTGATAAAGAGCACGGGAACAGCCGTTGTATTCAGAAATGGTACGCCGGTTCTGGCTGTAAAGGAATACGGCAATACATTTCAACCCCTGTGCCATGATAAGGAAGTCCTTGAACAGGCCTCCGTTCATTTTTTAGAAAGCTTTAACGCCAAGTCGGTCTGGGCTGCCAGGAAAAATATCGCCACCAGGTTTTGGGAGGATGGTTCATCCGATGAACCGGAGAGAAAAATAGAAGATTCCCCCATATTCGAAGCGCTTATCAGGGCGGGCTGCAGCCAGGGATACAATGGTATCACCTACTGGCGCAAAACAGTATAAATCATTAAGCTTACAGTATTTAACACAGAGGGACGGTTCTACAGATTTTGAACCGTCCCTTTTGTAAATGCAAAGCAACTAAAACGCTTGCTTACCCGCTAAAAATCTCTGATTCCCGTTAACGGGTGTCTTTTTATGCACCCGTTACTCCTGACCATTGCCGTTCTTTCTCATATAGAAGTAGATGTTATAGATCATATCGGCAACTTCTTCCCGGCTGGTGTTGCTTCCGGGCCTGAATACCGGATCCGCAGGAACCAGGCCTTCACCTGTCAGGAGCGCAATGGGCCCTCTCGCATAACCGGCAATGTCGTCTTTGTCCCGGAGCTTATCCAGTTGACTCAGATCCGCGGATTTATCAAGAACGTTAAATATCCGCAATGCCTTTGCCGCCATGACCATCATGTCCTGCCGGGTGATATACGCGTCCGGGCTGAAACGGTTGTTTCCGGTACCGCTGGTGATGCCGAATGCCTTGGCAATTCCAACGGCATCGTAGTAGTATATTCCCGGCTTGATGTCGTCAAAATTGGATGTGGCCTTCAGTTCGATTCCCATGGCACGGAACAGCAGGTACAGGAAGTCCGCCCTGGTGATATTGGCCTGGGGACTGTAGGTAGTTGCCGAGGTGCCTCCTATGATCCTCTTGGATGCCATGACCTCAATCTTATTGCGCACCCGGGAGCCAGTTATATCAGTAAAGGTTTTATAGACATAGCTTACGGTAAACCGGCTGAAATGCGTGACAGAGAAGGTTAATTTTCCTGTGTCCGGATCATAGTTGCCAGTGGGTACAGCATGCGTTTTGCCCTCACCATCGATATTAACAATTACCAGGTGCTCAGGGTTTTCCAACTCCTCTCCGGTCGGCTGATAGTCAAGGGTTACGATAACAGGCACCGCAGGATTGTTCCAGGCATAGGGTTTGCCATCAATCCACATGGTAAGCTCAATAACCGGCCTGTTCCCTACCATGCTTCTCAAATCCGGCTCAAGCGCCGATGGATCAACCCGTGTGATCCTTATACCCACCAGCGAGGTATCACTGACCGAATCGTCCAGTACATTGTCGGGTATAAGGATGCTGCCATAGGGGGTTTTGACATCAAACCGGGTTCTTCCTTTTCCCTTAAGCGCTTTTGCAGGTATGTTGAGCAGGTAGCCTTTTGCATCTTTGGATTCTCCCAGATTAACGCCAATAGTTGCTGCTGCGCCGGCCTTCGTTCCGATCTCATACAGCGCTTTATCGATATCTTCAAGCGATAAGTCAGCTTCCGATATTCCCTGGCTATTCAGTTTTGGAGTCGGTGTGATTTCACCTTTCGGTGCTCCGGATTGCGGTATCTTTTCATCCGGGATGATCAGAGAACCGCCGCCTCCGGCACCTCCTCCGCCGCCTCCGGCACCGCCGCCACCGCCGCTTCCGCCGCCGTCGGCAGGCGTGCTCTTTTCTTTCACTTTAACTGTTCGGGTGGCCGTTGCCGTATTCCCGGCTGTGTCGGTTGCAGTATAGGTTATGGTGTAGGTTCCTGCCTTGCTGGTATCCACCATTCCGGACGCAACCACATCCACGGTGCCATCCACATCATCGATGGCACTCGCGCCAGGATCTGTGAATATATCGCCCACGGTCAGCTCCATGGGATTGTTACCGTTCAGCGTGATGACTGGCGCTGTCGTATCAGCCACAGGGGCTTCTTTCACAATCACGGTCCGGGTGGCCGTTGCCGTATTCCCGGCTGTATCGGTTGCCGTGTAGGTTATGGTGTAGGTTCCTGCCTTGCTGGTATCCACCGTTCCGGTGCTGGTAACAGCTACAGAGCCATCCACATCATCAGTGGCCTTCGCGCCAGGATCTGTAAATGTGTCTCCTACAGTCAGATATATCGTCTCTTCTCCAATTAGCT